>Ga0196965_1000012_pt1 | contig 219559 bp, 251 predicted proteins | sample S1_20metaG_FD_148668 | JGI IMG/M metagenome (GOLD analysis project Ga0196965, IMG submission 148668) | Soil microbial communities from Anza Borrego desert, Southern California, United States - S1_20 | ecosystem: Environmental > Terrestrial > Soil > Desert | place: USA: California | collected...
GGATCATGCAGATCGGTAAATATACCGAATTTGCCTGCCACTTCTCTATGTACGGGTATATCGGTCACAAAAATGGGTTTGCCTTTTTCCAAGGCCTCAATTATGGGTAAACTAAATCCCTCCACGTATGAAAGACTGAGGACCCCTGATGATGCTTGATACAGGTAATCTCTTTCTGCATCGGAAGCGTCATGGATTATAAATAACTTTTTGTTTAATTCTGGATGAGCATAGAGTTGTTTAACGATCTCATCACACATCCACCCCACCTTGCCAACTATGATTAATAGAGAATCACTGCCTTCTTTCCATAGGGTATCAAATGCTTTAAGTGCGTAGAGGTGATTCTTTCGTGGTTCTATGGTGGAAACAATAATGTATTTGTTTGCCTGTTTCTGAGCTATGTTTTTGACTAAGTCGCGTACAATTGAGACTTTGGTGGTAGGTGGAGTGCTGTTTGAGCCGCTAATATACACAGTAGTAATATTGGCACGTGTATTGATTTCCTCTCTCTCAATGAATGTGCGGACATCTGTTTCTACATTTTTTGAAACGCAGATTATTGTAGAGGACTCAGTAATAATATTTGTGTAATATCGTCGCATCAGTTTTGCTACATGTGTAGATGTAAATTGTGGATAGTTTAGTGGTATCAGATCATGAACAATCGTAGAAATTGCTACACCACGCTTTTTTAAACTAGCTATTTTTTTATCAAAACCAGTGTACCAGGATTGATCTATTAGAAATAGTTTATCGCCAGCTCTAAAGTGAACTTTATTAAAAGTTTTAAATTTAAAATACGACCGACAAAAGTGAATTATGTATTTTAAAAGTACAATAAGTGTTCCCTGATACTGACCAGATATAAAACCTCCAAATTTTTTTATCCCTTTAACCACTTTATTCCTAAAGTTTTTTTTGTATGAATGAGGATGAACATTAGGTGAAAAATCCTGCGGCAAGAGACAAAAAAACAGTCCGTTATAAAAGATCGGCACCACCTTTATCCCAAAAGACGACTCCATTTTTTGCATCTCAAGCACTAGGGAGCGAACAACATTCGGCACCCCAGTATGGTTCCCGTATAAAAATGATATCGAACAATCAAGATAAACTATCATGGAGCCAATGTCCGGGATTGAACCGGAGACCTCGTCATTACCAATGACGTGCTCTACCAACTGAGCTACATTGGCACTTAAACTAACTCATTAAGAGTAGTACATTTACTCAATATTTTCAATCTAATAGCCTAAAAGGTACACTACCTCACCACCGCTCTCAGCATCTTTTCCACCGTCTCTTTCCACGTCGGCCAAGTGAAGGATGATAGTGGCGGCATATCTCCAGGAAGCCCTTCTTTTTCAAAAGAAGTGATGGCCTTGGTAAGTGATGACGGATCATGCAGATCGGTAAATATACCGAATTTGCCTGCCACTTCTCTATGTACGGGTATATCGGTCACAAAAATGGGTTTGCCTTTTTCCAAGGCCTCAATTATGGGTAAACTAAATCCCTCCACGTATGAAAGACTGAGGACCCCTGATGATGCTTGATACAGGTAATCTCTTTCTGCATCGGAAGCGTCATGGATTATAAATAACTTTTTGTTTAATTCTGGATGAGCATAGAGTTGTTTAACGATCTCATCACACATCCACCCCACCTTGCCAACTATGATTAATAGAGAATCACTGCCTTCTTTCCATAGGGTATCAAATGCTTTAAGTGCGTAGAGGTGATTCTTTCGTGGTTCTATGGTGGAAACGAGGAGGTATTTTGGGGAGGGGTTGGTAGTAATTTTTTCTATAGTTTCTCGGATTATACTTTTTTTGTCACCAACACTAATGACTGAACGGCCATTATGCACAGTAATTATATTTTTTTTATTTATAATATCTTCCCTTTCAATGAATGTGCGCACGTCTAATTCAACGGATTTCGAAATGCAGATCACCAAAGAAGCGATAGGAAACAGATTAATGCAATATCTTTTGAGCAAATTTGACACGTATGGAAAAGTAGAATTCGGAAAATATATAGGTATTAGATCGTGAATAAGAACAGAAATTATAACTCCCCTTTCACTTATCCTCTTCACCTCCTTCTCAAAACCCGCGTACCACGACTGGTCTGGAAGTAGTAGGACGTCTCCTTTGTTAAAAAGGACTTTTTTAAAATTCCTAGTTTTAACGAGAGAAATATATTTATACCCAAAACGACGAGAAGCTGCTTTAACAACAAAACGTATCTGTTTTGGGAGCATATCTTCCAGTCTTTTTACAACAGAAATTACTTTTTTGAAAAACTCATTTTTACCTGCTACTGGACGTTGAAACAACAATACAGACGGAAGTTCAGTAAAGACAAAGCCGTTATAAACCACAGGCACTACATCAATACCCATAGCAGACTGTAATTCCTGTGCTTCACGTATAATTGATTTTACGACATTTGGAATACCCGTGTTGCCGCCGTAGAGGTATGTTGCTGAACATTCAATGTAGATTGTCTTTCTTGGTTTCATAGAATTGTAAAGACAGTGTGATTATAGCATATATCATTGGCGTACTAAGCCTCTATAACGTCTATTATATTTTAATGAAATAATGCATAATAAAATGCAATGAGGTCATACTCCGCGATTATAATAACCAGGAACAGAGAGGAGAAACTTAAAAAAGCTCTCAAGTCACTCAACATCTTACCCGAAGTTAGTGAGATTACTATTATAGATAATAATTCAGGAAATGAATTACATATTCCCTCGTCTGTTAAGAAAATAACTGTTATAACAAACAGCAGCACATTGGGTGTGTCCGAAAACCGCAATAAAGGCATAAAATTAGCCTCGTCAAACGGAATAATTTTTCTTGACGATGATGCATTCATAGAAAAAATTAACCTTTCCGAAATTAGTATGTACCTTGAAGCGCATGAGGATGTGGGAATCATTGCCCCGCGGCTTTTTTACCCTAACGGGAAATTACAAGAATCGGCGCGCTCGTACCCCACTATTCCCGCATTGTTATGGCGAGGACTAAAACTGTACAAGCTATACGAACCATCATGGTACAAAAAATACGTGTATCCTTTACCAGAAACAACAATACACCCTACAGAAGTTTCCTGGGCAATCGGCGCGTGTTTGATTGTGAGAAAAGAAGTTTTTGACGCAATAGGTCTTTTTGATGAGTATTATACTTCTGTATATGACGATGTAGATTTTTGTAGGCGAACACAACATGCAGGATTTAAGGTTGTATACTGGCCAGACTCAAAAGTAATTCACGAATACACGCGCACAAGCGCAAAAATCTTTACAAAAGCCACTATTCGCCATATCAAAAGTATCGTACGCTTTTTACTGTCCAAAAATTAACCTCATCACTTCTTTCACCTGCTCGTCCGATTTTTCCCTATACTCCCGTCCTTCTTCGGCATTCCCCTCATATTCACTTATAAGCGCGAGTGAATAGTACATGGAACCAAGCGCAGAAATAATAGCAATCTTATCTGGATCACCCGCGAACGCATTTGTACTCATGTATGCCTCAAGCTTCTCCACATACGGCTCGATCATATCTTTTGCCTCATCATGCCTGCCGGACTCTATCATACGCTCTGCAAGCACCGCCCTGTCTTCAAACGCGCGCGATGGGTTAAGCACAATAGACTGTTTCAAGTGTTCTTCCACTTTTGCCTTGTCATCCTGAAGTTCAAATGCCCGCGCAGCCGAACCGTAATAAAACGAATATTCGGGACGCCACATAATGGCTTGCTGTATGTATTTTTGCGCCAGCGCGGCATTTGCTAGAACATCCTCTTCTGCCGCCGCTTTGTCTAAATAAATACGCGCAAACAATGCCGGAATTTCTGGATTATTGAAATAGTTCAGCTGCTCGGCAGACTGAAGTTCCGCGAGCACTGCTTCGGTCTCCGCCTTACTCATATAGAATTCTGCCTCTTCAAAATGATTTTGAGATGAGTATACAAAGTACGCCGGCACCACAAGAAGCGCTGTGATAAACATCAGCATTTTGTGTCCTTGAGGAAGTGTTGTCAATGAATTATTAACAAAAAGATTCGCCAAATCATTATGCCGTATAAACACCGCCGCGAATATGAAAAATATGAGTGCGTTTGCGGGATACATCCAGTCTATCTCCATGCCGTTATGTATAAGCACAGCCAGAAGACCGGCAGCAAGCGAAACTGAAAAGACACCCTGTCTGCCGCCAAAAGGTGATTTGAGAATGGCGACAGTAAGTATCGCAAAGAACACAAACAACGCCAGCGTGCCCACTCCCACCTCAGCCAAAAGTTTTAAATACACATTATGCGGATCTATAGAGAATGAAGCAATATCATCCCGAATGTTCCTGTTTGCATCGGCATAATTATCAAGCCCTGCACCAAGGAGCGGTTTATCTTTTATCACCTGAAGCGCGTCACTCCAATAATTAAGGCGTAAAACTACCGCGTTTTCATCACTGTCTGCGCCCACGTATACTGCTGAAAAATCGCCCTGCATTCCCTCCTTTTCCTTGAATGCTGTGTTTATCGTAAATATCCCGTACGCACACAGCGCCGCCCCCAAATGGACTATGGTAAGTGGAATGATAATGACTTTAATAAACAGCTTCAACTTCCCTTTTTTAAACGCAGAAATAGATGAGAGCGCAGTTATAATAACTCCTGCAAGCACGTAACTTAACATACTGCCGCGCGAGAATGTGAGTAGTAAAACAGAAACGAGAAACGCTGTTAACACCCCCAACGCAATCTTTCTGCCTCTTACCCGTTCGTTAAGAAAATATCCGAGTGAAAGAAAAGCAGGAAGAAGCATAAAACCGCCGAACGCATTATGCTGATAAAAGAGCGAGCGAAGACGGATGTAGCCACTGGTGTCACTCCAAAAAAGCGAAACACCTATCACCCCAAGTGTCACCGCAACAAGCAATACCACGAACGAAAGCTTGTGTGCCCGCTCTTCATTAAGTAACGTAAGTGCCCCTACGAACACGGCAAAATAAATCCACCACCACATAAGCTCAAAAAATGAGACATAAAAATAGGGAGAAAAGATAGCAGAAAGCGTGGCAAAACCCAGAAACACCGAGAGCGCCACCACGTATTTGTTTTTAAAGTTTATATACTCATCCGCAGATAGTAGAAAATAAACGAGCGGAAGCGCACACACCATAGCGAATAATAACGCATGAATCGCTCGACCTCCTTCAAAAAACGGCACCGCGGCGATAATAAGAATCAGTGAAAGAAACGAAAGTGATGTCCGTGAAATTGTTTGCATAGTAGCTCTATATTAATACGCTCCGCGGCCAAATGCCACTATTGGCACTGTTTTTAATAAAATCACAAAGTCCAAAAGCAAACTTTGATTATTAATATAGTAAAAATCATATTCCAGATTTTCTGAAAGTGGCAGGTCCTTTCGTCCCAAAATCTGCCACAAGCCTGTGATACCCGGCTTTGCCTCAAGCCGCTTTTTCTGCCACGGCGTATAGGTATCCACGATAAACGGCATCTCTGGCCGCGGACCCACCAGGCTCATGTCTCCCTTTAAAACATTAATGAGCTGCGGCAACTCATCCAAGCTTGTCTTGCGAAGAAAAGCGCCCGCACGGGTGATACGGCTGTCTCCTACTCCAGTAGGCGCCGGACCGTACAGCGCAGCAGCAGTGTGCATTGTCCTGAATTTATAAATAACAAACAGTGCGCCTTTATACCCCACACGTTTTTGGCGGAGAAAAATTGGCCCGGGTGAATCAAGCCTTATCGCCACTGCAATAGCCACCCACGCAGGAAAACTAACGATCAAAAAGAGACAGGAAAAAACAATATCAAATATACGCTTAGAGTATCTATACACCAGCGAAGGGCTCACCTTACTTAAATCCAGTGTGGGTATATCATCCACATCGTTTACATTAAAGCTTCCCGTAGCCAGTGAGAAAATATCTGCAACAATCTTAAACTGCACTGTGCGCGGAAATGAAGACACCGTGTTCAATATATATTCATGCGAAAGCTGTGGATCTGCAATGTACACAGTGGCTGTTTCGTACCCCTCTATACTTTTACTGAGATCATGCAGTGGAACAGACATGACTCCTGCAGAAATCTCTGGATCAAGCTTTTTCACCACACCAAGCTCCTCTCCATAATGTGCCACTAATGCACGCTCCACTTCCCGAGCCAGCTTTCCCTTACCCACTACCACCGCGTTATGTAACCCTATTTTATATTTAAGCAAACGTTGTCTGAACACATACATACAATGCCGCGCAATGAGAATACATACAAATGAAAGACAGAGCCACGCAAATACAATGAACCGTGAAAAGTCATACTGGTACACATACGCCGCCGCTAAAAGTGTAACTATCCATTTACCATGAGCTCTACTTAAAAGAACCATAGTGGCCACCCCTTTTAAATTTTTTTGCACATAAAGCCCGTTAAGCGCATATACCACAATGAGGAGCCCTACACTCACCCCAAACGCAGCAAAGTAGAGCATTGGGATCTCTAAATTCCCCACAATTCCCCGCACAAAAGGAGTCTGCCGCAAAGCTAAGGCGCCAATAAACGCGAACAGAGCCGCACCCACATCCACAACAAGGAGTAATGCGGCCCATATTCCCTTTCGTTCAAATAATCCTGTTTTTTTCAGTATAGCAAGCATGTGCAGGATATTGTACGCTCCCTGTACGGGAAGCTCAAGCCCTGTCTACCTGCCTACGAGCTATTTTACCGCTTCTTCCTCCTTTTTCTTTAGGTCTGCCTCTTCCAGAGCATTGCGTACGCTATCCACAATAGTTTCCAAGGTTTCCAGTGATTTCACAATATATCCCTTTACTCCCAGCGCCACACCTTCACTTACTTTATCCAGATCATTTGAGTTTGAAAAGATAAGGACAGGAATTTTAATAGGCCCCTGATCCGCTTGTGCACGCTTTAGGAAGCCAATACCGTCCAGCTTTGGCATAGCCAAATCCAGAAGAATGAGGTCAGGCTTTTTTTCCTCCACCATTTTTAATCCCTCTTCACCATCATGAGCCACCAGCACCTCATAGTCCTTTTTCGGAAGCTTGTCGCCCATAAGTTTTGCATAAAACGGACTGTCGTCAATAACAAGAATTTTTTTCATAATAATTTATTTAGTTTCCACTAATGGTAACACAAAATAGAAGACTGTGCCTGCGCCCTCTGTAGACACCACATTCACACTTCCTTTATGCGCCTCTACAATACCTTTTGCAATAGCCAGTCCCAGCCCTGTGCCTTTTTTGCGTGAAGTGAAGGTGCGGCTTGTGAACTGCTTGAACTTATTAAACAACTCCTTCTGGTTTTCTGCACTAATACCAATTCCGTTGTCTGAAACTGCCACCACAATAGAGGTGGGATACTGAGCGGTCTCATCTTCGGGAATTGTCGCAGGCAAAGTAATACCCGCCGCATCAAACTCTTCTTTAAGTGATGTGCCTGCCTCATGATGGATAGCCACCACATTCACCTCACCGCCTGACTTTGTAAATTTAATAGCGTTTGAAATAAGGTTATTGAGCACCTGTTTTATAGCCTCACCGTCAAAAAATGCAATCGCCGGAACATCTTTACCTGTCACTATATTTAACCCTACGTTTGCGTCTTTTGCCGTCAGTTTATAAAAATCCACCCTATTTTCAATGATATCTTTAATATTCTGAGGCTCTCTACGGACATCAAATTTACCCGCCTCAAGTTTTGCCACGTCTAAAATATCATTCACTAGCTCCAGCATGCCGGATGAGTTCTGGTAGATCATCTGCAAGTATTCCTTTTGTGCCTTTGCGGTAACTTTTATAGTCTTATCGCGCAGTGCCTCGCTAATCTTTTTGATACTATCCAGCGGTGAACGCAGCTCGTGAACGAGCATGGACGTAAACTCATCACGAATACGCTCCACTTCCATTTCGCGCGTAACATCATGCAGGATAATAACGCCTCCCAGCACCTTGCTCTCCCTGCCTTCCTGGCTGCTGATCACGGGGAAAACAAAGATTTGATAAAATTTCTCGCGAAGCACCACCTTCTCTGAAACGTACGTCTTGCTGAGCTTTACGCTTTCCTCAAGACGTCCACGAATATCAAATTTTCCTCCCAAGTTATCAATGAGATCAAAAATAGAAATGTCTTTTTTCTCCATGAGGCCAAGCGCTCCTTTTGCCGCGGTGTTCACCACTACTATTCTATGTTCTAGGTCTGTCATTATCACACCATCCGCCATACTGGACACCATGGCATTAAGCTTGCTTTGCTCTGCTCGCACCACTTCCTGCAGTTTTGTCACAGCATAGGATGCCTGGCTGGTGATTTTATACAAAATAGTCATCTCCTCTTCTTTGTATAGACCAGCCTTTGTGTGAGTAACTGTAAGGAGCCCCACTACTTTTCCCGCTATCACCAGAGGAATGTTAAAGAGCGAACGGACAGGATTTTCTACGTCATTTACCAAAATAGCGCCAGAGAGCACTTCGTCCACATCCTGCTTTTTAAACTCACGATCCAAAAGCGCAGAAAGTGACTTAAGCATCCTATCTTTCACCTCATCCACATAGCCGCGATGCACCGATGTTTCTAAATGTATTTTGAAATATATTTTTTCCGGCTCTAAAAGCATGTATGACACCGCGCTGTATTCTATAAGCTGGTGCAGAGAGCCAGTAATCACGTCCACTATTTGATGCACGTCTAGCGAATACCCCACTCGGTCACTCAGCTCTTTAAGAATAGCAAGCTCATACACCTTATGCCCCAACGTTCGCTCCCTTTTCTCCAGATCAGCACGAATTTTCTTCACTTTCCATAGTGAAAAAGCGATTATAGAAAACCCGCACGCAATAACAATAGTTGAAAGTAAAATGAGCTCCATGGATGACAAATAAAAACTGTCCTAACCGCACTGTTTACACTACACCGCAGGACTTGAAAGCCGCCGGATTTTTGCAAAACCTGTGAGCAAGAATAGGAAACCCAGGAGTAGGATGGCTCGGTAGATAAGGCCTTGTGTAATGTCGCTGAATGTAGAAATTTCGCTCATGATAGTTTCAGAAATAGGCGCCAAGGCGAGGATAATAATACCCAGATTCATAAGAAGAATGGCGTTTCCTATCAGTCCGCCAATACTCTTCCGGATCATGTACCCCATCCATAACGAGAAGACGATGAGGACTATATCAAAGATTACGTTAATTGATTCCATATATTTATTTATTTAATATTAAGCGACGGATATTTGGCGAAAACTGAACCGAGCGCATTTCGAACTATTTGACCAGATAGCTCCACATACACATCTATGAGGTTCTTCAGTTTCTCTTTTGGGTCGCCCTCAATATCAATAACCTTGCCCTGCAGATCAATAGCCAGCCCAGGGACTTTGCGTGCCTTTAAAATTGCCATTTCGGAACCGAGGATTATTGATTGCTTTGCCACAATCTCCGAAATCAAGGCTGCATATTGTTCTTTCTCATTCATGGTTTTTATGCCTTATAATAATGTCACCATTTTACCAGATAAAAGCCGCGTTGACGCGGCTTTTGTGTGGATAGCTTTTTGTGAAAAGACTGAGCTTAATGCGTAGCCTTTATGAGATACCAGATAAGTGCGAGGCTGGCTATAAGTGGCGCCACAACGCGGATAAAATGCGTATGTCCCGTGCGGTGATGTATTTCTGGAATAAGGTCAGACGCAGCAATGTAAATAAAGATTCCCGCTACCCCTGAAAGTAAGTATGGCAGGTATGGTTCCAGCATTTGTCCGCCATAATAACCGAGCAAAACGCCAGGTACCGTAAGTAATGACTGAAGAATGTTTACCAGAATCACCTTCTTTCGCGACCAGCCCTGGCTCAGCAATATACTGAAGTCTGCTATTTCCTGCGGAATTTCATGCGCTGCTATGCCAAGGGCCGTGATAAGACCTAGTGCGGGATTTGCCACGAACGCCAGCGCAATAACAACACCGTCAATAAAATTATGCAGAGCGTCACCCAAGATAACCAGAAACGGCAATGACTCTGTGTGTTCAGAGTGGGAATGGTCATGCAGATGCTTTTTACCATACATCCACATAAGTCCTCGTTCCAACATGAAGAACGCCACAAAACCAATTATAGCTGTAAGAAAGATAGGGTGCGGATCATCCACTACTTCCACCGCTTCAGGAAGCAGGTCAAAGAAACTCACCGCCAGAAAAGCACCCGCCGCAAACGCCAAAAGCGAGGTCATAATCTTTTCTGCGAACTTTCTGTGTGATAAAAGAACAAGACCCCCAACAAGCGAGAGAAGTCCTGCCACTAAACTGTACAATAAAAGCTGCGCCATGTTATTTTTTTTGGCACGGCGCGCAAATGCCGCCGAGCTCCACCGAATGATTAGTAATAATAAAACCTGTGACAGACGTCACCTTTTGTGCATTGAAGGCTATCACCTGGTCAGTTACGTCTGTTACCTCATCGCACTTTTCACACACCAAGTGATGATGGTGTGGCATATCTGCCCACTCGTAAAAAGCGCCGCGGTCTTTCCAGTTTACACGCATCAGCTTCCCTTGTTCTTCATACTTTTTTACGATACGAAAGACAGTTGAATATGCCGTGCGCGGCAGTTCAGCAGCCACTTTACTGTAAAGAAGCTTCAGACTGATAGGTGCTCGTGCTTTTATGAACACTTGCTCGATCTTCTTTTTTGTAGCTGTAGCGCGCTGTGGTATTTCTTTCACATCAGTAAGTCTAGCGTGTTTAATTTTTATTGCAAGTAATTTGCAATAAAGAAATACAGCCTGGATACAAAAACTGGCACCTTGTATGGTACCAGTTTTTGCTGTTTGCGCGGCCGACGAGACTCGAACTCGCAACCTCCCAAGTGACAGTCGGGTGCTCTAACCAATTGAGCTACGGCCGCATTAATTTATACCTCTCAAATACCGCTTTCTTACGAGCAAGGTATAGGTTATCATTATTTCGTTTATACATCAAATCGTAAAGTAGTAATGAGCTTTTTATACTATACACTAAACGGTAATAACTTCGTATCTTTTGTACCCTACCTTTTAAACCATAATTACTTAATCTTTGCATTAGGCTCTTCAAAAACAGCCCTGAGCATGACGTGAACGCGGATTGTAGTGCCCAATGACTAGTTTTTCTCTCTTTGTGTGTTAATCCTACCCACACATTACCATCCCCATCAAAGTACCCCCTAACAAAATCAAAGAGGAACTCCTCGGGCACTTGCGGTGCAAGCATTATGTGAGTTTTTCTAACCGTAAATCCTAAATTATTTAAGTCATAACACATTTCCTTACTGCCTATCTGTAATCGGAAGGATTGTTTATGCAAGATACTTTTCATAACTCTTTTACTAATTTTATGTGTGGATTGAAACGCACTCCTTATTTTTTGCAACAAGTCCTCGTCCGTAATCTGAATACAGAGAAAATACGCGCCTCTTTTGTTGTGAGAAATCCATCCATCGGCAGCGAAAAAACCGAGAACATACGCCATTTCTGGCGTCCACACCTTAAAAAAATCTTTGTTAACTGTTCTAAACATAGGCACAGTGAACACACTATACCAAACAAAAATAAAATCTTTATAAAAACTAAAATTTAGTTTTTATAAAGATTTTATCCCGTGTGGACTACTTTGACGAGGTTCGATCCTTCTTTATGAAGTTGAACCTGCGGGGCTCGCCTGAATGCAACATGCGAACGCCACGTTTGCCCTCCAACGGACCGCCGCTGGATTTTCAATGTCGTATTTGGCGTTTTTTATCGCCTGACAAAGCTGCGCTTCAAGTTGCGAAAGCTCCGCCGGAAAGCCACTTGCAAGCTATTTTCTGCGGCTTTCTATATTTTTCCACCGGTTCTGACTGTTCAGATAGGCTCTAAGAAAGATGAGTAGCAGACAGTCCTCATTTGTATTATAATCACCTTGTCGCCACTCCTGACTTAACGCCGTCAGCACGAGATTCGGCTCTCCTGCCGGAGGTGGATCTCGCAACAACTGACGAAAGTTAAATTATGAGTTACGACGATACTTATGGGCTTTGCCTTGAATGGGAAGGACTGCTCATTTTTTGCAGCCATCTGTGCGTGTTGAACTACGAATTGGTTAGGACCTTGATTTTCTAACCTTCTCAAGACAAGCCAAAGGACTATCGTTAGATAGTCCTTTTTATTCCCGGAAACCCCGGACGAGCCCGGGCCCCAGCCATGCAGAGTCGGAGGTTGGGTCCTGACCGGACGCTTTCCCACGAAACATACAGCAAGAAGCAGCGGGAACTCTTCAGTGAACAACAGACCATTCTCGATGGTATTCGGGAAATCGAAACTAACCCTAATGGATGGCTCGAACCGTTCCGACAATGGGTAAATACGGCCAGAAACTTGGCTATAATTGCTGAAACAGGCACCACATTTGAGAAAAAAGTGATGCTAGCCGAAATCTTCGGCTCGAACCTGTTCTTGGAGCGCAAAAAACCGCGTGGTGAGGCCGTAAAACCGTGGTCCATCATCCGCAAATCCGGTAGGTTACCAACAACTGTGTCGGGGGCGAGGATTGAACTCGCGACCCCAGGCTTATGAGTCCTGTGCTCTACCAACTGAGCTACCCCGACGATGCTTCTTAATATAATGTGTTATTTGATTTTAGACAAGGTGTAAGACCTCTTCTTTGCCGTGCGGATTCTGTGGCAATTCGCACAAACGAGATCACATTTCGCTATTTCTTCTATCACCCTTTTAAGACTCGTGGTGTGACTTAAGCAATTTCCGATATTAAATTTCTTGTCTTTTCTATGGTCAAAATCCAAAACCTGCGGATAGTTTTTCCCCAAGTAGCCGCAGTCGCTACAAGCCCCTTCAGATTTAACAAGGTTAATATATGCCAAAATTTTCCTCTTTAGATTTGATAAGTAGCCTAGATGCTTTTGCCTGTTTTTTGGATACCACACATCTCTCATGTATTTATTGTGACGTTCCTTCCGTTTATTTAAGTTTTTTTGAGACATGCTCCAATCATAGAACACAGATGTTAAAGAAATAATAAAAAAATTCTCAATTTTTTGAGAATTTTTTTATTTTCTGTTCACATCTACTTGTTGCGGGGTCGGGATTCGCACCCGAATCTCAAGGTTATGCCTATTACTACGATTTTCATCGCCTCGGCACTTACGTGCCAGAGTTTGTAGTCTGGACTATACCTTCATCCCATAGGGATGCTCGCCGTCTAGTCTCTACACCTTCCGATCCTTTGATCGGCTTGGCTCGGTATTACCATTTTACAGGCTTCACCGAGTTTGACGAGTGTTCCATAGAGCATTGCTGCTTTATGAGCCCAATTTGAGCCTTGCGAATTACTGTTACTCTACCCCGCGATATATTTTCAAAATTAAAACACGTATGTTGTTACGTATTTTTCATTTCTCTTACTATAGCCTATTTCTATCCCTCTTACAAGGGCACCCTGTGGTTAAATATAGTAAAACTCCTCAAAAACCTGTCTATACAGCCCTATTACTCGTTTTGCCTCCCGCTGGCTCATTACAAAATCTCCCTGGTGCGCAATAGCATTACGCACCTTGTGGGCTTCCCACGCCTGGTCCAGTGTTTTAAAATCCGCCTTATCTACACGCTTCAGTTTTTCGCCGATAGTTTCACCCTGGTATCCCATTTGCTCCAAAATTTCCGCCAAAATAATATCAGCCTCTATAATAGCCAAGAGCCAGTCATTTGAATTCGGCGAATCCACATGGGTCAAAACCTTCGCCCATTTATCATTCAGTTTCTTGTCACCTGGAGTCTTTTCATCATATGCAGGCACCACTGTCACTTCCAAAAGCTTCGCCTCCTGCCTGCGGATAGATTTTAGCCGCTCTACACAATACACGATCCCGATGAGCAAAAGTACGCACAGCGGAATGGCCACTGTAATAAGCGTAGAAAAAACCTTTGCGGCCACGTAGTAAAAACCCTGCTCCACCACCAGGTATTGGTACCCCCGCAGGATGAAGTGTTCTATGTAAATAAATGGGTCAATGTGCATATGTTAGTTACTCAAACCTCTCCCAAAAAATCTTTTGCTACCTCAAATAAAGTTTCCTCTGCGCCGTGTCTTCCTGAAAACTGAATACCGAGCGGCAAATCCTTATCACCCTCCTTTTTAAAACCGGAAGGAACAGAAAGTGCGGGCATTCCGGTGAGGTTCGCGGTTACGGTAAATATATCCGCCAGGTACATGGAGACAGGGTCTGCGGTTTTCTCCCCTATCTTAAACGCCGGCGATGGCGTAGTGGGAGTTATCACCACATCCACCTGTTCAAAAGCTTTTGTAAAATCTTCGGTGATGAGCCGCCGCACAGCATTGGCTCTATTATAATACGCATCATAGTATCCTGACGAGAGTACATACGTGCCTAAAAGAATTCTGCGGCGAACTTCGTCCCCAAATCCTTCGCGGCGGGTAAACAGATAATCATCCAAAAGTGTAGGGCCGTCCACATGGAGGCCATACTTTACACCATCAAAACGCGCAAGGTTTGAAGATACTTCTGCCGGCATGACTATGTAGTACACAGCCAATGAGTATGAAATGTTTGGCAGTTCAATATCTTTTATTTCGTACCCGGATTTTGTTAACCTCTCAAGCGACTCGTTGAAATTTTCTAAAACCCCCTTATCAATTCCGTCTCCCTTAAGGAAGGATCGAGGCACGCCAATAACCGGCTTTTTCGTGCCGATTTTTTTTTCTGAACTTTCAGCGTACGTGGTTTCATCTATTGTCGTGCTGTCCATTGGGTCTTTTCCGCGGATAGCCTTCCACACGAGTTCCACATCTGCTGCGGTCTTTGCCATCGGACCTATTTGATCCAAAGACGAACCCATAGCCATAAGGCCGTGACGTGACACTGAACCGTACGTGGGCTTTAGTCCAACAATTCCGCAAAAACTGGACGGCTGACGCACAGAACCACCGGTGTCTGAGCCGAGTGCTATTAACGTCCCGTCCATAGCCACAGCTGCAGCAGAACCACCAGAAGAACCTCCTGCCACACGCGCCGTGTCATGCGGATTTTTTGTTACTCCGAATGCGGAATTTTCTGTAGAGCCGCCCATGGCAAATTCATCCATGTTAGCGCGTCCCAGAAAAACCACTCCTTCACTTTTGAGCTTGGCGATAGCTGTAGCGTCATACGTGGCATGATAATTCTCCAGCATTTTTGAAGATGCGCTGGCAATTTTCCCTTTGATCAAAATGTTGTCTTTTACAGCACAAGGAATTCCCGTGAGAAGCGTGGCCGTACCGTCCTTAAAGCGCTTTTGGGCAGTAGCCGCCTGTTCCTCTACATCTTTATATACTTCCAAAAAAGCGTTGATATTTTTGTTATTTTGTTCAATATTCTGTATATACGCCTGGGCAAGTTCCAGAACGGTAAAGTCACCTTTTGAAAGGTGTTCATGAGCTTTCGCAATAGTGAGATTCTTTAGGTCTATCATGTGCGCAGTTAAAGTATTTTTTTAACCTGTATGTAATCATCCTCGCGTTGAGGTGCTTCATTCAAAAGCGCTTCTGTGTGCGCTCCAGATTCATTTGCTTGTGCATCATCACGCAGCACATTCTTAACAGCACCAACAGTAGCGCTTTGGTCCAAAGATACCTCTGCTGTTTTTATCGTATCCACGTAGCCCAAAATAGCATCAATGTCCTTTCCGAACTGCTCTTTCTCTGCATCCTCCATTTTAATACGCGCCAGTGCGGCCAGCTTTTCTATTTCTTTAACTGAAATCATGCTGTTTATCATACCACTTTATGCACAGTTTTCATCACTTGACAGATTATGCTCATGTGGAGTATCGTTATGCGAGCTACATATGGCTAAATCAGCTCTTAATAACCGGCGCACGGTTCGGAAGAACCTGCGGATGCACGACAACAATGACAATGGACGTGTGGACATGAAAATCCACTATTCCGCCGCGTATTCAGGAAAGTACTCCCGCGAGCCGCACTTCAACGCTCGTCGGCCGCACCCATAGTTTTGCACCCAATCCGGCATTCCTAACATAACACCCGCCGGAAAAAGCACAGCCCGGTTCGCTTCGCGAACCGGGCTGATTTCTTTTTTCTTTTCCTATTTCAACATCTCCACAAACTCTTCTTCTGTAATCACTTTCACGCCCAGCTCCTGCGCCTTGTCCAGTTTTGAACCAGCACTTTCCCCTGCCACCACATACGAAGTTTTTGACGAAACTGAACTTGAAACATCACCACCTAGCGCGCGTATTTTTTCTTTCGCCTCATCACGACTCATAGATGTCATACTGCCGGTAAGGACAAACGTAAGCCCCGCAAACTTTTGCGCAGAAACAGGAGCAAGCGCAGCTTTTTTAATCTCCACATGCTCAGTTAATTTTTTTACCAGCTTTTTATTAAGCGGATCCCGAAACCACGAAGTAACCGATTCCGAAACTATAGGACCCACACCATCTAGCGCATCTAGCTCATCTTTTGTAGCATTCATCACCGCATCCAATGTTCCAAAATGCCGCGCCAAATCATTCGCCGTTTCCTCACCCACCTGCGGGATAGAAAGAGACACCAGGAACCGCGGAAGTGTCACCTGCCGCGCTTTCTCCACCGAAGCGAGCAAATTATCCACTGACTTTTCAGCAAACCTTGGCAGTGCCAAAAGATCCCCGCGTTTCAATGTAAAAATATCATCAAATGAAGAAATAAGATTTTCTTCCAAAAGAACATCAATGATGCGCGGACCCATTCCATCCACATCAAACGCTTTTTTAGAAACGAAATGGTAAAACTTTCGCTTCTGCTGTTCAAAAGAATCTTTATACACGCACCTCCACGCCGCTTGCCCGGGTATACGTTCTATACTGCCGTCACCGCCGCACGCTTCCACACGTGTAGGAAATACATACGGCTTTTCTTTTCCTGTACGCATCTCTGTAAGTACCCGTACAATATCTGGGATTACATCCCCCGCTTTTTGTAAAATCACCGTGTCACCTACACGCACGTCCAAACGCTGTATCTCATCCTCGTTATGCAAAGTGGCCCTAGAAACCGTAGAGCCTGCCACAGACACTGGCCGCAAATGCGCCACAGGAGTGAGCACCCCCGTACGCCCTATCTGCAGTGTAATATCCTCCACCACCGTAGTCACCTGTTCCGCCGGAAATTTAAAAGCAATACCAAACCGCGGCGCCTTCCCTGTATACCCCAATGCACGCTGGTACTCACGTTCATTCACTTTCACCACCACACCGTCTATGAGGTAGTCTTCCTTCGGCGCTTTCTCCTGCCATTTTTTCCAATACCGCACCACGTCGTCAATATTTTTACACAATTCATAATGTCTGTTCACTTTGAATCCCAAATCATGCAAAAAATCCAGTTCTTCTTTTTGCGTTTTCGGTAGTTCCCCCTGCATAGAAGCAAGGTCGTATATAAAAGTAGAAAGTTTTCTGCTTCGCGCTATTTCTGGATCCAGCTGGCGAATAGACCCCGCCGCCACATTCCGCGGATTTGCAAAAAGCGGCAGTCCTTCTTTTTTGCGCTGCTCATTCAGCTTCTCAAAATTCTTTTTACCCATCCACGCTTCGCCCTCCACTATTACATTCACGGGTTTTTTAAGCTTGAGCGGCACAGACTCTATTGTCTTTACATTCTCTGTCACATCTTCGCCCACTTTTCCATCACCACGTGTGGCCGCCTGCACTAAAAAGCCATTCTGGTATTCCAAAACCACCTTTAGGCCGTCTATTTTGAGCTCCGCCGTATATGTCAGGCTGCATTCTTTCCCAAGCTCCTGTTTTAATAATTTTCTAACACGCACATCAAAATCACGAATATCCTCCTCAGTAAACGCATCATTAAAAGACCACTGCGCCACTTTATGCTCCACCTTTTTAAATTCCGGCAAAGGCTTCCCTGCCACACGCTGTGTAGGCGAATCAGGCGTCACCAGTTCCGGATACTCATCTTCCAGCTTTTTAAGCTCATCCTTAAGCGAATCCAGCGCCTCTTCAGAAATCTCTTCTCTGTCCAGGACGTGATAAAGGTACCGATGATGGTCTATCGTTTCCTTGAGTTTATTGAGCCTCTCTGTTATTTCTTTAGGTATCTTTCGGGACATGCCGTTCATGAGTTATAGGGTAATTCTAAACTGCCAGAAAGAAAAGGCAAATTAGTAGCGCACGCGGATGGCACGTTCGGTTTGGCGGGAGTAGCTTGAGAAGCATGGAGGATTCGCAGCTGAATTACCCATGTTGTATCCGCGTGATTCTATAGTGGTAATGTAACGTACACCCGTTTCAATCTCTTCATCATCTCCTCCACCGGCGGTAGTTTCGCCGCCAAAACCATCGGCAAATTCTTTTCTGATGCTTACGACTACGCACGGAGAGGTCTCATCGTTTGGAGTAAGGTTAAAAGCAAAGCTGTATCCCTTAGTCCCAGGATATGGTGATGGATTTATAATATCGTAAGAATTCGTATTAATAGTACCATTACCGCTACATGATATTTGTGGTTCCATCACTCCGTCACTATCCCAATACCTCGCACACTCTATCCCCGTATCAGCCGCAAAAAATGACTGCTGTGAATCAATACCCGATGAAGATAAAATAGTTTCCTTTTGGCTGATGTTTAAAATAGAAAGTCCGATAGAGAGCACTAGGCTGGAAAAAAGCACAGCGAAAAGGAGCGTGTATCCGGCGTTATTTTTTTGTGGAAGGAAATTTTTCATTGATTAAAAATGCTTTTACTGATAACAACGACGTTCTCACGACTACCTGTGGTCCACGAAACAGTTACGTGAATTATAGACTCATCATCATTTACATGAGTAAAGTTAAATCTTCGCTTAAAATTTGTAGGGGTATGGCTGTCATTATGTGTAAAAAATCCATTCGTTGTTCTATATAGTTTTGTACGTGTATCCTCATGACCTGAGGGAATATAATCGATATTATTATTGCTCGCATAGGTATCTACAATACACACAGATGAATTATCGCACCTATTTGACTGCTGAGGTAGATTAGTCTTCCAATCAACATCATTAAGCTTATTCTTTTCTCGGTTATAGTAAATATATTCTATCAAATCCTGCGCCAAATACTGCGCCACGAACTGGTCGCGTGCATTCGTCGCGGCATTTAAACCTTTCTGTGTAGCCACCATAGGCCCAGAAATAGCGGTCATAATAATGGCTATAGCCACCATTGTCTCAACGATTGTAAAGCCTTTTGATTTTTTGGTAAAAAAATTCTTCATATTATTCGCGGATACGCTGGGTTATGGTGCTATGCATGGTGAATTCAGACTGAAGGCGTGACTTTACACCCGCGTTGCCCCGTATCGTAACCAGCACTTTTCCTGGTTCTTGATCATTGGCAGCGGTACCCGTAACAAGAAATCTCATTTCTAGTATCTCAACTTCGGATGATGTGACCGGCTCAAAATCACTTTCGTTGAAATTACCACTGATACTTTCTGCCTTTTCCAGTGCTTTAGTGGTTGTGTTGTATCTATATGCATACCGCTCATCAGGATTCGTGAGGTCACGAAATACCGCAGGCTCAAACGCAAAGAAACGAGCAACAGCGTCATTAATTTCACATTCGGCTGGTGAATTTGAATCTATCTGCGTATTAAGCCCCGCAAGTGTAGCAGCACACCTGTACTTCGTCCCCGTCCTAATCTCCCTGGACATACTCTCCATAGCAAAGTGCAAATTATTCATCACCGCTTTCATTGCCTGCGCTTTCTTTCCCGCATCCACTATTTTAAGCAAGGCTCCCGCTGCCACCACCACTACAATAGAGAAAACGCCAAGAGCCACGATAATCTCTAGAAGTGAAAAACCTTTATTATTCTGTGCTTTAGTTTTAAACATATTATTCTACGGATATTTGGCCCGTCTTTCGGACGACAATATTTCGTGTAGATTCCCCGTCCCTGCCGCGTAGACGGATGACGGCATAGTTTGAGCCTGATCCGAATATTGCTTCGGGGTGAGGGCGGATAAATGCGATACTGAGTGAAGTGGGTGTTTGGTTACACGTAGCGGCTGAAGTACCGTAACAGATAAAATCTACTCTATTGCCGCGCCGAATATTATACGTTTTCACTATCTCACTGGAAGCATTGTATCGCCCTTGAGAATCAGTAGTAGTGTATAGAATGAACTGCGTCGGATTACTCAAGTTAAAATAAACTCCATACGGCGAAGTGAAGCTCCCTGAGGGATCCCGCATCACATTCATCCCATACGTCTGTGCTTCGCGGATAGTGAGCGCCACATCATACGCTAGGTTCGTGAGAATTATTCCCCCGTCGAATTTGTCTGATCTAAATAGAAAAAACGCTGTCATGAGCGCAAAGATTCCCACAGACACCATGAGCTCAATGAGTGTAAATCCTTTTTTTGCAGTATGTTGTGTACGAAAAAGATTCATAATTAAAGACCAAAGAGTTCGTAAAGATTAAACACATCCAGTGAATAAAAGACAGCCAGGAACGTACCAATGATGAGATACGGAGCAAAAGGAATTTCGCTCTTAATTGTAAGCTGTTTCAGCCGCAAAAACAAACCCGTTTTCTGGATAACTGTGGATGACAGTATTTTCTGAAGCATGATATAGACCAGGCTCACAAACGCCCCGATCCAAAATGCTATCACCAGCGCGGAAATTCCCTCTTTGAGTCCGAGCAGGAACCCTATCCCTACCGCAAGTTTTGCATCGCCAAATCCCATCCAGCGTCCGCGGGACACAAACCACAGCAGAAAGAACGGCAGAAAGAGCAGCGGACCAGCTAGCAGGTCAAGGATGTGCGGGTAATGCGTTAGTTCGTAAAATGAGTAGTTGAAAAAAAGCTGGATAAACGAAACCGCCGCGAATGTATACACCAGTCCGTCCGGAATAATAGTATGGCGAATGTCGTACACAGCGATCACAATGAGCAGAGCGACGATAACGAGATAGAGCACGGTCAGAATGTAGCTCTGTGGATTATAAATATCCAAAAAGTTCACAAGCGTGAACATAAAAAGCATGCCGGTAGTAAATTCCACCAGCGGGTACTGCCACGATATTTTGCTGTTACAGCCCGCACACTTGCCCCGCAGAAAAAGAAAGCTCAGGATAGGAATGAGTTCGTACCACTGCAGTTTTTTGCCGCAAGAAAGACAGCCGGAGCGCCCCGTGAGGGCAAAGCCGGTGTTATAGCGTAAAATCACCACGTTCAGAAAACTGCCGATGATAGTGCCGAATATGAAATACGAGGTGTACAGGAGCCAATCCATGGGTGGGTTATGGCTTTACGTCGTAGATGGGGGTTTGATCAGAATCGTCACCGTTAAAATCGGCTGATCCTGAACATACAGTATCCGGACCGCTATCTGCATCATCTCCCAAAGGACCACGCTGGTTATTTAATTCAAGCGTAGCTCCCAAATGGTATCCTGAACATACGCCGCCAGATCCTAATGGCCTGTAAAGATAGTTTGCCTCTGCTGAACCTGCAGGCGGATGAGGAAGTGTATTGGTAAATGGCCCTACGGTAGTGCCGCCGCATGACACCGTGCTTGTAAGGCTGTTAAGTGACGTAGGGTATCTGTTGCATCGGTCAAAGTAGAGCTCCAAGACAAGCTGCAGCTGTGACACATCAGAAATTCGTTTACCATCCCGTGACTTCTGCCGCGCCTGGTTCATGTTTGCCACCACAATCTGCATGAGAATGCCAATAATTGCTATAACCACAATAAGCTCAATAAGTGTAAATCCTTTTTTCATGAAAGTTTTAGAATTAATTACCCTTAAGTATACCGCGGAAGAGTAAAAAGAAAAAACCCACAGCTGTGGGTTTTTTCTTTTTTGCAGTTTGAAAGTATTAAACTACAATACTAGTTACATCGTCCTGTTGCACTAACTGCTCCTGTTAGATCACCCTGATCTATTGGAGCCGTCAACGCGACCTCCTTTGCTACTCCTGTAGCATCAACACACCACGCCACGGCTGAATCGCTCTTAAGCTGCTGAGCCACTGCCCATGAACCACCATCTGTGATAGCTGTTGAACATGCATTAAGTGAAGTTGAGCCGCTCGCAGCCTTTGCTGCAGCAATCTGTCCCATCACTGTAGTATCAGCAAACAAGCTATTGGCGCTGTTACCTGTTGTTACGCATGCACCAGGAGCTACAGCTGCGAGTGAATATCTTCCTTCCTCGTCATAATAAATCTCAGCCTGTGGTCGGATGTTTGCCAAGTTTGACTTAATAGCTGCGTCTGCACCCTTTGCTCGTGCTGAGTTTAGTGATGCAAGAACCACTGATGATAGAATACCGATGATTGCGATAACAACCAAAAGCTCAATCAATGTAAAACCTTTATTCTTCATATTTATAAATTATTATTAAAATTAATCCTATTATTATTTACTTACTTTACTACCGAAATGATTAGGTGAATTTATCCCCTGAAGGTTTCCCTCCACTGGACTCGACCCGATTCTCTCAAATAAGAGAGCCAGTTTTTTCAAACCTATGCCCTACATTATAACAAAGTAAACTCAAGCTTAAAGTAAAACCTGGGGATAAGTGGCTCATTTCCTACATCTCGTTGCTATTGTCCTCCCGAGATGTTGTAAATAGGGATAAGCACCGCCGCCAAAAGGAACGCCACACCGAGACCGAGCGTCACAATCATGATAGGTTCTATCATGTCCACCAGGGTATCCACGGCAGTGGTCACTTCACGCGAATAGAATTTCGCAAGTGTTTTAAGGATATTACCCAGTTCTCCTGTTTCTTCTCCCACTTTCATCATTTGAAGCATGATTCCGGGAATTTCCTTGCTCTTTCCTAGCGCTTCTGACACCGCTTTTCCACCCTTGACATCTTCCACTGCACCATTCACTATCCCCTTGAAAACTTCACTGTCCACCACAGATGAGGTTAACTCCAGGGCACGAATCATTGGGATACCGCTCATGAGCATCGTATTCATATTGTCTGCGATACGTGACAAATAGAGCTTCCTGTAGAGTGTGCTCAAGTACGGCACGCTGAGCTTAAACGTATCAAAAGCGTATTTACCTTGGGGTGTACGTATATAGCGGACTCCGAAGAAGCTCCCCACCAAAACCACTATGAAAATGACGATTCCGTAATCCAAAAAGAAGTTACTGATACCCAGCACTATTTGAGTGATAAGTGGAATTTCCTGCCCCGACTCCACGATAATGGCGCTAATCTTCGGAATAACCACCGTGAACATAAGGATCATCACGGCCAAGAACGTGAAAATAACGAATGCTGGGTAAATAAGGGCGTTTTTTGCCTTTGCGTTAAGTTCGTATGAGCGGTCCAGGTAGTCCGCCATGTAGGCAAATGTCTGATCTAGCTTTCCTGATTCTTCGCCGGCTTTCACCATGTTCACATAAAAATCAGAGAACACTTCCGGGTGCTTCCCCATCGCCGCAGAAATAGAGCTACCTGCCTGAAGATCATCGGCAATAGTAGCCAGCTTCCCACGCAAAATTTTGTTTTCACATTCTGCCCCCAAAAGTCGAAAAACGCGCAGCGCTGAAACCTGCGCTTCAAAAAGCGTAGACATCTGGCGGGAAAGGATCACCACATCCTTCATTTTCACCCGGCCAAAGAAAGAGAAACTCACGCCGAAGAGATCCTTGTTCTTTTGCGCTGCTTTGATAGACGAAATCACCAGCCCTCTGCGCTGAAGTGAGCTTATGGCCACGTCCACATTAATGGCGTCTATGACTCCGTTTTTTGCTCCACCTTGCGCATCTAATGCTTTATATACAAATAACATAATTGATTATTAAATCATACGATCCAATGTCTTTGGATTTGGCGAGTGTAGATATGCGTTTTCTACCGTGATCTGTCCTGTGCGCACCAGCTCCGCCAATGAACGGTTCATGTCCACCATGCCCTCACCGGAGCTGGTTTCTATCACGGTGTTCACTTCATGAATACGTTTTTCACGGATAAGGTTTGCCACTGCGTTATTACTTATCAAAAGTTCATATGCGGGCACAAGTCCTCCAGAGATACGAGGGATAAGGCGTTGTGAGAAAATACCAGTAAGACTTCCTGCAAGCTGAACGCGAATCTGGTCCTGCTGTCCCGGCGGGAACGAGTCTATAATACGGTTAATAGTTTGTGACGCAGTGTTAGTGTGAAGTGTAGAAAACACAAGATGACCTGTTTCAGCAGCAGTCACTGCAGTGGAGATAGTATCTATCCCGCGCATCTCACCGATAAGCACCACATCAATGTCCTGACGGAACATGCTTATAAGCGCGTTATGAAAATCTGCAGTGTCTATACGCACTTCACGCTGGTCTATCACAGACTTCTTTGGCTCATAAATATACTCAATAGGATCCTCAATAGTGAGAATGTGTTCTGGCCTGCTTTGGTTAATCATTTCCAGAAGCGCCGCGAGTGTTGTAGACTTTCCGTGACCCACAGGACCCACCACCAGGAAGAAGCCCTGCTGTTTACGCGTAAACATCTCCAGCCCCTGCGGCAAATTCAGCTCCTGCAATGTCCTAATTTTATTGGGAATAAGTCGAAGCGCCACTGAAATCCTACCCTGCTGGTAAAAGCCGTTGCCTCGGAAACGCGCCTTCTCACCGAATGAACTTGAAAAGTCTATCTCTTTTGTCTCATAAAAACGCTTCTTGAATTCTGGAGTGAGCAGTTCGTTAATCATACCTTCCAGATCTGCACGTGTAAGCACTGGATGCTTCACTAGGGGTATTAGAAATCCCGCAACACGGATAGAAGGATGACGCCCCTCCGCTATATGAAGGTCTGAAGCCCCCTCTTTTACTACTGTCTCCACTAAATTTTCAAGTTCTTTTTTATGATCCATGTGATTATGGGTTAGATGCTATGCTTGCTTCCTTTTTTTACTTTTTTCGTATATTTCTTTCACTTTTTCTAAAACTTCTGAAGGTATGGTGCTTGCTTTGACTATGTATCCGTCCACATTCAAATCCTTCGCTCTGTCCATGTCCACCGGCTGACTTTGATTTGAAAGCATGATCACTACGGCGTTCGGAGCCAGATTTTCTTTTCTGATTATCCCCAGAAGTTCCAGCCCATCCATATTCGGCATCACAATATCCATAACCATAATGTCCGGGTCAAATTTGTCGCGCAGTTTCTTAAGCGCCTCATCTGTGCCGCACGCCGTCACCACCTCAAAACCTCCCTTACTGAACTTCAGCGAGTACATATCCAGGAGAAACTTATCATCATCTACGATCAATACTGTAGTTTTTTCCATACAATTACATATTAGTATACTAAAGTTTGTTCACTTCCTCAAACGGAATTTCTTTTCTGAACGCTTTAATCATAGCATCCTCTTTCATGGAGAGCATACCTTTCTGGCGAAGCAGGCGCGTAATCTCCAGTTCCGTAGGATGTTTCAGCACTGCCAGCTCCACATCTTTGTCCATTTTAAAGACTTCAAACACCGCGGCACGGCCTCGGGTACCATTCGGACACTCCGCGGTGGGTGTGGCCTCATACACAGTATCCGTGAACGGAATTTCCTTTTTAAATTCTTCAGGAAGATCATGGAACTGCCGGTCTATAATCATTTGCAATGCGCCGTCCACCGGCACCGGCTTACCTGCACCAGGACAAAGCATGGTCACCAAACGCTGCCCGATAGCCAGCACCAGCGTAGGAGCAATAAGGTACGGGTCCACACCCATGTCTATAAGACGCGGAATAGCACCCGCAGCGGTGTTGGTGTGAAGTGTAGAAAACACAAGGTGACCGGTAAGCGCCGCCTGCACAGCCAGCTGTGCGGTTTCTTTATCGCGGATCTCTCCCACCATGATAATGTCGGGGTCCTGGCGGAGCGCTGTACGCAGACCGTTTGCGAATGTATAGCCGATCTCTGGCCGAACCTGTGACTGGCTCATCCCCTCCACGTTGTACTCAATAGGATCTTCAAGCGAAAGCACGTTTGAACCTTCCCTATCCACCTCATTAAGCATGGAGTAAAGTGTTGTGGATTTTCCGGAACCAGTAGGACCTGTAATGAGTATAAGGCCGTATGGGCGGTCTATGGCTTCTTTAATCATTGCCAGATTTCGCGGCGTAAGACCCATAGTGTCTATCCTTTTCACACCTTTTGCCTGGTCCAAAATACGCATCACCACCTTTTCACCGAAATATGCCGGAAACGTAGAGACACGGAAGTCTATTTTGCGTCCATCAATACGCGCAGAGAAACGTCCGTCCTGTGGCTTGCGGCGTTCATCCAACTTCATATTTGAAAGCACTTTAATACGCGCCACCACGGCATTATGCACCTGCATAGGTAGCACAAGGCTGGTGTTAAGTGTACCGTCCACTCGGAAACGCACACGCACTTTGTCAGCCAAAGGTTCTATGTGCACGTCAGACGCATTACCTTCGGTAGCATAGCGCACAATAGTCGCTACAATTTTCACCACCGGCGCATCTTCTATAATCTGTGTATCATTTTTCGCCGCGTCTTTTACTTCCTTCCCTTGGGCTTTCGGCACATTTTTACCGCCCTGCTTTCCTCCTGTAGAAGAAAGCTCCATTTCAAGCTCGGAAAGCGCCTTCGTCACCTCTCCAGAAAGACCTTTGTACATTTCCAGCACTTTTGCGAAATCTTCACTGGTGATCAGGAAGATTTTGTACGGCATATTTATTTTTGAGACGATGAAATTCAGAGCATCGCGCGCCTCTATATTATCTGGATCCACAATTCCCACCTCTAGCGCTCCGTCGGTCATGCTTATCGGTACGAATTTATAGTGCTTTGCCGTCTCTTCTGGAATATACTCAAGCACGTTAAAAGGGATGGATTGATTTTCTATACTTCGTATAGGAATGTTCAAATACTCACCTTTTGCGATGAGTATATCTTTGGAACTGACACCGTGAGACTGGAGAACTCCATCCAATGATGACTCTCCGGACGCTAACTCATTTTTAATCTCTACTATGTCCTCCTGCTTTAGTAATTTTTTGTTAGCCAGTATGTCTACTATATTCATAATGAAGTGAACTTATGCGCTAACGGGTAGAAGGAAATCTGATGTTCGGCTGTGTGCCTGAAACTGGTGTTGTTCCTTTTCCGAGCGGTTCAAACGGGTTTGGACGCCCGACAGGCTGTTCGGGAATTATCACGGTATAGTCTTCCAGGCTCAAGAAAACCGGATCCTTAAAAAGCGAGCCGTCCAGTTTCAACGAATTAAGCTGGAGTAGAAAAGGAAGCAGGTCTGCGCCAGCGGCCACACCACCCATTTCACTCCCAGGAACTGGCACCCCGCCCAGCAGAGGTCCGCTTGTTTCTAAAAGTGCATCATCACCGGTAGGTTCCTCACTTTTGAAAAAGACAAAGTACGCGCCAACTAATAGCACTATTATCACTCCCGCAAGTAGCACATTTTTGTTGTTGGATTGATTTTCCATATTATTTCATCCAGTAGGTCTGGATTGTTATGTTATATGTATACTGTCCTGTATCAGTAGCGTTAAATGTAACATTGGTAACATCCAGGATGCGCAGACTGGCCTCTAAATCCTTTAGGATTTTAATAAACGTCTCATAATCTGTAGAAACACTGAACGTGAGAGCGGCAGATCTGTATGGGCGTGTGTCGGATGAATCAGACGGCTCAGCAGGTGCGTCACCAGCCCCTGTGGATGCTCCTGCCTTTACTGAATCCAGTTTCAGGTTTTGGATCTCCACTCCGTATTTTGCAGTGACGCTATTTATATCAATAATGAGACGCACGTTATCTATGCTGTCCGGCACAAGCTTGTTAAGTTTGCGGAGATCCTGCTGAGAAAACGAGTTATACTGCCCTAAAAGCTCGTCTCGTTTACGCAAAAGTGCCTTTGAATTTTCTATCGCCTCTTCATACTCTGCATTTTCTATCTTTAAGGCCTTCACTTTTTCATACTGCTTATCCGTCACGCTAAAAAAGAGCGCGACCGCAAGAACTATGAGAGTGATTGGTGTAAGTAATGAATTCATAATTGTTATAGTGGCACTTCGCCTCCTTTAGGTGCAGGAACTACTGGCGCCGCTGGTGCAGAAGATTTAGTAGTGCTTGTTGCGGCAGGCGGCGTGGAGGTGGCAGTAGTAGAAGTGGCAGCCTGAGCTGGTGTAGCACCTTTTACGAAATCTTTATACAAAAGTATTGAAGCTGGAACTTCTGCCCCTAGTGTAAAGCTGATTTTTCCGCCCTCTTTAAGCGCCAGGTTTGAAAGAATGGGGTTGCTAAGTGACTTGTTTTTTCCTAAAACGTCAGACTGTAAGGCAATAGCGCTAAAGCTTTCAGCTTCGCCGTTCATCTGAAGTTTTATTACTTCTTCAGTATTTGACCCCAAAACGTATGAAAAGTTGGTAAAGCGCACAGATCTCAACGTAAACCCTTCAATAATGTCAAAAAAATTTGAGACGCTAACATGCCTGTCCAAAAGCTCTTTCGCCACATCAATTCTAGTGTTCACGCGCTTAAGCTCGTCTATCAAGCTCGGGTCAAATTGTTTTCTGCTATCCTCAAGCGTTTGTATGTTAAGGTCTTTTTGCTTTTCAAGTACCGTAACCCAGAAAAATGCACCGCCAGCCAGACCGATAGAGATAACAAAAAGAAACACAGCCAGTACAGAAAAAATACTTACATGCGTTTGAGGAGCAGCTTCCTGAATACCCGTCAGAGGCTTCTTTGGGATAAATGATGATTGTAGTTTTCCATCCATACGTTTACCATCCATTATAATACAGATGCCACACAGATGACAGAAAAAATGTGTATATCTTTTCTACTTTATCTCTGAAAGTTTGCGTAGCGCCACACCCACAGCCACGGCAAACTCCGGACCGGCTTGTTTAAGCACCTCTTCCAAAAATGCCGGCGTTTCCACTTTCGCAAACGGATCGCCAAGGATAGTGTCCGTTTGGAAACTGGACGCAGCTAATTCTTTGAAGCCTTTGAGTAAAGCTCCTCCGCCAGTGAGCACCACTTTTCCGACGCTTTTGTTGTATTTTTTTTGATAATTAAGAAGCGTGCGGTTTGCTTCGTAAAAAATATAGTCCAAGGTAAGGCTAATGATTTCTGCGAGCTGTTTATATTCTGGACCGCCCGTGAGGCCATAGGTACGTTTCAGATTTTCTGCTTCTGGCACAGGAATGCTCATGGCGTTTGAAATAGCCAGGGTAATATCCTGTGATCCCCTGTTAATACTGTGTGAGTAACGCAAAATACCGTGGTCTATTATGTAAAGTTTTGTCGTTCCAGCACCCACGTCTACTATCATTTGTGACTGTGTGCCTTGGTCTAAAGCTGCGCGCAGTGTGCTAAATATCTCTATTTCAAAAAATGAGGTGTTGAGTGCGTTTTTCTGGGCAATTTCTGTGTATTTCTGGATAGCTTCGTTGTGGATAGCCACCACCAAAACGTCTGTGTCTACTGGTTTTTGCTCTTTTTTTTCTCCGGGTTTCAGCACAGGAGTCTGTCCCACTTTTTCTTCGGTCGGTATCACCCACCAGTCAAATAGCACCTCAGTGATAGGTACTGGAATGTATTTGCGCGCCTCTATCGGAATCATTTGAGCCAGCTGCTTCTCATCCATGACCGGGAATTTAATGAACGTTACAAAGCTCGCAGAAAGCGGTATAGAAACACCGCATGAATGCGTACTGGTTTTAGCTTCCCGAAGGATGTCGGTCATTGCTTCATTTATTTTTTCCTGAGGAAGGTTAGTAGCGCGGCCCACCTCTACTCCACCATAAGGACCGAGCGCCAGCTCACCGTAGGTTTCCAGCACCGCCCTACCCTTCTTTTTCTTAAGCTGAACTATTTTTATAGCAGAAGAACCAATATCAATACCTAAAACGCTCTTGTCCTTCTTATTTAAAAATGAAAAAATGCCGCTTAAGTCCATATAGATGATGTTATTAAGGTAAGTATATCACAGGGATTAGGCAGATTCATATAGTACAGATGTAGCTTTTTGCACATTTTATAAAGATTTTAGTATTTTTTGAAGATTATTTTATCGGTGGTGTGTAAAGATGTAGGAATGAGGAAATTTTTGGGAAAAATCGCTGACTTTGTGATGAAATGCGCAAGGAACATTTTTGAGCTGTTATTCCCGCGGGATCCGCTGGTGCTGGAGATGAAACAGCTTACTGCAGCCGAGCTTTTGGGACGTTTTCCCGTAGCGGTTTTTGATCCATATGCCGCCCGTGCCGGTGCACCCATTCCCCTCTTTAATTATAAAAATACATACGTTAAAACAGCTATCTGGCAGATTAAGTATAAAAAGAATACAGTAATTGCAGAAAAATTAGCGCAGATTTTACACGGGAAAATTATGGAAATATTAAAATCACACAAACTCAAAAAACCACTCCTTATACCCATGCCGATTTCAGCAGAACGGCGGCGCGAGCGTGGATATAACCAATGTGAACTACTTGCACAGCATCTTTGGCGTCTGCAGGGTGATGAATACGAGGTAGTTTTTACAGCGCTACGGAAGATAAAGGACACACCGAAACAATCCCGCAGTGCAGGACGTACCGCGCGCCTTCAAAATATACAGGGCTGTTTTGAAGCGGACCCGCGGGTGATGAGCGGTAGAGATGTGATTATTTTAGATGACGTGGTGACCACAGGAACCACGCTTAACGAAGCCGGAAAAGCGGTGAGGATGGCTGGGGCAAGCGGGGTTGTTAAAATAGCAGTCGCAGGGTGAGGTTGGACTTCGGTTAGCTAATCCGTTATTATCCTGCTAGGTAACGAACATCAAACAGAAAGGATACAATATGGGAATAAGCAGACTCACAGTTCTTGAAATTTTCACTAACCCGGGAGACCTGCATATCGTAGTTAGCCAGATTGACCAAAAGTGGGGGTTCTTGATATGCCGTAGTGAGGGACGTCGCTTTAAAGTCCTAATTGAGACAATCGGATTCGGAGAAAAGATGGAAGATGCGATTGAAGAGGTTAAGAAAACACTTGAGGCAATTTATGAGGCCGCAGCGAAGGGTTTGGAAGATGCAGCCAGTCCTCTGGCACAACAACTCAATTCTGACGGTGAAAAAATTGACCCATCCAAGGTTTTGAATTCTGAACTGATTCTCCGGATCTTGGATGAGCTTCAGCAACGGCAAGTAGCAAACACAGAGCATATGCTTGCGGCGGCGGGGTGAGTGATGGTTCTAGACAGGTGCAGCCAGTGATGCGAGAGCGTCGCTGGTTTTTTTAAAAAGAAAAAAGTAAATTCTATATCTTTACCACCTGAGCCAGCTCGTCGGAATTCCCGACAAACTAAATCCGCGTCCAGTTCCAACTCAATGTTCGCGCAACCAAGCAAGCCCACTAACACAGGCGGCTCTATAACTATCAGAGAATCTCAATGCCATTTTTTATTAAGGAGTTCTGTCCAAGAAAATATTCCTCTGTCTATAAAAATTACCGAGACCCATAAAATCAAGGTCAGTGAGAAAAATAAACTCAGCCACCCATAGTATAAATAGCTTGCATATATCCATTTTATACTTGTACAAGCAAAAACTAATAATGAAAAGAGGTTTAAAAGCGCATCGGAGTGTAAATTTTTACTTGTACTCTCCACGGTTTCTTCTTCCCAAGAATGAGACATGTTCCCATTTCTCTCACTTTTACTTGTAGTAGTTTTATAATAATCGCGAGAAAGGGGTAAGTATCGATAACACCAATCACGAAGAGATGTTCCGCCCACCTTGTGATATTTCCACATAATTCTTTTTGATACTATGCTAAGCGGAGCAATTAGAATTACCAATAATGATAAAGTAAAAATCCATCCAAATTCCGGCAGAATTGGCATCAAATCATTGACCATAGAGAGTAAATTCAAACCAATGACTAACAACGATAATACCAAAAAGGTACGATTTATTTTTGAGGAGTGTTCTTGTGGGCCAAAGTAAATATAACGCCCAAGCGCCTTATAAATTACATAGACAAGAACATATGCAAGCGCAATGCCAAAAATACTTAAATCATATAGCAAAATGCCTTTGAGATCGTCTACTGATAGATGAAGTGAGTTTGCTAACATATTATTTCACTTCGTATTCCCAGCCTGGACACCATGCTTTCGTTTTCCGCCAATCTTCGACAAGCGCTTGTTTCCAAGTTTTACCTTTCAACAACACATCAAGCGAAATCTGCGGTGCTTTGTGAGCGACGATCGCCACATGTTTTCCGTCGTAGTTCTTTTTTAAAAATTCAAGAAAATCAGCAATGCGAGCTTTTACATCCTCATAACTTTCACCATCAGGAAATGGATTTTCAATGCACTCATCTTCTTGCATAGGCTCAACTATATCGGACGAAGCGCCGTTTAATTTTCCATAGTTACATTCACGCAGGCGCGCATCAGGAATAATCTGGTATACACCTTCCCAGGTAATTTTTGCAGAGTCATGAGCGCGTTTTAGATCAGAGCAGAAAACCACATCAAATTTCACGTCTTTAGACTGTTCTTTCAAATCAATTGATTGTTTTACGCCAAGTGGAGAAAGTTCAACATCCTTCCAGCCAGAAGAAACATGCTGCTCGTTGTCAGTTGTGGTGCCGTGTACAAAATAAGTAATTCTGATTGCCATAAAGTTATCTTTCCCATTGTGTTACATGTGGCGAAAAGTCCACTTGATAATCAGGAATACCAATAGAGATTCCATGCTTGGTCGCCGCATCATACTGTTCTTTGTTAGAACGATCAGTGATGTGAAAAAATTTGGCGCGGTAAACAATAAAGTGTTCCTTGTCCGTTTTAAAGTCTGCGTACCAATTATGATCAGGGTCTAACGCTTTGCTGATTTTTTCTGCAACTTCAGCTGCTTTATTCATTGGAATATCAACACGACGCATTGTCCACTGCTTGACCCACGGAGTTTGATGCTTTTCCGTAACAAGCTCGACTTTTGTTGAAACAATTTTTACCCCATCCAAAAGGGACTTATCCGCAAGACTTTCTTCAATTATTATTCCCGTGAAATTCATATTCATAGTATAGTATTGAAAGGAGGGATTCGGTCACAGATAATTTTTGCTCCCGCAAAAATTTCCGCGACCCCGCCTCGCTTGGTGCGGTTCGTCGCAGGCTCCTCACAACGCACCTTCGCTCCGGCTTTCGAATCCCCTCTTCTTTGTTCACTCACTGCGTTCGTTCACTGCGGAAGAGGAGGGATTCGAACCCTCGAAGGGCTTTTAGACCCTTGCATCTTTAGCAAAGATGTTCGTTAGACCACTCCGACACTCTTCCTTGGTCACTTAGTACGTTATCATATTTGTAAAAATTTATCTATTCCTCGCCCTGCTTTTTTGATACCATAGGAAAATCATGACGATTGTTAAATTTAAAGATACTATCAGGGCATACTATAAAGCGAACCGGCGCTCATTCCCCTGGCGGGAAAACCTGGACCCGTACGGTGTAGTGGTTTCTGAAATCATGCTCCAGCAGACGCAGGCGCCGCGGGTTATTGCTAAATTTGAGAGTTTTATGAAGCGCTTCCCTACATTTGCTGATCTGGCAAACGCTTCCACCACACATGTGCTTAAAGAATGGCAAGGCTTAGGCTATAACCGCCGTGGGCTGAATTTGCAAAAACTTGCAAAAGAAATTATTTCTAAACATGGTGGAACTGTTCCAAAAACGCCAGAAGAACTACTAGAGCTTCCTGGAATTGGCCCTGGTACAGTAGGGTCAATTCTGGCATTTGTTCATAACATCCCTCACCCGTTTATTGAGACAAACATCCGCACGGTATTCATTCATTTCTTTTTTAAAAACAAAACCGGCGTTACCGACAAAGAAATCCTGCCGCTTATTACAAAAACGCTGGATTATGGGAACCCACGTGAATGGTATTACGCGCTCATGGACTATGGCGTCATGCTTAAAAAGCAGTTTAAAAATCCTTCACGCAGCAGTTTGCATTATAAAAAGCAGACGGCGTTTAAAGGTTCAAACCGCCACGTCCGTTCAGAAATTTTAAAAAGAATTTTAGAAAAACCACACTCCACCATTTCCTCTGTCACCGCCAGATTTTTGAAATTATTTGACCAAAAAAAATTCCCTCACTTTACACCTGAGTTAATTTCAAAGAATATTAATGACCTTGCGCGGGAGGGATTTATAGAAATTAAAAACAAAAAGCTGACAATTAAAGAATAGACAGGGTATAATGATCATATAACGTATATTTCATGAGAAAATTCAAACGAAACCGTACTGTCATATATACCACCGCAGGAGTTACCATTTTACTCATCCTTATTGCCATCGTTAGAATCGGTACCAGCACCTATGAAAACCGCACGCGCGTAAACAACGCCACAAGCACAGCTGAACTCACAGAGTCAGCCGCTGTCACCTCCGAAACTCCGCAGCATATAGAAGTGATCTACACTGCTCAGGGATTCATGCCCGCCACTACCACGATAGAAAGGGGTCAGACAATAGTTTTTAAAAACAAAAGCAACAACGCATTCTGGCCAGCTTCAGATGACCATCCTACACACCAAATATATCCGGAATTTGATGCTCGCCGTCCCATCATCCCTGGACAGGACTTTATGTTCACCTTCACCAAAACTGGCGAATGGACATTTCACAACCATCTCCATTCAACGCAGACAGGCCTTATCATTGTGAAATAAAGCGCGCTTCTATACAATTAGTGACATGCATCTGCAGTCACTCATTACAGACGAATTCAGGCTCAATCCCCAGCAGAAAATAGCGCTCAAAAAGCTCGGCCTTGTGACCGTGTTGGATCTTTTGTACCACTTCCCTGTACGCTACGGCGATGTGTCTGAAATGAAAAATATTGGAAGCCTCTCTGCCGGCGAAACTGCTGTGGTTTTCGGCAAAATTAATGGACTGAAAACAGGCAAAGCTTTCCGAAAAGGCATTACCATGTCCACAGGACGTGTAGAGGATGAGAGCGGCAGCATAGATCTGGTGTGGTTCCACCAGCCGTACATTGCGAAAATGGTAACCGAAGAAAGTTTCGTGCGCATAGAAGGCAAAGTTTCTGAGCGCAAAGGCAAACTGCATTTTTCAAATCCGAAAATTGAAACTGTGGCAAAGCTCCCTATCGGCGTTGGTGATTCGCTTTTCGGTAATGAAGGAGAAACGCACACTATGTATCCTGTATATCCAGAAAGCAGAGGCATTACTTCAAACTGGTTTTATCACGCGCTCGCAAAAATATTCCGCGCATCTGTATTGGACGCATTCGTAGATCCGCTACCCGAAGAATTATTAAAAAAGTATAGCCTGCCTTCGCTTAAAACTGCTCTCATCTGGATACACACGCCGCAAAGAATGGGTGACGCAGAAGTGGCACGAAAGCGTTTTGCATTTGAAGAAGTATTTTTTATACAGCTGGAGAAACGGAAGGACAGGATTGAATATGAAAAGAATCCGGCGTTCATCATCAGCAAACCCGAGCATGAGATAGAAGCGTTCATAAAACGCTTTCCCTTTGCCGCCACGAACGCACAGCAGCGTGCCATAGACGCGATCCTCAAAGACTTCAGACAGGGCCACGCAATGTCACGACTACTGCATGGTGACGTGGGTTCAGGAAAAACTGCTGTGGCGGCCGCTACCGTTTTTGCCGTCACCACTAGCCGCCCTATTCGCCCTGGACGCCCTGGCCATCCAGATTCAGCAAACGCCGTAAAGGCGGGCACCCCGCAAAATTTCGGACATCTGCAGACTGCATACATGTGTCCCACAGAAATTCTGGCCACACAACATTTTGAGTCATTTATAAAATATTTTTCATACCTCAATATAAACATCGGCCTAATGACCGGTAGCGGCTGTAGAAAATTCCCGTCGAAAGTGAACCCAAGTGGCTGGACGGACATTTCACGTACCCAGCTTTTAAAATGGGTGGCGAATGGTGAAATCCCTATCCTCATAGGCACACATGCACTTATTCAAAAAGCGGTGGCGTTTAAAAATTTAGCGTATGTCATCATAGACGAACAGCATCGCTTTGGAACACTTCAGCGGCAAAAGCTGGTACGCAAGGACCGCATCGCACCGCATTTGCTTTCCATGAGCGCCACACCGATTCCCCGCACACTCACCCTCACCGTCTATGGCGACCTGGATATTTCGCTCCTAGATGAAATGCCGGCGGGGCGAAAACCTATTGTTACAGAAATAGTATTGCCGAACGGCCGTGATGAGGTGTACGAAAAAATTAAAAAAGAATTACGCGAAGGCCGGCAGGCGTACGTCATTTGCCCCCGTATAGACGAGCCAGATCCCGACAAAGAAATGGCAGTAAATGCAAAATCCGTAACCGAAGAAGCAAAGCGTCTTAAAAAGGATATTTTCAAAGACTATTCAATAGACATACTGCACAGCAAGATGACGCCGAAAAAGAAAGACGAAGTGATGCAGAAATTCAGCGAGAATAAAACGCAGATACTTGTGGCCACATCTGTAGTGGAAGTGGGAGTGAATGTTCCAAACGCCACCATCATTATTATTGAAGGCGGCGAACGCTTTGGCTTGGCACAGCTTCACCAGCTGCGCGGCCGCGTCATCCGCGGGAATCATCAGGCGTATTGCTACGTTTTTGCAGACAGCAAAACACAGAAAACAGTGGACCGGCTTAAAGCATTTAAAACCGCAAAGAACGGCTTTGAACTTGCAGAATATGACCTCATCCAGCGCGGCACCGGCGAACTCTACGGCAGAAAACAGTGGGGGCTTTCAGACGTGGCCATGGAGGCGCTTAAAAATATAAAAATGGTGGAAGCGGCACGCGAAGAGGCGTTTAGAATTATAGAGTCCGACCCGGATCTTTCCAGGCACCCGTTACTTGCCGGGCACTTGGAGGAGAATAAAAGGAGTATACATTTTGAGTAATCAAATTGCACGCTATCTCATTTTAATATACTATGTCTTCATCCACCTCTAGCTTAATTGGTTAAAGCACCAAGCTTATACCTTGGCGATGTCCTGGTTCGAGTCCAGGGAGGTGGACACGTTAAAGGTTTTCTTTAATATAACGAATTGATTCCATCACAAAATTAAATAATTCAACATTAAAATAGCGAATCATGCACGTACCTTGGCCAAATCCATTTTTATAGCTCAGACCAAGTAAATTGGACTTTTTAACATATGGTTTTCTAAACTGACTTTTACTGACACCGAGCTCCTTTGACCAGTAATTAGTTTGCGTTTCTGTGTCCATGTCGGCATATAGATGGAGAACTATTCTTAATTTCTCCTGATCAACACCTAGCACCTTAAGCCATCGCAGATGTAACTTAAGGACGCCAGGATCTGTGTTTGACATACAAATTATACCGCCTGTTTTTCCACCCTCACCCCAATACAAAAACAATCCTGCAATAAAAATATCCCTGTCGCTCATTTTACCCACTTTCTCTACAGCTCTTTCATATATCTGCCTTAGCTTAATTTGCCTATTCTTTGTTTTCGTATTTCTAATTTTTTCTACATGTTTATGCTTTTCATTCTTTAGCCTTAAAATCTGCTCATCCGTCAACGGATAATTTCTGAGCCAGCCACTTAATGTACCTTTACTAACACCGATCAATGCTTTAATTTCTCCAAAGCTCATTCCTTGAAGTCTTAGATGTATTGCTCTACTTTTATCCTGCAGCCGTGCCATGCTCACAGTCTAGCAAAACAAGTATGAAATTTCGTTAAAAAAGTTCTAAAGAAAAGATAAAATCTGCGAAATTACAAAAAGCGGCCGGCTAAAACATTCCCACTCGGGAAGTTCGCCGACCACTTGCGTATCTGCCTACACTACTCAAAAGTATACACCCTCTACCCCTGATGCTCAATGTCCAGCTTCTTCTTCGGCATAATTCCATGCGCGATAATAATTTTTTCGTATTGCTCGCGCTCTATTGTTTCCACCTCAATAAGCTCCGCCGTAATAGCATCCAGCGCTTTTCTGTGTTTGGTCAAAATATCTTCAGCCTTCACTCGCGCCTCTTTCATGATACGCTCCACTTCCGCATCTATCTCCGCACTAATACGTTCTGAATGTTCCTTTTCCTCAAGCCCCCTTCCAAACATTGCCCGGCCACCCACACCCTCCAAAGCTATCGGCCCAAACTTATCCGACATTCCATATTTCGTAACCATCTCTCGTGCAAGCGCAGTAGAAACCTGCAGGTCATTTGATGGACCCGTAGTAGTGTCGCCGAAAATCATTTTTTCAGCCACGTATCCGCCGAGCGACATCGCAATATCATCCAAAAATTCACGCTTTGACTGAAGCTTTCGGTCTTCTAATGGCAACTTGAGCGTGTATCCCGCTGCACGTCCACGAGAAATGATAGAAATTTTATGCACCGGATCTGCATACGGAAGCACGGATGCCACCAATGCATGTCCCGCTTCGTGGTACGCGGTAATCTCTTTTTCTTTTTTATTAAGCAAATGACTCTTTCGTTCTGGTCCAAGCATCACTTTTTCTATGGCACGGATAAGATCAAACTGTGAAATCTTTGTTCTGTTTTCACGCGCCGCTAGAATAGCACCTTCATTCATGAGTGAGTACAGATCCGCACCAGAAAACCCTGGTGTTCGTTCTGCTATAAGCGGCAGGTTCACATCTTCTGCAAATGGCTTGCTACGCGCGTGAATTTCCAAAATAGCTTCGCGGTCACCACGGTCAGGCAAGTCTATAGTTACACGCCTGTCAAAACGTCCTGGCCGCAAAAGTGCAGGATCCAAAACATCCGGCCTGTTTGTGGCAGCCATGACAATCACTTTTTCATTTGGCTCAAAGCCGTCCATCTCCACCAGGATCTGGTTCAGCGTCTGTTCACGTTCATCATTTCCTCCACCCATGCCGGTACCACGCACTCGTCCCACCGCGTCTATTTCATCCACGAAAATAATAGCTGGCGCCGCCGCTTTTGCCATTTTGAACAAATCGCGCACGCGTGAAGCTCCCACACCCACGAACATTTCCACGAATTCCGAACCGGAGATAGAGAAGAATGACACCCCAGCTTCACCCGCCACAGCGCGCGCCAGAAGCGTCTTTCCGGTTCCCGGCGCACCCATAAGCAGAATTCCTTTTGGTATTCGTGCACCGATCTCCAAAAACTTTTTAGGATTTTTCAAAAAGTCTACAATTTCAGAAAGCTCTTCTTTCGCTTCCTTTGCTCCCGCCACATCCTTAAATGTCACCCGCTGTTTTTTATCATCAGGTAAAGTGACGCGCGCTTTTGACTGACCAAAAGTGAATGCCTGCATTCCGGCGCCCTTCACCTGCCGCGTAATGAACCACAAAAAGAGCACGATAAATATAAGCGGGATAATAAACGGCGCCAAATTCAAAAGCCAGTAGCCGAAACCTGTCTGATTTTGAATTTCTATTTTAACTTCTGAAAGCTGTTCAGGCGTAACTCCGTAGTTAACCAACGATTCTGTAAGCGCAGTCCCCTCTTCTTTTTTTACCTTTCGCACCACTTCATCATTTTCATATCTCACGTCCAAGATATCACCGCGCACTACAATTTCTGATACATTACCCGCAGAAATCTGTGAGGCTAGTTCAGAAAGCGAAACCTGGTTTGAACGCGCTCTGCTGTCTGCAATGAGTGAATATATTCCACCCAGGACCATGAAAATGATCACGGTAGTCAGAATACTTCCGAAAAGATTATTCTGCGGCGGCACTTTGGGCATTTTTGGCAACTTTGGCGCTTTGTTATTACCCGAATTTGACATATATGAAGAGGTTTTAAGCTGTTAATATCCTATATCTTCATTATGATACAAAAGCCGAGATAAATCAAAAAATGCGGTGTTATATGATACTATAGTGGTCATGGATACCCTTATCCAAAACAAAAAGGTATTTCTAAATTATGAAATCACCGAAAAACTGGATGCGGGAATAGTACTCAATGGGTTTGAGGTTAAAGCCCTGCGTCAAAAACTAGGCTCCCTGGACGGCGCATATGTCACCATTCGCGGTGGTGAAGCGTTTTTAATAGGATCATATATCCCCGCATATCAGGAGAAAAATACGCCAAAAGAGTACGATTCAAAACGAAATAGAAAACTCCTTTTGACACGTGCAGAAATTTTACATCTGGCGGGAATAGAGAAAGAAAAAGGTTTGACAATAGTAGCCATTTCGGTGTATAATAGTAAGAGTAAGAAGATAAAGGTATCAATCGGGATTGCAAAAGGAAAAAAGCAGTACGACAAACGCCAGGATTTAAAAAAGCGTGACACAGAACGCGAAATCCGGCGAGAATACGCGCGGTAGAACAAGACAACCGCACACGAAACAGAGTGAACATTGAAAATAAACACATGGGGATGATCGGCCTAGACAGTTGATCTACTCACCTATGCGCAAAGTAGAGCACCGTTAACTCTTAAATCTGACGGAAACTTCTAAGTGCAAACAACTTAGTAACACGTGCAAAGAATGTTGTGTCTCCATATTTTGGAGCCAACGATCTAGCATTCGCTTACGCCAAGGCCTAAGCGACGTTATGTCACCTCACGTCCGATAGGGTGCCATAGTGTAATATATTCGGAATAGGTTAATTGCCCGCTTCAGCAATAAACCAAAACCTGCGAAGCTCGGTGTATGAAGATTTTGTTTGTTCCCTACTTCACACACTCAAATCCGCGGCCTGAAAACCGCGGGGAAACAAACTACACTTTGTAGACACATCGGTGAAAATCATCTGCACGCGGGTTCGATTCCCGCCGTCTCCACAGACAAATTAAAGACCCCCCCTCATCGACTTCTCTGATGAGGGGGGGTCTTTTGCATCCATACCCTCAATTTACCCCCTCCCATACCTCTCATCCAACTCCGCAATCGTACCCTCCCCATCCTTCGCCACCGCTCGCAGAATCGCATCCAATTTTTCTTCCTTCCTATCATCCCCTTCTTTTGACTGCGGCGATCCTAAGTAAAACAGATATGCTAACCCTGCCACTTGCCAAATGAGCTGCAAAAATTCCGACTGCCAGTTCTCAAACATGTCCCGCGCCATTTGTATCGTATAACCGCTCACTTCCACCGACTCATTATGATCCCGCTGTTCATCTACATACGCGTACCAGCCGAACACCCAGTGACCAAGTAATGAAAAAGCAAACAAACCCAACGTCGCCCATAAATATCCATATTTCCTCCAAATAGATAGGTTTTTCATGATAGTTAAGAGGGTATTATAGCTCCCCTATACTATATGACTCTATTTGATGAGGTTTCTTTCAAGACCCTACGCTATCCCACCCACCTTCACCGCCAAAATAAAATCATTCTCTGTCAAACCACCCGCTTTATGCGTCCATAGTTCAAGCGTCACTTTATTATAGTTAATATGAATATCTGGATGATGTCCTTCTGACTCTGCCAGATCCGCTACTTTATTTACAAAACTTATTGCTTGCACAAAATCTGGGAAGGAAAATTCGCGACGGATCATTTTTTTGCCCGCGCTATTTGGAACATCCGCCACCTCCCACCCTGGCGTGTCCAGAAGATACACATGTATTTCATCCGGACCAAACGGCTCTGCGCCCTGTTCACACGGTACACATTTTTTGTTAAGTAAATCCATATATGTTAAGTATACCAAGAAATCCACCGGCTGGTTTGACCTTTCGTAACTTTGACCATAGAATATCCAAGGAAATGCACAAACTCACAACCCTACGAAAGGCAAACTATGGAATCTACAGCACCACAAGAAGCACCGATCCGTCTTCATTACGAAAACCCGCTAGCGCCTCGGCATAACCCAGCAAATGTTCCTGGGACATGTCGTTGGTTTATCAGATGCTTTATTACGGCGGTGGTAAATCATGTTAAGCGTCAGAGAACGTTATTTTCTTTCATGCTTGCAACGCTTTTTATCCTGCCGGTCTACGGCGTCGCATTCACCACAGCCCTCCTTTTTCTTTTTGCGGTGTATAGTAGCATGCTCATCGTCCGCTTGCTTGTGTCTGGTATCCGCTACTTTACACAGCCGCGGACATTATAATTCTTTCATCAGTACATAAAGACGGCTCCCCTAGCCGTCTTTTTTTATTCACAATCACCTGTGGAATACTCACCCGTACATTACTCTACTATTCTGGTATAATTCCAGAAGACTTTGCTAAGGGAAAAACATAACGAAAGGAATTGAAAAGTGAATCGTAAACTGACATGCATTTTTGTACTCGTGGCCGTAATGGCTGTGACACTGTTTGCAGCGGCACCACCACGCGTGGAACATCTCGTCGCAACAAGTCTTCAAAGCACACGAGTTGGAATACAGTGGACAATGCCTGCTCCCGCGGACGGCACCACGATAGTTTCAAACGACTTCAGGATAAGCACTGCGCCCATCAGCACACTGAGCTGGAATAGGGCGACAGTGACAAAGCTAACGTACCTGGACGATGCCATAGGCTCTCACGGAGCAACGATGAATTCGTACATCACCAACCTGACAGGTGGCACCAGGTACTATATTGCCATGAAGACCAGGAATAATTTGGGTCAATGGTCAGCACTATCAAAAGCACTAGTCGTAAACACTCCAAGTGCCACGCGTCCGCTCACTCTGGCATGGGATCCCAATCCTGTGAACGAAGCAGTGGAGGGGTACATCGCCTACATGGAAACTGACGACACAGTGACCACCAACGACGTCGGCAACATTACATCTGCCTCATTCACCGTTACAGAAGGCGTATCATACACCTTCTATGTCACAGCGTACAATTCTGCAGGTGAGAGTGATGCGTCTGAATCCCTCTCATACACCCCTTAACTTACGCACCTTTTCCATCACAATGCTTAATTTCAATGCATCATTATGCCACGAAATTAAGCATTTTCTATATGCAATTCGTTGTATATTGATACAATAAGATGATATACGTTTAATTTCAGGGACCCACATGCATATCAAAACACATCTATCGGTCATAGTTTTATTATTTTCCTTTTTCCTATTCCCTGCTGTCAGTTTTGCCACTGACGAATGGGAGGATGTCACTCCACCGAGTGCTTCAAATATTAGAACCGTTGCATCTTTTGACGACTACGTACTTGTAGGAACCGCATCTGGAATTTTTAAAAGCACCGACGCTGGAGAAAACTGGACAGCCATGAACACCGGCCTTACAAATCAAAATGTATCGTCTATTGCCATTGCCTGGATTTATGACGGTGACCTCGGCGTATATACTGCCGATTCCGATACCGTGATTTATGCGGGAACCGCAGGCGGCATTTTTAAAAGCACGTTAGGCGGCACCACATGGACAGCGGTTAACACTGGACTTACTGATACTGATGTAAATGACATTGAAATAGATCAATTCTTGGCCACCCAGGGTACAGTTACCAACATATACGCAGCCACAGCAAGCGGCGTTTTCGTGAGTGAGGATGCTGGCGACACCTGGAGCGCCATTACCACAGGTCTCACCGAAGAAGTACTTAACCTTGAATCAGATTTTGGAAACGGCTACATTTTTGCCGCCACCGCATCAGGTGTGTTCTATTCAGAAATGACTTCGCTTTCTGGTAGTCCAGAATCATGGACTCAGTCATTTGATGAGGATGGTATAGCCGTGAAAGACGTTAACCTACTGAACCCTATAGGACAGATAAACTGGGTGGCTACAGATGGAGGTATCTATAAAAGTGACGAGAGCGGTGCAAGCTGGGTAACTAAAAACGAAGGACTACCTTCTACTAACGTTTTATCTGTGGTAAGCGACTACACAGATTCAAATATAGCATTTGCAGTGGTTTCAGGCGCTGGAATTTACATGACCACAGGTGAAGCTATCACATCGCCACAATGGCTTTCTATAAATAATACTCTCTCTGATTTGGATACTATAAGTTTAGTTACGAACCCGGCTAATTCAGCGATTGTCTATACCGTTACTGCCGACGACGTGTATAAAATAGAATTTAGCGATCTGTACATAGACATCACTCCCCCGTCTACTATTTCAGACCTCACGGCAGCCGCCACCAGCACTTACATACGGCTGGAATGGACAGCACCTGGAGATGACAGCGCATACGGAACATCCACTTCGTACAGCATTAGATACTCATCGTCTACTATCACATCGGGAAATTGGAGCGCCGCCACTGTACTTTCCGGAGGGCCGACACCTGACGCTGCAGGATCATCTGAATTCTTTGAGGTGGATGTAGACTCTTCAGACGGACCATTTTATTTTGCAATCACCGCTACAGATAATAACAGTAATGTTTCTGCACTTTCAAACATAGCAGAATATGATGGGCGTGATCTCACGGCACCAAGCGCACCTTCTGGATTAAGCGGCAGTGCAGATTCTACTTCACAAATAACTATTTCATGGACTGCATCTACCGATGATGTGTCACTGGGCGGGTATGTAGTTTACAGAGACGGTGATGATATAGCCACCACATCTTCCACAAGCTATGCCGACACAGGTCTTTCTGCGTCCACAGAATATACGTACACGGTAAAAGCGTATGACTCATCATTTAACTATTCCTCTGCATCTTCTGATGCTTCAGTAACCACTTCAGCCGCTTCAAGCGGAGGAGGCGGGGGTGGTGGAGGAGGTGGAAGCAGCAGTGGCGGGGGCGGTTCACGAAGAACTACCACGACAAATATAGCAGAACCTACAGTCACACCCTCACTTGTTTTTGCTCCGACGGTCACTGATTCCACCGCATCTGTCGCGGCTGTATTTCCTGACTTCACAAAGAACCTTTCCGCAGGGACAAGCGGAATAGAGGTGATATTGCTGCAAGCAGTACTCTTTTCTGAAAAAGTACTCACCACATTCCCTTCTGGTAGGTATGACCTTAATACTATCAATGCTGTCAAAGCTTTTCAGAAAATGCACGGAGTGGCATCTGAAGGTGTCCCTGGCTATGGAGTCTTTGGGCCAAAGACCCGCGCCACACTTAACGCACTTCTCAGGAGTAGGCTTGGTGGAGGTGGCGGACGCAGCACACAGATCGCACAGGCCAGCACTACACCCGCAGTGATGCCTCAAACGTCTGGTTTTTCTTTCACACGTTCACTGCGTATAGGTATGACAGGAGAGGATGTGCGAAACCTGCAGATATTCTTTAACACCCACGGCTTTACAGTTTCTGCAGCAGGCGCAGGTTCACTGGGGAATGAAACTTCCTATTTCGGACCGGCTACACGGAAGGCAGCCATTGCATTCCAGGAATATTACAGGAGTGAAATATTAACCCCTCTAGGATTACCCTCCGGAACCGGCATAGTGGGAGCATCAACACTACGAAAGATTCATAGCATGTAATCCCTAACATAGTGTGGTCTAAATCCACTGTATCTCCCCTTTTCCTTTTTCCTTCAGATAGGCGTTCGTTTTACTGAAATGTTTGCACCCAAAAAATGAAGTAGCAGAAAATGGTGAAGGGTGCGCTGATTCAAGGATCAGATGTTTTCCTGCATCTATCAGCTTCTTCTTTTCGCGCGCATAGCGTCCCCAAAGAATAAACACCACATTTTCTTTCTGATCAGAAATAGTACGGATAACCGCATCAGTGAATTGCTCCCAGCCCTTATTCTGGTGTGATCCCGCTGTGTGTGCACGCACCGTGAGCGTGGCGTTAAGGAGGAGTACCCCCTGCTCTGCCCAATGTTCCAAGTTCCCGCTCTTCGGTATTATGCCGCCCACATCGTCCACTATTTCTTTGTAGATATTTTTAAGCGAAGGTGGCATTGGTACACTTTCAGGCACTGAAAAAGAAAGCCCATGCGCCTGTCCTGGGCCATGGTACGGATCCTGGCCTAAAATGACCACTTTCACTTTATCAAATGGACACAGCTCAAACGCATGGAAAATGAACTTCGGCGGTGGGTACACCGTCGCAGACTTGTATTCGTCCTTTACAAATTCGGTGAGCTCCAGAAAATGCGGCTTTTCAAACTCTTCACTGAGTACTGCTTTCCAGGAGGGTTCTATTCTGACGTTCATGACAGTAGAATAGCATACCTATTCTAATATTTCCGAATCACCCCTTTCACCACCGCTGCAATTTTCAGGTCATACGTGGGATAGATAGGTTTGTATTTTTTATTCGCCGGCTCTAGGTAGACCTGGTTTCCCTTTTTGCGGTAGTACTTCATGGTCCAGCCGCCGTCCACTTCCGCTATCACTATGTCACCGTCTTTAGGATCATTTCTACGCTCTACGATCACCATATCTCCTTCTTTAATTCCCTCATCTATCATTGAGTCACCTTTTACCTCCAAAATATATGTAGAATCTTTTTTATCAATCAAAAATTCATCAATACTCATAGTGTCGGTAAGTTCCTCATCAGGAGATGTGGGAAATCCAGCTTCCACCAGACCGAGCACCGGCACTTCACCCATAAGGCGGTTAGGCGTGAGCTTTCCATTTGAATCCTTTTCAAAAACCCCTTCATCCACAAGCTTGTTGATGAGTTTGTAGACGGCGTTTTTTGACTTAAAACCAACAAGCGCCATGATCTCTTTGTATCCTGGCATGCGTTTGTTAGTTCTATAGAATGAAATTATTTTGTTTTTATATTGATCGTACATTGTGTGTGATGTGCCGGCCCATACAGCCAGCGGTGAGTAAAAGGGTTCCCCGCAACCATCTCTTTTCAATTAAAAGAAAGAGAAAAAAGCAAACGTCCTGCCGGCACTGCGCACCTGCCGTAGCTGTGAAAGGAGCGCCTTGTGACGCCGCGCCTCCATGCGATACGCCTCTCCGCGGAGGATCTTCATATCAATGGTCTCATTAACTCTTTCCAATTCTTTTTGTATTGTTGTTACCATTTTTTGTTTGCTCATGTTGGTTACGTGTATTAATTAATAATGTTTGTATTGATATATACAGTATAGTGAACTGTAGTTCACCAGTCAATGAAAACGACCTGTGGATAGTGTGTTAGAAAACAGTTCTGTGCAATATGCAAATGAGTATGCTATTTTATATATAGAATACATATGAATAAACTCATCTTCGGTGAGCATCTTCGTAAAGAACCCTGCATAGGTTCACTTCCATCCGGGGAAAAGTGTGGACATCCAGAGTGCATTGCCAAAAGGGATGCGCTCACAAAGCAACTGTTGGAAGAACGAATCCGCCAGAAAAATCGAGGGAAACTACCAGCACGTCAAAAAGTAAAATTGTATGTTCGCTTGAAAAAGTAACGCCTCATCCTTCTATCACACACCGCCCCGCGCGGTGTTTTATTTTTCCTTTTCACGCAGCCTGCCTGTATACCCTTTCACCATCTTAATCACCGGATCATACGGTACCCGGCGACACTCTTTATCATCCTTTTTAAAATCCCAAAAACCTGAATTCGTGAGGTGCCAATGCGTCCAGTCCGGCCGGTCCACCACGGGATATGCACATACACCATGAATCGGCAGACGGCTTTTTGAATAATCTATTTGCTTTAAAAGTACATTCCACCACTCTTCCCGCAAAGAACCGTATGATCCTGTTTCCGATACTACTATTGGCCGTTTATACCTGTCATACACTTCTTTTAAAATAGTATACAGAGAAACCCGGTCAGGGTGATCCATTGGAATTATTTCATGGCAGTTAATATCCAAAATATCCTCGCCGGTAATCCACTCCTGGTTTGTCATGTAGTAATTGCATCCTATGATATCCAGGTATTTAGGGTGACCGCCTAGTTCCGGTTCCAGCTTTCCAGAAAGCATGTCAAACGCCTGGAATTTAACCTCTGTGAACATTTCCACAATAGCCTTCGTCACTATCGTAGGGCGGTCTTTGGTGATACGTCTAAACACCGGATCAACCTGTATAAACCTCACGTTTTTATCCTCCTTCCAAATAGCGTCCATTGCCTCAATAGATGCTCGAACCAGCTGCTTTTTAAAATCATATCCGCGAGTTAAAACATATGGCCCCCACAATCCTATCGTGGCGGCCATATATGAGAAAAAAGAGATTTCATTAATCGGAACTATGTACAGCGTTTTGTCGTTGTATTTCCGCATAAGCTTCACTGCTCGCTTTGCATATTGTGCAAACGCCTGCACAAAACTCTCATGGAATGGGTCAAAGCGTTCCGGAAAATCAAAGTGATTCAAATCCCATATCTGCTCTATTCCTTCTTCTTCCCCTATAGCCATCATTTTTTCAAACCGTTCAAAATTATATACACCATTTCCTAAATCAATCTTTGACCACACCAATCCCTCGCGGACAGTAGCTATTCCAATATCTTTAAGCAGACGGTAATCCTCTCTGCAATACACATCATGTTTTGATTCCGCCAAAAGATCAATGCGCTTTTTATTCTCCGCAAGCGGTGCAGCACATTCAAACCCGCCCATAAAAAAAGATTTGAATTGCGGCGTCTCTTTCATAAGGTCAGTTTCTTTTGACATATATGTATTGGATGCTACCAGTTCCCTTTTTTTACTATAGTACAAATTTAATAGGTGCGCCATATTTGTAGCATGTTGGACATTGGACGGTAATAATTGCTCCACTGAAACGTCAGCAACAGTAGAGAGTAGCGCACGAGTACCTTAACAAATAGTGTAACGCGGTATTATAAACCTAAATACACGTCATACATATGAACAATTTAACTATAGGTGTATTCCCGACCCGTAACGACGCTGAAGCCGCAATCACAGGACTAACTGCGGTAGGCGTAGACGGCGAAAATATTTCGTACGTCTACGTAGACCAGAGCGGAACTACAGTGGAAAAAGACGGCGCAGGTGAAAGCACGGCAAAAGGCGCTGCGGGTGGAGCCACCACCGGAGCCATAATAGGTACTATTGCAGGATTGGCAGTGGCGAACGGCATCCTTCCTGGCCTCGGCAGCCTCTTTGTAGCTGGACCACTGGCCGCAGCGCTGGGACTGACAGGAGCTGCCGCCACCACTGCTGCGGGCGCACTCACTGGAGCAGCAGCGGGAGGATTGGTAGGGGCTCTCAGCGGATTGGGTGTAGGCAGCGCGGAAGCAAAGAAATATGAAGAACGCGTGAAGAGCGGAGGAATTCTAGTGACAGCAGTGTCCTCCGACCCGGCCGTGAAAAACATCTTCAGCGAAAACAACGCAGAAGAAGTTCGGGAGTATAAAATGAAGTAAGTTCCACGAATGAAAAGTTAAGGATAGTTTTGCAAAGCTATTATTAGTTAACTAAAAAAACATATGGGTATTCTACTTTGGATCGTATTCGGCGCATTGGTAGGATGGATAGCATCACTTATTATGCGCACAGATGCACAGCAGGGCGCATTTCTGAACGTGGTAGTAGGTATCGTAGGTGCCGTACTCGGCGGATGGCTCATGAGTTTCTTTGGAGAAACGGGAGTTACAGGCTTTAACGTATACAGCTTCGCGGTAGCACTGGTAGGCGCAATAGTGTTAATAGCACTTGTGCGAGCAGTACGAAGGACAGTGTAAGTAAAAACGAAAAACCCGGCCGAACATTCGGCCGGGTTTTTTCTTTGCTATACTTACCTTATGAATGAATCTGAGGAACAGATAGTGTCAGCAGAGCAAACCACACGTTGGAGATTTTTCACAAAAACCACAGGAGCATGGGACGCTATGCTTGCAGCATGTGAAAGCGCCACATCGTCCATTGACCTGGAGCAATTCATCTTTCTTAATGATCAGGTGGGTGAAAAGTTTTTGAACGTTTGCAGAGCTAAAGCAAAACAAGGCGTGCATGTCCGGCTCCTCTGTGACGCCGCAGGCAGTTTCAGTTTTTTCACCTCTTCTATAGTAGAGGAGATAATACAAGACGGTGTGGAAGTGGTTTTTTTCAATACATTTATTCCGGGCGCATTCCATAATCATTCATTATGGTTTTTCCGTGATCATCGCAAACTGCTTTTGATAGATAAAAAAGTGGGTTTTACCGGCGGCATATGCTTGTCCGAAGAAATGAAAGACTGGAGGGATACGCATGTGGAAATAGAAGGTGAAGTGGTGCGGGAGATGGAACTGGCCTTTGACACCATGTGGCGGCGAGCATATAAACGCCAGCACCGGCGAAAAAATATACTTTCTGAAATAAAAGTGGGCGCACAAGGATTTAATTACGTAACCAATTCCCCGCTTCCACGCAGGCGTTTCCTGTACCGCCGGCTCATAGAAGCTGTGCGGAGCTCTAAACGCTACGTTTTTCTCACCACACCTTATTTTGTTCCTGATAACCGTTTTTTGCGTGTACTAAAACTAGCCAAACACCGCGGCGTGGATGTGCGCGTCCTTATCCCTGAAAAATCAGATCACCGTTTGGTAGATATTGGCGCGCAAACTTTTTTCCATTCACTCCTTAAAAGTGGCATACGGGTATACCTATACAAAGGTACAATGATTCATACAAAAACCGCCGTTATAGACGAGGAATGGAGCACGCTCGGCAGTATGAACTTTGACAACGTCAGTTTTAAATACAACTTTGAAGCGAACATTATTTCCGGCGATAAAGATTTCACAGAGGAACTTACTTCGCATTTTACTCAAGACATACAAAACGCCCACGAGCTCACATTAGATGAATGGGAAAAGCGTTCATATTTCCGACAATTTTTGGAACTGCTTGTGTACCCTATCCGTTCTCTGCTTTAATGCAAATACACAAGTGTGCGCCAGACTGTTATTTAATTTTCACAAACTCCGTGATTCTGTCTTTAAATCTGTAATACGCAAATCCGGCGACCAAAAGAATTACGCCGAGGGAAATAAATGAGACGAAGCGGTAGACGTCACTCAAGTTTGCAGTATCATACAAGAAGATTTTAAATATCGTAACCCCGAAGAGAATGATTGAGAAATAGCGCGCAAACGGTGAGCGTTTGAAAATTCCCACAGCCAGCCCTGCAAATGCATACATAAGCCAGAAGCCGGAAAGAGCTACTCGTTTTGTATTTTCCAAGCCACTGCGCATTTCTGCGCTTGCGGCATCCATTATACCTTTGTTAAAGTAGCCTAAAATTTCAAATGTAAACGCCCAGAGCACCATGCCGTTTGCCAGAAGCAGAAACGGTCCGGCAATTTTTTGCTCATGCTCATCTACCTGGTCATGACGTGTTTTAAGCAGCCAGATGAAGTATGCAGAGATCACTGCAAAAGCCAGCGCCGTTCCCACTCTAATATTAAAGAACGGAACATGTGCAGCCAGGTTAAGATCCCACTGTGCCGCCAGCGCAATGAATGCAGATGAAAACACGAGGATGTATGAGAGATTACGCACCAGTTTTGATTCAGTAATAAACGAAAGAGAAACCATTACAGCTGCGTACACCAGCCAGATAAGCGGCAAATACAGGAAGTAGTCATCTATAAATGCATTTGCTTCAAGCGTAATCCATAGGAACAAGGTAAGATACACGCCGAGCGTACCCACCAGTTCTCCTGCTTTCTTTTCATCAGCAGACGCAGATACACCTTCCTGAAGGTGCGAATGGTACACGCGCCAGATAAATGCAGAAACAATAGCCACGAAAAATAGTGTAGCGGTACGTTCGTTAAAAATAAGCTCTGCACTTGAAGCCAGTTCCAGATCAAACATAATCATTCTCATTCCTGCACCAAGCGCCAGAATAATACCGGCGATTCTATTCCCTGGAGTTTTCAAAAGATATCCCACGAGTACCATAACCAGCGCCTCCACTGCCCACATGATAGTAAGTGTAGATCCATCAAAGTGGAGCGCGGTAGCTCCTGCAATAAACGGTGACGCCACTAAAATAAGTGCGTTTGAGAACTTGGTCAAATCCCCTACCTGTGAAAACGCCGCCCGAAGCATAATGGAAACAGCGATATAGAAGAAACCAATAGCCAGCATGAAAAGCGAAATTTCATCTTTTGAACGAAGGATCGTAAGGTTTAAAAAGAAATAGAGTACCGGAATACCGTAGAGCAGTAAACCGTCCACGCCTTTATAATCCCTGTCTCTGTACACAAAATTCAAAAGACTGGTAAGGAAATAGGTGAAGAAAATAACCGTGGAGTAGATAAACGTTTCGCCAAACTGCGCTGCGGTGTATGGTCCCCAAACCCAGCTCAGGTAAATAATGCTTGTGCCAAATAAGCTACCCACTGTAATTCCCGGCCAAAGTTTAAAGCGAGCAATGAGTAAAATGCCCGCGTTTAAAATAATGAGATACACAAAGAGAAAATGAACTGAGAATGAAAGCGGCAAAAGTAACGGAATAATAAATGCGCCGACAAATGAGTACGAAACGAGCGGTTTTGAATTGTATAAAAGAGCAGAACCCACACCCAGGGCGGTGATTATAACCATAAGCGCAAATGTAGTGAGCATACCGATAAGTTCATAAAAACTGTGCGCTGCATATACGGAAAGGTAGAGAATTCCAAACCCTGCACCGATGATAGTGTAGCCGTATGAGTCATATTTTTTGCGCAAAACATGCCCCACCCCTACCGCAATAAGCCCCAAGATGACACCCAGGAACACGCGCGTCGTTTCAGATATCAGATCATTTTCAAACGCATAACGCAGGAAGAATCCTACACCCAGAAACAGCGCCACCACTCCTACACCGGTGAGCATTTTACTTCCCACAGCAAATTCTGTGTTTGCATCTTCCTGTGCATGTTCGGCAGCGTTAGCGGTTTGTGGTTTGACCGGCAGTGGTATTTCTGAGGCCGCAGGTTCTGGTTTGGCAAATGACGTCAGTTTGCGTGGCTGGGTAACTGGAGCACTGGTAGCAAGCGGCGCAGCAGGAGTAGCTGACACGGGCGATGGAACTGCTACTCCAGCCTGTCCTGCAGCCTTGCCTTTCAACACATCATCCAGCTTTTTCTCTATGGTTTGTATCCGCACCAGCACGTATATAAAAAGAACAATTGTTATTAAAAAAAGCATAATAGATATATAAAAGTGTATATGGGTCTAGTATACCGCGGAGCCCCCTGTTCTAAAAGGAATAAGTGGGGTTAAATAGAGCGGATACCCTTGCCAAAAAACATTTAAAATGCTATAAATAAAAGCCTAGAAGAGTAATTTCTATCCACACTTTGAGCTATAATAAAACACGCATTAACCAGCAAATCCGCGCAGCCGAACTCCGAGTTATCGGGGCACAGGGCGAAAATCTAGGGGTACTTTCCTTCAGGGAAGCCATGGAAGCCGCCCAGGCAGCAGGACTTGATCTTATTGAAATATCCCCTAACGCCAATCCTCCCGTTGCAAAAATAATGGATTATGGTAAGTTTCAGTATGACGAGAAAAAGAAAGACCGTGCCGCACGGGCCAAAATCCAGACTGTAGAAATCAAAAACGTACAGGTAAAGATAGGCACAGGTGATCACGACCTAGAACTTAAGGCAAAAAAAGCCTCAGAATGGTTAGCGGAAGGCCACAGAGTGAAAATAGATCTATTCCTCACAGGCAGGTCAAAATACATGGATTTCAAATTCCTCAAAGAGCGAATGGACAGAATCCTGCGTCTGATCTCCGTAGAATACAAGATTGCCGATGAACCAAAGAAAAGCCTCAAAGGTGTCACAGCAATAATTGAGAAGAAATAGACAACAAACAAAAGCAACATAACGAAAATAGTATGAAAACAAATAAATCATTTGCAAAAAGACTGAAAGTTACAAAAAACGGAAAGATTTTGGCACGCGGTACCGGACAAAACCACTTCAACGCAAAAGAAAGCCGAAGACTTCAGCTAAAGAAAAAGCGAGCTACCCCATTTCTGATCCAAAACAAAGTAAAGAGTCGATTTTTAGTAAACCTATAATAATTAAACGAATTTAAACTACCATGTCACGAGTAAAGAAAGGAATGAATGCGCTTAAAACCCGCAAAAATATCCTAAAACAAGTAAAAGGTTACCGATTCCGCCGATCAAAGACGGAGCGAGCAGCGTACGAAGCTATTTCACACGCAGGAGCATACGCCTTTGCACACCGAAGGGATAAAAAAGGAGATTTCCGACGTCTATGGACGGTGCGCATTAATGCCGCGCTGGCACCTATGAACCTTTCATACAGCAAGTTTATGGGAGGACTTAAGAAGAAGAATATTTCTCTAGACCGAAAATCACTTTCAGAGATTGCACGGACAAATCCGGAGACATTTGAGAGGTTGGTGAAGCAGGTGGGGTAAATGAAAAAACACTGGCGGAAGCCAGTGTTTTTTATTGTTTTCCTGCACCAACGTTGTATAATTATACCCATTAGTAACTCGCCAGATTATGTCATTTAAAAATTTTAAAAAGGGCTCAATAGTGAAAATCGTTTTGATAGTATTTGCAGTAATAATAGCAGTTATTTTAGGGCTTATTGTTATGGTGTTTTGGGCATTGGATAAGGCGCGGAAGGAAAATGTTCCTTCACCTCAAGTGCAACAAAATGTAGAGATCTCGACAACAACAGAAGCCGTGCCAGTAACACCGCCAGCAACAACTGTAAAGAAACCTGTGTCTGCCACCACAACCAAACCAGTACCAGCAGGATGGAAAAGGTATTCAAGTGCAGAGTATGGAATCACATTTGATTATCCTAGCAGTTGGACTGTTGAGTTAAAAGAAAACTCTTCAGGCGTAACAATTACTGCCCGTGCGGAGTCAGAAAACATAGAGCTCTCAAATGGCACCAACATGATTGCGGATTCTGAATGGATTATTGATGCTGATTTGAAAAATGATGATCTGATACTTCAAGTATTTAAAGATATGATCAGCAAGGGTCCCAACATTGTACTTGCTGGAGTAACAGCGCTAAAGGAGATTGTATTTAACGATGAGGTCAAATACAAGCAAAGAATAAGCTTTCTTAAAAATGAAGTCTACTATGTAATTAGTGAATCTTGGTATGCCGGTGGATCAATCAACCCTCAAGATCCTATTTACGTTCAATTGAATGCCAAGAAAATGGATACTAAAAAAATACTGGACCAAGTAACAGCTAGCGTAACGATAAAATAAACCTTGTTATCACGACACTCATGATCTAATTCATAAGCGAGTAAATATATGGATTAATGTGTTGCTCCTCACCATAAAGTTCTTTTCTGGCTTCCCGATAAATAATATAAATAGCAGTAATTCTAGCATAGCTTACATACTGACGATTCGCCTCATCAGCTAAAGGGCGCGCCACCGCAGCAAGGAACCCTCCAGCATGACCCATAAGTGACACTTTATTAAATAGAGATCTAAGAGCTAAACGAGTAAGCGCCTGAACCGAATCTGCTCCCACGTTGACAAGAAGTGCTTGTTTAAAACCTTCAGTGCCGCTTATCTTGTTGAGTTTTTTCAACTCAGTAAACAAGACACCGGCGGAATAGCCAGCGGGATTATAAAGATCAATAAAAAGAAACGGGAAGAAGCGTAATTTTATTTTGATAAGGTAATACATGTATGCATAGGTAGCAGCTGCCCACACAAGGTACTGTATCATGTATATCAAAAAAGTACTTTTAGAACCCATCAGCACGTTTACGTAAAACATAAGCATGAACACAGCCACACACACCACAATGGCTGGAATTATGTATCTAAGAAAAACTTGTAAAATAATTGCAATCACTGGCAAAGTTAGTTTCCACGCCAATCTCCAACTTTCCTTTGATTCTATTTTTTTATTATCAAAAGTAGAATCAATCCAGATTCTCTTCTCAATAGCAAGTATAAATGAAAATACACCGTAATAAACAATTGATAATAATGCAAAGCACGCAAAAGCAACCATGACGATGGTCTGCTGGAACTCTGTTGCGGTATTAATAAAGCCAGACTCTTTTAACACATAAGCTGTGCCGCCAATTATCATAAGAGGAAGAGAGATGAGCAATATACGTTTTGCCAAATCCCCTTTCCTATCATTTAGATGGGACCCTATTAATTGAAAAAGTTCTTCGTACTTCGGATTTAATTGGTTTTTCATAGCAACAGCATTGTACCATGGAAAGTATCGTTAGCTTAGCTCTCATGAAAAACCACCCTGCAGCGGTTTTTTCACCAGTAAAACCAGTTAATTACCTCAGCTCGTACTTTTTAAGCCTCTCCGGATACATCGCATCCACATCTAAATAATCCCGCAACTTTTGCGCCAAAAAGAGCGACGCCTTCGGCTCTCCCATTGCAACGAAAACCTTTTTCACTTTCCCGCGTGTCTTGTCCACGAACTCCACCAAGTTATCTGAATCCTTAATTTGTTACAATATAAAAGGCTTCAATTATTGTAAACGCGAATATGAAGATTCTAGGACTAGATGCAATTGAAAAGGTTTCAAATACAAAAGCGGTTTATAGACGAAACATACATTTTATCAAAGACGACACTGACTATTACATTACTGAAAACTGGACTGCCGGAGGGATCGCTGAGGGAATCAATAGTGTCGTAAAATCAAATGAAATAAACGTACTGAAGCAGATAACAGACAGCCTTACAGTAAAATAGGCTAGTCTATTAAAAACCGCTTTACGGCGGTTTTTAATTTTTAATACTCTTAATTTTTACTCACTCTATCCAAACAATCTAAGAAAAACTGTTGCAACCACAATACCTCCTATAATAACTAGTAAAGTTAAAGATAGAATCCATCTGGTCCACCACGGAGCCGGTGGAAGCGGTTGAAGATTTGCCTGTTTTGACTTTGGTTTTAGACTAAAAGTTCTATAAAGCATATAAACAATAAATAACGGTACAGAGAAGAAAACTATTAAAGCAGACCACAACCCCGGGACCACTGGTACCCCTTTATCGCGAAACTTTTTTGCATCACTATACACCCACAATGCAAGGCCTATTCCTAAAATAACATAAATAGCGTTCATAATATTAATATAAATTATAAATATACTCGTTTACTTCTTGCTCCTCCCCATACACTGCCCTTCTGGCATCCCTGTAGATTATATACAACGCTGCCGTCCTAGAGAAGCTTAGCGCATTGCGACCACCCTCCTGTATAGTCCCTCGCGCCATTGACGTAAATAAACCACCTAAACCTGCCCAGTTTGGGAAAAGTGGAGGAATTGCCTTTGAGTAATCTCTCGTCCGCGTAAGTGTAACTTTACATATCCTATCTGAGATGCCCACTAATGAATCAGAACTCCAGTTTTCTTTTAGTAATTTTCTGAAATCTTCAGTCTTACTTACCGTATTCAATTTTTTTATTTCACTATATATTTTAGAAACAGAAAAATTTTTTTTGTTATAAAAATCAATAAACGCAAAAGGTGTAAATTGTATTTTTTCTTTGACCACGTAATTATAAAATGCAATTAGCGTACCTATCCAAAGAAACGTGAACCAGAGCAATCCAGCAGTCAAACCAATTGACGGCGTAAAATACTGATAGTATACGGCAGGAAGAATAAGACTCCAAATAAGTAGCTCAGGGAACGAGCGCCACAAAACATACATAAATGTTTTAAGAGCGGGTAAAACAATCCTCAAAGCAATCTTCCAACTATGTTTAGATGATATATCACGACCATCGGCGTCTGAGTCAATCCATAGACCTTGCTCTATTTTATTTATAAACCTGACAAACATATAGGCAAATACCAAACCAAGGAAACCAATCGGTATCCCTAAAGTAAGGATGAGTTTATCTGTACCCGAGATGAAATCTGAATTTAAATTGTGTGAAGGAAGTATGTAGTAAACGAAATTAAAGGTAGCTATTATTAAAAATAAGTACATGAAAGAGACGATTGCAGACCGTACCGTCAATGCTGTTTGTCTTTTGTTTATAGAGTCAATAACTTTTTGAAAGTCTGCATCTTTATTCATAACACCTCAAGTATACCACCGGTACTTTAATCAAGTCTATATTTTTTCAGCCTCTCCGGATACATCGCGTCCACATCTAAATAATCCCGTAACTTTTGCGCCAAAAAGAGCGACGCTTTTGGCTCTCCCATTGCCACGAAAACTTTTTTCACTTTCCCGCGTGTCTTATCCACGAACTCTACCAAGTTATCAGAATCCTTATGTGACGAGTATCCAAAAATTGTTTCTATATGCGCTTTTACCTGAACCTCACGGTCATAGATGGTTACCTTTTTTGCGCCATCCATAAGCCGGCGGCCCAGTGTTCCCATAGTCTGATACCCCACCAGTAAAATAGTATTTTTGGAATCCGGCAAATAATGTTCCTCATGCTGGATCACTCGCCCGCCTGCTGACATTCCAGAACCAGCGAGAATAATTTTTGGTCCAGGCATGCGTTCTATAGTGCGCGAGTCATCTCGCGAAATTGTAAAGCGAAGCCGCGGGAATTTAAAAATATCATCTCCTGCTGCTATCTGCGCCTGCGTGTTCTCATTAAAAAGATGTTGTGAATTTTTATACACATCTGTCACTTTTATAGCTAGCGGTGAATCTACATACACAGGAATGGTCTTTATTTCATTGTTTTCTATCAGTGTGTTCAGCTCATAGAGTAAAACTTGCGTGCGCTCCAAAGAAAACGCAGGAATGACCACGGTCCCCTCGCGGGAAATAGCATCTGCGACAATATGTTTTAATTTTTCCAGCCGCTCCTCACGAGGTTCATGATTTCTGTCACCATATACGCTTTCCATTATCAAATAGTCTGCGTCGGTCACGGGTTCAGTGTCGCGTAAAAGCGGCGTAGGCGTATTGCCCAAATCACCCGTGAACACTATTTTCTTTCCGTTTACAAAAAAGTTAATCATGGATGATCCCAGGATGTGTCCCGCGTCCTGCAGGTACACTTCAAATCCCAGAAACTGCCTTTTTTCATGATATGGAATTTCTTTCCAGAGCGTGAATGCTTTTTCCATATCGTCCTTTTCATACATCGGCAGTACACCATCACGCTGGGCTTCTTTTGCCAAAAGTCCCGTGGCATCTTCCAGGATGAGCCGCGCCAATGCTTTTGTCTGTGGTGTAGAGTATATTTCACCTTTAAATCCTTCTTTTACCAGCTTTGGTATTCTACCTACATGGTCCAGGTGCGCATGAGTGATAAATAAATAATCAATTGATTCAGGTTTATACTCAAACGGCTTTCTGTTTTCAGCAGCTGCAGTTCTTTCGCCTTGAATTAACCCGCAATCCACCAGAATTCGTTTTGATTCTCCACCTTTAGTTTCCAGCAGGAAATTCGCTCCCGTCACACTTCCCACCCCGCTATAAAATATTAGTTCTGGTGCCATTTTAAAAAATTATTCTTTACAAAACTCAATCCAATATTTTAATCTGTAGTACAAATAAACAGCCATGCCTCCAGCAATATCTACAAAGACGTCCCCTATAGTATCCACTCCCCACCGCTCTCCAGGAAGAACAAAGGTTAACCCAAACATGTATTCAAACACTTCCCACGCAAGGCCAATGATTAACACCGGAACAAGTGTGGCGAAGAAAAACCGTCCCGCCGTTCGTAAAAACCCTTTTACGAATCTTGAATAATAGAAGAACCAAAAGCCGGATAGAGCAAGCCACACACCACCCAGAAAATGCAGAAGAATATCCCACCACCATACATCATAGGCATTGAAAACTATTCCACCGATATTATGCAAAATGCCAATTACCACCAAAATTCCAAATGCAGGAAGATACGCTTTAATATTCATACCCATCAAGTATAGCAAAAAACTCTGCCGAAGCAGAGTTTTTCATTAAGGTTATCTGAGAGTATTAGACCTAGTAATAACTAGGTGGGTGCCCGCACGCTGCAGAGTCTGAACGCTTAGTAAAAATGCTCATAGGCTGACAGGAATATAAGGCTCCCTTAAAAAAAGTTATAGAGTTAATACTTCAAATAACCCTATCGTTAATTATATTCTTCTGATTCTATATTTCAATGTGCAAAAGACACTGCGACATACTATTTGACGAGATAACTATAAATGGTTTATATTCGTACTGCAGTTAAGCTACTTTTCATTTCTCATTCTATTCACCTGCAAAAAAATCAAAAATTTTATGGATAATTTCAAGCACCGAGGCAGTCTGTTTTACAGGATCAGCAGAAGCACTCACTGACGGCGAAGCTGTGTAGGATCCGCTTGGTGATGGACTCGCAGATGAGGACGGAGACGCAGATGGAGATGGAGTTGTGGATGGAGATGGGTAATAAGAAGGTTGCGAGCTAGCGGTCGGAGAAGGCGAAGCTGAAGGTGAAGCAGTTGCCGTGGCACTAGGACTTGGAGATGGAGTCTGGCTAGCAGTGGGGGTGGCTGTATAAGTAGATGTTGGTGATGGCGTGACTGTTCTGACAGGACGGGGTGTTACTGTTGCGCTAGGCGTAGGACTTATGCTAGGGCTTGGAGATGGAGTCTGGCTAGCAGTGGGTAGTGGCGAAGGAATATTCACGAAAGGCTGTACCGGGATACCTAAAGACTGAAAAACGGTATACGTCCTAGTTTTAGTACCGAAAGTCCCTGTCGCGGGTAAGATACCGACACTCGCCTGATACTTTGATACCGCGCTTCTAGTTAGTCCGCCGTAGTACCCTTTGCTCACATTAGCAGGTATTCTTAAAAATCCATTATTCTCAAGAAACGTCTGCAGAGCAATCACATCATTACCTCTATCTCCCACTCTTAATGTCCGAGCATACACCACTTGTGATGGAGCTTGGATGGGAGCTTGAATTAAAACTGGTGTGGGAGATGGTGCGGGCACGGCTCCTCCGCATGAAAGGATTTTCTGACTAACATTTAAAACGTGGTTTTTTGTCGATCCAAAAACAGTGATTTTGTCTGCATTTGCAAAAGCAGGGATTATAATAACAGAACTTCCGCTATCAGTTTCAACAAGCTCACTTGTATCCACATAATCAATACTATAAAATCTGGGACTGAACAAAAGATACTGACCCACAACTTCTGATTTGTTATTCGCAATTGACAGAATTAGCTCTCCTTCATTTCCCTCAGGAATATTCGCGTATGTTAAATGTTCAAAATCTCCATGCACATTAACAGCTGAGGTTACTTTATACTCTACTTCGTCACCTTTTGTGCGCTCCTCTATTGTAAGTTGAACAAAACAAGGCTCGGCGGAATAAAGATACCGTGGACTATAAAGTGACACGGAAAACAGTATGAAAAAAATCAGAAGAATGTATGGGTGAATTTTTCTCATAGCTTTTTATTAATTAATAATCAACCTAGAGCACTCATCAAAGTGTGACTTTGCTGACCCCCCTCGCAGCGCTTTCATAACAAAGCCACAGCTTACAACATTTAATTTCTTCTGTCCGCCACTCTCGTCTTGATTCATCAAACTGCTGTAAGAAGGGCGGTAAAGTATTTTTCCAGGATCATTTTCATCTTTAACATATAATTCTCCAACACATCCTGTAAAATGTGTCTCCCCGTACAGTTTCCCTTTATATAGATAACTTTGCCGAGGATCTATACTGCAGTTTGTAAGATTAAATGGAAAAATTCTTGGACCATGCACAGCCTCGTCATTTAGTTTTCCAAAAGCATGATTTGTCTCATGTAAATAAACCTGTGCATGTGAAAATGTTGAAGACGGATAAAAAGCATTAATAAGGAATTCTCCACTGTATGTTGCCATGCCAGCCCATTTATCGTTAAGATACGTATCTTGAATATGCATTCCATAGACACTTGCATTTTTGCATGATGAAACACCACGTATTAATTTTGGGAAACCATTATCAATATTTTGTCTACTCATATTAGAGACCGCGAGCTTAATTAAATCTGAGTCATCGTGTAATTTCAGATCAACATAATAAGACAAAAGTTCATCATACTGTCTATACGGTTGGATTTTTTTGAACCCTTCGTTTACATATTCATTCATCTTTTTTACTAAGTCAGTCGCGGAAAATTGCGAGCTTGCCCCTCTCATTGCTACCATTTTATGCTTGCCACTTCCAGAAAGTGGAGCACAAAAACCGAAATCAATATCTTTTTCTATTTCGTCATTTTGTTCATGTGGAGCAAACACCCTTACAAAAACTCTCCTCCCTGCATTCATACTGTCCACCAACGCGTTAAACTGATCAGGAGTTTGCGCTAGCCGACTTAACTGAAACGGAGCGACAAACGTAAAGCTACTCTTCTTCATTCGTTCCTGTATAATTTTTGTAACTTCTTCTTTTGAGCCGGACGCCACCACCTCAGTCCATAATGCATCATCATGGATCCCTACAAAACGCGAATGCTGAACGACCACCTCTTTTCCTACTGCATCATACGTCACTAAATGCGCCACCATGTTAAATGTAGCGGGGTCAGGACAAAAAACCGCATCAATAGTGACCCACAGATCGTCAAGTGGAGAGATCGGTAATTTCGCATCTCTTTGTGTTGCTTCTGCATAACGGGGATCTATAATCACTTCAACGTTTTTTACATCACTAATTTTCGCCTGGTAGCTCACACTTCCCGTGTATTTTTTTTGGTGTACCTGAGTTAAATCACCCTTCGTACCTAATACATGAGCATTGCGCCTGTCTTCAGCCTGACATGCGGCTAAACTTCGCTCGGGAGTCTTCCATGTGCTCTCATTATTGTTCCAATATGCGCATATGGGAGTATATATTGTTTCCGTAAACCCGCATGCGTCCGCCACAAGGGTCTGCTCAACATGGTATCCGATAGCAGGTGAAGCAACAGTACTCGCAGTTCTTGGATGCGGCACCGCAAAACTGAAATCAAAATTTTGGGATTTTTTTGTAACCGGTAATTCCACTATATCTTGACTAACTATAGGAACCCTGTAGAAAGTTATTGGTTCCAAACAATCCTTTGAAGAATTTATTGTGTAAGTGGAACTTATGGATTCTTCTTTTGAAGATACGTTCCAAATATACTCAATAATATTCTTAGAAACTTCTCCCTGCAAACCTAGACTACACTCTGCTTCAGCCGAGACATTAGGGAATAGAAAAAAGACCAGTGTTATCAGTGATAAAAAACCAACGCGACAGTGTGTTTTTTTATGCATTGGATAATTATACCTCACGCCACACTTTCTCATGAATAGTTTTCCCCAACTGGCCACAACGGGAGGCTATTCTTTTTCCCCGTCCAAATTTACATCATAAATAATAGCTTCTTGAATATGCTTGTATTTCATAATTTCTGAATCGTTAAACCAGTGTTGTATCTCATCCTCCGCTTCTTTTACTGTACCAGATGCGTGCACCAGGTTTCGGATAGAGCGCCCGTCCGCATCTGTCATCTGGTATGAGTCCAGAACATAATCACCGCGGATAGTTCCGACGTCAGACATAAGAGGTTCGGTGCCGCCGGTAATTTTCCGCACTATTTGTACCGCATGAGCACCTTCCCAGATCATTGCTATGATCGGTCCGCTGGTCATGTATTTAGAAAGCCGGCCAAGTAGAATACCTGTCACTTCCAAAGGATCTTCCGTTGGTGGCTTAATCCCCTTATCTTTATATCCCTTAATAGTTTTTTCACCTGTAATTCTGCGCCATTCCGGGTCCAAAGTATAGTGCTGTTCAATAAGCTCTTTCGTAGCCATCATCATTTTCATGGCCACCAGTTTCAAACCCACCTTTTCATAGCGGCCAATAATCTCTCCCGTGAGGGAGCGCTGTATCCCGTCCGGCTTAATAATCACTAACGTTCGTTCTTTTTTTGGATGCATGATGTAAGTGTACGGAAATTTAAAAGAATTGTAAATTACAACCACCCCGTTAAAATCTCTGGATCTCCTTTTGTAATCAAAATAGTATGTTCAAAATGTGCAGAAAGTGAACCATCTGCAGTGCGGTAGGTGTACCCATCCGCATTAAGTTTGATGTCCTTTGTGCCAATATTAAGCATGGGTTCTATAGCTATCACCATTCCCGGCTTCAGTTTTGCACCTTTTCCTTTTTCACCATAGTTTGGAACATACGGATCCTCATGGACACCGTACCCCACGCCGTGCCCCGCAAGTTCTTCCACAACTCCATATCCGTGCGCTAGTGCAAAGCGTTCCACAGCTTCACCAATATCTCCCACATTACGTCCGCCTTTCGCCGCTTTTATCCCTTTCATAAGCGACTCTTTTGTAACATCAATAAGTTTTTGAGCTTCATCACTCACTTTTCCCACCGCCACTGTCACCGCCATATCTGTAAACAACTTTTTATGAACCAGACCTAAATCCAAGCTAACAATATCACCTTCTTTTAAAATTCTGTCATGCTCATTAGGAATTCCATGCACCACTTCATCATTTAAAGAAACGCAGAGTGTGGCTGGGTACGGCCTGCTGGCACCATACGGCTGATAGTCTAAAAATGCTGCGGTGTCCCCTCCTTCTTTTACAAGCTCTGCCGCACGCGCATCCAGTTCTTTCGTAGAAACTCCAGGTTTTACCATCTCTACAAGTTCACGCATAATAGCCGCGTGCCTTTTTCCTCCTTCGCGTAAAATGGCTACCTCTTCTTTTGTTTTAATAGTAACTGCCATACTGGTTAAAAGCCGATTTTTTCTACAATTTCCTTTTGAACTTCATCTACTGTCCGCTCACCGTTCACCTCAGCGAACGTATATTTATTATTCTTCTTGTAATAATCAATAGTAGGAACGACATCCGTTTCATACCATGAAAGCCGCTCTTCTATCTCCTCCTTTTTATCATCCAGTCTGCCGCGTGCCATAAGCCGCTCCACAGACCACTCCTTGCTTACATTTAAATGAATCACCGTAGGATATTCAAGCCCGTAAAAATCAAAAACTGAATCAAGCACACCCGCTTCGTGGTGCTTTCGTGGCATTCCATCCATTATGATGTGCTCATTGCCTTTATAGTTTGCAACAATATAGTTCACCCACATATACACCGCTAGAAACTCGGGCATGAGTCCGCCCACGTCATAAATCTTTTTTGTAAGTACCTGGGTATGCGAGTTTCCTTGAATAAATTTTCTGAACTCACCACCCGCCTGAACATACAAAACTTCATGAGACGGATCGTTTTTTTTCAAATACTCTGTTAAAAGTTTCCCTTGCGTTCCCTTCCCGCAGCCGGAGCGGCCAATTAAAATAAAGGTTTTTTGGTTCATGTGCCTAATTTTTTAGATTTATAGAGTATAGCTCAAACATCGACTTTTAGCTACAAAGTAGATTTTAGGAAACAAAAGAAAAACATACAGGATTTGCCTTGCGCAGCCGGGTAGGCGAGCAGAGCAATTCGCCACCAGGCGAATATGCGTGCAAATCATGTATGTTTTTCTTTTGTTTCCGAACACTACTTCTAGTACTCTCGCATTGTAGCCTGAGCATCAATCTTTTTAATAAGATCCAGCACCACGGACACCACAATGAGCATTGCTGTACCGCCGATAGCAAGTGTGGCAATTCCTGTGAGTGACTGCATGATGATAGGAAGCACCGCTACGAAGCCAAGGAAAACTGCCCCCACTAGCGTGATGCGTGTTAAAATACGGGCAATGTACATTGACGTAGATTCTCCCGGACGTACTCCTGGGATAAACGCACCGTTCTTTTGAAGATTTGTGGCAATCTGGTTTGGATCAAATGTAACCGCCGTGTAGAAGTAGGTGAAGAAGAATACAAGCAAGAAATACATAGCTCCATAGAACCATGGGTTTGCCAAAAGTGTCATCACATTTGCGGCAAATTCCGCAACGGCTGGTTTTGTAGATCCGGCCAGAAAGTTAAATATCATCTGCGGAAACAAAAGAATAGAAAGGGCAAAGATGATAGGAATAACTCCAGCCTGATTTAAACGAAGTGGAATGTAGGTAGAAACGCCGCCGTATACTTTGTTGCCACGTACACGTTTTGCGTACGTGACAGGCACAGGACGCTCCGCTTCTGTGATAGTAACAATACCTGCAATCACGAGTACAGTGGCAATAAGGAATCCAAGGTAGAGCGGAATCTGTGACGGATCAAATGCAAAGAGTACCTGGGACACCGTCTGCGGAAGCGTGGCCACAATACCTGCAAAAATAAGAAGCGAGACACCGTTACCAATACCATATTCTGAAATAAGCTCACCGATCCACATAAGAAGGAGTGAACCAGCAGCTATCACGGTAATGTTTACAAACAGGTCAAGACCTGTAAGCGCAGGAAGGACATTTTGTCCCTGTAGAATTCTTAAGAAGGCAAATGACTGTAGGATAGCTAGCGGAACCGCAAGCATTCGTGAGTACTGTGAAAACTTTGCCCGTCCTGCTTCTCCTTCCTCCTGATACATTTGCTTCAACTTTGGGAACATCATAGTAAGGAGCTGCATAATAATAGATGCAGTAATATATGGCCCCACACCAAGCATCACAATAGAAAGGTTAGACAAACCTCCTCCAGAAAAAATGTTCAAAAATCCAAGGAACTGGTTATTGGCAAGAAGAGATTCTAAACGCACTGCGTCAATTCCTGGAATCGGAATAGTAGCTAAAAATCTGAAAACGACCAAAGCCGCAAGGACAAACACAATTCTCTTGCGCATTCCCGCATCCCTGAGCACAATACCGATTTTATCAAAAAAAGTTTTCATAATGCCCGATCGTTTGTGTTAATTAGTATCGCTAGCTTACCTTACCGCCCGCCTTTTCAATCTTTGCTTTCGCTCCGGCAGATACCGCACACTTCTCTATGGTGATTTTCTTTGTAAGATCTCCTGTAGAAAGGATTTTCACCATTGGCTGTTCACCCTTGTAAAGTGACACCACACCCTTTTCTATAAGAGTTGTAGGATTCACTGTGTCACCAGAAGCAAACGCAGACTCCAACTGGCGCACGTTCACAGCAATAGGCTTTGTCTGGATAGACAGGTTACTGTTCTTTCCATGTCCGCGGAGTTTTGGAAGACGCTTGATGAAGTCTCGTATTTCAGGGCGCTTTTTGTGTCCTGCTCGAGAGTTCTGTCCTTTACTTCCACGGCCAGAAGTCTTCCCTCGCTTTCCTCCGCGACCCACAGTCATTCGCTTTTTATTTTCTGTTCTTCGTTTTATTTCGTGTAGTTGCATGGTAGTAGTGTTATGCCTTTATAGGGGCTGGAGCCGCTACTGCTTCTGCTGTTCGCGGTGCCGGTGCCTGTGAAGGTTTAATGTTCTTTGTGATCTTTGACAATGCACGGATAGCTACTCGCGCGTTATTTAGACGGTTTTTGCTTCCAGAGATAAGCTTTGCGCTCACATCCTTAACGCCGCCAAGTTCTATAACATTTCGCACAGAGCTTCCTGCTATCACACCGCGGCCAGGAGCCGGCATGATCATTACACGTGCGCTACAGTACTTTGCGTCTACAGGATGTGGAATAGACATGGCCTTTGTAAGGTTTACTTTGATCATGTTCTTCTTTGCATCACGTGTAGCTTTATCAATAGCGATAGATGTGTCGCCTGCTTTTCCCAGACCCACACCCACTCGTCCTTTTCGGTCACCAGATACCACAGCTACTGAAAAGCTGAATCGGCGTCCTCCAGATGCCACTCGGGTCACACGGCGAATGCTGATAATTTTTGTGTCAAATTCAGGCTTTACTCGCTCTTTCATTTCGCGTGGTCCGCCAGATCGTGGGCGTCCTCCTCCACTTCCCCGGCGTTCACCACCAAAGCGGCCTCCCTGTCCCTGTGGAGCTTGAGTATTTCGTGGCGCTGGTGCAGGTGCCTGAGGTGCATTATTTACTTTTGTTTCTTGTGTAGTTTCCATATAGTTAAAATACTAAAACGTAAGGCCGGCCTCGCGCGCACCGTCGGCCACAGCTTTTATTCTGCCGGTATAAATATATCCACCTCTGTCAAAGACGACCTTTGTAATCTTTGCAGCAACCGCCTTCTTTGCAATCTCCTTTCCCACTTCAGCTGCACTGAGAAGAGGTTTCTTTGCCTTGCTTTCCTTTGAAGACGCAGCGGCCAGGGTAGCACCTTTTGTGTCGTCAATAAGCTGGGCGTAAATAAATTTGTTTGACTTGAACACAGATAGTCGCGGCATCTCTGGCGTGCCTGAAATCTTTGCGCGAATTCGCTTCTTTCGGCGCTCCATTTTCATTTGTTTTAGTTTGCTTGTATTCATAGTGTTACTTTAGACTGATTTCTTACCCTGCTTCCTTCGGATCACTTCGGTATCGTATCGGATTCCTTTACCTTTATATGGCTCAGGTTTCTTAAGTGCCCGGACGCTAGAAGCAAACTGGCCGACCTTTTCTGAATTAAGTCCGCTGATAGAAATAACGTTCTTTTCAGCAGTGACTTTAAGATCCGCAGGAATTTCCACCTTTACCGGATGAGAAAAACCAAGGGCAAGATGCAGATCCTTTCCCTTTACATCGGACTTATATCCGATTCCTTCTACCACAAGCTTCTTTTCAAAAGCTTTGTTTACACCCGTAATCATATTCTGAATATGTGATGAATATGTTCCCCATAGCGCAAGGATATCAAGGCTGTTTCTAAGCGGCGCAAGTGTTACCACTCCGTCTTTTACCTCAATAGAAATTTCAGGACGAAATGTTCGCTTCAGTTCTCCCAAAGGACCTTTGACAGTAACATGCTCCCCAGCTACAGCAACTGTGGTCTTTTCAGGAACTATAATTTGTTTTTTTCCTACTCGTGACATGTTATTACCAGATTTTAAATAATACCTCTCCCCCAACATTTGCCTTTTTCGCATCCGCCTCGGTAAGGATTCCTTTTGGAGTGGAAAGGATGATGTTTCCGTATCCATTTTTGAACACGCGAAGATCCTTTGCTCCCTTATAAATGCGCTTTGAAAGCTTTGAAACACGCTGTACACCCTGAACACGAGGCTCATTGCCGTTGTAGTTTAGCTCTACTTCCAGAAGCTTTGTGACCTTTTTTCCTTTCTTTGCAACGCTTTTTACATAACCTTCTTTTTGAAGAACGGCTGCAATAGACTCTTTTAGCTTAGAATATGGAAGCACGAGTGACTCCTTTCGGGCGTCGCTCGCATTCTTTATTCGTGTGATTAAGTCTGCAATAGGGTCTGTTACCATGATGATTTCTTTATACCTGTTACTTGTCCTTCGTTTGCGAACTCGCGGAAGCAGATTCGGCACATATCAAAGTCGCGCATATATCCTCGTTTTCGACCGCATCGGAAACATCGTCGAACCACCCGTGATGCAAACTTGGGTGTTTTCTGTGATCGTGCTATTACTGATGTTTTTGCCATATTGTATTAAAATTTCTAAACAAAAAGAGAATTGGTTAGCTTCCTGGGTTCGCGGATTAGCGCGTACTTCGGCCTGCTTCCAATTACTTAAAGTTTTATTGCTTTTTAGAGCTTCGTACCATACTAGCAGAGGGGGTGCGGGTTGTCAAACAGAGCGAGGTTTACTAAAATTCTTTATAAGTATTTTCGTTTCTGTAACCAACATAAAGTATTTCTGGCTCATAATCAGTAAGCTCATATATTACTCTAATAGAACCATGTTTAATTCTATACACCTTGTCGTATCCACTTAGCTTTTTCACATGGTATTTATCTGTTTTACCTGCTTTTATTGCAAGGATAATTTCATGAACAGTTTTCTGCTCTTTTTCCCTTAGTTTTTGGATAAATTTCTCATTTCTGTCCATTTATCTTTTTAAGTATTTTAAGAAATTTCTCAGCGGGCATTCCTCTACCTTTTTTGTCTCTTAGGTCCACACCTGTCCACTCACCCTCATCGCCCCACTCATCCACAGGCACAATCTTAAAGATGGGTCGGGATTTGCGCATTATCAAGAATTCCTTCCCTTTTTCAACTTCATTAATATACAGCTCCATGTTTTCGCGAAGCTCCTTTAGGCCAGCATAAGGATTGATTTTGTATTTTTTTGGTTTTTTGTTCATGTAGTAAGTTTATCTTAAGATTAACTTGTGTGTCAAGAAAAAACCGCAAGCTCTTTTGCTCGCGGTTTTTTCTTTCTTCCCCTACTTCTTCCCCTCTTCTTTCTTAAAAGGAAACCCTATATGTTCCAAAAATGCTTCTGTTTGTTTTTTATCATTTGAAGTGGTCACCACCGTGATTCCAAGTCCGAATACGTCCTTGATTTCCTCGTCTGTAGTTTCTGGAAAAATCACATGTTCCCGGATACCTAATGTGTAGTTGCCCATTTCGTCCACTGACTTTCGTGAAATTCCGCGGAAGTCACGTGTTCGTGGAAGCGCCACGTTAACAAGTCTGTCTAGAAAACTAAGCATCCGTGCACCACGAAGTGTCACCTGGTACCCCACAGGATCACCCTCACGAACCTTGAACGCCGCGATAGACTTCTTGCTTCCCTTCTTTGCTACTTTCTGTCCGGTAATTTTTATCAAACGGTCTGCTATAAGATCAATCTTCTTCTTGTCCTTCACAGAACCAATACCGCTGGAAACCACCACCTTCACTAGCCGCGGCGCCTCCAATGGATTTGTATATCCAAACTTTTCTTTTAATTCTTTAAACGCAGTTGCCTGCTTTTCTTTTATTGTTTTCATATTTTTAATTGAGGGAGTGAAGTTTCCTTCTTTCTCATCCTCACTAAATTAATAATTAACGATTTTTCGTCTTATTTTGTCAGCTTAAGGTTTGAAACGTCTATCGGCATTGCCACCTCTATTACCTGCCCTTTCTGTCCTCCCCGGCGAGGTTTCTGGTGCTTCTTACGTATATTAATGCCTTCTATAACCACCTTGTTATCCTTTGGGAATGACTTTGTCACCTTTCCCTTCTTTCCCTTATCTTTTCCTGTGATCACTGTCACATTGTCGTCTTTTTTGATTTTCATATATTTATAGTTAGGAAAAAGATTAAACGATTTCAGGAGCTCGTGAAGCGATAGTCTGGAAACCTTTTTCTGCTATCTCGCGAGGAATCGGTCCGAACACACGTCCGGCAATAGGTTCCTTTTTATTCTTTTCAATAACGACCACTGCATTTTCATCAAATCGGATGTATGACCCATCCTTTCGTCGGAATGGCTTAGTCTGGCGTACTACTACGGCCTGCAGTACATCCTTCTTCTTTACCGCCTTTCGTGGTTCTGCCTTCTGAACTGACAAAACAACCACGTCACCAATCCGCGCGTACCGCTTCTTTGAGCTGCCAAGCACTTTGAAAATTCGGCCGATTTTAGCGCCGCAGTTATCTGTTATTCGTACTATTGATCGTGGTTGAATCATATATTTATTCGTTAACTATCTTAAAGCTCTTGTGGCGTGAGATAGGTCGGCAAGAGATAATCTCTACTTTGTCACCTGTTTTCTTTGTGTTGCCTGGGTTATGAACCTTGTATCGTTTTCGGATGTTCATGAACTTCTGGTACTTTGGGTGCTTAAGGTATCGCTCCACCTGCACCACCACAGTGTCCTTCATTTTGTCAGATACCACAATACCAGAGAGCACCTTTGCTCGTGATACTGCTGTATTTTCTTGTGTTGTTTTATTTTCCATACGTTTATTTATTCTTTCGTGAGGTGAGCTCGGTCATTATCCGCGCTATGTCCTTTTTGAAGGTCTTTCCCTCTTTCACATTTCGAGTCTTGCTTCCTGCGATACCGAATCGGAATGCCCGTACTGCTGCCTGTTTCTCATTTAGAAGCTTTACCAAATCCTGTTCGCTTTTATCTTTGTATTCTTTCATATATGTTATGCAATTTCTCGGCTAACTATCTTTGATTTTACCGGAAGCTTTGTTCCCGCTTTTCGCAGAGCTTCACGTGCCGTAGCTTCATCTACTCCGTCTATCTCAAAAAGCATTCGGCCAGGCTGTACAGGGCATACATATCCCACCGGATCTCCCTTACCCTTACCCATTTTCACTTCAGCAGGCTTCTGGGTAAATGGACGATCTGGGAAGACGCGTACCCATACTTTTCCAGACTTTGATGCGTATCGGCTGATTACCTTTCGCGCAGATTCTATCTGGTTTGATGTGATGCGGGCCGCAGTCACTGCTTTAAGACCGTATGATCCGAAAGAGAGTTTGACACCGCGCGTTTCAGCATGGTTCCAATCCGCATTCTTTCGTGCGGTATGCCACTTTCTAAATTTTACTTTTTTAGGTAACAACATGGTAGTAATGTAAGTAGAACCTTACTTCTTTATATCTTTATTAAAAATTTGCCCTCGGTAAATCCAGACCTTTATACCAATGTCACCGTAGGTCATATGTGCCTTTTCACGGGCAAAATCAATATCCGCGCGGAATGTCTGAAGCGGAATTCGCCCTTTCTTAAGGTCTTCTGTTCGTGCCATTTCTGCACCACCTAGGCGGCCACCAAGCTTTATCTTGATACCCTGCACGTCCCGGTTCGCCATAATCTTTTCAATTGTTGATTTGATTACTCGTCGGAATGGTAAACGCTTTTCTAGGCCTTCAGCCACCATCATGGCCACAATAGCCGCGTTTGCTTCAGGATTTCGCACTTCTTCAATATCTATCTTCAGTTCCTGTCCGGCCACTTTGAGACCTTTCTTATCAATAAGATGCGTAATCTTTTCCCGAAGCTTCGTAACACCATCACCGCTCCGACCAATAATCATACCCGGTCGTGAAGTCTTTATAATAAGTCGTAGTGACTTTTGGCTTCGCTCAATCTCAATCCCGCTCACATAAAATCCGCGCAGTTCTTTCTTTAGAAATTCGCGAAGCGTAAGGTCAGCCTTAAGAAACTGACGATACTGGCTGTTCACGCCAAACCAGCGGCTTTTCCAGTCGCGAATGATTCCTAGTCTATGTGAATATGGGTGTACTGAGTGTGACATATAAATTATTTAGACGCTGTTTTAGCTTTTTTAATTTTCTTTTCTACAGGCGCACGCTCCGCAAGCGTTAAGAGCACATGGCTCGTTCGCTTGTTAATAGGAAAGGCGCTTCCTCGTGCACGTGGCATTCTTCGCTTCAAAACCTGGCCACCGTCTACACGGAATTCCTTAATGAAAAGGCTTTCCTTTTCAATATTAAAGTTATTCTTTGCGTTTGCAATAGCTGAATTAAGGAGTACGCTCAAAGGACCGGTAGCGCGCTTTGGAAGGAACTTTAATGTTTGTACCGCATCAACAACACTCTTTCCTTTCACAAGAGTGGCCACAAGGCGAACCTTTCGCGGAGACTGTCTATAATTTTTAAGTGATGCGGTAATCATAATAATGTATTAAATAAATTACTTCTTTGCGGGACCAGTATCAGACTTTGCGCTCTTTGCAGCAGCAATTTCAGCCTCCTTTTTCTTAATCTCAAGCTCTTTCTGCATCTTACCTCCGTGTCGGATGAATTTACGTGTAGGAGAAAACTCACCGAGGCGGTGTCCCACCATCTCTTCAGTAACCAAAACCTCCACATGATCCTTACCATTGTGCACTCCGAACTTGAATCCTACCATTTCTGGAGCTATCTGGCTTCGGCGGTACCATGTCTTAATAAGACCTGTTTCATTAGGCCGCTTCCCTGCAATCTTCGCCAATAGGCGCTCTTCTACATATGGTCCTTTCTTTAGTGATCGTGTCATTGAAAATGTATTTTAAAACAAAGAAGCTCTCCGTAGAGCTCAGTTACGTATACTATCAGAACCGGATTTAATGTCAAATTTTAACCAACCCAAGACTGATTATTATGGCACTATTGATTTTATTGAGCGTTTTCGGCTCCACTTTGCCAAGTTTTTTTATCAGTCGCTCCTTACTTATCGTCTGAACCTGATTCAAAAGCACTACCGAATCAGTATGCAGCCCGCCTTCACTTTTCCTAATGGCCACCTCTGTAGGATAAAGAGCTTTGCCAAACTTAGAAGAAATAGCCGCTATAATAACCACGGGGCTAAATTGATTCCCAATATCGTTTTGTATAACCACCACAGGGCGTGTTTTATTGAGCTCAGAACCAACTGTATTTCCAAAATTTACCAAATGAACCTCCCCGCGTTTCGGCCATACCGCATTTATTTTTTCTTTTTGTGCCATACAAGTTCCGTATCATTAACTACAGGAAACCACTCTTCAGCTATTTGAAGATCACGTGCGTACCTTTGAACAGCACCATCCCGCAGTAAACTTTTAAGACTTTTCTTACTTTTTTCCTTCACAAAAAAATGAACCGCTTGGTCCAAAAAGTGGCTTCTGTCACCCTTTTCCGTGAGGCGGTCTATCAGATTAAGCGTTTTTTTTGGAAGAGTGATGTTCACCCTTTGGTATTTGTTTTGTTCAATCTTTTCCATGGGTTTAGTATACACATTGATAGTGTGTATAGCAAATTAAAAGTGTATTTGCTCCTATTAAAAAAATCCGCACATAATGCGGATTTTTGATGAGTAGCTCAGTCTTGTTACGGGAAAATGAAAGAGATGACTCCAGACTCAAGGTTAATTGAACACGCTTCGCCATTGTTCAATTGCGAAGGCTGTTCGCGCGGGTATTTAGCATTTCCCTTAAACATGTTCCATAGGCCCCCTTGTAGAACTAGGATATGAGGCGCGTGCGTAATGATCACGGCACATTCATACTTTTCTATTCTGCTTTTAATATCCTCCAGCATTTTCTGATGTTCTCTACGTACGGCTGGACCCAAGAAGCTATACGCCTCAAGCGGAAACTCAACATGATACTTACTCCCACTTATTATTTTGTATGCTGTCTGTATCGCACCGAGCGCATGCGACGAAAGCACTACTGTTTCAGAATCCTTTACTTCCTCATGGATTTTTAAGGCCATCTGCTTCGCCGCCACCTCACCTCCCATTGTAAGCGGTACCTCCCAATGTAGAGATTCGGAACGCGGCACTCGCATAATAATGATCTTTTTCATATCTGAGTATGAAAGTATCACTATTTATAGGACTCGTCAATGTACAGTCTTCGCCGCCATACACCACCCCAGCATCTCCTGCACAAAATGCATAAGACCGACCATGAAGCTTTTGAGAAAATTATTAACTGCTTTAAGCAGTTGTGTTTTCTTAAAAAAGCTAATTTATTGAAAAATAGGCATCACTTGTATCACAAACATTAGTTCCATTAACCACATCACACACTCTTACCTTATACTGAGCACCCTTTTTAACGTTTCGTTCTGTTGCAAAAGATGTGGTAAATGAGCCATTACCGCCGTCTTGTGTAAACTGTACTGGATCATTCCTTACCACCATCCCCTGCACATCAATAAGCTCTGCAGTCAAACTTGAGGAGGGCTTATAGTCTTCACCCTGTGAAGTCGTCCATGTAAAGTAAAGATCTCCAGCCATCACAAGGTCGGTTATAGGAATAATTTCACCCCCATTTGGTGATACTACAGTAATTGTTGCGGTGTTTTGTGTACCTGTACTCTGCGTTTCATCTACAGTAGCTGAAGCAGCATCAGAAGGTGTATTGTCAGTCTGCTGTTTGTTTGAGTAAAAGTATATTCCAACAATTACTACCAAAATAACTATTATAAGTGGAACCGTAGAACCCTTTTGAAAGTTTTTCATAAAGATTAGTTAACTATTACATCCGTAAGTATATAGCTTTTTCAGCTCATCCGCCATCACCCCAGCATCTCCTGCACAAAATGCATGAGACCGACCATGAAGCTTTTGAGAAAATTATTAACTGCTTTAAACATTTTGTTATTTGAGGTGATAAGTAGCAACACAAAGCAAGAGGAGTAATTTGCTCGGGAGGGGCTTCGCAGGCGGGTAGCCGAGACGGAGGGAAATTTCAGCAGAAATTTACCCGTACCCGACAGAGCAAATTACTCCTCTTGCTTTGTGGAATAACTTTGCATCCACCCAAAACAAAACCGCTTCTCAGCAGTTTCGTTTTTCTTAAATAAATTACTCCGCCTTCTTCTTCCCCACCCGCCTTCGTGACACAATATGCGCGTTTGAGTATTTCTTCGGCGTACGAGTCTTCTGTCCCTTTCCAGAGGGCTTTCCCCACATAGTCTTTGCGCGTCGGAGCCCCCGTCCCTGGCGGCCTTCACCTCCTCCGTGTGGATGATCCACTGGGTTCATGGCAGTACCACGAACGGTAGGACGGATACCGAGCCACCTACTTCGGCCGGCCTTACCAATATTCACGAGCCACTGCTCTTCATTTGAGACAGTTCCCACTGAAGCCCATGCTTCCTCATGCACCTTTCGCACTTCAGTAGACGGCATTTTAATGTGAGTATACCCTGCATCGTTTGCAATAACCTGTGCTAGGCTTCCCGCTGAACGAATAAGCTTTGCTCCGCCGCCCGGCTTAATTTCCACGTTGTATACAAAAGTACCTACAGGAATTTTCTTAAGTGGCAGGCGGTTACCGTTTGTTACAGGTGCAGTTTCAGACACTATGAATGTGTCCCCTGCTCGCATAGATTTTGGCACTACTACATAACGCTTTTCGCCATCTTTGTAGTTAACAAGTGCAATGAATCCTGTTCGGTTTGGATCGTATTCAATAGTAGCGATAGTTGCAGGAATGTCTTTCTTGTCATACAAGAAGTCTACATGTCTAAAAAGACGTGCGTGACCGCCACCTTTATGACGAACCGTGATGCGTCCCTGGTTATTTCGTCCCATTTTTCGGGCATTACCAGACGTGAGCGGCTTGTACGGCTCTTTTGTGGTGATGACACCTCTGTATGTCACTGTGGACATATGGCGTCGTGATTTACTTGTCGGTTTATAGTGTTTCATGGTTGTGTGCTTAAGCGATATCAATCTTATCTCCCTTCTTGAGGAATACAAGAGCCTTCTTTACCCCTGCCTGTGTTCCAGACTTGCCGCGGACGAAAACTTTTCGCGCATGAAGGTTTACAATGTTCACCTTTACGGGTGATACTTTGTACATCTCTGCGATAGCATGCTTTACCTTACCCTTTGTGGCGTTTTTGTCCACCTCAAATGTGTATACATTTGATTCGCTGGCAATACCCGCCTTCTCTGTGATGCGAGGCTTTTTGATAAGGTGAACGAATGATACTGGAGTATTTGTTCCCGCACTACCCGCTTCATTTGCCTTTGCTACTGTCTTTTTGTTTTTTGAAAATAGAGCCATGGTAGTTTTTATTTAGCGAGTTTAGTCTCCATCATTTTCACCGCTTCCGCAGGATTTTCAATGACAAGATATTTATAGCTAGTAGCCGTAACCGGATTTATATTTCGGAATTCATCTATCTCTACGTTACCGAAGTTTCCAAAGCTTTTTGACACAGCTTCTGATTTCTTTGAAATACCGATGAATGCGGCATTCTTTCGCCAGTTAAGCTTTTCAAAACCTTTGATTCCTCCAAGTGATGAAAGAACTGCCTTTGCGTCCTTTGCTTTTGGAGCCGCAAAGTCAAATGAATCTACAAAAAGCACTTCTCCGTCACGCATCTTCTTTGAAAGAATAGTGAAGAGCGCCTTTGCTTTCATTTTTTTGTTGATCTTTCGTGTAAAGTTCTTATCGTTTCGCGGTCCATGAGCCACACCTCCACCTACCCAGATAGGTGAACGTGTAGAGCCGTGTCGTGCTCGGCCAGTACCCTTCTGTTTCCACGGCTTCTTACCCCCTCCGCGCACTTCTCCACGAGTTTTTGTGTGTGCAATAGCTTCTCGGTCATTGCCTCGCATAGAAACGATCACCTGATGCACCAAGTCGGCATTCCATGGAAGACCGAAAACGCTTTCAGGTAATGTTACCTTTCCCGCTTCAGCACCTTTTTGATTGTATACTTTTGCTTCCATGGTATTATCCGATTATTTCTACTAGTGTTCCTCTTCGACCTGGTACAGCACCCTTAATGAACAGCTGATGTGTAGCTGCATCAATGTGGAGCACCTTTAAATTTTTAACTGTAATGCGGTCACCGCCCATTCGGCCGGCCATTCGCATTTTCTTTGGCACTTTGTTTCGCAAACCTCCTCCGATAGAACCTGGCTCTCGTTCAGAGTGCTTCTGACCGTGGCTTCGTGGTCCTCCGGCAAATCCGTGGCGCTTAACCACACCCTGGAAACCTTTTCCTTTTGAAAGTGCAGACACAGTGACAGTGTCCCCTGGCGCAAAAACGCTTGACTCTATCTTGTCACCCACAGCATATGTGGCGTCTTCTCCTACCCGGATCTCTTTCAAGTGCATGAAATTACCGAGTTCTTTGAAGTGCCCTTTCAATGGTTTATTAATGTTCTTTTCTTTTCGTGTCCCGCAGCCTATCTGCACTGCGCTGTAACCGTTCTTGTCCTGCTTTAGCACGGCAGTGACGGTCACTGGTTCTGCTGTAACTACTGTAGCTGCATGCGCATTACCTTCGCTATCAAAGATTTGCGTCATCGCTACTTTTTTTCCAAGGATAAATTTCATATTAGTTCTGTTAACTGTCAGAGGTTTTCTGCTGGTTAATTCCTGCAAAAAACATTCACAGTGCTCTTATTACATCATCTTCACGTCAATGTTTACTCCTGACGGAAGGCTGAGGTTAGTAAGGGCTTCAATAATTTTCTGATTTGGATTAAGGATATCTATAAGGCGCTTATGCACTCTCATTTCAAACTGCTCGCGGGCATTCTTAAAGATGAATGATGAGCGGTTCACGGTGTACTTCTTTATTTCTGTAGGTAACGGAATGGGTCCGTAAAAATCTACATCGTAACGAAGTGCTGTGTCCATAATCTGCTTTACAGATGCATCAAGAATCTTGTGTTCATATGCCCGTACTCGTATTCGGAGCTTTGACACACCTTCATCTTTGGCCTTTGCCCTTGGTGCAGCTTTTGTTTTTTTAATATCTTTTGTTGTCATACGTTCGTGATAAAAGTTAGGGGAGGATTAGAGAAGCGAAGGAAAATACTTTTGCCAGGGGTTTGGGCGGGGTCTGGCCTGGAAAAAGTATTTTCCGGAGCTTCGACAATCCTTCCCTACACCTTTACGCGTTGATTTTTGTAACAACTCCTGCGCCCACGGTCTTACCTCCTTCTCGGATGGCGAATCGCTGTTTTTCATCAAGCGCTACTGGGGCCACAAGCTTAACTTTGAAAGTAACTGTATCTCCTGGCATAACCATTTCTACCTTCTCTGCCAGAGTTACTTCTCCTGTAACGTCTGTAGTTCGGATGTAGAACTGTGGCTTGTATCCAGTAAAGAATGGTGTGTGGCGGCCTCCCTCTTCCTTCTTTAGGATGTATACTTCAGCTTCAAAATCTGTGTGAGGCTTTACAGATCCTGGCTTTGCTAGAACTTGTCCTCGTGACACGTCATCCTTTCCAATACCTCGGAGTAGAAGACCTGCGTTATCTCCCGCAAGACCCTGCTTTAGAGATTTGTTGAACATTTCAATACCTGTAACCACTGTCTTTGCGGTGTCCTTGAAACCAACGATTTCTACTTCATCGTTTAGGTTTAGAGTTCCTCGTTCAATACGTCCTGTTACCACTGTTCCTCGTCCTTCAATAGAGAAGATGTCTTCAATAGGCATAAGGAATGGCTTGTCTACTTCACGCACAGGTGTAGGAATGTAGGTGTCTAGAGCTGTCATAAGCTCCTTGATCTTCTTTGACCACTCTGCATCACCTTCTAGGGCTTTTAGAGCTGAACCTCGGATAACCGGAGCTTCTTTACCGTCAAAACCGTTCTTTGTAAGGAGTTCTCGCACTTCTTCTTCCACAAGCTCAATAAGGTCCTGTTCAGGAACCATGTCGCACTTGTTAAGAAATACTACGATTCTAGGCACACCCACCTGCTTTGCTAGAAGAATGTGTTCTCGTGTCTGGGGCATCACACCGTCTGTAGCAGATACCACAAGGATAGCACCGTCCATCTGAGCGGCACCGGTGATCATGTTCTTAATGTAGTCGGCGTGACCTGGAGCGTCAATGTGAGCGTAGTGTCGCGCATCAGACTCGTATTCTACGTGAGCAAGGGAAATAGTAACGATCTTTGAGTCGTCTCGCACTGTTCCTCCCTTTGCAATATCAGCATATGCCTTATTCTGAGCAAGTCCATCCTTTGCCTGAACAGCTAGGATAGATGTGGTAAGAGTAGTCTTACCGTGGTCCACGTGACCGATAGTACCTACGTTTACGTGAGGCTTTGTTCTGTTGAATTCTGCCATATAAAATGTGCTCCCTGCTTTTTTAAGATTGAGGCGTGAAGATGCCCAATCCCAAAAAAGCAGGAAATAAATGATTACTTATAAAGAAACTTGATAATGTGCTGTCTTTGGAATTGCACACATGTGCAGATGCTCCTCCGACAATGCTAAATAACGCAAAAATTGCGATAATCCTCATATTAGCAGACGGGCGGTAGATGTCAATATTACAGCAAAAAACACGGCACGATGCCGTGTTTTTGACTTCTCAAGATTAGACCTTACGATAATTACCTACCAAGTGCCTCAAAGAACTTTTGCAAGATTTCTATCGTAGAAGCCGTGAGTGCGCTTGGCTCTTCCTCTGCTGACGATACAGATGTACCTGTTGAGTTTGAAGAATTGGTGATTGTAAATGCTTTATTTGAAGTGTCTGAAATTCCATTGTCACCCATTCTCACCTGCACTTTATATGAACCTGGAGTGACATGTGATGGGATGCTCCATGTGTACGAATTGGCAATGATTGGTAACTGTTGTATTGTGCGGTCCATAACCACCACTTCACTTCTACCAGACTGTTGCGGAACGAGCACTATTTTCTTTACACCTATTATCCCATATGACACCCACTGGAACGTAACACTCTTCCCTGCTTCTACAGAAGTTCCCTCGGGGCCAATAACCGTGAGCTTTGTAGTGCGTGAAGGACAGCCGAAACTTGAAAGAAGCGCGCCACGTGTAGCATCATCAAGGGTTCCTGTCTGTGAAAGTCCCCTGCTTGCCTGGAATTTCTTAACTTTATCCATAAGCGAAGACGTGTACGTATCAGGGAAGGTTCGTGAACTGGTTAACTCGCTACCATATCCAGCCTCTGCCATAATTTTATGAAGCGCTACTACATCATTTCCAGTGTCACCTCGGTTTAAGTCATAACCAAAGAAATGGCAGAATCCGCCGGTGTAGGAGGTTTGGGATGATGAGATCGCGGTGGCGGTAGGAGTGGCGGATGAAGATTTAATAGTGAACCGATCACTTTTCGCTTCCGCTATTTGCGCAGTGTATCCATTACCGATATTTTTATGCGCAGTAATGATAATAAAGTAGTCGTCTTTTATGCTTTCACGAGTTTTTCCATTTGTATTAGCTACAACTGTATTTATAACCGATTCAGTAAGTATTACAGAGTGCCCTAACCCTGTGGCATCTATGGACACATTGCCTGCTAGCAAAACACCTGTTTCACCTCCGTGAGTATTTGTATTACTTAGGTTAATAGAATAATAATCTGCTTCTCCAATATTCTCTGCAGTCCAATCCACTTCCACACGCTGTCCTGGCGTGAACTGTTTACCTCGTGAAGGTAATGTAATCTTTATAGAAGCCTCGTTTGCTTCCGCTGAGGAAGCGGGCTTTACAGTAACCGTCTCAGAAACTCCTTCTGCAAAATTCGGCTTGCTCTCTCGGTAAATGTAGAAGTTTGCCACGGGATGCTTTGCTTCATCTGAAGTATTGGTGAATTGAAGCTTATATTCACGGACTGTTTTAGGCATAGCTATAGATTCATCACATATATCATCTCCGTTTAGCTTCGCTGAGATACCAGCAGGACAAGACATAGCGAACCGGCCACTTAGTGCATCTGAGGGAAAGTTAAATGAATATGTTACTGAACCGCCTGATTTTACTGCAGCGGAGCTTACATCAACAGAGTGCTTATTTGATACATTCGTGGACGATAGCGGTATACATTTCATCCCCGCAGGACATATTGGTTCGGAACTTACGTTATTATCTACAATCCTAAATGTAGGCAAAATTACTTGTTCTAGGAAACCTTTTTGTAAGGAGCTCTGCGCGGAATAGAAGTTAATTTCTACCCATTTATCACCCGCAAGCAAAATCTGAGCCTTTTTATAAATCCCGTCACGGTCGTTTTGTGCGACAATTAACAATGCATCTCTGCCTGCCACCTGTGTTTGCGTCTCACTTAGATAAGGTGATCCGCCACGACCGAGATTATTAAATTCTCTTAAATCGTCAATTGTATCGACACCTCCATTGTCTGCAACCTCCACAAAGAGGCCTGCACCTGCTTCGTATTTATATGTAGTACCCGCCTCGCCAGTAGTAAGAACTGTTTTTTTAAAGTCTCCGCTTTCTAGCGTAAGGGGATAATTTACATTATTGTTGCGTGTAGCTAACCAATTATCGGGATATTTAAATTCAAAACCGCTTTGACTATTAACATAAGTATTCCAACCTGGTCCAGTTACCACACTCTCGCCACATGAAGAATTCAATCTTGCTCGGGTTTGTGTTCCTACGTAGCCTGATGTGGGTGAAATACCTTCCACTCGCTGATAACTAACAACAGCGGCTCGTGTCATCGGTCCAAAATAGTTTGTTGCCTGAGTATCAAGCGACATAAATTGGCGTGATTGTAAATATCTTTGCAATTGCATCACATCACTTCCTGTCATTCCTACTCCTAGATTACGAGAATAGGTATAGCACGTACCTGTGTTGTTTGAATTCACCAAAGCTCGCAGCGACTGCGCATGCTGCTCACTCAAATCCAATCTTTGGATAAGAGTTTCAGCTATTTGTGATGTGAACCCTCGTGAGGTGTTCGGTCCAACCATATCTCTAACAACCTCTGCACGCTCACCAGTAAGAGATAGTGCATCAATAAGAGCCTGCGCTGTCTGTGGAGTTAAATGCTCTTCCGAACTTACTGATTCCGTCACCAACGCGCGTATCGCAGCGGCTTTTGAACTATTCAAACTAAGCGCCTCAATAATCGCCTCTGCCTCAGCAGACGTAAGTGCCCGCGCTGTCTGCGCTGAACCACCCAGAATCAGTGACAGTAATAATAAACTTCCTAAAAATAGTTTTCTCATAATAAATTATTGAAAATAAAAATATAATAACTGGGTTAATTAAACCATTTTTATATACACTCAACAAGAAATTATGAGGGGGGGGTGGGGATAAATACCCATTTTAACGTGGTGTAAAAAAGAGGCGCAACGAGCATGCTCGTTGCGCCTTGTTTATAATCCCGACATCCCTTCCTTGCGAAAACGGTGAGCATTCCCTGCCATTTCGCCAAGTTTCTGAAAAGCCCGATGTGCCGGTTTGCTATCTTTTGACGGATCCTCAAGCCAGCGAACTTTTTCCTCATAGGTAAGATCTTTGAACGCCGCATCAAACAGCACTTCCAGCACTGAAGGTGCGAAGTCCTTCTCCACCTGGTCGGCATTCATTTTGTTGAAAACCCGAGGGTAGAGTTCTGCACGGAGCCGTTTATTAAGCGTTTGCTCATCTAGTTTTGTGTTTTCCATATCTTTTTATATTATACCATGGTTTCATGATAAAACAAGGGCTACGTGACTGTTTTCCCCTCTATAACTCTCCCATACGCCTGTTATAATGTCCTGTATGCAAAAGCCACTCCAGCTGAAAAAACACTGGCCGGTCATCCTTCTTCTCTTCTTCAGCTTCATCACCCACTTTTTCCTCTGGGGGTATCCCGACGAAGCCGTGTTTGACGAGGTGCATTTCACTTCCTTCGCTTCTTCATATATTAAAGGCGAGTATTTCTTTGATCTACATCCGCCGTTAGCGAAACTGCTCATTACTGGTTTTGGCATGCTTTTGGACATTCCCCCGCTACGTGAGCCGCTCACCATAGGTAGCACCATGCCTGCTGGCGGCTGGATATATCTACGCCTTGTGCCGCTTTTAGCCGGTTCGCTATTACCGCTTATTATTTACGGGCTCTGCAGGGCTCTGCGTTTTGGCCGTACTGCCGCCTTCACCGCAGGCATGCTCGTTATTTTTGAAAACTCACTTCTTCTGCAGTCACGGTTTATACTTTTGGACAGTATTTTACTCTTCTTTGGGTTCGCAGGCCTGTGGCTCTACTTTTTAAGCCGCAATGAACCAGCGAAGAATCTCTCCCGAAAATTCACCCTCAAAGTTCTGGCCGTAATTGTGCTCTCTCTGGCATTCTCTGTAAAATGGACAGGTGCGAGCTTCATAGCACTGGCGTTTGCAGTGGAGGCGTACGATTTTCTACGAGTAATGCCGCGCACATTTACCTGGCACACCTTTAAAATCATTATTCTGCAAAAACTCCGCTGGTTTCTGCTCTTTTTTATACTTCCGTTCGCAGTCTACGCCTTCACATTCACTTTTCATTTTAATCTCCTTACCAAATCCGGCCCTGGCGATGCATTCATGTCCCCTATTTTCCAAAAAAGCCTGTCTGGAAATGAGCATGCGAGCCGCGAAGACATCCGCGGAACCTCTTTTATGGAAAAGTTTTTGGAGCTGAACATTGTCATGTTTGACCGAAATACAAAACTCACCCAGCCACATGACTACAGCAGTAAATGGTATACGTGGCCCGTTCTTAAACGCCCAATTTTCTATTGGGACAAGACGGTAGAGCCAGATCATCCTACGCGTTCGTACATTTACCTCATAGGCAATCCTTTTATCTATATCGGAGTTTTAGCGGCGGTAGCAATAACACTTTGGCGGCTAGCACGGCGAAAACTAAACTCCAGGCTCGGACTCTTCCTCCTGGGAGGATACGCATTGAATACTCTGCCGTTTATATTCATCGGCCGCGTTATGTTCCTCTACCACTATCTAGCCGCGCTGGTGTTTGGCATTCTTTTAATCGCGTTTATTATTGATTCATTTTCTGAATACCACAGAAAAACAGTAGCACTCACTGTAGTTACACTATCCCTTGCATTCTTTATCTATTTTTCACCACTCACATACGGTCTGCCGATTTTTGTAGAGAAAGAGTTTTTCTATTTCTGGTTTCAGAGCTGGAGGTAATGTGCTATGCGGGCTTTTTTGAGTTTTTTTCAAACCAGTGAGCAATTTTTTCTAGCGGCCATTTTTCTGTTACAGCTTTAATTACAAACGGCTCAAGTTCCCCCTCTTTTTTATCTATAGTATATCCATTTACATACAAAAAGCGCACAGAAACCGTGATAGCTGTACGTTTATTCCCGTCAACAAAAACATGATAACTAGAGATGGACTCAAAATATACTGCAGCCTTCATAAATATGCCTGGGTACATTTCCGCACCAGATAGTATTAATTTCGGCTTCTCTATAATTGACTTGAACAGTCCTATGTCTCGTATTCCATGTGTACCGCCACTAGCGTCTAGCAGACGAGCATGTATTTTTAAAATTTCAAGATCGGATAAGTACCTCATACTTATTCGTCAGCGAGTTTATCCAAATCTTTCTTATACTTTTTTATAAATCCTTTTGTCCAGTCTGCAAGCTCATCGTCATTGGCTGCAGCAGGTTCAATAGTAATACGCTTAAAAGACGGTTCGTATTGGACAGATAATTCCTCGCCCACTCTCCAATTCATTTGTTCCAGTAACTTCTTTGAAAGTGTTACCCCGTACGACGTCCCAATTTTTATGATTTTTTGCTTCATTATTCTATTATAATAATATTATAATAGAAGTCAAACGCCGTATTCTATATAATTATAAACCGCCTAATTTATCAAAGAAATTATGAATGGCGTCTAAAATAGTTGCTCGCTGTTCATCACCTACTTTCTTAAACGCAGAGCTGGTCGTGGTCGGTGATGGTGTTGAGGTGGGCGCGTGTACAGTAAATACTTCATTGGCCAAAAGCACCTTATTTGCTCTATTTGTTCCAGAAAATGCCTCTACTGTGTAGTCTCCATAATAGTTATGCGGAATTCTCCAATCATACTTCATACCTTCTGTAACCGTTCCTGCATTTATTATTTTCACTTCTTTTGTACCCTTCTTTATTACTATGACTACGTCCTTAAGTTCAGGACCTATCCACACAAACGTATATACTTGTCCTGGGGTATACGTCGTGACCGTAGGAACTGTATCTATAGCACCTTTAGGTTCCTCTACCGTAAAGTAGACAGGGTCACTAAAACCGACAGTAATGGATATGCGTCCTTTTACCGTATAAGTTGTAGGAATTTGCAATTTAATATTCCTTCCGTCAGATGAAGGTAGTCTATACGTGGCTGTTCCTCCGCTCGGATAGCCGACAAACACTTCGTTATTGGTAGATGCAAAATACGATCCTACAATACTTACTTCTGTTCCCACAGTACCTGAAGTTGGTGTTATATATGAGATACGTTCCAGTGGCGTTACTATATTAAACCAGTTATCACTCTCATCCGCCACCACGCCTGTGTCTGTTACCACAAGCATCAGTTTGTACTTTCCAGGCGCAAAACCTGCCGGCACACTCCAGTTAAACGTGTTCTTTGAAGAAACTTTATTTGCGTGCGTTCCTATCGTAGTTATAGTTCCACTTTCATTTTTAACCTGGAGTGTAATTTGGCCATCTGAACGTCCAGTAGACCATGTTACAGGATACACACTGTCTTGCTCAATATGTTGTGAGCCTCCATTTGGGTTCATAAGCACTACCGCCTGGCCTGGCTCTGTCTTTTGCATGATAGTTATCACAGGAGATACCGCTACCGGGGCACCGTACCGTCCGGCAATAGTAATTTTATAATCGCCGTTTGGCAAATAATTGGGTACCGTCCAAACAAATGAACCTTGTGACGCTGGGACTGTAACGTAATTAGAAATATTGAAAAGTGAACCAAGTCCACCTTTCTCATCTTCTATAGTTATCCCTACTGTATCCACGCCAGAAGACGACCAGGTGATAGTGTACGTTTCTCCTCGATACATAGCATCAGGTAATGCACCCAATGAAATGGACGCAGTATTTAACACTACTCCCTCAGAAACTGCAACAGGAACATTACGCATTGCATTAATTTTCATCCGGAGATCTATGATGGACTGTTTTGCATCAATTATCTTGCTTAGTAATTGTATCTTTTGAGATAACGAGATACCTCCTTTTTTGTACTGTTCCACCTGTGTGCGCAGCTCTCCCACACGTACCCGTACTTCATTGATCGACGATTCAATTATCTTATACTCCACAGACGGCAGTCCCGACGGAAGATTTGTCTGCGCGTACAACAGAGCAATAGGGCTTACCAAACATATAAGTATTAAAAGTAGTTTTTTCATATTATTTTCTGATCCATGGATCACCAACCGCCTGCATTGCTTGCGATAACCTGCTGTACCATGCACAGTCAATAAACAAATCCCCCATCTCCCAACACTGAAACAGAGATCTGTCGTTGATATTCAGAAGGCCTGGCTCGTCTACATGTACAACCGCAGCAGCAGGAGTATTCTGATAATTTCTCCCGCCAAAAGCGTTTTCACTAAACCACTTTCTATAGTTGCCTTGATATGATTCTGCGAGTTTGCCGTTATACGACTCTGCAGTTTGAATAAGGTACCAGCTTGAATCCCCGCTCATAGTAATTGATCCGTTAAGCGCATAGTCTGGGTCAAATCCTCTCACAGGGTACCAGCGGCCATTGGCGCCCCATGTAAAGAGTCCGGCAACATTGGAAATATCTGTTAAGTACGAATTACTCTCCAAGGGTCTATAATCTATTTTTACTTGTGGGTTCACTGCAGCTAAACTGCTTTTGATCTCCTCCCCAACCTTAGGTGCACCCAGTTTTATGCGTGCACTTGCTCCTTTATCCTCAAGATAGTATGTGGTGCCAGCCTTTCCTGTATTCTGAGCAGAGATAAACAAAGAACGAGACGGCATCCTGTTATACATATCTTTCAGTTTATCAATATACTTTAGCGTAGCCTCTGTGCTCCCCATATCTAGACTTGTAACGAGTGCAAGCATTCCTGGATACTTTTCACGTTCAAAATACCCCGCAGCATTTTTTGTGGGCAGTTTATAACACTCGCCATCAAATGCATAATAGGTATTAGCCCTTTCTATCTTTGTCAGCAGATTATATCCTTTGCACGCTCCTGTGGATTGGTAGTAATTTGCCAGAGCGAATCCCGAGCTGATGCTGTCCGCGGGAAAAAGCATTTTTGATTTATCTAAAGTGGGGTCGGTTACCCTGGTCGGTATGCCGCGCACTAATACTATGTGACGTATATCTTTTTCAGGATGATCCTGTATCCATTTTGCAATAGGATTACGGACAGTAGCATTAAAACGTACAATAAGCGCAGTCTCATCATCCGGTGAAGGGCAATTCACACATCCGTCCTCAGGATATTTTATAGAAATGACATTTGCTTTAGAAAAACCCGGGCGGTTTTTAACATAATAATCTGCAATTCGCGTACTATCCTCTGATTTTTCGTTATATACGATAAGTAAATTATCCTCCGGCGTTATATCTGTATCACTGCGGGCAAATGCCTGAGCATTGATAAAAAATTGATCCGTAACCCGTTGAATGCCATTATTATAGGTAAGCCGCAGCGCTTGAGTTTCTTTTCCTTCCTTTACGGGCCTATATTCCCAACTTATAACACATCTTGTAAAGAAATGTGTAGGCATAGCTACCAACGACTGACTAGAACATGTCAAGTCGTCAACAACATGGAATGGGGATTCAAACGGCTCCACAGAGACGTCTCGCACCAAGCCATTGACGAGAAGCTCGGATGATATCTTATGTGAGAGCCCTGCTCTCAGAGGAGTAAGCGTAAGGGTATTATCCTCTCCAATACCATTCATTCTGAAATGGCCCGGGACCGCAGGGGTGTATCCCCGAAGAGCAAAGGGAGCGCTGTTACCATTCCTTTGTTCACTATCAGTAAAACCAAACTCAATGCTAGTTTGCACCTGCAGTGAATCTATTCCAAAGGGTTCGCCTAGTTCTCCTGCCGGGCGAAACGTTATCACAAGCGTACACGCGTCTGTAATCTGTTCTTTACACGTTCCGCTAGTACCTGGATACGCTCCTCCTTTAAAGTGAAATGATTTATTGAGTCCTGTAATTCCTCGATAGTAGATAGTTTTCCCTGGGTCAACCGTCACACGCAGTGTCATATCCTGCGTATCAAAAAAAGACGTGTTTTGAAAAATTCCAAAAGATGGATAAGCAGTACCCAGCGAGGTAATCTTTACGTTTACCGGAGATGTTTCAATAGTTTGACCAGGCGGAAGAGGATTAAGGTCTGATTGTTGTATAGTTACTGTTTGAGCAACTTCAGTTTGCGCCCCACATGTTTTTTCTTTTATTTTTTGACGCGTAACCGCCCCGACAGAATATATAGTTTCAGTATCTGGACTAATCAAACCTTCGCGTATTTGAAATTTTCTAACGGCCAATGATGTTTGAGGTCCATAGTACCCCGTGGCCTTCGCTGTCATATGTCCGCTCTTTACTAAAAACTGTTGAAGCAGCGTCACTTCATTATTTGTGGCAGTGTCACGCGAGCCTACTTTTAAATCTCGTGTTAATTCAAGGCAGCTCGCTGACATGTTACTTTGTGGAGCAACAGCGGTTACTCCTTCAGATTGAAGTGCTATAACCTCTTTCATAAGTTCATCGAGGGTAATCAGTAGTTTATCCACCTCCAGCTCAGGGGTTTGTGCTAAAAGTCCAGATGAATCTATTGTGTTTTGCACAACACTACGAACGTTGGTTAAAATAGTTGGCAGATAAGTAAAAACGCCGGCAATCACGATAACAAGCCCGACTATCCCAATGATTTTTATCGCACTCTTATAGGAAAACATAAAAGATGACAATAATTATACCTCCGCCATGACCACTATCCTAACCACAACAGTGGATATCTCCCGTCAAATTGGTATGATAATGTGAACATATGAATATTTCTATTCTAATTCCCACACATAATGAATCAGCTTGTATCGGAAAATTAATTGATGATGTTTTTAAAGAGATCTCCGCAATCAAACATCACTCTTTTACAGTTCTGGTAATTGATGGGCAATCCACCGATGGCACACGTGAAATTATAAGCCAACGCAAAACTCTCTATCCCTCCCTTTATTTATTAACAGAGAAGAAAAAGAACGGGCTTGGCGGCGCATATGTCGCGGGAATTAATTATGCAATTACCAAACTAAACGCCGACGCGTTTATGGAGTTTGACGGTGATGGTCAGCATGATCCTCACGACATTCCCGCGCTGGTGAAAAAAATGGACGAGGGATGGGCGTGCGTGATCGGATCTCGCTATGTAAGCGGCGGAACAATACCAAAAGAATGGCGCAGATATAGGAAACTACTCAGCAAGTTTGGCAACATTGTTATTAGAATGGCACTCGGCCTTAAAATAAAAGATACGACCTCCGGCTTTAAACTAACAAAAATAGCAAGACACAAGAATACACTACCGCTTAACGTGGGGACGCTTATTTCCCTCCGGCATGCATATAAAATTCAATTTTTATACACACTAACCCGCTCAGGTATTTCAATAGCAGAAGTGCCTATTCATTTTTTAAATAGAGACAAAGGCGTTTCAAAAAGTACATTTATGGATATCGCGGAATCGCTGAAGGTAATCCTCTACCTGCGGCTGTTTAAAAACGCAGGAATTAAGAACGCAAAAACGGCCGCTTTATAAAAAAATGCCCCGGAACGCTGTGCGTTCCGGGGACTTGTCCTCTCGAGGCGGGCTTCGTTATGTAGACCACGTCTGTGCGCTCTACCGATCGCAGGTGGCGCAGGTCATTGTTCCTTTTTGGGACGCGGGGTTCAGCGGAAGCTAGCCGAACCATCTATTACTTATATTACGAAAATGGCCGCTCTTGTCAAGCGGCCATTTCTGTTAACTATATATTTTCTTCTATTTCCTGCTCTCCACAATAGTTTTCTCCACGTTTGGCGGAACTATCGCATAATGTGAGAATTCCATGTTCGCACTTCCTCGCCCTTCTGTCATTGAGCGCAGCTGTGTAGTGAAACCGAACATTTCTGAAAGCGGCACTGTTGCCCGCACCACTTTGAGCATCCCTCTCTCCTCCATTCCCTCTATTTGTCCGCGTTTTGAAGAAATGCTTCCTGTTACGTCACCCATGAACTTATCAGGCATTACCACTTCTAGCTTCATGATAGGTTCTAGGATAACTGGCTTTGCTCGTTTTGCCGCCTCCTGAAATGCCTGAGACGCAGCGATCTTGTATGCGATTTCAGATGAGTCCACATCATGGTATGAACCAAATGTAAGTTCACATGAAATATCTTCCATCTTGTATCCCGCCACAATTCCACGTTCCATTGCCTCCTTCACTCCTTTTTCCACTGCAGGAATGAATTCAAGCGGAATGACACCTCCCTTAATAGAATCAATGAATTCAAAGTGGTCATAACGCTTCACGTTCTTTGGAATCTTTGCTCCCTCTTCCAGCTTCTCCATTGGCTTAATGGTGAGCTTTACGTGACCGTACTGTCCTTTACCTCCTGACTGCTTAATGTATTTATGCTCTGCTTCTGCGGAGTTAGTAATGGTTTCCCGATATGCCACCTGAGGCTTGCCCACTTCTGCAGTCACTCCGAACTCACGCTTCATTCGGTCCACCATAATTTCCAAGTGCAATTCACCCATACCTGAAATAATAGTCTCTCCTGTTTCTGTATCTGAATGTATTTTAAATGTAGGATCTTCGTCAGAAAGTTTCTTAAGCGCAAATCCCATTTTTTCCTGGTCTGCCTTTGTTTTTGGTTCAATTCGCAAAGACACCACCGGTTCTACGAACTTGATAGGGTCTAGAAGAATAGGGTTGGCTTCATCTGCAAAGGTGTGAGATGTCTTTGCTGTCTTTAACCCTACCGCCGCCGCAATTTCTCCAGCGAACACTTTCTTCACCTCTTCACGTTTATCAGCCTGGAGTCGCACAATTCGTCCCAAACGCTCTTTGTCCCCTGTTGTGGCGTTATAAATATAGCTTCCTGCCTCAATAGTTCCGGAATATACACGGAAGAAGGTGAGCTGCCCCACGAATGGGTCGTTTTGGAGCTTAAATGCAAGCGCAGAAAATGGTTCGCTGTCTGACGCATGGCGAATAACTTCCGCACCTGTTACTGGATGAACTCCCACAACTGGTGGAATATCCAAAGGCCCAGGAAGATAATCTACCACTCCATCCAAAACAAGCTGAACACCTTTATTTTTTAATGCTGAACCGGTGAACACGGGAATGAGTTTGATCTCAAGAGTTGCTTTTCTAAGTAACTTTTTAAGCTCATCCAAAGACGGTTCCTTTCCTTCCAAAAAGGCGGTCATAGCTGTATCATCCTGTTCTACAATCTTCTCCACAAGCTCTGCCCGATACTTTTTCGCATCAGCCATGAATTCTTCAGGAATTTCTGTTTCACGAATGAGCTTACCCATCTCACCCTCAAAGTAGTAGGCTTTCATTTTAAGCAGGTCTATCACGCCGGAGAAATTCTCTTCAGATCCCATTGGAATCTGTACACGCACCGCATTTTTATTCAAACGCTCTAGAATAGAAGCAAATGACCGCTCAAAAGACGCACCCATTCGGTCCAGCTTGTTAATAAAGCAGATTCGCGGCACCTTGCCGTCATCAGCATAACGCCAGTTTGTTTCAGACTGCGGTTCCACACCAGCCACCCCATCAAAAACCACCACAGCACCGTCCAAAACTCGGAGAGAACGCTTCACTTCAGCAGTGAAGTCAATGTGTCCTGGTGTGTCAATAATGTTGAATCTATGCTTGAGAGACGTGTCTGTGCCCATGTATGTAGGATTCCAGAAACAGGTAATAGCCGCCGCGGTAATAGTAATGCCTCGTTCACGCTCCTGTTCCATCCAGTCTGTAGTGGTGCTTCCTTCATGCACTTCACCGATCTTATGCGACTCACCGGTATAGTACAAAATACGCTCTGATGTCGTGGTTTTTCCAGCATCAATGTGTGCAATAATTCCAAAGTTTCTAACTCTCTCTAATGGGTAATCTCGATTCATATAGTGATTAGGTTTTAATAAATTCAATACAAAAAACGAACAAAATTCGCTTTTTTAGGGATAAGGCATAGATTACAGGAAATTGAGGGAAAATGCAAAGAAGTAGAGGCAGAATCTTTACTTTTTTGTACTTTATTTTCCAGTAGATGATTTTATTAGAATTTTAAACTTTTTTTAAAAGAATTTCATATTGTTTTGTTATAGTTTGAAATTATGGATAAAGACAACAAGTTACAAATAGAAAATGTGATACCTGAAGAGGTTATTACAAGTAAAATTTACATTGTTAGAGGTAAAAAGGTAATGTTAGATTTTGATTTGGCAAAGTTGTATGGCGTCAACACAGGTCAATTTAACCAGCAAGTCAAAAGAAATGCCGAGCGCTTCCCATCTGACTTTATGTTTCAACTCACCAATGAAGAAACTCGTAACTTGATATCACAATTTGTGATATCAAGTTTGAGGTCACAAAATGTGATATCAAATAAATGGGGTGGCCGACGTCACTCTCCTTATGCTTTCACCGAACACGGTGTAGCAATGCTTTCATCTGTCCTTAAAAGCGAACGAGCTGTTCAAATGAACATCTTTATAATCCGTGCCTTTATAAAGATGCGGGAACTTTTAGCATCCAACAAAGAATTGGCCTACAAAATTGAATTGTTAGAGAAGGAGCAGAATGCAGTTGGTACACAGCTCCATACTGTTCACTCGGTGGTGAAACAACTAATGAAAAAGGTAGAAGAAGCTGGCGCAGGTGAAAAACTTAAAACCAAAGGGAAACTGGGTTTTGCAAAAAACAAGTAGAACTTGAGGTTCCAATTTGGAACCTCAAAAAAACAGAACTGGTCACAATCTGTGACCAGTTCTGTTTCAAACATTTCTTCTCTTCCCCTACCACGCAAAGTGCGCAAATGCCTTGTTGGCCTCTGCCATTTTGTGTGTGTTTTCACGCTTTTTCACCGCTTCACCTTCGTTCTTTGACGCTGCGATGATTTCATCGGCAAGCTTCAAATGGATGGGCTGGCCTTTCTTGCTTCGTGCGGCATCAATAATCCATTTCATAGAAAGTGACTGGCGTCGTTCCGGACGAACTTCTCGAGGAACCTGGTAGTTTGCGCCTCCCACTCGTCGTGAACGCACTTCCATCGCAGGCGCTGTGTTTTTCAATGCCGTTTCAAAAACCTCCAACGGATCTTCCACCTTTGCTTTCTCCTTAATAGCCTCCAAGCATCCGTATACAGCCTGGCGCGCGGCGTTTTTCTTGCCTCGCTCCATTACGTAGTTAATGAACTTCCCCACCTTCTGAGAGTTATAGACTGAATCTGGCCCTACTATATTTCTATTTTTAACTTTTCTTCGCATGATATTTTAAATTAGTGAGATACGTTCGCCGATTAAGCAGCCTTTGGCTTCTTTGCTCCGTACTGGCTTCGACCCTTCATTCGCTTTTCTACTCCGCCCGCATCAAGCACACCTCGCACAATAGTATAGCGAAGTCCTACGTCCTTTACTCGTCCACCTCGTAGCAGCACCACTGAGTGCTCCTGTAGGTTGTGTCCCATTCCGGGGATGTATGCAGTAACTTCCATTCCGTTTGAAAGACGAACTCGGGCGATCTTTCGGATAGCAGAGTTAGGCTTCTTTGGAGTCTTTGTGGTCACCTTCACGCACACGCCTCGCTTAAACGGTGAGGCAAAAAACCGAGGACGGTTTTTAATCGTATTGAAACTGCGCATCAAAGCCACCGCTTTTGGCTTTCGGACAGTCTTCTTTCTGTTTTTTCGCACTAGCTGGTTAATTGTTGGCATTCGTAATTCTTTTTAAATTCACGGGGACTGTTCGCAGTCTCACCGTTTTAACGTAACAGAGCTGAATTCTTCACATGAACGGGTTAGTTAGATAATTCCCGAACACGTTACTCACCTCTGTTTTCTCTAATAATATGTAGCTTTCCGACAGTTACCCGCCTGAAAACGTATCCATTACCTTACTATATAGAACTAATTTTTGCAAACGTTTTGGAATAGGTAAGATTTGACTCTTTGCATTCACATGACATACTGTGGCCAGACCTTTGATATTTATGAATAATACCATCTTTGATAATGCTGTAGTTCGGCATATACAAAAATTAACCGAGCAAGAAAGACTTGCAAATGAAAGAAAACTCCAAGCGCAAAAGTTTGAGAAGGAGATGCAAGAGTTTCCTGACCTCATTCTGGGGATGGCAAAACGCAGCACGAAACTTAAGAAGTATCTCAATGACGGCACTGAGCAGATTCAGCAGAGTAACTTCTTTGACCCATCGCTCTGGGAAAACACCGCTCCGAGCGGCGTATTTGGTGTTTCAAAACGGAACACACATCTAGGCTTGGCTAAAAAGCGTGTGAAAAAAGCGAAAACAGATCCTGGTGGAGGTTTTATCGTGAGGATCACACTTGCGGTAGTTAACGTCCATGAGATGGTTGAATCATCTATGGGGCCAGGCCTTACCGTAAAGGCAAGCGTCCCCTACTACGTTCAGCTGGTTAAGGAAAATAGCACGTGGACATTTGACGTATATAAATACATCGGCCGATCCGGCTTTCAAGAGTTAAGAAAATCTCCACGTCCGCCGGAGGTAATGGATGTCCTTAAACGTCTTATGAACCCAAAAACTTTTTTGGAAACACTTTTTGAATTCCGGGCACCGAAAGAGGAACTTGTCGCCCGTATCCTTGCATGAGCCGACACAGAAAACAACAACCACCGCCCGCGCGGTGGTTTTTATTTTTTACTATCTAATTCCTACTGCAACCCTGTAAGCGTCGTAAACACAAACGGGATGATAGGTGTGATAAATCGCCACAAAAAGAAAACGAGAAGCAACACGAGCACCAGCGAATACGCCTCCAAATAATACCGCACGTTTTCAAATCGCGCAGGGAGAAGTGAAAAAAGTATTTTTGAACCGTCCAGTGGTGGAATGGGAATAAGGTTAAAGATAGCCAATGTAATGTTAATTATTACAATAATCACCGACATCTGCAGAAAGCCTTGTGAAATGAGGTTCTGCGCCATCCCGAAACGAATAACCAGCCCGAAAATAAGTGCCAGAATCAAGTTTGAAGCGGGTCCAGCAAACGCCGTGAAAAGTTCACCTTTTCGCCTGTCGGTCATGTTGTACGGGTTAATTTGCACCGGTTTTGCCCAGCCGAAAATGATGCCGCCTGCCAAAAACGTAATAAAAGGAATAATAATAGAGCCAAACAAGTCCAAATGCTTCACTGGGTTAAGGGTAAGGCGCCCCTGAAGTCGGGCCGTAGGGTCTCCGAATCTTTGTGCCGTATAGCCATGAGCCACCTCATGGATTACCACGGACATGATCAATATAATGAGTGAAAAGATAAATTGAAGCTCCATACCTTGCGTTTATTTCTTCTTATGATAGCATGTTAAAACATAACGTAAAACATATGGCAAAAGTCTGTGCAGTAACAAAACGAAGTTCAATGCGAGGTGGAGGCTACTCCAACAGGACTCGTGCTACCCAGTTTAACCCTACAGGAATGGTGCGAAAGTATGCAAACCTCCAGAAAAAGCGCATTTATGTGCCGGAGATCAAGAAAACATTGAACCTTACACTCTCTACCCGCGCTATCAAGACTATTAATAAGAACGGAGCGTACGCTACTTTGAAGAAAGCGGGGATAATTTAAGAAAGATAAGAAAGAATAGAAAAACCGGCGAAACGCCGGTTTTTTTGTTGTCTATTCCCTGAAATCTGTCGCTCTACCTTCTTTAAAATGGCTCAAAATATAGACTTTCACTTTAATTAATACCAAACACTTGACAAAACATGATTGATTTGCTATGATTGTAGTAGCAAAGTTGTTCTGGTAACAAATAAGAATCGGCGTGCAGAGGACCTACGAAAAGTCCTCATTATACAAAATCGCCCTGTGGGTCTTCCTGATTCTGGTCCCACGTTCATCTCAACTACTTTGTTAGGCATTATGCCGCCGTTTCAGGTTTCGATCTGGAACGGTTTTCTTTTTTGCCTATATTTTAACCTCCACCACATCCCCATCTGAAACCGTCTTCACCCTCCCCACATCCCCTGTCACCAAAAATTTAATTTTTAATTTGTTAAACAACCCTGTCACTTCTTTATGAGGATGTCCGTAACTGTTATCTTTTCCTGCAGATATAACCGCAAGCTGCGGCGACACCGCCTGCACAAACGCCTCTGATGACGAGGTTTTTGATCCATGGTGAGCCACTTTTAGTACATCTGAAGATAAATCATCCCCGAGTGATACTAAATAATTTTCAATTCGCAGTGTAGTGTCACCGGTAAACATGTACGAGGTCTCGCCATACACAAGCCGAAAAATAAGTGACCCGTCATTTCTGTTTAACCCACTCACATCACGGTCCGGAAATAAAATATGTAAGTAGATATTTCGTGCAGGATCAAGCAACACCACCACGCCGCGCTCGGCAATATACTTTTCTATCCCCTCATTTTCCATACCTTTGGAAAGCTCTTTGTACACCGCCGTCTCTGAAATAGTTCCAGACTCCATTGCGAGCGAAACATCATACCGTGCCAGCACATCTATAAAGTCGGCCATATGGTCTGTGTCCGGGTTCGTAACTATCATCATGTCTATAGTGCGGTCGTAGAATGGTAAAACTTTTCCAAGTTCTCGTAGCACAGTTTTAGGCGGTCCTGCGTCCACGAGCACCTGGTTCCCATTTGGTACTTCTATAAGCGCCGCGTCACCCTGTCCCACGTCTAAAAAAGTCACCGTGAGTAGTTCTCCTCTGTTTTCTTGTGCTACCGCGTACCAAATCCCAACATTCACACATAGCACAAAAACCAAACTATAGACGAGCCAATTCTTTTTCACCTTTCCACAATACCAGATGACTGATAAAGAAACGTTCAATTTTTATTAAAATAAAACTAAAATCTGGTATATGCTTTTTCTAGTGATATAATGGAACAAATAGCTAATTATCAATCATTATGAAATACGAAGAGAAACAGTTCACCATTCCCGAACTTAAGGGCATCTCAAAAAAAACCACTGAGGGACATTTAAAACTATACGCAGGGTACGTAAAGCATGCGAACTTAGTGATGGAAAAAATTGAGGAAATGAAAATGGATTCCGAGAAAAACGCCTATGCACTAGGCGAACTCCAGCGCCGCTTCAGTTTTGAGTACAACGGCATACGAAACCATGAAGTCTACTTCGCCGGATTTGAAGGTGGCGCAAAACCGCTTTCGGAAGACAGCGAACTTAAAAAAGCCATTGAAAAGGAATTCGGATCCTTTGATGCGTGGCTTGCTACTTTTACGGCTATTGCCATGACCCGCGGTATCGGCTGGGCAATGCTCTATTATGATCCCTCCACAAAAGGACTCGTGCATTCATGGGTGGATGAACAGCATTTAGGACAGCTTAATGGATGCGCAATGATACTCGGGCTGGACATGTGGGAACATTCGTACCTTCTGGATTACGCTCCAGCTGAAAAGAAAAAATATGCAGAGGCATTTTTTGAGAACCTAAACTGGGAGGTGATAGAGGAAAATTATACAAAAGCTGTTCGTTAATCTAAAACAACAAACGCCGCTTACGAGCGGTTTTTGTTTGACATTTAGTATGGCGGGAGTAAGCTGTGGGGAGATTATGAACACATCATTCAATACCGCCTGGTCACTCTTTTTTTATGCTGGCGTACCGGGTATTATCACCGCTTATCTTCTATGGAAATGCAAAAAAGCCAAAGAATCAACAAAAATTTCCTCGCGTCTTTCGATGGCTGAGACAGACCTATTCAACCACAAGCAACAGATGGAAGAATTCATTAACACATTTTCAGACAAAAGTTACGTTAACGCTCCCGAATGGAAACGTTTAAGCGATCAGTATACGGAGAAGAAAACTATTCTCAAAACTCTCAGAGAAAAGAAATTTAAAACTCCGTTTTACTAGTCGCTTCGCACTCACCCGCCCACCCGGCGGGTTTTTATTTTCCACAGCACTACCGCGTACACTCCATACATCACGAACACACTCCATAACGGAATCGCGGGAAATGACACCGAAGCAAACGGCAATTCTGCAAACACTTCCACCATTTTAATTTCATAAGCCAGCAGTGCGTACGTGGGAAATGAAAAAATCTGCGAAACTACCGTACCGATAAACCCAAAAGCAAACCCTGCCATGCCGCTTAAAAATACACAGAGCATGGTGATGGGAATAATAGGCAGCACTAAAATATTCACCACCAGCCCCACCACTGACACATCCCCTATCTGATACAGCAGATACGGCAAAACGAAAATCTGCGTGGCTAGCGTAGAGGTGAAAATACTTCGTAAACCAAACTTTTCAGTCACCCACACAAAATACTTTTCTAAATGCGGCGAAAGCATCATAAGACCGAGCGTTGCCAAAAAGGAAAGCTGGAACGAGGGGTCATAAAGCAGAATGTGCGGATTATGAAAAACCATAATGTATGCCGCCACAGCAAGCCCGCGGTACGCATCGTATTCACGGTTCATACTTTTTCCTAAAAGAGCTATGAGTGCCATGATGGAAGAACGCACCACCGTAGCGGTTCCGCCAGTGATTATTGCGAATAAAATTATTCCTATCGCCCCACCTGCAATTCCAATATGTTTAGGAAGTGAAGAAAGCGTTTTCATAAAAGCCTCAGCAATAATAGTGATGTTGTAACCAGACAAAACCACAATATGAATAATTCCAGCTTTTCTAAAATCTTCTTCAAGCTCCTCGCCAAGTGACTGCTTTACACCCAGCACCAGACCGCCCGCCAAAGCAGACTGCGGCTCTGGCAGCACCCGCTCCACATTTCGCAAAAATGCATGTTTGAAATTAAAAAGTTTTTCTTTAAGCCAGTTGCCCTGACCACGCTCTACCAAAATTATGATCGGCTTGTTCATGCGGTAATGTATGCTGTCTTTCGCTAGGTACCCGCGGTAGTTAAACGTTCGGCCATTTTCGCTCTGGAAATTTTCTGGCACCAGAAGTGAACCTGTCATTTGAACTACATCGCCATATTCATATATAGGATAAAAACCAGTACTTACTAATATACGATGCATTTCAGCACCGCTATCCACCTCAACCACGAATCTCCACCCACGCTCCACAGCTTCCGGCTCTGTAACTATAATGGCCTTTATTTCAAGCTTTTTTTCTAATAAATGATCCAACCCTCCGCCTCCCGGCCCAGAGAGGACAAAGGAACACCTAAACACAAGCACCATAAGCAGGACCAATATAAAAATAAAAAATGAAAAGCGCATACAGTATAGTATGCGCTTTTACATATGAAATTTCGTTAAAAAATAGTTAAAATAAAAATAAAAAAGCGGGATGAAGTTCAACTTCACTCTTTTACTCTACACCCCATTCCTTTAAAATCTGCTGTTCATCCTCTGCACTTAGTGCTTTTTTAAATTTTACGCCGCTTTTTCCTTTGACTCGCGCTTCGCATTCAGGCCATGAAGTATGACGCTCCACCTTTCCGTCCAGTAAACTTAAGTACGAATATGCCTTTGCTCCTTTGCGGCTTTTAGAAGCTGAAGTCGCCGCGGATTTTGCATCATTCATCTGAATATTCAAAACATCCAAGCCATAATCGGCAAGCGCACCGCTGTATAATCCTATCTGCTTTTTATCTGCAAAAGCGGTAGCTATCTCATCACAGCGTTCATTCCCTACGATTCCTCTGTGTCCGCCCACATAGTTCCACTCCACTGTCATTCCTTTTGATCCCAGCTCCTGCCGCACCAGCATAAGCGCTTCCCATAATTCACGATTTACCACATCCTCTTTGGCTCCTGTTTTCCAGCCATTTTTCACCCAGCCAAAAACCCATTTTGTAATGCCGTTAATGACGTACCGCGAGTCGCTGTACAGCGAAATCTTCTCCGGCGTGAATGCTGCTCCAGTATTTTTAGAGACAAAACCTAGACCCTCAATGGCCGCCATAAGTTCCATTCTGTTATTGGTGGTCATATCTTCCCGCCCGCCAATCTCCTGCACCTTTTCATTTATCACTACTACCGCACCAAAACCACCTGGTCCAGGATTCCCGCGGGATGCGCCGTCAGTAAAAATTACAATCTTTGAATTCATGAGAATTAGTATAGCATTCCTAAATAATATCCACGATCCGAAGGCGCAACTCTGGATAGCTCCTAAACACAGACTTCTCAATGTTCGCTACCAAGTTAATGCTTTTCCCGACGGTTATTTTTCCATCCTTCTCACTCTCCCCCGGCTTCACAAAACTTTCATCTGTCGCAAAAAATCCGATAGCGGGAACAATTTTTCCCCGGCCGTTCACAAACGAAAGTTCTAAATGATTTTTTTCTTTTCCAAAATGCTTCACCTGCTCCACTATTATATTTTCAAAAAGGAACGTCGGCCGTGGATTATCCATACCAAACGGCGAAAGCTTTTCTATTTCATTGTACGTATTCCAATTCACATCATCTATACGCAAGCGGCGATCCACAAAAATTTCCTCCACCTTTTCCTCTGCGTCTTTATGCAAAAGATCGTACGCAGCATTCAAAGCGTCTTCCAAAAGATGTACTTTCTCGTGAGAGATAGAAAAACCTCCCGACATCTTATGTCCACCAAAACCCAGAAACAAACCCTGCGGCACTGCTTTCATAAGTTCTACAAGGTTCACAGTACCGTTTGATCTGCAGGAACCCTTAAGCTCAGTGCCATCAGAACGCCCCCACATAAACACAGGTACACCATACTGCTCCATAATATTATTACAGACCGGCCCTATAAGCGGCGGCTTCCATTCAGGATTTCCCAAGACTAACACTTTCCGTTCCGAAAGCCCGCGTACTCCCAATATTTTTTTTACTTCCTTCGTCATTGCCGCCGCCGCGCCTTTACGCTGGTCATTTATTTTATTCAAATATGCCGCCACACTATCCGCATGCATTGGCTCACTAGACGTTAAAAGCTCAAACGCCTCGGACGGCTTTCCCATACGTGACGCCGCGTTAATCCTCGGCGCCAAAGTAAATCCAATATCTTCCTCATTCAAATGCTCTTTCCTGATTTTTGCCTTCTCTATTAATTTCAAAAGTCCCAGCCGCTGAGTCTTTCGCAAAACTTTTAAGCCATAATACGCAAAGATTCTATTCTCCCCCTTAAGCGGCACCATGTCTGCAAGCGTGGCAAAACCCACCATATCCAAAAACCATTTTTCCATCCCCTCCTTCACACCGAAATTTTTTTTCTTTAAAATACCCTGCACCAGTTTATACGCCACGCCAGAACCGCAGAGCATTTGGTATGGATACCCGCAGTCACTTTGCTTCGGGTTTAAAATTGCATACGCCGGCGGCAGCTTTGCTTCCTGAGACAAATGATGATCCGTTATTATCACATCTATTCCAAGCTCGTTCGCCCGCTCCACCGCGGCCACGTCGGACGTACCGCAATCTATGGTAATAACCAGGTTCACCCCGTCCTTATGAAAATTCTCTACCGCCTCCACATGCACGCCGTACCCCTCTTCATACCGATGCGGAAAATAATTTTCAAAATTATCAAAACCAATTTTTTTAAAAAAATCATGGAGCACCACGCCGCCAGGAATACCGTCACAGTCATAGTCACTATAGATGAGAATTTTTTCGCTGTTCTCTATCGCGCGCAAAATCCGCTCCACCGCTTTTTCCATATCCTTCATCAAGTACGGGTCGTGGACGCCGCTGTCATAGCTTGGGTTTAAAAAATCATGCGCATCACTACCCTTTTCAATACCGCGATGGTACAAAAGATGTTTAATAAGGTCAGAATAGGTATTTAACTCTGCGGCCGTTTCTGATGTGATCTCATCCCTGACAATATATTTCTGCGCCATAGTAAAAAGTATATCACTTGCGCAAAAGCACGTGGATTGACCGCCCTCTAATACAATTTTATACTGTAGCAATGAATACAAAAACCAATGAAGAGCAGGAGAAAACCGTTTCCGAATGCGTTTTTTGCAAAATAGTCCGTGGCGAGCTACCACCTCACGGGAAACTCTATGAGGACGAAACCACATTTTCATTCCTGAGCACAAATCCCAATAACCACGGACACGCCTTAGTCATTCCAAAAACGCACGCAGAAAATATATATGACATTCCCGCACCCATTCTGGCAGATGTGGCACATACCACGCAAAAAATAGCCACTGCTCTAAAGAAAAGCCTTAACGCCGACGGCATTAACATCATGCAAAACAACGAACGCGCAGCAGGCCAGGCAGTATTCCACATACACTTTCACATCATTCCGCGATTTTTCAATGATGGATTTAAACATTGGGAGGAGCATAGGAAGTATAAGGACGGAGAAGTGGATGAATATGCGGAAAAAATACGGCCAGAGATAGTGTAGTGGCAAAAAAGAAAATACAAAAAAGTAACCCCGGCACGCTTCGCGTGCCGGGGTTTGTGTATATTCACTCAGTTCGCTCCTTTCTGCACGCCCACGGCACGAATGCCGAGGCGAGCAGTGCAAACGGGACTCCGTAGTTAGTCATCGCCTGCGCAAAAGCTTGCGCAGCATGATTAGCGACATATACTGGAATCACTGAGCTATAGAGCCAGTAATTCAGCATAATTCCCAAGATTGAAATGAGCCAGAAGATGACAGTATTATTTTTCATCTATATACATTATACCATGTTGTATACCGTATTGTCAATAGCCCAACATGCAAAAACCACTAAGAAAAAAGACGAAGAATGTGCTCGGGAGGGGCTTCGCAGCCGGGTAGGCGAGACGGAGCAAAAAGCCAGCAGGCTTTTATGCGTACCCGACAGAGCACATTCTTCGTCTTTTTTCGCTATGTATTTATTGCATCCCCCGCTCCAACGCCTCCAACCCCGGCAACGTCTCATTCGCCAGAAAATCCAACATGGCACCGCCTCCCGTAGAAACAAACGTAAACTTATGCTCAATACCCAGCTCTGCAATAGCACCAAGCGTATCCCCTCCTCCTACCGCAGCTTCTGTCTCACCTGCAGCATTTGCATCCGCGATCATTCGCGCCAGTTCAAGCGTGGGTTGTTTATACCCTCCTTCGTAAAATCCCAGCGGCCCGTTCCAAAGCACAAACTTTGACGCATCTACTGCCTGCTTCAGCATAACCATAGTCTTCGGCCCCACGTCCAGCATTTTATCTTCCTTTGTCACAGCGCTCACATCCTTAAACTCATGATTCTGGTTTTCAATATCTATCGGCAACATCAGTTTAGGATTGTCAAAAAAACGCTTCAAATTAAAATCCCCCTCTGATGTTACAGAGGTGCCCACTTCCATACCTTTCTCCTTAAAAAAATCATTCGCCAATGCCCCGCCCACAAACACCCTATCCGCCAGCTCCATAAATTTTTCTATAAGCGGAAGTTTCGTATCAAATTTCGCACCGCCCAGAATAAAGACAAACGGACGCGGCGGGTTAAAAGACCTGCGCAGCTGCTCTACTTCATTTTGAAATACAAACCCAGCATAGCTCGGCAAAAATTCTGTAACAGCAGAGACGGACGCGTGCGCCCTATGCGAAACTGAAAACGCATCATTAATGTACACATCCCCTAGCGTAGCAAGCTCTTTTGCAAAACCCTTATCATTCTTTTTCTCGCCTTCATTCTCACGAATATTCTCCAACAAAATAAATTCCCCATCATCCAGCGACTCCGCCTCCTTAAACGCATTCTTAAAATTTTCCACGAACTTCACTGGATATGTTTTACCAATGTAGTTTGCCACAGGACGGAGCGTTTTTTCTCCTTTGCCCTCTATGTGCGCCACTATCACTGTGCGCGCACCTTTATCCCTCAAATATGCAAGCGTTTCTTCGGATTTCCTAATCCGAAAATCATCCACTATTTTGCTATTTTGAATCGGCACATTTAAGTCCAGCCGTAGCAGCACTCGCACTCCTTTTAAATGTGGTATGTCTTTAATAGTTTTCATACATGCACAGCCATAAACGGCCGAAATTAATGACTAAATAGCGTCCACTGCTTTTAGCAGTTCAGCAAAACCGGGAGGATTCACGCTTTCACGTCCCACTAAAAGCCCATCCACCTCACCGCCCACAATAATATCTTGCGCGTTTCTAAAGTTCACCGCACCGCCGTAAAGAATAGGAATTTTAAGAGCCTCATCCTGACCGAACATATCCGAAAGTGTTTTTTTGATAAAAATAGTTGTTTCATGCACGTCGTTTGCAGTCATGGCTTCCGCTGCGCCGATAGCCCACACAGGCTCATACGCCACCACCAGAGCGGAAAGCATTTTCTTCTGTACCTTTGCGAAGCTGCCTTTGATTTGCTCACGTAAAAACCCCAGATAGTCACCCTGGGTATCGCGAACATTTTCACCCACGCACACCACAGCGGTGAGCCCGCCCTTTAACGCCGCCGCCACCTTTTCCGCCACCACCGCATCTGTCTCGCCCATTTTACGACGTTCACAGTGACCAATGATCACATGCGAAGCGGCCACAGATAAAAGCATCGGCACAGACACCTCGCCCGTATGTGAGCCGCGTTCCTCAAAATATACATCCTGCGCGCCGAGCGCCACTTTAGGCGAGGCTTTTAAACTTCCGAAAAAAACAAAAGGCGGGCATGCCACCACATCCGTATTTTTTAACTTAGAACCCGCAGTTTTCGTGGCCGTCATTACTCGTTTTGCTTCCGCCACATCCACCACATTCATCTTCCAATTCCCCACCACTATTTTCCGTTTCTTTTTTACTGGCATTTGTTTAATGGATTATCTGTATGTAATGCCACTATTATACGCCACTACTGCGTTTCTTCCCAAGAGTCTATTGAGAAGCCTCCTGAGGGGCCAGTGCTAAAAGATGCATCTGTAATACCGCTCTCGTAATTAACAGTCGTGGCTCCAGACATAATCATTTTCCATGCTGTGACCGCTTTTGCAGATGCGCTTCCCTCAAACTTTACCGCCCCCTCCTGGGCGACTAGGATCACCGAACCAGCTGCTCCACTCACCTGTATAGCATTAGTAGTCCCGCACGCTGAATCATTTGGGCAGTTACTAGTGGTAATAAGCATTATGTAACTACCAGCTGTTCCAGAACCAGAAACTGCTCCAGATGCAGTCAAACTAATGTTCCCGTCTGACACAATCACGCCGCTATTTTCTCCGTATGATGCGTCCAAACGCAGCTTTCCTGCACCATCTACTGTAATAGTGCCTGTAACCCACAGTGTACCCGTCACAGTGAGTACCCCACTGTTACTTATAACGAGGTTTCCTTCTATTTTTTTCGGACCCAACAACACAGAAGAAGACCCCCCAACAGTGTAGTTTCCGCTGTGTACTCCTCCAGCCAACGCATCGTCTTTCCACTGCTGTATGTTTGAATCAGAAATAGGCATGCCTGTGGCAGTAGGATCATCACGTGATGTGTCACACGATTTGTTGTTACCAGAACCAGATTTGCAATATAAAGTTCCTGGTGCTTGAGAATTATTTATAGTGTGCGCCCAAGCGTCCCCGGTGCCGCTGGTACCTATTCTAAAACCCTGCGTCCAGTCACCTGTAATGATAGAATTGAGTCCCCCCAGATAGATTTTAAAGTATATGTCACCTACTGTAGCAGGATCAGACCATGAGTTACCAAACCTGCCCACTTTTGCCTCGCCGCCGCCATATCCACCAGCATTCTCACCGATCTGGTAATAATTTGAACTATTTGAAGATCCGTTATCTATCACCACCCAGTAGGTAACACCAGCCTGCAATGGTGGGTTACTAGAAAGTACCACCTCTACCCATCCATAAGATCCAGTCACCATACTGGCGTTAAGCGTTCCGCTCGCAAGAGTACTGTTCCCTGGATTTGATCCAGAATTTGGTGAAATGCGGACTGTGGCGTTCGCCGGTGCCCCCACTTTTCTTACATAAAACGCCACCTTATTTACCGGACCATCCTGTGAAGGCACGAAGCTCTGTGCAACATCCTGTGTAGGATTTGCATTACGGAAAGTGATCCCATAGGGCGGACTTGCAGGGCTTTCATTTGACTGATCTGCCGTGAGTGCAATACTGTTTGCCGCCACAGCAGACCCAGTAACGTAGTTTGATCCCGTGCTTATAATATCCCCGTTTGCATATACGTTTCCATTTATACCCGCGCTTCCACTCAAATTAAAACCTCCAGCCCCTGCTTGTAAACCGTAGTTAAATGTCACACCTTCACCCTCTTCTATTGTAGTAGATACCTTCCTCGTATAGTCACCCTGGTTCCCTTCGGCTAGGATAACTTTTCCACCTGATATATCAGTTATTGCAGTAATTGTAGAGTAGCCGAGCACGTTCATGCTCTCTGAAGCGCCTACGCTCATAGTATTAAGTATACGATAGGTTACATCTTCAATCCCCGACTCAGCAGAGTAGAGGCTCTGCTTTGACTCAATAAGATCATTAGCAAAACGTACTTCGCGAAGCACCGGTGACGCCACACCCATAAGGATAACCGAGGATATGATCAGGAAAAATATAACTGCGATAAGCATAGCTCCTCCCTTTTTATATATTGTTCGCATGTTCATCATAAATTAGTATGATCCTCTGAGCACTATTGTTGAATAAAATTTTTCCGTTCGCATCTTTGTGCTTGTACCGCTCTGCAATGTCATGTTTACGGTCACAAATTCTGAACGTGTAGTGGTACTATAATTAAATACCAGGTCTATGATAGACACATCAGGACTTGTAAGCGGACCCTCAAACGCTCCGTTCTTATTAATCATTAGCATTCCTTCTGAGATGTAAAAATCTACTGTATCTACACCAGAAGACAAATAGAGCCTTCCCGGTGAACTCCCAAAAATACTCTGCCCTGTCTGTACACCTGACGCATTCCGTACCTCACGAGTAATTCGCTCCAAAGAAACTATCGCAGCATGGTTAAGTGTTTTCGAAATCTTGAGGGTATCATAGGAGCGAGCTACCGACGTAAGTACACCTATCACCACCACTAAAAGTAGCGAGAGGATAGATACATAGATAAGCATTTCAAGGAGAGAAAAGCCTTTTTGTGAGTTATATGCTTTCATAGTTAATTATCAAAAATATTAGTCAAATACATAGAAAGTGAACGTGATGTAGTAGCTCCTCTTTGTGACCAAGATACGGTGACATTCACTAATCTGCTTTCAGCATCCACCGACCCACCAGAAGATACAATATCATCGTTTCCATCACGCCGAACCTCACCCAAGGACAATGTGCGCATGAACTTACCATCTACATAGTTATTTTCAGGTGTAGAGTTCGCACTCCAGATCATTGTAGATGTGGCATAGGTGAGATAGTAAGGAGTGTTTAATGTAAGACTTTCCACATTAGAACTCCACGAAGTGTCCCTCATGATACGCACAGCTTCCAGACCTTCTTCTGCTAGGTATGTAGCCTGAATAACCTCAGTATTCTGAAGAGCTGCTCTAATATAGAAGCTAAACGTTACCACCACACTTCCCAACGCCACTCCGAGTATTGCTACTGCCACAATAACCTCCAAAAGTCCCGTACCTTTTGTATATATATGTTTATTCATATTATTTATGCTCTATCAAACCGGTCTTATGGATAAATAGCGTAGTGCTAGCTGTACTACTTGCTGTAATAGATAACGTAGTGGTGCCGAACTGCTCAGTTCCCCCAGTTAATTTATCAAAAATAACATCAGATCCTCCACCGTTTAATTCTACACTGGCTATCTCTACACCTGGTGATAGCAGTATTACTTTGTTTGAAGACGCACCAGCGGAATACGTACTACCCTCAAAAATTACAATCTTATTTGTCTCAAAATGCACTCCATGACGTACGTCATTTTTTGCAGACTGTGTAGCATTTCTCGCCTCTTCCAGTCCTCCTGCTACTTTTGCAGCAGCGAACTTCAGTGAATTATGCTTTCCAAATGAAGAGAGTGAATTAAATACAAACGTAGAAACGGCCACTAGTATGGAAACGGCCACAAGCACCTCAAACGCCGATATTCCACTTGACCGATTTATATCTGCTTTTTTAAACATGCTAAATATTATTCATAAGCGAATACGTGGGTGACATCATGGCCAGCGCAAAGAAACCTACCGCTGAACCGATAATGATCATCAAAAACGGCTCAATGATAGTGGACATGTCCTTTGTCTTTTGTTCCACCTCTTCTTCATAAAAAGCAGCCACACCCATGAGCATGTCCCCCACTTTACCCGTTTCCTCACCTACACTTATCATTTCACCCACGAATACAGGATACAGTTCTGCATGTTCCAAAAATACCTGCGAGATAGGTGAACCTTTTTCTATCACCGCAGCTGCCTTTGCCAATACATCTTTATAAAAGACATTTTGCACCACATCATGCGTGATTTTCACTGACTCCACCACATCCACACCGGCAAATAAAAGTGATGAGAGCGTTCGTGATGTACGCGCCGCATTTATTTCTTTAACTATAGGGCCAATGATAGGAATATGCAGAACGGTGTAGTCAATTGTCCGTTTACCACGCGGTGTGCGTGAAAAATAGTAGAAGGCGAACCCTGCAAGAACCACACCGGCAAAAGTAAGTAGGCCATGATTTCGCAGAAGATCGCTAATGCCGATGATGAACTGGGTAGAAAGCGGCAACTCTACATTAAGTTCGGTAAATGTGGCGGTGAGCGTAGGTACTATGAAGGTAAGCATGAGTACCGCAATGATTATCATGGCCATTAAAATAATAGACGGATACATCATGGCTCCGCGCACTTTCTTCTGAAGTGTGTATGACTTATCCATCTGATTCGCCACCACTTTCAGAGACTGAGACAGGCTTCCGCTTTGCTCCCCTGCTTTCACCATGGAAATAAACAGCGGTGAAAACATATCTGGAAAGGATTTCATGCCGTCGCTCAATGTTTTTCCTCCGCTAATATCGGCAATAAGCGCATTCAAAATTTTGTTAAGTCTTCCTTTTTTTGCCTGCCGCTCCATCACCGTAAGCGCGCGCGAAACCGGCAGCCCTGCATCTATCATGGCACCAAGGTTTCGCGCAAAGATGATTTTGTCGTGCATTTTTACACCGCTCCAAAGCTCTATACTGTGCAGTTTCGCGATGATTGATGAGCTCTTTTTTTCATGCACAAAAATAACTTCGCTTCCCTCGTCCTTCAGCTCTTTATACACAAGGTATTTATCCTTGGCCTCTTTCGTTCCTTCGTATTCTTCGCCTGTATTTCGTTTTGCTTTAAATGTGTAGAGCATGTGGTAAAAAATTACGTTAATACTATTCGGACACAACGCGTAGAATTTCTTCCACCGTGGTCACACCCTGCACCGCCTTGAACAGCCCGTCTTCTATCATCGTAAGCATTCCCTCTTTTTTCGCCTGTATTTCTATATCTTTATCAGTGGCGTTTTTTATGATCAAATCCTTAATTGTAGGTGTAACCTTGAGGATCTCATGGATACCTATTCGTCCCGCATAACCTTCCTCATTTTCCTTTGTAGGCTGAGGCCTGTATAGCGGAATTTTTTCCCACGGAAGATCTTTATCTATCACCTTTTCAGCTTTAAGTGCGGTGAGTACCCGTTCCATATCTATCGTTTTGGAAAGTGACGCCACTTCTGCTTTGGTCAAAAAGTATTTCTCTTTCGGATCCGCCAGCTTCCGCACCAAGCGCTGCGCAATAATCACATTCACTGTGGACACCAAAAGGAACGGCTCTATCTTCAAATCTATAAAACGCGGGATTGCGCCAGCTGCGGAGTTGGTGTGGAGCGTAGAAAGCACAAGGTGGCCCGTGAGCGAGGCGTTCACGGCAAGCGAGGCAGTTTCAGTATCGCGGATTTCTCCCACCATGATAATGTCCGGATCCTGACGCACAAGTGTTCGCAAACCCTGGGCAAATGTAAAGCCGATCTCCGACTTCACCTGCGTCTGGTTCACTCGCTGCATCTGGTACTCTATCGGGTCTTCAATGGTAGAAATATTTACATCGGGCGTATTTAAAATATCTAAAATAGTATAGAGCGTAGTGGTCTTTCCGCTTCCGGTAGGTCCAGTAGTGAGGATCATGCCTGTAGTGGACTTCGTAGCAGCGTGGATGCGCTCCAGCCCTTCGCCGTGAAAGCCCAAGTGCTCAAGCGTAAAGCCAGACACATTCTCCCGCAAAAGACGCATCACTGTTTTTTCACCGAAATACGTGGGCAGAATAGATACACGGAATGACACTTTTTCATTTGTCATCTCCACTTTGAAGCGGCCGTCCTGTGGCAGGCGCTTTTCATCCAGCTTTAAGTTTGCCAACACTTTTACACGAGCCGTGATACTTTCCTGTGCATTTTTTGGCAAAACCATAGCATCATGCAGAATACCGTCTATACGATAGCGCACGAGCACCTGGTTCTCCATCGGCTCTATATGAATATCGGAGGCATTTTGAATAATAGCGTGTTTCAAAAGCGTATCCACTATACGCACCACCGGCAAATCCTCCGCAATTTTCTTCAGGTCACTCTCAGAAGCATTGCTGTTTCCCTCACTTTCTGCGATCGTTTTAAGCGTAGCTGCTTCTTTTTGAATAATATCGCCGAACTCTGCCTTCAAGCTTTTCTGATACTGAAGAATAACGCTTTTGATAGATTCGGAATCTGTAAGACGCGGCTGGATCTTCAGACGCACTTTCTTTTTTACGAAATCAATAGCAGAAAGATCATCCGTATCCAGCATGGCCACTTCCAGACTGTCGTCCGTTTTTTTAAAGGCCACTATATTATGTGTTCGCGCAATAGGTTCAGGAATAAGTGAAAGCGTTTCAAACGGAACCTTTTGACTTTTCAAATCCACGAACGGAATTCCCAGGATGTAGGCCTGCATGCGGCGCAGCACATCTTCGGTCAGTTTGCCTTTTGAGATCAGAACGTCACCCACACTTCCCCCTTTTTGTTCCACCTCCTGCTGTGCCGCGTCCAAGTCCACACGTGCCACAAGTCCAGAGTCGGTAATAAATTCTCTAAGTTGTTTCTCTTCGATGTACATAGAATGTGTTTGCGACAATTATATCAGAGAATGCGTGGGAAGGTATCCACATAAGAAATATGAAAAATAAAAAAAGAAGCAGTAAATCTTATTACTACTTCTTTTTGAATTATTTACGATTTTATTACGGGAATATCCGCATCGCTTTCACCCCAGAAGACGTTTGAATCCATGCAGGCGTAGCGTTTGGATCATTTACAGAGACCAATGGAATTCCATAGGTGTTACCGTTTTTGGCTAGCCTAAATGGTGACGTTAATGTTCCTAGAGGTTCTGCTGCAATTTTATATGTTATTCCGTTTTTATGAATACGCAGACCACTGTCTATAAATGCTTCTTCATTAAAAGTGAATGTAACATCTGCTTGCGGTATGGTGACCGTCTCTGGACCAAACGGGAACGTACCTCCCGCTTGAAAGGCTGAGGGATGATAAACGTTATCATCCATAATATAACCATTGGGTTCGCCCGGACCAGGATAATCGTCATGGTAATACATTTCGTAAGTCTGTCGAAAACCGGAAGTAAAATCACCAACTACAGCATTATGACGGATAGTGGCGTTAATTTCCCCCGAACCTGTAACAGTACATGTAACACCAGGGTATGTACCATAATAAGTGGTGCCGTAATTAACCGGTGCCGAACAGTTTACAGGGCCAGTAACAGTGATAGTGTGTGTTCTTGGCTTTAATCTAAACAGAGCAACATGCTGCCAATGGTGGGCCGATTCAGCTCCGAACCCATCTGCTGTATCTGCATAATGAAATACCGGATCAAAAATATCTGCAAAAGGATCTTGCACAACCATCGAGGATTTTGTAGCATCATCCATCCACCAGCCATAAATATTAAAATTCTGCAAGGCAGGGTAATAATTATTTAGGTACCCTACGTTCTCAGCGCCACCAGTAGGCTGAAGTTCATCACCAACATAAACTGTTCCATCCCAACGAATTAGGCTTGGCTGTGTATACCCAGGAGTAAAAAACAATGTGTCCCCCACATTTACATTAGGGTTTGTTGTATCTGTAATCCAAGTTGTTCCATTTAAACGGACATATCCTCCACTTTTTACATTCACAGTGACATCCCGCATAACTTCCCATGTCTCTGAATTACCATTCCAATAAGTAGCTGTTGCCTCAAGCTTAGGGAAAAAAGTGGTGTAATCAATAAACTTTCCTGGGCGCCCTTCGAAAAGCTGAGTACTTACCGCATCGGTAAGAATTCCCGCATGTCCAGTAAGTGGATAGATAAACATAGCACTGGCTACCAGGAACAGTGAGAAAATTTTTGCTATGTTTTTTTTACAAAGGAACGTCATACTATATATCAGTTCTTAACCACATCTGTCCTGTTTCTGGAGCCACTGGGTCTGAAGTTCGTTTTTCTATCACAAAACCTCCACCAGCGTTAATTTTTCCACCCTGTACATCAAGTCTATATGAAGGATTATTTGTACCTACACCTACATTATCAGTATTGCCGTCAATAAACAGGCTGTCTTTGTTTGTCTGGCTATTGTAAACAGAGTAATCAAAATTTGGTTCGCTGGTACCCGTATCATAAGAAGCCACGGACCATTTCAAATCACCGCCAATGTAGAGACCTAGTCCTGTATTAGAAGGATGGTTTATACCTACTCGGTTATAATTATATGATCCTGTACCTGCACCATCAAAATAACCGGTGAGTGCATCTGACGTGCCTCCACCTACACGTAATGGATAGGTAGCTGCGCTACCACCGCCGATTTTTACTTTATTTGCGGTAATAACATTATTAACGTCCAAATCATGCATTTTTGCCTTACCGTTAATATCAAACATATAACCGGCTACTGGAACAGTACCGATACCCACTGGTTGCGCAAAATATCCTGCACCGCTACTAAATATACCCCCTGCCCATAAACCACCCGCTTTAGTTTGCGTGGTATTTCCTACATGTATCGGCCCATCACATCCTTGATGCCCTGCGGGACAGGTAAACGGAGGTCCTGGGGGTCCAGTCCAGGCTGACACGTTAAGAATGCCGAGACTTACAACACACACAACTATAATTGCTTTTATCGTCCCTCTCAATGAATTGTATATTATTTTTTTCATGGTTTTTATGGCTTAGAGGCTATTGGCTCGTAATCTATTTTGTATCTCATGTCGTTCACTTTCGCTTAAAGTAGAGCTTGCCGACAAACTCCGCTGAATTTCATTTCTTTCATCTTCGCTCATGACCGTGGCAGGTGCTAGTTTGGACTGAATTTCTCTCCGTTCTTCGTCTGTAAGCGACCAAGGATCTACGGCATCTTTGCCTGCAATGAAATATGAAGCTAACGAAAGAATTAAGGCAATTATTGTAAATGATAGAATTTGTTTTATATCTTCTGACATGAAAAATGTAGTTAACTGTTACTAAAATAGTTCATTTAATTATATCAGAGAATGCGTGAGAAGGTATCCACATGATTAATGTAAAACAGAAGCGGCGGGAAATCCCGCCGCTTCTGTCGTTTCACTAAACTCAAATTTATAAAAATTACTCTGTCGAAGTGTGTACGTAAGAAGGGAAACTTAAGCATGCAATAGTACATGAAGCTTCACGAATATTAAGACTCCACTGATCACTAGAGTTCCCTGTAAGTGTGCACCAACCTCTATCATCGGATTCTATATTTGCAAAGGATTGCAACATACACTGCGTATGGGTGTCTGGAATAGCTATGATTTGACCGGAACCACCATTTGAGTAGCTGTATCTTTTAATCCCCACTGTGTTATCTGATTCCTGCCATGTGGCATTTCCAGAAGCATCAGAGGTAAGCACCTTACCATCACCTGCACCCGCAGCCATCCGTAATCCACCCAGGGTAACTTTTCCGGCCGTATCAATAGTTATAATGTCGCCTCCAGGTGCTGGATATCCATACAGTTTCGTAAGTCCACCCTGCGCATACCACATAGAATGCCGATCTTGCGTAGTTCTGCTGTTTATGAGGAGACCGCCAGAGGAACCGTCGGTGCTGATAACACCGTCCACATCCAGCTTGTGAATAGGGTCTGGCTGTTGGCCAATTCCTACGTTGTTTGTGGTACCGTCAATGAAAAGCTTATCACCCGTAACTCCTCCCTGTGCATTGCCGATACTGAAGTCCACATTACCGCCGTTTGGATTATGTACTGCGCTATACCACCTCTCTACTCCACCTGTGTAATAACTTACCCCTGAATTTGAAGCGTTGTTTATACCGATCCTATTATGAGCCGCTGCGCTGTCAAAATAAGCTGTCATAGTATCTGCCGCAGCACCTCCAACGCGTAGCAAATACGTTAAAGGGACGCCGGTTCCAATACTCACGCGGCTTGCTGTAAAATCTCCCCCGACATCCAGATTGTCACCAAAGTATCCGCTTCCATCCGTACCAAGTCCATTAATGCTCCAAAATGATCCGGATTTTATCTGATTTGTAGTTCCTACATGTATCGGCCCATCACATCCTTGATGCCCTGCGGGACAGGCAAACGGAGGTCCTGGGGGTCCAGTCCAGGCTGACACGTTAAGAATGCCGAGATTCATTACAGTCACAAGGATAAGTAACTTTACTGTTTGTTGTGTGGTGTATATAAAGGTATTCATATAAATTAAATAATAAACTAATTAAAATTCTTCATACTCTGCTTCGCTAAGACGACATGTCCCGTTAACATCAACATATCCCCTTCTGCACTGGACGGTTCTGGTGTATTCACAGCGAGCAGAGCTACAGCTACTTGTTTGATGCCATGATCCTGGACCACCTCCGTCACCAGCACAACTTCTGTAGATGATTTCACGTGTTGTGTCAGTAAGCACTTCATTTCCATACGGCGCGCCTGAGCAACTATTTGAAGATCCGTTTACGTTCACGTTTACGATAAGATCCTTTGCCTTTGTGTAATTACCTGTAGCAGAACTCAAGCACTGATATTCAAATATATATTGACCGTCTGAGAGATTGGTCAGGTCTCCGGTTCCACCGAACTCATCTCCTGAATCTATCCCGAGATTACTGTACGATCCGCCAGTTCGTTTGTACCGCACAGCATCACACTCGTCTATGGATCCAGCGGATTCCCAGTAAATTTGAATGCCGCCTGCTGCATCCTGAGCAGATGTAATGCTAATAGCCTCTACTGTAGGCTCATTACTACTTAACCTAATTTTCCCTTTTAGTACAACGGAAGCATCCGCTCCGCCGGATGTTAACCCTGGACAGTTAATACCCACTACACACAGGCCACTTAAGTCTATCCAACCCGTCAAGAATGCCGTTCTGGATGTCGCTGGCACCGAGAATCCGCCCCAGGCCGCTCCGTCCACAAACTTCCCTGCATCTATAGAAGCATGTGTAAATTTGATCCAGCCGTCCCATTCCGTATCTCTTAAGGCGCCATTACAGTCACTGTTAATAAACGCTGTACACGCACGAGCCCACCCACTCATCGTGTCACCTATTATACGAGCGCTATAATTATCACCTCCTCCAGCCGGACCGGCAAATGAGGGATCGAACTTTATCCATCCTATATTATCTCCCCAGGCCGCTCCGGACAACACACCGCTGCCATCTGTGGTGACTCCATAACTTGGACTTTTACCGTCACCTAAACTATTAAAAGAAATCCAGCCAAGATTTGACGCCCATGCATAACCACGAACCGTGTGCTCATGTCCAGCCACCGCAGGTTCTGTTTTTTTACCACCTAACACTAAACAGACAGCAAACACTACGAATAAAATAAAGAAAGAATGGATTATTTGTTTATAATTCATATGAGATTGATATTTAACATCTCTAAATATACCATGCACTTGACACACCTCCATGTGCATAACCTGGTTTGACACCATACTTAATAATGGTGTATAATCTAATTAGACAAAGTGACGCATGGATTCTATCTGAATTCAGCTCCTTGAAACAAAAACCTCCAACAAAAGGAAAGATGTGAAAATATTCAGAATTCTACTGATCACGCTTCTGTTTGCTGGAGGTTCATACACTTTCGGACAAACATTTGCGAACCTGCCTATCGGCAGCCCAGAAGCCGTCCAGGAATACCAGGATAGCATTGTAGATTACTACGATGTGAAACTATCCCGGATAGACGACGCCACAGGTGCACGGGTCAATTACTTCCATATAGGAGAGGATATCCCCAAAGGACTTCCTAGGGAAGTGGTTATTGAAAAGGTCCGTGTTCTTCTGAAGCGTGCGCTGGACTCACTACTTCTTCCCGAGAGGCTCGGGCACACCACGAATGCCACCTTTCACCTTGGCTACATGGGTACATCTAGAGGTGTTGTGGGCGTATACTTGACACACAATGTTCCTTTCCGTCTTTTTAAGGACGAACAAGGACAATGGCGAGTACCGCCGAAGCTATACGAGGTGATATGGGAAATCAAACCAGACTCAACCTTTTATATGGCGATAGACTTCCCTCACAAGGTAAAACGGGTGAGGATAGCGGTTCAGCACGTGGACATTGGACTTCTCTCTAGGATATATGACAGCGAGGCAGATAAAGATAAGCCTCATCTGAAAAGAGTTGTCATGTTACTCCCCGAGTTTCCGAACCAATTCCGCATGCATGTAGGCTTCGCCATGACAGGTTACCCTGGCCTCATCACCGTCTTTTGGACGGATAACAACGGCAATGAGCGAACCACCCTCTTCAACCTCCAAAACGGCGAACGGCTCCACCCCTTAAAGGTAGAAGCATTTCCGCCGCCGGGAGAAGGTGCTGTTCTGGTTACCGTCGCCGGTAACCCGGAAAAAGACCAGGTAGTGGAGGTATCCAACTCCCTTTCCCCTCCTGCATGGCGCCTTCTGGACTTCGTGGATAAAACCACGTACGGCCAAAGGCTCATCCCCTACCAGGAACAAGGCGAACACGCCTTCTACCGCATCCGCTGGGTCTCCGACCTAGAGGCGGCGTCATTGAAGCAGCAAGCCTTGGCCAAGGAAAATGGGAACTGAGAGTGTACAGAGCAACAAGCCCTTGTGAATAACATCACAGGGGCTTTTTACTTCCTGTGTATGCCCCACATGTCCCCACCGAATCCTTTGACATTTGCCACGCAAAATAGTATATTTAACCCAATGAAAGTTCGCCTCACGGCGGACTTCTTTGTTTAAAAGTTAATACAATTTAATATGTTTGATTTAAAAGTGATCAATTCAGTGCTAGAACAGCTGGAGCAGGAGCGGGGTATTCCAAAGGAGAAAATCCTTGAGGCCATTAAAATGGCACTTGCTACCGCATACAAGAAAGAATATGGCAAAAAGGGCCAGATTGTTCGCGCTGAATTTGATATAGACAGTGGAAAAACAGAGTTCTACCAGGTAAAAATCGTTGTAGATGAGTCCAAAGTGATCATGGAAGATGAAGAGGTAGAGGAAGAAAACCTTGAAAACGTGGAGGAAGAGAATATCCGCGTGCGTTTTAACCCTGAACATCATATTCTCCTTGCAGATGCAAAGAAAATTAAGAAAGACGCGAAAATTGACGATGAAATAGTTTTTCCTTTGGAAATGAAGGATAATTATGGCCGAATTGCGGCTCAAACAGCTAAACAGGTTATTATCCAGAAGATTCGGGAGGCAGAAAAAACATCCGTACTTAATGAATACGGCAAGCGTGAGGGTGAGATTGTAACTGGTACAGTACAGCGAATAGAGCGTGGGAACATTTTCGTGGATATGGGCCGAACTACAGGTATTCTTCCGTATGAAGAGCAGATCCCGAGCGAACGTTATAAGCAGGGCGAACGAATCCGCGCATACCTCTACGCAGTAGAAGAAACTCCAAAAGGCATATTACTGCGTCTTTCACGCTCACACCCAAAGCTCCTACAGAAGCTTTTTGAGATAGAGGCGCCGGAAATTGCAGCTGGAACTGTGGAAATTAAGGCTGTTGCCCGTGAAGCGGGTTCGCGCTCAAAGATAGCGGTGAAGTCAAAAGATGAGCACATTGACCCTATCGGTTCTATGGTGGGTCAGCGAGGAGTACGTGTGGGTACTGTTATGAGTGAAATTGGCGGTGAGAAAATAGACATTATTGAATGGAACGAGGATCCTGCAAAGTTCATAGAGGAATCACTTTCTCCTGCAAAAATCATAGGAATTGAGCTTAACCAAGCGGAAAACAAGGCCGCAGTGAAGGTTTCTGAGGATCAGCAATCATTGGCTATTGGAAAAGGTGGTCAAAATGTGCGCTTAGCTGCAAAACTTACAGGATGGAAGATAGATATTCAGTCTGTACAAGGTGAGGATAAGACAAAAAGCGAAAAACCTGCTGATTCCGAGCCAAAAGAGTAACCTAAAGCCTCGTTTATTTATTAATAATTAATCTTTTTGCATCACATGAACCTATTACACGACATTGCTCCAGGAACCATAGACTCTATTAATACAATTATAGAAATCAACAAGGGTTCCAAGAATAAGTATGAAATAGACAAAGAAACTGGGATTATAGCGCTAGACCGTGTGGCCCATACTGCACAGGACTTCCCTTTTGATTATGGGTTTATCCCGCAGACGCTTTGGGATGATGGTGACGCTATAGACGTAGTGCTCCTCACCACCTATCCTCTCCTTCCAGGAGTTCTGGTGCGGGTACGGCCGGTAGCCATCATGAGTATGATAGACAGCGGTGATTCTGACGACAAGATTATAGCAGTACCGGTAGATGACCCACGATGGGATCATGTTCAGGATCTAAAAGACATAAATGCGCATACACTTAAGGAAATAGAGCATTTTTACAGCACGTACAAGAAAATTCAGAACAAAGAAGTGAGTGTAGACGGCTTTAAGGGTAAAGCAGAGGCAGAAAAAGCGTTTGAACGGGGCATAAAACTCTACAAAGACGCACACAAAAGAGGAGCAGCTAAATAAAGATATGTAACAAAAAGAGCTTGGAAACAAGCTCTTTTTGTTGTATAATGACCCTACTGTAAGCACAGCGGTCACGGATGCACGAATATCTTTAATTTTAAACTCATGAAACTAAAAATAGTGTTATTTACAGCCATATTTGGCCTCATGTGCGGCTTTGCGCCTTTTGCTATGGCAGAACAAACTACTCCCGACGAAGATACATCAATGATGAGCCGGATATTCCCAATCAGCAAATTTTTTAGAACGCTCTTTAAAGACAGCATTGACGAAAAACGCGAGAATTTGGAAAAGAACCGTGATATTCGCAACAAACTCATAGAAGAGAAGATAGAACTCAAGCAAACCACTGATGTGGCAGAGAAAAATGAACTCAATATCAAGTTTAACCAAAAGAAAGAGGAGGTTAAAACTCCATCAGAAGAGACCGAATTTTCACAATTTACAGAAAGCATAGAAAACCTTGAATATATAAAGGAGCGGATAGACTCTAGAATAGAAAAGTTTGAGGAATCCACAGCGGATGTCAGCGAGGCAAAGGATCTTACACTTATGGCTACCGCGCGGCTTGAGAATGCTAAACTAATCCTTTTTGAGGTTTCTGCTACAACTACAGAGATTTTTACACCCCCTCTGTCAGCCACCACCACAGCATCTACCACCATTACAAAGAAAGAACTTCTTAATAATGCGGTAGACGATATGAAAGCGGCACGCGAATACATGGTTAAAGCTATAGACTCGCTAAGTGTGCTTATGGAGATATAGTTTGTTCTATGAAAAAAACAGACGGACACAACCGCACATTTGGTCCTTTTATAATTTCGTTTATTGTGCTTCTACTTTTAGTGCTCGCAGGGCTCTATGTCTGGGCACATATTCTTAACTCCGATGAGCGTCAAAAAATGGAAACGAGACAGCGTGACGACATCTCATCTATAAAAATGGATTTGGATGCTACTGATGTTGAAGAATTAAACAGAAGCTTGCAGGATATTTAATATACGCACCATAAAAAACACCGCTGCTTTGAGAGCGGTGTTTTTTAATGCTAAAACTTGCCAATGTTCCCAAAAAAGGTAGACTAAAAAAGTTACACTTATATCATATTATTGAACACAATTTATTATGAAAGAAACTCACAAGGGTTATGAGAATGTTGAAGTCAAAAAACTGGAACATTCAGAAGTTGAAATAACAGGAACAATTACGAAAGACGCATTTGAAAGCTTCCGCGCAAAAGCTCTTAAAAGCTTGAATAATGAAGTTACCATACCAGGTTTCAGAAAAGGACATGTACCAGAAAAAACACTGATTCAGAAAGTGGGAGAAATGCCGATTCTGGAAGAGATGGCGGAGATGGCTATTGCCGAAAATTATCCTGAAATAATTAAGGAGCACAAAATTGAAACTCTCGGCAGGCCGTACATTTCTATTACAAAAATTGCAAAAGATAATCCGCTGGAATTCAAAGCGAAGACTGCAGTGCTTCCCGCAGTGGAGCTTCCTGATTACAAAAAAATCGCGAAGGAAGTAATGAGCGAGAAAGATGAAAAGATTGAAATTACCGACAAGGAAGTGGAGGACACCGTCGTACAGATACGGAAGTCGCGTGTAGATCACAGCAAGCATGATCACTCACTAAGCAAGGAGGAGCATGAGAAGCAACTGGAAAAGGAAATGCCGGAACTCACCGATGAGTTTGTGCAGTCACTTGGTGATTTTAAAAACGTGGAAGATTTTCGTACGAAAATTAAAGAGGGTTTGAAAGCAGAAAAAGAACAGAAGGCAAAAGAAAAAAAGCGAATCAAAATAGCGGAAGCTTTGATAGGTGCCACCAAAATTGATCTGCCTGAAATCATTATTGAAAATGAGTTAGATAAAATGGAATCACAGTTCAATGATGATGTGAATCGGATGGGAGTAAAACCTGAAGACTATTTAAACCACATTAAAAAGACGTACGAAGAAATGCGGAAGGAGTGGCGAAAGGATGCAGAGAAAAAAGCTGCGTTCCAACTCATACTGAATAAAATTTCGCTTGAAGAAAAAATCGTTCCGGATATGAAACAGGTGGAAGCGGAAGTTTCACATATCTTAGCGCATTATAAAAATGCAGACGCAGACCGTGCGCGAATTTATGCAGCTTCGCTTCTTACGAACGAAAAAGTGTTTGAATTTTTGGAGTCGCAAAAATAGAAGAGATAAAATCTTTCTAAAAAAATTCTAAAATTTTGATAAAATCTTTATGAATTTTTTTAGCGATTTAAACCAGCAATAGAGCCGAAATTGAAATTGCAGCTGTTTCTGCGCGCAAGATTGCGTCACCTAAACTCACCTTAGAAATATGATGCTCTTCAAAAATCTTTCTGTCATTTTCTGACCACCCGCCTTCTGGTCCCACATACACTGCCACCGCATTCCCTTCCGCAAAATTGTTTTGATGAAAATGCTTTCCATTAAAATCCAAAACGAAAGACGGGACAGAAAAATTTTTAATCGCATCACTCAGCGTACACATTTCGTGCAACGTTGGCAGCACTGTTTTTCCTGATTGTTCAGCAGCTTCCTTGATGATAGTTTGCGCGCGTTCTATGTTTAGATTTTTCTTTTCTACGCGCTCTGAAATGAGCGGGACAAAGTGCATGACACCCAGTTCCGTTCCCTTTTGCAGTATCCACTCCACGTTATCTTTTTTGAGAAGTGAGATGCATAAGTACATTTCGCGTTTTGGTCTGTACATGTTTCGGCGCTGTTCCACAACCTGCAGTTTCACTTCTTGTTTACTCATGTGTACTATCTGTGCAACGAACTCGTCACCAGAATTGTCTAGGAGTATAACTTGATTACCCGGCTGGAAACGGAAAACTTTTGAAAATTGTCGAACCCTTGAGTCACCGTCAGGGAAGCGTACTTCCTGGGTTCGATTTATTTTCTCGTCTACGAAAAATCTGTGTAACCTCATGTGTAACTGGTTATTGGCTAATACCAGGAGTATAGAACATTTTATTTCATTTGCATATTTTGCCTTTTTTCTTTATCCTTGGAACATACATTAATTTAACGTAACACCATGAACTTAATCCCAACCGTAATAGAAAAATCACAATTCGGCGAACGCGCGTACGACATCTACTCACGGCTGCTGCGAGAAAATATTATTTTCCTTGGCGGGCCAATAGACGACTACACCGCGAACATTGTTATTGCGCAGCTTTTGTTTTTACAATCCGAAGATCCTAAAAAAGATGTTTCGCTTTACATTAACTCACCCGGCGGCGTGGTCACAGCGGGACTGGCAATAGTGGACACAATGAACCATATTAAAAATGATGTCTCTACCGTGTGCGTGGGACTTGCCGCATCAGCTGGAGCGCTCATTCTTTCAGCCGGACAAAAAGGAAAACGCTATGCCCTTCCAAACTCAGAGATCATGATTCATCAGCCGCTTGGCGGGGTTCAGGGTCAGGCGTCAGACATTGAGATTAGCGCAAAACAAATTCTACGCATTCGTGAAAACCTCAATAAAATTCTTTCAAAAAATACTGGGCAGCCACTCTCACGAATTGAGAAGGATGTGGACCGCGACTACTATATGTCATCGGAGGATGCCAAAAAATACGGAGTGATAGATAAAATAATTTAGATAAAAATCCCGCGAAAATGCGGGATTTTTTATTACAGCGCAAACCTAGACAAAACCCATTTCCTACTATATGATAAAGCAATTACTGGAATTAATAGTGTTGACTTCGTTTTTAAAAAGCAGACTCCCTTAACGGTAACTTCCAAAAAGACGTAGTATGTTTTCACATAATATTTCTCAACTGTCAGACATTACTTTTAATTTAGTCTAGAAAAGCGAAGTCACATTCGCAATATGTCATTAAAAATAGCATTGCTTTTTGCAAGCGTTGTGGGACTCCTGGGGATAGCTATAGGCTACTATTTGAGACTCATCATTTCGCTCGGCAAAAGGGGGTCTATGGAGCTGGAGATAAAAGAGATGCTCTTCAAGGCCCGTGAACAGGCTACAAAAATAGCCACGGAAGCAGAAGAAAAAGCGGCAGAGGTATTACAGCAAGCGCGCTTGGAAATTAAAGAAAAGGAGGAAAAAATTTTACAGACAGAAAACCGTCTCATTAAAAAAGAAGATCTTCTGGACAAACGCCAGCAGGACATAGATGAAGAGGTAGAGCACATAAAAGCAAAGGTTGCAGAAATAAAAGAAATCCGCGAACGCTCAGAAAGAATAGAGCAGGAAAAACGCGAGCATTTGGAAAAGATTGCAGGCATGGGAGCAGATCAGGCAAAGCAGGAACTCCTTGCAGTGGTGGAAAAGCAGGCGCAGGAAGATATCCTGGTTCGTTTGAAAAAAATAGAAATGAACGGCGAAGATATGCTCGCCAGAAAGGCGCAGGACATCCTGGCCACATCCATCCAGCGGCTAGCAAGTTCAGTGGCAGGTGACGTTATGTCTACCATAGTCACTATCCCCTCTGATGAAGTGAAGGGAAAAATAATCGGAAAGGAAGGAAGAAATATTAAAACGTTTGAACGAATGACAGGCGTGGAGGTGATCGTGGATGACACACCAGGAGCTATCACCATTTCATCATTTGATCCAGTACGGAGACAGGTGGCAAAGATGGCGCTGGAAGAATTAATTAAGGATGGCCGAATTCAGCCAGTCAAAATTGAGAAACTTGTAGAAAAAGCTCAGCAGGAAATAAATAAAGTTATTAAGGAAAAAGGTGAACAGGCAGCCTATGAATGTGGAGTGTTTAATCTGGATCCGCGCATTCTCCTCATTTTGGGACGTCTGCATTTCCGAACAAGTTATGGACAAAATGTGCTACATCACTCTATAGAGATGGCGCACATTGCAGGAATGATAGCAGAGGAGCTTGGCGCGAACGTATCCATAGCAAAGGCCGGTGCCCTACTCCACGACATAGGCAAGGCAGTGGATCATGAAGTTGCAGGAACACATGTAGAAATAGGACGAAGGATTCTGCAGAAGTTTGGCGCACAGGAAGAAATCATTAAGGCAATGCAGGCGCATCATGAAGAGTATCCGTACGAAACAGTGGAGTCTATCATTGTACAGACCGCTGACGCCATTTCCGGAGCACGTCCAGGAGCGCGCAGAGACAGTGTAGAAAATTACCTAAAACGACTCGGCGAACTAGAAGGAATTGCAAATTCATTTAAAGGCGTAGAGAAGGCATACGCACTCCAGGCGGGCCGCGAAATTCGCGTATTTGTACTACCAGAAGAAATTACAGATATTGAAGCGCGGAAAATGGCACGGGAGATAGCGGTGAGAATTGAGAAAGAGATGAAATATCCGGGAGAAATAAAAGTTAATGTTATACGGGAGTCTAGGTCGGTGGAGTTTGCGAGATAGCAAAAAAGAGGCCTGGGCCTCTTTTTTGCTATCTTTTTTATTTTATGGCGGACATCCTTCTGGATGCAATACATAATCCCCTCCTCCCACAAGATGGTACAGTGAACTGCCGTCATAAAAATATCTTCTGCTGCCCGCAAGATTTTCATTTTCAAAACTTGTGGTAAGCACATACGCAGGTTCATTAAAAAAAACACAACCTGGGTCTCCAAGGACGAAGAGACTATTCTCTGGCATAGCAACATACTGGTATGCTCCCTCTTCTGACGATCCTTCGGGAGGAAGTGGTAATGATATATACGGTTGTAGATCTTCACCAAACTCATCCCAGCCTGTCTCATACGGACCAGAGGCGTCAGTCACAGCAACAAATGGATAACTGGGGTAAACACCATATGTATCATAATAAAACAACAGTGCTTTTTCTATCTGGTAAAAATCGGATAACCTTTTCGTATCACGACTTTTAGACCGTGCACTGTTTAAAGCAGCGAGCACTATAGAAGAAAGAAGGCTCACAATAGAGATTACTACAAGCAGTTCAATTAATGTGAATCCGTGACTTTTTTTATTATTCATTGTTGCCATATTATAGTAGCATTTTATTTTACATGCGGATGTGGATATTAAGGAGTGAATATTCAGGAGTTGTTTTAATAAATTGACTTTTTGTGTTATACACATCCCTATTTTTGGCCGTATTGCACAAAAAATGGCCTGGGATATAATGTTTGGGAGGTTAAAGCTAGGGTTTTATTAGCAGTAAATAATAACTATGAACAAACAAGCAATTATTGAAGCTGTTCACCAGGTACTAGGTGGAACGAAAGTCCAGGCAGAACAGGCAGTAGATGTAATGATCAACTCTATCGTTGACACACTAAAGAAAGGTGAAGAAGTTTCTATCGCAGGTATTGGTATCTTCTCTGTAAAACAGCGTGCAGCACGCGAAGCGCGAAACCCACGAACAGGAGAATCTATCCAGGTTCCTGCAATGAAAGTTCCAAAGTTTAGAGCTGCAAAAGCGCTTAAAGACGCAGTAAAATAAGGAGATTAGAAGAATTCTTTTAAAACAAAACCGGCGGTGGCCGGTTTTGTTTTTTTGGGAGGGTGGGTAGTTGCGCAAGTGTTACACTTTTGATACACTTACTACATGGCAACAACAAAACAACGAATCAACATAACAGCAGACCCTGAAATTGAACAGGCACTCAAAAGCGCAGCAAAGCGTGATAATGTACCCGTGGCCACAAAAGCCGCAGAGCTTATACAGATCGGCTTAGCACTTGAGGAGGATCTAGCGCTTTCTGTGATTGCCGAATTACGGTCCAAGAAAAAAGGGCTCTACGTACCCCATGACAAAGCCTGGTTATAACATTCTATACCATCAAGATGTTGTAGAAAGAGATATCCCTCTGCTAGACACGCCCATTAGGCTACGAATTAAAAAAGCTGTTGAGCAAAAAATATCTTTGCATCCTGAAATATATGGGTTACCGCTCAGAAGCACACTTAAGAAACTATGGAAACTTAGGGTTGGAGAATGGCGCATTGTATATGAAATAAAAGAGAATAACGTCATTATACTTGCCATTGCGCACAGGAAGGACGTATATAAAATAACAGAAGAGAGGAAGGAGTAAAGCGAGGTTTATTATACTAATGTACTAAATCATCCCCGTCACAGAAGCCTGTATCTCTGAAAACGTTGAACTAGGGTTATTTGAGAGCTCATTAAACGTACCTATCTCCGCAATAGTCCCCCTATCAAACACTATAACCCTATCAGTATTTTTAAGCGTAGAAATTCTATGTGCAATACTAATCACCGTTTTCTTTTGCAACTTCTCCTCAAGCGCACGTTGGATATGTGACTCCGTCCGGGTATCAAGCGAAGACGTAGCCTCATCAAGAACTAATATATCAGGATCCTTGTACACAGCCCGAGCAATACCAATACGCTGACGCTCGCCTCCTGAGAGTCTGTATCCTTTTTCACCGATAAGGGTATCAACCCCTTGTGGAAGTTTCTCTGTAACGTCCGCAAGCTGTGATATTTCTATCGCCCGAGCGAAGAGAGTAGCATCAAACTCTCGCATAAGAGTAATATTTTCCTTGAGCGATAGATTAAACATTTCTGAATCCTGTAATACGAGCGCAACGTTTGACGTCACCTCCTCATGCTTAATTGAGTAAAAATCAGTGTCTCCGATAGTATACTTGCCACTATTAAGCTCATGAAGGCCAAGCAGGAGCTTTGCAAATGTAGACTTTCCTCCGCCAGACTTCCCCACTACACCAATTTTTTCATTTCTTTTGATAGTTACGTTAACACCAGTGATACCAACATCTGCGGATGATACAGAATCAACACCAGAAGTCCTCTGTGGATAGGTAAATGTAGCATTTTCCAGACGAAGAGTATCCCAATCATGAGGAAAGCCGTTCGTACCCTGCCTCACATCTGACTTCTCTAGAAAAATAGGCATCATGCGTGAAATGCTCACTTTTGCATTTATAAGTTTATCTACCACATCAGTAGACCTTGAAACAGCGCCACTAAGTTTTTGAAAATAGTTATAAATAATAAAAATCGTACCGAGACTAAATGCTCCAATCACAAAATTTTGTCCAGTTAAAAACACTATTCCCCCCAAAGCAATCGCATTAATGATTTGGAATGATTTCCATTTATTATTCATTAAACCATGTTTCTTTATAGAAAAGTCACGGGAAAGAGCCTCTCCTGACATAATATTCATCTTGAAATCATCTTTTACGCCCAAAGTTTTAATAGTAAGAATATTTCCGAGTCCTTCATAGTATGTCCCTCCAGCTTTTTCTGTAGCAATATTGTGGGCATAATTCAATTCAACCATTCGACCATAGAAACTCATCTGCACGATAGTAAAAACAGCCAGGTATGCGAGACAGTATACAAAAAATAACGGCCTCATAAAAAGAAGTATCCCAAGAGTACCAATAATCGCTGTTGCATGAACAAAAACATCATTTGAAAGAGATGCTTGTAATTGTTTTAATGAATCGGTTCCGTTCTGAATACGCTGAACCTTATTACCGGTATTCTCTGCGTCATGCCACTTGATGGAAAAATCCATAAGTTTTTCAAATCCTTTTATACGGGTAAAATATGTTACTTCCGATTGAATATTGCTTAGCTTCCTTTTTACAGTCAAGCGAATGAGAGCGACTATTCCCGTTGTAGCAGACAGAAATATGACATATCCGTAAAATGGAGTGAGAGAATCACCTGGCGTGTACATGGTGAAGAAGTCCACAATACGCGCAATCACAAGAGTCGGAACAAGATCATAAAAAAGTACCATGAGCAGGATGATTGTGTAAGTTAGGTAGCTTTTTCTCTTGCCTTCAAGCAAGAAGTAAACAGCTTTTACCAGATCCAACCAGCCAAAATTGGGTTCTTTTTTGGAATTAGGGTTAGGCATAATGAAAGATTATAGCACCCGATGAGATATAAGCACTTTTTGGTGCGGGATAGGGGAATCGAACTCCTGACCACAGTTTGGAAAACTGTTGTTTTACCATTAAACTAATCCCGCATTTACAAAGAACAATATAGCAAATAAAGGAAAAAACCGCCAGAGGGCGATTTTTTCACTACTAAGTTTAAGTGTTCGCACGACTGCCCCGAATTATGCTGGAGGGCAATCACATTCTGCTAACGGCTTCCCACACTTTTCACATTTCTCTTCCATGGTTTCGCCCATTTTTTCTTCCATCATGATAATCAAATATTATTAACTAACGCTGATAATAATATTAGCTTTGATTACCGAGGATTCAAAACTAACATGGTAATTATAGCGCGCCGTCAAATTAACGCCAGGAGGTTATCCCCAGTTAACGATTTTTGGCAATTTTAATAACTGACTCAAAGTTATCCTTCTTCCCTACCTTGTTTTTTCGGATGAAGCCGCATTGAATACATTCGTGGGTAATGACATACTCCCCCGCTTTGGTTTCTACTAGTGACGGCTTCATAAGGCCGGCGCAGGCCGCTTTTCTGTCTCCAGGGTTTATATCCACATGTTTGCTCCAGAGGCACTCCGGACAGTGATTTGTATAGCCGTCCCCTATTACCTGCTTTTGACAGTTTTCACAGGTGAAATCTTCTATTGTACGCGTAAAGTGACGGTTTGAGCTCATAGATTCGGTCATTAGTCCCTTATTTATACGTCATTAAGGGTAATTACCAACATAACCAGATTACCCATGACACGTAAATATAGCAAGAAAGCACAAGAGAAAGTTAAAGAAAGCATGCATGAATTTAAGCGTGGAGAATTAATGAGCGGCAGTGGCCACAAGGTTAAAAACCCAAAACAGGCAGTGGCCATAGGCCTTTCAGAGGCCAGGAAAGAAGGGGCAAGGGTTCCAAAGAAGCGGTAAGCATGAAAATTATTGACTAAATGTTAAATCAATAGTATAAAAACAGCAGATTGGAGATTTTCATGATAAATGAATTAACAGCAGCTATTCTTGTCCCCTGTCATTTTATTTCGCCGCCTTATTGCGGGATCCATAAGTCCAACGAAACAAAGGCAATGGTGCGGAAACTCAAAGAATTGGTAGATTCAAATACAAAGGCCGTTTTTACGGTCTTTTTTATTGGAATTTTTCAATCCCCTGTGTTACTATGTGGAAGTTATCAACATTTCGGAGTGTGGTGTAACGGCTAACATTCTTGTTTTGGGAACAAGCGACTCCGGGTTCGAATCCCGGCACTCCGACAAGCGCTGATAAAGGACATCGGCTATATAACTATGTCCTTTATCATATATACCTTTGCATTCCGGTTTTCAGGATCCAATCTTACAATAATAGCCAGGAAATCCCAGCTTATCTCTGGGATATTATAGCTATATAGATACGTCTGAATAACCTTGGCTAGCTTATGGAGCTTAAAAGGGTTAATGTTATCCTCTGGCCTATACTCCCCTTTTGATGTTTCATGTTTAACATGGAGCGGGTACGTAACTGACTTCACCTCAATAAAGTAAAGCCTCCCCTCTTTCTCAGCAATAATATCTATCTCTCCCCACTTTCTTAAATAGTTTCGCTCAATAATAGTAAACTTATTCCTTTTTAAATAAATGCAGGCTATATCCTCTCCCACCTTCCCTATTTGTTTTTTTGTCATACCCACAATTGTACAAAAACAGATATGAAGAAACGTTAAAAAAATACTAAATTTTTAATAAAATCGTTTCATGTTTAACATATACCATATGTGCCACGTGAAACATTGTACAGGACAGATTAAACAGCACGTCTTTTTGCAGAAAACCTTTATTTTAAGCCATATAATGGTAAAAATAGACATTATTATGAGACTTTGACCTTGTGAATATAGGCCACAATATATGTCTTTTATGCACATAATCCCCAGAGTTATCCACAGTTTTGGTGTTTTTAGGGGATATTTGTCCTTAGGCTTTAAGACATTTAGGCATTACGTCTATTATGCCAATCTGGAACATAAATACCCTTTTACATTTATCACTGATAGGCTATAATGCTTTTATTGTTGATTGCGGGTATGGTTTAGTGGTAGAACACGTCCTTGCCAAGGACGAGATTCGGGTTCGATTCCCGGTACCCGCACATAATGAAAATACAGCTCTATGGAGCTGTATTTTCATTATTACACATGTGCACCCGGAGGGACTCGAACCCCCAATACAACGTCCGAAGCGTTACGTGATATCCATTTCACCACGGGTGCGTAGCTATGATGCTTTATTATAATACTCAATTAATAGCTTTTGCCAAGCAAACACTTTACGAAACGTGTCTATCCCATATTCACTTATTCTAAAACAACCCTTATAGTTAGGGTTCTTTTTGATAAGATGGGGCGTGGGTTTATACACAGTTGAATGAAAATTTGCCGCCGGAACTTGTACAATAGCTGACCAAAACTCTTCTAGATTTTCATCGGCATAAGGTTTATGTATAAAAAGCCTATATTTTAAGGCACTTTTATCAATTTTTAAGAATTTTTCTATCCATTTCATCATAAGACTTATCATAGCAGGATCTGAGTTAACAAATTGAAAATATCCATTCTTTTTTGCACCTTCAGCCCAATACATAGTCACCCCTACAGCAAAAAATGAATCGTTAATATGTAGCTCAAATTCCCTTTTAGCAATATTTGAAGCGGTTTTTTCTCGCTCAATTCGTCTTTCGGTGTTTTTAGCGGCTGCATTTAATCTTCCTTGGGACATATTGATATAATTTCGCTCTCTTAAGAGGGTTATTTCTGCATCACTTAACACCAAATCACTTAACCAATGTGAAAGAGAGCTTTTAGGCAGATTAAGCTCTTTTGAAATTTCTCTGTAGCTATAGCCCATTTTTCGCAGTTTTATAGCCATTTCTTTTTCTTGAACCTTGAGTTTCATATCACGTAATTATATATCTAGGTTTAAATAACTCAACATATTAGTTGCTGGTATAGACATATCAATGCTAGAATTTAAAAATGTTAACCACTCAAAAGACCCTTCACGCACATATTCCACCTGAGGTTTCACGAATAACCGAAACACTGAAAAACGCTGGTTTTGAGGCATATTTGGTAGGGGGATGTAGTAGGGATCTGTTACTTAAGAGGCAGCCGAAGGACTGGGACGTAACCACAAACGCCACGCCGGAGCAAATTATTGCTCTTTTTGAGGATACTTTTTATGAGAATAGCTATGGCACCGTGGGGGTTAAGAACGAAACAGAAGACGAAACGTTAAAAGTTGTAGAGGTAACTCCGTATAGGCTTGAGGCGGGCTATAGTGACTTTAGGCGACCAGACAGTGTCACATTCAGTAAAACCCTTGATGAGGATCTTAAACGCCGGGATTTCACGATTAACGCGATTGCGCTTGATATTAAAGATGACAAGACTGAAGTTATCGTAGATTTATTTGGAGGCAAAGATGATTTGCATTCAAAAACCCTGAGGACAGTAGGAGACCCTAATGACCGCTTTGGAGAAGACGCTTTACGAATACTACGCGCAGTGCGTCTTGCCACAGAGCTAGGTTTCACGATTAACAAAGAGACCGAAGAGGCCATTAAGACGAACGCTGGTTTGCTAGAAAAAATAGCAAAAGAGCGTATCCGGGAAGAATTCAATAGAATAATAATGTCAAAAGAGCCCATGAAAGGCTTAATAATGGCTCAAACATTAGACATTTTGAAATTTATAGCACCTGAACTAGAGAAGGCAGTAGGAGTGGAACAGAACCAGGCTCACTCGTATGACGTATGGGAACACCTTCTGCGCTCGCTTCAGCACGCCGCAGACAAAGAATGGCCTCTGGATATACGGCTAGCAGCTCTATTCCACGACATTTCAAAGCCAGAAACGCGTCGGTTTTCACATGAAACAAAGCAATGGACGTTCTATGGACACGAAGTGGTGGGTTCACGTGTAACAAAAAGGATACTTGAAAACCTGAGGTATTCAAACAAAATTATAGAAAAAGTAACAATGCTTGTGCGCTGGCATATGTTTTTCGCTGACACAGAGCAAATTTCGCTCTCTGCCGTGCGAAGAATGATAGCTAATGTAGGTCAAGAGAACATCTGGGACCTAATGAACCTGCGCATTTGTGACAGGGTAGGGACGGGACGACCAAAGGAAAACCCTTATAGGTTACGTAAATACAAAGCAATGGTAGAGGAGGCACTTCGAGCGCCAGTCACAGTAGGGATGCTAAAAATAGACGGAAAAAAGATCATTGAAACTGCAAATACGCCACCCGGACCGAAAATAGGCCATATTTTACATGCATTACTTAATGAAGTTTTGGATAAACCAGACCTGAATACCGAAGAATACCTAGCAAAAAGAGCACAGGAGCTTATTAAAATACCGGATGATGAGCTAAAGGCATTAGGGGAAAAGGGCAAAGAAACTAAGGCAATGGAGGAAGAGAAAAACATAAAGGACATACGGAGTAAGTACGGTGTTGCTTAAGGACATATCCGATTATCACCATAATGCAAAAGAAAACGGACTCATTGAGTCCGTTTTTAATTTGTCTTTCCTGTTTATCTCCGGAAAAACTAAAGCCGCTTGCATTTTCACTAAGAGGTTAAAGCAGTGAAAAGAGTAGCGGCTTTTGAGAGGGAGGAAATAACCATAAAGTCTCCTAAGTGGGCCGTCACAAGTCTCGAAAAATAAAAAATTAAATAAGTGCGTAGAAATGTGTTAAGCCAGACAAAGCAAACCAAAGGTCCTTCCAAAAAAACTAATACTAACAACAAGAGCACATTTTAAAAGAACTGTGTCCGAAAGAACAAATTGTTCGCGATTCATGCCTCGGTAACAGAATCACTACTTCGGGTCTGGGATAATTATAGCAGGCATAAAAGACACGTAAAGGACATTACTGTGGATAACTGTCTTTTATAATTTTGACTGCCAAAATAGCGTTAATTTATCCAGGTTATTCCAGCTCAATCATTACTGGGCAGTGATCTGATCCCTCTACTTCCGGCAAAATTTCCGCTCTCTTCACCTTACTTTTTAGGCTTTCTGAAACGAGTATGTAATCAATTCTCCATCCCACATTCCTAGCCCGAGCATTAGCAAAATGTGACCACCATGTATAGAAACCGTTGCCTTCATGGAACATTCTAAACGTATCCACAAAACCAGCGTCAATAAAAGCCTGGAAACCTGAGCGTTCTTCTTCAGTAAACCCTTTCATGCCCTCATTTTCTTTGGGACGTGCCAAATCATCAGATGTATGCGCAACATTTAAATCCCCACAAAAAACAACGGGTTTTTTCTGCTCCAGACTTTTACAATACGCCAAAAAGGCAGGGTCCCAGTGCTTATGTCGCAAAGGTATTCTACTTAGGTCATCCTTTGCATTTGGTGTATACACTGTAACCACGTAGAAATCAGGGAATTCGGCAGCAATAACCCGCCCTTCTTTTCCCGGATCTCCATATTTATCTGCAGTTAAGCCATATTTTTGAGCAATATCCTCAGGAAGTCCATTTGCTACCGAGAGTGGCTTTATTTTTGTAAACACGGCAGTACCAGAATACCCTTTCTTTTCCGCAGAATTCCAATACTCTTCATAATCAGGCAAATCCACCGCTACCTGGCGCTGCTCCGCTTTCGTCTCCTGTAAACACAGGATATCTGGCTGATACTGTTCAATAAACGGCATAAACGTGCCCTTTTTAATCACAGCCCGGATACCATTCACATTCCAAGAATATATTTTCATAGCGTAATTGTATCAAAGTACGTCCCATGAGCAATTTCAACAGACACCGGGCTGTATCATACACATTGTATAAGTGCCATTTAACTCATATAATTAAAGCAATTATTAACCTGCATAACCCAACAAAACAATCATGTCACTTGAATACATCTCAGAACGAGTAAAAAAGAATACCGAAAACGTGACAGGTCTACATAACTCCATCTGGGGTGACTTTAAGGAAATCCGCGGGGATGTAAGTAATATCACTGGTGATGTAAACATGCATAAGATAAAAGGTGATGTTTCAAACATAAATGGAGATATCACTGGTGTACAGGGTGACGTTTCATTTGTTCATGGGGATGTGACACACCTACGCGGTGATCTTACGCGAATAAGTGGAAAAATAACCAACCTCACAGGTGATCTAAGCGGTGTCACTGGAGATATCACAAACATTTATGGAAGCGTGACAGATATTCGCGGGGATGTAAGTAATATAAAAGGTGACGTAAGTGATCTACTAGGGGATATTAGTGGGCTTAAAGGTGACGTAACCAATATCCAAGGAAATGTTACAGATTTATTAGGGGACGTGACGCATTTAACTGGAAACGTGACAAATATAGAGGGGGATGCCAGTGGATTAACTGGAAATGTGACAGGAATGCAAGGGGATGTAACTGGTCTTCAGGGAAATGCCGAAAAATTGGCCACAGAAATACAGAACTAACCCACCCCTTGCATTAGATATGTATTTATGCTACTATCTCCACATAATGCTTTCAACGAAGAAGAAACAGAAAATTATCAAGGATGTAGCTATCCACCCAAAGGACACTGGTTCTCCAGAAGTCCAAATCTCTATTTTAACAAAGAGAATTGAGGAATTAGCTGCACACCTGAAAAAACACGCGAAGGATAATCACTCCCGAAGAGGGCTCCTTGCAATGGTGGCGGATCGCCAGGCTCATATCGCTTATTTGATGAAGAAAAACCCAAAGCGATACTCAGCAATTGCAAAGAAACTAGACCTCAAGAAGAAGTAATAACATTCCGCCTCGTAGCGGTTTGTTTATTTTTAACTGCAATTTTGCAGTTTTCATAAAGTAAGTAAACGTTCATTTTTTCCATAATTTATTGAAATCTCTTTTTCGTTAAGCATTTTTATAAGTAAACCGTGTTTAACCCAACAATTACACCGTAATTAACAGGGCGATAACACTTTTATATGTCAGTAATTAAACATAAGGAACAGCGTGTCGGTATTTTTATAGATACGCAGAACCTCTATCATAGCGCTAAAAACCTTTACGGAGGCCGAGTAAACTTTGGTCAAATTGTAAAGGATGGTTTAGCAGGCAGGGCACTCATCCGCGCTGTGGCATACGTAATCACTACAGAATCAGGCGACGAAAAGAACTTCTTTGAGGCGCTCGGTAAAATGGGGATTGAAACAAAAACTAAAAACCTTCAGATTTTCTCCGGAGGAAGCAAAAAAGCAGACTGGGACGTGGGAATGGCGGTGGACGCAGTAAAAATGGCGCCGAAATTAGACACTGTGATCCTTGTAACAGGGGATGGGGACTTTATACCTCTCATAGAATACTTAAAGGTAAACGAGGGGTGCCAAGTGGAAGTGATTTCATTTGGAAAATCATCATCAGGAAAGCTCATAGAAGCGGCGGATGATTTTATAGACCTCGACAGAAACCCGCGTAAATATCTTTTAGGAGGTGGGGGAGGAGGAGTAGGCCGAAGAGACAACAGAAAACGCACGGAGCCAAAGGAACAGAAAATAATACCCACACCAGGAGTAGAGCCCAAGATGCTTTAATCACATATCCATTAATTTGTATAAAAACCGCCTCACCGCGGTTTTTATTTAATTTAAATGCGTAGGTATTGTATACTTGTGTAATATATGGAACCGAATCCAAACATACCTCAAAATCCATCTCCAGCACCAGCGCAGCATCTACCACAGAATCCACCGCAGAACCTTCAAGAGAAACCCTCAGAAACCACACCTGTAAAACCTGACGTAAGAAAGATTTTACGCACCTACGAACTAGACACTGCGCATGTGCTCCAGAAAAAAAATGCTTCTGTGGTTAAAATGGCAGTCGCAGAGTCAAAGAAAAAAGAAAACGCAGAAGTGCTGCGAACTTATATACCGCCCAAAAAGACAGCAAAATCACTCATGTGGATTTTCCTTTGTCTTATCTTCTTCGGATTAGGAGGAGGGGTTATATATTATCTCTACCAGGCGGATTTGCTAACATTTAATTCAAACAAAGAACCCGCAGCGCCAGTTAAAATCACCGAAAGCTTAATAGACGCAGATGTTCAAAAAGAAATAAACATTTCTGCACAGCAAAATATTTTTGAAGCAATCCTTCATGAGCGCACAAACTCATCTCTATCTGCGGGGCAAATAGAACATATTGTATTTACCCAAGGAACAGGCGAAACAAAAGAGATTACTGCAGCGGAAACATTTCTGCGCATAGTAAGCAGTGAAGCGCCTGATATGCTTCTGCGTTCGCTATCACCTGAATTCATGTACGGATTTCATCAAACAAGCGGCAACGAACCCTTTCTGGTACTTAAAGCTGAATCTTTTCAAAGTGGATTTGCCGGAATGTTGGCGTGGGAAAAGACCATGTTTGATGACGTAAACCGAATATTTACTCCAATAGAACCACCTGTAGAAGCTATCACTGTAACAGCTCCGGCAGTAGCAAGCACAACAAGCACCACCACAACAGCTGACATTTTGGAGCCAAAAGCGTCATTTGAGGATGTGGTGATCCGAAATAGAGACGTGCGCGTGTTACGAAGCACTTATAACGAAATAATGCTTCTATACGCATTTATAGATCCGCAAACGATAGTTATCGCCACCTCAGCCAGCACGCTACAAGAGCTACTGGAACGGGTAGAAAAGAGAATTTACGTACGATAATAAAAAATAACAAGGGAATAGACACTGTTGTGCCTATAATTGCCGTCTGTTATGATTGTGATATGCAAAACAACACACAACACTACAAAACAGAACTTGAAAAGGAGTTGGCTATACTAGAGGGTGAATTAAAGACGGTAGGAAGAATAAATCCAAGCAATCCTGGTGACTGGGAAGCAGTGCCTCAGAAGATGGATATAGATTCAGCTGATGAAAACGAGGTGAGTGACAAAATAGAGGGATATGAGGAAAATAGCGCTATTCTAAAACAACTTGAAACGCGTTTTAATGAAGTGAAAAAGGCACTCCAAAATATTGAAGAGGGAACTTTTGGAAAATGCAACGTATGCGGCAAAGATATTGAAGAGAAAAGACTTGAGGCAAACCCGGCAGCAAGCACATGTATGGAACACATGAAGTAATAGGAGAAATTGTAGACATTATAAAGAAAAAATAAAATCGGCGTTGCCGATTTTATTTTTTCTTTATCACCCGCATGGTACGGTTATCGTATGAGTTTTGCAAAGGTACACAGTGCACAAACGCTTTTTTTGAAAGCGCACATAATAGATATAGAAGTGGACATTTCAAATGGCCTTCACTCGTTTTCTATTGTAGGACTGGGGGACAGGGCAGTGGAAGAGGCAAAAGACAGGATTGCTGCTGCAATAAAAAATTGCGGGTTTACTTCTCCAAAGTCAAAGAATCAAAAAGTGGTAGTGGCCTTGGCGCCAGCAGATATTAAAAAAGAAGGGACACTATTTGACGTGGGTATGGCCTTGGGATACTTACTAGCCGCGGGTGAAATTCAATTCAACGCCGAACATACACTCTTTTTAGGTGAACTTTCGCTTGACGGTGAATTAAAAAAGATACACGGCGTGTTACCTATAATATCCCACGCAAAAGAAGCGGGGTTCAAAGAGGTATTTGTTCCGCGGGAAAATGCGGAAGAGGCAGCATTGATATCCGGCATCACTATTTATCCCGCCAAACACCTAACCGATATCATTCATTACCTACAGGGGAACATAGAAATGGATCCAGCTCCTGTCACTGAAATAAAACGAAACAAAGACAATCTAAAGGTAAACTTTACCGACATTAAAGGGCAAAGTGGGGCGAAACGGGGTTTGGAAATAGCAGCTGCAGGCGGTCATAACATTGCACTGTTTGGTCCGCCTGGCACAGGAAAAACAATGCTTGCAAAAGCTTTCGCAGGTATTCTTCCCGACCTTTCATTTGATGAGGTTATTGAGGTAACGGGAATACATTCCGCCGCGGGGATACTCTCCGGCGAGCTAATCACCGAACCACCGTTTAGAGCGCCTCATCATACAGCGTCACATATAGCGGTTATCGGTGGTGGCTCAAACCCGCGGCCAGGTGAAATAACGTTGGCTCATCGCGGTGTACTTTTTTTGGACGAATTTCCTGAATTTGACAGAAGAGTAATAGATTCTTTACGTGAACCACTGGAAGAACGCAGTATTAACGTGGCACGAGCAAAGCACTCTGTACATTTTCCCGCGCACTTTATTTTACTCTGCGCCATGAACCCATGTCCGTGCGGAAATTTTGGCATAGAGGGTAAAGAGTGCCTCTGTTTACCGCTCATGATACACCGGTATCAGCAAAAAATATCTGGACCGATAGTAGACCGCATAGATATGTGGATAGAAGTTTCAAAAACAAACCACACTATTTTATCCGAACATACCATCTTTCCAGAATCCAGTGAAGCGGTAAAAAAGAGGGTAGAGCGTGCACGGAATATACAAAACGAACGATTTAAAGACACGTCCCTGCGTTTAAACTCAGAAATGGGCGCGCGGCACATAGGGGAATTTACAACTCTGCATAAAAGCGCGCGGGCACTTTTATCAAAAGCAGCAACAGATATGGATCTTTCCGCACGCTCCCACCACCGTATATTAAAACTCTCGCGTACCATTGCAGATCTTGCTGGTAGCGAGAGTGTTAATACCGAACACATTTTAGAAGCGCTTCAGTACCGCAGGAAAGCTAGAACGGATTTTTAGCACCGCGGATTTCAAAGTGAAGATGTGACCCGGTAGATTTTCCAGTAGAACCCATAAGCGCAATCTGCTGACCCTGCTCTACACGCGCACCTACATTCACCAAGAGCTTGCTTGCGTGCGCATACAGTGTCTGCGTTCCGTTTGCGTGAGAAATAACTATATAGCTACCGTATCCATGATTCCACCCGCTAGCAGAACTTACAATAACTGTTCCGGCTGCAGCAGCGTAGATAGGTGTTCCGATAGAATCGGCTATATCCACACCATTATATCCATGGAGCCCCTGTGTTCGTGTACCTCCCTTAACTGGACGGGTAAAGTAACCAGAGTAGCTTGGACCATCTGCGCCACGAAGAGGTGCTGTTAATTTTTCGGTGGTTTTTTTAACAGGCGCCACAGGTGCCGCTATTTCGCCATCCGGCACAAGAAGGATATCACCCACAGCCAGCACGCTTTCTTCATTCAGATTATTGTATTCCATCACCTCCTCTAGGTCTGCCTTGTACTTTGTAACTATCCCCTTAAGTGTTTCGCCTGATTTTACATTATGACGCACACCTGACATAGGAAGAATAACAAGCGTCTGACCCTCCTTTATGACGCCGTTTTTAAGGTCATTTGCCCACATGATAGTGTTTACAGAAACACCGAACATGACTGCTATTCCACTTAATGAGTCTCCAGAACGAACCACATAGGTACTAATCTGGCCGTTTGATGTACCGCCATCTATGTCCGCAATAGTTCCAGAGGGTCCCGCTTCATACAGAAGAGCACTGCCTCCCACTATTGCCACTTCAGCTCCACCACGTGAAAGTGTGGGATCTGTGTTTACCGCGGCATGCAAAAGCGGCATATTTTGTGAATTCACCTCATGTTCGGCGGCCGCTGTCTGAGCCCGTGCCTCCTCATTAAACAAATTTGAAACAAACGAAACTATACCTGCGTTTCCCGTAAGGGGGAGTGTAAAAGCTATTATAAAGACAAATAGCCTTTGCAAAAAATACTTCATAAGTGTAGATAACGACACGCTCTTTTTAAAACAATTTCCGGAAGAGCTTTGTCAAATTTTTATATTACCTTGGGTTAAGATTAAAAATACGGCTCAACTGCGTCATTTCTGGAAAATATGGCTCAATAGAGCCATAAAAACAGTCATCCATTCATAAATACTCTATCAGAATACGCGGTTCAAACTTAAAAGTCAACGGCCAAAAAACTCTTCGTGGGGATAACAATATGTGATGAATTTTGTCAACGTAGGCTATTGACTTTTTACACATGTATTAAATAATAAAACAAGTACATGATTATACGGCTTAGTACAAGGCTCATCAATAAAACTATTCAATATTTAGTACCAAGGTCAATAAGGGGAGAGTGCCCCTTCGTGGTAAGATGTGGCACATGGACCACCTAAACGGATTAAACATTAGACAACGAGAAGCAGTAGAGACGCTAGAGGGACCCCTCCTTATCATTGCAGGGGCGGGGGCAGGAAAAACAAAAACCCTTACACACAGAATTCTGCATTTGATACTGAACGGAGTGGCGCCACATGAGATTTTAGCCATCACTTTCACCAACAAAGCAGCCAAGGAAATGCGGGAACGCGTAGATAAGCTACTTTCTGCAAGCCGGGAGCTTAATATGCCTATTTCTATGCAAGAAAGACCGTTTATGAGCACCTTCCACTCACTTGGCGTACACATTCTCAAGGAAAATGCGGCGCTTCTAGGGATTCCGCGTCACTTCACCATATATGACAAAGCGGATTCAAAGCGAGCCATTAAAGAGGCTGTGGCCGCCTGTGATTTGGACCCAAAACAATATGAGCCCGGAAAAATTATGGGGGCAATTTCCCGCGAAAAAGGTAACTTTGTAGTACAAAGTGAGTATGAAGCTGCGAATTCTGGAGATTATTTCAAGGAAATAGTAGCAAAAGTGTGGGGAAAATACGAAGCAATCCTACAAAAGGAAAAATCGCTGGATTTTGACGATCTTTTGCTTAAAACAGCGCGGTTACTGCAGAAAAACGAAGCAGTTCGTGAGCGGTATCAGAAAAAATGGAGGTATGTACATATAGACGAATACCAGGACACGAACAAGGTTCAGTATACGATTTCAAGGCTTTTAGCCGAAAAACACAAGAATATATGCGTTGTGGGGGATGTGGACCAGACCATTTATAGCTGGCGCGGGGCAGACATAGAGAACATCCTTAACTTTGAAAAGGACTATCCTGAGGCAAAAGTAATCCTTTTAGAGGAAAATTACCGCTCTACACAGACTATTTTAAGCGCGGCAAACCAGATTATTCAAAAAAACATCTACCGAAAGGAGAAAACCCTGTTCACAAAGAACGGCGAAGGGGAGAAGATTGGGCTTGCTATCAACTTTGATGAAACATCAGAGGCTACATTTATAGCAGAGAAGGCTCGTGAACTGATCCGTAACGGCACAGAACCGCGGGAGATAGCTGTGCTTTATCGCGCAAACTTTCAGTCACGAGTATTAGAAGAAGCGTTTTTACACAAAAGCGTTCCGTACCAGATTTTAGGAGTGCGATTCTTTGACCGTAAAGAAATCAAAGACGTACTTTCATATATCCGCGGTGCATTGAATCAAGAAAGTGCGGGGGATATTACGCGTATCATAAATGTACCGGCGCGCGGTATCGGAAAAGTAACCGTATTAAAAGTGCTCGCAAACCAGGAGCAGGCGCTTCCCGCAGCCATGAGAGAAAAAGTGGCGAACTTTAAAAAACTTCTTGGACGAATAAGGGAAGTGGCACTCAAAGATAAACCATCAGAGCTTATAAAATACATCATCAAGGAGACCGGAATGGAAATGATGTATAAGTCTGGAAAAGAAGAAGATGAAGAAAAGTTAGAAAACATTCGCGAGCTCGTGACACTGGCTACAAAATATGATTACCTTCCCACGGAAGAAGCGGTGGAAGCACTCCTCGCAGATGCCGCGCTAGCTACTGACCAGGATGAACTCATAAAAGACCACAACCGTGTAAAACTCATGACTGTTCACTCATCAAAAGGTTTGGAATTTGATTATGTGTTTATTCCCGGACTTGAAGAAGATTTATTCCCGCACAAACGCATGGATGAAAATGAAGTGGTAGGGAAAGATGCAGAAGAAGAACGGCGCCTTTTCTATGTAGCCCTCACGCGTGCGCGAAAAAAAATATTTCTTTCGTATGCGCAAATGCGAACTATTTACGGTTCGCAAAAAGTAAACCTTATGTCGGAATTCATTACCGACATTGACGAAGCTCACCTAGAGAAACAAGAAGAGGAAGAGGCACGGGGAATTAAAGCTATCTTCATTGATTTCTAAAATACGGCTTAAAATATGAATATATTTGCAAAAAAATCGCTTGGCCAGAACTTTCTAAACTCTCCTCATGCAGTACAGGAAATTATTGACGCAGGAGCAATAACACAAAATGAAACTGTCCTTGAAGTGGGGCCGGGTAAAGGTGTGCTCACGCGCGCACTACTTAACGCAGGTGCCCATGTGACAGCGGTAGAGAAAGATGATCGCATGATTCCACTTCTCAAAGAAAAGTTCGCGGCAGAAATAGCTGCAGGGAAACTCACGATCATCCACGCAGATATTTTAGAAAAAAAAGTGGCCGACTTTGGAATTAGTTCATATAAACTCATCGCAAACATCCCGTACTATATAACAGGTGAGCTGATGCGAAAATTTTTTGAAGAAGATACTCAGCCGGAACGCATGGTACTCATGGTTCAAAAAGAAGTAGCTGAAAGAATTGTGGCGCGTGACGCGAAAGAAAGCATACTGTCTGTGAGTGTAAAAGTGTACGGCACACCAAAATACATACGGACGGTAAAAGCATCTGCATTTATTCCCGCACCAAATGTAGATTCTGCAATTCTCCTTATAGAACATATTTCAAAAGATTTCTTTACACAACACAGTGTTTCTGAAAAAAGATTTTTTGAATTACTGAAAGCGGGGTTCGCACACAAACGAAAATATCTTGCAAAAAATTTAGAAGACGTGACAGACAAAGAAACTATTGTACGTGCGTTTGCTGAAGCGGAGATAGACACGAAAGCACGAGCGGAGGATCTGTCAGTAGAAACGTGGAAAAAACTTGTGGAGGAGATTTCAAGGGATATTTAAATAATCAAAAGCGGGACGATAACTATAGACCGCTTGTTCCTGTCATAGTAATTTCTCCCCATGAAACCAGCGGCACACAGCCTGTACCCACATAGAGCTGACACGACTGAACGCCAGGAGTATATTTACCCAGGAGCCATGCACCCGGACGCACAGAATAATGAGCGTATAGGCCATTGCCAGGTATTACTCGAGCTGGGGGATATACCAGTGGCCCGGCAAGCGGAACACTTGAACCATTAAAAAGAGGGGTCAAAAATAGCCACATATTTGGCTCACCGCACGTACACGGCATCATATAAGTCACAAAACCACCAAAAGGGAGTAGTCCGCCGCCGCCTTGGGCAAGCGCAGCTGGAGCTGCACTTAGGTACACAGAAGCACATATTATGACTGCACATGTAAATTGATATATTTTTATCATTTTATTTTGATTGTAAACCTAAAAGGACTAGGATTTAAGCCATTTTCATTCTGCACGTACATCCACATATCATGACTGGTGTTTTTAAGCTCAGGGGTATCCACCATAGCCGCCAAATGCGGAAAATCGCTCATTTTGACTTTTATTGTAGCACCATCAGCAGAAGAAACGCCGCTAATATTTCCCAATGTGGTGAAAATATTATTATCCTTTGCTGTAAAACCCTTGCCAGATATGGTGATCTCGTCATCTTCTGTTGCATAGTATGGCAAAACATTATCTATTACAGGTGCAGGAGCAGGGTTTTCTGCTACCACAAAATATATAGGAGTACTGGAATTTCTGCTTGTGCCGTTTGAATTTTTTACCCACACCTCATGTTTTCCCAAAGAAAGCCCTTCGGGGAGTATAAATGCAAGACTTGTACCCAAGAGGCTTGAAATATGTGGAATTTCGTACGTCCCATCAATAACTGCTGTGTTTTGAGCAGGCTTAAAGCCCGAACCGCTTAAAATAAGGACTCCTTGAGGTTCCACCTGATAATTTAACGCCCTATAAACATGCACCGGCTCAAAAACACCAAGAAGATCTTGAAGATTAGGGCTTATAACATTTGTTTGCGTCTCGGGGGCGTTCCTAGTTCCACCAAGCATGCTTTTCAGGATGGCTACCAGGCGCGAAATTTCGTTTTTCTCATACGCAGAGACAGAATAAGTGCCAGAACCATCAGATTCAGCAGGATGTGGTGTAGTCTGCGCGCCCGTTTTTACCGCAACCGCATTTAAAAAAAATATCGGGAAAATAAAAAACGGCAATAATTTTTTGTTTAAGAAAAATTTCATATGAACGTTTTACAGTATACCATTTTTATCCACACGTTGGTGTAGATATACATATAATTAAAGAAGGAATTTTGCTATAATTGTTTCAAGTTTTTAATACCAACACCTTGAGAGGATCCACCAAAAAAAATCTGCTTCTTTTTATTGTGTGTGCCGCTGTCATAGCGTGCGCTTTTGCATACGCAGAATATCGCAACAGCTCAAAGAAAACCACCGTCCAGGTAGAAAGTGACGTAATAGCCGCAGAAATCCTAGCCACCACATTGAGCACCACAGATACTGACGGTGACGGACTTAAAGATTGGGAAGAGGAGCTGTGGGGTCTCAATGCAAATAACAAAGACACAGACAACGATGGCATTGACGACGGAAGAGAGGTAACGGAACGCGCACAAAAAAATGATGAGCATTTAGAAAAAAGTGCTTCAGCAGCAACTGCGGTAAAAAAAGCGACCCAGACAGAAGAGTTTAGTAAAAAATTCTTTACAAACTATCTAGAACTTCGAAAATCAGGAAATTTAAATGAAGCATCTATACAGGATTTAGTAAGCAGGATGGCTGAAGGAGTGACCAATACAAAAACATCACCAGCCTATACAACCAAAAACATTGTAATCACCCCATCTACGACCAACGAAAATTATAAACGTTATGCAAATACTTTTGGAACCATCCGTGAACGTTACAAGCAGTCATATGAAAATAATCCTCTCCAGGTTTCGGAAGACGGGCCGAACCTTGAGGACCCTAAACTTCTAAAACGCATTGGAGAAATTTCTGAAATGTACAAAAAGATGGCCGCAGAACTTTCAAAAGTTCCCGTCCCACAGCCGCTTGCCTCAACACACCTCTCACTTCTTAATTCATATCTTCAAAGCTCCGCCGGCCTTTACCAAATCAGCATCATTGCTACCGACCCTATCCTTGCCATCAAGGGAATTGCACAACACCAAGAAGCATCCGTGCGTGAACAAGCGCTCGTAAAAGACGTTTCAACTTTTCTAAAACAAAAGGGAATTATCTTCACGCTCGGGGAAGGTGGCCGTTTTTTTGAAACATACATACCACAATGAACCGGCTTAAAAAAACAATCTCATTTGTACTTATTGCCGCAACCCTTGCGTCAAATGTTTTCTTTATATTTCCAGGTATAGGTAACGCTCAGGTAGACACCTCTGTACCAGTTAACGACAAGGCGAGCAACAGTGTGAACTGCGGAGTTAACTTTTTCGGAGTCTGCGTTCCGTTCACAAGCCTAGATTCATTTGCGTGGTTTGCTGCAAAAGTAATGATCCGCCAGCTCACCACGGACGTGGTTAACTGGATTAACTCTGGTTTTGACGGTAATCCTGCGTTCGTAACAAACCCTGCCGGATTTTTTACCAACATCGTGGATGAACAGATCGGCCTTATGATAGAGCAATCATCTGACCTGAACTTCCTCTGTAGCCCATTCAGTATTGATATACGTCTGGCGCTCGCATTCAAGTATCGCCCATTCCAAAAGAAAATCACCTGTACACTTTCCGACGTTATCCGAAATTCGCAAAACGCAGTTACAGGAGCATCTATTAACGGTTTCACCGCGGGTGATTTCCAGCAGGGAGGCTGGCCAGCATTTATTTCCATGACCACAGAACCGCAAAACAACGTCTACGGAGCATACATGGAAGCAGAGAACGAACTTTCTATACGGATAGGAAATAAACAACTTTTAAAACGTGATGAGCTAGGCGCCGGACGCGGGTTTCTTTCTTGGGAGAAGTGTACAGATGTAGCGGACGACTTCGTAGGACCTTCAGCGGGGGAACGTGAACGTGACATAACAGGAAATAGCTATAACGAGACCGTAGCAAATGCAAACAAAACAGGACGGCGAAATTGTGAAGTGCAAACCCCCGGCTCCGTGATAGAAAGCCAGCTGGAAACATCGCTCGGTACGGGGATCAGACAGCTAGAACTTGCGGACAGCTTCAATGAAATTACTAATGCATTAGTAGCACAGCTCATAAATCAAGTATTGCAAAAAGGTCTGGGTGCAGTGAGTGGAGGTGGAGCACGAGATCCAGAATCTTACATTAACCAGATTGAAAATGACCGCACAGAACAAAACCAGCAGCTCCAGAGTATAAAGGAACGTGTCATTCCCGAAATAGACAGACTTCTTCAGACAGAAAATGCATACAAGTCACTTAAAACCGCTACAGTAAATCAAATTCTACAAACTAGGCAGACATTGGACTTCGCGCGAACCTGTTTTGTGGAAAAATATGATCATGTATCAAGGAGCAAGCGAGTAAAAGTAGAGCGAGCACTAGAGGACATAGATGAGACATTGTCCGAGCAAATCAATCCATTAGCGGGACCGCTTCTGGCAGACTTGGACAGAGTAAACCAAAACATCACTACGCTAGAGGGAGCAAAGAGGGAATTAAACAGCGCAGTAACACTTAACGACACCTACTATCCCACACAGGATATAACCAGTCTCACCGAAAGCGGGCAACTCCACACAGACGAAGACAGGACAGCTGCTACCACAGAGAGGGAGGAGGTGAGTACAAAGATGAACGTACTGAATAACTGGGCAGACAACAGACTTCGAGAGTGCCAGTTACTATAAATATACACTAAATGAAAAAGCTACTAACAAACATCCTTATATCATTATGCGTGATCGCCGTAGTAGGCGGGGTGTTTGTGCCGGTGGAGGCGAAGGCGGTGGACGTAGCAGGATATGCGGCCGCACTGGTAGGATCTTTTATAAATATCAGCCTTGACACAGTGGTTACCGTTTTAGGTTACCTTGGTGGCATTGTCCTTGAAATAAGCGCTCGCCTACTTGCTATTTCTGGTATTCTTCTTAACTCTGCCATGAACGTAACGCTTAACTTATCGGGGCTAGTGAACTCAAATGATTCTATCGGGGCAGTATGGCGCACCATCCGGGACTTTTCAAGTATTTTCTTTATATTCATTCTTCTGTACGCGTCTATTTCAACAATCCTGGGCGCTGAAGGCGCAATGAGTCCCAAGAAGTTAATTCCAAAAATAGTCATTTGCGGCCTTTTGATAAATTTCAGTTTATTTTTTACAAAAATAATAATTGATGGATCAAATGTGGTAGCAATGGGCTTCTATAGTGCAATAGCCCCATCAAATGATACGTCTAAACAAACAAACTTTGGAGGCGGATTTATCGCCTCAGATGGTGGAATTTCAAATGTATTCATGCAGACACTTGGTGTGTTAAGTATTTATAATCCTCAAGGAGCCGCGGAAGCAAAAGAGGATTTCGGCAGAAAAACAGTAGCCTCTATCTACTTTGGAGCGGCTATAATGGTTATTGCCGCCGCAAGTTTCCTTCTAATATCCATAATGCTTATGGTGCGAATAGTGGTACTTCTTATCCTTCTCGCCACCTCACCTATATATTTCATAGCAATGGTGCTTCCTAAAACACAAGAATACGCATCAAAATGGATGAGTACACTCATAGGTCAATCACTATTTCCTGTGGTGTACCTTGCGCTAGTATACATTTCACTTAAAATTATCAAATCATTCAACGATTTAAATAACCTAAATCAAACAAACAACGAGAGCTTCGCTGAGCTATTCATAAACGGAAACAATGTAAGTGTTCTCTTCAACTACATCTTGGTCATTATTCTATTGAATTCTGCCGTGGTGGTGGCTGCGAAGTTTATGGGCGAGACAAGCAAATGGAGTGGCAATATACACAAGAGATTAACTGGGGTAGTGGGCAGCTATGTAGGAAGAAGGACCTTAGGATGGGCAGCGTACAAAGCTAAAGAATCCGACACATTTAAATCATTTGCCTCAAGAGCACCGGTTTTTGGCTTAGCTACATCAAAAAGTCTTGGCGCATTGGCAAATAAGAAGTTTGGTGGCGATAAAGTAAGCTATGAATCAAAACTTAAGGATGACATAAAAAAGAAGAAAGGGTTCTATAAGACAATCGGGGAAGGAGATAATAAAGAAGCCGGAAAAGCAAGACAGGAACAGTATTTCAAATCTCTAAGTTCAGACAGTTTGTTAACGTTTATGCTCACCAACAGGACCGACAAAGAAGCCTACAAGGAGATTAAAAAAGAACGCGACAAAAAAGAAGCAAAAAAGAATAAAGAAAAAAATAAGCAAAAAACGAGCCAACTAGACAAGGAAATCTCAGAAATTGATGAATTACTTAAAAATGATCTAGTCCGGATAGCACGAAAAGATGAGTTGGAAGAGAAGAAGGCACGTCTCGAGAAAGAGAGGGATGATGTAAAGAAAAAAGTAGATATGGCAGAAGAAGCGGAAGAAGAAGAACGATTGGAAAAGTTATCAAAGAAAGTAAAAGGTGACGGCGATAAAGACAAAGACGAGGATAAGGAAAAAAAGGATGAGGGAAAAAAGGAAAATAAGGACAAGTAGCTAGTAACTATGGATTATACCAAAGAATTTATTCAAGAGCAGTTTACAAAGCTTCCTCCCGAATTAAAGGAGGCTTTGTCCTCTGTATCAGTAATACACATTATTGAGGTTATAGCTCGTCAAAACGAACTTATGCTTGACCAAGCTGAAGAACTCGCTGAGGCAGTAGGCTTAACAATTCTTGGCGTATACCCCGGGGAAGATTTTTCACATATTATTCAAGAAAAATTAGAGATAGACAGAGCCGCCGCAGACATAATAACACAGCAAGTTAACGACCATATTTTTCTAGAAATCAGAAGCGCACTCAAAACGATCCGTGCACATAAAATTGACTTCGATGAGGAGAAAAAGAATCAGCCAGAAGTGCGCAAGTTAACACCAAAGCCTGCAGCGCCATTATTTAAAAGAGTAACGAAAGACGAACCTAAACGAAGTGACCCGGAGAAGAAAGCTTCTCTAGAAGAACAGGCTCCCACTAAGCCGCCTGAAGTCAAAGCCGAAGCTTTCCAACAATTCCAACACTCACCAATAAAAGCAGCTCCTACACCTGTTCCACCACCCCCACCAAAACCCGAAAGCCAAAACATTGCGTACGTAGCACCACGGCAGGGAACAGCACAGGGTACTCCCGCAGTTCCACAAACTCCCAACAAGAAAACATACATGGATCCGTACCTCATGAACAGGGACCGGCTACTCTATGAATTGGAAAATCCTTCAGGAGTTCCCAGAAATTCTCCGTACAGTAACGTTTCGGCAACGCAGGCGCCAGCTCCTTCAGTAAACCCTGCGCCGGTGCCCACACAACCATACTCACAACCTTCATCTGCCCCAAGCCGGCCAATGCCTTCACCCACACTGCCGCAAACAGCACCACAAATGAATAACTATCGTGAGCCTATCCCAGCAGTGGAAGCAGCAGAACCTGCACCAGCGCCTGCTCCACAATTCACACCAGCACCTACACCCCAACCCGTCATTCAAAAACCGCCAACACCCGCACCGTTACCACCACCTCCGCCTCCTGCACCAGTACCACCCGCACCTACTCCAAAAATAGAAGAGAAACCTGCAGAAATAAAGAAACCGGAACCTGTGCTTCCACCTGCACATCCGGAACTTTTGCCTGAACTCATGCCGGAACAGCACCTAGCCATCAAAAAAGGCGAAACTGCCCATAATGTCCCCATTCCAAAAGAAAACCAAGTGCCCATCAAAGACATTAAGGAAATTAACCTTATAAATCACAAACTTAACAATGTAGTAGCACCACCAAAAATAGAAACGCTGAAAACCGATCAGAAAAAAGACAACGCGCCCATCAAACTCATCCCGAAAAATGATCCTTATAGGGAAAGTGTGTAGGTTTTACAATTTTTGTATGAAGAAAAGTCCTTTCGGAACGGTTGTCCGGAAAGTGGAGAAAGGACCTTTTCGGAATACAAAAATTGTAAAACTTATAACTCACTTTGGTGTATAATACTATCATGCGTTTTCAAGTACCACAGTTTATAGAAGTAGAGGATAAAATCTTCGGACAGCTCACCTTTAAACAGTTCATCTATTTGGCTGGGGGAGCGGGACTTTCATTTGCCATTTACCGCTTCCTTCCATTCTTCATCGCTATCATTCTCATTGTAGCGGTGATGGCATTTTCTGTGGCGCTGGCATTCTTCAAAGTGAATGACAGGTTCCCTTTTATATACATGGTGGAATCTGCTTTTAAGTATGCACTAGGGAACAAACTCTATATCTGGAAAAAGGAGAATAAAAAAGTGGTACCGAAGGAAAAAGAAATAGAAGCGCTTCGCCAGACCATCACCGTACCAAAACTCTCTGACAGCAAACTCAAAGACCTCACCTGGAGTTTGGACATCAATGAAAGCATCTATTCAAATAAAAATCAGCGGTAACAAGATATTCTAATGGCACAACAAAACAAAACCACACAGGAATTTGTACCTATCAGGGAAATACGGGACGGTATAGTCATCCTTAAAGACGGGGGAATGAGGGCGGTTATTATGGCCTCATCACTTAACTTTGCCCTAAAATCCCAGGATGAACAGAACGCTATTATCCTGCAGTTCCAGAACTTTTTAAACTCGCTGGATTTCTCTATACAAATCTTCATTCAATCAAAAAAGCTTGATATTCAGCCATATATCAGCCTTTTAGAAGAGCGCTACAAAGAACAAACGGGTGAACTCATGAAAATTCAAACTCGTGAATACATAGAATTCATCAAGACATTCACTGAAGGGTCAAACATAATGACCAAAAGTTTCTTTATAGTCATCCCATACACGCCAGCCACTATAGGCAACTCACATTTCGCAGGAAAGCTCATGGGGAAAAACCAAGACGAGATGAAGACACGCCAGGCAGAAAGTTTTGAGGAACATAAAAGCCAGCTGGAGCAGCGCATAAGCGTGGTGGAGCAGGGACTCGTGCGCAGCGGAGTGCGTGTGGTACAGCTGGGCACAGAAGAAATAGTGGAATTGTATTATAAAATATTCAACCCTGGGGAAACAGAGAAACCGATTCAGATTAATTAATCATCTTTAGTAATTTAGAGTATACTATAGTCTATGGGTATCTTTTCAAATCTATTCGGAGGCAAAAAAGAAACGCCTCAGATCACATCAATTCTCCCGCAGGAAATTTATGAAGCTGCAGTTTTGGAATTAAAGGATATTATTGCGCCTTCTGCGCTTAAAATTAGTCCGAAGCAGCTAAACTTGGGTGAAAAAATAGCACGTACCTTTTTTGTTATATCATATCCGCGCTTTCTTTCTGAAAGCTGGTTTGCACCGATCATTAACTTGGACAAAGTATTTAATATTTCCATATTCGTGCATCCTGTAGACACTGCAAAGATTCTCCGACATTTTCAAAAGAAGGTGGCGGAAGTGCAGAGCCAGATAAGTATTAGGGCAGAGAAGGGGCTTGTGCGCGACCCGATGCTAGACACTGCATACCAGGACCTGGAAAATCTCCGCGACAGCCTTATGCAGGCGCAGGAGAAAATTTTTGACGTGGGAGTGTACATTACTATTTACGGAGACTCAGACGCAGAACTAGACAAAACAGAATCCGAAATGAAATCTATCCTGGAAGCAAAGCTGGTGTATGTAAAACCGGCGCTTTTCCAGCAGGAACAGGGGTACAAGAGCATTCTACCAATAGCAAACGACGAACTCATGGTTCATTCAAAGCTTAATTCCTCGCCGCTTTCCAGCCTTTTCCCGTTTGTTTCCTTTGACCTCACCTCTGACAAGGGAATTCTTTACGGAATAAACCGCCACAACTCCAGCCTTGTTCTTTTTGACCGCTTTTTACTGGAGAATTATAACTCCGTAACCTTTGCAAAGGCAGGTTCCGGAAAATCATACACCACAAAACTGGAAATTCTGCGAACACTCATGTTTGATACTGAAGTTATAGTTATAGACCCTGAGCGTGAGTATGAATACATGGCAGAAGCCACAGGAGGGAAGTATTTCAACATCTCACTTACATCTGAACACCACATTAATCCTTTTGACCTTCCAATTCCACGTGAAGATGAATCCGCTGCGGACGTTTTACGCTCAAACATCGTGAACCTTGTGGGGCTTTTCCGCATCATGCTTGGCGGACTCACTCAAGAAGAAGACGCTATAATAGACCGCGCCATCACAGAAACCTATGCACTTAAGGACATCACTCCAGATTCTGATTTTACAAGCATTGAACCGCCACTCATGTCTGACTTTGAAATGGTACTTGCGGGCATGGAGGGAGGGGAGTCTCTGGTACAGCGCCTCACGAAATACACCAAGGGTACATGGGCAGGGTTCATTAACCGTCCTACAAACGTAGATATCAATAAAAAGTTCATCGTCTTCTCCCTTCGCGACATGGAAGATGAACTAAAACCCGTGGCAATGTATATAGTAATGCACTATATATGGACAGCTATCCGCAAAAATCTCAAAAAACGTCTACTGGTAATAGACGAGGCATGGTGGATGATGAAATCCGAAGACACAGCTTCATTCCTTTTGGGCCTAGCAAAACGAGGACGAAAGTATTACCTTGGCCTTGCCACCATTACCCAGGACGTGGATGACTTCCTTAAATCTCCCTACGGACTACCCATCATCACGAACTCCTCTATTCAGATGCTTTTGAAACAGTCTCCGTCTTCTATAGACAAAATCCAACAGACATTTAACCTCACTGACGAAGAAAAGTATCTTCTGCTAGAATCAGATGTAGGGGAGGGCATATTCTTCGTAGGAATGAAACATGTGGCTATTAAAGTTATCGCCTCATACACTGAAGACCAGATCATCACGACAAATCCTTCCCAGCTTTTAGCTATAAAAAAGGCAAAAGAAGAGCTTTCTCTACAGTAACACAATGAATGAACTGCCAAAAAGAAGAATAGGAGAGGGCACAAAATGGATGCTTTTGGCGCTTTTTGTATGTATTGACCTGCTGCAAATAGCTCTTAACCTATTTGGAATAGGAATTATCGCCAACAAACTCATAGACATACTGGTGGCCTTTTTTCTCATCATCTACCTCAATATTAAAGGTGTGGCTATATTTAGTGATCCACGTATTTTATTAAGCATTGGCGCCACATTCACCGCTGAATTCATGCCTATTCCGTTTGTGGACGCAGCACCGTTTTGGACATTGGACATTTGGTACATAACCCGCACAGTTCAAAAAGAAGATAGCCAAAGGATAGCAGACGCAGAAACCGCCATAGCCGCAGAAGAAGAACGCCTGGAGCAGCAAAAAATTATGCAAATGAGACTACGCGAGCAGTATAGACAGGGTGGTTATGACGAAGAACTAGATGAAGCTGCATAAAAACTGTTAACAACTCCACATTAAATATATGTAAGCTGTGGTAAAATTAAGCCAATTACTACGATGCGTTTATTTGCTTTAATTATCTTCGCTCTTATTTTCACAGCATCCCTCGCCGCGGGAAGCGGTTTGGTGTTTGCACAAATTCCAGTGGGAGATTTCGTACAGGTGGAGGTTAGCCCTGAAACCCCGCGTTCACAGCAGAATGTGACCATTACCGTGCGAAGTTTTTCTATAGACATTCAAAACTCCATGCTTACATGGAAGGTAAACGGAACACAGGTGGCACAAGGCAAAGGTGTCACTGTACAGCAAGTACAAACAGGGAAGCCAGGGGTGACCACAGTGGTAGACATCACTATACAAACAGCGGACGGCGTTTCTGTGGCGAAAAAAGTTACCCTTAACCCAGGTGACGTAGACATTATCTGGGAAACAGATAGCTACGTTCCACCTTTTTATAAAGGGCGCCCTTGGTTTACGTACCAAGGAGAACTGAACTTAGTAGCTGTGCCGAATTTTATAACAAAAAGTGGCGCACGGATTGACCCGAAAACTCTTGTGTACACATGGGAACAGGACGGAAGAGTGTTGGGTAGTTTTTCAGGTTATGGAAAAAATAGCTTGAAGCTAAAAGGCGGAGTGTTGATCAAGCCCACAGAAATAGCTGTGACAGTCACAGGGCAGGGAGCAGACATGCCGCGCGCTGAAACATCTATGGCGCTTGAGGCCACCGAACCGGAAATAGTTTTCTATGAAGAAAGCCCGCTTTACGGGACTCTGTATAACAAAGCAGTAGGTAACGCGTTTACACTACGTGACAGTGAAGCCACATTCACCGCAGTTCCATACTTCTTTTCAAACTCAAGTAAAAACACGGACGCGCTGGGATATACTTGGAGCATCAATAACCGCGAGAGGGCAGACCTAGGCGAAACAGAGAGCATAACATTACGGCAGAAAGCGGATGTAGAAGGTAGTTCATCAGTGGCACTTACCATAAAGAATGCACAGGATATATTCCAAGAAGCACGTAAAGCATTTACTGTGCAATTTACCAAAAAAGCGTCCGCAGACCCTATTGAATTTTAATTATGAACCACACGATAGCACAAAATATTAAAACAGCAGTACTTATACTTCTTCTAGGGGTAATGATGGTTCCTTTTGCGGCCGTACATGCGCAAGATGAAGCTCCCGTGCGGGAATATACACTTCTGGAACCGTTGCCCTGCGTGGACGCGAATGCTGCAAATTGTGAAAATAATGTGGTTAAAAAGGTGGATTTGGTACGGTATTTGAACATCATGTTTAAGCTGGCTATCGGCTTGGCTGGAGTATTTGCTGTACTTATGATAGTAGTCGGCGGATTCCAGTACGCCACCACGGACGCCATTTTTGAAAAGAAAGAAGGGAAGGAGAGGATTAAGAATGCAATAGAGGGTCTGCTCCTGGCGCTCGTTTCGTACTTTATATTGTATACAATAGACCCGCGGTTTGTGCAGTTCAGGACGGATTTAGAACCATTAGGGATTCAGGAGGATGCAAATGTAGACGAATATTTAAGCGTCACACTCGGAAACATAGCGAAACAGGCGCGTACAAAACTAGAAGAGTTGGATTTTCAAGCAGCTGAGTTAAGGAAAAAAGCGGTTGAAGCTGAAACAGAGGAGGAAGCGGTAGATTTTTTAATTCAAGCAGACACCATTGAACGTGAAGCTATCAGACTACGTGTAGACACATTAGCGGACCAAAACCGTAAAAATGCTTTAGAAAAAATAAAAAATGCTGATCTGGCTTTTTCACGAAGCACGAAAGAAATAGGGAACCTGGAAAGCAGTGCTGAAGAATCTGTAGCCCTGTTCAGGGATAACCTAACAAAAAACTACGACGAGGCAATTAACGCTTTAAGAAGAAAAGGTGACATTGAGGGCGCTAGCCGATATGTTGCCTTGAAAACATATGACCAGTTTACTATTGAAGCGGAATTAATTTCAAAGGAAGCAGTGTTATATGCGCAAACAGCGGATCACATTGATGATAAAAATCATGTTGAAAAAATTGTTGAAGTATTAAGGACATCAAAAGATAATTTCACCCAACAAGTAAATGATCCTGATTTGAGGGAGAAATATATATCAGAATCAAACGAACGAATTAATAGGATACGAGAAGCGCAGGGTAAACAAACCCCAACTACATGGTAAATAAATAACATGACCAAAAAAAGCCTCACCATCCTTATACTTTTCCTCCTTGTCATCCTTGGGATTGCCTTTTTCGGCTATCAGTTATTTAAAAGTGACACAGCGCCACTACCAGGGGAGGAGGGTACCACGAAACCTCGGCGAAACTTTTTCTTTTTCGGAAACAGGGATCCTGAGCCTACAGACACAAGTGTGCCCGGAGTAGAGGAACCAGGATTCACAGAAACTCCCACTGGAAGTACCACAGTACCTACCGTAAACATTCCTAGACTCCGCCAGCTCACCACAGCAGCGGTTTCTGGCGGCATGGCGTCATCTACAGGCAGTACCACACTTGTACGCTACATAGAGCGGGGAACAGGTCACGCATTGGAAAATGATATGATAAGCCTGGCTGACTCCACAACACTTTCCAACACCACTATCCCAAAAATATATGAAGCAATCTGGAACACAAAGGGTGACAAAGTACTCCTGCGCTACACCAATGACTTAGGAAGCATAAGTACATTTTCTGCAGATCTTCTACCAGTACGAACAAGTAACGGCACAGGAACCCCGTCTGTCTCACGGTCACCTTATGAACTAAAAGGGGTGTACCTCACTTCAAATATTAAAAATATTGCATTGTCACCAAAAGCAGACAAAATGTTTTACACTGTTACAGGATCAAACGGGGCAGCAGGATACACCAGCTCATTAAATGAAAGCGGCAGGGTACTTCTCTGGGATTCACCGCTTAAAAACTGGCTTGCAGAGTGGCCAGAGGAGGATACCATCACTATGACCACAAGTCCTACAGGATACGGCCTGGGCTACCTATATTTCGTTAACTCAAAAAATGGTTCAGAGAAAAAAGTACTTGGAAGTGTACGGGGGCTTACTACACTCACAAGCAAAGATGCACAAAAAGTCCTCTACAGCCGCAGTCTAACTGATAGTTTTCAAACATTTATTTACAACACCGCAGAGGACACCACTGATGACGTACCATTTATAACACTTCCAGAAAAATGCATCTGGGGCAACCTAAACAAAAATGACCTGTACTGCGCAGTGCCTATCCAGGTCACTCCAGGAATATATCCGGACGTGTGGTATCAGGGTAAAGTATCATTTATAGACAAAATCTGGTACATTAACACATCCACAGGAGAAGCACGACTCCTTTCAGACCTTTATAACGAGTCTGGAAAAAGCATAGATGCAATAAATCTAAAGCTGGACGCCACAGAAGACTTCCTTATCTTTATGAATAAGAATGATTTGACGCTGTGGTCGTTGGATATTAGTGAGTAAGGAAGATATACAAAAAAGAGTGAAGAATATGCTCTGTCGGGCACGCGTCAAAATTCTGCTGAATTTTGCGCTCCCTCTCGGCTACCCGCCTCCGAGAGTCCCTCCCGAGCATATTCTTCACCCTTTTTCTTAACGCTTCCTTATTTTTCAGCTGTTTCGTCGCTAACCCGTTCAAAACCTAAACACGTATTCTGGATTTCCTTACTTCTCCTTACTCATCCCCAGCTTCTTCCTAATATACAACTCCTGACCGATAGTGAAGAGACTGCTTACTATAAGATACAGCGCCACTGTAGCAGAAGCAGTGTATGAAATGAAAAGGATGACTACTGGGAACACGTAACGCATCTGCATATTTACATTACGCGCCAGATCATCCTGAAAACTTGGGTTCTTCTTTGCTGGTGGGGTAGGGGGAAGTGAATACCGGATCTGGAAATACTGTGCAGCTGCAGCAATAACAGACAAAATAATGCTTTTTTCTGCAATATTTAGAATTCCGAGAAATTCCATATCTACAGTAGGCACCGCCACAAAAGGATAGAGTAATTCTGTATTCACCACAGGTAAACCGGATTTTATAAATATAGAATACAGCGCGATAAGAATAGGAAGCTGAATGATGATGTTAAGAATTCCTGAAAAAGGATTAACTCCCTTTTCCTTATACAAATTCATAATCTGGAGCGCCTGCATCTGCCTGTCCTTTACCGTCTCACGGATTCTGTTCATTGCTGGCTCTATTTCCTTCATCCGAAGCTGTGTAATTACAGCCTTTTTAGAAAGAGGGAAGAGAATCAGCTTTATAATAATAGTGAAAAGAATAACCGCCACACCAGCATCTGCCCATGGAGCAATGTCCATAAGGAAGATAAGGCCGTTATACAGCGGGGTTGATATAAATGTGTGATATAAAAATGACATTTCTTAATTTTATAGTAGAACCTATGTATCTACAACTTACTTAATAATATGTGCTCGTTTAAATAATTCCTCCGTTCCGCTTAGTAGTTCCTTATAAGGAAGTGTCACTGTAGCATTTTTTGCATAAATAACCCCTATAAACGAGTCTTTAAGAGAAGGGTAGACCTTCCGAAGCACTGCACTCACCCTACGTTTCAAATTATTTCGCTTAACGGCGCTCTTAAGGACTTTCTTCGGCACTACTACAGAAAAACGACTCGGACAAAGAGTCGTTTCACTTAAAAACCTCATAGAAAACACTGGGGTGTGTACTGAAAAGCCCCGTTCCGTTATTTTTTTAAACAATTCGGTTGTAACTCGCTTTGATCTAGGCAACATACCGAAAAATGTAAAAAATGGCTAAACAGAGCCTTATACTGTAAGGCGCGCTCGTCCCTTGCTTCGTCGGCGCTTTACCACATTGCGTCCAGTCTTTGTTCGCTTTCTAACAAGGAAACCATGCGCCTTCGCTCGCTTTCGTTTTTTAGGATTATATGTAAATGACATGATTTAACGAGTATATAGTAAAACACTATTTTTTTCAACAAAACAAAGTAAGAGAGAGGGAAGTGGGTAAAATAAACTCCGGACTTGGCACGCATAAAACGCTGCTGCGTTTTTGCTCTGCTCGCCTACCCGGCTGCGCAAGGCCCGTCCGGAGTTTATTTTACCCACTTCCCATCTCCTCTGTTTTGGTGTGAAAAAAGTTTTATACACCTTTTCCACAGCTTCTCAACATAGTTATAAACTTTTCACAAGTTTAAAATTTTTTCCACACGTATATACTTATAGTTAATTATTTCTTATTCCTTTATTTTTTTATCTAACATATGATGGAAAATTCTAAACTTTGGGAGAATGTGCTTGTTGAAATAGAACTTTCGGTTTCTAAAGCGAATTACAGCACGTGGTTTAAAGATACCTTCATCCTGAAGATAGACGAGGGGATAGTATACCTGAGTGTTCCAAACTATTTTGTTCAAGACTGGCTCCAAACAAAATTTCATAACACTATTTTAAAAATACTTCGCAATTTTAGTGACCAGATCCGCGCACTAGACTACATTATCTCAAAAGATGACAGCAGGAAGCGTGATATGGGTGAAAATAAACTCTTCCAGAACAGCAGCGCAAACGGTGAACTGCCTTTAAGCGACTACTATATTAATAAAGACGATAACCTTAACCCTAAATACACCTTTGATTCTTTCGTGGTGGGACCATTTAATGAACTGGCTCATGCCGCGGCACAGGCTATCTTAAAGAAACCTGGTGTTGTCTACAACCCTCTCTTTATTTACGGTAACACTGGCCACGGCAAAACTCACCTTATCCAGGCTATAGGGAACCAAATGAAAGCGCTATACCCTCAAAAAAAGGTGTTTTACCTCACATCAGAGAAATTCGGCTCAGAATTCTTTAACGCTATTCAAACGAACAAAGTAAATGTATTTAAGGAGAAATACCGCAAGTACGATATGATTATTATGGACGACATCCAGTTCTTCTCAAACAAGGAGAAGTTCCAAGAAGAGCTCTTCCACCTATTTAACAACCTTTATGACAGTAACAGACAGATCGTTTTCTCATCAGATAAACACCCTCACTATATTCCAAACCTTGAAGACCGTCTCAAGTCCCGTTTCGGAGCAGGAATGATAGTAGACATACCTACACCAGATCATGAATCTAGAACGGCAATATTAAAAGCAAAGGCTGTACTCAACAACTTTAACCTTAACCAGGAAGTTATTGATTTCCTTGCGGCATCAGTAGAGGGAAACATCCGTGAACTAGAGGGTGTGCTTAACTCCATAATTTGCCAATCCCAGCTAAAAGGTAAAGAACTTACCATCCTTGAGATCAAGAATCTCATTAAAAACAATGCACGACCAAAGAAAACAGTGGCAGTTAAGGATGTTATAAAAACCATTGCCGACTTCTATAACATAGAAGAAGGAAGCATCTATCATAAAACTCGCCGAAAAGAGGTGGTACGGCCGCGACAGCTCATAATGTACATCCTTAGAGAAGACTTTAATATTTCATATCCGTCTATTGGTGAGAAACTAGGAGGAAGAGACCACACTACAGTTATTCACTCATGTGAGAAGATTAAAGATGAACTAAAGACGAACAACCTACTCATACAAGAACTTTCACAGATCCGTTCTATGATTTAAAAGGTGTGAGATAAAAGAAAAGTGTGAATAAACCTGTTAATAAGTATGTGAATAAGTGTAGGAAAGGAATAGGAAAAGTGGGGGAATAATCTGTAGATGGGATGTTAATGTAAAAAGAATAACTTTTAAGCCTACCAGAAGATATCCCCAGTGTTCAGTTTCCATCCACAACTTGTGAATAACAAAAACCTGAAACAAGCTTGCAAAATAAGGTTAAATCTATATTATCAACATATCCACAGTCCTAATCAATAACAGTAAGATTATATATAGATAAGTAATTAATTAATACCGCCATGAAAATAGAATGTGTTAAAGAAAAACTGACAGCTGCAATAACGAACGCACAGAGAATAACAGGAAAGAATCTAACACTGCCTGTTTTAAGTTGTATTTTACTTGAAGCAAAGAAATCCGAGTTAATCATTAAAGCCACAAACCTGGATCTAGGTATTGAAATTCATTTACCAGTAAAGGTGGAGAAAGAAGGGGTGGTAGCAGTTCCTGGAAACATTCTCTCTACATTTATTTCAAATCTTCAGGATGAAAAGAGTATTAGATTAGAATTACAGGAAGGAAATCTTTTAGTAAGCACACTTCATAACTCTACATTGATTAAAACGCTCCCTACAGAAGATTTTCCTACCATACCTGTAGTCACACCTGACAAGAGCTTTAAAATCAGCGCCAAGGAGTTTATACGAGGTTTGAAGGCGGTATGGTACAGCTCCGCAACATCAAGTATGAAGCCTGAATTATCTAGTGTGTATATTTATAGTAGTGATGATGGAGTTGTGTTTGTAGCCACCGACTCATTCCGCCTTGCAGAGAAGCAGGTGAAGGTACAAAAGAACGGGGATTTTGGGCAAATACTTATTCCGTTTAAAAATATTCCTGAAATAGCAAAAATTTTTGAAAATATAGATGGAGAGATAGAAATAAACCTTACAAAGAATCAAATTTCAATTTCATATAATGGAATATACCTTGTGTCGCGTGTTATAGACGGAGTTTTTCCGGATTATAAACAGATTATTCCTAAAGAATCAAAAACTGAAGTAGTGGTTTTAAAACAAGACCTTATTAATTCACTTAAACTTGCTAATATTTTCGGGGACAAATTTAACCAGGTGAATATGAAAGCTCTGCCGAAGACAAAGACGTTTGAACTTAAAACGAAAAATAACGATGTGGGTGAAAGTGTAAATAAGCTCCCTGCAGCGTTTACTGGAGAGGAGATAGAGATAAATTTTAACTATAAATATATCGTGGACTGCTTCCAATCTATAGATGCCGACAGTGTAACTTTGCATTTTAATGGCTTAAACAGGCCTATGGTGATCAGAGGAGTGGGTGATCCGTCATTTATGTACCTTGTGATGCCAATGAATAAATAAGTAACAGTGGAATGTTTAATATCTCCTCGTATTTAGAAAAATTTAAGAATATAGGGGTAAAAGAACTTCTGCTTAAAGAAAAAGTAGCGGCTAGTGTAGAACGAATAGTTAAAATATCCATTTCGCATAAAGATGTTACGATAAAAAACGGGATTGTTACTATAAAAATGAAGCCGATGGAGAAATCCGAGCTTTTTATAAAGAAGAATCAGCTCTTATCTGCTGTTAATGAAGGGGAATCAGTAAAAATAAAAGACATCCGCTAGGTGAACCTGGCGGATGTCTTTTATTTATTCTCTACGGAAACATTTCTTAATCTCTTACCATAAATCGAGTTCGCGCTTCACCTTTATTAAGTACACTATCATATATAATCACTTTTAACTCATTTTCATTCTCTATTCTGCTAAAGTCTGACGGAACGAATGAGAATCCAAACGGGGCAGTGTGCGCGGTACCGATATATCGGTTATTGATAAAATATTCTGCTTTGGTTATAGGATATTCAGTTACTGTGGTTATTGATATATCAATGTCTATAACATCATCTTCATTAAATGCCGCTCTGTTTTGTGGTGACTGAATAGTTACTCTTGGGGCATTTTCTGGTCTATGAACAGTATCTACTTCACTTGGGACGTTAAAATTTGTAGACTCAGTGAACCCTGTTTTTGATGAATAACCTTTTAACCATTCCCGAACCCCATATTCCCAGTTTTCATACTGTGAATCACTCTGAGGGTTTGAAGGAATAGGTCCTCGTGGGTCGTCTTTTTGTACCCAGTGGAGAATATTGTGAACACTGTTTGCTATGACTTCCCGACGCATTTCATCTGGTGTGTGTTCTGTAGCTAGGCCACCTGACACACTATCTATGAAATATGACTGACCACCTTGCCAATAACCGCGAAGAACTGGTTTTAAGTCTGTAGGGGTAGGGTCTGGACGTTTGAATGATTCTACAGGTATATCCTTCAGTGCTTCACTCATAAATGCTGCCCATACAGGTGTGATAATAAGTCCCGCAGTCTGGCTTCTGTCTAATGGAGAGTTGTCGTTGTTTCCTGACCAGATTCCCACAGCTAAGTTAGGTGTATACCCGAGTGTCCATACGTCGCGGTAGTCGTTCGTGGTACCTGTTTTAACGGCAATATCATGGTTAATAGGAGAGAGTAGCTCGCGGATGCTAGGAATACGCACTCGTTCGTCAGCTAGAATATCTGTTATTTGGCGGCTAGTGTTTTCAGGGAGCGCTCGGGTGGGGTTTGTTTGATTATCTTCCAAAGTATTTCCTTTGCTGTCAGTTACCGTCAATACAAGTCTATGAGGATTTCGTATACCATCGTTAGCGAATACACTATAGGCACTTGTGAGGTTTAAAAGAGTAACCTCACCGCCTCCAAGCACTAGAGTGAGGCCGTATCTATCTGGATCATTCAAGCTTTCAATACCCATATCCTGTGCGGTTCGGATAGCGTCTTTTATTCCTGTTAGATAAAGCGCTTTAACCGCGGGAATGTTTCTGGATTCAGCAAGCGCTTTTTTAATGGTCATCGGGCCTTCAAATATACCATCGTAATTCACAGGAGAGTAACATTTAGATGTACTGTTTGGATTCTTTAGTTTGCTGTCAGGCGTACATTCACTTGAAAACTCTGTTTTTACGTCAAAGAGAACAGTTTCCGGTGTATATCCTTCATTAAATGCTGCAGCGTATACGATAGGTTTAAATGAAGAACCTGGCTGGCGTAGTGCTGTGGCGATATTATAGTTACCCTGAATCTCTTTTGAGAAGTAATCCTTTGATCCTACCATTGTGAGCACATCGCCGGATTTAGGATCTATGGCCACAATAGCCATGTTGCTTGCTTTAAAATTTTTATCTAACAATGGAGCGTATTTGTTTGTAATATCCTCCGCTTTTTCTTGGAGCGAATAATCTAGGGTTGTGATTACCTTAAGCCCATCCTGTTCCACTACATCTTCACCGTACTTTTCTACAAGGTACTCTTTTACGAGAAGTGAAAAATGTGGAGCTTTAATTCCTGTTTTTTCACGCTCTAGGAAATTAACCTCTTCGGCGATAGCTTGTTCATATTCTTCTTTTGTGATGAATTTACTTTCCAGCATTCTACTTAACACCAGGTTTTGCCGCTGCTTAAGCTCTTTTGTGTGACTTCCGTAAGGGGAATAGTAGGTGGGTGCCTGAGGAAGCGCAGCAAGGTATGCTGCTTCAGCAAGTGTCACGTCCGCTGCTGTCTTTCCAAAGAAAGCACGGCTGGCTTCTTCTACACCGTAAATACTTCCACCGTAAGGAGATTCGTTGAGGTAAATATCCAGAATCTGCTCTTTTGAAAGAGTATTTTCAAGTTTTATAGCCAAAACCCACTCCTTTAGTTTTCTGGTTATTGTTTTATCTGTTGTGAGTATGCTGTTCTTTACTACCTGCTGTGTGATAGTGGAACCTCCTTGGCTGAATTCTCCTGTGGTGAGATTTACCAGAACTGCGCGCAAGAATGCTTTTGGTTTTACTCCAAAATGCTCATAAAATTCAGTGTCCTCAATGGCCACTGTGGCGTTTTTTATATGTCGCGAAATTTCATTAAAAGGAACCACTGTTCGTTTAGTGTTCTCATGGATATCATATAAGAGAATTTCACCTGTCCGGTCAAAGATCTTTGTGGATTGTTCCACTTTTCGCTGTTCAAATGACTGGAGATCGGGAATTTTAAGCGTAGATATCCAAATGATACCTATTCCGGATACGAAAATTCCCAAGGAAATGCCTAGTATTATAAGGTTTTTAATGAGTTTCGCGTGTGCGCGAATAATGTTCTTTTTCATTTTTACAATTCTAGCACAATTGCGGGGAGTAGGAAGCGGAGAAGGGAGGAGTAACACCGCAAATAGAAAAAAGGTGAAGAATATGCTCTGTCGGGCACGCGTCAAAATTCTGCTGAATTTTGCGCTCCCTCTCGGCTACCCGCCTCCGAGAGTCCCTCCCGAGCATATTCTTCACCTTTTTTCTTGATGACAATTTACTCCTCCCACTTATCCTTAAACGGATCCACCTCATCTGCATCTAAAACTGCATCGTCTACCACCGCGTCGTCGGCAAGTAGTAGATCTGGATCTAGTTCTGCAGTTTCATCATCCATTTCGTCATCCAAAGGTTTCTCAAGTTCATCTGGCATAGTAATTTAAAAATTATTTTTAATCTTATGAATACAAAGTTAATATGGCTGTATCCTATCTTTTTATATAAAGTGCAGGATATCTATAATTTGTAGCAAATATATTTCTTTTTGCAAATATGGGGATAAGTATGTGGATAATGTGTACATAAATTTGGTACAAGATAACGCTAGTCGCGCAGTTGAGCCATATTTACAGCGAAACAGGTGAGACCCACTGCTACTGCATCGTATTCATCATCATGTTTTATTTCCTTGGTTATCTTTACCAGCATCGGAATCATTCTAATGATATTGGTTTTGTCACTTTTACCGTCTCCTGTCACTGCCAGCTTTATTTCCATTGGGTTATGTTCAAATATTTTTAAGCCTTTTCGGCACGCCTCGTGAATTATTACACCGCGCGCTTCTGACACTTGCATTGCTGTTTTTTGGTTTGTGCTGAAGAAAAGCGTTTCCACCGCCATCGCTTTTGGCAGAAATTCATCTATTACGCGTGAAATTTCTGTGCCTATGAGTATGAGCCTGTCGTAAAAAGGGAGTTTGGCAGATGTTTTAAAGCAGTCAGAATACACTACCGTCTCTTTCTGGTTATTTGTTTTCTCTAGTATGGCGATACCTATTCGTTCATACCCTGGGTCAATGGCAATTATCCGCATGAGGTAATTATCTCATAGAATTGAAGTTGAACTTCACTTTACTCTGCGTTTGTAAACACATCCTGTATGTCGTCATTATTCTCCAGCTCCTCCATTAAAGCCTCAAGTTTCTTACCGTCTTCTTCGTTTATTGGAATAGTGGTCTGTGGTACCCATCCTTCATGTGTTTTTTGGAATGCCCATGTGGCGCTTCCAATAGCAGCCAGCTCGCATCCGTGTTTAGAAAGGATGAACTTAACCTCTTGTGCGGTTTTGTTGCGGTTATCGGTGAGCGCTTCAATAATAAGTGCGCAGCCGCCGGGGCCATAAGATTCATACGTGACGCTTTCCATTGCGGCGCTGTTATCTGTAGCAGCTTTTTTAACAGCGCGGTCTATGGTGTCATTTGGCACGTTTTCTTCACGCGCGCGGTCTATAGCGGCCTTTAGTCCAGGGGAGTTTATATTACCTCCTGCTTTCTTTGCTTCTACGCTTATAAGCCGCACCATTTTACCAAAGACTTTACTCTTCTGCGCGTCAGTCTTTGCTTTGATGTGCTTAATTTTTGAATATTTATTATGTCCAGACATGTTTTTAGAATTATGGGTACAGTCTACAAAAGCTTTTCCTGATGATCAACAGGCATCTTTAAATTCAAGTGCCCATATGCCTTTGGTGTCACTACACGGCCGCGCGGTGTACGCTCCAGTAGACCGAGCTGGATGAGGTACGGTTCATATACTTCTTCTATAGTAGCCTGTTCTTCTGAAAGGGCGGCCGCAAGCGTGTTTAGCCCCACTGGTCCACCGTTGAACTTTTCTACCATCACTTTTAAAATGTCACGGTCAGCGGAGTTTAACCCCAAGTCATCCACACCAAGCATCGCTAAAGCTTTTTCTACAGTTTCCTTTGAAAGTGTTCCGTTGTGTACTTGAGCAAAGTCACGGCAGCGTTTTAAGAAATAGTTTGCTGTGCGGGGCGTAAAACGGCTGCGTTTCGCTATTTCCTTTGCGCCAGATTCTTCTATTTCAATATCCAGAATTTTTGCCGAGCGGTTAATAATCTGCTGGATCTCATCTTCGCTATAAAATTCAAGCTTAAATGTTCCGCCGGAAAAACGTGACCGCAGCGGGGAAGAGAGGAGTGCGATGCGCGTGGTGGCCGCTATAAGTGTGAACTGCGGAAGCTCCAGCTGGATGGTACGCGCAGATGGACCTTTGCCGATGATAATGTCCAAAGAACCTGACTCCATGGCAGGGTATAAAATTTCTTCAATTGCTTTGTTTAGCCTATGAATTTCATCAATAAACAAAATATCACCGGCAGAAAGGTTGGTGAGGATGGATGCCAGGTCACCCACTTTTAAAATAGCTGGCCCTGAAGTGACTTTAAGCTGGGCATTGGTCTCCTTTGCTATAAGATGAGCGAGTGTGGTCTTGCCGAGTCCTGGTGGCCCATAAAAAAGGATGTGTTCAGGAGGGTGATTCCGCTGTTTTGCTGCAGTGAGTAGGATGTGGAGGTTATCTTTTATGTTTTTTTGGCCTATGTAATGATCCCATTTAGCTGGACGCAGTGTTTGGTCTAGGTACCCCGTCTCTTTAATTTCTTTTTCGTTTGAAATAGGTGATGGATGCATAAAGGAGGTGATACTTGACAGTCAAAATCTTTCATGCTAAACTATGTGTAGTAAAGCATGTGGTTGAGCCACATTGATCAAGTGCATAAATCTCTAAGCAATTTAGCCTGTTTGCGCAGGTTAACTGATGTATGTTTGAGGACGTTCTGGTGTACTTCTTCGGATGTATTACTGGGGCTATCCTAAAATATATGTTTAGCTTTTGGTGATCGCATTAAAAGTATTGCTTAGAGATTTCTGAACTTGATCTGCTCTCCATACTACCTCTGGTTCTCACTAAATTCAATTGACAGCGCGGCTATAGTGGTTCTTATTTTGAAATTTTGTTTTTTCGTAAAAATTCTTCCTGCTCACGCTGTGTTTCAGTAATTTCACGCGCGTGTTTTTCGTGTTCGCGTTTTAAAGAGGCTAGTTCAGCTTTTTCTTTGTTAGTCTCACGGTCAATAGTGCTTATTCTGCTCTGCGCTTGGGTTATGGTTATTTTAATTTTTGCTATTTCCTGCTCTTTTTGCCTGATCTCGTTCTCCTTTTGAACAATTTCTTGTTTCTTTGCTTCTTTTTCTGATTCCAGCTGGCGCAAGTGGTTAGTTTTTTGCTCTATTTCTGTAGTTTCTTTAGTGATTTCGCTTTTTAACTCCTGTAGCGCCCTTACAATATCATTGTTGTTTATCACCATATGTTTTTTGTTATTCAATAATGTCAATAACTCGCTCTAATTCTTCAAAAGTTGTAACACCCTGCAGTATTTTAATAACACCATCTTGCTGCATTGTTAAAATTCCCTGAACCTCTGCGGCTTTTGCGATCTCACGTTCGCTCGGACTCATTTCAATAGTTTTTTCTATCGCTTCATCAATTAAAATGGCTTCGTAAATACCTATTCGTCCTTTATACCCCGTGTTGTTGCAGGCTTCGCAGCCTGTGGCCACCCACATTTTTTCTTGCTGGGGTATTTGTGAAGTATCGCTGATTTTTAAAAGAACAGCGTCAATTATTTCTTTACTTTTTCTTTCTATCGTCACTTCTTTTTTGCAGTTAGTGCACAATTTCCGAAGGAGCCTTTGTGCCAGTGTAATATTTATAGCGGACGTTAATGTTTGTGAGTTAACTCCCAAGTCTACCAAACGAGGGAAGGCTCCCGCTGCGCTATTGGTGTGAAGGGTAGAGAACACAAGGTGACCTGTTTGAGCGGAGTTCACCGCTATTGTAGCCGTTTCACTGTCGCGGATTTCTCCCACCATCATTATGTCTGGATCCTGACGTAGCGCAGAACGCAAACCTTCTGAAAAGCCGTAATTTTTATCATTCACCTGCGTCTGTACAATACCAGGTAGGTGATATTCAATAGGGTCTTCAATAGTAATAATTTTAATTCCAGGATTGTGTACTTTTTTTAGAAAAGCATACAGCGTGGTGGTTTTTCCGCTTCCGGTAGGCCCCGTGGTGAGGATCATGCCGTTTGGTTTTATGATTTCACGCTCCAAAATCTTTAAAAGATTGGTAGGAATACCCAGCTCTTCCATCGGCACAGAAATAGCTTTAGGGTTTAGGATACGAAGCACGATAGATTCATTATAGGCGCCTGGCAAAACAGACGTTCGTATTTCTATATCATCCTCACCAATTTTTACACTGAAACGTCCATCCTGGGCGTCTTTTTTTAAGTTAAGTTTAAGTCCTGAAAGAAGCTTGATGCGTGAAAGCAGGAGACCGTATGTTTCAAGGTCAAAGCTGATAACATCTGTAAGTACACCGTCTAGTCTGTAGCGAAGGCGAATGTAGCCCTCCTCCGGTTCTATGTGAATGTCGGACGCTTCAGTGGCAAATGCTCCCGCGAGTATGGTTTCTAAAATTCTGGAAATTCTGAAACTCTTCTTTTGAGCTAAAATGTCTTCTAGTATGGCGCGAATTTCCACAAGTGTGTGAGCCTGGCCAATAATAGATGTTATTTGCTCACTTGATATATCCAAAGATCCGGCTTTTGTTTCAAATGCCAGTGAAATGTCTTTATAAGTATTCCATGCTTTTTCTAAGCTGGCGGTAGAAGCCATGTAAAGGATAGGGGAATATCCTGCTTCTTTTAGTTCAGCCACTACTTCATTGGTTTTTTCATCTACAAAAGAGTGAACAGCCAGCTTTATCTTTTTATCTATTAATGCAAACGCAGCCACTTTTGCGCCGCGGGCTTTTTGTTCGTTCACCAGGCGTAGCGCGTCTGTCATTATAGGCACCGCGGTGAGATCAATGTACTCAATCCCATTTTTTTGAGCCAAAAGCTGCGCAAGGTCCTCCTCCTCACGTTTTAAGAGTTCATTTATCTTCCGTTTCTGCTTATCTTCGTCAAATTCAATCATGGTTGTGGTGATTAATTGTTATATAGTGTACCACAGTGCTTTTAAAAAAACTGTAAATAACGGCTGAGTAGGGCGGTGAAATGTGATTGACAGGTGTGGTGTTATTGTGATATAATGTATATAGGAGAGTTAAAAATATGAACATTGTAAAATTCTTGTTATTGGTGCTGGCTCTGGCAACATCAGGATGCGCACAGATGCAAAAGAGCGGTTTGGTGAAGTATCCAGGCCAAAATGTTGGCAAAGGCAGCTTTGGAAGGGTCATTTCAAGTGACTTGTATGAATCTACGCACAAACATGAAACCAAAGTGGTTTCGCGTGGGTATGCGTGGAATGATCAATTCGCACCCGGCGCCAGCTCACTTCCGCCGAAGCCGCGGAGGTCCACATTCATTTTGGATACGGGTCGTACCTATATCCGGAAGGAGACAGGTGGACATGTGAGCCATTATACTGGGTACAGTTATCACACAGGGGAACCGGTGTTGGTGACGCAAAGGAGTGAATACTCCACGAAGGTGGTGCAGAAACGGGAACCCTACAGGATTCCGTATGAATCACTTCCAGACCGTGGAGGTCATCGGATCAAGAGTGGGTATGTGTCAGGCCACATTCAAATGAAACCCATCCTTATGGCGCCCATCGGTGTCATGCCAAGGAGGTAGGTGAGTAAGCGAAACGCACAAGCGGAAGATCACACGATCTTCCGCTTTTTTTGTTTAAAATCATGTTTTGCTGTAGCATTTGGGTATGGAAATTGTTTCTACATCCCTAGAGGAAACAGCTGCTTTTGCGCAGAGGTTTTTAGAGTCGCTACTGAAAGAGCAGAAAAACAACACTGCAACAGTGGTTGGTCTCTACGGTGACCTTGGCGCAGGAAAAACTGCGTTCACAAAATGCGTGGCAAAAATACTTGGGGTGGATCAGGAAATCACCAGTCCGACGTTTGTGATAGAAAAAATATACAAGCTGCCTCAAAAAACTAATACTTTTTTTGAACAGCTTATACACATAGACGCGTACCGCCTAGAAAAAGGGGAGGAACTAGCGAAACTTGGCTGGAGTGAAATCATCGCTAATCCAAAAAACCTTATTTTACTAGAATGGCCGGAAAAAGTGGCGGAGGTGATGCCGAAAGATCACAAAAAACTCTTCTTCACATTTGTAGATGAAAACACACGGAAAATTCGTGAAGAGTAAAAGAGGCGGGTTAAAAATGCTACAATACTGAAATGGCAAAAACGAAAGAAAATGCTACACAAAAACGGCAGAAACTCGTGCTCCTGGACGCTCATGCTATCTTGCATCGGGCGTATCACGCATTACCAGATTTCGCTTCCAGCAAAGGAGAATCTACCGGCGCGCTTTACGGTATTTCTACCATGCTCATTAAAATTATTGGCGATCTAAAGCCTGACTATCTGGTGGCTGCGTACGATCTGCCAAAACCCACGTACCGTCACGAAGCGTATAAAGATTACAAAGCAGGCCGCAGAAAAGCGGACCCTGAACTGGTGAGTCAGATGATTCGTTCGCGCGATATTTTTACTGCGTTCGGAATTCCCATTTACGACAAAGAGGGTTTTGAAGCGGATGATGTGATAGGTACTATTGTGGAAGACATGAAAAAGCGAAAGGATGTGGATGTGGTTATAGCTTCCGGTGACATGGACACGCTGCAGCTTGTGGATGGTAAAAAGGTGCAGGTGTACACGCTCAAAAAAGGAATTAAAGACACTATTATGTACGACGAAGAGGCAGTGGTGGAGCGTTTCGGTTTTCCGCCGGAACTTTTGACGGACTATAAAGGTCTGCGCGGAGATCCTTCAGATAATATTATCGGCATTAAAGGTATCGGTGAGAAAACCGCTTCTATTTTAATTCAGACGTTTGGAACAGTAGAGAATATGTATAAGGCGCTTAAAAAAGACAAAAGCACGTTTGAAAAAGCGGGAATCTCGCCGCGCATTATAGAACTTTTAGAACAGGGTGAAGAGGAGGCAATGTTTTCAAAGATGCTTGCGCTCATCCGCCGTGACGCACCGATCAGTTTTAAACTAGAAGACCTGACCTGGAAAGAATCATTTGATATAAAAAAGGTGGAAACGCTTTTTACTGAATTGGAATTCCGTGCGCTTGGTGCGCGCGTTCGGCAAACAGTGCTTGGTGAGACGGTGGCGAAGATAGTAAAAGAGCAGACGGCGGGTGGTGAGGGAAGCGAAGATGGTGATGGAACAGATAGTGCAACACCTTCACTTTCTAAAATAAATATAGATCCGGTGGAATACCGAAAAGTGGAAATCGCCGTGTGGGTTTTAGATTCAAACATCTACCAGCCGACACTTGAGGACATTTATTCATTTGCAAAAGTGCGCGAGTGGGATAAAGCGAAAGAAATTATTTTTGCCGAGCTTGAGAAACGCGGCTTGCGAAAACTGTATGAAGAAATAGAGCTTCCGCTCATTCCTATAATAGACCGCATGGAAAAGCACGGAGTGAAAATAGACGTGGAGTATTTAAAAAACTTAAGCGAAGAATACCACGGAAAAATAAAAGAACTGGAAAAAAAGATTTTTGAACACGCGGGGATGGAATTTAACGTCAGTTCACCAAAGCAGCTGGGCGAAGTGCTTTTTGATAAGCTTGGGCTGAAAGTGGGGAAGAAGACTGCTGGCGGCGCCCGCTCCACAAAAGAATCTGAGCTGCAGAAATTAAAAGAAACACATCCGATCATAGAGCTCATTTTAGAACATCGCGAACTTTCAAAATTGCTTGGTACCTACATTGATACTATCCCTGCGCAGGTAGATGAAAACGGTAGGCTCCATACATCATATCTCCAGGCGGGAACCACCACGGGACGCATTTCATCTATTAATCCAAACCTGCAGAACATTCCTATCCGCACAGAGCAGGGCAAAAAAATCCGCAACGCATTTGTGGCGGATAAAGGTTTTAAACTTGTTTCATTTGATTACTCGCAGATAGAGCTGCGTATTGCCGCATTTCTTTCAAAAGATAAAAACCTGATAGAGATTTTCAGGAAAGGTGAAGATGTGCATACTGCAGTGGCGGCTATTGTATACGGCGTGCCACAGGCTGAAGTGACATCTGGAATGCGCCGCTTCGCAAAGGTGATTAACTTCGGTGTGATGTACGGCATGGGTGTGAATTCATTGCGGCAGAATTTGAGCGAAGGTGGTCAGAAAGTGACCCGCGAAGAAGCGCAAAAATTCTATAACGAGTATTTTGAAAAGTTCAGTTCTCTGGCAAATTATTTAAACGAGGTGAAAATAGAAACAGCGCGTTCTGGATACACTGAAACATTTTTTGGCCGCCGCAGGTATTTTGAAGGTATCAGATCAAAAGTGCCGTTCATTCGCGCGATGGCTGAACGCATGGCTATTAACGCGCCGATTCAAGGGACAGAGGCAGATGTGGTGAAGATTGCTATGAGGCAGATACATGAGTATTTGGAAAAAAATAATTTATTGGATGATGCGCATCTCATTTTGAATGTGCATGACGAACTTGTGTATGAAATTCGTGAAGAAAAAGCAGAACAGCTTGCGCCGGAAATAAAAAAAATAATGGAAGCGGTAATTCCGCCAGAGAAGATAGAAGGAGTGGTGTGCAAGGCGGAGTATGCGGTGGGGGATTCGTGGGGAGAGTTGAAGTAATATATTATGCTTTATTTTATTCACGGCACCGACAAAGACAAAGCGCGCCAGAAAGCAAATGACCTTGTGGCTGCGCTACAAAAAAAGAAGCCCGACGCTTCGTTCTTTAAACTTACAAGTGAAAACTGGAGCGAAGGAAGTTTTGAAGAATACATCGGCGGACAGGGGCTTTTTGAAAATAAATATATTGTGCTGGTGGATGGACTTTTTGGTGACAAAGTAACGAAAGAATTTATAAGCAAGCGTTTGAAGGAAATTAAGGAATCGCAGAACGTGTTTATATTCCGTGAAGGGGAAGTGGACAAGGCTACGCTTACTAAAATAGAAAAAAATGCGGAAAAAGTTCAGGAATTCGGAACAGGAGAAGCGAAAGGAAAGAAACAGGAATTCAATACATTTTCACTTACCGACGCACTGGGCCGCCGTGATAAAAAACAGTTATGGGTACTCTACCACATGGCGAAGCAGGCAAATGTGGAAGACGAACAAATTCACGGCGTTCTCTTTTGGCAGGTGAAAAATATGATGCTGGCGCAAAAAACACAGAATGCCGCAGAGGCGGGACTTAATCCGTTTGTGTTCAGTAAGGCGCAAGGGTTTGCCAGAAATTTCCGTGACGGAGAATTGGCAAAAATGTCCGGCGAGCTGGTGAGCCTTTCCCACGAAGCGCGCAGGGGAGCGCATGATTTTGACGTGGCGTTGGAACGGTGGATTTTGAATGTGTAGAAAGTAATAAAAAACCGCCTGCAGGATGCAGGCGGTGTGGTTTTTACAAAACAATCCAGGGAATTACTTTCCCAGCATAAAAGGGAACCACTGAAACTCCATTTTTCTCGTAGATCGTTGGAACGGTCCATTTCAACTTTTTAAGCTTTATTTTTTTACCCGTTGGAGGAAGGCCGTAAAATCTGGCGCCAAAGTCAGTCCAGAAACCCTCAAGCCTATCAAGCTTTCCCCTTGACTCAAAAAGTTCCACCAAAAGCGGAACTGCCACAGGGGAATTAAATACCCCGGCGCAGCAGCAATCAGATTCCTTTTTGTGAGGTTCGTGCGGGGCGCTGTCTCCACCGTAGAAAAACTTTGGGTTGCCACTTGTAGCTGCCGCCACAAGTGCAATCCTGTCTGCTGGCATTTTTGCCACGGGTTTGCAGTAATTGTGAGGGTTCAGCCATTCGGCGCCATTCCTTTTATCTGCCAACACTTCTTGAAGAGTGATAAGCAGGTGATGAATGGTGATAGTGGCCGCTACGGTATCCGGTAGATCTTTCACCACCTCCACCGCATCAGCTGTAGTGATATGCTCCAAAACAAACTTCAGTTTTGGAAAATCACGCACAAGGCGCTTAAATGTTTTGAGAAACACACGCTCACGATCTAAAATAAAATCGTGAGGTGTTTCACCATGAATTTCTACCACCATACCTTCTTCCTCAGCCGTGCTCAGTGCTGGATAGATAGCGTTAAAATCAGCAATACCATCTGCTGAGTTCGTGGTCACTCCTTCGGGATAGATTTTAATTCCCACCGCGCCGCATTTTTTTGCTTCCCGTACGACTTCAGGTGTAGTGTTTTTCAGCATTTTAATTACCATGAGGGGATGTATATCCCTTGTGTGGTAATTTGCATATCTGGCATTATCAATCTCTTTTTTGTATGTCGTCACGTCACTACCCGTTGCTATCGGCGGGTCTGTATTTGGCATAGGGAGAATGTACCCGAATTCGCTACAGAGCGGCAACACTAGTTCAAGCATTTTTCCGCGGCGTAAGTGAATATGAAAGTCGTTAGGAGCACACGCTTCTAAAACATTTCCATCTTCTGATATTTTCATTTCGTTCCTTTCTGTTAAAGTTCCATTCCTCCGCTCATCTTATAGATTTGCTACAAAATGGCAAGCCGCGACGCAAATAAGAGAACCTTGCTTAAAAATTGAAAGTTTTTTACTCTATGGTAGTATAGTTTAATCGCTTGATTTATACATGCGCCCATAGCTCAGTCGGTAGAGCAACTCCCTTTTAAGGAGAGGGTCCCAAGTTCGATTCTTGGTGGGCGCACAAAAAATTCCCGTGTTCATCCTCCTCCACAACATTCGCAGTGTTCATAACGTAGGCTCCATGTTTCGTACATCGGACGCTTTAGGTATTTCGAAAATATATCTTTCTGGGCATACACCTACGCCACTGGACCGTTTTGGGAATAAACGAAAGGATGTGGCAAAGGTGGCGCTGGGTGCGGAAGATAGCGTGCAGTGGGAATATGTAGAGGATCCAGTACCACTGGTGCAAAAACTAAAAGCAGAAGGTGTGAAGGTGGTGGCTGTGGAACAGGATGTGCGCGCAGTAGATTACAAAACGGTGAAAATAACAGAGCCTACACTTTTCATTTTTGGCAACGAAGTAGAGGGCGTTTCAAAAGAGTTACTTGATGTTTCAGACGTGGTGGCGGTTATTCCTATGAAAGGCAAGAAAGAGTCGCTCAATGTTTCAGTATCATTTGGTGTCGCGCTTTATAGAATGCTGGATAGGTAAAACCCCGCGGGAAAGTATCGTCTCACTAAGCGCTCAGGTGTAGGAAAAATATATCCAGCAAATAGCGAAAAAACAGGCGACATGCGTTCATCTTCGATTCCGCGTTCACCTGTTTTTTCTATTTGCTTCCTTATTTTTCACCTACACCCTCGCTAACCCGTTCGACGATACTTTCCCGCGGGGTTTTACCTCACCGCCTTATACTCCCGCGCAATACTCTTCCTTTTTCCAGTAAGCGAAAGCGCCGCCCACCTGATCCAGAACCACAGTGTCGAGAAATATCCCTCTTTCTCAAACCGCCGAACTGAAGTCACCACAAAACAGTTATCTACATACACATACACCCCGCCGCTTTTAACACATCTTTCAATAAATCCCTTGAATTCACCAACGCGTTTTCGTGGGTTAAATCCGTGCGCTTTTCTGAACAGTTCAGCGTCACAAAATAGAAGCGCAAGCACACCTTTATACCACCTCATTTTATGGATAAAGTTTTTGAAGCCAAAAAATACTAACGCCTGTGTGGTGCGGTGGGAGGGGAGCGCCTTGCATGCGCCAAAAATAGAAATTCCTTGTTTTAAAAAACGCTCGTGATCACGAACAATATTCTTAATAACGCTCGGTGACAGAATAGTATCCGCGTCCACGAAAATGTAGAGATCACCATTTGCTTTCGCCACACCTTCATTACGTGCGCGTGCTGGTCCAAAACCATCATCAAACTGCACAGCTACATCCGCATATTTTTTCGCTATCGTAAATGTACCATCCGTACTTCCGTTTACCACTACAATAATTTCCAAGTTGCTATAACTCTGTGAGCGAATAGAATCAATAGTTCTTTTCAAGTAGTGCTCTTCGTTGCACGCAGGAATGATTACTGATACAAATGTTTTTTGATATTTTTGTTTATCCATATATTTATCGCCATCATTACGAACACAAACACTGCCAGCACGACCGCGCCGTTCTTAACCAAATACTGGATGCTGCCGGTGCTTAAGTGCAGCACGTATCCTAAAAACAGGAGGATGGCCATGTATGCAAACGTTCCCGCGGTGTTGGCAAGGATGAATTTCATAGGATTTAAGTGGCGCACGCCCGCTAACACCTGCGTCACAGTGCGAGTCCCGTAAATAAATTTTGAATAGAACACGGCTTTGAATCCATGCTTATCCATAAAACGAGAAACGTGATCCACAAGGTCACGTTTCTTTTCAAGCAGAGGAAATGTAGAGAGGCGGCGTTTGGTGAGATGTACACCAATGTAGTACCACACCAAATCTGAAAGCATTGTGGCTACGTATGCAAGGATGACAAGTGCCCGAATATCAAAATGGTTCCGTGTGGCTAGGTAGATGCCAGTAATAAGGACAATATCTCCTCCAAATATCATCCCAAGGAAGAATGCTAGGTATTTGTATTGTATAAGTAGTTCCATCATGTCCTATTTTTATTCTATATGAACGCGGGGGAAATACAATCACGGCGTGGGATCCATATGTGTGCTGTAGTACAAATGAAGAGTTTCGTCAGTATCGTGATCAACCTCGTGCTGTTTGCTGTAACTATACTCGCGCGTTTCAGTGGGAGGGTATGGTTCAGTGTCCCATGAGCTGATTACCCATACGGCAGCTATAATTATAAGTACAATTTTTGCATCGTCGTTCATATATACACTATACAAACATGGTTAAAAAAGTAAACATTTAAGCCATTTTTTGATGAGTGTCGCAAAAATGAGCGCTTCTCCCGCCAATTTTTAAGCGTTGTATTACTCCCGAGCAGTTCCTGTAGGTGCACTGTTTCCCGTGCTGGCGGTATGCGCTGTGATATGGATGAAATCCACCCTTTTCCCCGAGTATATTTCTGTAGTCAGACATGGAATCTCCGCCAAGCGAAATGGAACGTTTCAGTATTTCTATTGTGGCTTTGTGCATTTGCTGTACTTCCTGTGAAGTTAATTCCCTTACTCGTTTTTCTGGATGTACGCATGAGTGCCATAGAATTTCATCAGAATAAATATTGCCAATTCCAGCAACAACATGCTGGTCCATGAGAACCGTTTTTATCTTTCCATTCGGACGTTTAAGAAGCCTTGCGTGAAGCACTTCAGGTGAAAAGGAGGGGGAGAGGGGCTCTGGTCCAAGTTTTTTAAATTCTGGAGCTTCAGCGAGCAATGAACTCTGTTCAAAAGTCACCTTTGCAAACTTTCGCATATCAGATAGTGCCACCTGTTTCCCGTTTGAAAGTGTAAAGACAAAGTGAATGAAGCGGTTAAATGGATCCTGAAGCGGCCCTTTTTCCTGTGTATGCCAGCTCTTCTTGTGCGCATCGTAGGAATATTCCCCGTAAAGCAGATGCCCCGTCATTTTCATGTGAATAAGCACGGTGTATCCGTTATTAAGATGTATTAAAATATTTTTCGCACGGCGTTCTACTTGTATAACTGTTCCGCCAGTTACCGCTTTCTGGAATTTTTTAAAGTAGAGCGGGTTCTTTATATTATTTTTTCCACTATGGAACGGAGAGAAATAGTCAGTCCATACGTCTGTAATAATGCGGCCTTTCATGTGGCGCATTAATCCGTTCACGGTGGTTTGTACCTCAGGCAGTTCTGGCATATACTTTATATACATAGCACATTCTCTCATTTATGAAAAACATACTTGTACTCGTTATTGTTCTGACAGTGATCACGTATGTTGCAGGTTTCTTTTCGTCTAAACAATATATTTATCTAAGTGAGGTTTTTGGAAGTATGGGGAAAAACGTTGCCGCAGTGTTCTTCACTGAAAGTATAGACACTGAAGATCTGCAACGAAAGTATAATCGTGCCGCACATAACCAGCATAAAATTAATATACTTATCATGCCCGGACATGAGCCTGATTTCGGCGGAACTGAGTTTGGGAGTTTAAAAGAAAGGGAGATAGTGGTGGAACTTGCGGGGTATTTGCAGGAGTTTTTGGAAAATAATAACCGCTACAGGGTATCTTTGGCTCGCAATACCGAACAGTGGAATCCTGTTATAGAAAACTATTTTAACGAGAATTGGCAGGAAATTCAGGATTTCAGAACTGCACATAAGGCGCAAATGAACCGTTTGATAGAAGAAAGAAAAGTGGAGCAGTATTCAGAAAACGTATACCACAATGATGCGCCATTGGATGCAGCTATCCGTCTTTTCGGTATAAACAAATGGTCAAACGAAAACGATATAGACATTGTGCTACATCTTCACTTTAATGACTACTACAGAAGAAACGCCGCACAGCCCGGTGAATATTCAGGATTGAGTATTTATATACCAGAAAAACAGTATTCAAATGCCCGCGCGTCAAAAGAGATTGCAGAATCGGTATTTGAACGCCTCTCCACTTTTTTCCCGGTAAGTAACCTTCCGGCGGAAAGTGCGGGTGTGGTGGAGGATCAGGAGCTGGTGGCGGTGGGGCAGAGCAACACGCTGGACGCCGCAAGCCTCCTTATAGAATACGGATACATTTATGAGCCTCACATTCAAAATGACGCGGTAAGGTCTGCTATGTTAAAAGAAGCGGCTTTGCAAACGTACCTTGGGCTCCAGGATTTTTTCGGCGGAGAAAATGATACAGGCCTCCCATACATAACATCACTTTTGCCATACGAATTCAATGAAAACCTTACAAAGGGCATACAGGACAGCAGGGCAGTGGCCGCACTTCAGGTAGCGCTTATTTTCCAGGAAGCATATCCGCCAAAAAATAAAACATTGAACGAATGTCCAGTTTCTGGGAATTTTGGACCTTGCACTGTGGACGCGTTAACTGAATTTCAAAAGAAATACGGAATTACTGACGAGGCTGGCATTTTAGGACCAGAGTCACGGGCAAAACTTAATGGATGGTATGATGGTCTGCTACCGATGAAGATGAGGGAAGAGGCGGCGTTACTTCCTTACTACTTTTTGTAGTTCTTCGCGTGCCACCTGTGCATCACTCCACGGAATTTTTGCGCCATTTGGTCCCATGAGGTAGGGGTCTGTGCCTTTACCAGTGATAAGTACTGCGTCACCTGGTTTTGCTAGTTCAAATGCTTTGCGTATGGCTAGTCTGCGGTCTATTTCAATGAGTGCGTCCTTTGTGGTAATCGCTGCTTTCATTTGTGCGGTAATTTCGCGAGGGTCGTCATCGTAAGAATCATCATCAGTGAGTATAATGTGTTCGCAATGACGTTCTGCTATTTTTGCCATTTCTGCGCGCTTCCATGTGTCGCGGCCGCCACCCGTGCTTCCTAGTACGCAGATTTTACGCGCTTTCGGAAATACCCCATATATTTTTTGAAGTGAATCTGGTGTGTGTGCATAGTCTATGATCACTTTAAAATCCTGTCCCTCATCTATCTTTTGAACGCGGCCGGGTACCCCGTTAAATTTTTCTAGTGCACGGATGATGATCTCGGTGCCAATATTCTGTGTCTTTGCGAAGGTGACCGCTGCTAGTGTGTTGTAGATGTTAAATTCACCGGCCACGTGTAAATTCACCGGCGTGCCGTCTATCGTGATAGACGAACCTTCCTCAAAGAGGGTATAAGGCTCTGCGTCTTTCAAAGAGAACGAATAATTTTCTGGAATCTTGTACGCTAAAAAGCGGGGCGACTCTTTGTCGTCTTTGTTTACCACTATTATTCGGCGTTTCTTTTTTGACTGTTCTAGTCCCTTTGCTATTGTAAGTTTTGCGTCGCGATAGTTTTCATATGACCCATGTGACTCTATGTGTTCAGGACTTAGGTTTGTAAAAACGAGCGCGTCCAAGTCAATGAATTTCTGGCGGTGCTGTAAAACTCCTTGCGACGTGATTTCCATCACTGCATATGTGCATCCCGCGCTTACCGCTTTCCGCAAAAAGCGCTGGAGCACAAAACGTCCTGGCATGGACATTTTATAGAGGTTCTCCTTTGATGAGTTGCCGATTTTAAAACGTACTGTTCCTGAAAGTGCAGTGGTAAAGCCAGCTTCTTCCAAAATAGCATTAATAAGTTCTACTGTTGTGGATTTTCCTTTCGTTCCTGTTACGCCAACCACGGTTATTTCTTTAGAAGGGAAGCGGTAGAGGATGGCGCCCAGAAGGTTTATGCTGTAGTGATATGCGGGCGCACAAAGGCTGAAAACCTTTGTGGGGATGGCTTTTTTTACTAACAATAAGCTTTTTTCTAACATAACAGTATCATACCGCGACTTTGACAGTTCATCTATATGTAGAGTCACATTTTACATTGAATGACATATATATTGACTTGTGTAAATATATGCTATATAATATAAAAAGGACATTACAATATGAGACCATATGAAACGGACCATTTTCGGCTGGCATATTTGCAGCCGTTTGAGTGGGGAAAGACTGATGAATTGCGAAGTGAGTACGGTGCTTTTCACTTGCTGCCCATTTCAGATGAAGCAGCAGAATGGATCAGTGCCAGTTATCTTAACGATGAGCTGGAAATGAAAATTCTGCCTCGGAGCTTCCTTTTTAGGGGAGTGGAAGTGTACAGGTGCATTTTTGCGCTTCGGTTTGCGAATCGTGACATGGACGCGCACGAAGACAGGGTACAGATTTGTAACTTCGTCACTCAGACATTAGAAGAGCGGTACATACCGCTCTTGAAACACCTAAAAAACGGAAGAATTCAAACACCTTGCGCTACACACAACGCATGAAAACACATCAAACTCTTCACTGGCCTCGGCCGGTGAAGAGTATTTTTATTTCCCAAGCAGTTTTAACGCTGCCTTCACCTTTGCTCCAGTGTCTGTGGCGGACTTATCTATTTTTTTAAGCGCGTCGCGGGATTCGTTGTGTGTGTAACCCAGTGATTTCAATGCTTCAAGTGCGTCACTTTCAGTCTTCATATGGCCAGTATCATCTCCGCTGTCCACTGAGTCTACTTTGTCTTTTAATTCCATGACTATTTTCTCTGCTACCTTTTTTCCAACCCCTGAGATTTTTACCAAATGCGTGGTGTCGCCCGTGCTGATGGCTGTTTCCAACGTATGAACCGATGCCAGATTTAGAATTCCCAGAGCAGTTTTAGGACCAATACCTGAGATGGTGATAAGGAGCTCAAAAAATTGCAACTCTTTCTGTGTGAGAAAACCGTAGAGGTCCAGCGCTCCTTCACGCACAGCCAGGTACGTCCACAGCAATACATTCTCGCGTTCTTCCGGAGCGAGCTTGTTCATAATGTCTACAGTGACAAATACTTTATATCCCACACCACCCACGTTTAAAACGATATAGCGGAGATCATGGTGAGTTATCGTTCCCTGAAGCTGTGCAATCATGAGGATAGTATACTAAAAAAGGGGAGTAACGGGTACTTTTCGCGCAATGGCTGAGCTTGGGACTGTGTTACAATTTTTAGATATATCATTTATTTAATGGCGGATTAATCCTTATTATGAAAAAAATATTCTTTGCGGCGGGTTCTTTGGTACTATTTTTGTCGCTTGTATTTGCGGGGTATACATATGGACCGACTGTATACGATACCACTTCAAACTTTGCGGCAGCTCTTCTGACTAAAGATACACTTATTGTTTACGACGGTGAGCCTGGAAGTGCTCCGCTTTTAACAGGGAGCAGATCATGTCTCTTTTATGCGGAAGAGGTGAACGAAGGGCGAAACAGCACGAAGTCACTTAAGTTCACCGCGGACATGTATCACGCGCCAGGATATTCTGTGAACTGTGGCGGTCAGGAGCGCTTGGATTTTTCTCCCTACAGTTTTCTGGAATTTCATATAAAAAGTAACAGTAAGAAAACCGAACCGCAGCATTTTAATATCGTAAGTTACTACGGTTCCAGCGCCACGGTGGACATGATGAAGTATATAGAGGGTGGCGTTATTGATACCACATGGCGAAAGGTGAGTATTCCACTCTCTGCTTTAAAAACAGCAACATATAACGTTAACACTGTAGATACTCTGTATTTTGGTAACGGTAGCGCGGGAAGAATATTTTATGTGGACGACATTATTTTACGAAAGTCTTCAGGAAGGACTCTTTCTACTGGCCAGGGCAGACCTGCGCCTGGGGTTGCTACAGAAGGTAAGGTGATAGCTACAGTTCCGAATCCTGATGCAGATACCTCGGTTCCGTCTGAAGAGGCGGCTGAGGCGCCAGAACCTGTAGAAAACACTGAACAGGAAGAGGAGGAGATTCCCGCTGAAGATCTGGAGGACGAAGAAACTGTTGCGGAACTGATAAAAAACTATCTGGAACATTTGTTTGAAAACAATGAGGAAAAAGAAATGGAGCAAGAACCCGTGCTTGTGACCGCGGGAGCTTCTACTATGAGTACCTATGATTTTGACGAAGTGGATTTAGCAAATAACGTCGGACACTGGCTGTACGCAGAAAATAGTACACATGTGAGTCTGAACTTTACAGAAAAGTTTGATACTGCAAAAGTAAAAAATAACAGTAACTACTCTATTAAAAGTAGCGATGACCCTGCATATTCAGCTCCCCGCCAACCTTCAGTAAAAGGGTACAGGTGGAGAACTGCGTACGCTCCCACCATCCGCAAAACGGATTTGAAAGTAATTTACAGGGTCTTTTTGGAACTCCCATCTGAATTAAAAAATGGGAAAACGTACACAGTAACAGCATCAAATATCGGACTCCCTTCAAAGTCATTTACATTTACGTTTAACGATGCAGATCTAAATAGAAACATTAAAGTGAACCAGGTGGGGTATTTGCCGAACGCGCAAAAGATAGGGTATGTGGGGCAATACGCGGGGACAGGTGGACCTCTGCCTTTTTCTATCAATGAGTTTCATGTGCGTGATGCTTCTGGGCGTAGCGTCTATAAAGGAACTCCAGTGTTTAGAAACATAGACACAAATAACACCGGAGAAAATGTGTACGAACTTAATTTTTCTGAAGTAACTGCATCTGGAGTGTACACGCTGTATGTGCCTGGCGTGGGCGTTTCCTATCCGTTTAGAATAGGGAATGACGTGTACAACGAAGTTCTGGCAAATGCGCTTTCTGGTGCGTATCATCAACGCGCTTCTACGGCGCTTACAAAAGAGTTCACGCGGTTTACACACGGGCCGGCGCATATGGCTGATGCATACGTGATGAATCATAATCCTATCCCCGAATGGTTTCGTGGACGTTTTGACTCACAGGGTGACACGCGAAAAAAGGATTCAAATGGAAAGCGTGCGTATTACGGAACAAGCCTAAGCGGGCAGTTTATTGATGCGTCAAAAGGGCACTACGACGCTGGCGATTATGGAAAATACACAGTGAACGGCGCGCTTTTTGCGGGAAATCTTTTGACTGGTTTTAATGCTTTTCCTGCGCAACTCATGAAAGATGACCTTGGTGTTCCGGAAAGTGGAAACGGTATTCCTGATGTTCTGGAAGAGGCGAAGTGGGAACTGGACTGGCTGGAAAATATGCAGGATCCGAATGACGGTGGTGTGTTCTGTATTGTGAAGCCTGACGGCGCAGTGGAATATTATGAGAACCGCGCAATGGATGCCGCGTCACCAAGCAAGCGTTTGCTCTATCCAAAAGACACTACATGTACCGCACACTACGCGGCGGTTTTAGCAAAAGCAGGAGCAAATGAACTTTACAAAAAGCACTACCCAGATGCAGCTGCTCGGTATATAGAAAAAGCGAAAAAGTCATGGACATTTTTGGAGAAAAACCCGGGATATCTGGGCTGGCACCACTATGGAGTGAAAGATGAATTTGATACAGACAAAAGTATGGACGAACGTGTGTGGGCGGCGATGGAGCTTTATAACGCCACTGGTGAAAAAACATATCTTGATTTCGTTTTAGCAAAACATAAGCCAGAATATGAACGATGGGGATGGAACACGCTTTTTGAGGCGAGTGGTCAGGCGAACTACGCATGTGCGTTTACAAAACGTTCGGGTATGGACAGTATGAAACAGCGCTGTGTGAATGAAATTATTAAGGCGGCAGACAGTCATGTAAAAGATTCGCAGAACAGAGCGTACAGGCTTTCAATGTCTGATGCGCCGCTTAACTATCGTGACTATACGTATTTCTTCCCACAGGAGAGAATTATCCAGCTTCTGGTGGCGCACAGTTTGAAGTCAAACAATGCATATGTGCAAACCGCACTTTATAACTGGGATTATATTCTAGGTTCAAACCCTACAGGCTACAGCTATATTACGGGTATCGGCAGCAAGCGCTTCCGGGAAATCGTGCATACGCAGAGTATGTATGACGGAATAAAGCCGCCGGTTCCAGGAATTCCTGTGGGAATGGGTAATAACTTCGGATATTTAGAAGTGTACGGATCAAAGCTTGCGCAGATGTTTCCGGTAAATAACGGCGGTTCCCCTGATCCTAAAGTTTCATATCCGCTTCTGGCACAGGTGTACGACGGATGGAATATCGGCGTAGAGTTCACTGTCCCTGAGATTGCTGAAAATATTATTAGCGCGGCATATTTCGGCACGTTAAACGATTCTAAAAATAAGGCGCCGTCACGAGTGGATATTGTAGCTGACAAAACAACAGGAAGCGTACCGCTCACTGTGTCATTTAAAGGAAGTGGTGTAGATGGTGACGGAAAGATAGTCCGCTATCATTGGGATTTTGACGATGAGTCATACTCTATTCAGCAGAATCCAGTCCATACGTTCACTGAGCCGTACAAGGTATACAACGTAGTACTCACCGTTACCGACAATGACGGCTTGCAAAAGTATAAAGAATTACAAATACGAACAACGCCGCAAGTCTTTGCGTTCAATGCACAGCCTCACACGAGCAACACCGGCACATTTGCACTCTTTAACTTTGATTCGTCGTTTGCTGATAGCTCAGGTAAGGGATATGTGTTCAAAAATAATGGCGCAGAATTAAGTGACCAGAATATTTTGTGGATGCAAAACCCTTCCGGAAAAGCAGTAGCGTTTGATTCGGTTACAGATTCTATAGAAGTAGAACTTCCACGGAAAACAGTGTTCGGTTCGGCGCAGGATACGCTCATAGCTGAGGCGAAAATATATGTAGACACATTTCTCTCGTACAACGTAGCAGATTCAAAGATATTTGTTTTGATGCAAAATGATGACAAACTCATCGGACTTTTTGACGCAAAGTATGTGGACGGTACCCATGCGCGCACCATGAACGGATACAATAGCCAGAAAAAATTACTCACCAGTGAGCAGGTGGCCGCACTTATGAAGCAGGGCAAAATGCAGACAAAGACGTGGTATAACCTAAAGCTAGTAGTAAGCGCAGGAAAAGCGGAGATATGGGTGAATAATGACAAAGTAGGGGAAACAGACGTGTCGCCGCAGTTTGCAGGCTCAGACAGTCCCATAAAGCTAGTAATAGGAGGCTTTAAGGGGTATGTAGATGAAGTGAGGGTGAGCGGAAGATAGAAGGTGGGGAGTGACCAGTAATTCTTGCTTTTTCTGAACCTGTATGTTACGTTAATAGAACTTAATTAAAGAAACGTTACACGAAATGCCAATCACATCATCAGCAAAAAAAGCCCTCCGAGTATCAAAGCGAAAGCGAGTATTCAACCTTGCCGCTAAAGCAAAGATGGATGAACCGTTGAAGAAGCTTAAGAAGCTTGTAGAAGCAAAGGATAAAAAAGGTGCGCAGGCACTTGTTCCTACTATCTACCAGGCATTGGATAAGGCAGCAAAAATCGGGTATATAAAGAAGAACGCAGCATCACGAAAGAAGTCACGAGTAGCAGCAATGGTTAAAAAGCTAGGATAAAGTAAGTATAAAAAAGAGCACCCCGCGAGGGTGCTTTTTTGTTGAGCTTATTCCATTTATGTACTTGAGATAATCCGCTGTTTGACCGTGGGTTTGCCTTTTTCTCTAAGGCGTTTGTTGTGATTCTTTTGTAGCCTTCTGAGTTCTGTGGAAGTTACCCTTGGCCAGCCTCTCCATGGTGACTCTGCTTTTTGTTCCATATAGCCAAGGAAAATTTATCAGAAACGATGGAATAAGGCAAACTGAATACTTTCCCCGACTCATTAATTCGCTTTTTTACGAGCCCATTCAGTCTGAATCAGTATCAAAATATTCTGAAGATTGTTTGTGAATTCATCGTTATCGAATTCGGGAAATTTATAATTTTTTATTATTGCAGGTAACTTAGTGAGTAATTTCTCCTTCATTAAGTTAAAACGAACTTCGTCATTCGTGGCTGTAACCATAGCTTGATAATCCAACATTACATCGGCAAAAAGTGTTTTATCTCTCTTTGAAAACCTTACACGTTGTTTAAAGGTTAGTTTTGGATCACGGCACATAAAAACAACGCCTATTCGTTCAATGGAAGAGCCGTATTCTTTTTCTAGAAAATACTTTCGTGTGGGACCACTAATTACAGTAATCACATCACCAACTTTTGTTTCAGAATTTGAATCTGCTGTTGTAATTAAATGCGCGATATTTTAAAGGTAACAATATTAATTCACAAAAAAACTTCTTTTTTTCAATAGATACGTTATTATCACCAAACTTATTATTGAACCAAATATTAAAGCAGTGATTAATCCAGTTTGTATCATCTCAGGAGTCATAATTGCAAGCGTTTCTGAATCAAGATTCGCCTGATAATAACTGTTATACATGGTCGCGTTTTTCATGAATGAGAGTAAGTTTGCAAGCGACAGGAGTATTGAAAATATTTCATACCCAACCGTTAATTTCCAAGCCCACTTAACCCTTTTAAAAATACCAAGTACACTCATAGCCAGAGTAGCTGCAATAATAACGTTTATCACTATCGCACTGGCTCCAGTCAACACTGTTGGACCAAGTTGAACTGCTGGAGAAAAATTTGTAAATGTAAAAAGTAAAGTCAGAAGAATATAGCTTAAATAAATTAAAATTATTATCATCCCAACCGGCAATTTTTGTTTAATTTTTTCGTTTTGCATTTTATTTTGTTAAATAGGGAAACATTATTATGCTTACGGGAATTGAGATTATAATTACCGCGATTAAAATAGCAATTCCTCCTAGAAACAACATCCAAAATGATTTTGATATTGTTTCATTGTAAAGCTTATGTACAACATAAATACCCGCAATAAAACTTGTAAGAAGGAATACGCTCTCTATAATAGGCGGTATGCTCTGTTGACGTGCATTGAAAAACACCATGGTAAATAATGCATTGAGAAGGAAACCTATTCCAAAAATAACGAGGCTTGTTTGAACTGCTGTCTTGTAATCATTCTTCTTAAATTTTAATATTTTAGAAAATAACCAGATAGATAAGGATGTGATTAGGGGTAAAATTACAAAACATAAAATTATGGATAAGAAAAATATTATAAATATTGAATAACTAGTCATAACTTTTAAAAAATGTTTTTGATTATGGCGTTTATCCTATATGGTGCTCCCAGTAGGAATCGAACCTACATCTTAACTTCCGCAAAGTTATGTCCTATCCATTGAACGATGGGAGCTTTTAAATAACCAATGTAATGTAGACTAGCAGAAAAAGACCTTTTGGGAAAGGTCTTTGCTAAAATCCAAGTTTTTCCATAAGTTTCTGGCTTAACGGTTCTACATGTTCTTCTTCTTTTAGATAGGCGAGCAGTATTTCACGCGCATCTTCCGCATCCTCTTCATGGATAGGTAGAATAATGTAGGGCATAAACAGTTTTTTTGACTTGATGAGAATCTTTGGGATGTCTGTCTCCATCTCCACCCAGAATGACTCCAGTGTTTTGTATGGGAATAAAATATTCTTTACAAGGACGCCTCTACTGTTTAATTCCAGAGTAATTATTTCTGGAGGTTTTGCTGCGTGCACGCATAATGCAAAGGCTGAGAGGAGTACGAAAATAGCAAAGATAACATTACCAAAAATAACAGACAAAACGGCTACGGTGGTGGTGATTATAAAAACAGCCGTGTACCATTCGCGGGTTTTTGGTGTGTGATGATATTCTGGCGCGCTCCATGTTAGGTGAGGTTGCATAGTGGTTCTATTTTACCACAAGGAAGGCATGACTTACCTGTGTACATTTAGATCAAGCTTTGTGCTACCAGCCCTACAGCAAGTATTCCTATAAAATTCATGACGAAAGAAATGGGAACAAGCACATGCAGTTTTATCTTTGAAAAGCCCATGAGTGCAATGCCGAGTTCATCTGGAAGAGGGGATGCGATAATGAAAGCTCCGACTACGGGACTGATCCATTTGAAGCGTTTGTGCTTGAGGAGTGTAAATACTCGCTTAAGTTTCAGTGCCTTTAGAAAATCCGAGACATTGTCTGCTGCGCCATCACGTATGAAAAAGAAAATAAGCAGGTCACCCACCACGGCACCGATGGCGCCAAAAAATGCTGTTGCGAACAAAGAGTAGCTTTGCGAAATTTCTGCAAGTACTACTGTGGCAGGCGCTAGTGTCAAAAGGGAAGTAAAAAATACACCAGCTATAAAGCTCGCCAGTATTTCAGTGCTCTGTGCGGCATTAAGAAGGTATTCCACAGCCCCTGACTTTGCAATGTATACCGCAAAAAAGATGCTTGCCGCAATTTCACTGGCGTTTAATACACCTCTGGATTTCTTTTTTTTAACAGCTCGTGGCATGCACGTCTATTATACGATTTTTTTGAGGGCAGGGCGAATCAGCGAGTTAAGGCACTGTTTAATAAAGCGCTGTGGCGGTATTTCAACATCACTTTAGAAGTTGAGATGAAATATATGAGTTGATGCAAACTTTTTGCTATTTTTTATTCTTCGCCTCGTAATCTTTTAGCCAACGCTTAAACCCTAGTCCTTGAGTATCATTATGTTTCGCCACCTCTTTTATTATGTCCAGTGCTTTCTCTTTTTCCTCTCGGCCGAGATTCATCTTTTCTAGTGAGTGGGTCGCTGACAAAACGTTCAGATTATAATCTTTCATATCATAAAGCTTGGTAAATTCTTCAGCCCCTTCAGTACCAAATTGATAATTAATAGAGTCAACTATCTCATACATTCTTTTGATAGTAATATTGTTCGCATTAATTGATTTTTTCTGAGAATAATTAATTTTTGAGCAAATAATTGCTTGCTCCTTATATTCATTTATGAGTTCCTGTAAGGTCATTTAAGTTATAAATCATTTATAGATTGGTACTTTAGACACTCGGCTTATCTCGCTACGGAATTCTTGTTGTAGACCGGCCGATTAGCTGTTCTATTCACTAGGCGCCTTCATAGTGCTTTACTCTGCGGATGGGGTGAGATTCGAACTCACGGTCCCGTTGCCAGGACGATTGTTTTCAAGACAATTCCGTTAGACCACTCCGGCACCCATCCATTACACAATAATAACATATAAATGTCAAGTATTAGTGTATAGCCTTTCAAACTTTCTTCTGTGCTTTTCGTTGCTTGTGCCGATAACCTTAAAATAATTGCATATTTCCTGTTTATTTTCAAGCTGAACTGCTTTATTGAGCCTTCTTTTTGTGGGGTGAAATCCTAAAGTGGTTAGTATTTTATATACTGAATCTTGTAGGTAAGGGGAATAACTAACAAAATTAAGCCTTCCATACTCATATATTTTACCTTTATATGGATGCTTTTCCGTAAAAAAACATCCATCTGTATCAACCAAGCCTCTAATGCACGCCTTTTGGTATTCTATGTCCTCGTATATCCACAGTGGAATATCCACTTTTTGTTTTAATTTGTTCCCGATTTTTAATCCTAACGTATTTTTGCAAAACAGAACAAGATTGGTGCTTGAAATTACAATATTTACCGCTTTAGAATCTTTAATCTGCAAAAGTGAGGGCTTAGTCTTAAATATTCTTTCAATCATTCTCATAACATATGTTACAAATTCTTTATCATCAACACCATTTAGTGTAATAACAACTTGTCTATTGGTTATTCCACCGTCACCCAGCATTATGCCCGTGAACTCAGAAAGATCAACTGACTTTTGAGGAATTGTGATTTTCCTAGCAATAAGAATTTTATTTCTATCAACTGACCCCTTTTTATCCCACCATTCTCTCCATTTGCTTTTTCTGTGAGCCTCGTCACCAAAGTAATAACCGTATTTTTGTACTTTAGCTTTGCCTCCAAGTGCAGCGCCTTTCTTTGTGTACCAATATTTTTCCACAAAGTGTATGTTCTTTGGCCTTTCAATTTTTGCAAAAACACAAAACGAAACAAGTGCTGTTTCAGTCATTAATGTTTTCTCACGCAACCAATCTCTAAAAGATCTTTCTGTAATACCAATACGAAGAGCCAGGGTTCTGTTTGAACATCCTGCTAGTGTTTTTATTTTATTAAGAAATATGAATTGTTCTCCTTTCGGAAAAACGACTCTCTTCTCGTCCTTTGATGAGTTTCGCATAATAGAAGTCTAACAAAAAGATATGAAGAAATAATAAAAAAATAATAAAATATTTCTAAAATCAAAGTTATGCCACGCTTGCCGATTTTGTCATAATTTTACTTATCAGTATCCCTTCTATACAATAAAGCTATGAGAATCATGGGGATAGATTACGGCAGTAAAAGGGTGGGGGTGGCGCTTTCTGATGAGGCGCAGGAATTTGCGTTTCCGAAGGATGTGCTTCAGAATGACTCAAAACTTATTGAAGAGCTGAAAAAGATAGCTTTGCAGAATGAAGTCTCGCTCATTGTGGTAGGCGACTCACGGGATTTTAAAAACGCGCCGAATAAGATCATGGATAAGGTGGTGCCATTTGTAGAGGAAATTCGTCTGAAGCTTGGGCTGCCGGTGGAGATGGAACTGGAGTTTATGACTTCCGCAGAGGCGGAGCGTCTGCAGGGAAAAAATGATATGCTTGACGCATCTGCCGCAGCGCTCATCCTTAAGAGTTATATGGAAAAACAGCAGGCGAAGAAAAATAACCCAAATAGTTTAAATAATTAATCATGATTTCATACGAAGATTTTGCGAAAGTAGAAATTAAAGCGGGAAAAATTCTTTCCGCTGAAAAAATTCCTGACACAGATAAACTGCTTAAACTCCAAGTGGATTTTGGCGTAAAGGAAAATGGCGAGCCTGACATGCGGCAAATCGTTTCGGGCATTTCTTCGTACTTTCCGGATCATGCGGTGCTGGTGGGAAAGAAGTGTATGTTTGTAACAAACTTGGAGCCGCGTACTATTCGCGGACATGAAAGTAATGGCATGCTTTTCGCCCTCTCTACGCCAGAGGGAGCGTTTTCACTCCTTGAGCCGGCTGATAGTATTCCTGTAGGTACTAAAGCAAAATAATCGCACAACTATAATGCATGATTTACTAGATCCAACAATGCTTATCAAAACCCTCGGAGTGCTAGGGGTTATTGGTATTGTCTTCGCTGAGTCGGGACTGCTGATAGGTTTTTTTCTGCCAGGTGACTCACTACTTTTTACAGCAGGATTTCTGGCGTCACAAGGATACCTGAACTTCTGGGTGCTCTTTTGGGGCACTATGATAGCGGCGATAGTGGGCGACAACGTAGGGTATGCATTTGGCAGAAGGGTAGGCCCTGCTATTTTTACGAAAGAAGATTCAGTGGTGTTTAATAAAAAATATGTCACGAAGGCTCAGCATTTTTATGAGAAGCATGGAAAAAAAACCATTATCCTTGCACGTTTCATGCCGGTTATTCGTACCTTTGCGCCCATTGTGGCGGGAGTGGGGAATATGAATTACAGAACATTTGTGACCTACAACATCGTGGGCGGAATACTGTGGGCGGGCGGCATGACCACCGCGGGATATATCTTAGGAAATATGATCCCCGATGCAGATAAATATATGATTCCTATCGTCATGGGTATTATTATCATCTCATTCATTCCTGGCATTTATCATTTTATAAAAGAGCGAAAGAATTATTTCTAGTTATTCGTTTTGCTCTCATCGCATCCATAGTATAATAATGGGAACACGTGTGGCACTGCCATACATTATTTGTTCCTATGTTTAAACGATTTTTTAAATTTTTTCCGCCGCCACAATTTTTGCAGATGCCTGCAGTGGGTATAGATGTTTCAGATGAAGCGGTGCGATTCATAGAATTTGCAGAAAAAAAGCACGGTTTTGATGTGCGCGGTTATGGAGAAAAGAAACTTCCTGTGGGCGCAGTGGAAGGCGGATATATTAATAATCAGCCAGCAGTGACAAAAGTGCTTGCGGAATTAAAGAAAGAATTCGGCATGCGCTTCGTGGTCTCTGCTTTACCTGAAGAGAAAGTGTATTTATTTAAAACCGAGGTTCCTACTGTAGTGCCAAAAGAGATAGAGGAAAACATTGAACTCAAGATGGAGGAGAATGTCCCCGTGGCGCCTTCTGACGCACTCTTTGATTACGACATTATAAAAAAAGATGAAGCGAATCATACAACTACGGTAAGTGTATCCGTGGTCCCTACAAAAGTAGTGGAAGTGTATCTGGACACATTCCATAAGGCAGGGCTTGTCCCGCTTTCTTTTGAAATAGAAGGGAGGGCGCTGGCACGATCTGTATTAAAGCGCGGCGACAAAGGTACATACCTTATTGTTAACGTCGCAGAGAGGAGAACAGGATTGTTCGTTGTTCAAAATGAGGTGGTGCGGTTCACGTCCACAATTTCAGTGGGAGGAAGCACTATACGAGACGCTATTCAGAATGCGTTGAATATAAACGCAGAAGAAGCTGAAGTTTTGAAATATGAAAAAGGAATGGTGAACTCAAAGGAAAATGCGGAGGTGTATAACGCTACATTGAATGTGGTGAATCAAATTAAAGATGAAGTAAGTAAGGTTATTATGTATTGGAATACGCACAGTGAGCACGCTATAAAAGTTCAAAAGGTGCTCTTGTGCGGTAAAAACTCCACCATAAAAGGATTTGATTCATATATATCACAAGGAATTAAGACGCATTCGGAGATTGCAAACATTTGGACAAATATTTTTGAATTTGATCGGGTAATTCCACGCATAGAAATGTCAGATTCACTTAATCTTGCCCTTTCCGCTGGTCTTACGCTAGGGGTACATAACAAACATGTTTAAACTATTGCCACAACAGGAAAAGAAGCGGCTGCATAAAGAGTATCTTGCTCGGCTTTTTATAGTGGCCCTTACATTTATATTTTGTGCACAGGTTATAGGCATAATTTCACTTGTGCCGGCATTTCTTTTGTCAAAAGCAAAAGTTGATCAAATTACCGCAGAACAGAGGGCGCTGGGACAGACACTTGAAAAAGAGAGGGATGTGGATTTGGACGAAGATATAAAAAAGGCAAAAGCTCAGGTGGATCAGCTCCAGCTTTCCACCACCACAATGGCTACCGGAAAACTTTTTGAAAGTATAATAAACGACAGAACCGCAGGCATTAAAATTGTTTCATTTAATTTGGATAGAAGAGATGGAAGTCAAAGTAGTCTGGTGTTAAACGGAACAGCTATAACGCGCGATACACTCGTGCTTTTCCAGAAGACGCTTGAAAAAGAGGCGATGTTTAGCTTAGTGGATCTGCCAGTTTCAGACCTGGCAAAGAGCCGCGATCTGACGTTTTCTTTGCGTATAACCGGAACATTTTAATCTTATGAAAAAAAGTCTTTCAAAAAACGCATCACTTCTCATAATCATCTTTCTTTTGAATGGAGCTTTGGGTTATGGCTATTATTTCCTCCATGGCCGCATTTCACTTATGAATAAACAGGTTACAGAAAAAGCGGCAGAAATAGAAGAGCAAAAAGAAAAAACATTTTCAGATAAAGCACTGAGGGACATTTTGATAAGCACGGAAGAGGACCGTTCAAAGATTGATTCGTACTTGCTTCAGGATGATGACGTGGTGGATTTTCTGGAAAAAATAGAAGAGCTTGGTGAGATAAGTAAAACGCGCGTAGTTACATCATCAGTGAATATAGACGAGCGCGGTGAAAAAAGCACTACAGGATTTCTACAGCTCAACATCAATGCATTTGGGCCATTTGAAAATATAATGCATTTTATATCGCTTATAGAAAGTCTGCCGTATAAAGTGGCTATAGATAAACTGATACTGAGTACAGTAGGAGATAATGGGCAACAGCCTGTAAAAGGGTCGCAGACAAAAGAATGGCAGTCAAACTTTGAGCTGAAGGTGGTTAAATTAAAGGACAAATAACATGAACAAGCGAACATCTCATTTTAATCTGAAGGGCCGGATGAAGAAAGTAAAGGAGAGTCTGGCGCAAGTGGGGAATAACCCGTTCGTGGATTGGGAAATTATCTTTTTCGTTTCCATTTTTCTTATTGTTGTGTGTATGGGATTCGGCGGATATGTATTTTACCGCGTGAATAATGGGACGTTTTACTCTGTAGAAGAGAAGCGAACCAGGGGAGTGACCACTTTGAACAGAGAAGCACTGAGTGAGATTATTGATCACTTTGCGCAGAAAGAAGCTGTCCACAGTTCGCTGAAGCAGCAGAGGCAAATGTACGTTGACCCGTCTTTGTAATACTGTTATATTCAAAATGCTGTAATATTGGTTTTATTGCAGCTTTCGCCCTGGTAGCTCAATGGATAGAGCAGTGCTCTTCTAAGGCATTGATGTAGGTTCGATTCCTACCCGGGGCACCATAGAAAAAAGCTGCCAATGCGGCAGCTTTACAAAAGAGAGGCGTTAATCCGCTAAGGCTTTTGCAAGAGCTCGGATGAGAATAGTGCAAACGAGTTGATATCCTCAACGCCTACAGCTGTGGGTTTTTCCGCCTTGGGTTTATCGTGGCGTTGCCGATCTGAGACGTTCTTAAAATCTTCAGCGACAAAAGGTCGCTCAATATCTGCAAGTTGCTGATTCATTTTGTCTCCTTGGTACTTGTTTCATTAATACATCTGCTAGATTCTCCAAAAATCAAGCACTACACCACCGGACATCGGTTGTGTATGGAAGTTTAATCTGCCGTAGTTAATTATACCATCCCAAGCATCCGTGTAGAAAGCCATGTTTCGCGGTTAAGATTTGTACCCTTTTAAAAATCAAAACCGCGAACATTGCGGTTTTGATTTTTCTTCTGTGCGGGATGAGGGACTTGAACCCCCGACCCTCTCAGTGTAAATGAGTTGCTCTACCAACTGAGCTAATCCCGCATATTTCTCTATCAACTTGCAATCCGACATGAATTAGCCTAACGTATATTTAACTATTAATCAAGCCATGAACCCACACATCACCATCCTCTACGAAGACGCCGACTACGTGGCCATAAACAAGCCCGCTGGTTTGGTGGTTCATGCTGACGGAAAAACTGAAGAAAAGACCGTTACCGACTGGGTTTTAGAACATTATCCAGAGGTGCAGGGGGTGGGGGAACCTATTGTAACTACAAACGGTGTCACTATAGATCGTCCAGGTATTGTTCACAGGATAGACCGTGACACATCCGGGGTTTTAGTTATTGCAAAAAATGCAGCGGCCCATGCGTATTTAAAAGAACAGTTTCAGAACCGTAAGGTAAACAAATTTTATAGAACATTTGTATACGGTGAAATGAAAGAGCCGGAAGGTGTAATAGACCGGCCGATAGCGCGGAGCAAAAAAGATTTCAGGTTATGGTCCGCACAGCGTGGCGCCAGAGGTGAAATGAGGGAAGCGGTGACGCACTATACTGTGCTTAAAACCACCCCGAAATTTTCATATGTAGAAGTGAATCCAAAAACCGGCAGGACGCATCAGATCCGTGTACATTTTAAGGCTATCAATCATCCTGTGGTGGCGGATAAGCTGTATGCTCCAAATCAGCAGCCAGGATTAGGTTTTACACGTCTGGCGCTCCATGCGCAGAGGATAGAGTTTGGTTCGGTTAAGGGTCATAGAATAGCTGTAGAGGCACCATTGCCGCTAGATTTTGAACACGGCCTGGAGATGCTTAAGGACGAGTAACATTTGCGTAATTTAAGAGCATATGATAGATTAACTTCTACTTATGGAAACGAAAATAGCTACAATTTCACCGGTAAATGTGGAGGCGCGAAAGAAGCTTGACCTTCGTGCTGGAGACACAGTAAAGGTGTGGCAGAAGATTCAGGAAGGTGGAAAAACACGACTTCAGTCATTTGAAGGACTTGTTTTGGCGCGAAAGCACGGAAGTGAGGCGGGAGCCACATTTACAGTGCGAAAGGTGATGGACGGAGTGGGTGTAGAAAAGATTTTCCCGCTGTATTCTCCAAATATTGATAAAGTGGAGGTACTACGCCGCTCAAAGGTACGCCGAGCAAAGCTCTACTATGTACGTGAAAAGGCCGCAAAAGAAATCCGACACAACATGCGAAAGCTTATGGCAGTGAAGGAAGTGGTGGAAGAGGCACCGGTAGCTGAAGTTAAAGAAGAGGTGGCCACAGAAGAGGCTGCGCCAACAGAGGTGGCAAAAGCATAATTTTAGATTCAAAAAACCGCGGAGGCGGTTTTTTGTTGTCTAATGTGGATTTTATAAAAATTTTAATATTTTTTTATCAAAATTTCATATCCGTTTTGGTAGAATTCGCACATGCCAGGAATCAAACCAAAAGGAAAGGTAAAAATAGAATGGTCAGCTGATTTTGCTTATGCTATCGGGCTTATTGTTAGTGATGGTTGTGTGGCCAATAACGGGAGACATATATTTTTCACATCAAAAGATTTGGAGCAAATAGAGAATTTTAAAAGATGTTTGAGGATAGAATGCCCAATAACACCTGTTTTTTCAGGTTATAAAGATAAAATGGCATTAAGGGTGCAATTTGGAGATAGGTTGTTTTGTGATTTCCTTAGATCAATAGGGATTACTGACGCAAAATCACTAACTATAGGTGAATTAAAAATACCAGATGAATTCTTCTTTGATTTTTTGCGTGGAGAATTTGATGGGGACGGGTGTACATACTCATATTGGGACAAAAGATGGAAATCAAGTTTTATGTTCTATCTAAGCTTTACTTCCGGTAGCATGGATTTTTTAGAGTGGCTGAGATCAGAAATCTCCAAGAGAACTAACTGCGCAGGGCATATATCATCTCATAAAAAACTCGGCGGAAAAAACCCTTTTCACCAGCTCCGGTTTGCAAAAAAACAATCGTTAAAAATTATAGGTAAAATGTATTACAATAACTGTACCATGTTCCTTTCTAGAAAAAGGTTGAAAATTAATAAGGCATTAGGCATAATAGGCATATCACAATTGTGATATTTGACAAAATCATGCGCAGGTGGCGAAACTGGTAGACGCTGCACCTTGAGGTGGTGCCGCCCGTAAGGGTGTGGAGGTTCGAGTCCTCTCCTGCGCACACTGATTAATAACATGAGGCAATAAAAATGCCAAAAAAATACCCCCATCACCATAAGAAAGGTTAGGGGGTGGAAGGCGTCTCGCGGGAGTCACCTTGTGGAGAGTTTTCTGTTACAAACTCATTGTATAAGTCATCCGTATCTTTTTCCGGATGCTCGTGGACTGTCTGGTTAAATGTTTGTGCTGCGTGCAGTCCAAATTTGCGGCGTACCATATATACACATTCAGACTCGTTCATTCTGAAATTATTGTACAGATTATTTGTGTAATAACAATATGTTGATAACTGTTTACGCCCCAGAGAAAAGAATTGCCATTTTGACCTGCGGCGTGGTAATGTAGAAAGGCGGTATTTTGCCGCGGTAAACAAATATGGTGGCTATAGTTTAGTGGTAAAACCTCGGTTTGTGGAGCCGAAGTTATGGGTTCGATTCCCATTAGCCACCCACGAGAAAACCGGCGCAAGCTGGTTTTTGAGTGGGTGGCTAAGCAAAGTCCCTTCGGACTTTGCGTATGGGAATCGAAGACCTTGAGCATATCGCGCGGAGCCGGTACTCCGGCGAGTACGATGCGAAAGGTGTACAGAGTCTGTAAGACTCGATTCCCATTAGCCACCCCAACGTAGAATGAGTGAGGCAAAAGCAGCATTTCGTGCCTCAGCTGAAAGGTATTTTTGTAGTTCCAACCGACGATATTCAGCTTCAAGCTCTGGATAGGCTTTTTCTATTGGAACAAACCAATCATTGGCTTTAATACTCACTATTTTGTCTTTTATTGAAAAGTTCCAACCAAGCGCTGCAAAGATTTCTCGCTTCTTCTCCAAGGTTCCAGAATTGAAGTTTTCTCGTGCATAGTAGGCAAAGTTAAATGTCTTGTCAGTAAGTTCTAGCTACTTCTCGGCTCGGTTTTCGGTGTTGTGCAGATTAGCCTTTAACTTGGTAAGTTTTGCCTTCAAATCGTCACGTTCTTTCACAAAGGTCTCATCGTCAATCAATTCTCGATAACGCATCTTGGTAAGAGCGTCGATTTCTTTTTGAGTTTCGGCGACTGCTTTATGCTGTGTCTCGTAGACCTTGGTTCGGTCCTCAATCTCTTTATTATTTTCTCTGTTCAAAATCTCAAGAGCCCAGTCTTTAAATTTAGGAAGAATGCTGTACCGCTCAAGTTGAATGTCTACTTGTTCTTCAAGTTTTTCTAGTGTAATTGGTTTTCTTTGTGTACAGGTGATTCCTTTCTTACGTCGGGTGCAGTTATAGTAAACGTATGTTTTAAACTTCTTTTCACTTTCAACCCACTTGGTTTTTTCACTTGCGGTATACATCGAGCCACATTCCTCACAGTAAATAAGGCCGGTGTATGCAAACTCATGAGTCTGGCCCCGTGGCTTACCATTTCGGCCGAGAATGGCTTGGGCCCGATCAAACTCTTCAAGGCTAATCATGGGCTTATGGTTGCCCTTATACAGCTTTCCAGCCCATTCAAACATGCCGGTGTAGAAGATATTGGTGAATATCTTATAAATCATGCTGTTGGCGAGTTCACCGCCACCACTTCGTTTTGTTTTGGGAGTTCTAAAACCCCACTTATCATTTGCCGTCTTTAAAATTTGAGAAGGAGTGTAATTGCCTGTAAGCATCATGTCCCACATCTTTCGGACCAAATCAAAACGATCTTTATCCTCGATAATTGTGTGCTCGAGTTTGTCATTTAAATATCCCATCGGAGCACGAGAGGGTAGCCAACCTCGATCAGCTTTTCCAACCATTCCTCGCATGCTGTTTTTCTTAAGATCAATAATAAATTGATTTGCCATTCCGCTTTCAACACTAAAAAGAAGGACGTTATCATCAGGTAAATATTGACGATCAATCGTTTGAATACATTTTAAAACTCTTTGCTGCAACATCCAGCAGAGAGCTCCGCTATCAACTGGGTTTCGAGAAAGTCGATTAAGTTGCCAACAAAGAATGCCATCCGCTTCGCCTCGCTGAATGCGTTTGAGCATGTCATCGAAGACTGGGCGACAATACGGCTTCTTGGCAGATTTAGCCTCAGTTAAAACTTCTTTAATGGTGATTCCTAGACTGTTTGCGAGTTCTTTAAGTCGGTTCACCTGATCGTCGATAGACTGAACTTGCCGGTCCTCACTTTCAGAGGATTTTCTGGCGTATATGAAGAGTGTTCTTTGTGTAGTTTGATTCATAGTAATTTATCCGGCACTGCCTGCACTTATATCCTCATCTCTAATGTTTGGAAGGTAGATTGAATTCTGATCTTCTTCCGCTTTATTCCGCTCTATTTCGTCTAACGCATCCGTTTTTTCACCGTTTTTTAACGGTTGGATGTTATCAGAATTGATATCATCTCCTGACCGTTTTTCCACCGCTATTTCGGGTTCAGTGTTATCAAAATTGATATCACTCGTTTCCCGTAATTTACCCGTATTTACGGGAATACTCTGATCCTGCATTTCCTCTGTACTTACAGGTGCATTATTGTCCCTATTTTGCCCTAAATTTCCCTTATTGTCAGGCCTGTGCCAAGGTGGAACCCAAGTATTGCTAGAACCCTCTGGAATAGCAACTCTCTGTGGCTTTTTGTTTATTCTCATCTGGTCAGCTAAGGACCGTATTTGGTTAGTTAAATCTTTAGGAGAATTATTATTTAGGTTAGTTAGAGTATCAATTTCACTGCTTTTTCCTGAACTATCGTTGGGTTTGATATCATGATTCCTTCCTTTTTGATATCTTTCTTTCCAAGTTGATAACTTAATACGCTTCGAATGTTCATCCAAGGGTTTCCAGTAGATTGAACTTTGAAATGCATAAAGATTGGATCTGCCAAAACCTTGCTGGCTTCTTTGAACAATAATAATTCCATGATCTTCAAGAATCTGAATTGCTTTGCTTATGCTTGTTGGATTATTCTCACCGGTAAGTTTCTTTATACGTTTAATACTTGGAAAAGCTCCTTGAGTTTCAGTATTGCAATGTCGCAAGAGGACATCTAAAACTGCACCACAGAGTCGTGGCAATTTTGCTACATACCAACCATCAACATACTCGTTGTCTACAAAGTAACGAGTTGGTTTATCTTTTGGGCGCAGTCGATCGAAGGGAATATCACGCAGTAGGCTTGTGGCTCTCATCCTCTTTCGATTCTTCCATGAATTGGGGTCTGGATTCCAGGTCATCTTGGGTAATTTTATTGATTAATAAAGGGAGGGTAGCTTCTCGATGTTTTTGAATCTTTTCAAATTGCTCTTTGGTCATTGGCCGATAGACAGCAGACATAAGCCTCACAAGCTTGATACCTTGCTCGTAGGCTTGTTTAGCACTTATTTCCTTACCGAATTCGCTTCGGTAAAGTGCCTGGAACTTTGCAATGTCTGCATCGGTCAGGACCATGGCTATTCCGAGTAGAGTTTATTCTTGAGGGCTTTGATGCTGTCAAAGAACGACCGAGCTTTGACTTTCAGTTGGTCTGAAAAATATTGATTGGCATAACTATCAATTTCTGCCTCTCGTTTGAATACGAAAAGAGCCTTGCGAGGATCGTCTCGGTCCAAGCGGATAAGCTTGTAACCCAGGCACATGAGTGCCGCCGATACTCCAAGGTCATAGGTTGTGAACACATCTGGTCCATCAGTTTCAGGCTGGGACCAACTCCGGTTTTTAATCATGAGTAATGTAGTTAGTGATAATGTGCGCTTCCAAATTGAAAACGCACCCACATTTTCTGCGAGTGCGTTCATTCAATATTCAAAAATGAATCGAGTTTCTAGTTCTTTTTATCCGGATCGAAGTACCAACCCTCATCTTTTTGGCTGCAGATTACGTCTTTCTTGAAATGAACTTTCAATGAATTACGAAGTTCACTCACATACTTTGAAATTGTTGTTTTGGAGACAGTTTTACGTTTATCAGCGTTGATAATATTTTCTTTGATATCATCTCGTGTAAGCAAGCGCTTGGGATTACGCATAAGCATGCGGCATAGGTCCTTGAGCTGGCCACGAAGGGGTAGAATGATGTCTTTGTAACGAATAGTTCCGTCAGAGTAGGAAGTGAGATCACCGGCAATCAGCTCAGGCTTGAGATTCTTCGTCAGGAGTAGAGTATCTTTTATTGGTTTAGCTTTTGCTTTACCAGCATTCTTTACTATGAGACTAAATGGATCAAGGGGTTTATTTGTCATTTCAAACCAAACATCTTTACCCTCGAGAGGGATAAGGCCTTTTATAAAACCTTCTTCCTGAAGCTTTTTGAGTATTAAATATTGCTCTTTGGCTAGAAAGGTAAAAGAGTTGGTGAAGATATCATTTATTGGTATGACAATAGGCCCTTTCGGACTGATTGCCACCTTATCTTCAATTCGGTTCTTTACGAATCTGATTTTTGCTTCAGGAGTCATGGTAATAGTAATTTGCTACAAATCTACACCTTTCTTGCTGTTTTTCCAAGAAAAAACCGCCATCCCATGTTTCCATGAGTGGCGGCATTGTTTTTGTCTCGGACCTTTCAGTCCAGAACTTTGACCTTGGGATCAGACCAATCCTCGATTTCCTCAAGTGCTCGGCGAACTTCGTCGGAGGCGCGTGATTGTTCGAAGCTGAGCGTGAACTGCAAGCGTTGCGCATCAAGCGCTACGGAGTTGATCCCTGTCAGGTTGATCTGCCGCTTACTAAAGACTCCGGAAATCCTCTCCAGAAGTCCCGGCCGACTTTGCGCTTTGCTGAACTCCAACGTTACCGAATTCTTGCCGTAGAGTGTGGAAAGAACCCCGAGGATTCTCATGAACAACTCGTTGGCTTCCTTGGTAACGTCTGGACCGAAGTGCGTGTTAGCTTGCGCGAACAACTCTTCGAAGGCTGCTTGGTCTTTTTCACGAATCATTTGCACCAAGCGTTGCTCGATTGCGATCCGTCGCTCAAGCATCGTCAGGGTTTCCGGATTCTCCATGACGATCGAAGTGTAGAGATCAGGACTCTGGCTCACAAGCCGTCCCATGAGTGAGAACATCACCCGATAGAAAGGACTCGTGAAAGCAAGACTCTCGCTCACTGACACACCAGCTTCTGTGATGAGTAAGGCGCTCGTCAGGTTACCCAAATGAGGGATCACCTGAACAGTCGTCATGTACCCGTCATGTTCAGCCGGTGTGCTCCACTTGATCTGCGCTAGTGTAGCCGTCAGCATGTTAACGACCCATGTTTTCCAATCGGGAGTTGTCAGACGGGCCAGGCACGCTACCACAGTTTGTCCGTCGAATGGCACTTCGGGCCGGAACATCGGATGAAGTCCCACGACCTGAGCTTTGCTTTCGAGCATTGCTTCGACGGCAGGCTGCTTAACGGACGTGACATCCATCAGGAGCTGATCTTCCCGGACATTGGACAACACCGAACGAATTACTGCTGGCGTATCCTTGATGGGGACCGAGAAGATTACCACTTCGGATTGCTCAACAACTTGAGCGTTGGATAATCCGGTGGGCTTTTTCTCATCGGAGCCAATGACCGAACAGCCAAGTTGCTCAAAGAATCCCTTGAGCATCTGACCGAAGCGACCGTTAATGCCGATAATGCCAACGATGACCTGTCTGACCGTCGCCTCATTTTGAATAAGCACGAACGTCGTCTTGTTGTCCGGAACATCTTGAATGCTCTCGGCCAAAATCCTCAGTCCGTATTCTTCAGCCGCTGCCTTTGGAGCAATGGCCCCAATTTTTACATTGGGTCCGAGCTTGGCCACAGCCTTTGCTGCGTTGCCGGTCGAGTCGCGCTTACTGCGTCTGTCGGGAGTGATCCCGATCGAGTCGAGGTATTTGCCGCACTGTTGGATTGCTTTCTCGTGCGACATCACACGTTCGAGCTCTTCAGCTCGTCCGACATGTTGAGGTGCCAAGAGGCAATGATTGATCTGAAGGTCGAGCCGGTCTCGTTCCTGCAGATCATATCCGGTTTCTCGAAACCCAGCCAGGTGCTTAGTCACTTCCGTAACTTCACCGGCGATCGAGTTTCGAATGGGAACGACCGCATAAGCCGGTCCCTCGGTAAGACGCCTGAACACGTTGGGGTGAGTGCCACAAAAGACGATCTCACAATCCGTCTCTGTCCAGCCTTGTCTTTGGATAAAGGCCAGTGCTGCCTCGTGCCCGTTTGTAAAGGCGTCGAGGACCAGAATCTTCTTTTTCATCGTAGGTCTCCCTCGGTTTGGGTTGAAAGTTTCTTGTTATCGGTGAACTGCTTACTAGGCACTATACTACTCATTTCGTCAAGAAAGGCAAGGAAAAAACTGTTTGGTCAGGACTTTATTTCAAGCCTTTATTAAGGGCTAAAAATGTGGTAAATTGATAAAAAATTACTATGAAATTACTCTTAACCTCAAACGGACTTTCAAATCAATCTATTGCCAAAGCGTTGTTTGATTTGGTTAGTAAACCCGCATCAGAAACTTCCATTGCATTCATTCCAACAGCAATGAATGTTGGGTCCGGAGATAAAGAGTGGTTCATAGACGATCTCTATAACATCAAGAAGCAAGGACTTAAAAATATTGATGTCGTCGATATTTCAGCTTTGCCGAAGGATATTTGGCTTCCTCGAATAGAGACGGCTGATGTTCTATTTTTCTCTGGCGGCAACTCATTTCATTTGATGAGATGGATCAATGAGTCTGGTTTAGCTGAACTTCTTCCAGAATTACTTAAAACAAGAGTGTGGGCCGGTATCAGTGCGGGGAGTATGGTAACAAATCCAACACTAGCACTAAGTAGTAAAGATAAAAAGATTTATTACGAAGAAAAGTTCGGTGCAGTAACTGAAAAGGCACTCGGCTTTGTTAATTTTTATACTCGTCCCCATTTCAACTCACCAGATTTTCCTCAAGCAACAAAAGATTATCTTGAAGAAGTAGCAAAAGATATCCCAGATACAATTTACGCTCTTGATGATGATTCGGCTTTAAAGGTAGTGGATGGAAAGGTGGAAGTAATAACTGAGGATGAGTACCTAATTCTTAATAAAAAATAATATGGCAACTATTGAAGATTTTCAAAAATTAGATATTAGAACCGGAAAAATTATTGAGGCGAATGATTTTCCTGAAGCAAAGAAACCTGCTTACAAGCTGAAGATTGATTTCGGACCTGAGATTGGGATTAAGAATTCTTCGGTTCAAATTGTGGCCCTTTATAAAAAAGAAGAGTTAATTGGAAAGCTCGTACTTGGTGTAGTGAACTTTCCCCCAAGAAAGATCGGACCATTTGAATCTGAAGTACTTACACTGGGTGTGCCAGATACGGAAGGTAAGGTAATACTCATTACTCCTGATAAAGACAGTCCAGTTGTTGGTGGAAAGTTATTCTAGCTATGACTAATAAGACAGATAAAAAATTTACCCTAAAACAAAAACTATATTTATATTTCTACAAATCAAGGCAATATATCTATAATGATTGGTTTAAAACAAAGGCAAATCTCAGCAAATTTGTAGATTCATTTTTGTTCTATCTTTTAATATTTAGTATTTTCTTGTTTTTCATACAAAAAGGATTGATCTTAATGGGTATTAATATCACAGAAGATCATCTCTACAGTCTTGCTTTTGCTCTGGCTGGAGTTATAGGTGCTTCAATCGCTATAATTTTTTCTTTATCAACCTTCATTTTACAAAGCACAGCTGATCTATTTTCTACTCAATATCTAAACAAGTTTATTAAAGATAAAAAAGAAAAGCTTTTCTTATGGTTACTCGTGGTATTAACCGTATCATCGATTCTTACTCCAATTTTCATTAAAGATTTTGCTTTAGAGATTTTAGTGACAATCTTGTTTGCCGCTTTTTACTCAATCTATGTTCTGTATAAAGAGTTGAGAAAAAGAATTAATCCCGAGACAACATTAACCAGAATAAGAAATGATGCTTTAGAACATCTTGAAAAAGTAAATAAGGAACTAAAGAGACAAGCTTATATACAAAACAAAATATTTGAGTATAAAGAAGAAAATAAGGACCTCTCATTAGCTATTCAGTATAAATCTAATTCTAATTGGAATGCGGTTGCTCTGGAAAATATAAAATATCTCTATGAAATAGGTCTAAGGCTTTTATCAAAAAACGAGATCAATTCATTCAATTTAACTCTTAGATATATCCACGACATATACTTGAAACACTTAAGTTTAAGAAATGGCCACCTAATCAGAATGCCTGCCGGTTTCTGGGGGACATATTCATTTGATGATGAGGGTTTTACTACGAGAGTGCTCGAGTATCTAGAGTCTATGGGCAATAGGATTATACAAGAAAAAAGAAAGGAAAATATTTACTTTTTGCTTTCGATATATGAGAACCTGTTGAATAATTCACTTGCAATAAAGTTTGCAGATAAAAATATAGGAGCTCAAGGTGAAAATCCGTTACTTACTTTAATATTGGCTTACTACATTGGTCTTGTAGAGAAATTGGCAGCATCTAAGGAAAATGACTGGGTATGGGAATCAATCAAGTCTATATCTAAGGTATCAAATTCATTATTAGGAAATAATTATAACTATTTTGTTTACAGTCAGATAAACCAAGCAATAAATAAGATCATCCCAGCTTGCTTAAGTGGAAGTCAGGAGGCATTTCTTAAGGAGATTCTAAATATATATTTTAACCAGATAAAAATTGGTTGGAATAAGTATGAAAATGACGAGATCTTTTGGAAGGATCTATTTAAAGAATTAAAGAAAGTTAGCCTTGTCCTGTCTCTGACCGGTAGTATTAATTTATCTCTAAGTGAGCTATATATCAATTTTCATGCGTGGCTAGTTGCGGTTATCAACTCGATATTTGAAATAACAGATACAGACAAACAAAAAGAAACCCTCGATAATTTTATAGGATTACTGGAAAGGTGGAGCGACTTCCTACTTGATTTTGCAAGAGATACTGGACTCGAGAACAAACAAATGGGATTACCAATTATTCAATCAATTGAAAACAATGTGAGAATACTTTACGGTATTCAAAGTAAATTTAAGATTGATTTATCGAAGTTATACAGGACCCAATTTAATACATTGAGTTGGTATTTTGAGAAAACAGATAAAGTTGATAATAGCTTCTTGTTTAACCTCGAGCAGATTCAGGAGCTTCTTCTAAAAGAAATTCGAGACAATCTGTCTGAAAAGGTATTTGATATAGAAAATACATTAGGTTTATATATCAGGCTTGTACAGCAGCATCTCGAAAAGGTCTCACTTGGCTATGGATATAATCATCCTAGGGTAATAGAAAAATTAATATATCTCGGATTAATTTTGCACAAATATAAAAAGAATGTAGACAGCATTGTTAATTTGATTGATGAACTAAATACCAAATATCTTGTCTTGAATAAAGAGTATTTTGAATTGAAGAAAAAAGAGCCTAACTTGATGGGTCCAGACGAATATTGGCTATGTAAAGAAATGCACGATCTTGAAAATGACCTATTTTCTTACAATAGCGGAGTTGTAATGGATATCAAATTAATCTTAAAACAAGAGATAACCAAAGAAATATGGGACGAGTTTCGTAGCAAGATAAAGTCTTGTGAAGGGGTAGAGTATAAGACAATTCAAAGGTTTTAGTGTTCTTTTTTGCACCTATTTGCCCTAATTTGCCCTTTTTCACCCTAACGCTAGGCCCAGATTGGGCCAAAAAGAGCCAAAAAGGACCAAAGTTATGCTGAAACTGGTATACTTTGGAAGTCAGGAATGTAAATCGTCGCATCATTCCTTTTCTCAAATATAGTTCTAACTTCCTCTACGACGGCACCCCATCTTTAGAATAAGATATCTTTAGGGTATTTTGATATACTTTACCTCATGAATAAAACTATTTCTTTCGACGCATTACCACTTGGCCCTTACACGGAAGACCAAATTCGCATGGACTGGAATCCTAAGCGCATAATGGGTGCAAATAAGGGCAGATGCAATATCGTGCCTGACCCCTTAGACGCATCAAAAAAAGTTTTACAAATAAGCTATCCGAAAGGTAAAGTCGGACAGGAAGAAGATGGAGGAGGTGCTCAATGGCGGTTAAGGTTCGATTCGGTTAATAAGTGTACGGTGGAGTACAAAGTGATGTTCCCTGAGGGCTTTAATTTTGTAAAAGGAGGTAAACTGCCGGGTTTGGATGGGGGCACTTCGCCAGCAGGGGGAAGAAAATCAGACGGTTCTGATGGTTTCTCTGCGCGCATCATGTGGCGCGAGCGCGACGAGCTCTTTCAATACATGTATTGGATGGAGCGATCACCTGAAAAGAATTGGGGTGATGATTTGCCATGGAGAGATATGGGAGGAAACAATGAACCTTTTAAAATCGTACCGGGACAATGGCATACTCTTAAGACAGAGATTGTAATGAATACGCCAGGTGAAAGAGATGGACGTATTGCGTCATGGTTCGATGGTAAGCTGGCGCTTTCTCAAGATGGAGCTTTTAGAGCAAAAGGTGCAACGTTTGGTATAGACTCATTCAACTTCACTACATTCTTTGGAGGGAACACCCTTGATTGGGCACCTGTTAAGGATGAGGTGGTGTATTTTAATGATTTTGTGCTGGTTAGCTAAATAGTAAAACTCTTATGAGTAATATAGATACAGCAATTATCTCTCGCATTAAATCCTTGAATCTTCCACTCGGTAAATATATTGTCTTCGGCAGTGCTGTTATGGAAGTCCATGGAATACGAAAAGCTAAAGATATTGATGTAATTGTCGATAAAGATGTATATGAAGAACTAAAGAGGCGTGGCTGGAAAAGACACTGGTTCTTCAAAAGGGTTCTTACGTGTAAGGCTCTGAAAAAAGACGGAAATGAGGCATTCAGTCATATCAAATGGAAGAATTATCGTGTAGAGAATGAAGAACTTTTTAAGAATGCGGAAATAATAGATGGAGTTCCATTTATGGAACTTAATGAATATCTAAGATACAAGAGATGTTTACCGCGAGAAAAAGATAAAAGAGATGTTAAGTTGATAGAAGTATATTTAGCTTCTCGTTAATACCCTCAAAAAGTATTTTGTCACTAAACAATTCCAGAATAACCGACCTCTGGGGACCCACGAGAAAACCGGCGCAAGCTGGTTTTTGAGTGGGTGGCTAAGCAAAGTCCCTTCGGACTTTGCGTATGGGAATCGAAGACCTTGAGCATATCGCGCGGAGCCGGTACTCCGGCGAGTACGATGCGAAAGGTGTACAGAGTCTGTAAGACTCGATTCCCATTAGCCACCCCTGTGAGAATTTCTCTAAAATACGCTTCTGTCACGAGGCTATTTTAGTTCTTCCTAATCTCACCAGCGGGGTGTATACTTTTACCATATGAAAAATTCTAAACAAAAAGGAAATGTTGGAGTTATGTTACTAGTAATTGTAGTTGTAATAGTAGGAGGATATTTCTATCAAAAAAAGAATGTGTCCCAGGAAATTGATCCAGTCGTTAATGATGTAAAAGATCAAGCATCGGTAGGAGCAGCAAGTGAACGACTGCTAGCGTTTGAAGAAGCAATAAATAATAAAAATTGGGTTGAGGCTCAAAAATATCTTGCTAGTGAGGTGTGGGTAGAGCTTGAAGGCTCATCTTGTTGTGGAACAACTAGTGCAAGTAAAGTAGTAAGTGATTTAAATGCCGGTAATTTTAAAGACATACTACTAACGTTTGACAATAATAGTCAGGTGGTGAAGGAATTTCATGCTTACAATGATTCACAATATCCTTCTGGTAGAAAAGTAGGTCCTCAAAACAGCAGAGTAGATTTTAGCAACCTTGTTTTTGGTGTTGAAAATAATACAGAGAAGGAATATAAAGCGGTGCTAGGTTATTATACTCAAGATGGAAAAATAACAATTTTATTTAAAAGTCCTGTGGGCAGGTAGTATTCTTTGGGATATGTAACGTCGAATCACTCCTTTTCTTAAATATAGTTCCGACAACTTCTACCACGGCACCCCATGTAATAACCCTTCCTCACATCCGTCACCATATGCATGACAAGCAACATTGTAAAAACAGGCGAAGGGATTTATAAAAAAACAGAAAATTTTAGAAACTCAAAGAACACACCCGGCGGCAGAAAAGGGAAAGAGAAAAAGCAGATGAGGAAAAAAGCTGAATAAGTAACTTAAAAAACGCCGGTAGGAGTATCTCGCGGCTTTTGTTGTATAATAGAAAAATCTAAGCATAGAAAAATAAGTGAAGCAAAAGATATACAACATTAAGCAATGGGTAGCGCGGTATGAGCGCCATCTGTCATCATTGGCACTGGCGTCCGGTTTTATCGTGGATAGTTTTACGTTAAAGCGCATAGATCTGCCGTTTGAAAATCTCATTTTCATCGCATACCTGCTTACCGCAGGAACAAGCATCATTCTCATTAACGTTATTGAGACAAAGGTGAACAAAACCCGGCTTGCGGAGCGGTTATCTCTGTGGCTACCGTTTGTTTTGCAGTTTGCCTTCGGTGGTCTCTTCAGTGGTTTTACTATTTTCTATTCGCGGAGCGGGTCATTGGTTTCTAGCTGGCCGTTCATCTTCATCCTTGTGGGACTATTGATCGGCAATGAACTCATGAAAAAGCGTTATGCTCAGCTCATGTTTCAGGTGGCGGTATTTTTCACGGCACTATTCTTCTTTGCAATCTTCGTGGTTCCTGTGGTGAGCGGATATATGGGGCCGTGGATGTTTGTGCTGAGCGGGGTAGTGAGCTTGGGCCTTATCTCTGCCTTTATCTACTTTTTATTCAAACTAGCACCTGGCCGCCTCAGGGATAACAAGCAGAGGGTGATGATTTGCATCGCGGGAGTGTATTTGATCATCAACATTCTATACTTCACAAATATTATTCCACCCATCCCACTTTCGCTGAAGGCTGCAGGAGTGTATCACCAAATAGCGCAAACGGATGAAGGGTTTTATGTAAAAGAAGAGAAAGGATCGTTCCTGCGCCTATTCCAGGTGTGCAACAAATACACTATAAATGAAGGCGAACCTTTATATGTATACAGTTCAGTATTTGCGCCGACAAAATTAAAGACGGAAATAGTGCATAACTGGCAGTATTTTAATGAGTCTACGAACCGTTGGGAAAGTTCCAGCAGAATACCTTTTTCAATATCAGGCGGCAGAGATGAGGGGTATCGGGGGTATTCGTTGAAAAGAAATCTTACTCCTGGGTGCTGGCGTGTGGATGTGGAGACTACGCGCGGGCAGGTGATAGGGCGTGTGCTTTTTGGGGTAAAATACGGAACTGTAGAGCGGCTGGAAGAGAAGGTGTTCTAGGATAGTGTGTATTTCTGAATATGGTAAAATATGACCATCGTTAATTAATCCATTCTATGGCTATACAAAACACACGCAGAGCGCTCAAGATAAAGAAAATTGTTGTTAAGTTAAAACCAAAACCGCGAAACAAAAAGCTGGTTATGGTTTCCGGCGGGTTTGATCCTATACATATAGGTCATTTGCGTATGTTTGAAGAAGCAAAGAAGCTGGGCGATGAACTGGTGGTAGTGATAAACTGCGACAGCTGGCTCATGAGAAAAAAGGGCAGAAAGTTCATGTCCTCGGAGGATCGTGCTGAAATTATTCGCGGGTTTAAATGCGTGGATCATGTGTACGTTCTGGAATCTGAACGAAATGATGTGGGGGAGGCTATAGAGCATTGGAAGCCGCACATTTTCGCAAACGGTGGAGACAGAAAGGACGAGAAAGATATTCCCGAGACTGAAGTGTGTAAAAAATATAACGTGCAGATGATTTTTAATGTTGGCCATGGTGGAAAAGTGCGAAGTTCTTCTGATTTATTAAAAATGTACGAAGAGGCTAAGCGGGTAGAGGCTGCTGAAGCGGCGGAACAAAAGAAGAAGGGTAAAGTGGAGAATAAAAAGAAGCGAGTAGCGAGTGTGGGGAGAAAGTAGTAAAAGAGAGGGGATAGAACAAAGGTAAAAGGCCGGGCGCGAAGCGCCCGGCCTTTTACCTATCTACTATTCATTACCGCCGCTATTTCCACCACCACTATTCTGACCACCTTTTCGTCCAGCTTCACGAGCTTTCTCTGGGTCGTTGGCAAAGTTCCCAGGATTATTTTCCTTACCCTGGCTCTGTCCACCCTTTGAGGCTATTTCACGCTGTTTCTTTTCATCCATTGAAGCAAAGCCTCGGTTCTCTGTTCCTCCATTGTTATTATTTGCCATAGTGTTGTTATTTTTATAATTAATGACTAATACCTCCGCTGTCACTGTGTATGACGCTGTGGTATGCAATGGCTTACACCTCATCAAGGATGTGAAAGGTTTTCGCTCATCATACGTCATAATAGGTGTTATGAAGATATATCATCGTGGAATAGCAGGAATAATAGCGTTGGTACTAGCAGCAGCAGCGTTAACAGGCGGCGCGTATTATGTTTCTACCCAAAATGATGTACAGCTTAATCCCGAAGCGGCAAACACCTCTGAAATCACAGCTACTTCTACAGGCCAAGCCACATCCACGGCTACCACCACCGCTTCACTAAATTCACCTTCGCCATCCTTAAAACCGTCACCGACACCTAGCGATAGCCTCGTTTCGGAGCGTGTTTCAGGAAATGTACAAGCTGCTGCAGCGAGTCAGCCTGTTATGACAGCGCCCAGACCTATAACTTCCAGCGGATCTTTGGATGTGATATTACAAGGCACACAATGGAAAGCGGGAGGCACGTACACTGTTCAGTGGGAACCGGAACGCTCTATAAATGAACGCAGGTACAGTGATTTTAAAGTAGAGCTTATTGAACCAAACAGAATTGATAGAGGTCCCGTACTCATTGCTTCATATTCAAACCGTGATATAGAAGATATTCCACGGCTCGTCAGAGTTACGTTGCCGGTAACTATGAATACAAACACGCTCTATGCTATAAAAGTTACCTACAGAACTTCTTCTGAAAATTATTTTGGTGATGCTGGGTTTAAAGGTGATACGTACACTGGAGTGACTTCTTCTTTTAAGATCGTGGATTCTGATGATGCTGTAACTACAGCGCCGTCATCAGGAGCTGCTGCACTTACACCGCTTACGCTCTCTGTTCCTTCAAACGTCCGAGCGCAAAGCACCAGTGTTCCTTTTGTACGATTTAGGGTGACAAGCGATGATGGGGCTGTAATTCTTACACATCTTGCCATAGGTTCGCCAACGGGAAACAACATCTTTAATTATGTAGAAAACATTAAGGCGCAAGTGAATGGTGAAGTAATACCACTATCGTTCTCAAATGAATATTTACTCGGAACTACTCTTTGGAAATTGCAGCGTTCACTCGCGATACCCGCTAACTCTTCAGAGACTATTACAATAACTGCAGATATTAAGCCAGGTATCTCAAATATCTCACTCCAAGCTGCTGTGAAAGGCGGCAGGGCAAGCGCACCTTTAAGCGGATCAGTCACAGGCCCTACGGTAGAAGTGGATTGAAATAATCATTTCACTTCCCGTATAAAGGTGTGAAAAAGGTCGGCATTATATAACATAACTAATCAATCTCATGGCAACAATAATTAATAATCCCGGTGAACGAACAGATGGTGGAAGTGGTGCAGGAGTTATCCTGGGTATTCTTTTAGCAGTAATATTAGCAATTCTTCTTCTGCTCTATGGTATTCCTGGTTTTCGTGGAGCGGCGCCGGCGGATAATGCCGGCACACCCGGAGCTGGTGTGGATATAAACGTTGGAGGTGGCAGCGGCGCCGGAAACGGTGCAGGTGAAGGTGCAAATGCACAATAAAAATTCTAAAAAACAAAATACTCCCAGCGCTACGGGAGTATTTTGTTTGTTTAATTGCAAATACCAGAACCCTTTGCTATAGTGAGAATAGGAGAAAGGTACGTAAGAAAAAATAGAGCAAGTACGTAAGTTTTAAGCCACTTTTTAACGTTACATGCCCGAAATTTCACCACAAAAAACTCATGAATTCATTGCGGCGTATGATCAGTTTTCTGATGCTATCTACCGCCACGTATACTTCCGCGTTTATAACCGTGAAGCTGCAAAAGATCTGATGCAGGATACGTTCGCCCGTACCTGGGACTATTTACGAAAAGGAAAAGAAGTGCAAAATCTCAAAGCATTTCTCTATAAGGTTGCCAACAATTTAATAATAGACGAATACAGAAAGAAAAAGGAAATTTCACTGGACGGACTGCAGAAGAATGGGTTTGATGTAGAAAGTCCAGATCAGATAAAAATAGTGCAGGAGGTAGAAAATAATCATGCACTCAAACTGGTAAGTAAACTAGAACCGCATCACAGAGATATCATTGTGATGCGGTATGTTAATGACTTAACTATTAAGGAGATTGCAGAAATTATAGGGCAGAGTGAAAATGTGGTGTCGGTGCGCATCAACAGGGGTGTGAAAGAGCTGAAAAAACTGCTTCATGTATAATAGTGCGTAAGGAAAGACGGTTCTGTAAGAAAAATGCATGACCGCCGTCTCATATGGTAACGCATTTTTATTTTATGAAGACAATAGAAGATATTTTTAACACAAGTAAAGAAATAGCACTTACCGATGCCGGAAAAGCAGAAGGGAAGGCGGCGATACTCCAGCACATGAGCGAGCCGGCAAGGGATGATGGCGGTAGTGGTGACCTAGTGTGGTATGATACTTACCATATGGAAGAGAAAAAAAGCCAGTCACTTATAAAGAAAACGCTCGCATTCTTTGATCACCTGGAAGATAAGGTACGCACAAAGCTGAGTCATAAGCCTATTCTATATACGTTTATAGGAGGTTTCGCTATCGTGCTCTTTTGGCGTGGTGTGTGGATGACGGCAGATATGTTTCCGTTTTTAACCGGCCCAGTATCTATACTTATTAGTGTGGTTATATTACTCGTCTCTGGGCTTTTTGTGTCATTTTTTGTTGGAGACAGAATTATCCTTTCAGGATTAAAGGGCGAAAAGAAGCTTATAGAACGCACGGAGCTAGAAGTCCGTGACGAAGCACAGGTGCTCACAGAAATTCAGTCGGATTTGAAGAAAATAGAACTGGCACTAGCGGAAGTGAAGGACAATCAGGAAACGGCGCAAGTGATGGAGAGTGTGGAAAAGCAACAGTGAAAGAAACCGGAAGAATATGCTCGGGAGGGACTCTCGGAGGCGGGTACCCGAGAGGGAGCGCAAAATTCAGCAGAATTTTGACGCGTGCCCGACAGAGCATATTCTTCCGATTTCTTTCTGTCTGATTCACTACTTCTTGCTCATTGTACTCGTTCCCACAAATGGCTCCACAATTTCCTGTACCGTTTCTAGGTCTTGGTAACCATTGTATACAGTGTCATTTACTATGATGGCCGGTAGATCGTCAGGCACATTGTGAATGTTTATGAGAGTTTGTACTGCAGGTAGTTCTATAGTGTAATCAAATGAATACACACGGATCTGCGGATGCATTTCACGAATGCGTGTAAGGACATATCCTTGGCGTTGGCAGTCTTTACATTGTTCTCCAGCGTAAAAGTAGACAACGGTGACAGGATTTGTTTTACACTTCTCGCTCACTTTTTTCATAAGAAGATAATCTTTGATTTCCAGAAGAGAATAATATTTTTTTAAATCCTCTATTTCATCACGGTTGTTTTCCCGGTTTGACTCTGCAAATGCCAGTTTTTCCGCTAGAAGCGAAAGCTCACTTGTGAGCGTGCTGCGGTCTATATTCTCACAGGTGCTTTCTTCCAGGAGGTCAAACTGAGTTTCAAGCGAGAGGATGCCAATGGCAATTTTTTCTTCAGTTAGACGTATTTCCTGTATTTTCCGCTGATTAATGGTACTGCTTGCCCAAAATGCCGTACCGAATATTGCAGCTGTGATGATGAAAACGAGTATGTACTTTTTGTAATTTATAGGTGTCATAATCTTTTATCTCCAGGATGTTTTCCTTTTAAATACTGTGTTGTAGACGGCTTTCAATACCCAAAACGGAGCAATAAAGCCGTAAAAACAGAGAAAATAAAGAATTTCCTTGCCGGGTTTAGTAGTGCCTTCAGCCATGTGTTTACCGAGAAGCAGGAACAGTATCCCGATACCTGTTACCAGCGTAACGATAATAGAGAACGTCTGAATGTTGAGAAAAAATAAATCATACGACATATTAAACGAAGGGTTGATGCCCACCGTATCAATATAAACATATTTTTCCGTAATCAGTTTCGTGATATTTTTAACCATAAATACTAGTCCGTAGAGTGAAGTGAATATAAAAAAGAGTGAAACAGGAAGCGTGAGAACACCCATATTTCCGTACTTTCTACTGAAGAAAAGATATTTGTAATCAATGGCATTTTGCAAAAAACCATAAATCCACCGTACCCGCTGTCGATGAAGTTTTTTTACCGTATCTGGTGTAACTGTATACACATGTGCGCTTGGGCAATTTTTTATTTTGTAATAGTGGGCTTGCATGCGGCATGCTATTTCCATGTCTTCGGTGTTGTGTGCATGTTTGTATCCGCCTAGGGTATCAAATACTTTTCTGCGGAAAATAGAAAACGGTCCCGGTGTGACGTGAATGGCATTTAGCTTTCCAAGCAGCTGTTTTAGGAAAACGCCCGCGTTGTACTCAGCCTTTTGAATGAGTTGGAGTATATTTTTTGGATCATGTACGCGGATGGCGGGAGTAACGGCCATAACGTTAGGATCGCTAAAATGTTCCACCATGTTTTTGAGCGCGTTCTTATCTACAAAAGAATCGGCATCCAGACAACCCACGAGGTCTGAATCAGAGCATGAAAGACCAAAGTTAAGTGCGGTATATTTTCCACCGTTCTCTTGACTAAATAGTTTTATTTGCGGGAAGCTTTGCTCCAATTTTTTTGCCACAGCATATGTTCCGTCTGTACTGCCGTCGTCAACAATAATAATTTCAAGTTTATCTTTCGGATATTCCAGCGCCATAAGGGAGTGAACTGTTCTTTCAAGCGTCCGCTCTTCATTGAAGCAGGGAATGGTTATGGCTACTGTGGGGTAGCCCGATGGTGTTAAACTAATCCTTCCTTGTGATGTGCCACTGTCTGATTTCTCCAGCATGGTTACTAGCAGAAACACCTGGTAGTACAAGCCCACAAAGAGGATTGCGTAGAAAATGGCGTCGTTTATAGGTACTTCCATACTCGTACTATAGCCACTTCGGGGCAAATTTGCAAATGTGTCATGCTAATCAATAAATGTCAAAATTTAAAATATCTGTTACAATACATCATTATGACAGAGCCGATTATAGAAGTTACGAAGCCGTCTAAAGATTATGAACTTTTAGATAGCGGTGATGGTGAAAAGCTGGAGCGTTTTGGAAACGTGGTGCTGTCACGTCCGGACCCGCAGGCATTGTGGAGAAAAAATCTGAGTGAGGATGAATGGAAAAAAGCAGACGGTTATTTTACACGAGAAGAACGAAAAGGCGAATGGTCTCTAAAAAAAGAGGTGCCCGAAAGATGGAAGATAGAATTTGGTGGACTTTCTGTATGGATAAAGCCTACTGCGTTTAAACACACAGGACTTTTTCCTGAGCAGGGAGTGAATTGGCAGTGGACACGTGAAATTATAGAGGATGTGAAAAAGAGTGAGCCTGAACGCGCCGTGGAAGTGCTTAACCTTTTTGGATACACTGGAGGCGCGTCACTTGCAGCTGCGCAGGCAGGGGCACAGGTGGTTCACGTGGACGGATCAAAGTCTGCTATTACGTGGGGTAAAGATAACGCGGTGATTTCAGGTCTTGCCGATAAACCGATCCGATGGATTTTAGACGACGCGCGTGAATTTGTGGCGAGGGAAATAAAGCGCGGTAGAACGTACGACGGTATTATCATGGATCCACCTGCGTACGGTCATGGTCCAGAAAAGGAAGTGTGGAAAATTGAAGAACATTTTCTGGGGCTTGTGGAGGACTGCAAAAAATTACTAAAGAGTGAGCCGCTTTTCTTTTTGATAAATGGATACTCTGCTGGTTATTCTGCTATTGCGTATGAAAATAATTTACAGGATCTTTTGGGGCGCTGCGGCGGGAAAATAGAAATAGGAGAGCTGGCGATAGAAGAATCAAAGTCTGGCAGACTTTTGCCGACGGGAATTTTTGCGCGGTGGAAGAGGGGATAAATTAAAGAGGGGATAAGATAAGAAGGGTAAAGAAATACGGCGCGTTCACGAAGTGAACGCGCCGCTTGGGTTGGTGGTGTTTGGTGCTAACTGCCGCTCTTGAAGGAAAACCTTACGGAATACTTCGGTCCAGACGTGAAGCGCAAAGGCTTCACTTCCTGGACGCGGATGGATTTTGCGGCCGGGGGAACAGGGCTTGAAAGTATTAATCCTCGAAAATTATTTTTCATAAGAATCTCCTTTCACACTATGGACAATTATAGCGCATTTGAAACATAAAGTCAATATAACGTAATGGTTCAATAGCTTGGAATCACCTGATGATTTAAGCTATGGAAATGTCATATACAAAAAATGCAAACATCGAAAAGGTACGGGCATACGCTGTCCGTATGGTTCGCGGCGGCAAAAGCACCC
>Ga0196965_1000014_pt1 | contig 196193 bp, 218 predicted proteins | sample S1_20metaG_FD_148668 | JGI IMG/M metagenome (GOLD analysis project Ga0196965, IMG submission 148668) | Soil microbial communities from Anza Borrego desert, Southern California, United States - S1_20 | ecosystem: Environmental > Terrestrial > Soil > Desert | place: USA: California | collected...
AACAAAAAACCACCTCTCGGTGGTTTTTTGTTACTCTCAGATTTGTCTAAACAAATTCTGTGAAAGTTATGTTATCTAGCTTACTGAAGATTGATTTCGTCAGTTTCTAGATCCTCAAGACCCGCTGTGAGCCATGTATCTGCCGCAGCATCTGTGTCATTGAAGCCGATTTCGTCAATCTGCACTCCGTAGTATCCTGCAGTTCCTGCTGCATTGAATAGGTCTACTGTGAGTGTGAATGTTTCTGTCTGACCTTCTTCAACTCGGAATGTATTTGTTTCCTCATCAGCTGTTGAATCAAGGTTTGATGTTGCGTTACCCGTGAAGGTGTCGCCGACGACAGACCACTGTACACCATCTGTTGTTAGACCTGAGTCTTTATCTACATAGGCATCTTCACCAAATGCTGTAACTTCAAACACAATTGTGTATGTACCGATTGAGTTAGGGTCTGAATCAGAAGTGTTTGATCTATCTTCGGTGGTGTCTGTTACTTCCACATTAATTCCTTCTGTGAAGAATGTAATGTCTTCTCCGAGTGCTGAACCTGTAAGATCATCGGCCCCTACAGAATCACCGTTCTGGTCTTCTGCGTCGATTGCGTCAACTTCTGAATTTCCGCGAAGCTCAGCTTTTAGGGTGTCACCGGTTGTGAAGTTTGTATCATCAAGCTCATTTACATCCGCTTTAACAACGAACTCCATTGTCTCTCCTTCCTCAATTTCAATACCGAGGTCTGAGAATGTTGTTGTTCCTGTTGTTGCTGCAATTGTTACAGTCTCGCTCTCATCTCCTCCATCCCATTCAAGTGTAAGTCGGTTGATGATCACGTTTACGTTTGCACCTGTAGCAGTCAAGAAGATTGGAAGGTCTTCAACTGTCATGTTTGAACCTTCTGCCTCAATTTCAAATGCTAGGATTTCAACCTCGTTTGTGTCACTGTCATTGCTTACTTCAACAACGTGAGATTCATTTATATCATCCTCATCTGACAATGAAACATTAAGCTCTAGATCACCCGCTGAAGAAAGAGTCTCAACTGTGAAAGTTGTCTCAATTTCATCCGTGTCACCGTATGTTTCGCTGAGTCCAGCTTCGTCAATGGCACGAATTCCGTTTGCAGGAATTTCTACTGTCCATTCCTGACCCTCATCGTCGCTATCAATATTTCTTACGCCACTGACTGCAACAGTAATCTCATCGGCCTCACCATCCTTTGTTACGATATCAAGACCTGAGAATCGGAATGAGTATACATCGTCATCTTCGTCTGCTTCGTCAACATCAGCTGAAGCAACCTTGCTTCCGTTGTGGAAGATAGAAACTTCTGTAATGTAGTCGTCTAGATTATCACTACCTGAAGAACCTGTGTGTGTGAAGTCCACATCAACTCGTTCAATAGTCATGTCTGAATCCTCAGCTTCGTATTCAAAGCCAAGAACTTCAACATCCTCTTCATCTTCCATTACTTCTTCGCTTGAAAGAGATGAGGTTTCGTCAATTTCTACTAATTGTCCCTCATCTCCACTACCAGAACCCCCGTCCACTGGCGTACATGTGAACCCAGCAGGACATGTCACTGTACCTCCTCCGCTTGTGTCGCCTCCGGTAGATGGATTCTGTGAGTTAATGTTTGTTCGTGTAATAGGTCCGAAGTATCCCACTGCTGGTGAAATACCTACACTTGCCTGATACGCCGCTAGCGCGCTACGTGTCAGTGGTCCGAAGTATCCCTTTGCAACTCCTGCTGGAATTGTAAGGAAGCCTCGTGCTTCAAGCCATGTTTGAAGCGCCACCACATCATTCCCAGTACTTCCGATGGTTAGGTTACGCGTGAATACGTATCCGCCGACCGGAGTATTCTTGGTTACCAAAGCCCTGATCGCCTGAGCTTGGGAAGAATTTAGCTGCAATGCGCTGATGATGGCTTCCGCTTCTACCGATGTGAGTGCCTTTGCTTCTGGCGCTCCTACACCGAAGAGTAGTGTAAGCATCATTACGCTTCCAATAATATATTTTTTCATAAATGCTCTATAACTTTTGTTACTAATAATTGCTAATAACGTCTAATAATATTAATGTGTCTTTTTAGGCAAAAAACGCCCAATTACGTACACATTTTCGCGTACACTATAGATGACACGGGGGTATGGAAAACATTACACACATTAATAATGACGCTCATAACTGCAGGTTATATACATGACCAAAACGGGTATACCGTGTAAGATAAGTAGATTCCCGTGTCTTATACTATGGATAACAACACGATTTATAAAGAATTTGAAAAAGCATATAATGATTTGTCGGAGCCTATTTTCCGGCACTGCTATTTCCGTATATACAATAGAGAGCGCGCCGCAGAGATAACCCAGGATGTATTCATGAGAACGTGGGACTATCTGCGTGATGGTAAAAAAGAAGTTCAGAATCTTCGCGCGTTTATTTATAAAGTCGCTCACAATCTAATAGTGAATGAAATCACGCGCCGAAAACAGCCGCTGTCATTGGATGAAATACATGAAGAGCACGGTTTTGATCCTGGAGGTGATAATGAAGAAGAAGTGATGAGGAACAGGCTTGATGGCGAGCAGGCGCTCAAAAGATTGAAAGACCTGGATCCAAATTATCGCGATGTACTTTATATGCGGTATGTAGATGAACTTACAGTAAAAGAAATCGCAGAACTTAGAGGAGAAAAGGAAAATAATGTATCTGTAAAAATTCACAGAGGGTTAGAAAAAATGAAACAGATGTATAGAAAAGAAAATAAACAATGAAAGATGAAATAACCAATTTAATAGAGGACACCAAGGCGCTCAAAATGAGCGAGGATGAAAAAGCGAAAATAAAAAATTCGGTTTTTGCCTATGTCCAGGAAAACCCAGTCATTGTAGATCCTACACCTTCACCTTTCACTCATAAAATGCCTGTACGCAGTGGGTTTAGCTGGCATTTTGCGGGCAGGGTACTGGCTGGGGTATGTACATTTGTGTTTATTATAGGAGGTGCTGCTTCTGGTTTTGCCGAGAATTCTGTACCAGGTGACATGCTGTACTCCGTGAAGACAAACGTAAACGAACCTATCGTTAAAGGTTTTTCTTTTGGTAATGAAGCGAAGGCCCGAGCGTACGCATCTATCGCCGAGCGCCGCCTGGTGGAAATAGAAAAGGTTTCATTGGATGAGGAAAAAGAGCCCGAGGACAAAGAGGAGATAATTGTGGCCTTGAACAAGGAGTTTAAAGATCATGCTGACAAAGTTCATGACTATGTGGATAAGATAAAGAAAGAAGGTAAGACTAAAGAAGCGCGTGACGTAGCGTCACATTTTGAAACAACACTTGACGTTCACGCGAACGTACTAAAAGAGGTGGATGATATTAATACTTCAGATGAGTCACCTGTAGAACCAGAAACTCCTATGGCCACCAGCACTGCGGCCGCAGAACCAGCTGCTACAAGTACAGAAAATGCCACAACAAGCCCAATGAGTAGTACAGCTACCACAACACCTATTGTTCCTTCGGCTTCTTCTACAGCTGCCACCGCATCCACTTCTACTCCAGCTGAGGAGCACGCCACTACTACTCTAAATAGTTCCGAAGGGCTATCTTCTATTATCTCAGAAGTGGAAAGTCAAAGTGAACGCGCCGACGTAAGTGCAGATGAAATAGAAGAAGCATATGCAAGTTCTACAGAAAGTGCTGTAGATTTGGATAAGCTGACTGACGAACGCGTATTAATCGCTGAAAAAAAGATAGATGAATTGAAAGGTATTATTAATAGTATTGAAGGAGAGGTAGATAGTGAATATTTTGGCAAAAGGCTTGAAAAGCTAAAAGAAGCAGAAGCCGCACTTATGGGGGCGCGTGTAAAACAGAGTAACGGTGATGTTCGCGGAACTATTGTTGCGGCGCATAACGCATACACAATTTCGCACAAAACCATCGTCCTGATCAAGACTGAACTTGAGCTGGATATTAAGGTGGAAAAGGTGACAGAGGCAGAAAAAGAAATTGTGGAAACAAATGAAGATGAGGGTGTATAATAGTGTCAATGAAAAAAATACTTCTTATCTTACTTGTATTACTGGCGCTCGTATTTATTTTAGATAAAAGATTTGCTTTTTTTAGCCAGCCTGTACAGCCAGGGGAAATGGTGGGGACTTCAACAGAACCGGTGACGGGAGAGCGTCCCCAGCAGGTTTCGTACCGCATAGAAGAAGTGGTGACGGGGTTAAAAGTTCCGTGGAGTATTGTGTTCACATCTCCGGATAGAATGCTGGTGGCGGAGCGTGATGGGACCATTCGCGTAGTGAATAATGGTAGTTTGGTGACGGCACCGCTCCATACATTTTCTGAAGTTTCTGTTGGTGGTGAAGAAGGGTTAATGTCGCTTGCCCTGCATCCAGAATATGTAAATAATAAGTTCATATACGCATCGCTTGCATATGAAGCTGGTGAAAACATGTATGTAAAAGTGGTGCGGTTTAAAGATGAGGGAGATAGACTGACAGAACAAAAAGTAATTATAGATAAAATACCTGGAGCGCGTTTTCATGCGGGTTCGCGAATAGCGTTTGGCCCTGATAGAAAATTGTATATTACTACCGGTGATGCTACAGATAAAAATCTAGCTCAGCGGATGAACTCGCTGGCGGGAAAATTACTGCGATTAAATGATGACGGAACAGTTCCGGCGGATAACCCTTTCGTAAATGGTGTGGCTGGAGCGCGTGCTGAACTATGGAGCATTGGCCACCGTAATTCACAGGGGATTGCGTGGCATTCAGTGACAGGGGAGCTGTACTCTACGGAACACGGCCCTTCAGTTTTTGACGGTCCTGCAGGTGGTGATGAGGTGAATAGAATAGTAAAAGGCGGGAATTATGGCTGGCCGCTGGTTTCGCATGATAAAACCCGAGAGGGCACGGTGAGTCCGCTGGTTACGTATACTCCCGCCGAAGCGCCAGGATCCGCGATGATATACAGTGGTGATGTTTTTCCTCAATTTAAGAATAATTTATTTTTTGGTGCATTGAAGGGTGAAGGATTGATGCGTATTGTGCTGGATGAAAATAATCCCGATGTGGTAGTGAGCTATGAAAAATTGCCGGAGGTGCGTTATGGCCGCATCCGCGAAGTGACACAGGGTCCAGACGGGTTCATCTATTTCACAACATCAAACCGCGACGGTAGGGGAAATCCTGCAGCCGCGGATGATAGGATCTTTAGGTTAGTTCCTGAGCGATAATTAATTATTGTTTTAAAAACTAAAAGATAAGCTTATTGGCGGATCCTCCGTGAAAAATTCGGATCGTTCGCATATTTCTCTGCACGCTCGTTAATTAAAAACTTTTCCCGTGCTTTTTCAAAAGGAAGCTCGGTGTCTATAAGGCCAAGCTCATACGCAAGCCTGTCTGATTCTCTTGGGAATAAAATATCCATACTAAACGGCACTTTTTTTGGAGAAATTGCATTTACATGGTCGGTAATGTTGGTAATGCATGTACTTGTGAGCGTGTTATAAAATTCTGGTTCTTCTCGGAGTTTGTTTGCACGGGTGAGCATGTCCACGAAAAGCGCGCGTGCATTTTCTTCCGTGGTTTTTACCGGATACACATACACGTTATCATTTCTGTAGTTTGAGCGCAGTTTAACTACATCCCGTTCATCTGCCACCACATACATAAGTTCAAATTGCCTAAAAAGCCCCTTGAGTGCGGAAAACGTCTCGCCTTTTTCCTTGCGAATTTCCACAGAAATCGCCACAAAGTTATCTCCCTCAAATTCAAAGCTCATCAATGTGTGTGCTGCGCCCACAAACCCGGCAAACGGTTCCACTATAAAATACACATTTTTTATTTTATTTAAATCAAATGTTTTGTCATAGTACGCAGGTGTATAGCTGGTGGTGGAAGCGTAAGTAAAATTGCGAATATTATGAACGGTTACTAGATTGTCATTAAATTCAGCATAGGGAAGTACTGCCTGGTCCAGCGCCCAGTCTCGATCATTTGATGGGCGGATGGACTGGAGGCTTACGTAAGCTGCGGCCCATATTAAAAGTACACAGAGTATCAATTTTTTTACAATAGTCATGATGGTTACTATTGTACTATTTATTTCATCTTTTACGTATCTGAATCCGAGAAAAGTTTTTCGTTGACAAAATGCATCATATAGGCTATACTTTAAAGGTAAGTAAATCTCGTTAGTTTTTGTTTCTGGACGGCTCTACTAAGCCATTCTCCTGAAATATAGAGGCGCCACGTGCGGCATGGTCATTGGATCCATCTTCCTTTATTTGAAAACTGTGAGACCGTGTCGCGCCTTACGTAATTATTTAATTGCGACAGCAAATAAAAAGAAATGGAATCAAATACACGAAGCGGTGGCCCACGAAGCCGACCGTCATTTAATAGAGGTGGACGCCCTGGATTTACCGGAGGTGGAACTTACGCTCCGCGACGTTTTGGAAACGGCGGAGGAGCTTCACGTTTCGGCGGAAATCGCGGAGGCGGAAATAGGGGCGGACGAGGTGGTGGGAAAACACAGCACATTGACGTTTCAAAGTTCATAAACAAAGCTGTAATCACCGAAGAGGTGGAACATTTTGTCCCTGAACATAAATTCAACGACTTCGCTATTGCTGAAAATCTAAAAGCAAACATTGCAAAGAAGGGTTATGTGCTACCGACTCCTATTCAGGATCGGGCTATTCCTCATGTGCTCCGCGGTGCGGACGTAGTGGGAATTGCAAACACGGGAACGGGTAAAACGGCCGCGTTCCTCATCCCTCTCATACATAAAATACTGAACAGTCCGAAAGAACAGGTGCTTGTTATGGTGCCTACACGTGAACTAGCTATTCAGATAGAAGATGAACTTCGTGGCTTCACGCCGATGATGGGAATCTTTTCTGTGTGCTGCGTGGGTGGTGCAAACATTGTGCCCCAGATTAAAAATCTCCGATATCACAATAACTTTATCATTGGAACACCAGGACGTCTCAAAGACCTTATAGATCGAAAGTGTATTGATCTTTCAAAGATTAGTACCGTAGTTTTGGATGAGGCTGACCGAATGCTTGATATGGGGTTTATTAATGAAGTGAAAGCCATGATGGCAAAAATGCCAAAGGAACGTCATACGCTCTTTTTCTCGGCGACAATGTCACGAGAAATTGAAGCGCTTATCAAAGACTTTTTGAAAGAGCCGGTAACTATCTCCGTTAAAACACGGGATACGTCAAAGGATGTGCACCAGGACGTGGTGCGTGTGCAGGGCGGTGCATCAAAATTGGATATGCTCCAAGATCTTTTGACAAAAAAAGACGAGTTTAACAAAGTGCTTATTTTCGGCCGCACAAAGCACGGCGTAGAAAAGCTTTCAGTTATGCTGGAACAGCGTGGTTTTAAAGTAGAGTCTATTCATGGCGACAAAAATCATTCACGACGCCAGAAAGCACTTTCACTTTTCAAGGATAACCATATTCAGATCCTTGTGGCCACAGACGTTGCTGCGCGAGGTCTTGATATTGCGGGTGTAAGTCATGTGATTAACTATGACATCCCTGCTACTTACGAGGACTATGTTCACCGAATAGGGCGAACTGGCCGCGGAGGTAAAAAGGGAACTGCACTTACGTTTATTGAATAGTGAATAACTTTTAGTCTATCGTGCGATATAATAAACCTCATGAACAAACTTGCTCATGAGGTTTATGTTTTGCCTACAGACGTGGTGGAAAAAGCCATCACTACAGATTCACCGAATCCTTTTTCAGTAATTAACACACAAGGCGGTGAATTTGCTGTGTGGGGAGTTGCGCTTTTTGTAATCTTCGCGCTTTCGCTTATTATTTCATTTTGGCATAAGCCGCGAAAAGCACTTTCTCCCGTATGGGAATTTACAAAACGGTACGCGCCGCATTTCGTGCGCTCTACCCTTGGGCTTACTATTTTTGTATCTGGTGTCATGGGTGCGCTTTTTGGTCCGGAATTACCGCTTGTAGACGTGTTCGGCCCTTTTGCGCTGGGTATAAAAGTGCTCATGCTCATGGTGGGACCGCTTATAGTAATAGGTTTTTATCCGCGCGTTACTGCCGCGGTGGTAATAGCCCTGTACGGTTTTGGACTTATGTATTCAGGTACGTACATTGCGGCGTATGCCGGATTCCTTGGCGCAGCGCTCTTTATTTTGCTACGTGAAAGTTCGCATTATAAAAAAAGCGCATTCTTTATTCTGCGCGTGTTTTACGGAGGCGCCATAATTTCCGCGGCATTATTTGCAAAATTTTTCCATAGTAATCTGGCGTTGGAAACGGTGAACATGTACAGCATCACGGACTACATGCCGTTCACACCAATGTTCCTAGTGCTAGGTGCCTTTTTAGTGGAGATGATTGTGGGAATTTGTATTATGTTTGGAATACAGCTGCGCCTAGTGCTCATTATTTTCACAGGGTTCCTTACTCAGTCACTCATGTTCTTCAATGAAGCTGTGTGGCCGCATCTTATCCTCTTCGGCTTGAACTTTGCCCTTTTTGCTCATGGGTATGACAAGCACACACTGCTATCAAAATTCACAAAAGACTCTTCAGAACCTGTTCTGTAAAAGTTCAATGCTATAATCTATTCTATGTCTATTTGGTATACGCAAACATCCGCAAAGATTTTAGAAGAACTTACTTCACATCAGCACGGGCTCAGTTCTGCGAGCGTAAAAGAACGTGCGGAAAAGTATGGTCAGAACTCGCTTCCTGAGGCTAAAAGTGACTCATACTTCACTATTTTTCTGAGGCAGTTTATCAGTCCGATAATTTATATTTTGCTTTTTTCTGCGCTTATCATGCTCTTCATGAAAGAAGTAGCGGATTCGCTCATTATTTTATTTGTTTTGGTGATTAACGCTATCGTGGGTGCGGTGCAGGAGGGAAAAGCGCAAAATACGCTTCTGGCACTTAAAAAATTCGTAGCTACAAACGCGGCAGTTTTGCGGGACGAAAGGGAAATTATTATCCCCGACAGTGACTTGGTTCCAGGTGATGTGATAGTGCTCAAAGAGGGTGACAAAGTTCCTGCAGACGCGCGCATTATAGATCAAAGTTCGCTAAAGGTGGACGAATCTTCACTTACTGGTGAGTCGGAGCCGATACTTAAAATAACAGAACCAATTTCAAAAGAAGGGTTGGCCGTGCCGGAACAGAAGAACATGCTTTTCCGCGGCACATATGTGGTGGGAGGTACAGGAACCGCGGTGGTTGTGGCTACCGGAATTTCCACAGAGATAGGAAAAATTTCTGCAAAAATTCAAACCATTGATACAGATGTTCCTCTTAAGGTGCATATAGAAGCGCTTTCAAAACTTATTATCTGGATAGTCTTGGCTATCAGTTTTTTTATATTTGTCGTAGGTATTTTTTACGGAATAGAGGCTCGCGATATGTTTGCTACTGTGGTGGCTATCTGCGTTTCTGCAATTCCTGAAGGCCTGCCGGTGGTGGTAACGCTCATCCTGGCCACGGGTGTAAGCAGGATGAGTAAACGAAGCGCGTTGGTTAAAAAACTTCCGGCGGTAGAGGCGCTGGGGCAAGCAAAAATTATTGCCGTGGACAAAACAGGCACCATTACTCTGAACCAGATGATGGTCTGTAAACTTTTCATTGGTGATAAACATTACGATGTTACAGGCAACGGATACGATCCAAATGGAGAAGTCATCCACGATGGAAAACAAGTAGAACCGCTTAATCATCAGGGCGTTCTCTTTTTGGGGAAAATTGCGGCGTTTACATCATCCGCTACAAACGCATATTCAGAAGAAAAAAAGGAATGGATCCGTGTTTCTGGGGATCCCACTGAGTCGGCACTCCTTACATTTTCGCAAAAAGTAGGGTACAACAGGCAAGACTTGCTAAACGAAAGTAAGCAGGTTATGGAAATTCCGTTTAACTCTTCGCTTAAGTATCATGCGGTGGTGAACCAGGTGGAGGGTAAGCCTGTTATTTCACTGACCGGTGCGCCGGAAGTTATTTTGGAATATTGCAAGACAATGTGGAAGGATGGAAAAGAGATATCTATTTCCAGCGCTGAACATGCGAAACTCCATGAGACGTTAAAAGAGATTTCACAAGAAGGCTTGCGCGTACTGGCGCTTGCCACATGTTTTAAATCGCCGGATGTGTTTGATCCAAATACGTTGCCGCCGCTCTGTTTCGTAGGTTTTGTGGGAATAGTGGACGGTATACGGCAGGAAGTGTCTCAGGCGGTGAAAGATGGCATGGAAGCGGGTGTGCGCTTCGTCATGATTACGGGAGATCATGTGGAAACAGCGCGAGCGATAGCAAAGAAGATTGGCATTTATCGTCATGGCGACCATGTGGTAACTGGCAATGACCTTACCAACAAGCCTGAAAAAGATATTGTGGCGATGCTGGATAAGGTGAGTGTTTTTGCTCGAGTAACTTCAGAGCATAAGCTAAAAATTATAGAACTATTTAGAAGCAAAGGGGATACTATCGCAATGACAGGTGACGGTGTGAATGACGCACTTTCACTTGCCGCTGCGGACTTGGGTATTGCTATGGGCAGAGACGGAACAGAGGTGGCAAAGGAGGCCGCGGACATAGTACTTATGGATGATAACCTGGGCAGTATCGTGGCGGCTATAGAGGAGGGCAGGAATATTTATAAAACAATTAAAAAAGTTATTCTGTATTTATTTTCCACCGGACTCGGTGAAATCCTGGCTATCGTAGCCGCTATTTTCATGGGCTACCCGCTTCCCGTTTTGGCCAGCCAAATTATTTGGCTTAACTTCGTGACAGACGGGTTCCTGGTGGTGGCGCTGGCTCTAGAACCGAAAGAGGTTGTGATACTTAAAGAGCCGCTCGTTAAAAGTAAAAAATGGATCTTTGACGGAACAATGTTTTTACGAATGCTTACGATGGCTATCATCATGACCGTAACCACGCTGTATATGTTTGACGAATATTTGGCGGGAGGTTACGTGAAGGCTACCACCGTGGCGTTAACTACACTGGCGGTGCTTCAATGGTTTAACGTATGGAACTGCCGTTCAGAAAAGAAATCCATCTTTGATTCAAATCCATTTGACAACATGTACCTGGTGGCGGCTACAGTTATCGTAATACTTTTGCAGATTTTTGCAGTATACCATCCCTTTATGCAAAAAATTCTACACACAGCGGCGCTCACACTTAATGACTGGCTGGTTATTATCGCCGCATCTGTGTTCATTATCATTGTTGAGGAATTCCGTAAATTTTTTGCAAAAAAGTAAGCGAGTGCTAGAATGTGGGTATTAACTTTTAAATTTCCCAAACCATGAAATCTTCATCAATGTGGCTTAGTGTTATTGCGCTTCTGGCTGTGTCTGTAGGCCTCATTATCTGGGGGGCACGCAATGCACAGGTGGCATCTACCGTAGAAAACGGCGGTAGCGGCCTTACTGCCGCTGTATCCGCAATGGATAACATAAAAGGTGCCACAAGTACGGATGCTGTAACGCTCGTGGAATACAGTGATTTTGAATGTCCCGCATGTGGAGCGTATGCACCTGTAGTGAAGGCACTTATGGAAGAATATAAGGAAGAGGTGGCATTTGTGTACCGCCACTTCCCATTACCGCAACATTTGAGCGCGCGCACAGCTGCTGCTGCAGCAGAGGCTGCAGGAAAGCAGGGTAGATTCTTTGAAATGCATGACCGTTTGTTTGAAAATCAGAAAGAATGGGCAGGAGCTAAAGATCCAAAGGCGGTGATAGTAGGGTATGCAGAAGAGCTTGGCCTTAACGTGGATCAGTTTATGGCAGACCTGGAGTCAGATGAAATAGCAGAAAAGGTAGAGCAGGATCGTTTGAGCGGAACAACATCAGGCGTGCGCGGAACCCCTACCTTTTATTTGAATGGAGAACAGATAGCAAATCCTCAGACGCCAGAAGCATTTAAAGCATTATTAGATGAAGCCATTGGAACCACAACAGCTCAATAATACTCAGGCAGACGCGCCAGGTTCATCTACACCACTTCTTAAAAAGTGGGTGGTTGTGGCGTTTTTGGTCATTTCGTTTGTCGGATTTTTAGACGCTACCTATCTGTCAGTAAATCATTTTTTAAATAAAATACCGCCGTGCGTAGTAGGCGGGTGTGAAGTAGTGACCACGAGCCAGTATGCAGTGATAGCTGGAATACCCGTGGCGCTTTTAGGAGCGTTGTATTATCTCACTGTTTTTTTGGGCACGCTTTATTATGTGCAAACAAAAAATGTAAAAGTACTGCGCCGTGTAGCTGTAGTTACATTTGTAGGGCTTTTGGCGTCTATTTATTTTGTGGCACTACAGGTGTTTGTTATTAAAGCGTACTGTTTGTATTGCCTTGGCTCTGCGGTGACGTCTACACTGCTTTTTGTGTTGGGGTGCTATGTGGTGAAGGTGACCCGGAAGGGATAGGTAGCCATAAGTTGACGCTTAATCCTTACCCGATGCAGAAATGTGTCGGGTTTTATTTTGCCCAATTTTATAAATATTTTAATATTTTTTTAACGAAATTTCATACCAGTTATGTTAAGGTTTTTGAATGGAAAATAAAAAAATTCAAACTACTGAATCAGGCAAAATACCACCAATTCGATATGCTTTTATAGATGTTCCGAATACCGAAGGAACTGTGAGGAGGCTTGGTTTTCGCACTGACTGGGTAAAACTTTTTAAGTACCTCAAGGAACAATGGAATTGTGAAAAGATGTTTTTTTACTCTGGTGTAGAACGTGGAGACAGTGTAAAAATACGAGAATATGCTGAGCTTGAAGCATTAGGATATATCCTCCGAATAAAGCCATACTCTATATACAGAAATAGGGATAAGATAGTAAAAATTACTTGCCCAAAATGTTTTAATGAAATTGAGAAGAAAATAAATTCAGGTGTTCAATGGAAGTCCAATTGTGACGTGGAGTTGGCGGTGGATGCTACAAATAATGCAAATTGTGGGGTGGAGTATCTTATTTTTAGTGGTGATAGAGATTTTGACTTTCTTATCAGGGATGTAATTGAAAAGGGTATTAAAGTATATATTGTTGCGAATGCCCGGAAGACCGAGGTAGCTGACAGATATTTTGTATCACGATTCTCAACAAAATTGCGAAATCTGATTGCAGAAAAGAAAGACTCGGTTTTCTATGTTGATATAGACCTGTGGAAACTAAAGATCAAGAAGGACATTTAGATAAAAGGAAAACGCCACACAGGTTGGCGTTTTCTAAGGACTTACATAGTATAGTAAATTAAAATTCTAGGGTCAAGTTTTTATTTTTCTGCTATACTTATACCTGTTACCTCACACTATCTAAAGCGTAGTCTATTAAGGAACCCCGCACATGTTAGAAAACGAAAAAGAACTTGTCATTAAATCAAAAAATGGCGACAGTCAGGCGTTTGGACTGCTGTATGATCACTATGTACGCCGCATTTATAATTTCATATTTTATAAAACATACCAGAAAGAAACTGCCGAGGATTTGACCAGCCAGACATTTTTCAAAGCGTTAAATAGTATTGCTTCGGTGGACTCACAAAGATCGTTCTCTTCGTGGCTGTATAAAATAGCGCAGAATACGGTGATAGATCACTACAGGAGAGATCGTCATCACGCAGACATTGACGACATCTGGGATATTTCTGATGACTCACCGGAGAGTGATTTTGTGAAAGGCTTGGATACTGACCGTGACTTTGCAAAGGTTAAAAAGTATCTTTCAAAATTACCGCAGCTAGAACGTGACATTATTATGATGCGCGTATGGGAGGAAATGCCGTACAAAGAAATTGCAGAGGTGGTGGGGAAGTCCGAAGTGAACTGCAAGGTGATCTATTCACGATCCATTAAAAAACTACGTGACATGGTACCGCTTTCGGTACTTCTCCTCTTACTATTAAAAGGATAGACAACCCATGAACGAAAAAATACAAACAATACTTGAAGACTTGTACAAAATAGATTCAAGCTTCAGAACAAAAGAGCCTGAACTCAAAAAAATGATTGAGGAACTTTTGCTTTCACGTCCAGATACAAAATTTGACCAGGCGTTTGCGGATACTTTGCGGGCGAAGCTTTTAACAGAAGCGCCTGTGGTATCTCCGTATACAGAATCCGCAATGTCCTCACTTTCACTGCGTTCGCTTTTTTCAATACTTGATTTTAAGCGGGTAGGGTTTGGGACGGCGGGACTTGTGGTGGCAGTGCTTGTCATACTTCCGTTCGTAAGTGGACGCGACGTGCGTGATTCTGGATTTACACTGGAGCAGATAGTGACAGAAAAAGGTTCCGGAACATTTGGTCCGCTTTCATATTCTGGTGACGGCGGCCGTGGAGCCGTGGCACAGGATATGGCTGGTACAGAAATGATGGAAGCTCCGGTGGAAAGTGGGGCCGCAAACTTCGGCGTGTCTACTATGTCAGCAAAAAGCGCTGCGGCTCCGGATTCATCTGGCTCATCCCGTATAATGATCGCTCCATATCCACATGAAATTATTCAGTACGTTTATGACGGCGAGCCATTTACATTAACTGAAAAAGAAGGGCGGGTGTACATGCGTACAAAAGGTGCAGATGCTGGAAAACAGATAGCGTCACTTTTGGCGGGCGCAGATTTCGGACTGCTTGACCTGAATGGTTTTGATAATTTAAAAGCACGACAGATAGAACTTTATGAAGACAAAGAATTTGGTTACGCAGTTTCCGCAAATTTTGAGGAGGGTGCTATGTACATCATGCCGAACTGGCAGCGATGGAATCCTGTGGCGTATGACACTGCGGTTATGAGTACGAAGGAAGCAGCGGTTAGTGAGCCGGGGGTAGGAACCTCTGGTTCAGCGGTTCCAGATGACGCATCACTTATTACCACTGCCTCAGCTTTTCTTAAAAAGTATGGCATTAGCACAGATATTTATGGTACACCGATGGTAGATAAACGGCAGTTTGCAATGGTTCACCAGGCAGATCCTTCCATGAGCAGCTTGGTCCCTGCGTGGTCTCCAGAGCAGGTTTCAATTATTTATCCGCTCATACTAGGCGGGAAAGAAGTATATGACGAATCCGGCGCGCCGTATGGTTTGTACGTGAATATTAATGTTCGGGAAAATAAAGTGTCTGGTGTAAATAACCTCACCTCACAGCTGTATGACAGTTCTGCATATGCGCTGGAAACAGATGTGCAGAAAGTACTTTCATATGTCACAGGATCGGCAAATGACATCTACCCAGGCCAAAATGTACAAACAAAAAACATCCGCCTAGGAACACCTACACAAGTGCTTATGAAATACTACAGCTATTCAGTAAACGGAGCAGGGCAGGAGCTTTATGTTCCCGCGCTACGGTTTCCTGTCACTTCACAAGATATGACACCGTACTATCAGACAAGCATTCTGGTTCCGCTAGTGAAAGAAATTTTAGATGGACGAGGTAACGTTGGCGGCGGTATAAGTCCAGGGATGCCAAGTCCGGAGATAATGCGGGTGGAGAGGTAGTGGAAGCGAAAGAACAGCACCACTAATTTGCCTTGCGCAGGCGGGTAGCCGAGCAGAGCAAAAACCCAGCAGGGTTTTATGCGTGCAAATTAGTGGTGCTGTTCTGTAGCTTCACCCCCACACAAACCCTTGCTATACTATACCTATGAAAGAAAAAATTTTTATCTTTGACCTGGACGACACCCTGAGTGAAAGCAAGTCCCCGATGTCACCAGAAATGGTGGAGGTTTTTACAAAACTTTTGCGAAAGAGCAAGGTGGCAATTATTTCCGGATGTTTTTTTAAGCAGTATGAAAAGCAGGTAGTGACATTTCTTCCGAAAGATGAAGCTGTTCTGCGGAATTTATATTTATTTCCAACGAACGGAACCAGTATGTACCACTATGAAAACGGTGAGTGGAAAGAAGTGTACTCAGAACGCATTGCGCCAGAAGACCGTGCAAAAATTTCTGACGTTATAGAATCCGTGATGGAAAAATCTGGAATTGATTTGGGTGAGTCTTATGGACCACGAATAGAAGACCGTGAAAGCCAGGTGACTTTTTCTGCGCTTGGTCAGGAAGCTCCTGTGGATAAAAAGAAAGCGTGGGATCCGGATCAGAAAATTCGTATACCGCTCGCGCAGGAAATGCAGAAATTATTGCCGGATTTTGAGGTAAAAGTAGGGGGTGCTACATCAATAGACATTACCCGCAAAGGCATGACAAAAGCATACGCTATTAACAAAATTGTGGAACACCTGGGGATAACTAAGGATGAAATGCTCTTCTTTGGGGACGCCATTTTTCCAGGTGGCAATGACTATTCTGTAGAACAAGCAGGAGTTCCAAGCGTAAAAGTGAGAAATCATGAGGACACGCTGGCACATTTGAAAGAAATAGTACGATAAACGAAAAGGGGATAAAAGGGGGCTTGTAGCCCTTTTTTCGTTGTTGTATTTGCCGTATAATAATATGTAATTATGCAAATCATCTCCGTCCAAAGACCATGGGGCGAATTTCGTCAATTCACCCACAATGAACAGTCCACTGTAAAAATCATTACAGTGTCGCCCAATGAGGAGCTGAGTTTACAGTTTCATAACAAGCGTCGCGAATTTTGGAAAGTTTTGCGTGGGGAGCCTGTGTTAACCATCGGCGAAGAAATAGTACATGCAAAAGAAGGCGATGAATTTGAAATAGGTGAAAAAGTGAAGCATAGAATTAAAGGCGGTCCCACTGTTGTTCAGATACTGGAAATTTCGCTTGGCGAATTTGATGAGGATGACATCGTTAGACTAGAGGACCGTTATGGTCGAATAGTATGAAGTCGCACAAACGCACAGTAAAAAAAGGAACAAGCGCACCAATAGGCATTGTCCATGACAATGAGCGTATTGGACTTTTATGTTACGACAAATCACTGCTTTCAAAAGGTTTACATATTTACTGGAGTATTGACGGTTTCCATTTCGGTGTGGAGCGTCACCCAGTACTTTTATATAAAGGTGAGCGTTTGGAAAAAATAGAACTTTGCCACGATTTTTCATTTGCAAAAGAGGGAACCAGAACGGTGATGACGTACGTTCGTGATGGTGCAAAAGGTGCACACCTAGTAACGGCTGTTTCAAAAAATCTCCACAACTTTGACGTGGTTTCTGAAATGCCACATGTAAAACATAAGAGCGTGCTGGTGAAGGATTTTACGAAAGATAAGGACTTGTTCATGTATATTGGCGGGCTTTTCATAAAAGTGGCACACACAAAAAATCTGAAGGAGTGGAAGATGGAGGAAGAGCTGCTCTTTACCTCACGTAGCGGGGACTTTGATCGTGCTCCTATTCGCCTCATGGGTGCCCACAATACACGCAAGGGAATTTTGCTCACTTACGATGTTTCGTACAAGGAAGGTGAAAAGCAGGTACTTCAGGCTGGTGCAATTCTTTTTGCACATGGTGACCCAAAGAAAATACTGTGGCGCGCTGAACTTCCTATCTTCAAAAATCCCATGGAGGATAAGCATCACCGAATAAAGCCACTCTCTGCTGTGCTTATGGGCGACCAAATTCTTTTGTATTGGGCGTATGGTGACACCGTGCTTCAGGCAGAAATTCCTGCACTCTTTTTGGCGAACGAAGAAGTTAAACTCTCAAATCTGTTCCTAGACAGGCACCACAAAAACCCTATTATGGCACCGCATCCACATAATGCATGGGAATCTGAAGCGGTGTTTAACCCAGCAGCATTTTTTGATGGCGATGAAGTTCACCTTATCTACCGCGCGATAGGTTCAAATGGTGTTTCTGTATTTGGCTATACCGCTTCTGCAGATGGTGTGTCATTCCGAAAGCGCTCGCCGCATCCTGTGTATGAACCAATTCCAGGTTTTGATATTCCTGAAGGGGGAATCAAAGACGAACATTTACATACATATAATCCGCAGATGTATACATCCGGAGGCGGCTGGGGTGGATGTGAAGATCCACGTGCGGTGAAAATAGGCAACAGAATTTATGTCACCTACGTGGCTTTTGGCGGCTGGAATTCTATCCGCATGGCGCTCACGTCTATTTCTGTAAAAGATTTTAGAAATGAAAACTGGAACTGGAGAAAACCTGTGTACCTCTCACCTCCAAATGAAACGCACAAAAATTGGGTACTGTTCCCTGAAAAAATAAATGGTAAGTACGCCATTCTTCACGGTATTGCTCCAGAAATTCTCATTGACTACGTGGATGATTTGGATAAGTTAAAAAAACATATTAAAAGCGAACGGCCGCAAGGTCCACAGCCAGGCCGAAAAGGTTTCTGGGACAGCAAAGTTCGCGGGGCAGGACCTCCACCGCTTAAAACTGATATTGGCTGGCTTCTCTTTTATCACGCTACAGACCAGTATGATCCAAATAAATACAAGCTCGGCGCGATGATTCTGGATTTAAATGATCCAACGAAAGTGCTTCATAGAACATCACGGCCTATCCTTTCGCCGGAAATGAATTATGAAAATGAAGGAAAGCCTGGCGTGGTCTATGCTTCAGGCGCTATCATAAAAGATGAACAGCTCTATGTGTACTACGGCGGCGGTGACAGAGTGGTGTGTGTGGCTACTGTTCCGCTTAAAGAATTTCTGAGCGACATAGTGAATGATGTGACCATCCCGTTTTCATTAAAAGACTTTAAAGTATCCTAACAAAACATGTTTGTAGTACGAAGATCCAAAAGTAATCCCATTCTTTCTCCGACACACGACCGCGCATGGGAGTCTTATGCTGCGTTTAACGGCTGTCCGATAAAAGTAGGTGGCGCGGTGCATCTTTTGTACCGGGCAATGTCCACACCTCAGAAGTTTAACGATACGCAATTTGTCATGTCTACCATCGGGCATGCGGTGAGCAGAAACGGCACAAATTTCACGAATCGCCGGGAATTTATTACGCCAGAAATGGAGTGGGAGCGGTATGGCTGTGAGGATCCGCGGGTGACCTATTTGGGGGGAAAATATTATATTTTTTATACGGCGCTTTCTACGTTTCCGTTTAACGCCTCGGGCATAAAAGTGGGTGTGGCGATAAGCCGTGATTTGCGTACGGTGGAGTCAAAGCATCTGGTGACGCCTTTTAATGCAAAGGCCATGTCTTTGTTTCCTGAAAAGATAAACGGCAAATTCACTGTCCTTTTAAGTGCAAACACAGATCTTCCACCGGCAAAAATTGCTATTGCGCAGTTTGAAAAAGAAGAAGATATGTGGAAGGAAGCGCACTGGAATAAATGGTATAAAAATATAGATAGCCATGTGTTGCATATCCCTCGGAAAGATGGTGACCAGGTGGAGGTAGGTGCACCGCCTATTAAGACGAAGGAGGGATGGCTCTTGGTGTATTCACATATAGAAAACTATCATACAGATAAGAAAGTGTTTGGTATACGCGCGGTGCTTTTGGATTTGAAGAATCCTAAAAAAGTTATTGCGCAGACGCCGCATGCTATTTTGGTTCCTGAAGAATCATATGAAAAATTTGGTATTGTTCCAAATATTGCATTTCCAAGCGGCGCAGTGCTTATAAAAGACACGCTCTATATATATTACGGCGGCGCGGATACTGTCTGCGCCGTAGCTACGGTGAATTATTCTAATCTGCTATTAAGTATGCTGCCCGAACGGGAGAAAAAGTACATGGTGCGTCATCCGAAAAATCCAGTGCTCGTCCCAAATCCGAAAAACGAATGGGAGAAAAAGGCGGTGTTTAACCCTACGGCTATTGATCTGGGCGGAAAAGTGCATATTGTGTACCGTGCCATGGGTGAGGATAACACATCCGTAATGGGATACATGACGTCCAGCGATGGATTTAAGATTGAGGAAAAATCAAAAGAGCCTATTTACGTGCCGCGGGAGCCGTTTGAAACAAAAGGCATTCCAGGCGGAAATTCTGGATGCGAGGATGGGCGTTTAACAGTGATGGGTGACAGAATATATCTTTGTTATACGGCATACAATGGTATAGAAGTGCCGCGGATTGCTGCTTCATCTATTTCAGTAAAAGATTTTTTGGCGCGTAAATGGTTCTGGTCAAAACCTGAGCTTATTTCACCGCCGGGTGTGGATGATAAAGATGGATGTGTATTTCCTGATAAGGTAAAAGGTAAGTACGTGGTCATTCACAGAATTAATCATGTGATCTGCGCCGATTTTGTGAATTCGTTGGATTTTCAAAAAGAAAAGCTGAATTCTTGTACGGAACTTATCCGGCCGCGGCCTGGTATGTGGGATAGTAAAAAAGTGGGACTTGCGGGGACTCCCTTTAAAACGAAGTATGGATATGTGATGCTGTATCATGGCATAGCAGATGATGGCACGTACAGGCTTGGGGCGGCACTTTTGGATTTGAAAGATCCGTTTAAAGTGATAGGACGAACAAATGCTCATATTTTAGAACCGAAAACGCCGTATGAAATGCAAGGACAGGTGAATAAAGTGGTGTTTCCTTGCGGTTCTGTGGTGCGCCGCGGCCGTGTGATCATTTACTACGGCGGTGCGGATTCTGTTATAGGAATTGCTTCGGTGAAGCTAGATGATTTGATAGCATGGCTCGTGAAGTAGGACCTTGCAGGAGAGTAATTTCTGTTGCTTATTGCCGATTTTATTTTTATTTTAATATTTTTTTAAAGATTCTTCATATCAATATGCTAGTATTGAAGTATGAAGAGCGCACGAAAAACAAAACGAAACACTTCCGGTGAGCTTGTTTTTTCGCCGATGATGGTTTTAGAAACACGGCAGGAGATCAAAGAACTTCTTGTGTTTGCGGTAGAGTATTTTTCCTTTCCGCTCACGGTGGATCAGACACTTCAGTACATCTTTGAGGAAGAAAAAGGTGAGGCGGATTTGCGTAGGCTTCTGGCTATGTTCGTGCAGTGCGTTCAGGAACCGGAACTTATTAACACAGTGTACAGGCTTGTGCATCATACATGGCTCTTCTTTCCGCACCACAGGTTAAACGGCAGGTCACCGCTGGAGAAAATGGAGCAGGATGCGCTGGCAGAGAAAAAAAGGGTCGTCCAGAGTGCTTAAAAAATGATACACTGTCTTTACCATGACACAGCAGGAAGCATTGGATATCCTTAAAATGGGGCATAACGTATATCTCACCGGTTCTGCCGGAAGCGGTAAAACGTATGTGCTTAATAAATATATAGAGCATTTGCGCGCTCATGACGTGGAAGTGGGTATTACCGCATCCACAGGTATTGCTGCTACACACATGAATGGTGTGACTATTCACTCATGGTGCGGCACAGGAATACGCACAGCACTCAGTGACTGGGAGATAGAGGCGCTTGAGGAAAAACAATACCTTTGGAACAGATTTAAAAAAACTAAAGTGCTGATAATAGATGAGGTGTCTATGCTCCATGCACAACACCTGGATCTGGTAGACAGGATAGCGCGGTCTATGAAGCGGAACGATGCACCGTTCGGTGGTCTGCAGGTGGTTCTCTGTGGGGATTTTTTTCAGCTGCCGCCTGTTTCGCGCGAAAGTGAAGAAGTAAATTTTGTGTACCACAGTAACGCGTGGCGGGAAATGGATTTGAACATTTGCTATCTGGAAGAACAGCACCGGCAAGGAGATGCTGTGTTTGTGAATATGTTAAATAAAATCCGTGCAAACGAAGTGGATGAAGAAATGATAGATATTTTAAAGAGCAGGCACAATGCTGTTTTTGAAGGTGAACTAAAACCCACCAAACTCTTCACGCATAACATAGATGTGGACTCAATAAATGAAAAGGAAATTGTAGAATTGCCAGGTTCTGCAAAAGTTTTTATGATGACCGCACGCGGCAATCCCTTTTTGGTAGAAACACTTAAGAAAAGCTGTCTGGCGCCGGAAAAACTTTCGCTCAAGCCTGGTGCTCAGGTGATGTTTGTGAAAAACAATTTTGAGGCGGGGTATGTGAACGGAACGCTGGGAACTGTCATTAATTTTGAAAAAGACGGTACGCCGCTGGTGCGGACACTGAGCGGAAAGGTTATAAACGCCGTGTATGAAAGCTGGTCCATAGAAGAAGACGGAAAAGTGAAGGCGGAAATTTCCCAAATTCCTCTGCGGCTTGCCTGGGCTATTACTGTGCATAAAAGTCAGGGTATGAGCCTGGACACCGCAGAAATGGATCTTTCAAAGTCATTCGTGGCGGGGCAGGGATACGTGGCGCTTTCACGCGTGCGCTCTTTGGCCGGACTGCGGCTTTTGGGTTTTAATAACACCGCGCTCACGGTAGATGAAAGTATTTATGAGTACGACAAACAGCTTAAAAATCATTCACATGCTGGCCGTGAGCGCCTATCAAAACTTGATGAAGCAGCGCGGCGGGAAAAAATCCATGATTTTATAATCACTGCTGGCGGATCAATTACCGCAAAAAAAGTAGAGCATCATTTGAAAGTGCAGAAATCGGTGCGTGTCTCTACCTATGACCAGACAAAAAAATTTGTTGAGAATAAAGTTCCAGTGGAAAAAATAGCAGAAGAGCGGGGGATGACACAGGGTACTGTCATGAGTCATATAGAAAAACTGGTACAGGAGAATTCCATTGATCCATTTTTAGATTTGGAGTATCTCAAGCCAAAAGACGAAGTGCTGAAGCCGATTTTAGATGCATTTAAAAAAAGCGGTGACACCAAGCTTTCACCTGTTCATGACATACTGAAAGGTAAATACACGTATGACACGATACGCCTCGCCCGGCTTTTTATTAAGGGGTAGTGGGCAAGCGGGTAGGAAGGGGGAAGAACTTGCTCGGGAGGGACTCTCGGAGGCGGGTAGCCGAGAGGGAGCGCAAAACCCAGCAGGGTTTTGACGCGTGCCCGACAGAGCAAGTTCTTCCCCCTTCCCCTCGCTTGCCATCGTTACTCTTCTGCTATAATAAAAAGCATGAGTGATACACATACAACAATCATCGGACTCGTAGGATTCGGTTCAGTGGGAAAAGATACGGTGGCGCGGTATCTTTGTAATAATTATGGCTTTATACATATTTCCAGTGGTGACCTGGTGCGTGACCATGTGCGGAGGAATAACCTCGGTGAATTAACTCGGGAAAATCTTCAGAAGACGGCAAATGAACTGCGCGAACGTAACGGCGCAGATTATCTTACCGTGCTCGCAATAGAATCATTTGTGAAAGCTGGATCGTCTAAAGGCAGACTGGTGATAAGTGGCTTGCGCGCTGTCCCTGAAGTTACCCGTTTAAAAGAAGAGGGTGGGGTAGTTATTTCCTTAACTGCACCGGCAGAGATTCGTTATGCGTGGTCACAAAAGCGAGCGGGGGCTTCGGATAAAGTAACATTTGAACAGTTCAAAGAAACAGAAGAAAGGGAGGTGAGGAGTAACAGCCAGGCTGCGCAAAATATACAGGAGGTGCTATCGCTGGCCGATATTACAATCGTTAATTCTGGAAGCCGCGATGATCTGTATTCAAAAGTGGATACAGCAATGAAGCAGATTTTGCAAAAAACTGATACAATACTCAGCAATAGTTAATATAATTTATATGAATATATTGAATAAACTTCACAATCCAAACGTGGGTATCCTATTAATCAGAGTTGCGCTCGGTGCAGTATTTATTGCGCATGGCTGGGCAAAGTTTGCAGACATGGAGGGAACTATTGGTTTTTTTAGCTCACTTGGCATGGCTGCATTTTTAGCATACTTTGTGTCTGCGGCGGAGCTTGTGGGTGGTATCCTTATGATCCTCGGATTATTTGTCCGGCCAGTGGGAATCATTCTGGCGTCTATTATGGCAGTGGCAATTCTTTCTGTAAAAATTAAAATGGGCTTTTTGGGCGGGTATGAATACGAGCTCGTCCTTCTACTTATTGCGCTTTCAATGGTTTTCCTGGGCGGAGGAAGCTACAAGGTGTGGAAATGCTGCGGACCGGAATGTAAGTGCTAGCGTTTGGTTGTGTTGCTTTATATAAAATGCAAAACAGCGGCCAAGGCCGCTGTTTTGATCTTTATTAGTTTTTCTCTCGTGCGTCTTTTCGCTCATCTATGTGAGGAAAAGAAAAGTCGCGCCCAAGGGTGCGACTATAAGAAAGGAAAGATCGGAAAATGAGGTGAGTGAGAAAGTAATGAGAAGAATGAAAGCGGTAACGTGGCTTAAGGACGGTGTAGAACTATGCGCATAGTTCTACAGAGCCAGGAAGTCACGAAGCCTTCATTCAAAAATTGATTTTTCAATCACCTCTCCATTCACAAGTATAGCAAAACCTTTATTTTTGTCTAGCCAACACCTTTGACCGTGCTCTAGTCCGCTCTACTACTTTTGTAGCTATGGTGTAGCCTCTGCCGGGAATGTTGTGAATAAGTTCACGTCTGTCACCGCCGTGAATTTTTTTACGGAGATTTAAAATATGCGCTTCTATGGTGTTTGAAAATGGGTCGCTGTCCACGTTCCACACATGTTCCATAATCATGCCGCGAGAAAGAATTCTGCCTTTATTTCGGATGAGGTACTCAAGGAGCGAAAATTCCTTACGCGTAAGGTAAATGTTTAGCCTTCCGCGGACAACCGTCTGTTTTATAATATCCACTTTTAAGTCACCTACGGTAAGTAGTGTTTGCACCAGATTCCGTGGCCTTCTTAAAAGCGCGCGCAGGCGAGCTAAAAGCTCTTTAAAAGAAAACGGCTTGCTTAAATAATCATCGGCACCTGCATTCAAAAATTCAGTTTTTTGCCGCGGATCACTGATGACGGAAAGAATAAGTATGGGAATTGTTTTGCCGCTTTTGCGAATTTCTTTGCAGGCTTGAAGCCCGCTCTTCATTGGTAGGGAATTATCCAAAATGATAATGTCGTATTCATTAGTCCGAGCCAGGTATGAGCCCGTGTCACCATCTTCGGCCATATCCACCGCAAAAGCCTCTGCCATTAAACCTTTCCTTAAAAAGCTCCGTACTTCCTCGTCATCTTCTATAATAAGTATTCTCATATAATGTGTTATTAGCTCATGCGTATCAATGCCTTCATTATAGACATCGCCGTATAAAAAGCCAGGAAAATCAAAACAATTTTTTTATCAAAAATTCATTACTTTTTTATTAAAATTTCATCTTTCTGAGGGTAGAGCAGTGTGGTATTTCATGATAAAATAACCGCATCTCATGCATATCTTTACTATTATCTGGAACGCGCTTGAGTCCATACTCCTGCATGGCGGGTATTGGATAATCTTCGTTGTTTCGTTATTTGAAGCCGCACCGCTCGTGGGTTCATTTGTACCAGGACACGCGCTCATTATTCTGGCAGGTTTTCTCTCAAATATTGGAATTTTGGACGTGCGTTTTGTCATTGCTGCCGCTGTCACGGGGGCAATTCTGGGCGACATCGGCAGCTACATGATTGGTAAAAAGTATGGGTACACTTTTCTTATGCGGTTCGGCAAGTACTTCTTCTTACAGCAAGAGCATATAGAAAAAGCAAAGGCGGTCATGGCGAAGCATTCAGGCAAAGCTCTGATTTTAGGGAGGTTTAATCCTGTGACACGCGCACTGACGCCGTTTTTGGCGGGCACGAGTGAACTTCCCATAAAAAAGTTCTGGTTTTATGACATCATCGGGTGCATTACATGGGCAGTGGCATCTGTCACTGTCGGATATATTTTCGGCGCAAGCTACGAAGTGATTTCTCAGTACGTAGGAAAGTTCATTTTCATTGCTACATTGATCAGCATATTCATTATCTGGGCATACCACTTCATTAACTCACGCAGTCATATTTTCGCAAAATATCATCTATATACGCTCATCGTAAATATCGGAGCGCTGTATGTATTCTTTAAAACTATAGAAGACACCTTAAGCAGTGATTCGTCGCTTGCGCAGCTGGACGTGTGGGTGAATTTAAAAATGGCAGCACTTATAACTCCTGGTGTTACTGAATTCATGCTCATGGTGAGTGACATTATCAGTCCGCGCACACTCACGCTGCTTTCTCTCGTGCTACTTTTATATTTGATCCATAAAAAGCGTTGGTACCATGTTTCGTTGGTGGGAGTGGGGCTGGGAGGAGGTTTGCTCTTAAATGGGATTATTAAAGTTATCATTGGCAGACTACGTCCTGAAAATGCGTACGTGATGCTTACGGATTATAGTTTTCCGTCAGGTCACGCTACACTTTCGGTCATCTTTTTTTCACTTGTGATCTATCTGTGCGGAAAGGAGATCAAGAATATGTATTGGCGAGAGCTTTTTGGCACGGTAAATATTTTTATTTTCCTTCTGGTGGGGTTCAGCAGACTCTATCTCAATGTTCATTGGCTCTCCGACGTGGTGGCTGGGTTTGCGCTGGGTATCTTTTGGCTCACGCTCGTTATGCTTGGCTTTAAGTTTGCAAAGTCTGCATTAAGCGGGGTACTATATAGAACATGATCAAGCCTTACATCTCATTACTAATAGTTATTGTCGTTCTCGCTATGGGTGTATTTTTCTATGACAAAAGTGGCGAACAAATAGATCTTTTTATTTCCGGTTTGTTTGATAAAAATACTACCAGGCTGGAAAGTGTGGGAGTGGAAAATGGAGATTTTGTTATCCGAGGAATGGATCTTTCTACGGTGGAGTTGTGGGTAATTCCTAGCGGAACAGATGTTACAAAAGACGAATATATAAGATTGGGAAATGCAGAGCTGGAAAGTAAAAGTTCAGTGGAAGAGGTATGGACATTTCCGATACCTACAGATCCGCTTCTCATTACTGAAATTTTTGCAAAGGGATTCAGATATAAAAAAGAAATTGGCAGGGTCTCATTCCCTGTGGTGGGCGCTACAGATATTTACAATGCACTCTGGGGCAGGAATTCTTCAGCAGATACTGGATCAAAAGAATTGGACTTAGTGCCAGGCCAGACGGGTACATTTGGTACGTTGTCAGTTACGTTTAACACAATAGTTCAGGATAGCAGATGCCCGGTAGACGTACAGTGTATCCAGGCGGGTGAGCTGGTGGTGGCGCTCACGCTCTCAAATGGCAAGGTCACAAAAGATGTTATTATCTCTAGCGCAGAGCCTTCAGGAAAGGAGTTTATGGAATACAGCATTTTAATAGGGAAGATAGAGCCGGTTAAAACACAGGAGGTTTCTCCGCAGAATACGCAGTACACGGTGCATTTTTTAGTGACAGAGAAGTAAGTGCCGATGCGTGCTTGACTTCGGTCACTGTAGAGGTATAACTATGGATGGAGAAGATCTCCACAAACCGCCCTAAATAACTGGGCATAGTGAAAGGATAATACGTGAATACAGAACAAAATGAAGTAGGGTTAACTGTGTCTGAAGAGGCATATGTCCATCCTGTAATGTCTGCAACCTCATATTTCCGCTCATTTAATGAGTGGAAGAGATCTTGGGACTCACTGCCTCAGCTCGAGCTTAAGTTTGGACTTCTGCATGCGCTTACATTAAATGGTGATTGTTGGTCAATGCCGAAAACAACACTTTTTCTTTTTGACGTTGCGGACGGGTATCTGCGCGGTGACTTTGAACATTCAAGGGATAGTAACACGGCGTATATGCCACCAGGAGGGTACAAAGCAGAATCGTTCTTTCTCATACGAAGGAAGATTGCATGCAAGGCGTTCTCAATTCTCTGTGAGCATGTTTTTCAGAAGAGATGGGTACACTATGCGAACAACATTAAGATCTGTGAAAAAATGCTTTGGTTTCTCCGTCTTGCCGATATGAAGAATAGTTTGGACGTGTATAATCTAAAGGCAGGACAAACCAATCACCCGTTTCCTGTTTTTGAAAACTTCGTATTGGAGTTTGCTGAACGCATTTGGCATCCATACATTGGACAGAACAGAGACGGGTCGTGTTGGTCTAAAAAACATCTGGAGCTTTTTGAGAGCAACAAGTTCTTAAGTGTCTTTTGGCTCTACGAACTAGGTAAGATTGATACTTTGCATGGACGGGAATTGGGTGATGAGTTACTTGCGCAAATTGAGTCGACGCTTCTATCGCAAAGATACAGTTTGCCTAGGCGCCACGAAGTTTGGGGTGATGAGTATCGGAAGCCTGAAACGGTTTACGAGATCCTTCTGGATGCGAGTGGATCGAAACTTGCTCGATTTTTACTCGCATATAAAGCGAGGGTAAAGCAGATTAGTCGCTTGAAATCAGAACGTCAAAAACTGCAAAAGGAAAAGGTTGAGGAAAGAAAGCGTGAAGAGCTCGCTCAGATTGCGCGCGAGAAAGCTGAGCTTCAAAAGAGAGAAAAGGAGCTTGCTCAACGCTAACACAACATCCACAAACGTACCTACGGGTACGTTTTTTATATATTTGTAAGACGGCTAAATAAGTGTCGTTCCAGTCATCGCTTTCGGCTGTTTAATATCCAGAAGTTTTAGAATTGTCGGGGCAATGTCAGCCAGTGAGCCATTTTTCATTTTATAATCCCGTGAAGTCAAAACTGCAGGCACAGGATTCGTGGTGTGTGCTGTGTGTTTTTCGCCAGTTACTGGGTCAATGTTCACCTCGGCGTTCCCGTGATCTGCAGTCACAAAGGCAATGCCGCCTTTTGCGTGCAAGGCATCCAGTACTCGTTTAAGCTGAGCGTCTACTTCTTCCACGGCTTCAATAATAGCTGGAACGTTTGCTGTGTGGCCTACCATATCCGGGTTTGCAAAGTTAATAAAAATAAAATTCGCACCAGCTTCTATTTCTTCTATTGCTTTATCTGCAATACCTTCCGCGCGCATTTTAGGGGCAAGGTCGTGTGTCGGCACGTCTTTACGGCTGGCGAGCATGATGTGTTTTTCGTTTGTATGTGGTTTCTCCTTTCCGCCATTTAAAAAGTAAGTGGCGTGTGGGAATTTTTCAGTTTCAGCTATGTGTGCCTGGGTTAATCCTGCCTCTGCTATTTCTTTTGCAAGCGTAGTTTCTATTGATACAGGAGGGAAGGCCACAAGGCATTTAAACTCCGCACTGTATTCAGTGAGTGTGGCAAAACACACGTTATTCTTTTGCTGACGTTCAAGCATTTTTGTAGAAAGCATGCGAGCGCGGTCCGCACGGAAGTTAAAGAAGAATACAGCATCGTTATCCTGAACTGCACATCCCTTGCCGTTTGTATCCAGGCAGACAATAGGTTCCAGGTGTTCATCCAGCTTGCCGTTCTTATACAGCTCTTCAATATACTGCGAAGGCTTTAGTTCGCATACATTTCCCTTACACTCAAAGAGCGCTTGCTCCACTTTTGTTAAGCGGTCCCAGTTATTGTCGCGGTCCATGGCATAGAAGCGGCCGGCCACAGTGGCAATGAATCCTATCCCCACTTCTTCCAGCACCACTTCCAGCTCTTTTAAATATTTTGCCGCGCTTTGTGGAGCTGTATCACGGCCGTCCGTAAAGGCATGCACTGCTACTCGTTTAATCCCATGTTTTTTTGCTGCTTTTAGAAATGCAAAGAGGTGATCATGATGACTATGAACTCCGCCGTCACTTACCAAACCCTGTACGTGGAGTGTAGAGTTATTTTTCTTTACATGTTCAAAGAGTGCCATAAACGCAGGATTTTTTTCAAACTCACCGCTTTTAATGGATTTTTCTATTCGCACTAGGTCCGTATCAATAATTTTTCCAGCACCTATGGTGGTGTGTCCTATTTCACTGTTACCCATCTGTCCGTCCGGCAGACCCACATGAAGACCGGATGCTTCCAGCAGGGAATGAGGGTAGCTGTTCCATAGGGAAGTGAAAAAAGGAGTTTTAGCTTGTGCTACAGCGTTATTTTTTGGATCTTCGCGGTATCCCCAGCCATCCAGGACTATGAGGGCGATTTGTTTGTGTGATGTGGTCATGTTTGGATATATTTTAGTACAAAATTATAGCATATTTTACAAAAGACAAGCATCTTCCAGAAACATCCTGTTCGGAGTACGGGTAAATTTCTGCTGAAATTTCCCTCCGTCTCGGCTACCCGCCTGCGAAGCCTCCTCACAGGATGTTTCTGGAAGATGCTTCTGTACCTCTATACAATCTGATTAATTTGTTGCAATATTTTACCCAACACCACACCACGCCAAACGGAGCCGAAATGAGGCCGTAAATTGGCTCTGGGTTTTGACGAGTTGTCAAAAGAGTAATGGATAGAGAGGACGGCTTGAATTGGTAGTATAGTAATGGGGTAGACGGGCCACATAATTCCGTCTGCGCAGATCAAAGCTGGTATTCGCGCGGATATTCGGCAGAGATCACAAAAACCATGAAATTTGAACAACCAAAGAAGGAAGAAGGAAAGAAATAATACCTTCCGTTTTATATAGAAAAAACACACCACCGGCAGCGAAGCTGCCGGTGGTGTGTTTTTTACCCCTTCTACTCCACTTTAAAAACCGCCTTTCCGCGGAACACTGCCTTCTTTCCTAGAGTTTCCTCAAGTCTCAAAAGCTGGTTATACTTTGCCACACGGTCACTTCTGCAGAGCGAACCTGTCTTAATCTGGCCGGTTCCGGTTCCCACTACAAAGTCTGCAATAGTAGCGTCTTCGGTTTCGCCTGAACGGTGCGAAATGATAGATGTATACCCTGCTTTCTTTGCCATGTTTATAGAATCCAAGGTTTCTGAAACTGTACCTATCTGGTTCAGCTTGATCAAAATAGAATTTGCTACGCCTTTTTCAATTCCCATCTGCAAACGTTCAATGTTCGTCACAAAAAGGTCGTCGCCGACAATCTGTATTTTCTTGCCAAGTTTTTTGGTCATGATGGCGTATCCATCCCAGTCATCTTCAGCAAGTCCGTCTTCTATAGATACAATAGGGTACTTTGCACACCACGAGGCGAACATGTCCACAAGCTCTTCTGATGAAAGCACCTTTCCTTCTATTTCCAAATGATATTTTCCGTCTTTGTAAAGTTCACTGCATGCACCATCTATGGCGATAGCAATATCTTTTCCTGGAGTGTAGCCGGCCTTCTTAATAGCTTCCATAATAATCTCCAGTGCCGCTTCGTTTGAACCCAGTGACGGCGCAAAGCCTCCCTCATCTCCCACGGATGTGGAAAGTTTTCTGTCGTGAAGAATCTTCTTGAGTGTGTGGAAAATCTCCGCACCGTACCGCAGTGCTTCCTTAAAAGAAGGTGCGCCCACCGGCATAATCATAAATTCCTGAAAATCAGTAGAGTTCGCTGCATGCTTTCCTCCGTTTAAAATATTCATCATAGGCACGGGAAGCTGTACGGTGTTTTTAGTCTTGCCGATTTTATTAAAATACCGGTACAAAGCCACATCCAAACTTGCCGCTGTGGCCTTTGCGAACGCCATTGAAATACCTAAAATGGCATTGGCGCCCAAGCGGCCTTTATTTGCAGTTCCATCCAGCGCTATCATTTTATTGTCCAAAGATCGCTGGTCCCATTCTTTACCCACAAGGGCTTTTCGTAATTCTGTATTTACGTTTGTAACCGCTTTCACTACACCTTTTCCGGCATAGCGCTTTTCCCCGTCGCGAAGTTCCACAGCTTCATGCTTTCCTGTAGAAGCACCTGATGGAACTGCGGCCCGGCCGAATGACCCGTCTTTTAACGTAACGTCCACTTCTACTGTAGGGTTACCGCGCGAATCCAGAATCTCCCGTCCGACAATTGATGCAATCTTTGACATGTTCGTGATGTATTTAATCAATTTTTATAATGAGGTTTTCATTATATATGATTGATTGCAAAATAAGAAGTATACGTCATAATTAAGGTATAATAACAGGTATTAGTAATAACTTTTTAGACCATCATGAGAACACTGTTTACATTTATTCTCCTCATCATTATAGCGGCAATAGCTGTGCTGGCGTATACCGGATCACGCCAGGATGTAGTGAGGGTGGCAAGTTTTGAGGAATGTGTGGCGGCAGGAAATCCTGTGATGGAATCATATCCCCGCCAGTGCCGAACACCTGAAGGAGAGCTCTTTGTGGAGCAGATACAGGAAATGGCCCCGGAAGTTATGAATGTAAACATAACTGCAGGTTCTGTGGTATCTAGCCCTTTAGTGGTCACTGGTGAGGCACGTGGTAACTGGTTCTTTGAGGCAAATCTTCCCATTCAAATTAAGGATGCAAACGGAACCGTACTCGGCCAGGTGGGAGCGCAGGCACAGGGAGAATGGATGACTACAGATTTCGTGCCATTTGCAGCCACCACTACATTTACCCAGTCAAGCACAGACACGGGAACGTTGGTCATTATGAACGACAATCCGTCTGGACTACCTGAAAATCAAAAGATGTTTGAAATACCTATCCGCTTCGTGGTTGCTACCAGCACGAGCGGAGCGGGAGGTGGTACACAGCTAGCGGAATGCCGTCCCGTGGGATGTAGCCAGCAAATATGTTCTGATGATTACAGCATTGTTACCACCTGTGAATTTAAAGAGGAATACGCGTGCTATACATCTACCAATGCAAAATGTGAACGTCAATCAAATGGTTTCTGCGGATGGACACCGTCACAAGAATTAACAATGTGTATTAACAACGCACGTCAAGCTGCTACAATATAGTATATGAATGAATCATTTATCCAAGCAGACATATTCTTCTTTATCACCTCTATAGCCGTAGTAGTGGTGGGGCTACTATTCACTGTAGCGCTTATTTACTTTATAAAAATCCTTCGGGATATTGATAAGTTTCAGAAAAGAGTAAATGCAGGCGCAGGCGAAGTCATAGAAGACATAAAAGTTATTAGAAACGAGTTGGTAAATGAGGGAACGGGCGTCATAGGTATAGCAAGGACGCTGTTTAAGTTTTTCGGACGAACAACACGTAGAATTAAAAAGATTAAGCATCATAAATAATATGACGACACACAAAAAGCATGAAAACGGAGAACATGGAGGACTAGGCGGGGCTGTAGTGGGACTTGGTGCAGCAGCTGCTCTAGTGGGAGTGTATCTCCTTTATGGCAGCAAAAAAGGACCTTCACGCAGGAGAAAGGCGCGAAGCTGGATGTTAAAAATGAGGGCCGAGATTTTAGAGGAGATAGAAAACCTAAGGGATGTTACTGAAGATGCGTACTACAATGTAGTGGATAAGGTAAAGACGAAGTATAAAGACATGCGCGACGTGACTTCAGAAGAAGTAGATGAAGTGGCACAGGAAATTAAGGAAGGCTGGAATGACGTAATGGCAGAAGGAGAAGCTGCGAAAGAAGATGTTAAGGAAGAGCTGGAAGAGACGGTCAATGAGGAAAAGGCAAAACATTCACGAAAGAAAGAGTAATGATATAATTGGCGCATGAATGTTAAGAAAAGCGTTGTCTTTGTCATAGGTGTGCTTGTGGTAGCCGCAGTACTCTTTTTTAACCAGGACTACGAAATTAAAAACTACCCACCGCGAGGTACGAATGTTATTGCATTTGGCGACAGTCTCATAGAGGGTGTTGGAGCAACAAAAAATAATGATTTGATTTCTCAGGTTTCCAGGCTGACCGGTGTTCCTATTATTAATGCCGGGGTGGGTGGAAACACTACAGCGCAAGGACTTGCCCGGCTTGAAACAGACGTGCTTTCCAAGGATCCGAAAGTGGTGATTGTGCTTTTAGGCGGCAATGACTTTTTACGCAAAGTAGATAAAGCAGAAACGTTTGCAAATCTTCAGCAGATAGTGGACAGGATACACGAAAAAGGCGCAGCAGTGCTCCTTTTGGGTGTGCGTGGTGGTATTTTACGCGACACGTATGAAAAAGATTTTAAAGAGTTTGCAGAACGAAACCGAGTGGCGTACGTATCAAACGTTCTGGATGATGTGCTGGGTAACAGAGAACTCATGGCGGACCAGATTCATCCAAATGACAGAGGGTATGCTGTTATCGCGCAGCGTGTAGCACCGGTCCTTAAAAAGTTACTACAATAATACTATTGCTATGATAGAAACATTTAACGAGGAAAGAAAAAAGTCAGCCTAAATAACTGCCTACTTCGTATCCACTATTTTCATTGAGTAGTATACGCCCGCCAGCACCAAAATTCCCAAAAGCACAAAGGTGTATTTAAAATCGGTAATAAGCAGACAGACCGTCATAAAAAGAGGGGCAACAATAGCCGCTGTAGGCCTCGTTATTCTGTACATACTCAAAATATTGGAATCGCGGGTGTGGATTTGTTTGAAAAAGTACGTCTCCACCATAATTTCCACCATGCTGGCACCGATGCGTGTGGTAAAGAGGAGCGCGGCCCAGAGCCAAATGTTTGCGCCATTTATGAAGGCCAACGATGCTGTGGCGAGCGCCATAATAATAAAACCAATCACTAGAAATTCCTTCTCGCCGTACTTTTCATCAGCAAGCTTTCCGAGCTTAAATTGAAAAATGACAAAAGGCAGGAGCATTATGGTAAAAATAAGACCGATAGTGTCCCAGTCAAACCCTATGTGCTGGTGAAGATAAATAGGTGTGTAAATAACCATCCATATATAAAACGTATTCAGGATAATATTTGCTATGAAGATGTAGTAAAAACGTTCATTATTCCACACGCGTTTAAACGTGGACACAAAAGAGGTGGTAGGGTATTGACGATCCTTGTAGTGCTTAAAGTTCTTTTTAATAAGATAGAGAAGCGGGAGTGAAAGTCCTATAGCTGCAGCATAGAGCTTCCAATAATCATCCGTTGTAATAAGCGAACTGGCTAAAAGAGGTGAGAGTATCCAGGCAATGTTTAGCGTGGTGAGGAAAAGCCCGCGAATCCCTCCTGTATGAGCGTCGTTTGAATGTGACTCCAGGAATATGTCTATGTTAAAGACTATAAAACTACTTAACATGAGGTGTGCCACAAAAAAGGGGAAAGCCAAGAGCAAGCTTTTACTTATCATGAGTCCTGCAAGCGCAATAATCTGGAGAAGAATGAATGAGATGGCAAGGTTGTAATTCCCGTGACGGCGCAGGAAACCGTTAATAGATGCCAGGCCTAGGATAGTTCCTATTGCTGCAACGGCGTATATCATGCCCACTACAGATTCAGTGGTGAATTGAGAAAGGAACGTAGAGTTAATGTACACCGGCAGCGCCATGTGGAGCGTGAAGACGAAGCCAATGAAGCAGATGGCGTAGAGTGTGGTGTTGTGGCGGTGGTGTACGTGGCGCATGGGTTGCTTTTGTGGGTAATTATAGCATAGGAAAATTCCCCGCTCACTACGCTCTGTCGGGCACGGGTCAAAATTCTGCTGAATTTTGCCCTCCAACTCGGCTACCCGCCTCCGTTAGTCCCTCCCGAGCGTAGTGAGCGGGGAATTTTTACTGCTGATTAATCACATAAAAGAAAACCCACCGAAGCAGGTTTTCCTGTTCGGTAGGCGTTTTATTTAAGATTCTTGAGGAAGTTGACAATGGTCATTGCACCTAAGTAATCGTCGTGTGTAAGTTGACCCAGAGCTCCGCGTAGAAGCATCGCTGCGCTTTCAGAGAGTTCCACGTATCCGGTAAGTTCACGGATTTGCATTAAAAGGGGAGTAGCCATGTCAGCCCTCGTTAGCCCCTGTAAGGCTTCATTGCGTTCCTCTGAGCCTAGGTTGTTGTAATTTTCAATGTGTTTTTCGCGATATGTCACTTCCTCCTCGTTGATCATGTCGCTGATAACCCTGTATGATGATGTAGGCATTCTGTGTATCTTATATAGTACAACTGTATATATGTCAAGCATTTCTGGATAGTAAAAAACAGCCCTGTTGAGCTGTTTTTTACTGACTTATTTACCTAAATCCCCAACAGCACCGGTATCACTATCGGCCGCTTTGCCGTCTTCTGGAAGAGGAATTTGCTTACGTTGTCAGTCAGATTTGTCTTCACGAAGTCAAAGTTTATCGGATTCATTCCTTTTGTGGAATCTTCAATGGTGTTCTTGATGACGATTCGCGCTTGGTGCAAGAGTTCCTGTGATTCGCGCAAGTATACGAAGCCGCGGGAAATAATATCCGGAGACTTTTTCAGTTTTCCTGTCTGGCTGTTAACTATGGCAAAGACAATGAAGATTCCGTCTTGCGCAAGCATCTGGCGGTCGCGGATCACCACTTCCTGGATGTCACCCACTGAGAAACCGTCCACCATCACAATTCCTGACGGCGCCTTCTCTTTTAGTCGGACTAGTTTTTCACCCTTGTCCTGAATTTCTATAATCGTTCCGTTGTCTGGAATTATCACGTCGGCCTCCTTGAGTCCGTTCGCCTCCATGGCTATTTCACCGTGCACGCGAAGCATGTAGTGATATCCGTGAACTGGCATGAAGAATCGTGGTTTTATCTTCTTGTGAATCCAGGCAGTTTCGTCGCGGTTTGCATGACCGGAAGAGTGTACGTCTGCTATGCGGTAGTGAATGATGTGCGCACCCTGGCGTGAAAGGTTGTCTTTCAGCTTTTGCACTGCGCGTTCATTTCCTGGCACAATAGATGATGAAAGGAGAATTGTGTCGCGTTTTGTAATCTTGATCTGCTTGTGCGTCTTATTTGACATACGCATCATTGCGGCAAATTCGTCACCTTGCGCACCTGTGGCAAGGATAATTATACGCTCCGGCGGATACATATCCAGCTGATCCACGGTGATAATAGTGTCTTTCTTTGCTTTAAGTAGGCCTAGGTGTTTACAAATCTCAATGTTATTTTTCATGCTGCGGCCTTCTACTACCACTTTCTTTCCGTACTTTTCAGCGAATTCTATGATCTTAAGCATACGTTCCAAAAGGGAAGCGAAGGTGGCAATGATGAGGCGGCCCTTCACATTCTTTATAATTTCCTCAATATTTTTGTGAACTGTTTTTTCAGGAATAGAAAAGCCGGGGTTCTCTACGTTTGTAGAGTCTGCCATGAGCAAAAGAACTTTTTCTTTATCAAACTTGCTCCATTCTGCTTCCTCTTCCTCTGTGGGGATGCCGTTATCATGGTCTAGCTTTAAGTCTCCTGTGTGAACAATAGAACCGTACGGAGTTTCAATAATCACTCCCATGGCATCAGGAATAGTGTGGGTTACGGCGAAAAATTTTACCTTAAGTCCACCTATCTTAATAGTCTCGTCTTTTTCTACCACGCGAATATCTAAAGGTGGCACATGAGGAAATTCCTCCTGGCGCTTTTTAATCATCACGGTGGTGAGGTTTCGGGAATACAAAGGCGGGTTACCAATACGCGGCATTACATACGGAATACCGCCAATGTGGTCCAAGTGACCGTGAGTAACTATCACCGCTTTTACTTTGTCTCGGTTTTCTTCAATATATTTTGTGTTTGGAAGAATATAGTCTATACCGGGTGTATTTTCATCTTTAAATTGAAAGCCAATATCAATGATGATAATGTCATCTTTGTACTGAATGGCTGTCATGTTTTTCCCAATTTCCTCCACTCCGCCCAAAGGAATAACACGAATACTATCGCCGATAGGCGGTACGGTGTCTTCTACTTTTTTATGAATCTGTGTTTGGGATGGAGCTTTGGTAGGGCGGCGTCCTGTATCGCGCATTTTTCTGCCCATTCCACCGTGTCCGCCGCCATGTCCACCACTGTGGCTTCGTCCACCTCCACGGCCAGATGAATGCCGATGGCCGCCTTCTGATGCTATTCGTGGCGCAGGTGTGGGAGCCGGTGCTGGTGAAGGCGAAGGTGTGGCCGTCGCCGGAGCTGCTGCTATTTCTTTTTTTTCGTCTTTGTTCATGATGTTAATTATTTACGAATATTTTCCAAACGTGATCTGTGTGTATGTACCAACTGTTTACGTTATCAAATCTGTCTGACGGTGTGGTGATGTGGTCCAGCGTCACTCCTTTTACCCGGGTTGGTAGTGCGTAAATGAAGTCTGGGGAGTAAAGGAACACTGCAGGCACGTCTGCGTTAATAGCTTCTTCTGCCTGGCGGTATTTTTCCAGCCGTTCCTCACGGTCTGCTATTGTACGCGCATCTTCCAGAAGTTTGTCTACTTTACTGTTTGTATACATCGCTATGTTCAAACCTGGATCATTACGCTGTGATGAATGCCAGAATGCAAAGAGATCCAAATCCCGGCCGATTATTTCACCGAACAGTAGCGCGTCATACTTTCGGGGACGGATGACATTTTGGTTCAAGTCACCTGATTCAAATATTCGTACAGTCACCACGGCGCCAATAGCTGCCAGCTCTTCTTTTATAATTTCAGCAGCTTGCTTTAGCTCAGGCGCATTTGAAGTGGAGAGTGAGAATTGCAGAAGTTCACCTTCAGTTTGGTTCTTTCCTTTCTTCTCAAGCACACCCTCACTGTTTATAGCCCATCCATTCTCTTCAAGTAGTTCCACCGCGGCTGCTTTTCGTTCTTCACTATTCTCTGCTATTTCCTCCGGTGTGGTGGTGCCTTGGGAAAGGATTCCTGATGGCATTGGCCCGTTAATAGGTGTGCCATAACCGCCAAGCACTTCCTCCACTATTCTGTCTCGGTCTATCACCATGTTAATGGCCTGACGTACTTCCTTGTGAGAAAAAACAGGCGCCTGGTTTTGATTAAAGAAAATTCCAAACACTCGCGGAAGAGGTGAGCGGAGTACTGATGTTCTTGCGGGGTCCAGCTTCTGCGCTGCTTGAGGTGAAATTCCGTTCATAGCTTCTATAATACCTTCACTGTAACTTTCCCCGAGCAGTTTTTCATTCGGATAAAAATGTATGACGATAGACTTTACATACGGCTCACCGCCTACATATTTTTTAAACGGCACCAGTGTGTATGACTGTGGAAGTCCGCCAGAATCCCGTTCTATATTTTTAAGTTCATATGGTCCGGAACCTATCGGCTCTACATTAAACTGGCTAAATGTGAACTGTTCTACGTCCACATTTTTCCAGATATGCCGCGGCAAAATACCCATTGTGGTGTTTTCTATAAAAGGAGCATAGGGCTTTTTAAGGGTAAAGGTGATCTGGTTTGGTGCTGTTTTTTCTACGGTCACACCGTCCCAGTTTGCTCTGCGGGGACTTTTAAGTACGGCATCCTGGGCTTTTTGAATAGTAAAAACCACGTCATCTGCGGTGATGGGCGTGTTGTCATGGAAGTAAATATCATCTCGGAGCGTAAATGTATAGGTGAGACCATCTTCTGAAATTGTATAGCTCTGGGCAAGGTCAGGGACAAGCTCGTCGTTTTCTGCTTTGAGAAGTCCGGAATATACAAGTGAAGTGAGGTCGCGGTCTACGTCGCTTAACGCCAAGATAGGGTTAATGAATCGTGGACTGCCAATAACGCCTTCATTTATAACCCCGCCGTGTGCAGGTACGGGTAAAAGGAATGACTTGTTTACATTCCATGCCATTACCAGGGCGCTCACGCTAAATGCTGCCACAAAGAGGGTGAACACCACTTTTTCAGTAGCTGAAAAATGGCGGATGGCTGTCATGGCTTTGTCGCTTCCGGGAACTTTAAACTCCTTTTTTGGTTTTGGGATAATGTCTTTCACAAAAGTAGGTTACCAGCTCAAAAGACGGAAAAGGCTATGCGTGAGCTGGAATAGGTAAATTATTAATGGTTAATAGACGCTTAATAAAGCGCTTAGTAAATAAGGGTAAGAATAGCAGAAATAACAAAAAGAATAGCTATAGTGATAGTGGCAAAGAAGAGTGTTCTCTCCAGTCCGCGTCGTGTATGGTATGCTGAACTAAAATTGTCTCCACCGCCAAATGCACCACCTAATGATGCGCTGGTTCTCTGAAGTAGTATGGTTGTCACTAAAAGGACAGCCAGTACAATCTGAATGTAGGGTAATAGGGGAGATATCGTGTTCATTGGGTATACCTTAACATACTTGGTGGGAAATGCAAATTGAGGCAAGCGCAAAGAAACCCCGGGAACAGGAGTCAGATTTGCACGCATAAAAGCCTACTGGCTTTTTGCTCTGCTCGCCTACCCGGCTGCGCAAGGCAAATCTGACTCCTGTTCCCGGGGTTTCTCCCTGCTCACTCTTCTTTATGCATTTCTTGTGGTGATGAAATACACAATTGAGTTTAGTTCTAGTCAAGTTCTTCCGTAAGTGAAAACTCTATATAATACACACACATACATGGCCTTTCGGGGCTTTTTGTAGCTTGATTATCAGCATAATGTAACCAAACGATATGAAAAAGAAAGTTCAGAATAAGAAATTGCAGAGCTCTAAGATGAAAACGGTGAATAAAGCTGCTCCTCGTATACTGCCCATCCGGGAACCAGAGGCGAAGGAAAAGGTTCAGCCTTTAGGTGACAGAGTGTTGGTGCGTGAATTGAATGAAGCTGAAACGGAAAAAACGACAGCTTCGGGGATCATTATTCCTGTTACGGTCAATGAAGACAAAGGCGCAAAGCGCGGTGAAGTGGTGGCGGTGGGCCGCGGCCGCTTTGATGACGGGGTGCTTGTTCCCTTGGAGGTTACAAAAGGTGACCAGGTGCTTTTTAACTGGGGTGACAAAATAAAAGTGGACGGAACAGAATACTATCTAGTCCGCGAATCTGAACTGGTGGCAATTCTTAACTAACTTAGTAATCTAACTTCTGAAATATATGGCAAAAAAACTACTCTATAATGAAGACGCACGAAAAGCTTTAAAACGCGGAGTGGATGCGGTGGCGGATGCGGTGAAAATCACTATCGGTCCGCGTGGCCGCAATGTGGTTTTGGATAAAGGATATGGAACACCTACCATCACAAATGACGGCGTTTCTATTGCAAAGGACATCACACTTAAGGATAAGTTTGAAAATATGGGCGCTGAAATCATCAAGGAAGTGGCGTCAAAAACAAATGACCTGGCCGGTGACGGAACCACTACATCTGTGGTTTTAACCCAGGCAATAGTAGCTGAAGGTATGCGGCACACTACAATGGGTGTGAATGCAATGGGTCTTAAGCTTGGTATAGAAGAAGCCAGCAGGCAAGTGGTGGCGGCTTTAAAAGAAATTGCAAAACCTATTAAAAGCGACGATGAAATCCGCCAAGTGGCCACAATCTCTGCAGAGTCACCGGAGATCGGCGGCATTATTGCAGAAACGATTAAAAAAGTAGGGAAGGATGGCGTAGTGACAGTGGAAGAGTCGCAGACTATCGGAGTGGACAGTGAAGTGGCGCAGGGAATTGAATTTGATAAAGGATATATTTCTCCGTACTTGATTACAAACACAGAGAGAATGGAGGCGGAATATGACGACCCTGCAATTTTGCTTACTGACAAGAAAATTTCTACGATCAAGGAAATTCTGCCGCTTTTGGAAAAGCTCGCGCAGTCCGGTAAAAAGGATTTGGTGATTATCGCGGAAGATGTGGACGGTGAGGCGCTTTCTACATTTATAGTGAATAAACTTCGCGGTGCATTTAATGTGCTGGCCATAAAGGCTCCGGGATACGGTGACCGAAAGAAAGAAATGCTGCAGGATATTGCAGTGACTATCGGCGCTACGGTGATTTCAGAGGAAGTCGGACTTAAGCTGGACCAGACAGGGCTTGAGAATTTGGGCAAGGCACGGAAAGTTATTGCCACAAAAGATAACACTGTTATCGTGGACGGAAAGGGTAAAAAGCAGGACATAGATGCGCGTGTGGCACAGCTTAAAAAGCAGAAGAGCTCTACCGATGCAAAATATGATATTGAAAAGATAGATGAACGAATTGCAAAACTTTCTGGCGGAGTAGCGGTGATTAAAGTGGGAGCCGCTACCGAGACTGAGATGAAATATTTGAAACTGAAAATTGAAGACGCAGTGAATGCCACAAAAGCCGCTATAGATGAAGGGGTAGTATCTGGAGGAGGTGTGGCGCTGGTACGTGCCGCGCAGAAAGTGGAGGAGAACTACATAAAAGCAAAAAAAGGTGAAGTCGGACTTCAATCTGAATTTGATCTTGGCTTTAAAATAGTTTTGAAAGCGTTGGAGGCGCCAATGCGGCAGATAGCAGTGAATGCAGGGAAAGATGACGGTTCGGTAATAGTGGAGCGGGTAAAGACAAGTGCTGGAAACGCGGGATATGATGCGCTTAATGACATCATCATTCCTGACATGCTTAAGGCTGGAATTATTGATCCGGTCAAAGTTACCAGAAGCGGTGTTCAGAACGCGGCGTCAGCAGCGGCTATTTTACTCACCACAGAAGTGGCGATAGCCGATGATCCAGATGAGAAGAAAGCGGCTCCCGGCGGCGCAGGAATGGGCGGGATGGATTACTAAAGTTTAATACTAATTTGTTAGCAAAAAACACGCTAGTATCGGCGTGTTTTTTGTTGCGTAATGAAGATTTTATCAAAATTTTAACTTTTCTTTAACGAAATTTCATATCCGGTTTGCTTTAATTACCAACAGCGTAACTACAGCATGAATAACTCCACTTTCAAGTTGTGGTGCTTAAACGCGGGTATTATAATTAATCGTATGTTTACTATGCTTAATGAAAAAAGATTTGAGGAATTATTGGCTCGCGGCTTCGCTGAGCAGGATAAAAAATTGGAAGCCAAACTTGATGCTCGGTTTGCGGAGCAGGATAAAAAGCTTGATGCGAAGTTTAAAGAACAGTTTGAGGCTCAGGATAAAAGAATAGATGCTAAGTTTGACGCTCGTTTTGCTGAACAGGATAAGAAGTTCGGGTCTATGTTAGATTCACGATTTGCCGAACAGGATAAGAAACTTGACGCTAAGTTCGACGTACGATTTGCGGAGCAGGATAAAAGTATCGATGCTAAATTTGAGTCACTGGCTATTTCTATCGCCCGTGGGTTCAAAGAGCAACAGGACAATCTCCGGGAAGTGAAAGCTGAACTGCGTGCTGAAATTAACGCCTCTGAAGTTCGACTAGAAAAGAAGATTGACAGTAAGATAGATGAGGTAAAAAATGAAATAAGGGAACAGAAAGCGCGGCATAATAAGCATGACATAATTTTAACAAATCACGAGATGCGGCTTAAAGAGCTGGAGATGTAGCCCATAGCCATAGGCTTCCAATGTCGGTATACTAATGGGTATGAAAACAATCCAACAAATCTTGGGTATTATGGTTCTTGTGGGAGTAGCATTCCTTTTATATTCGTTTGGAAAAGTGCGAAACGGTGACTATGCAGAACCTGCCAACACGCCAAGTGTTACAGAAACCCCTGCTCAGTCTGAATGGGTAACGTACCAGAACGAACAGTATGGTTTTGAACTTATGCATCCTGCTGACTGGACTGTGCATGTGTCGGAGGAATTTGAACCGCGCATAAACATTTACAAGGCGGATGTTTCCACCGAGCCGCCATTTATCCATCATAGTGACGCGGTACACGTCTCCGTGTTTCCTCATGGCGTTCCTACAGAAGGAGTCTTTGGTGCTACCGGCACTTCTACAGTGAATTTTAAAGAGAGCGTAAATAATGCCTCAGATTATCTTCTGGCAAATGGTGATCGCTGGGCTACATTTGTCACGTTTCAAAATCCACCTGAATCCTGGGAGGCGTGGGGTTTTATTTGGGCTCGGGCGAGAATAGAAAATTTTAAGGAAATATGCATGGTTGGTTCAAATGAGGTCCCTATGGATAGTTGCCCGTTACTTGATAGTCCTCAAAACGCACGCATAGTACGTGAAGGAAATGTAAACGAAGAAGAGCGAGCGGTGGAGGTGCGCATTATGGAGTCATTTCGGTTTATTAGATAAAAGTATACATTTATGGATATCAAGGATAAAGAACTACACCGCATTGCACTTACTGCGATTATTTATAATAAAGAGGGGAAATATCTCATTACTCGGCGCGCCCTCACAAAAAAAGCGTTCCCTGGGAAGTGGACTGTGCCTGGCGGCGGATTAAATGTGGATGATTATATAAATACGCCTCCAAAGACAGCGACAAGTCCGCAGTGGTACTATGCGCTCACAAATACATTGAAGCGAGAGGTAAAAGAAGAGGCGAATGTGGAGATAGATAATTTGGAATATCTTCTGGACCTGACATTTATTCGTCCCGATAGTGTTCCAGTCCTTGTACTTTCCTATTTTGCAAAATATAAAAACGGAGAAATAAAATACGATGAGGACACTATTGATTCGGCGTGGGTTACACCTCGGGAAGCTAAAAAGTATGATCTTATAGAAGGGATTTTGGAGGAGATAGAAATGGTGGATACGATTTTGAAGAAGCGAAAGAAGGCTACTGGCGTTAAAAAGAAGATTGCCAAAAAATAGTACACATCCGCTGTAAAAAATATATAATAGTAGTATGAACAATATATTTCAGCATAAACGCGCAAATGTCATAAAGACGTGGTTTTTGATGAGTATTTTCCTGGTGATTTTAATGATCGTCGGCTTCTTTTTAAGCCGCATGTACGGTAACCCCAGCATTCTCTACGGTTTTTTCATTTTCAGCATGATCATGAACCTCGTGTCCTACTGGTTCTCGGATAAAATTGCCATTAAAATGTCCGGCGCAAAGCCTATGGCAAAAAATGAGTTTCCGCATGTGTACGCAATGATGGAAAAGCTTACACAAGCAGCGAACTTGCCTATGCCGCGGCTCTATGTAATAGATGATGCGGCGCCGAATGCGTTTGCCACAGGACGAAATAAAGATAACGCAGCGGTAGCATTTACCCGCGGGCTTTTGGAACGCCTGGAGCAAAACGAAGTGGAAGGCGTGGCGGCGCATGAGCTGGCGCACATTGGTAACCGCGACATTCTCATCCAGACGGTAGCGGTAGTTTTGGCCGGTCTTATTACGCTTGTTTCAGATTTTCTTATCCGTGCACAATTTTTTGGCGGCAATGACCGGGAGAATAGTCACCCTATCATGATGCTTGTGGGTATTGCGCTGGCAATTCTTTCACCTATCGCCGCAATGCTCATTCAGCTTGCTATTTCACGAAAACGGGAATATTTGGCAGACGCCACAGGTGCGCAGATTACGAAAAATCCCGAAGGGCTCGCAAGTGCGCTTGAAAAGATCGCGAGCTACGCGGGTGAACTTAAAAAAGCAAATCACGCTACCGCGCATATGTATATTTCAAACCCGTTCGGAGGCACGCGCGCAAAACGCGGTTTTTTAACAGGTCTATTCATGACCCATCCGCCGATGCAGGAGCGCGTGCGTCTTCTGAGAGGGATGCGGTAGAGCTAAAGTGTTGTATAATAACCCCATAACCAAACATATATGAAAAAAACAGGAATTATTATTTTAGGGATTGTTGTCATCTTAGGTATCTGGGCGTTTTCTTCGTACAACGGTTTTGTAAGGATAAATGAGCAGGTGAACGGTCAGTGGGCGCAGGTGGAAAGCCAGTATCAGCGGCGTTTTGACCTCATTCCGAACCTTGTAGAGTCGGTAAAAGGAATCATGACGCAGGAACAGGAGGTTTTCACAGCGCTGGCTAACGCTCGTTCAAACTACGCGGGTGCGCAAACAGTAGACCAAAAAGCGGCGGCGGCAGGACAGGTGGAAGGTGCGCTCGGCAGACTTTTGGCTATAGTGGAAAATTATCCTCAGCTTCAGTCTTCTCAAACAGTACAAAATCTCATGGTTCAGCTGGAGGGTACTGAAAATAGAATTGCCACAGAGCGTATGCGTTACAATGAAGTGGTGCGTACATACAACACTCGCGTGAAGCAGTTCCCAGGACGCGTCATGGCAGCTCTCTTCGGATTTGACGAACGAACATATTTTGAATCTGCTGAAGGATCTGATGTAGCTCCGCAAGTACAGTTCTAGTAACCTTTCTGTTTTATTCCATTCATAAACAATATGCGAAGCATTTTCCTCACAATCTGTGCAGTCGTCCTTGTATCTTTTACTGTGGCGGCTGGTGTAAATGCGTACACAAACCCTGGAAATCCCCAGGGTTTTGTTAATGACTTTGCCGATGTTCTTTCGGCTAGCGAAGAGGAGGCGCTGGAGGAAAAACTCACGTTTTTTGAACAGGAATCAAGCAATGAGATAGCTGTGGTGACTATTCCTTCGCTTGAAGGGGATACTGTTGAAAATTTCGCGGTACAGTTATTTGAAGATTGGGGAATTGGCAAGGCAGAGCAGGACAACGGAATTCTTTTGCTTATTGCGGTGGATGATAGAAAAATGCGCATAGAGGTGGGATACGGGCTAGAAGGAGCCGTGACAGATTTGCAGAGCTCGTCTATTATCAATGACGTACTTGCGCCGCGGTTCCGCGAAAATAATTTCTACGCGGGAATAGATAGCGCTACAGATGCAATAATGGACGCTTCACGCGGTGAATATGTGCCGCCAGAGAATAGTGGAAATAATTTCCCCAGTTTCGGTAATGGACTTTTTGAAATTATATTCTTCGCTGTGTTCTTTTTAATTCCGTGGATAGGCAGCGTGCTGGCGCGCTCAAAATCATGGTGGGGTGGCGGATTATTGGGCGGTGTGGCGGCAGGAATTTTAGGATTGGTAATGGGGACGGTGATATTTATAGCAACACTCATTGTGCTGGTACCGCTTGGTCTTTTGTTTGACTATATAGTTTCAAAGACGTACAAAGATAAAAAATCACACGGAGAACATTTCCCATGGTGGATAGGAGGAGGTGGTCCTGGCGGCTTCGGAGGAGGAGGTTTTGGAGGTGGCGGAGGATTCGGCGGCGGCAGTTCAGGGGGAGGAGGGTCAAGCGGAGGGTGGTAGCGGGCAAAAAGTAGCAAATTATTCAAAAATCCTTACAATAAGTAAGATTACATGACCAATGGAAAGGTGCCGGAGCGGTCGAACGGGCAGTCCTGGAAAGACTGTGTACCAGAAATGGTACCGCGGGTTCGAATCCCGCCCTTTCCGCAATACGGGATCAGTGTCTACAAAATCACTGATATTCCCTTTATCTTCAACGTCATTTTCAGGTTCGAAATTGTTATTGAGCTGAGGTATCCATTCCAGTAGAAATTCGAACGCCAAAGTGTATTTAGGCGTTATTTTTCCGTCTCTTAGACTGAGGTTCGAAAATGCGTAGCTCAATAGCATTCGCTTGTCGTCGAGAGTCGCTTTGTCGCTGAGATATATGCTCGCTGCCTTAGAAGCCAGTTCGTGAATAGCAAAACCAGCTTCGTAATAAGCCTTTCGAGATTTCCCGAGCTTATTCAATGCTTCGACTGCTTCTTCTTTTTCTCTTGCAGCGTCAGTAATAGCTTTCTCGCAAAGCATAACGGGCATAATTCCGTCCAGCTTATCCTCGTATGCTTTTTCCATTCTCTGATCCGCTCGTCTGATGATCTGATTTAGCTGCTCACGTTGAGCAGTGTTGAAATCAATCTCTTCGCTGTGGCTTTCTTTCAAAGCTCGTTCGAGCAGGTTAAGTACACGCTCGTTCTTCGGAGCGACTTTATCGAGCATAGGAAGTAGCTGTTCCTCAATCTTCTCTTGTCTCACGCAGCCTTTCTGAGAGCAGACTTTTACGCTTTTGCACTCTCCGTACAAGTGTCCTTTCTTTGGATACCAAGAAATCCTGCCTCCGCATTCACCACACGTCATTTTGGCTGTGAAAATATGGAGGTGCTTCTGATACTGAGGCGCACCACCTTTGCGGTTAAGTTTCTGCTGAACTCTATCGAATAGTTCCTTAGCGATCAGAGGCTCGTGAACACCTTTTTGCTGTCTTCCTTTCCAAGCAATGACTCCGTGATAGAAAGAGTCGTTGAGTATTCGGTGCAAGGTGCTTCGCGTTATCTTTTTGCCTTTCTTACTTCGAAAACCCTCCTTATAGAGAAGGCTCACCAAGTCCTCGATAGAGTAATTGCCACTGTCGTAAAGATTAAAGGCTTGCTTTACGAATTTGGCATAAGGCTCTTCTGGTATAGGAAGTTTATGACCTTCTTCTCCAATATTTTTATAGCCGAAGCGAGCCGAGCCAGGATAAAGACCTTGCGACAACTTTTCGTTCTGACCCTTCCGAACCTCCTCTGAAAGATTGTTTGTGTAGAAACGAGCAATCGCAACCTTCATATCCCACACAAGGTTTTCGTGAGCACGGGTGTTCCTATTGAGAATGAAGTTCTCTTTTATAAAGTGAACTGCTCGGTTTTCGTCCTCATTAATCCAGTCCTGAACGAGCACTGCGTCTTTCGGGTTGCGGGTGAGACGGTCTATCTTCTCGCAAAGCAGTACAGGTATTTTATTCTTCGTAACGTGAGCGAACATCTTGTTGTAGGTTTTTCGAACTTGTTTTCCGCTCGCGGACTCTGAAATTCGGAATACGTCCTTCTTTTGTTCAAACTCAAAACCAAGCTTGTGAGCATAGTCAGTTGCAAGCTTTTCCTGTGCGTCCAAAGAGAAGCCGAGTTCCTGTTCTTTGGAGCTGACGCGGGCTAAAATCACACAGCGTTTCATTGGACTAATTATATCATTTTGTGTCTTAGTTGAGTTTGTCATATTTGCTTTTATTAAGTGATTTCGACTTCGCTAAATCTCTAGTAAGTTTTCTGATCTCCTCGGTTTTATTCTGGAAACCAGTGGCTTCCAGATTTTTTTCTTCCCAAAATTTGCGTACTCTCTGGGGTGATCTCTGATGTAATCTCTGGATGTACTCTCTGTAATAGAGGTTTTGTCCTTTTCAGGCTGTTCGATTTTCACCTTTGGAACTGTTTGATCCGCCTCATTGGTACTTTTCAATTTGTCCCTTTCGGGCAAATCGGAAAGGATTTTTTCAACTTCAACGCAGAAATTTCGGATCGGGGGTGAACCCTCCAAAACAACTTCTAAATAGCCTTTTGATTTGCATATCTTTATTGCTCGCTCCTGCTCTTTTCGTGTAAGTGCAGTCTCTTCGAAAAGTTCCTTGATGGTTTTGTATGTAAGGTATTCCTTCCTGCCTTTTCCTTGCCAATAAAGAAGCTGCCCGAGTAAGATCGCAGCTTTAATAGAACCTAGATGTTTTGCCAGACCTGCACTGTAGGCAATAGGCTTTTCCTCAAAGCGTTCGTAAACGTCTTTTTGGTAGTTCGGTGCTGGCTTCTTCTCATTCTTGCTCGGGTTGTTTTTCATTTTCATTTTCTTCTTCCTCTCGGTAGGCGATCTCAGCCAATTTGTCGTAGTAAGCGACCGCACCGTTCATCATTTCAAAAGCCTCAGCAAGCGTTATTTCCTTGCCATACTCTTCTTTCACTATTTGCTGGAACTCCAGTGCGATTTCTTCGCTTACCATAGAAGTTCTCAGTTATGCGAATACAAAAGCTGTTTCAGCTCTTTGATCGCAGAGACGAAAGCCTTTGGTTCAACCGTTGCTCGACCATAGAAAAAGCCCTCGACCAGTGCCTCTTTGCTTTCAGTGTCCTGAAAGATAAAGAAGGCTTCCCGCGGGTTCGTTCTATCTATGGAAAACAGTTTTAAGCCTTTCGTTAGAAGAAAGGCTGCAATATAGAAATCTTTGGTTGAATACCGACTTCCATTCTCATTTTCCATTCCCTAAGCGTAGGGATTATGGAGAAACAAAAATACCCACAAAATTGCAGGTTCTAATTTGAGTGCAGTGAACTAAAGTGACATCAAAAGTTCCTGAGCTGTTTCAATCTTTTCGTATAGGAGAGAACGTAATTATTAACTCGCTTGTAGTTAAACTTCGTAGTATTAACATCACTTACGAGCCTGATCCCTAACTCCTGAGTTGCGATCTTCGCAGCTTCAAAAGGTTTAATTTCCTGTTCTCGGATAAGCTCATAGAGACGTTCCTCAACTCTTGGTACTTTTGAGACTCCAAATTTGTATTTTCCTTTACGATCCTTTTCAAACTGCTTCCATACCTGTTCTATATCCTTGAGAGAAGTATTAGAGGTAATTTAAATGTAGTGATACTCAGGTTTAACCCTCAAAATTTCCACTATTGTTCCAGGCAAAATACTTAACTGGTATTCCTGCTGCTTTGGTAAATATTCTTTACCAGTAAGGATATAGTTTTCTGTTTTGAGCAGTAACGAGTTACGAAGCTCTTTAGGAATATTGAAGTCGTCTAGCAATTTACTAATGTTCTCTAAGCGCACAAGGCGTTTTCCTGACTTACTTTTTCTATCTCGGTATTTCTTTACCAGATCAACAACCCCTTCTTTAAAGTGAGGGTGGTGGAGAAGCAAATCAAAGACGGTATCTGCTCCGTTTTGTAGTAGTTTTGTCCTGCTCTTTTTATGCTTTTCTGGTCTCATATTTCATACTCATTTGCACTCTATTTTACCGAAAAATAGAGTCTTTAGTTTCGGGACAGTAGTGTTCCGAAATAATTTTCAGAGCCGTTCAGAGTACTATTGATTTCATTGAGTAAAATTAACGAAATTGAGAAAAAGAGGAAAATGAAATACCCCTCTTTTTGCTCGCGAAATTACCTCGATTTCGTTGTCGAAACTACCCTCCGTATACCACCTTTCCGTCGAAGACAATCTTCTCTACTTTCCAGCTTCCTCCATTCTCTGGAGTTGATCCTGAGTAGATCATAGTCGTTTCCCATTTGGATCGGATCATAGCTCCAAAGCCGTTCTGACTATCTACGCAAGAAGAAACCTTGTATCGGTTGTCTCCTAGATTGGTAACGGTCTCCAAACCGCAAAAATCAGCCGTTGAGGGCGATTTCAGCAGCTTTTCGATATAGAGCTGGGAATACACCACGACCCACGTCTCAGGGTTTTCCTGCTTCATTGTTTGCGGGGTAGGTTCTCCAGTCCCTGCAAACATTAGGCTCGTAAAGAAACCGATACCGAGGAGAACCAATAAAACTTTTACTACTGGAGACGTAGGCTGACGTAACTTACTCTGACAATGAGGACATCTCTTCGCTTTCGCTGAGATTTCCATTTGGCACTCAGGGCACTTCTTAGTTGGGTTTTCCATAAATGCAAAAGACTAGCTGGTAAAAGCTAGTCGTGAGGCAAAGACACTAAGCCCCACGCTAGCTAGGACTTGCGTCCCCATACCAGTTTCCCGATATGACCCAACGAAGAGTCGCTGAACGTGGGGTTCAGTATCTTCGTTGGGATTTTCGACCATACCTAGAGTTTTTCAGGCTCTAGGGTTAGGTCATTTCTTATTCAGTTGTACCTAGACATTCTAGCAAATTTACGCCCTCATTGCACCGTTTACGCCTCTCTCAACCATACCGCAATTCCAGGGGTGAACAGCCTCGGTTTGATCCTAGTTCGCGCCAGCATTCCAAGCGGGGAATTCCATACCTCTCTAGCCCGTTTGAGCTGAGGCATTTTTCGGTACTGCTCGATCTGGACTTTGAGAGGAGGATACGAATTGATGAACCTATAGTATGCGGAACGAGAAATATCCAGCCGATCAATTATCGTCTGGGTGTCAGTTCCAAGTGGAAAGTCGTCAAGTATTTTTGTAGCAGCTTTCTTCTTTCCGAGTCTGCCGTCAAACAACTTTCTACCCCCTCCTTTTTTACGCTTTCGTACTTCCATACTTAACTGAATTTTAGCGCAAAAGTGCATTGTTAGGGAGAAATCAAACTTGCCACATTTTGACACAGAAATGCTATAATTCCGCAATGAAGGATAAGCTTCTAACTCTGAAAGAAGTTGCTGAGCGACTCAGAGTGAGCGAACGCTCAGTCTTTCGTTATATCCATAGCGGGAAGCTCAAGGCTTCCAAGATCGGTTATTGGAGAATCGCTGAAAAAGACCTTCAAGCTTTTCTTAAAGAGCGTGGCAACAAAAAGAAATAATATGAAAATAAAAATTAGTGAACTGCGCGAGCTAATAATAAAGGCACTATCAAGCAAGTATTATTCTCAAGAAGAGGCGGAGAAAATTGCAGAAGTCTTTTTGTATGCTGAACTCTCGGGTAAAAACACACAAGGTATCCTAAAACTTCTCGGCTCAGAACCTGCGCAAGATATACAACCAAAGTCCCCAATTAAAATAATCAAGGAAACCAAAGTTTCAGCGTTGATTGACGGAGGCGGTGCAGCTGGAGCGTTGCCCGCACAGTTTGCAACAGATAAAGCCATTGCATTAGCAAAAGAAAGTGGAATCGGCATTGTGGGACTTAATAATACGTTTTCGAGTGTTGGTGCAATAGGCTTCTATACAAGAAAAATGGCGCAAAATGACTTGATTGGTGTTGTAGCTGCAAGTTCACCACGTGCCATTGTGCCAACAGGAGGAATTGAGCCAGCATACGGAACTAACCCTATTGCTTTTGGCTTTCCCACAAAAGAAAGCCCTATCACTTTTGATATGGCTTCCTCTGCTATTACTTGGTATGGACTTGTGCGAGCAAAGGCACTCGGTCAAAAACTGCCAGAAAATGTAGCGATTGATAAGGAGGGCAACATTACTACCGAGCCAGAAGCAGCAATGGAAGGGGCTATTTTGCCTTTTGATCGCTCTCATAAGGGTGCGGGGCTGGCTATGACAGTAGAGTTGCTTGCGGGTGCACTTACAGGAGCTTCTTTTGTCTTTGACGAGGGAGATTGGGGTACTTTGTTTATTGCTTTTAGCCCCGACTTACTAGTCGGTACTGACCAATTCAAAGTAAATTCGTCTGAGTTGGTGCGTAAAGTAAAGGCTGGAAAAACGAAGTCGGGTGAGTCTGTACACATAGCAGGCTACGATACCGAACCAGAAATACAAAAACTTCTTAGTGAGGGTGAGATAGATATCGAAGACACAATTATCAATCAACTAAGAGCAAAAATATGAAAGCAATTTTGTATATGACCACAACTATTAACGGGATCATTGCTAAGCACGATGATTCCGCAGATTTTATTACTCCAGCAGAGTCAGTAAGTTATGTGGCAGCAGTTAAAGACGCAGGAGCATTAATTATTGGGAGACGTACCTATGGCATACTTTCAACGCAACCCGAGTTCCAAGAGTTTCTTAAAGCAAAAGTAAAGATAATTGCAGTTTCTCACGAAGATTTCGAGCTGAAAGACTCAACTCATATTGTCGCGCATTCTCCTAAAGAGGCTCTGGATTTAGTGAAAGATTTTGACAAGGTAATTATTGCAGGAGGTGGCAAGCTAGACGCTTCCTTCCTAGACGAAAACCTTATTGATGAAATCTACCTTGACGTAGAACCAGCGATTGTCAGCGAGGGTATACCCCTATTTAGCGGAGGTTCTGCTGACAGAGGGTTGAGATTTTTGGGTTCGAAAATGTTCAGTAAGAACGAAATCCAACTGCACTATGCAGTAGTAAAATAAAATGAAGCTCTACCGATTTAGTCCAATACAAGATAAAGCTCAACTACTTGAAGCAATAAAGTACATACATTTTGCTTGTTTTGATTTGTGCAAGCAATCGTTTGATGAGTATCTTCCTGTTGCGGGAAATGTAGGAGTGTTTTGCCATTATGACGAAGAATATCGAGCACTTATAGGAATACGAAAGGAGCTTGCTGAGGAGTCTGACAATCTCAATCAAAAGTATTTTCGTTTGTATAAACCAATTACTATTCCCGCAGAGGGTGATGTGCCTGAAACGGTCTATACCCATTTATATATCCGTAAGCCTGATCCATACCGATCACAGGTTGGAGACGTGGATTTTGTATTAGAAGAAGATAAATATCAGGCACTCAAAATCTCATTAGAGGGTGGAACTGTAATAAAAGGTACTCGAGTATTTGAACGTCCTGATCTAGATATGATTGAACTCTATGATCCTGATGTAGACGCGCTTGGATATGTAAGTCCGCGAGAAATGACAGAGAAGGTACGAGTGAAGCAATCAGAAATAACCAAGTTGTAGTTTTCAGATAACGCAAGAATGAAAATGAATTATGAAACTTAAATACACTAAAATCGTAAATTTCCGTTCAATACAAGAAGCCCGAATTGATTTCGCGCCAAGTTGCAGAATTCTTGTAGGCATAAACGAGTCAGGAAAATCCAATATCCTTAGAGCATTATCAATGATTGGAGAGGATTTCACCCCCTCTCCAGAAGATGTAAGAGAACCACTGCCAAGAGAAAAATCTGTTGAGGAGGCTTATATCTGGTTCGTCTTCGGACTTGAGAAAAGTGAGATCGAGGAAATATACTCAACAGTTAAAGACGAGGTTCTGTGTAAGAAAAACGATACACCCTTACTAAAAACCGCTCAGCGCGAACTATCTTTGCGCACTTATTGCCAGCAAAAGAATGAGGGATTGTACAGTGTAAATGTTATTAGTCAAAAGAAGAATGGCAGTCATTGGTCAATCGGTTCTGAATACAAGCTCCTACCGAATTGGAAAAAGGTTTCTGATAAATGCCCTGCGGATTTCAAGATTTCTTTTGGTAGCGGAGAAGTTACCCTAAAGAACTATAAATTAATTAACGAAGACGACTTTGAAGATATTCCTGAGGAGTATTTAGAGGACACGGACGCAAAGTATGTAAACCAGCTCATTGGAGGTGAGATCGCAGACTATGTAGAGGAAAATATCCCTGAGGTTATTTTCTGGCAATACGACGAGCAACATTTGCTACCTCCAACAATAAATATTGATACGTTCATTGCTGACCCCGATACCTGTATACCCCTAAAGAATATGTTCACTCTCGCAGGTATCGAGGATATTTCGGGCGAAATTAAAAAGGCACGGGATATATCACCGAACAAACTGAGAAACTTACTGCGTCGTGTCTCTACTCACACAACAACTCATTTCCAAAGCGTTTGGAAGGAGTACAAGGAAATCAAATTCGCCCTTGAACCAAACGCCAATACCATTGAGGCTAATATCGTTGAGAAAAATTATTGGAGAATGTCGCAACGAAGTGACGGTATTAAGAGATTTACAACCTTCTTGCTGCATATCTCTGCAAACGTAAAAGCAAATGTGCTCAACGACGCTCTCCTGCTTATAGACGAACCAGATATGGGACTCCACCCCTCAGGAAGCAGATACTTGCGAGACGAGCTGATCGGAACTGGCAAGAAAAATTATGTTGCTTTCTCGACCCACTCAATCTTTATGATTGATAAAGACAATGTTGATCGCCATATTATTGTTAAGAAAGAAAGCGAAAAAACAAACGCTACGAGTGCGAACAAATCAAACTTCGTGGACGAGGAGGTGCTTTTCAATGCGTTGAATTACACCGTGTATGACATTCTCAAGAAAGATAACGTGATCTTTGAGGGGTGGCGAGATAAGAAATTATTTCAGGTAGCAGTAACAAAAATACCAGCCACTCATACCACTGATCTAAAGCTCCTAAAAGATAAGCTAAAGACAGTGGGTCTCTGCCACGCAGAGGGAGTAAAAGATGTACGGAACATTACTCCTCTTGTTGAACTCGCAGGACGTAACTGTCTAATTTTGAGTGATAGCGATACCCCCGCAAAGGAAAAGCAGAAAGAGTATATAGATATACGCGGTTGTGGCGTATGGAAAAGATATGACGAGGTATCGAAAGCCACCAAAGCAGAGACTGGAGAAGATTTCATAAAAGCTACTGTTTTCAGTGCTCACTTGGATAAGGTGAAGCAAAAATACCCAAACCTCACAGGTGATCCAACCTTAGGTGGCTGGGGACGCATAGAGGCAGTTAAGAAATGGCTCTTTACACAAGGCATTCCTGCCGATCAAGTGAGAGAGATTGTAACGGCTTTGAAAGACAGCATTTTTGACGATCTAAAGCCTTCTGATGTGGACGTAACATACTATGACTTCTTAAAGGATTTCTCAGCAGTATTAAATACAAACTTAAAGTAAAACGACATAGCTTTCTTACGCGAGAGCTAGTAAGCTTGAGATATTACTAAACGTAAGCTCAGGATCGGGTATAGCTTTCTCCCATTCGTAGGTTCGAAAGCCGTCCCGCCAAGCCCGCAGACGAGCCAGTTGGTAACCTAACGGCTTTTTGAGGAAGGCGGCTCCAAACTGGCTTTTCCGTTTCATCCATATTTTCCAACGCGGTTTTACCGTCAGGGATACTCGTTTATCCTTCAAAATGAAGTTCGAACCGACTTTTTCCAGAAAAGTGCGCAAATCATCATCGTTGGGGTTGGATTTCCAAAAAATGGCTTCGTTAAGCTCTGAAATCCACTCGCGTTGGGACTGAAAGAGCGGGTTTCGCTCGCATTCCATTTTGAGCATGCGGGCCGAGCAGAAGGGCCGGACCTAGCATTTTTCCTCCCTGCAGCCTTCGGTGTTTGGGCGAGCGTGGTGCGAGCCGAGCTGAATGCGACGAACAAGCTCGTCATGCCAAGTCCAAGCGCAACGATCCTCGCGACGACCCGAGCGCGGGCTCCACTCGGAACTATGACCATCCGGCGTAATGCGTTGATCAACACCGACTTGCGCGGCCACCAAACTTTTGGTACACTCCGAGTGGAGGCCATTATGTAAGTTGTTCATAATCAGATACTTAATGGTTTCCGAAAGACGTAGGCTCCCCCCTGCGCTGGCCAGCAAGCACTCGACGCTTTCTGGCCATTTCACTTTCCAAAAGCGATCACGAGGAAACTTCCGTGGAAAGTCAACCGGTATTTTCCTGTTTGTTTTCCGTGAAAATCCATCGTCCGATAACCTTTGCATTTGCCGAAGCGCCCGGTTAAATTTCTACGAAATGTCGAAGAGATCGCTTGTAATCCACCTCCAGCACGATGCCGAGTGGGATCAAACGCAATTTAAAATCGCGCTAGCCCAACTCTGCAGCAGCCTGAAGGTTGACCTTCAACCCCGAATGCCCGCAGGCTGATCTACTGGAGCTGCTGTCTCTTATCGGCATCTTCAACGACTCGGACCGGCGTCCTTGCTGTGACCGCTGTAAAAGTCGCTGGCGCGTTTCAATAGTCGTTGGTGCTTCCGCCAGTTCGTTCCGAAGGCAAGGCAGTGGGGTCTCCACGGTTCGATTCCAATTCCCGCAGGCAAACGAAATGCGAATTCTTCCCGGATTCCGGCGCTTCAGCGACTCGAACGGTGTCCCGCAGTGACCGCAGACGAGCGAAACCTGTACCGCATTAATTTCACTCATGGTGAGCGCGACACGAAAGAAGAAAATTATGAGCAACAAAAAGAGCGCAGAGAACGCGGTGACAAACGCAACATTCTCTGGCCCAACGGGAAACAATGATTCACCGTCGTATAATATGACGCGTAAAATGGGAAAAACTTACCTTTTGATAGGGGTAGTTTCGAGTTCCATTACGTGTTAATTTAATTATTTTTTTATGCAAGATATTGTTGAAAATTTAATAGCTCATAATACAAAAAGCTCAATTAGAGCCTTTTTCTAAACTCAACTATAAATTTTTTGTGGATTTTGTATAAAAAAGTGAAATTAACACTGATACAATATTCAGAACAACCTAAAAAATCGTCCGAGCTGTAAGAAAATTCTTTGAATTTCTTAGGTTATTCCTCTCACTGAAACAAACGAATACGACCACCTTCTTTTAAGATTGTAAAAATGTCAACTGACATTAAAAAAAAGAAGATCTAATGTGCGAATTTGTATTTTCGAGGGTAGATTATCCATAATGCGTCCACTTCCTCCATGTCCTCTTGCGGGTTCGTCAGCCCTGTACAACCCTTCAAAAATCTGTAATGATAGGAGTAGAACCCCCACGGCAATAGCAACTTCCACAAGAAGGGTGAGCGAAAGGCTCCACTTCGTGTGCGAATGATTCGTCCGCCTATCAAAGGCAATGCAAAAGCGTAACAGCTTTTTGAAACGAGTGTACCAGTTTCGGTACTAAATGGATGTCTTCATAGTTGTACATCTGTCTGGTGCCCGCCCCGCGGTCTGGTATACTGCGGGGCACTTTGCTTCATGCAAAGCCGGACGGTTCACAAATAGCTCGCCTCCAGTTTAACGAAAAAGACCACCTCTATAGATGGTCATGCTTTTGTCTGTATCAAAACACAATGTTCCGCCTGAGTTTTCTTCGTCCTAGACGTGTGCGCAAAACACATACCGTCGGTTATAATTATCTCAGAATAGGAGCCTCAATTTATGCCTGACGAGAACATTACCCAGCTAAATCGCATCATTAAGGCGGCACTCATTGTTCATTACAGCGTCCTTTTTGTGTTATTAATCCTCGCCTTTGTGTTCGGAAAGTGAAACCTTTACATGTGAGAGTCGCACGTTTATGCGGCTCTTCTTTTTTTAGGTATGTAATTGTGAAAGTTCTGCATCCCATACATCGCTGTACACATAACAATTCTCATGTTAATTTATAAAAAATTGAGTTCACTCAATCGTTCTTTTAATTAGATTGCGGTAAACAGAAAAGGAGAAATTATGCCAATAAGAGAGAATAGCGCGCTTAGATTAACTGTCGCTGAGCTTGCCGAAGTTAATAAAAAATTACAGGGGAAACGAATACCTTTTTACGATTCCAGCAAAGGTAGGCTAATAGTCGTCCCTCCTGTTGAGTCTGGGCTTTGGCCACAGTGCGAGCGTTTGACAATCCAGGCTTTTACCCAGATTCGCAGTAAGCGTGACTGGGGCAAGGCCAAAGATCTCTGCATTCGGACGCCAAAGACGGAGTTTCTCTATGATGTTCTTGAACGTCATTTTGCTCCTCCAAGGAAAAATGCAAAAGTTTAGTTCCAAAGGTTAAACACAACACACCCCGCTCTGGCTGGGTGTGTTTTTTATTGTGAGGGAAGTCCATAAAACAAAAAAGTTGCCGTACCTTACATACGACAACCTAGGCAACAAACCTCAATTTGATATTCGGCGGGTGGTATTTCACTGGTGCCAGATTTATTAGGCTCCCACCTATTCTGCACGGCCGTTTCTCTCTTATCGGTCCAGTTCAAGGAATCGAACCTAGCTCCTTCACAACTCCTTTAGAAGGATGTCACCAGAACAACTGTTGTTACTTGCCTGGGTTTCATATTACAATGGTCTTATGTAAAGTTCAAGGCACTTCCTTGCTTTTATTCTATATGCTGGCTTTAAGTTTGAATCGTTAGAATCGTTTAACGTTACGCTGAAATCGCTCACTTATATTGCATTTGTAACACAATTTGTTACAATGTATTACATGAGAAATATCATAAATATATCGCTTCCGCCAGAAATGAAACGGGAGGTTGAGAAGGAGGTAAAAAAAGGAAATTACGCATCAACGAGTGAGTTTATTCGCGCAGTTTTACGTGAGTGGAAAGAATTTCGTTTATTGAAGGAATTGAAGGCTAGCCAAAGGGAAATAAAAGATGGTAAAGGTAAAGTGCTGGAGTCTTTCGACGAATGGCTTAAGGATTAGCTTTTTAAATGCAGATTACTTATAGTAAAAAATACTTGAGGCAGTTTAAAAAACTGCCTCGGGATGTTCAAGTTACTGCCGTACGAAGGGTTAAAGATTTTTTTCTTGCAGACCCTTTTCATCCCACACTGTTAACTCATAAGCTTTCAGGAAGGCTGAAGGAATTTTGGGCGTTTTCCATTGATAAAAAATACAGAATTATTTTTGAGTTCTCTGGTAGAGAATCTGTTAATTTTCTTTTTGTTGGAGATCATTCAATTTACAGCTAAGACGCCGCGCGTTATCTCATGCATAGTGATAATATAAGAGAAGTTACTTACAACCATACTTATGCTATGGTATGTCTATGCATCCCTGGAACGTCACTCCAAAAGAAGCTATTGAAATTCAGAAAAAACTGCGTGACGCCGTTAAAATAGAGCCGCTTTTAAAAACTCCGCGATATATCGCGGGTGCAGACGTGTCACTTAATATGTTTTCTAAAACGCTGTACGCCGGCATTGTAGTGTTTAGCTATCCTGATCTGGAGATAGTAGACCGGGCATTTGTTAAAACCGAAACACAGTTTCCATATATTCCCGGGCTGCTTTCCTTTCGTGAAATTCCTGGACTGATACAGTGTTTTGAAAAACTAACGCAAAAGCCCGACCTTATGGTGGTGGACGGACAGGGGATTGCTCATCCGCGAAGGTTAGGAATTGCCTCGCATGTAGGCGTGCTGTTAAACATTCCCACTATCGGCTGTGCGAAAAGTCTTTTGGTGGGGGAATTTGATTCGTCGGTAAAACCCATTTCGCCGGTAGTAGATCCGAAAAATAAAGAAATAATCGGCGCGGCATTGTTCACAAAGAAAAATTGTAAACCGGTCATTATTTCGCCGGGGCACTTGATCACACTTGAAGAGTCACTGGCTATAGTTCAAAAAACGCTACGTGGGTACCGTTTGCCAGAGGTGACGCGTCAAGCCCATAATTTGGTGAATGAATTTAGAATTGCAAATAGTACGTAATCCCATGGTCAAATAGCTTCCTGAGGAATATAATATCCCCCATGACCCATCCTGGCGAAAAGCATCTCACCGCATCGGTTTTTATCATCTCTGACGAAAAGGTGCCGCGGGCTCTTTTGCTGGATCATAAAAAATTAGGTATGTGGATGCCTCCGGGGGGACACAAGGAACTGCTGGAAAATCCTTACGAAAATATGCTCAGGGAAGCTATGGAAGAAACGGGTATAGACCTCACGCCGTACATGCCAAAGCCTGAAGTGTGGGATGGTCATACGGTCCGTTTGCCGAAACCTCACCATATTATAGAAGCCGCTATTAAGCCGCATAAAGACGAGCCGGCGCATTTTCATATAGACCTTGGGTACGTGGCGCGGATTCCGTTTCGTGACGTTTCGCTTATGGAAGCCGGGGATCATAAAGACATGCGATGGTTTACTCTGGAAGAAATAAAGAATATCCCTCTTTTTGATAACGTGCGTGAGTCACTGGCGGAACTGCTTAAGGTGAAGTAAAAGAAAACCCGCGTCGGCCCCTAGAAGGTGACGCGGGAGATGGAACGTGGAAATAAGTGCTGCCGAGCACACAGTATCTTCGTATGCATGATGTGCAGTTTGAATAATGAATTTTGCCAGCCTTTGTTCCCACTTAAAAAGAACAGGGGATGCATTGTTCCAAAGTGCCTCCCTAACATGTCCAGAGTAGCATCTTACCTCATTTTTTTCAATAAAATACGAAAAAACTGCTCAAAAAATCTCTATTTAAGTAATATATACGTCAAAACCTCACAAAAAAACATAAAATCAAAAAACCATTTTCAGTTAAAAAATCTTTTTCAAAAAATGAGCCAAAAATAGCCTGTATTTTTACGCTCTTTCCACGTCAAGAATTTACTTTTTAACTATCATGTTTCGCTGTGCTGTTTTTGCCAAGTTATCCACAAAAAAAAGAAGTGATGAGCGGTAAAATAGACATACGACAGTAACGGTATCTCGACAAAATACAACGACATGCACAGTTTCAAACGGCATGTCGTTGTATTGTCGCCACAGGACATGTCGTTTCGCTTACCAGAACTTTAATTTGATCTTGAGCATATGAATATCACAATCACAAAGAGAGACGGGTCCCGAGAGTTGTTTAATGCGGACCGCATTAACCGCTCCATTGAACGCGCATGTCGCGGCCTCACGGATCCGGTGGCAATGGTTACGCAGATAGCCACAGAAACACGCCTCACTCTTTATGATGGTATTACTACAGATGAGCTGGACATGGCCACTATTAACGCCGCTATCCAGAATATCAAGGAAGATATTGAATATGACCGCGTAGCGACACGTCTGCTCCTTAAAATGGTATACAGAAAAGTCATTCCAGATTATGACAAGGATGACCAGATGGATTTGGAACAAAAGCATCGTGACGGCTTCATTACCTTTATCCAGACGGGTGTAAAGGAGGGAAGGCTGCATGCGAATATGATAGAAAAGTTTGACCTTGAAGCGCTTGCGGATACGCTGGATTTGGAGCGTGATGACCTCTTTGTATATGCAGGATTGGATAGCCTTATAAACAGGTATTCTCTTAAAACTATTACCGGTGAACCCAGGGAAACGCCGCAGTATTTCCATATGAGAATTGCCATGGGACTGGCCTACAATGAAGAGAATCCTACTGCCTGGGCAAAGAAGTTTTACAACAAAATGTCCAAAATGGAGTACATTTCAGGTGGCTCTACAAACCTAGCTGCAGGAACGCCAAAACCGGCGCTTTCAAACTGCTATCTTTTGGAAATCCATGATGATATAGAGCATATTTCTAAATCGGTATCGGATGTGATGAAGCTTTCCAAAGGGTCAGGCGGTATCGGTGCGTCTATTACAAAACTTCGCGCTGCGGGTTCACCTTTGAAGTCAAATAATGGTACATCTACAGGTCCTACACCATTTGCCAAAATTATTGACACAGCTATCCGTGCCATCCAGCGAGGAGGAAAAAAGAAAGGAGCACTCTGCTTCTATATGGAAAACTGGCATATTGATTTTCCTGAATATCTGGACTGGAAGCATAACGCAGGTGATGACTATATGCGAATGCGTACTGCAAACACAGCGGTGTGGATGTCTGATGAATTCATGAAGCGTGTAAAAGCGGGCCAGGACTGGTACATGTTTGACCCTGCAGAAACTCCAGATTTGAACGAGCTCTACGGAAAAGCATTCAGCAAGCGCTATGCGGAGTATTGCGCAATGGCGGACGCGGGAGCATTGCGAACCTATAAAAAAGTGCCTGCAAAAGAGCAGTTCCGCCAGATTCTAGTGGCGCTTCAGACCACATCTCACCCATGGCTCACCTGGAAAGACACGGTGAACCTCCGCGCCTTGAACAACAACCGCGGCACCATCCACATGTCAAATCTCTGTACGGAAATTTGTTTGCCGCAGGATAAGGATAACGTGGCGGTATGTAACCTGGCATCTCTTAACCTGGCTGCGCACGTGCACAACAAAGAAATTAACTGGGGAAGACTTGAAGATACTGTGCGTCTAGCAGTGCGCCAGCTGGATAATCTTATAGATATTAACGTATTGCCAATTCCTGAAGCAGAAAAAGCGGACCAGGAAAACCGCGCTATCGGACTCGGTGTTATGGGCTTTTCAGATACCATTGAAAAACTAGGACTTTCATATGACACGGTGCACGCCTGGGATTTCGCCGATAGAATTTTTGAGTTCATTAGCTACATGGCAATAGACGAAAGCGCAAACCTTGCGCAGAAACGCGGCAGCTACACGCACTTCAAGGGCTCTGAATGGTCAAAAGGAAAGGTTCCATTTGATACTATTGCCCGGCTGGAAGAAGACCGCGGTATGACAGTGACGGTGATGAAGGAAAGTAAACATAAGGGGTTGAACTGGGATATCCTCCGAGAGAAGGTAAAAAAAGGCATGCGAAATTCCACACTTATGGCGGTGGCTCCGAACGCGAACATCGGGCTGGTTGCGGGAACAACTCCAGGTATTGATCCTCGATTTGCGCAGGTATTTTCACGAAACAAAATTTCAGGAAAGTATTTGGACCTAAATCACAATCTCGTAAAGGATCTAAAAAATATGGGAATTTGGGAAAAGACACGGGAAGCTATCATAGAACACCAGGGCGACATTTCAGACATCCCAGGAATTCCACAGCACATTAAAGATATTTATAAAACATCATTTACCACATCTCCAAACGCATACATAGAAGTGGCTGCGCGTGCGCAGAAATGGGTGGATCAGGCGCTTTCACGAAATATGTATTTGGAAACGCGTGATATTGATGAGACGATGGATATTTACACGAGCGCATGGGAGAAAGGCGTAAAAACTACATACTACCTCCACATGAAGCCGCGGCATACAGCAGAACAGAGTACGGTGTCGGTAAACAAAGCGCAGAAACTCGGAAAGGTAGGTTTTGCCGCAGTGGCAACTATAAAAGAGCGAGCCGCTGCAGCTCCAATGACCGGCGCGGTTCCAAGCCCGCTGGGTAAAGTGACCACACCTGAGCCTGTGTATGTAGAAGCAAAAAAGGAGGAACCGATAGAAGTAGAGGTGGAGCAGACAGAAAAGCGCGGGTTCGCGGATGCAAAACATGTGCCGTCGTTATTTGAAACGGCAAAACGTGAGACCTCCGTAGCGGCTTCTGCAGCTTCAATGCCGAAAACAAGTGGCGGCTTCCAGTCACTTGAAGCACTGAAAACTCCTATGGGATTTGCTACACAAATGTCGTCAGTTCAGACACCAGCTCCAAAGAGCAGTTCAGTAACTACCGGAGGATTTGCTCGGGTATCTGCAGCACCTACCGCTCAGTCAAATGCAGTACCAGCATCTTCACCATCTCCATCTCCAGCTTCATACTCCCAAGTCCCGGGCTTTGGTCAGGTAAAGAAAAAGCCAAAAGTATGCCCTACAGATCCTCAGGAATTGCTTCAGTGTGACAGCTGCCAGTAGAATTAGAAAAAAGTCAATTGTAGACAAACGTCTATTTGCTAAAATACAGAACATTAATCACTAAACAAATTATATTATGCTCATCGGAAAACCTTCACCAGAAGACATGAATTTGCATCCACTTAACTATAAGTGGGCGTATGATCTTTATAACCAGGCCGTAAGAAACACATGGTTTCCTCATGAGATTGCTCTTAAGGAAGACTTGGAGGATTGGCAAAAAATGACGGAGGATGAACGGCATGCGGTGAAGTTTTTGATGGCATTTTTTAATCCGGCAGAACTTATTGTTAACCGCTCTATTGCGCTCGGTATTTATCCGTATTTAAAGTCACCTGAGTGTCATTTGTATCTGGCAAAGCAAATGTGGGAGGAGGCGAATCACTGTGTGGCGTTTGAGTATGTGCTTGAAACGTTTCCGTTTGACCGCGAGACTATTTTCGGAGTTCATCTTCAGGTACCGTCAATGCTTGCAAAGGAAGCGTATATCAACAACTACATGAAGCGTATGACGGAGGAAACACTTGATATATCGTCCGTAGAGGGAAAGAAAAATTTTATCAGAAACCTTGTAGCTACAAACATTGTAATGGAAGGAATCTGGTTCTACTCTGGATTCATGGTGGCGCTTTCATTCCGCCAGCGAAATCAGCTTCGAAACTTCGGCTCAATGATTAACTGGGTGTTACGTGATGAATCGCTGCATTTAAAATTCGGTATTAACCTTGTGCACAATGTTCTTGAGGAAAACCAGGAACTTTTGACAGAAGATTTTGCAAATGAAATTCGCGATATTATCATTGAAGGTGTTACATTGGAAACTGTATACAATCAGGATTTGTTTCCGAACGGAATCCTTGGTTTGAATGCAGATTACGTGAATCAGTATGTGCAGTATGTGGCAGACCGTCGGCTGGAAGAGCTTGGATTGCCAAAATATTACAACGCAAAGAATCCTGCAAAATGGATGAGCACAGCTACGGACGTGTTTGAGCTCGTTAACTTTTTTGAAGCGCAAAATACAAGCTATGAAGTGGACGGACGCGCATCGTCACATACTAAATCCGAAAAAAAGGAACCTGCGGTGCCTGCAGGGGTGGGGGAGTAAGGTTTTAAATACTTCACTTTGAATTAAGTTTGTGGTATAATATATATACTTTGTATCGGATGGTCGCTGTGGGTGCAAACTCATAGAGGAAAGTCCGAACACAGGCCGGCGCGCGTAAGCGCGCCGGAAAGCAGGGTAGCGGGTAACGCCCGTCTGGAGTAATCCACGAGGTGCGAACAGTGACGCCGGATTCCGAAAGGATACGGCTCCCGCCGGCCGTACGGCCGGCGGGATGAATTCCTACGGTAACGCAGGAAGTGCAACGGCTAAATCCTTACCTCTGTGCAAGGCCGTGTCATCAGAAGCCTTCTTTTTTGGGGGTTTTTGGTGAAGTGCCGCTTGAGGTTTTTGGCAACAAAAATCCCAGATAAATGACCGTCCATGCGGGGTAATCTGCAGGACAGAATTCGGCTTATAGGTACAAAGTACATGAAAAGCCCGGCCTTACAGGCCGGGCTTTTCTCTTTCTCACATTTACACAAAGTTATGCTCAGATTTTCTTTGAGTAGGGTCAGTTTTTTGATATACTATGTGTACTTTAATTTTAAAAAATAGCAAAAATTCGTATGGAACCCATTAGCACACAAGAAGAACATTTCAGTACGGAGTCCACGTTTGAAAAAGTGTCATATTATTTGTTAATAGCACTTACGTTTTTGTTCCCTTTATTTTTCGTCCCTTCCATATCATTTCCGTTTGAGCAGACGAAAATTATTTTTGGCGCATCACTAGTGCTTTTAGCTATCATTTTTTACATCATTGGCCAGGTGAAAGAGAGTTCAGTGACGGTCATAAAAAGTCCTCTTCTTCTTTCACTCCTTGCTATACCTGTAGTCTTTATGATCTCGGGTTTTGCCAGCAGTCAGAAGATTTCTTCATTTTTAGGGTTTGGATATGAAATAGGTACAGTGAGTTTCGTGGCGCTTGGTGTACTTGCCGCGCTTCTGATCCCGCTTTTGGTGCGCAGCAGGGAACGCATTTTGCATCTCTACACAGCATTTTTGCTTTCATTTACGGCGGTGGCTCTTTTCCACATTGCGCGGTTTGTGTTTGGTCCTGAATTTCTCTCTTTCGGACTTCTGGGTAACACTACATCAAACCTCATCGGAAAGTGGAATGATCTTGGTGCATTCTTTGGGCTTGCTGCGCTTCTTTCATTTCTAACACTTCAGTTCATGACAGTAGGAAGCGGTACAAAGAAGCTCTTATACGTAACATTCACCCTTTCGTTTGTTCTCATGATGGTAGTGAACTTTACCGTAGGTTGGTATGCATTCGGTTTCTGCGCGCTTCTTGTATTGCTTTACAGGTACTTTAAAAATGACATGCTTGAATCATCAGGAGATTCCGATGATTTTTCTGACACTTCACGCAGTTTTAAAGAACGGATCGCTGTATTTCCACTTATTCTTCTTGTTATCTCAGTAGTATTTATTTTTGCCGGAGAAAAAATAAGCGGTCCTATTTCTGAAAAACTCCAGATCAGTCAGATAGAAGTACGTCCATCATGGGAGGCTACACTGGATGTGGCCAAAGGAACACTGGATGAGTCACCTGTACTCGGTGCCGGTCCAAACCGCTTCCTTAACCAATTCTTTAAATTCAAACCAGATGATGTAAACGCATCTATCTTCTGGAATGCTGAATTTCATTATGGCGTAGGTCTTATTCCTACATTCCTTGTTACTACAGGTATACTCGGCTTTCTGGCATGGATGATATTCTTTGCTCTCTATCTTTATCGCGGTATAAAAGTACTTTTCTCTACGGTGGAAGATTCGTTCACACGGTATTCGCTCATCTCATCGTTTATTGCCTCACTCTACCTTTGGATAATAGCGTTCTTCTACATCCCGAGCGGTGTCCTCTTCATGCTTGCCTTTATTTTTACCGGAATCTTTATCGCGTCACTCGTACTTGCGGGTACGCTTGAAGCTGTGTCATACGTTTCACTCCGCAGTTCAAAAGGTGGTGTCGCAGTCATCTACTCGCTCATTGTAGTTTTAATAGGAAGTGTGGCGTGGACTGTAGTGTATGCAAAACAGCTTGTGGCGGGTGTGTATTTCCAGAGCAGTATTGTTAGCTTAAATTCCGGTGGAAACATTGATGACGCAGAAAAATCTATTACAAAAGCTGCAAAATGGAGCAAAAATGATTTGTACTATCAGTCATTGATAGAGATAAATCTTATTAAAATGAACCAGCTGCTCTCTACTGCCACACAGGCAAACCAGGAAGAGTCTATCGCGAAACTTCAACAGCTACTTGGTGCATCCATTGCTCACGCGCAAACTGCTATCTCTATATCTGATGAAAACTACCAGAATTGGGTTTCATCTGGACGTATTTATGAAGCGGTGGCGCCTTTACAGGTGGCCGGAGCATACGACGCCGCTGTAAAATCATATGACCAAGCGCTTCTCCTTAACCCAAAAAATCCAGGACTTTACCTCATGCGTGCACGTCTAGAGGCATCACAGCAAAAGTATGATTCAGCAAAGGAATTCATCAGCAAAGCCCTAGAGTTAAAGAGTAACTACACGGAAGCGGTATTCCTTCTTTCACAGATTCAGGTACAGCAAGGTGATGTAGATGAAGCTATCGCATCAGTAGAGGCAGCCACAGAGCTTTCACCGTCAGATCCTACACTGTTCTTCCAGCTTGGTTTCCTTAAGTATAATGATAAAAATTATCTCGGCGCAGTAGAATCAATGACAAAAGCGGTAGAGCTTAATAGCCAGTATTCAAACGCGCGATACTTTATGGGTCTCAGTCTCTCACGCCTTGGCAGAATATCAGATGCGGTGAAGCAGTTTGAAGAAATAGAGAAGCTTAACCCAGAAAACGAAGAAGTAAAACTGATACTCCGAAATCTTCGCGCGGGCAGACCTGCATTAGCTGAGGTTCAGCCGCCACTTGACACTACTCCTGAATCACGTGATTCACTTCCTGTTTCAGACAACTAGGAATAATATACGTATATGGTGAAGAGACTCCTGCAGTTTTTTAACAGAGAAGTAAGCGGCCTTCATGAGGCTGCTTATCTTTTGGGGTTCTTTGCCTTCATGTCCCAGCTTTTGGCACTGGTGCGGGATAAACTTCTGGCGTATTCATTCGGGGCAGGGCATGTCCTGGATATTTACTACGCGTCCTTTAGAATTCCTGATCTCATCTTCGTGTCCATTGCCTCAATGGTTTCTGCGTCTGTGCTGGTGCCGTTCTTTATAGAGAAAATAGACAAGGATTTTGCAGTCGGAAAAAAATTCATTGATCACGTGTTTTCTGCATTCTTTTTTGCAATTCTCGCGGTGAGTGCCGTGGTTTTTGTTTTGGTTCCGTACATTTTACCCGTCATTCTTCCAGGTTTTGCAAATGATCCGTATTTGCCGGAACTGATTACAATGACCCGCATTATTCTGCTTTCGCCAATCTTCCTGGGGCTGTCCAACTTTTTCTCCAGTGTTACGCAAATGTATAACAGGTTTTTCATTTACGCACTGAGCCCATTGTTCTACAACTTAGGAATTATCGTCGGGGTGGCGTTTTTGTATCCCGTGTGGGGTCTTTCTGGACTAGCTGCTGGCGTAGTGTTCGCGGCGTTTCTACATTTCTTTATCCAATTTCCGTTTGTAATGGAGAAGAAGCTGGTGCCGCGGCTTACGTTTAGGATAGACTGGCTGTCCATTAAGCATGTGGTCCTGCTTTCATTGCCGCGCACAATAACACTTTCCTCAAATCAAATATCTACATTCTTTTTGGTGGCACTTGCTTCGCTTATGACCAGCGGGTCTATTTCTGTTTTTAGCTTCTCGCTTAACATTCAGTCGGTACCGCTCACTATCATCGGTGTCAGTTATTCTTCTGCTGCGTTCCCAACGCTTGCACGGCTTTTCACAAAAGGTGACATGAAAAAGTTCGTGGAACAGATGATTGTTTCCGCGCGGCACATTATTTTCTGGGCCACTCCGCTTATGGTGCTGTTTATCGTCTTGCGCGCGCAGATTGTGCGTACTATTTTAGGTTCAGGTGAATTTAGCTGGTCTGACACACGGCTCACTGCGGCTGCGTTGGCATTGTTTATAGTTTCTGTAATAGGGCAATCACTGGTGCTTCTCTTTGTTCGCGCATATTATTCTCAAGGAAATACTCGGAAGCCACTTGTTATTAACATTCTTTCCTCGGCGCTTATTGTGGTGCTCGGCTATGTATTCATGAAGGTGTTCATGCTGTATCCACTCTTTAGATATTTTATAGAGGCATTGTTTAAAGTGGAAGATTTGGCGGGAAGTATTGTTCTCATGCTTCCGCTTGCATATTCGCTGGGTGTGCTGGTTAATACCTTTTTTCACTGGGCAATGTTCCACCAGGATCATCCTTCGTTTTCAAAAAGTGTTTTCGGGACTCTGTTTCAAAGTATGGGCGCGTCCATTATTATGGGATACGTGGCGTATTTGTTCCTGGATGTTTTTGATGAGATTTTCAATATTAACACGGTGATAGGTATTTTCATGCAAGGCTTCTGCGCGGGCGTGATAGGTATTGTGGCGGGAGTTTTGGTGCTTAAGTTATTAAAGAGTGAGGAGCTGAAGGAGGTGGAGAAGACGTTGCATGCGAAGATTTGGAAGGCGAAAGTGGTCGCGCCGGATCAGGGGACGTTGTAGTGTGTCAGTTACACAAACGAGCCGCATGCATGCTTTTCACTAAGCGCTCCGTGTCCGTGAAAAATATATCACTGGTGCTTAACGAAAAAATGGAAAACTCGTCACAAGGAGTACCTTGTTCCTCAGACAGTTCCATTTTTCCTACACCAGTGATTATTTTTCTACGTCCACTCCGCTAACCCGTTCAAAGCATGCATCCGACTCGTTTGTTTTAACTTTTGGTGGTGTTGCTGCGTCACCTTTGGTTCGCGGCTCTTTCTTTTGTGTAAATCAAACGATATGATGATTAACATGAAAGCTGTAATTTTGGCCGCTGGCAAGGGAACCCGCATGGGTGAGCTTACAAAAAATTTACCTAAACCCCTGCTTAAAATTAAAAGCAAGACGTTGCTGGAATATAAAATGGATGTGTTACCTGCAGAGTGTAATGAGGTGATTATTATCGTTGGATATTTAGGTGAGCATATCAAAGACTACTTTGGACATGAGTATAATGGTAAAAAGATAACCTGTGTATACAGTGAACCATTAGGTACGGGCTACGCACTGTGGCAAGCAAAAGATTACCTTCGTGGCCGTTTTATTGTAATGTGTGGTGACGATTTATATGCCAGAGAAGATGTGCAAAAATGCGTTAGTTATCCTTTATCTGCATTGGCTTTTAAAACCCTCGCCGCTCAAAGCGGTGGCAAAATCATTACAAATGAAGATGGTTACGTAAAAGACATACAGGAGGGGAATCATCCTACAGGTTCTGTTATTGCTACGGGTATGTATGTGCTTGATGACACAGTATTCGATATGCCGCTTGTCGAAGCTGGGAATGGCAAGGAAGAGTTTGGTTTACCTCAAACAATTCTTCAGGTAAAGGATGTAAAAATAATGCCAGTTTTCGCCACCAAATGGCATCAGGTGAGTGTGCCTGGGGATCTTAAGCTGGATGAAAATGAATTACGGCGGTTTTTGTAGCTTTTTGTATAAATAAAAAACCAGGGGTGAACCTGGTTTGAGTGCCTAACAACGGGCTAGGCTATTTGTTCCACAAGGGATTCTTTTGCGGCTTGGTTTTCCTGTGCCGCTTTTTGCTCGTCCGCTTTCTTTTCCGTTATTTTTTCGCGGGCCTTTGCGAAGAATGAATCCCACTGTTTGTTGGTGTCAAACTCAGGATTTAGGCTATGTATAACCTGTTGCTTCCGGCGAAGTTCCTCTTGTGATTTGTGAATTTCTTCAAAGGATGGATTGTTTTCCTGAAGTTCAAGAATCATCATACATTGTTCGACGAGAACGTCCTCACAGACTTCTTGGATATCCTTCATTGATGAGAGAGCTACCAGTCTTGCGTCCCTCTGGTTAATCGTATTTCCTGTTATATCCATGAAGTCGAAATATTTTTTCCAAAACTCCATAAGGAGTGTTGAGGCTGATGAAATCTCACGTTTGTTGTTTATTATCAATCTGTGCTTGTAGAACCAATGGAAAACACTGAAAATTAAAACAACTAGCTCGATTATCATGTTTGGTAGCCGCAGAGCATAATCTTGTGGATAAAGAACTAAGTATAGAAACATCAGAGCAATTGTGGCCGTAGCACCGCCAGCAGCGGATGCCTTTTCTTTCTCTAGATCAGTATTCTCCGCTTCTAGTCGTTCTGCACGTGCTAATTCTGTCCTAATAGCGCCAAATTGCTCATCAAGTAGGTGAAAGGGTAGGCTCCTGTCTTTGTACAAATCCAAAAGTTCACTTTTTGCGAGCATTTCTTTATTCATGTACTATCCTTATGTTGTGAAAGAATGCGGGTATTAGGCCCGATACTGTAGTGGTGTCAGGCCACTATGGTATTCTTACGTTCTTTCGATTCTGTGGTAACTATTACACAAATTAAGTATTTGTAAAGGAATGTTGGTGCTTGCGGGTTAATGAAATTAAGAAAAGAAAACCAGCCGGACGCGAAGCGTCCGGCTGGTGAAGGATGAAGTACAATTTGAACTATTCGTCCTTAATGAAACTGTTGTCGGTAAAGCCCAATGACCAGATCCCTCCGCGGGGATTTATGTGAAGCCGAAGAACGTCATTTCGTTCTATTCTGCTGTCCTGCATGAACTGTATATCCACCACAAGATACATAGATTGTATCTTTCCTTGTATTTCCAAGTGGGTACTAAAGTCACAAGTACAATATTCGGCGTTCCTAAATGCCCATAGCAGGTGTCTTCTGATCTGGAGGTTGATCTCCGCTCTCTGACTAAGCTTCTTTATGTGTGCACAGTGAACCATGGGATCACCCTCTTTTCTTGCTTGCTCACACCACTGTAGGACCTCCATCGTGACTTTATGTGCCATCAATACTTGCAGAGGAGGCATGTCCCCTGTGGTGATGTTTTTGTCGTACCGTAAGCGAACGTTCTTATTTTCAAGTTCCATACTTTCTCTTTTCAATCAAGGGTTGCCCACCCAGGTAGGGGTGCGGGGGCATCTTGCCCTTTGCACGTTCTTTTTTAATTATACCACTAATCATACCTTTACGTCAAGCACGACAAAACCTTAAAATCCCTTTATTTTACGGCGATGTTCATTGGCAAGTAAGAGTTTGGTTCACCTCAAACAATCCTTTAGCTTTGTGGATAATACGTGGATTTTGTGAGTTTGCATAGACGTAGGAATAGTTCGGTATTATTGCACAAATATGGTACAATTACTTAACTATGGGACGTGCCAAGATCAAAATTTTAGAATCAGTACTGCGGAAGTTGTACCTCAAACAAAAATTAAACCCGCAAGAAATTGCGGGGAAGCTTAACTGTAACTTTGAGACTGTGCGGAATAGGCTTAAGGAATATAAAATTCCATTGAGAGATCCATCAGTCGCAAGAATGAGGTATAAAAAAAATGATTATAACGGTGAATTGAAAAGGAAGGCTTATATGATTGGATTCAGAATGGGTGACTTAAATATATATTCTCCAGGTAAAACTTCTCAGACGGTGGTTGCGAGATGTCACACTACTCAACGGGAGCAGATTTACGTTATTAGAACTTTATTTGAAAAGTATGGTAAAGTAACGGTTTCAAGCAATAGGGGACATTTACATGCTAACTGTTTCTTAAATAATTCTTTTTCGTTTCTTTTACCAAAAAATAACAGTGCATGGAAATGGGTTAAGGAAGATTATCATTGGTCAAAACATTTTATAGCTGGATACGTGGATGCAGAAGGAAACTTTATCCTTAACCAAGGAAGGGCTCGGTTTAAGCTCGATTCATATGATGTGAGTATCTTAAAGTGGATGTCTAGATGGTTGACACAGAATGGTATACATAATAAATTTAGAAGGATATATAAAAAAGGCGATGTATGGAACGGTAAATCTCCTTTGAATGAGGACTTGTGGAGACTTAACATAAATGATAAATCATCTCTTATTATGTTTATTGGCATAATGTTGCCAATTTTTTTGCATAAAATTAGAATTTCCGACGCTAAAAAATGTCTAGCGAACATATTTAAAAGAAATGAAAAAAGAAAATATTAGAAACTTCAGCATCATGGCCCACGTGGATCACGGCAAGTCTACGCTTGCCGACAGAATGTTGGAAATGACCGGCACTATTGAGAAGCGTAAAATGCAGGAACAGGTGCTGGATAGTATGGAACTGGAGCGTGAACGCGGCATTACTATTAAAATGCAGCCGGTGCGTATGAAGTTTAAAAAGGGTACGGATGAATATGTTTTGAACCTCATTGATACACCGGGTCACATAGACTTTTCATATGAAGTTTCGCGTGCGCTTAAAGCGGTGGAAGGAACCATTTTACTAGTGGACGCCACCCAAGGTGTACAGGCGCAGACATTGACCACGCTCGGCATGGCGCGTGAATCCGGCCTCACTATTATTCCCGTGGTGAGTAAAGTGGATTCACCGCTTGCGCGTGTTCCAGAGGTGAAGCAGGAGATTGCCAAACTTTTGGATATTTCTGAAAATGATGTTTTGGAGTGTTCCGGAAAAACGGGACTGGGAGTGCCTGAACTTTTAGACGCTGTGGTGGAGCGTATTCCTGCGCCCAAAACAGAGCATCCTGATAGACTTCGTGCACTCATTTTTGACTTTCAGTATTCTACACATCGCGGCGTTATCGTGTATGTCCGCGTCATGGACGGCAAAGTGTCAAAGGATGACGGCCTTCTCTTTAGCGTGGCGGATAAAAAGTTTGCGGCGTTGGAAACAGGCATTTTTTCTCCGCAGGAAGTGGCCACTGATTCCCTTGGTCCGGGAGAGATAGGGTATATAGTTACAGGTATTAAGGAGCCAGGTATTGCATCTGTGGGAGACACTATTGTGAGCACAAAAATGCCGCTACCAGCGCTTCCGGGATACATGAGTCCGAAACCGGTGGTGTGGGCATCTATTTACCCAGAAAGCCAGGATGACTTTGACCTTTTGCGCCAGGCACTGGGGCGTCTACGGCTTTCGGATTCGTCATTTACTCATGAAGAAGAGTCGTCGGGTACACTTGGACGTGGCTTCCGTTGCGGTTTTTTGGGAATGCTTCATCTGGAAATTATTACAGAGCGTTTGCGTAGGGAATTTACCCTTGAACTCATTGTTACCTCACCATCTATCACGTATGAAGTGACGGATAAAAAAGGAGTGGTGAAAATTTTTTACTCACCCTCACTTTTTCCTGACTACCATGATATATCGCGCATTCGCGAGCCATGGGTGGATTTGTCTATTATTACACCGCCAAGTTACCTAGGTGCCATTATGACCCTTTTATATGAACACGAGGCGAATATCGGCGATTCTGAAACATTCGGCGATAACAGAACGTCGCTTAAAGTGGAAATGCCGCTGCGTGAACTCATGCGCGGGTTTTTTGATAAGATAAAAAGCATATCGTCCGGGTTTGCATCTATGTCCTACACTATCGGTGAATTCCGCGAGGCGGACGTGGTGCGCTTGGATATAAATGTAGCGGACGAACTTGTCCCAGCCTTTACTAAAATAGTCTCTGCGCGGCGGGTGAATGAAGAGGCGGAACTGGCGGTGGAGAAGCTCTATAAGGTCCTACCACAGCAGATGTTCACCACAAAGATTCATGGTATCGCCATGGGGCGTATTTTAGCCTCACGGACACTTACAGCCATGAAAAAAGATGTTACAGGATACCTCTATGGCGGCGACAGAACTCGAAAAATGAAGCTCTGGGCAAAGCAAAAGAAAGGAAAGGCGCGGATGAAGGAGCAGGGTAAGGTGAATATTACGCAGGATGTTTTCATTAAAATGATGAAAGCGGAGTAGGTAAACAAAAGAGAAGTACGTTTGGAAAGCCTTGCGCAGCCGGGCAGGCGAGCAGAGCAATCCGCCACCAGGCGGATATGCGTGCTTTTCCAAACGTACTTCTCTTTTGTTTACCTCCGCTCTTAAATCCTTAGAAAATCGGTGCGTACATCATCACCATACTTATGATAATAAGTACCCCGATAACGATCATCACTACCTTCAGTGCCTTCTGTGTGTTTTTGTGGAATAGCATAGTCTGACGAATAAAAGTATAATGTGTAAGTATAATGGATTTTGAGCAAAAAAGGAAATTTAAAAAGTTTGTCTACTCAAAGCCTGTCCTTGTGGCGCTTTTCTTGCTGGTGTTTTTTGTTGGCAAGGCCACGTGGAATGTGTATGACAAACTGGAGATGAGCAAGCTGAATTTGGAAAAGGAAATGCGCGAGTTGCAAAAATTGCAGGAGCGGCAGGCGGCGCTGGCTTCGCAGATTGACTATTTGCAGACGGATCAGGGAGTAGAAGCGGAAATTCGCAAAAAATACCGCGTGGTGAAAGAAGGAGAGGAGATAGCGGTCATTATAGATGACGACATCACGCTTCCGGAAGCTACTACAACACCTAAAAGATCATTCTGGAAGTTTTGGAAAGAATAAACCGTTTGTTATAATACAGTTCAGTTCACGTTTTCGCTTTATTAATGTGCGCTAAAGTTATACCACTATGTCAAAGAAAATAGAAATTTACTCAACACCTACCTGCACTTACTGCGCCATGGCAAAGGAATTTTTTAAAGCGCATAATCTTCCTTATGAAGAGCATGACGTAGCGGCAGATCTAGAGCGCCGAAAGGAAATGATAGAAAAGAGCGGTCAGATGGGCGTACCTGTGATTATTATTGACGGGAAGATGACCGTGGGGTTTGATAAGGAGGAGATTGCGCAGGAGTTGGGGGTCGCGGCGTAATTTAAAACAAAAAAGACTGACCGCCCTCTCCACTTTCCGGACAACCGTTACGAGGGCGGTCAGTCTTTTTTGTTTATTCCACGATGTGGTATAGTCTTTATGTTCATTTGCCGCCGTAGTTCAACGGATAGAACAAGACACTCCTAACGTCTAGATACAGGTTCAATTCCTGTCGGTGGCACAAATAAAAAACGCGCTCCTGTATAATTAGGAGGCGTTTGTGTGTATCTGTAGAGCATCGTTCATTTTTTGAACAACATGCCCGGTAATAACTTAATCGCGTAAGACAGCAGGGCGATTGGTTCGCGGATATACCGCTCTTTCCAACTTAGCCTGTGCTCGACCGCGACGAAGAATGCTGCTGCCCAGCCTTTTTCCAGCTGCGTCATGTTCCAAATGAGCTTAACACGCCTCATGTGAACAGGGTCAGTGACGAAGTTGAAGTGGACGTTCGTATACCCCAGCCTCTTCACTGCATTAAAACATGCCAACGTGTCGCCCAAGGTGGTCCAACTCTCCGCTTCCACATAGAATTTAGCTGACTTCATTTCAGGTTGTTCAGCTGTGTAGCGTGCTAGGTTTTCACCCAAGCTTTCCGCGCCGGGCTACTGTGGTTTTTGAGGGTCTTTCTTCTGGTATCCTTGTGGGAACATTACGAGTACATCTTCAGGAATTATGCCAGAGGCAATGAGGTCACATGCAGCACGAATTCGTGCCATTGAGCCTTTGCCAGATTTGAACGTGATGTAGTCATAGCTGTGAATGATCAGGATGTTTACAGGTTCCATTATTTATCTTTCTGTGTCTGTTTGCTCCTGTTTTATATTATAACATATTTTTAATATAAAAACAAGGGTTAAAAGTCCGGCTTTTATTTTAGGAAAATGCGCACCTCTGGTATAATTTCACCTATCATGACCCCCGATGAAAAGAGTCTTCTTTTAAAAACATTGGAACTTGCAGAGGAGAATAATAAACTCCTGCATAAGCTGGACAGAATGTACCGGCTGTCACGAGCTGTTCGTGTGACTTATTGGGTAATAATAATCGGTATTACTCTTGGTGCCTTTTACTTTCTCCAGCCGTATGTAGATACAGCACGAGACGTGTACACCAACGTGCTGGGAGATATGGATACGCTTAAGGCTTTGAAGGATAATTTGTTTAATAATGGGGACGGGCAATGAGGTTGCTTAGTCTTTCTATTTACGTTAATATAGCTTTTGTAACTTAGTAAAAGATGCTTGGGTAGCTCAGTTGGTAGAGCATTCCCCTGAAGAGGGAAGGGTCACCAGTTCGATCCTGGTCCCAAGCACCACAAAACAAAAACCGCACTACGCGGTTTTTTTGTTGCATGGTGTGTCTTTACGACTCTGCTCGAACCTACTTTATCAAAAATTCTTGAGATTCGCACGCTCCGCGTGCGTGGTAACTCTAAACTTAATCTTACGCTCCGATTCTGTACCAACTCCACTATTCCGCCAACGCCTCGCAGAGCCTCGGCGTCCCCGCCCTCTCTCGCCCGCTTTTCCATACTGAATTAAAAAAACACGCGCGCATTTAAAAAAAAGGAATTGCAAAGCAGGGCGAGAGAGGGCGGGGCTTCAGTTATGTATCCAACTTCATTTTTAACCATACCAATAAAAGCCTTATTTATAGGGCTATTTTGGCATATATAAAAAAGAAAATAGAAAGTGATTGACGAAATCTCCATAGTATGTTCTACTCTTAGTAGAAACTTTGAAATATGGCTTTAATTAGGTGTGCCATTGAACACCAGTATGGAGAAATTGAAAATGAAGAAGACGATTAAAACTCTGTTGGTCGCCCTGGCAAATGCCAAAGTTCGAGTTGGTCATGCGACCCACCCGGGCGGATACTACGTAGAAATTCCGTCCAAATGTGATCCTACCCGAGGCATCACGACGGAATCGGGCGCGACGGGCGTCCTCTATCCGCTCGAAAGGCAGTGGGAGGTACACAGTTTTTCCGACAATACGAGGGCAGGTAGCAAGCTCCGCAGATTGATCGAGGAAAACTTGCCAAAGGGTTGGACGGAGTTCCACCCGCCGAGTTTCTCGGACATAGTCCGAGACCCGAGACAGGCGAAAGGGCTATATGGCCCTCAGCCATGTACGAGCGTTAATTAGATTCGCTAGGTTGAAAGACCCATAAAAAACTTTCCTCTACGCAGTGAGAAACTGCGTTGCTCTCGGAATGTGTATTCCGACTGATGAGTCCAAAAGGACGAAAGCAGAAAGCTCTTTAATAAATTGAAACTATTTCAACGGGTGCGCCTTGCATATTTTTTGAGTATGTAAGGCGCACCCGTTGAGTGAGCCATAAAGGCAACTGCAATAAATATAAGTCGGTTGGAGGTTCTACAAAGTGAATCTCCCGCAAGACAGATGCAATTCAGTTATGACTACAAAATACCAGTTCGCACAGTTTGACCCTCGACCGCAAGGCGCAGAAGTCAATGAGAAAATTTTCTCTCTCGGCGCAGTCCTAGGGATTGAGGTGACCATTCCAGCCCTTGCTGTGCGTTGTACGCTCGGCAATCTGGATCATCACCGTCCGGGCGACACGCACGAAACGCCGAGCGCTTGCGAGCGGGCGATGACCTGTGAGCTTCCGCCGGAAGGTTCGGTGTTGACCACGGTTCGCTCCGATGCCGACTCCATTACGGCGATGGCGGTTCTTGTGAATCGCGCCGAGAATCGGTCTAGCACCGAAGGTCGGTCAGTGGACAAGGACAAGGTGTGGGCGGTCGTGGAGATATCTTCGGCTCGCCACAAGGAGCGAGTTCCACGCTCACTCTCGAGCAAGTGCTCGAAGTCGTGGCTCGACATCTCAGGTAGTTTTCAATCGGCTTTCCGGAGTATTTTCCACACAATAAATACTCCACTTTATTGGGTTCGCAATAAGTTTGTGGATCCATAGAGTTAACAGTTCTTTTAACTATAGGCTTTAAGCAGGTGTGCCTTTGAACATCAGAAGGAGGTTTTTATTAAAACTAAAACCTTGAAAGGATTCCAGCTCCCTAAGCTGGAGAAATCTTTCCCGTTGAAGAGTCCGGGGAAGTACGGGCATATGAAGATGCCTGTGACGCCGCTTCCTCCCAAAACGAGGAGGAGGGTCAACTCAGACACTGGCCTCAAGCCGTGTTTGAGTAATTAAATCACCCCCGCATGGGTGAAAACATCTCAAATTGGACGAGTTTTTGCGGAGACTCGTCCACTTCATTGAGTTCATTTCAGACGAGGTGAATTCATAGAGTTCTTTGAAGAAACCAACAAAGTCCAAAAGTGGCGGCGTTGGTTGTAGATGCTACATATTGCATATGTGGCGAAGCGGGAAGGTGGCAAGGTGTCCATCGGATGTCGAACCGAGGATGGTGCTTATGAATCGAAGTATGATTCAGAGCGTCGTCAGCGTGAGACATTAGGTGAGCATCACCCCTACGAAGTGACCAGCGTAATCTTTTGGGAAATCCCCAAATGGTTGCGTCGGTTCATTAAGTAGGTGTAGCTACTTCCTGACTCGAAATCCTCCGGCGAGAATAAATAAAAGAAGGCGTTGGAAATTACGAAAAATCTCTGAGCGTCACATGCCAGAAAAAGTTGTGAGAACCGGAGCAGGCTTTTGCTCCACTTTCTTGAGTCCACGAACAAAAGATTTTCGCAGATTCATAGAGTACAGTTCTTTCAAAAATGTGTTCATGGCGATATGCGGCTCAAGTTTTATAATGGGCAATACATCACTATGGACACTAAAATAACTGTAAAGAAAATCGCCGAGGTTTCGGACTTTTTTCGCACTCACAGCACAGACCCTCTTGTCTGTCTTCTTTTCGGAGGAGATCGTGGAACGGTCTGTGACGAAGTGGTTATGCTTCAATCAGGTCGAAGCATTCTTGCCCTGGCTTCTATCTCTCCAAACGGGGAGACGGGCGAAGGTCCCGGAATTGTCGGGCTTTATGTCGTGCCAAAGTATCGCAAGTGCGGGTACGGAAAGCATGTAATGGAGGCGACGGTTCGCCGGTGCATCGAGCGCGGATTTTCAAAGGTTCGCATTGACACACTCTCAAAGGGCGCCAAGTATATCGTCGAGACATTGCCGAATGAGTTGAATTCTGTTTTGGATATTCACCATAGCGGCGAGGTTCTCGATATGTTCACTGGCTTGGCACCTAAATAATGTCTATCGCCAGATTGGTTTCTCACATGCCGTCCAGCACAAACTGGCGGCGTTTTCTTTTTGTATGCATGAACGAGACACAATGATTCTTCTTTTTTCTTTCTCTTGATTCCGTCTGCTTCTTCCTTAGAAGAAGCCCCACCCTCTCTCGCCCGCTTTTCCATACTGAATTAAAAAAACACGCGCGCATTTAAAAAAAAGGAATTGCAAAGCAGGGCGAGAGAGGGCGGGGACGCCGAGGCTCTGCGAGGCGTTGGCGGAATAGTGGAGTTGGTACAGAATCGGAGCGTAAGATTAAGTTTAGAGTTACCACGCACGCGGAGCGTGCGAATCTCAAGAATTTTTGATAAAGTAGGTTCGAGCAGAGTCGTAAAGACACACCATGCAACAAAAAAACCGCGTAGTGCGGTTTTTGTTTTGCCTACTTACATCGTCTTCACTTTGAGCCTCGTCTGCCGTCCTTTATCAATCTTTGGTAGTTTTATAATGAGTAACCCATGCTTTTCCACAGCCTCGGACTCTTCCACGTCTATTTCCTGCGGCAGGTTTACTATACGTGAGAATGAACCCCAGTAGAGTTCGCGGGTGAAGTAGTCCTCGTCTTTAATCCCGCGCTCTTCTTCGCGCCGGCCCCGGATGGTCACTACATCGCGCGTGATGGAAATATCCAAATCTTCAGGACGTACACCCGCCACCATGGTTTTGATGATTATGTTGTCGCTGGTTTGGTACACATCCACCGTCAGTTCGCCATCTTTTTCTTCCTCTTCCTCAGGCACCTCCTCCGGTTCGTCATCCACTTCATGAACGACAAGTTCGCGCCTTCTTCCAGACACAGCCTCTCTTCGAGATGAAATAGGAGCTGGGGCGGCAATTTCTTCTGGATCTTCTTCCAGTTTGACGGTGCCGGTTAATCGTTCAAAAAATGACTTCTTTTCTTTTGGCATATAAAATGGTTATTAATGTAATTGAACCTGCGGCGGATTTATATTTTTGACCTTTTCAAACATCAGAATCATCAGTACTACCACAGCCCATACGCATGCAAAAATAATAAAAGTGTCGCTTCCTGTGCTCCTTATTATAAATAAATTAAAGGCTGTGTGCAATGCGATAGCAAAAAGTATTCCGAATGACAAATCAACAATTTTGTGAAGCTTTGATTTAAAGTACGGCAGTGCAATAAATAATCCTACTGCTGCTGATGAAACTACATGAAGAAGCGTGGCTCCCATGAAGCGCAAGTTTCCGGTGACCACACTGCGCATAGCGTCACCCAGCATGAGTGGTTTCAAAAGGAAGAACGCATTTTCAAGCGCCGCAAATCCTAACGCTACCGTGATCATATAAATCATTGCGTCTATAGGTTCGTCCATAAAACGTGTGCGCAGTGCAAAAATATACGCCGCGGCAAACTTCGCTATTTCTTCCACAGCAGCCCATAACATGTATTTTATTGTAGGATCAGTGAATGTTTCCGCTATAATGCGCTGGAACGGAACCACCAGCGGCACCGCTATCATGCCGCCGATGAATGCAAAGAATATGAGCATGCGCGGCTCCGGATGAAGATTATCTTCCTTAAGCCAGAACCACAGCCAGAGGAGTGCTGGCAATATGCCTGAGAGAAGTGCGAAGGCAAAGGTCGTAGACATGCAGCTATTATACGGCAAAAGAGGGGCGGGGCGGTAGGGAAAAGTGGTGGTGTGAACTCTCCGCTACTTCGGCCAGCTTTCCACCATTAATAGATTAGTCCCGCTATTCTTTTTTACAGAACAAAACGGTGTCATACTCCACAGCTCTTCCGTCACAAACGGCATGAATGGATGGAGTGTGATGAGGAGATGGCGCAAAACGTAGAGTAAAAATTGCTTTCGCGAAGCTTTTTCTTCATCTGTTCCTTCAGCAAGTATTTTTTTACTATCCTCCAGGATAACGTCCGCAAAGGTGTGCCATGCATAGTGGTAGAGCTTTTCGCCCACGAGGTAGAATTTAAATTCCTCCATTTCTTTCGTGATTTCTGCAGTGAGGTTATTCAGTTCAGCTATGAGTGCGGCGTCCTTTTCGCTGTAAAGGCTAAATTCGGGCATGTAGTCTGTTCCTTCAGTATTTGTGAGGATGAAACGCGTGATATTCCAGATCTTGTTGGCAAAGTTTTTATAGCCTTTGATTTTATCCTCTGATACTTTGCTGTCATTTCCCGGACCGGTGCCGATGATAAGCGAAAGGCGTGTAGCGTCCGCGCCATATTTTGAAATCATATCCAGCGGGTCAATGATGTTGCCAAGGGATTTGCTCATTTTTCGCCCTTGTCCGTCCCGCACAAGGCCGTGAAGGTATACAGTTTTAAATGGAATGTCACCTAGTAGATAGGTGCTCATAAGGATCATGCGTGCTACCCAGAAGAATAAGATGTCATAGCCAGTTTCAAGTACAGACGTGGGGTGGTATGTATTTAAGTCCTCTGTTTTTTGTGGCCAGCCAAGCGTAGAGAATGTCCAAAGTCCAGATGAGAACCATGTGTCCAGTGTGTCTGGGTCCTGTGTCCAGCCTTCATCTTTCCAGTTTGCAGAGGGTGCTTCTGTGTCGCAGTGTATTTCTTCACCTTTGTACCACACAGGAATCTGGTGCCCGTACCAAATCTGGCGGCTAATGCACCAGTCGTGGAGATTCTCTATCCAATGGAAGTACACCTTCTCAAAACGTTCAGGCAGAATTTGTGTCTGGCCATTTTTTACAGCGGCAAGCATGAGCTCTTTCAGAGTCACTTGTGAGCCGGATTCTATACCAGAAATGGCTGAATGGCCGAGCGTAAATTTTTTATTTACTGCCACGAACCATTGTAACTTCGGTAAGGGTTCTATGATCCCGCCTGTTCGTTCTGCAGTAGAGATGTTTTGAGTTATATCCTCCTCTTTTTCTAAAAGATTATTCTGCTTCAGCCATTCCACTATGATTTCCCGTGCTTCTACAGTTTTCTTACCGTTTAGGTCGGGTGCATCCACCATCATCTTTGCATGTTCATCTATAACCTGGATGAGTGGGAGGTCATGCCGGTCTGCTATTTCATAGTCCACCATACTGTGTGCAGGTGTAAGGCCTACCGCGCCTGTTCCAAATGTGGGATCAACGCTTTCATCGCCCACAATTCGTATATGAAGTTTCGTGCCTGCAAAGTCCAGGTCATATTCCTTTCCTATAAACTGTTTGTACCGTGTGTCATCAGGGTGTACAGCTATTCCAGTGTCACCTACTTTTGTTTCAGGACGTGTTGTGGCAATGGAGATAGGGAAATCATGTGAGTATTTAAATGTGTAGAGTTTTCCTTTTTTTTCTTCATATACTATTTCATCGTCGGAAATAGTGGTCTGGCCTTTCGGGTCCCAGTTTATAACACGGTTTTTACGGTAGATGAGGCCGTCGTCATACATTTTCTTGAACGTGGTGCGTACAGCAAGGTTACGTTGATCGTCCAGAGTGTACGCTTCGCGGCTCCAGTCTACAGATGACCCCATCTTTCGTACTTGCGTAACTATCGTATCATGGCTGTTTTGTGCAAATGTTTCTACGCGCTTTAAAAATGCTTCTCGGCCAAGGTCATGCTTGCGAATCTTCTCTTTAGTAAGTTCTTTTTCCACTTTAGACTGAGTAGCTATTGCGGCATGATCTGTTCCTGGGATCCAAAGGGTTTTCTTGCCCTGCATACGGTTGTAGCGCACCATAATATCCTCAATAGCAAGCATAGACGCATGTCCTATGTGAAGTGTTCCCGTCACATTTGGCGGGGGAAGCACAATAGAAAAAGGTTCAGCGTTTGCATCGGTTACCCCTTTTCCCACACACACATCCGGGTTAAAAAAACCGCTTTTTTCCCATTCGGCATAGATCCTGTCTTCCGTATCCTGCGGATTGTAGGGCTTTAAAAGCTTCTCATTTAGTGGTGTTTTTTGTTCAGTATTTTCGCTCATGTAATGACAATAGTAGCAGATACGGCGATATCTATCAAAGAAAAAAGAGTGCTGGGGATAACCAAAACGGCCATAGACATTTTTATTTTTATGTATCGTGTTGTTTTTCTCATTTTAGCCTTGTGCTGTAAGGATAATTCATCTGTCTTTAATATTGTCCTTTATATATTGTTGCGCTTTCGGCACCTTTTACCTTAGCATGTCCTTAAGGACAATGAGGTGTCTTTAAGGACATGTGCTACGTATAGAAGAGCCGCATTTTTCGGGATAAAAATTATTGACTACAGCGTGAGAAAGGAATATTAATAGTGTATATAAAAATAATTCAGTATTCATTTATGAAACATACTTTATACCTGTCGCTGTTACTCATGTGTGCTTTTTTCAGTCTTTCAGATGTGGCAAAAGCGCAAAATAATCTGGACACATCAGAACCATCATGTCCACTTATTGATTCATACATCCGGATCGGCTATCCAAACAATACTGCAGATGTATACAAGCTTCAGGCATACCTTACTATAGTAGAAGGCATTGATACTCCTTTTAATGGAGTATTTGATGCAGCAACTCAGAATGCGGTAAAAGTCTACCAGGCGCGTCACCAGGACCAGATACTTACACCATGGGGACTTACTACACCTACAGGTAACGTATATATCACTACAAAGAATTTCTTGAATGAAGAATCGTGTGGACAGGAAATTCCATATACAGCAGAGGAAACAAGAATACTTAATAGCCCACGAACATCTACAAGTGTAGTAGGACAGGGAACCACTCCACGGCCTACAGTAGCGGTGGGAGGTCAGGATGATAATGTAAACGTAGTAGTAACCACTCCCACACCCACACAGACCATCACATTACCGAACGTAACAGTAGTTTCTCCTACAGCCACAAACACTCCAGCGGACACAGAAGATGATAACGAAGACCTAACAGCAAACGTAACAGATGATGACGAAGCTACCACAACAGGAACATCTACCGCAGGTTGGCTACAGTCTGCCCGAGGTTCCACGATAATCATCATCATAATCCTAGCCGCCATCCTCTACTTCATCATCAGCATGCTTTCACGGCCAAAGACAGTAGTGAATAATCGTTCAGCAGATAACCGAGGAAACCAGAATAATCCAAATCAAAACCGAGGGCAGAATAACAGCAATAATCAGAATCGGGGACAGGGAAATGACAGGAGATAAGTAGATAAAGAAGCAAAGAGAAAAATCCACTAAATCCAATACTCAAAAAACGGCCTCAGCAGGGCCGTTTTTTGATACCATAAAGACCGTATTTTGACCAGATTTTGCTTGACAAAACCATTAGATATGATATATTAGAAGATAGGAATAAAGATGAGGTAAAACTCATCGGATTTCAAACATTTCAGGCTGAAAATTCAAAAAAGGACTGATTGATGAAAAAGTACATTGTAATACTGGCGGCACTTCTTATCGTGACGCCTAGCTTCGGACAAATCTCCATGAGGATTGTCGCTTCGGCGGCCCCAAATTCGGACGCACCCACTGAGGCGTGGCCGAACTACCGCGATGCCGGTTTGCGGCACATGGCAGAGGGGGGATTTATTGGTGACAGGGGAAGTAACCCTGCAGCCTTCACTCTCCTATCCAACGATGTCATTCACTTGGATGATATGACAGTTTCCACCACTTCTGGTGTGAAACTGTGGCGGGGAAATTTCTCGCCGGGAGAAGCGTTCGCGGGTGAAATGGGTGGGCGGCTTCACTTCTTCTTGGAAGTAGAGTCCACAAACTCGTTTCTGCCTGGGTACATTACCTGGCAGATCAGTAGTAGTGATCCTGCGAATATCTTCATTCACTCTGGGAGTTATTCTGGACTTGAGTACTCCCTCTCCCGTAGAGGGGTGTCGTATGGCGCGGATGGACGTCCTAACACATTTGATGACGTCCCAGCTCTGACTGGGAGTCTCAACAGTGTTGGTGCGAACATCTATCGTACATCAGGAAGGGGGGTGGGTTTCGTTGCTAATTCGGCGGCGGAATTTGAAGAGATACGGACATATGTCCGCACTCACCGTCCAACAGTGACGATCACCTACAGGGTTCACAATGCGAACGGAACCCTACTTGCTTCGGCGAGTAAGACTGTGAGGATTGTAGCCGACGCTGGCGAAATCCCAACCGCAGCGAACCTGTCTATCCGAAAAAACGGTCGACAAGTCATGGTTACGGTAGGGGGGAATTCTCAGACTCAGTATCAGCTGCAAACATCAGGAAACTTGAGGAATTGGAGTACCTTGGGGACATTCTCTGGAGGGTCAGTAGTCACAAATTCAATTCTTACGCATCAGATGCTCTTCTACCGCGCTTTGGCGACGGTTCAGTAGCATTCAAATACGGTAATGCCATATCACATCAGCTTCGTGTCACACACGGGGCTGATTTTTTAATTAGAACATACTACTTGACAAATATTAAATAAAGTAATAGTATATAAGAGTTAACAAAGATGAGGTAAAGACAGTAATAACAACAATTATGAAAACAAATATATCAGTAAAATATGTAATGCTGTATGTGGTAGCAGTAATAGTGCTGCTAGCTCTAGGTACAGGTTTTGCGTATGCACAGGAAGACCGTGCCGCATCTGCTCCTTCAGTAAATCACTCGTCAGAATCTAATTCTGACCGAACAAGCACTTCTTCTGGCGACAACGATGACCGTCCAGCGAATACTCCTAATACGAGTCATTCATCTGAAGATTCATCTGACCGAACATCTAATACACCTGATATGAGTCATTCATCTGAAGGTTCATCAGATCGTCCCGCAGGTTCAAACGGTGGATCAAACGGAGGTTCTAATGGCGGTTCAAATGGAGGCTCAAGCGGTTCACGTTCACGAGGTTCTAGTAGCTCTATAGTACGCCCAGTTATCTCAAATGTAATTATTGAGTCACTTGGCGGAAATGTGGTGCGAGTAAGCTGGACTACAGCTACTCCTGCAGAGAGTCAGCTAGTATACGGACGAGTTTCAAAGGAAGCTGTTTCAAACGCAGTAAACTTTGGATACCAGTTTGGTACTGCTATTAACAATGTGTACTCAAAGAACCATGCGTTCTCAATTACGCTTACTCCCGGTGTTACTACATACATCCGGCCAGTAGCAGTGAGTTCACGATCTGTGTACTTCGGTGAGGAGATTGCTCTTACAAAACATGTAACAGCAGGTTCAAATACCGCAGTTAACGCTCCTGTTACTTCAGTTAGCTCAAAACCAGTTATCGGTAACGTGCCTACTACAGGTACAGATTCAAATGTTGAACTGGACATTGTAAACACCGACACAAATAATGACGGTGAGATTGAGACAGGTGAAGGTGAAGCAAATGTGCTCTCAGCTGACTTAACACTTTCCGAAAAGATTGGTAATTTCTTCAAAAGTATCTGGAATTTCCTTATCGGAAAGTAATATTCTTCTGAGGAAATCACTCTAAGACAAAACCCCCGCACGCGAAGCGTGCGGGGGTTTTGTTTTCCCTTAACCACTAACTTCCTTTCGTCACAAACTCGCTAAGCGCCAGATTCCCATCTGCTTTAAATGTCATATCCTCCGGTTTTTCATTGATATATGAAAGTGCACCGGCCACGGCTATCATTAACGCGTTGTCGGTAGAAAGCTGTGCGCTGGGCAATAAAAGAGGGATGCTGTATTCGCCTGCCAGCTGGGTGAACTGTTGCCGAATGTGCTTATTTGCCACCACGCCGCCACCAATAATAAGTGAGCGTGCCCCAGTTTCCTCTATGGCCTTGCGGGTTTTAAATACCAGCACTTCTGTCACAGCGTCTTCAAATTCCCGAGCGATTTGTTGTTTAATGTCGTCAGTCAGCTGTGTTGCTACATTTTCTTTGCCACCACTTCCATCTCCTTTCATAATCTCCCGCGTCATATATAAAACCGCAGTTTTAATACCCGAAAATGAAAAGTCAAAATCCTTTGATGCGATCATGGGCCGGGGCAGTATATATTTTTTCCGCGCTTCAGGATATTGTTCACGTTCTATTTCCGCCAAACGTGATATTTGTGGCCCGCCAGGATAAGGCAATCCTAAAAGCCGCGCCACTTTATCAAACGCCTCACCTACAGCATCATCACGGGTTCGCCCTATGATAGTGTAGTGCCGATGATCAGTAACACTCACCAGTTCTGTGTGCCCACCGCTCACCAGAAGCGCAAGCGCCGGAAATTCAAGTGTCCGTAACGCGCGGTATTCATCAGTGGACTCATTATTAAGCAGTGAAGCTATAATATGTCCCTCCATGTGGTTCACAGGTATCACACGCACCCCCCAAAGTATATGTAAGGCTTTTGCAAAGTTAATGCCCACCCACAGTGCAGGTTCCAGTCCTGGTCCTTGGGTAACAGCTACCGCATCAATTTTTTGCTTCACGCCATCTATAGAGCCATGCGGCATGTGCCAAAGTTCCGGTATTTGAAGAAGTATTTCCAGAAGCTCTTTTTCCTTTGCGGATAAAAGTAATTCTATGGAGGCCTTTTTTTCCGGGTCCAACTCTGCGGTTTTTGTTTCTTTAATGTCAGGTAAAAAACCAGCCTCTTTAAGAACTTTTGCCGTGAGTGGCGCCAAATTTCGCGCGTGTTCGCGTTTCGCCATGATAGGGAAAACACCGCCATACTGTTCATGAAGCTTTATCTGCGAAAGGACGGAATTGTTAAGCACTTTAAATAACAACTCCTTTTTTTCGGCTCTATTTTCTGTAACGTGAAGTAAACTCACGGCTGTTTCGTCACAGCTTGTTTCTATGCCTAAAATAATCATGGTGGGCGGTATAGGACTCGAACCTATGACCCCAAGAACGTCAATCCTGTGCTCTACCAACTGAGCTAACCGCCCCTTTTTTAATAATATAGAATACTAGCACATTTTATGGCATACTACATAGTAAGCGAAAATTAATAGAAACGAGAAATTATATTATATGAATAAAAATATTGTGTCAGTTATTGCGGTAATTATTGTTATTGCCGGAGGGTGGTATTTACTTTCAAATAAAACGGAACAGCCCCAAGCAAATGAGGTACGAGGAAATGACGCTACCGTGGCTATAGTGAATGGAACAGAAATCACACAGGCTGAATTAACCAGAACAGAAGAGCAGCTGGCGCAGTCACAGGGCACTACCACAGCTTCACTTTCTGCTGAAGCAAAGGCAGAGCTTGAGGACAGGGCATTGGAGGCATTGATTACACAGACACTTGTGCGGCAAGCGGTGGAAAGTTCTGGACTTACAGCGGCAGCAGCGGACATAGAAGGGCAGATAGCAGAGATCAAAAAGCAGTTTAAAACCGAGGCAGAATATTCAGCAGCACTTTTGCAGGAGAACCTTACCGAAGAGCAGTTACGGGAGCAAGTGGGGGAGCGAATGGTTACCGATGCATACCTGTCTGCAAACTTGGATCTAGATGACATTACGGTAACAGATGCAGAGATTGAGGCGTATTACCAGGAGTCTATAAAAGGCAGCCCAGTGTTTCCTCAGCTAGAAGAGGTTAAAGAGCAGATTCGCGGCATGGTGCTTCAGCAGAAACAGCAGGCGAAGTTCATGGAACATGTAGAGAAGCTGAAGGCGGAGGCAGAGGTGGAGGTTTTGATTTAGGGAAGGGAAAAAGGAAGGGATTTGGTCACGGTCTTCGCTCACTGCGGAAAGGGGGAGATTCGAACTCCCGAGGAGCTTTCACCCCTGTCGCTTTTCGAAAGCGGTGCTTTCAACCACTCAGCCACCTTTCCGTGCAATGTTATTATAAACAGAAAATGAAAAAGAGCCACCTTCATATAGGTGGCTCTTGTGTTGTAGCTGAAAGATCACATTATTCAGAAAACAGGACAGTGGGGCAAGTTTGCCGCGTACGAAACAGCGATTCAGATGCAAGGTACTGAGTGATGGTTGCGGCGGCTACCGCCTGGAGCCAGACAATATATTCTTCATCCACTTGTCCCGCTTTAAGCAGTTCCAGTGTCGGTTCAAAATCCCGCTCGTTCACCAGAACAATGCGTCCGCCCTTGCAGGCCGAGCGAACAAGTGTCGGCCCGCCAATGTCCACCTTTTCGTTGATACGTGCCCTCGTGGCGTTCATCTTGGCCATCTCCTCGGCGAGCGGGTAAAAGGTGACCGCCACTGCGTCAATCCTGGGCCAGCCAAGCCTCCCCAGCTCTTCCATATGCCTCTCCTCAGCCAAAAGCCCGCCGTGGAGCTGTGGACAGAGTGTGGCCACGCGATGGTCCAGCACAGGTTTCAGTCCGGTGATTTCGGCCGTGTCGGTAGTGGCGATACCGCACTTTCCCTCCAGAAATGCCTTTGTTCCTCCTGAGCTTATAATATCCCAGTCCAGTTCATACATTCCACAGGCGAATCTGGCAAGTTCCTCATTTTTCTCGTAACAGCTTAATAGTATTCGTTTTTCCGTTTCCATACTTACTCCTTCTGTGCCCTAGGATACGCGACTATATAAAATACGCAAGCCCGCCCAGGTTTTTGCATTTTTTACAAAAAATGATAGTATGGCAATGTCAGTTATCAGGCCCTATCGTCTAACGGTTAGGACACCGCCTTTTCAAGGCGGTAATCAGAGTTCGATTCTCTGTAGGGTCACAAACAGAGAGTACCTTTTTCAAAGGTTTTATGGATTTGATATTTCAACGAATAAAAGACCAGCGGTTAAGAAAAATAGTTGGGTGTATAAAAAAGGAATGGCGCAGCGATGTCGTTACTGAGAAATTCAATCCTATAACGGAAGAGTATAGCGAATACGATCGAGACTTCCTATGGCTTCTTTGTTATCAAAGTGAGGAGTCCATACGTATCTTGGATTATATTGAAGCAAACTACAAACAGTTCCATCAATACCTTGACTCAGGTTTTCTTAAAAAAATGTCCCAAAAAGGTAGGTTTACGTCTCATATGTGGGAGATGGTTTTGTTTGACATGCTGTCTAGTTCGGGAGTATTGATTCCAAAATCAGCAGCTGGAGCAGATATAATTCTAAAAACGCCTGAGGGTCAAGAAGTTCAGATTGAGGCAATTGCTCCAGATGACTTTAATGATCCTCAACTGCGTGCCACTAGACCAAATTATTCTGAGGGCAACATATTTACTGGTGGAGGATTAATAGAAGACTTGGAAAGGCCAATTCTACTTAGATTTATTAAAGGTTTTGATATGAAGGCAAATAAAACTTACCCGAAAGATAAGCCCCTGATCCTTGCGATAAACACTCACAAAACTGTAGGGCTTATCTCACACGATCCGTACATAATACGACGAGTTTTATTTGGCTTGGGATATGTTACCATCAAGCGCCATTCTGACGATTCGAACAGCACAGGACTTCAACTGAACGATCAGTTAAATAAGCCTGGTGAAAAAAGTTTTACTGTTGGTCGTTTTAGAGATCCAAAGTATAAACATATTAGTGGGGTTATATACACCTCACAAAACCCAATTGGACTTATACCCAATGGCTTTGGGTGGAGTAACTACGGGGTTACTTATATCCCTAATCCTCTAGCGTCCAATAAGATAGACCTACCATTAGATTTTTTCAAAAAAATTATTTGCAATGAAGAAGCGTATCAAGAGATAGACGAAATTAATTCGTTCAAAAGCGTAATAAAATAATATTTTTATGGAGGAAAAATTAATTGAATTTAACAATAAGCTTCGCAATATGAGTGGAACGTTGTTGGATAATATGCCAGAGCCAAAAGATAAGAAAGAAGCGCTGTTGATGTTTGCGCTAGCCAAAACAGACAAGACGCATAATGCAATATTAACTCTCTGTAGAGATGGGATGGGCGAAGACGCAGCAATTTTATGTCGATCAATCTTTGAAATGCTGATTAATGTCGAATATATTTTAGCTGATACCACAACATCCAGGGTTGATAGGTATTTTGATTATGATTGGGTTTTAAGAAAGGAAATGTACGAAGCATCACTACATACCTCTTTGGCAAAATCAGCCATAAACGAACGTCAGATTAACCCCCCCCCCCACTTTTTAGATGAGGATCTAAAAGTGGTAATTGAGAATGCAGATAGAGCGCAATCCCAACACAAATACGAGCCGCGTGGATGGTCCAATAAAAACCTATGGGAAATGGCCACGTCAGTTGGTAGGAAAGATATTTACAATACTGTATACAAACTTCAATGTGGACTTGCTCACTCCTCACCAAGAACAATGAATGACTATTTCAAGTTCAAGGATGGAAGTGTTATTCTCGATGCGGGACCGAGTAAAAATTATGTTAATGAAGTTTTGAGTGCCTCATTTAACTTCTACTTCCTCCTGATTGATTGTTTCAATGACTACTTTAAGAAGGGAAAAGACGAAGAGTTGCGTACTCTTGAAGAGGAGTTTGTTCAGGTTGTTAAGTGATTACGAGTTGGGAGCTGTCTATAGAACCGTGTATTAGCTCTAGACACCTATTGACTTTCGTGTTCAAATATGCTAGTATTTATACTCGAAGGTTCATAGAGTTAGTTAGTTCTTTTACACAACGGCTTTGGTGTGCCGATGAACACCGTCAGATATATGAAAAAGTTAAGCGACCATATAAAGGTTCGTATTGAAGAGATGGGACTCAACACAATTAACGCCCTCGGGTCATTGATTGGAGTTAGCCCGTCAACACTTCGAACCATGCTCGACAGGAACGCGTTTCCCAAAGATACGCTTCAACATCTTATCGACCACAAGGTTCTTTCGGGAACTTTGGAGGAACTTCAGCCCACATACGAATTTCGTATTGCTAAGCCTTACAAGCATAGCGCGAAATTTAGTATTACTGGTGAACAAATGCCACGCCTCAGCGATTACATCAAAGAGATGCTCGCAGAACGGCGGCTAACCTACACCGAGCTTGCAAACCAACTGCAGGTTCCTGGGGGTAGTATTAAAGGCTGGATCAACGACAATAGTTATCCGTCGGAACTCATTCAGAGTATGGTGAAGAGGGGGTTTCTCCCTAATTTGCCGATTACTGAACTGGAGCATCGATACGACTTTCGTACTACACGCCCTCGATGTATGACTCAACGGTTTGAAGCTCCGAATATTCAGGGTGTTATTCTGCGAGCTGAAGAACAAGGCGTTAGCCCTGTTGATGATGATTTGTTCGCAGGAATGGTTCGGACTCTTTTCTTTGAGCTCCGCGAGAACGATACCTTCTGGCTTATCACCAACAACGAAATTCCAATCGAATGGAGTCTTGTGGGGTGGCAAGCTGTTGCTGACGAGTTGTGTGCATCAATCAAGAAGGGTGCAAATCTCTTCTATCTTTCACCCGACACTACAGGTCATCATAAGGAACTTTTTAACGGATTTATTAGTCGGATTATTGCCCGAGGATTTGACGCCGAACTCGTTCGTCGTAAAGTCCTCCTCGGACAAATTGGTCTCGACCATACACCGTCGATTGCTTCCAAAGTGGCGATTTTTCGGGAAGCCGAACAGCGCCGCGTGACGACTCTCGTCAACACTCGAGTTCCTGGCGAACGGTGGATTAACTACCGTCCGTCAGTCGAGTTTGCGAATCACATGCTTGGTGTCGCCTTCAAAGCAGCCAACATTCAATAAAATTACGGTTATGGACATTCCCCTTAAATGTCCACTTTGTTGGGTTCATAACAAATTTGTTGTGAACCCATAGAGTTCTTTTAAATAATTTCGTCACAGCAGAATGTAGCTCACTTGAGTGGGCTTTCTCCTGCTATGACGAAACCTTTGGCTAAGTCCTCTAGCATCTTAGAAACCCCTCAGCTTTCGGGCAGCAAGAAATTTGTTGGCTTTCAGTCAACGAAAGGAGATTATGAAATATCCAGACCTAAATTGGGGTCAAATGGAAGCAGTCGTGAACAAACTTGGAGGAATGAAGGGGCTTGAGCGCTTCCTTCAGGACGAAATCAACATTCAAGCGCTTAAGTTTCTTGGAAAAGTTACTATCCCCCAAGTACAGAAAAGCTCGTAGTGAAAGATCATGTATGGTTCACCTGTAACGAGTGGATTCATGGGGTTATCGAGGAACCGATGCCAGAAATGCACTTGCGGTATTCTCTAATTTGCAGAAGTCTTACCGAAGAGAGTCTCATTCAAGAGACTGGAGGACTCGAGAAGGCAGTTGTGTCACTCACTGCCATGTTCCATCTCGGAAATTTGCAAAAAAAGGAGAGAAAGGTGTACTAACATTGGAGCACCACAACCTCTTCCTTGTACCTATTCCAGAAAAGAATTGGCGATCTTTGGCCGTAACCATGAAGTGGAATGCAGAGAATCGCTACTGGTTCTTCCATTCGATGCATTCTTACGGAAGAATTGACAAACCGTATTGGCACTACGGCACAAGGTTCTTTCATCTTTAGTCCAAAGTTAAATATGTTACTACCGCGGTCTGAAATATGGTCGCGGTTTTCTTTTGTACGAATATGAATTTATTGTATAAGCATCTCACTCAGATTTTGTACCCCAAGAGTGATATAATTCCTAATACTGGTTAGTTCTGAAAGCCACGCAATAGGGTCACAGGTTTTGAGCGCAGCGAAAAAAGCTGTGACCCTAAGCAATATCCCTTCGGATATTGCGGCAGAGAATCGAAAAGGTAGAGTATATCGCACGGAGCCGGTACTCCGGCGAGTACGATACGAAACCTGTACAGAGTCTGTAAGACTCGATTCTCTGTAGGGTCACAAAAACCTTCATTAATCCCCAGAAATGCGCCTAATGTTTCCGTGCTAAACTTATATCCATGGAATTGCTTTTTATATTTTTGTTTGTTGTAGCTGCGTACATTCTGTATTTGCTCACAGAGCGTGGTGTACAAAAGCAGAGTTCTAGTACTGAACCTTCAGGTGAGTTGCAACCTCACTACACAAAGAAACGTACTGTTATGGACAAGCGGGAGATAGCCCTATACTTTGAGCTGAAGAAAGAATTTTCTGCAGAATATTTTATTTTTCCAAAAATGCGCATCGCTGACATGTTAGATGTACCTAGCGGTACTTCGTACTATAAGTTTCGAAACAAAGTTCTTCCGAAACACGTGGATTTTCTTATTTGCTCGAAGGATTTTGAACCGCTTGTAGCGATAGAATTAAACGGCAGTTCACATCACAATCTTATACAGATTGAAAAAGATCTTCAGAAAAATGAACTATTTAAAGATTCAGGTTTGCCGATGTTTACTGTGAATGTAGGAGAGGAATTTTCGCAATCGGTGGTGGATATAAGAGATTATTTGGTGGGGAATGAGGTCAGTGTTCGCTAGTGTGATAATCAGTTTTTTATAATTTTAGCAGCAATGAAAATCCCCACAAAAATACCCGAAAATGGTTTCTACTACCACTACAAACACGACCCTGCAAAAGGACTTAACGATTACGCCTATGAAGTTATAGGCGTAGGCGTACACACTGAAGATGATTGCCGGCCGGAGGATGCAAACATGGTGGTGTACAGACCGCTCTATGAAGCAAGCGTGTATACAGCAGGCAAGCTTTTTGACCTGCGTCCGCTGGAAATGTGGATGGGGGATGTGACTAAGGACGGCAAAACGTTTCCTCGGTTTAAAAAGATCACTGACCTTGCTGTCCTTGCGGAGCTTGCGCTCGTCCGTGGAAAAATGTACCCTTAGGCCAGAATTGTACATGATATGAAAATAGCGATTGGTTCAAAAAACCCAGCAAAAGTGGCAGCGGTACGGGGAGTTCTGCAATTATATGAAGGTCTAAGGAATGCGGAGCTTTGTCCCTGTGCCGTGGAGTCCGGTGTGTCCAGTCAGCCGCGTTCAATCAAAGAGACAGCAGAAGGTGCCATAAAAAGGGCGCGCACTGCCTTTGAGAGTGTTGAGGGATGTTATCTTTCTATTGGTTTGGAAAGCGGACTGATGGAATTTCCTGATACGGAAACTGGTCATCTTCAACATACGGTTTGCGCGATCTTTAACGGTTCAATCTACGGATATGGCACGTCTTCAGGTTTTGAGATTCCTGTTTCTGTGATGGAATTCATCAACAGTGGGTATGCACTCAATGATGCGGTTCACATGGCCGGCTTTACTGAAGATACGGAAATTAGGAAGGGAGACGGATTTATCGCTCTTCTAACTGGCGGCAAACTTACCCGCGCAGAGTACACAAAACAGGCTATCATTAATGCTCTTTCACGTTTTGATGAGCCTGATTTTTTTGCAGAAAAAGGTATATAACACAAAGCAGCGCGGCGTAACCGCACTGCTTTTTTATTTGCTATACTCAGGGTATGGAAACTGTGAAGAAATATGGTCCAGTGGTGGCGCTTGTGCTCTTTTTTGCAGCAGCGGTTTTCGTGGCGAATTATTTTGAGGATGATATTGCCAGGTTTGTAGAGGGAAGGGGTGCGCTGACGGGGCTCATATATTTTTTGATAATTACTGTGAGTACGGTGCTAGCGCCGCTTAGTGGTATTCCGCTTATGCCGATAGTTTCTACTGCCATTGGTCCTTTTGTTACCGCGTGTATTTCTGTGGTGGGGTGGAGTTTGGGGTCGTATTTTATTTTTATTCTGTCGCGGCGGTATGGTATGGATGTGGTGCGGCATTTTGTTTCAAAAAAGAGCGTGGAGAAGATGAAGGATTCACTTCCGGGTGATGATGACTTCTGGCAATTACTTTTGATACGGATGCTTATACCGGTGGATATTTTGAGCTATGCGCTTTCTTTGTTTACTGGAGTTAAATTACGCACCTACATGATTACTACTACGCTGGGCGTTATTCCGTTCGCTTTTGTCTTGGCGTACGTGGGGACACTGCCGTGGGAAGTGCAGGTGGGAGCGGTTCTAGTGGGGGTTTTGGTGCTTGTGGGAATTTATAAGTACAAGAAAACGCGTGGGTTGCGGTGAAATATGCGCATGGTAGAATGCCATTCAGAATGAGTGCAAAAGGTGTTATTTTTGATCTTGATGGCACACTGTATAACAGTATGCTGGCGTCTCACGAAGCTGTCTGTGAGGTATTTACGAAATTTAAGGTGCCGTGCCCAGAGCTTAACGATTTTCTGCAGAATTGTGTCCCACCTTTCTTTCCTTATTATCGTTCTCGCGGACTGGTGAAACCTACCAAAGAAGAGATTCAGGTGGCCTATGTTCAGGCAGAGAGCGAACGTTCCCCAACTTTTTTTGAGGACGTGGTGCCAGTTCTGCGTACGTTAAAAGAAGAGGGGTGTGCTTTGGGGCTTGTGAGTGCTCGGCCGCTCGACAGGTTTCCTGTAGATAATGGTTCTGTTCTGAGTTATTTTGACAGGATAGAAGGCGGACATACTCATAAAGCTGCTGCAATCTTAAAGTTTTGTAGAAAGTTCGGTCTCAGAAAAGATTGCGTGTGGTTTGTGGGTGATGGCACGAAAGACATGAAGGATGGTCTGGAAGCTGGCGTTATTTCGGTAGGGATTACGCGGGGTTCAGATCTTAAAGAGTGTCTTGTACAAAGCGGCGCACGTCACTGCATTGAACATTTGGATGAACTTCTCACGATTGTTCTTGCGGAAAAAGAATTAATGGTTAGTTAGTGCACAAGCTGGGGTTTCCCGGCTTTTTATTTTATTGTCCTGGTGTTTTGTAGTACACACCATTTTTAAGCCTTTGTCTTATTGACTAGTGAACTGTGGTTCACCTATAATATAGACATGAATATATTCACTCCAAAACAAGGTGCGTTTAAAAAAGCTTTTTTGCATCTGGACGGGGATTCGTTTTTTGCGGCATGTGAAGTGGCGCTGAATCCGAAACTGAAAGGCCGTCCTGTGGTGACAGGGTTGGAACGTGGGATAGCTTCTGCTATGACGTATGAGGCAAAGGCTCGTGGTATTACGCGCGGCATGCGGCTTTTTGAGATGCGGAAAATATGTCCGGAAGTGGTGATTATACCCTCGGACTATGAAACGTATTCTATTTTTTCGCAAAGGATGTATAACATTGTCCGCAGATATGCGCCAGATGTGGAGGAATACAGTATTGATGAATGCTTTGCGGACATCACTTCTGTCGTGGAGCGGATATATAGAAAAGGCGGAGGTATAAAAGAAATTACCGCGCTGGGACGTTCTATAAAGGATGATTTGAAAAAGGAGCTCGGTCTTACGTTTTCATTGGGTATTGCCCCCACAAAAGTGCTGGCAAAAATAGGTTCAAAGCATAACAAGCCAGACGGGCTCACCGTTATAGAGCCAGATAAAATAGATGAGTATTTGGTAAAGGTGCCTATTGATAGTATCTGGGGTATTGGTCCTTCTACATCTGTGTATCTTTCTAAAAAAGGAATTCGCACGGCATACGATTTTACACAGAAAAGTAAGGAGTGGGTGGAGGAATGTGTAAACAAACCTCATGTAGAAATATGGCATGAGCTTTGCGGAAGACAGGTGTATGAAATAAATGATATGGACACCGAAGCATACAAGTCTATAAGCAGAACGCGCACGTTTACGCCCGCTACTCGGGATAGGTCTTTCATTTTTGCTGAACTTTCTAAAAATATTGAACATGCTTGTGCGCGGTTACGCAGATATGGACTTATGGCTTCGCGCGCGTCCTACTATATTAAAACGCAGGATTTCCGGTATTACGGGACGGAAGTTATGTTTGGCAGACATGTGAATACTCCAGAATGCATCGTAGAAGAAGTGCAAAAAACATTTAACGTTTTGTTTACTGCTGGCACTTTATACCGGGCAAGCGGCGTAACCCTTATGGGCTTAGAAGAACGTGGTGAAGTTCAAAAGGATCTTTTTGGGTCCAGTGAAAAAGGGAACCGTATGGCGGATGTATACAAGGCGGTGGATAGGATTGCGCACATGTATGGAAAGCGGTCTGTTTTTCTAGCATCAAGCCTGCTGGCCATGGCGCGGGAGGATGACGACGATCTTTCTCAAAACAAAAGCAGTATTCTGTATAAAAACAACAGAAGGCTGGCCATTCCATTTATGGGAGAGGTGCGATAGTTAAAAATATGAAATAATGATGTCATGGAAACCAATCAAACAAATAATAGAGGACTCAAAGTGGCGGCATTTGGCGGCGGATGCTTCTGGTGCACGGAGGCTGTCTTCAAAATGCTCAGGGGTGTTACTTCTGTGCGCCCCGGATACGCGGGCGGATACACGCAAAATCCCACCTACGAAGAAGTTTTAAACGGCGCCACAGGGCACGCGGAAGTAGTGCGTATTGAATATGATCCAGCGATTATAGCGTTTGAAAAGCTCCTTACTGTATTCTTTGCGTCCCATGATCCGAGCCAGCTGAATAGGCAGGGTAATGATGTTGGTACGCAGTACCGTTCCGTGGTGTTTTATACGTCTCCAGAACAAATAGGGGCGGCAGATAAGATGATTAAGGAAATAAATGAGTCTAGTACAGCCGGTGACCCTGTGGTGACTGAAGTGGTGCCTTTGGAAGCATTTTATGAAGCGGAAGATTATCATAAGGATTATTATGAGCGGAATAAAAATGCTGGGTACTGCCAGCTCGTTATTAATCCAAAAATAGAGAAAGTTCAGAAAAAATTCGCTGAATTATTAAAAGAGATAACTGCATAACACTATGAACGATGAAGAATTAAAAAAGAAACTTACGCCAGAGCAGTATGCGGTCTTGCGGGAAAAAGGCACCGAAGTTCCAGGCTCCGGAAAGTATTTGCATGAAAAACGTGAAGGGACGTATAAGTGTGCCGCTTGCGGTAATCCGCTTTTTGCTTCTGATGCAAAGTTTGATTCTGGCACAGGATGGCCAAGCTTTGAGGATGCACTGCCGGGAGCGGTGGAGTACGTTAAGGATGAGTCACACGGCATGGACCGCACAGAAGTGGTATGCGCACAATGTAAATCTCATTTAGGTCATGTGTTTCCTGATGGTCCCACGAAGACAGGTAAACGGTATTGTATGAATTCGGTGTGCTTGGATTTGGAGGAGAAGAAGTAGCGAGAGAAAAATGGGAAAAAAGAAAAAAGAACACCCCGCAGCCTTCGGCTGCGGGGTATTCTTTTTTGTTGTGCAATGCGAATTTTATTTTTATTTTAATATTTTTTTAACGTTTCTTCATATCTGTTTTTATATACTGTACATGTGGTTCTGCAGGATCACACGCTATGACGTCATTAACCAGCTCACACACAAAAGTAGAACAAGAAATTGCGCGTGGAACACAAGTGTCCATTATTGAACTTGTCCAGGGTCTCATTGAATACGCACATGAATGTGGTGTGTCGGATATTCATATTGATCCCATAGAAGGGGCCGTGCGCGTACGCTTCAGAATAGACGGGTTATTAAAAGATGTTTTTTCTCTTCCGAAACGGATTGCTCCGGAAGTAATATCCAGGATAAAGGTAATGGCTTCTTTGCGCAGTGATGAACACCAGGCGCCACAGGATGGAAGGTGCAGGGTGAGGTTCACGGACAATGAGTTTATTGACGTCCGGGTGTCTATTGTCCCTACCTACTATGGTGAAAATGCTGTGTTGCGTCTTTTGATCCAAAAGAAAGAACAGCTTTCGCTTATGGATATGGGGCTTTCGGAACACAATGCTCGGATTATTTCCAGAGCTATGAAACGGCCACATGGAATGATCCTCACTACGGGACCTACCGGGTCAGGGAAAACCACTACACTTTACCGGCTTGCAGAGCATATTAATAAGCCAGAAATTTCTATTGTCACCATTGAGGACCCTATTGAGTATTCGCTTTCAGGAATTGAGCAGGTGCAAGTTAATCCGCGTTCAGGACTCACTTTCGCAAATGGCCTGCGTGCGCTTCTGCGGCAAGATCCAGACGTGATAATGGTAGGTGAGATTCGTGATCCAGAAACCGCTGCAATAGCTGTAAATAGTGCCCTTACAGGTCACCTTGTCCTCACTACGCTTCATACAAATGATGCGGCAAGCACACTGCCCAGGTTATTTGATATGAAAATAGATCCATACCTAGTGGCTTCTACGGTCTCTGTGGTGATAGCTCAAAGATTGGTAAGGAAAATTTGCACGCAGTGTTCAGTATCAAAAACTATTTCTGCTACAGAAATGGATAGCTTTTCGTTGCCGATAAAAAAGTATCTGGCTTCTGTGCGCACAGTGCATTTTGGTAAGGGGTGCGCTGCGTGTAATCAAAGTGGATACAGCGGGAGGGTGGGTTTATACGAAGTTTTGGAGGCTAACGACAAAATAAAAAATCTTATTTTTAAAAAAGCATCCTCAGCAGAGATTAAAAAAACTGCCCTACAAAACGGTATGACCACACTTCTGTATGACGGTCTGCATAAAGTGGGACAGGGAATTACAACTCTTGAAGAGGTGTTACGAATATTTCATGATTAAGAATCTAAAAATTTCAAAACTGGCCGCGAAAATATACGCATCAGTACGCAGACGGTTTACCGTAAGCGAACAGGTCTTTTTCAGTCAGCGGCTCGCGTTCCTTATTAATGCGGGGATACCAATGGTTACAGCTCTTGGTATAATCCGCGACAGCACGAAAGATATATATAAAGCAAAGGTGATAGAGGCGCTCATAGATGACGTCTCAGGCGGACAGTATCTTTCAAAAAGTATGGCAAAGTGGAGCAGTTCATTTTCTGCTTTTTTGGTTCATATTATTTACATTGGAGAAACAAGCGGAACGTTAAGCAAAAATTTAGAATATGTAGCAGAGGAGCTTAATAAAAAATATGCGTTACAAGGAAAAATACGCGGCGCCCTGTTTTATCCTGTTTTTATTTGTATAGCTACAGCCGCCATAACAGGCACTCTGGTTCTCTATATTTTTCCGAAGATTATGCCAGTGTTTAAGAGTATGAAAATTACGTTGCCGTGGAGTACCAGGATAGTGATATTTATTAGCGGCACACTGCTTTCTCATCCCTGGCTCACTGCAGGTGTGTTGTTGGTGTTCTTTTTCGGCGCAGTCATGTTGGTCAAAAAAGTGCCAGTCATCTCACGAATGTGTAGCCGCCTCCTTTTTGCCTTTCCTGTTACTAGAAAAATAGTAGTGAGTTATAACCTGGCGCATCTGTGCAGGACGCTCGGACTTCTGTTACAGAGCGGTGTATCTGTAGGATCCGCTCTGCATATAAGTTCAGACACACTTAAAAATAGTGAATATAAAAAAGCCTGCATCATAATCATTGATCATGTACAAAAGGGCACCGCGCTCTCTACCGGTTTCGTTAATTATAAGCATTTGTTTCCGGCACTCATGGTGAGCATGGTGGCTGTAGGAGAAACTACAGGAAGACTGAGTGACACTTTCATGTATTTAGCGAAACTCTATGAACAAGACGTGGAATCCTTTACAAAAACGCTTTCCAGCTCCATTGAGCCTTTTCTGATGTTGCTTATGGGCTGTATTGTCGGGTTTGTAGCTCTTTCAATAATTACCCCTATTTACGAAGTGACTCAAAATCTTCGTTAATACTATGCATTATGAACCACACAGGCAAAGGTGCAGCTCGAAAAAAGGGATGAGTATTGTGGAAATACTTGTGGCACTGGCTGTTGTGGCGGTAACAATAGTTACTGCGTTACAGCTATACTTCATGCTTTCGCTTAGAACTTCTGAGTACCCTGTACTATCGCTACTTCAGAATGAGGCACTGGCGGTGTTTACTGTGGAGGCTGGTAAAAGTTTCGATGACGCAGAAAGTTATTCAGCCGTGAACAAATCAGTTTTAACGGAAGTGAATGTGACCCAAGTTACCAATTTTATAAAAGAGGTTGCCATAAAAGTTTCAAGTCTAACCCACGAGCGAAAAAAAGTGGAGCTAGGGTTTGAACTGTATGATTACGTGCGATCTCCTGGCGGGGAAAGCTGCGAAGCGTCTGTATTTGATCAATGGGAGAATGTCAGTGTATACGGCGGAGTGGATATTGGTGAGGGAAATAGAGCCACAGATATAAAAGTCTTAAATAGCTTCGTGTACCTTTCTGCAAATAGTGCTACTGGATCAAAGGAAGATCTGTATATCATTGACGCGCGGAATCCTCAGGCGCCCGTTATTCTTTCAAAATTAAATACAGGACCTGGTATTGAGGCGCTGGTTGTGGCTTCTGGCTATGTATTTGCGGCAAACACAAGTAGTAACTCCCAGCTTCAGGTAATAGACATTTCAGACAAAGAGCATCCGCACTTGGCCGCTGAACTTAAAGTTCCACATGCGGATGCTTCTACTACGCCTGGACTTTCACGCAGTATTTATTTTTCAGAAGACACAATTTATCTGGGCACTACAAAAAACACGGGTAGTGAGTTTCATATTATTGATGTGGAAAATCCATTAGCTCCAGATTATAAAAGCGGTTTTGAAACGGATACGCTGGTGCATGGTATTTTTGTCCATAAAAATCGGGCATACATAGCCACGCCCAATTTTGAACAAATGAGGATTATGGATGTTAGTGATGCTGTTAACCCTCTACAACTTTCAGGAATTTCACTTTCCGGATGGCAAACACAGGAAGGGAAAAGCATATATGGGTTTATGGACCACATATATTTAGGTAGAAGTGTGGGCGGTTTTAATAATAGTAATAACCACGAAATTATCCATTTTAACACTGCTGAAGCAGCGCCGTACGTGAGCCAGATGGATAGTATAGATATCGGCGCGAGCGTAAACGGGATGGTTGCACGGCAGCCTTTTATGTATTTGGCTACTTCTCATTCAGAAAAAGAACTGCAGGTGTGGGACGGTGAGTATGGTGAAATGGTTTTTTCCGCGGATATGCCGAGTGCGCTACTAGCGATTCAATGTGATGGTAACACCCTCTACGGCGCGCTGGATAGCAATGACGCGTTACGTATTTTTACATCAGATGAATAATAAAGGATTTACATTAATAGAAGTGTTGCTTTATATTACGCTCTTGTCATTTTTGACAAGCAGTCTTATTGCTACTGCTTTTTACATTATAGACGGGTCACGCAGGCTGGAGCATGAAGTACATACGGCGCAGGAAGCCCACTTTATTTTTAAAAAGATAGAACAGGTTTTACGGACAGATATAGATGCGAACTTTCGTTTGCATGACGGATATATTGAAGTGGAGGATGGAAACAGCTGGAAAAGACTGAGTGGTGGGATGTATGAGGTGAGTAGTTTTTTAATGAGTACAGATACGAGCGGAACACCTCCCGTGCACGGGATAATAGAAGTAACGCTTGGTGGAACTTTATTTTCTACATCACTAGTGCTTTTTAATAATTAACGGTATACACCACATGAATATGTATAGCTCGCATAAAAAAGGATATATGGCACTGGCATCATCAGTAATTATTTCACTGGCACTTCTGGCCGCGGTGTTAAGGCTAAATGAGTCACATTTCTATTTTGATCAGCTGCTTTTAAATAAAGAATTTAAAATGCAAAGTAGGGTGGGAGCATATTCATGCATTAACAGAGTGTTGCTCATTTTGGCACAGGATCCGTATTATGTGCCTGGTGCAGAAGGAGATTCAAAATACATGCTGGGTGGTGAATGTGTCATTACGTCTATTCTTGGGACAAATGTTAAAGAGGTTAATCTCCAATTTTATTTTAAAACAGTACGAACCGGCACGTCAGCGAAAGTAGATATGGACAAGGAGCCTTTACAAGTGTATGAAGTTGTTGAGTATCCATAATTTTATTAAAAATTTAATATTTTTTTAACGGAATTTCATATCCATTATGCAAGACTATGTATATTACTAATTAAGATTATGTATCATGAAGAAAAAATTCAAAAATCAGTGGAAGAAGATTAGAAAAAGCAAAGCGCGCGGCGGCTTTACGCTCATAGAAATTTTAGTGGTGATAGGGATTATTGCGGTTTTAGCTGCGGTAGTACTTATAGCCATTAACCCCGCCCGACAGTTCAAGCTTGCCCGTGATTCTCAGCGCACGAGTAACGTAGCCACAATACTTAATGCAGTGGGGCAAAATATAGCAGAGAACAAGGGTGTGTTTAAGTGTGCAGGTAGTTCTGTAAGTATCCCTGCGGAAGCCACGGTAATATCAAGCGATGGTTTTGATTTAGCGCCATGCCTACTGCCTGAGTATATTTCCAGCTTACCGTTTGATCCATCAAAAGAGGGCGCACATTTTACCGCTCAAGATAACTATGATACCGGCTATGTTATCTACCAGGATGTAAACGGCAGAATCACCGCAAGTTCCACGGGAGAAATTACAGAATCAATATCAGTAACAAGGTGAGGTGGGAGGACTATATAGCTCTGTCTATGTCTGGGTTCAGCTTGTCCTTGGCATTGAGGAACGAAAGGGTAGCAGCCGCGGCAATTATCACAATGCCTATGAAATATATACCCTCTGCTATGGCGTCCGTGTGGCGCAGTAGGTCAAAATGACCAAGTATGTAGTTCCAGTCGTGGATTGTTCCGTCACCACCAAGGAGCGGCAGAATCATCATCTGTGCGTCACTGGCATAGTGTGCAACGTTAAAGAAATTTTGACCAAGCCAAAACAGCGTGAGGTGCGCGGAAAAATAGTATCTGTTGTAGTAGAGATGGAGAAAACAAACAAACGGAATAAAAAGCTGAAAAAAAGTGCCGGCCATCACGTGGATGAGTGTGGGGAAGAAGAGGGCAAGTGTATGTCCCGCTTCGTGAAATATCAAATTAATGTAGTCCAAAAAGTGCCACTCTGTATACGTTCTTGCGCAATACAGGAAATAGGCCGCTGCAGATAGAGCGATCAATATTTTCGGGACACTCCATTTGTAACGGTTTTCCATAAGCTTATTGCGTGTGGATGTACATATAAATATCCTCAAGCGCTTTCACGGCATCTCCTGCTGCGATATTATTCTGGTGGTAGAGCCCGTCTGTACAGTCACCGGCAGCCCATATACCCAGCGTAGAAGTACGCTGGGTTCGTGGGTCTACAACAATATGATTATGTGCATCAAGCTTCGCAACATCCTTTACAAATGACGTGTTTGGTAAAAGTCCTATTTCCACAAAGATACCGGTAACGTTAAGCGTGGCTGTTTCACCGGACTTTGCATCTTTGTAGGTTATCCCTGTTACAAATTTTTCACCCAGCACTTGAGTAGGAATAGCATTCTTAATAGCTTTCATTTTTGGGTTTGCTAGAACTTTTGTAACCGTTACTTCGTCTGCGCGGAAAACGTCGCTTCTGTTTAAAAGTGTAACGCTCTTACAGTATGCCAAAAGTTGCGCAGCTGTTTCAAACGCTGCATTACCGCCGCCCACCACTACCACATCCTGGTCTGCAAAAAGTGGTCCGTCACACGTGGCGCAGTAGGTGAGGCCTTTGTTGTCATATTCCGCAGCGCCTGGAACTTCTAATTTTCTGCGGTAACTCCCTGTAGTAACAAGCACCGTTTTTACCTGGTACTCATTCTTATTCGTTTTAACCTTAAAACCCTCATTTATTCTTGAAACCTGTTCACATAGTTCACCTTCCTTAATGTTCACTACGTCTCCGGCATAAGCCTTAAGATGCAATTCTAGCTTCTTTGACAATTCCGCACCTGAGATCCTTATGTCACCAATCCAATTTTCTACGCCATCTGAAACACTGCTTTGTCCTTGGAAGTCCTTGGTAATGAAAACAGTCTTGAGGCGTTTACGTGAAGCATACACACCAGCCGCCACTCCAGCGGGTCCGCCGCCAATTATCGCTAGATCATAAAGTTCGGTATTTGTATTCATGAGGTGATGTGATTATAAATGGTAAGTAAGTGTGTATATGATACCAGAAGAAGGGGAAATTATGGAGGAGGTACTGTTACTTGACAGTAGTAAGGTTACGGCATATTATAAGGAATAGCTATTTGAGTTATTTGAATTTGTTTCTGCGCTTAACATTTCGCGCACAAAACCGGCAGCACTTGGGAGTGTTGCCGGTTTTTCCTTTTTTAGCTAATTATTTCAGTTTTGACCTTCGCAAAAATGCCGGAACCGCCCCCCAGTCATCATTATCATCATCTTTCTTTTCATCCTTCACTTCTTTAATAGGCTCGCGAACGGGAGCTTGTGCCGCAGGAGCGGGTGCCGCTGGTGTTGCGGGTGTGGGAGGAGTGCTGAAGAGGCGCCGCTTTTCTTCACGTGGAGGAATTATGTCTTGTGAAGGAACTGCTGCAGAAGCTGTCTGGAATATAGGCTTCTTCTGTTCACGGAGGTTACTTCCGGCATTAAGTGCGCCCTCTGGAAAACCAGATGCAATGACAGTGATTTTGATTTCATTTTTCTTAAGCTTGTCGTCCCGTACCGTACCAAAAATAACTTTCGCATTTGGATCAATAGATTCTGTAATGACCTTTGCCGCATCCTGAATTTCAAACATAGTAAGGTCCTCGCCGCCGGCAATAGAAAAGAGTACACCTTTTGCGCCATTTATTGAGAGATCCAAAAGTGGGGAATTGATAGCCGCTTTTGCCGCGTCTACTGCACGGTTATCACCGCTTGCAGAACCAATACCCATGAGTGCAGAACCTGCGTTTTCCATGACCGCGCGGATGTCTGCAAAGTCTATGTTAATAATTCCTGGAGTAGTGATGAGGTCAGAAATTCCTTCCACTGCCTGCTTTAGTATCTCATCGCACATGGCAAATGCGTTTTTTGCTGTGGTGCTTTTATCAATCACACTTAATAGTCTGTCGTTTGGAATGATGATTATAGCATCCACTTCTTTGCGCAGTTCATCCAGCGCCTGGTCGGCAACTTTTGCACGCTGCTGTCCTTCAAAAAAGAACGGTTTTGTAACCACGGCCACGGTTAAAGCGCCGAGTTCTTTTGCTGTGCGTGCAATACTTGGGCTTGCTCCGCTTCCTGTTCCGCCGCCTAGGCCGCATGCCACAAAGACCATATCTGCGCCCTTGAGCGCTTCCTGTACTTCTTCTTTTGTTTCATCTACTGCGCGCTTGCCAAGTTCAGGATTCATGCCGGTTCCTAAACCGCGGGTAAGGTTTTTTCCTATATGAATTTTCTTTTTTGCCAATGAGTGATGGAGATCCTGCGCGTCTGTGTTGATAGCAATAAAATCAACCCCTTTCACTTTGGAGTTTATCATGTGGTTCACCGCATTTTTTCCGGAACCTCCTGTTCCGACGACTTTTATGCGTGCGAACGCTTCAATTTCTGGTGTTATGTTGGGCATGGTGTGTTGCTAAAAGTATTGCTCTGCGCTTCTTACGTGCAGAAAATTAATAAATCATGTGGTAGTTGCTTCATAATATCAAATAACTATTAAAAAGAGAAACACTTGTAAATAAAGTATTTCGTGCTGTAATTTGCCTTGGCAACTAGCAAAAGAGTTACATTGCGATTGACAATTACATTAAAGACCGTAATCTGAGCAATGGAGAAAGGATTGAAAATATGAAGCATTTTATAGAGTCGCAGCAGTTTGGCCGGGCAGATTTGGAGGACTTTTTTAGCAGGACAGGAGAAATAAAGAAACTATTTATTGATCCGGCCGCACGACAGCAGTTAAAAAGCTTGCTGCCAGGCAAACACATGCACATACTCTTCTGTGAACCATCTACACGTACGCGTTTTTGTTTTGGTGACGCTGGTATCCGGCTAGGTATGACCGCTAGCCAGACAGAGAACGGCGAAGAATTTTCTTCTTTGGTAAAAAATGGATCATTTGAGGATGAGATTCGCTCGCTTTGTTCATTCAAACCCGACGTTATTGTTATCCGCCACAAAGAGGAAGGAGCGTCAAAGAGAGCAGCGGCAGTAATTGATCGTTATAATTACGAGACATCTGTAATTAACGCAGGTGACGGCACGGGACAGCACCCTACTCAGTCACTGCTTGATCTCTACACTATTATGTCCTGCAAAAAAAGCGCGGACAATTTGCATGTGACTGTGGGTGGGGATTTGGCAAATGGACGAACGGCACGGTCACTTGTGTACTTACTCACAAAGTTTGAAAATGTAACCTTCAGTTTCGTATCACCGCATAACCTGCGGATGAAGAGTGACATCTTGGCGCACTTACAGGAACACGGGGTTCGTTTTGAAGAAACGACACGTTTTCATGCTTCACTTGAGCGGGCTGATGTGGTGTACTGGACTCGTGTTCAGGAAGAGCGGGGCGGTGTAAATAGTGATCTAGATCTCACCATCGGACCGGAAGAAATGAAACTCATGAAGGAAGACGCTATACTTCTGCATCCTTTGCCGCGAGTGGGGGAAATTTCCCAGCTTGTGGATGATGATCCTCGGGCAAAGTATTTTGAACAGGTGGAAAATGGCCTCTATGTGCGTATGCAGCTCCTTAGAATGCTGCTTCAGGGTAAGTAAATTCTATGAGTTTAGAAACAAAACAACTGATCCTCGCGGGTCAGTTTTTCTTTTCGGCCGGCTAAAATGTGTGCGCACAATCTCATAATCTACGGCAAAAACTGTTTTAACCACCCGATCACTTTATTTTTCGTTCGCTTCATAACCTGTAGACCCACGCCGAGCGCAGGGCCTTCGTCTGCATTTACACCGAAAATACAGAGCCCATACGCTACTGCCCAGGATGAATCCTTAAAATTCTCACTCACTTCACCACCGATATTTATATAACCAATTTTTGATGGAAGCCGGAGCGCTTGCTTTGCAATTTCCTCAATTGTTTCTATTCCCGAACCGCCGCCCGTGATGATAATTCCGGCGGGAAGTAATCCATTTCTGCCGATCTTTTTCAAATGCGCTTCAATAAGTTCAAAAATATCAGAAAGGCGTGCGTACACAATTTCCTCTAATTTTTTTCTGGAAATAATAGTTTCAGTAACCATACCCATTTTTATCTGTTCAGCTTCTTCAAGGGGCACTTTTAGTCCCAAGGCAATGTCATTTGTAATATCAGTGGAACCGATAGGGAACACTTCCAGTGACACGGGAATACTGTTTTCAAATACCGCAATGGAAACTGTTTCAGCTCCTATGTTCGCTAAAACACAGCCGGCAATTTTTTGTGATTTATTAAGAGTTACCAGACTCGCCGCAATAGGTGCAGCCATCATGTCTTCTACTTCCACACCAGCTTCTTCTACCGCCTGGATGAGGTCATTAACGTGGTGTTCAAGGCAGGTAACGTACAGCGTTTTAATCTCCAGTTTATTCGCCTTCATCCCTTCTGGTTTTCCTAAAGCCACTTTTCCGTCAATTTTAAACTGGACGGGAATGGTGTGAATAATTTTCCGGTTAATGATCTGTGCGTTTGGTATTTGCACTTCACATTCTTCCTGCGCTTTTTTAATATCAAGCTGAGTTATTTCAGAATCTGCACGGGAAATAATGACAGAGCCCTGTGAGGTGACACTGCTTAAGCCAATACCGCCGATAGATACATACGCGCGCTTCACTTTTACTTTCGCTATCCGTTCTGCCTGATCCAGTGCCAAACGAATACTGCGCACCACTTCATTGTGGTTTGTAATGTATCCGTGGCGCACACCGCGTGACTCTGCAGTTCCTGCTCCAATAACCGTGGGGAAGCGAGATTCACCGCGAGCATTTTCTTGGGCAATAACTACCTTTATTTGGTATGTACCGATGTCAATTCCTGTGATGATGCCTCTAGACATATGTTATATGCCTATTATAGCTTATATTTCAACGGGAAAATAATGTGGACAACAAATATGAGCGGCGCCTCTCTAAATCGCAAACTGTTTTCTGTATTTTATTTCCTCCTCCTCCATTTTGTCACTATGGTCATGTCCTTTTAAATGCACTAGTCCATGAATGAATAAAAACCCTAGAAAGTTATCTGGTTCACGGTCAAACATCACGGACTCCTTTGCTGCTTCTTCTAAATTAATATAGATCTCCCCTTCAGTATCACTGAGTGGAAAGCTTAAAATATCAGTAGGTCGGTCTATTTGCCGGTACTTTTTATTTAACCCGTGTATTTCGTCACGGCTCACTATATTTAAAGAAAGCTCATACTCCGGCCCTAAAACAGCGTCTTTCATACGAGCAAAAGCCAAGCGGGGGAGCTTGGCTTTTGTAATGTTGTTGAGAATGAAGTTCCCTTCGGCGTTCATTATCGTGAGTATCGGCTGGTCTTTTCAGGCATTTTTCCAAGCTTGATAAGTTCAGTTACCTCTTCTTTTCGCTTCAGTGACTTAAGCGTCTTCTGCTTTACTTTATATTCAGACAGTTTTCGCGTATGGTACCTGATGCTGCGAACACGTGGTAAAACCCCTGATCCTTGAACCTTTTTTGTGAATCGGCGGATAAGGCTTACTGCGTTTTCGTTGTTATTTTTTGTTACTTCTACGTTTATCATTGTGGGGGTTATGGTAGCATATGGCGCTATATTTTACAAGTCTATTCTTTGGTTACTTTCCTCATATATGTCACCAATTCATCTACCGGGATAATCTCCTGGGAGCGGGTGATCATGTCGCGCACTATAGCCGTGCCTTCCATTGCTTCTTTTTTCCCCACAAGGATTGTGTAGGGAACCCGCATCTTTTCTGCGTTGGTTATCTGTGCCAGAAGCTTGTCTTTGCTCAATGACTGGCATACTGGAATTTTTGCTTGGCGGAGCATCTCAATAATCTTCAAGCTCTCAAGTTTCGCTTCAAAACCAAGCTGAATGAAGTAAATAGAAGGCTTTTTCATTTTTTTAACTTCTTTTCGTAGCTCGCTTTTAGGATTACTTTTTATGAGCAGTGAAATACCTGCGCCCGCCACTTCCTTTTTAAGGCCAATGCGTTTTGCCAGTCCGTCATACCTGACGCCGATAGCCAAAGTTTTTGCCGCACCCTTGTCTTTTTTGTTGTAATCCAGGTTAATAAGTTCAAAAACTGTTTCCGTGCAATACTTTTTGTTGCCGATGAGGTTATTATTAATACGGTAGGGGATGTCCAGCTTCTCAAGGTATTCAAGCACTTCTCTGAAATGCTGGCGGCTAGATTCCGAAAGAAAATTCATGGACTTCGGCGCAGTGCTGTTTATTTGCACACACTTTTCATTTCTACAGCCTAAAAGATCAAAAGGATCCTTTTTAAAGAGCTGACGGCACTCATGATGCATGTCATTGATGTGCTTCCTGTAATACGTGGTGAGGTCGCGGGTGAACTTCGCTATAGACTCTTTGTCGCCAATGCTGTTTATTTCCACGGCGATATTTTTATATCCTTCTTCATTTAGAATGGTCAGGGCTGTCTTTATGAGGATAGCTTCCGCAACACTTTTATCACTACCTACTATTTCCAAATCACAGTAGCGGTTAAAGCGCGCATTTTTCTTTGCAGATACGCCTTTAAACGCTCCTTTAAAATACAGCATTACCGGCTGGGGCTGGTTATACATCTCTTCATCCATGTAGGTACGTAAAATAGCCACCTTTTCTTCTACATGCAAAGGTAACCGTGAGCCTGCATCGTCTGGATCATCCTCCACGAAATCTCCATCCAAGAGTGCCTTGGCGTGATCCATGTCCACTTTTTTAATTTCAGGATTTTCCTTTGGGCTAAAACCATAGTAAATAGCTATCTCGCCACTTTTGTCCAAATTTTTATGCGTTACAAATGTCGGCTCTTTCAGCTCTTTCATGTTTTTTACAGGCAGTGTAGGAGCTTTAGGCGATTTAGATATGGTTTTGTGAGGCATAGACTATGTTTCTATTAACTGATAAGAGGTTAGTTCGAAGGCACGGTAGACGCTTCTTTGAAAACTCCCGGCAGGACATCTAATTTATTGACAGGAAGCAGTCTGATGATGGGACGGCCGACAATGAACTTTTCTTCCAGAGGTCCCCATGAGCGTGAATCTGAGCTTTCTGCTCTGTTATCACCCATTACGAAGTATTCGTTTGCATCCAGTGTCACGGTAAATGAATCTCGGACAGAGTGGGTGGCTGAAACGTACGGTTCCTCAAGAACTATTCCTTCAGGGTATTGGTCGTTCAGAATCCTTACTTTGCCTTGACGGACATCTACTGTTTCTCCTGGAAGACCGATGATGCGTTTTATAAAGTATGTTTTGGTGTTTCTGGGGAACTTAAAGATGATAACTTGGCCTCGTTCGGGTTTTTCAAATCTGTAGGTGAGCTCGTCTACTATCAGATACTCACCTGTTTCAAATGTGGGATCCATTGAAGCTCCTGAAACAATGAACGGCTGGGCTATGTAGGTGCGCACTGGAATGACAATGGCAAGTGCAATGACGGTAAACTTTAAAATCTCAATTAAAAAGTTCTCTTTTTTTGCAGGAGGTGGAGTTTGTGATAGATCGTTAATAGGTTCTTCCATAAATATAGATTTTATTAACTGAATTTTATTACGGATTACCGTTTGACACAAGATATGGCTGCGTGTCGGAGACCCTTTTGCACACATTAGATACCGGTAGTACAATGATGTAAATATTAATTTTGTAGAACATGTCATTTATTATCGTTGGACTCGGAAATCCTGGTGAAGAATATACAAACACACGTCACAATGCGGGACGGATGATGGTGGAAGCGTTTGCAAAGAAACACAATTTCACAGAATTTGAAGAAAACAAAAGTATTAAAGCGCATATTTCAAAAGGAAAGATAGGGAAGGAGACAGTTACGCTGGTTTTGCCTGAAACGTTTATGAATAGAAGCGGTGCGGTGGTGAAGGAGCTTGTGAAAAATGAGAAAGCAGCGCAGAAACTTGTGGTGGTATATGATGACTTCCAGCTTCCGCTTGGTAAATTAAAAATGTCGTACAACAGAAGCTCTGGCGGACACAATGGTTTGGAGTCTATTATTAAAGCGCTTAAAACAGAAGCGTTTGCGCGTATCCGTGTAGGTCTTTCAAAGGCGAATGCAAAAGGTGTGGCGAAAATTCCTCGCGGTCCAGAAGAGGTGGAAAAGTTCATCCTTGGTGAATTTAAAAAAGAGGAGCTGGACGTGCTTAAAAAAGTAGCGAAAGATGTGAGTGAGGGAATTGAGACGTTTGTAGCGGAGGGGAGAGATACCGCGACGATGGTGGTGAATTCTAAATAAAAACCATTGCCTCAGGTGATGTGAAGTGATACTATTTTTCTCAGATAGTTTTTTATTTGAGTTACACTTGAAAAAATCAAACGAAAGGCAGTTTGAATGACAAAAAAATTAGTACCGATACGTTCAACCCAGCATGTCATACGTGAAATAAGTGCAGCCCCTCTGTCAAACAAGTTGGAGAGAGTTCATTCACTTTCGCGATATATTGTGGACTCCGGTTTCAGGCCAAAGGACGGCTTGCCCGAAGAACATGCCATTCACGGATCTATTCCGGTCAGAAGAAAATGTCTGGTTGTAGAAATAGGACCCGAGGACACTAAATTTTTTGAAATTCACCGTGTCACTTCTGAACGCGTGAGTTTCCCCGTGGATTCTGGAATCTTCACGTCAGTGACTGAAAATTCTTCTGAGCTTGTTGTAACAACAGAAAGCACAGATAAGGTAAAAGCGTGGACGATCATATGTAATAGTGAACCCTTCAAGAATCTGGAGGTGATGAAGTACATCCAGCAAAGTGAAGCAATGTTCGGCAGGAAGGCAGAAAAACTGACACGCGACACAAAACAGTTTATTACCTTTTTGGAAGAAGTGGACAAAAACACCTGGGTCTATTCAGCTGTGGTACGGGATTTGGCAAAGAAGTTGCGGCATAACCACAGTCCGGAATACATTGACGCTCTTTTAAAGCAGCTTGGCAACGCGGGTGCGGCATTTCGCCAGCTGGAAGGGCTGCTTATGGAAAGCTTGCTGGAGGCGCAGCCAGCGGTTCGGCGATGATAGTGTACACAAAAAGCGGGATTAACACCCCGCTTTTTTATAGTTATAACCCTCTTCACATGCCACAAAAATTTATGAACTGTGAAGAAGGGGAGACAAAACGCACATCGTTCAAAATGAACACCACGCACGTCGTCTCCCTCGCCTTGCGGCGAAATTCGGCGGACACTTAGTCAATCGTCTTATAGACATGACCCTCCATCGTCCGCCTGGTCTTTCAACCAAAAGCTTCTGGGTGGTAGACATCTCGTAGACCGTTTTTTTACAATGGTATATGCGTCCTCACCCAAAATTAATAAAGAGCTAAATTCATCTCGCCCATGTTACTGAGCGAGACAGGGACAACCAGATCATCGTTAATAATACAACACCACCTAACTCGTCCCTTTTCTCAAAATTATAAAAATCTACAATCCTGAGAAAAGGGGACAACTGCAGCCGAAGCGTTGGTTGTCACCGTGCGCTTGTCACTGATAGCAACGTTCAAAATGAACAAATATCCTAACGACAAGCAAAATATAAATAGAGATCAATTGATCACGCTGCCGCTTCCGTGGGAAGCTTCGTCTTCTTGGCTCCCGACTCAAGCTTCCACCATTCCCGATGAAGCCATTCCACGAACTTTGTAAGTGCTCGCCAAACGGCCATTTTGTGAATGTGTCCGTCACCATAACGCTGAGCACCGGTGACAGTGATTTCTTCACCTGTTGTTGGGTGCTTAGTTTTATACTCCTTTCTTTTTGGCTGAGGAGATGGACCAATGGACACGAGCCCGTACTCACTGCTTTGGACGCATACCCCAGGGTGCCTTTGGCGAAACTTTGCTTTGTAGGCGGTAACCTTCATTCCCCATTCGCTTTTTGGTTTCTTCACGAATTGGTCCTGGAGTAAGTAGAGCGCCTGGCGTCCGTCAGGACTCCAGTTTGCCACCACTCCATTGCGCCGCCGGGGAAATGTTCCGTCGGGAAGCACATGAACACCAAGGAACTTTTTGAGTTTCGCGGCTGTTTCAAACCGGCGAATATCCATGATGGTAGAGATGAGCCGTGCTGCGATAGCGGGTCCTACTCCGGGAAGATCAGCAAAAAGTTTCTGCCAGACATCGGTTTGTTCCACCGCTTCTGACATTGCTTTAAGGGCTCTCTCTTCCTGTGCTAGCACTGCGGTGTAGATCGGGTCGTTTGCTTTGAGTTCTTCAAAGCGCTTCTCAATGTCACCGTCTGGGAAGCCGCCTTCGGTAGAACAAAAGACATTGCCGATGAGCCGTTGGCGCAAACGCTGAGCGCAGGCCATACGGTCTTTCATAGCATCCATGCGGATTTTAAACGTCTCCCTGACCATGATGATTTGCTTATCCCGCACGACAGTTGGGTAAAAGTCGTCGGGTTTTAAAAACAAAACTTGTGCCAGGAGTTCGGCATCCTTATCCTTCGGTTCAGTTCCACGATGGTTCTGAAGTTTGAAGGGAGGGATGCGATACACCTCACCACCCATGCTGTGAAGTTTGTTTGAAGCTGCAAGAGCGAAATAATCGCCCGAGCCGCCAAGTGACATTGCGAGTTGGTCATTGGGTTTTAAGCCGGTCCATTCGCACGGCACTTCTTTTGCTACCTCGATGAGTTCAGGAGGAAGAGCAGGCTCGCCTTTTTTTGCGCGCCGCTCTTTGTAGACACATTGTGAGGCGTGCCTCTGAACGAACATGTCTTCTTCCCTGGCCGGACGCCAGATGATCTGACGCTTTTCCACGTTTGAGATATCCTCATCTGCTGCTGGAGTCCTGTATTTCGCGGGAAAAATTCCGTTAATAAAGTCCAGCTCCGCCTGCTCGGATTCCAGTTTGTATGAGGCAATTCGTTCACCTGAATTATTCAGTACCACCACCTCTGAGGGCAATGGTTCTGTAGGTTCGCCGTCCACAATGCGCATTTTAACGCGATGCCGGAATCCCAGGTACCGCTTCTGGTCAGTCGTTGATTTCGTTTCAATCATAACTCACGATACGTTTTAGGGCCGCCGCCCATAGGTTTTGGTTGATTGGCTTTCGCCAAATTGATTTCTATTTATTGTAAAAGAACACTGTGGACACCGGTGTCATCGTTTCGGAAAACAGTCGCCACTTCGTCCACAGAGAGGGCTCACCCTCTTCACATGCCACTTTGAACTAAATGAAATATGAAGAAGGGGAGACATGAGGCCCCTCGTTCAATAATGAACATATCGTGACTCGTCTCCCTCGCCTTGCGGCGAAATAACCTGACGCACCGCTACTCTCGTCCTACAAAATAGGACAGTACTGCGATCGCGCCAGTTCCCTTAAGGGAAAACTAAAAAGAACAGGAGGGGAGGAGGGGGACATTCTCTCTCACGTACGTAGAAATACACTGCTTCAGTCGTCCACCCGCCCCAAAATTGACGGACAGATGTTCTGTTTTTGGACAAAATCACCTGTCCGGGAGACAACAATGGTTCCGTAATGAATGACAAGTATGGCAACGTCTCCGTATATCTTTATACCACACCTACTAGAATAAGGCAAATCTGTCGCTTAAATTCTCCCTACTCACTAAATTCTCAATGTTCCTACTACACTAGGAACTAGGAACAAAGTATGCTATACTATACCTATGAAAAAGAAAACATCTGAAAAAATCGTTCAGTATATAACTGATAAGGGTCAGGCCTCGGGAAATGAGCTGGCGGATCACTTGAATATTACAACAAGGGCTGTACGCAAACAGCTCAGTAATCTGCTGACTGAAGGCAGAGTTTATAAAATTGGCCGGCCGCCGAAGGTATTTTACCTACGAGATGGAGGAAAAAAGGTGGTGCCTACAGTTCACATAGACTCAAAAATTAAAAAAATGATTGAAGATAGGTTTTTGGTAATCACTCCAGCTGGCGAACGCGAGGAAGGTTTTGATGGTTTTGCATATTGGTGCAATAAGCAAAAGCTCCCTGTTGAAAAAACCTCAACGGAGTACGTAAAGACGATTAAAAAATACGAATCACATAAAAAGAATGGGCCGATTAACGGAATGTATAAAATCAAGCATACATTTGATGAGGTATTTTTGGACAAGGTCTACTACCTTGATTTTTACAGCATAGAACGATTCGGAAAAACAAAGTTGGGTCAACTACTTCTCTACGCCAAACAAAGCCAGGACAGACTGCTTATTAAAGAACTGGTTGATAGAATTAGACAGCAGATTATCACCCTGGTTGAAAAAAATAACATAGATGCTGTGGGGTATATTCCACCGACGGTGAAGCGCGAAACTCAGCTCATGAGAGAGCTGGAACGTCAGCTGAACTTGTCAATTCCCACTATTAATCTGGTGAAAGTTAAAACGCCCGTGGCCGTACCTCAAAAAACACTTAACAAGCTTGAGGATCGTGTTTTGAATGCAAAAAGCACTATTATTGTAGACGACACGAAAAAATATAAAAAAGTGCTTCTTATAGACGATGCGCTAGGTTCTGGCTCCACACTGAACGAAACCGCCCGGAAAATAAAGCATCAGGGTAACGCGGAGATCGTAATAGGTCTGGCAATTACTGGAAGCTTCAGCGGTTTTGAGGTTATCAGTGAGGTCTAAGGAAAAGAAAAAACCGACATGTCGCCGGTTTTTTCTTGTCTCACTACGCTTTCTTCTCCACAAAACTTAACGCCATCTTCTGTTCTTTTGGATCAAACAACGTAATCTTGAAATTATATGTTTTACCAAGTTCTAGTTTCGCGCGAAGCTTTTCTTCACTGCCGAACTCAGAAATGTGCACAAGTCCTGCAATGCCTTCTTCTACACTTGCCAGTGCGCCGTGTTTGTTAAACTTAATCACCACACCTTCTACAATTTTATCCTTCTGATACTTTGTAGCGGCTTCTACCCATGGATTTTCTTTCAAAGCCTTGATAGACAGTGAAATCTTTCCTTCCTTGATCTCAATAATCTTCACGTTTACCTTCTGTCCCACTTTGAACATAAGTCGTGGATCTTCCACAAGTGACCAGTCAATCTCAGAAATGTGTACAAGTCCTTCCAGTCCTTCTTCTATCTTCACGAAGATACCGAAGTCCACCATTCCTGTAACTGTGCCTTCTACTTCATCACCCACATTGTATTTTCCGATAATCTTTTCCTTGTCTTTCTCTCCTGGATTTTTCTCAGAGAAAATAAGTTTTCCTTCTTTTGGAAGCGCTGAAATGATAGAAACAGAAATTTTCTGTCCTACGAGCTTTTTCAATTCCTCAAGAATCTTGTCCTTGTCACCGTCTGCTACACGAGGGTAGTGTTCAGTTTTAAGCTGTGATGCAGGAAGGAATCCTGTGATGCCTTGCCATTGGATAAGAAGACCTCCTTTGTTTGCCTCTACCACTGGAAGTTCTAGGACCTTCCGGTTTTTGATGGCTTCCTCTGCTTCGCTCCAGATTAATGCCTGACGAGCTTCTTTTAGAGAAAGTTCTATATATCCTTCTTTGTTATTAACATCTACAACTTTCGCTGCTATGACGTCGCCGACATTTATCTTCTTGATAATATCTCGTGCGCTGATGTATTCACGTCCATAAATGATACCTGTTCCGTACGGAGCAAGGTCAATGTATACCGCAGATTTTTCAATGCCGATCACTGGTCCTTCTACAAGGTCGGTAACATTTGGGGTAGCTGCGCTCTCCTCAATGTACTTTGACATTCGTGAGTCCCTCTTTGGTTTTACCGGTTCACCGTCCTCACCCAGCTCTACTTTAGGAGCCTTTTTAACTTTAGGCTCTTTCTTTGTCTCCTTTGGAGCTTCTGCTACTGTGCTCGCGGTTTCTGCTTCAGTAGATTCACCGCCAAGCAGTTTTTCTTTTAATTTCTTTAACATGTTTTCTATCCAAACGCTCCGCTTTTTACCGTTCATGTGTACCTTGGCTGGTCCCACACGTTCGGGGCTAATAAAATATATATGCGGGGTTACGTCTGGCGGGTTTGATAATTGCCTACAAAAAAGCCTCATTAAAGAGGCTTTTTGAAGCTATTCACTAGTATACGGAAGAAGCTTTAGTTTGTCCACTCGTTTTCTACCATCTTCCATGAGCCTCCTTCTAATTCAAACACAAAGGTACCCTTAATGTTCCCAGATGCGAGTGTTGCCGTGCTCTTGCTTCCAGATGTGTTAATTGTAGATGATGTAATGGCGCTGTTTGCGGGCATGTTCTGGAACATGCTTATAGTCATCTCTTTCATGGCTGCGGGCATTGACTCAAGCTGTGCTTTCTGGGCATTCATGTCTGCTACTGCAGCAGCTGTGCCATACTTTGTTGTGAGCGTTACCACATCATCTATATCTTTGACTGCTCGCGCGTCGTTTATATATGAGGCGATAATTTCTTTTATCGTATCAGCATCGTTTTTAGTGCTTTTTGTAGTTTCAGATGAGGTTTCTGCTTGAGTGTTTGATGAACTTTCTGTTGTGGTTGTGGGTGTGCCAGAATTTTTACTTGATCCAAAAACGAGGTAACCTCCACCTAGAATCACAACTGCAACGATAACAATGATGATATTCTTATTCATACGAAAAAAAGTTAGGAATAATTACGTATATTAGTATAGCACAGCTGTAATAATAACTAGGAAACTATCTCGTACTTTGTAAATACCCAATCCAATAATTCCTCTTATAAATCCTGCTGTTAAATTTAGAATAGTGAGTAATTTTTTCTAACTCAATAATTTCAAAAAAGGGGGAGTATGTAGAGGTAAAATCCTCTTTTGAAAACACGCGTTCGGTGAGGCCGAATTCTGGCATAATATACGTATCTTTTTCTGGTCCAGGGTTCGTTTTGATCAAATTCTTTGCGTTCTGGTCACCATCTTTGCAAAGCGCGCGGACGAACAACCAGCCGCCAGGCTTCAAAACGCGGGACGTTTCCTTTAAATACACTGCCCGTTCTTTTTCTGAAAGGGAATTGGAAGAGGTGACGTCTATTGCTACATCAAATGAGTTATCAGCAAAAGGAAAAGGCGTGCCGATGCTTCCTTTGATATAGGTGACAGTTAGGCTCTTTTCCTCCGCCCGCTCTTTCGCTAGCTTTAACGCAGTTTCAGAAATCTCTATTCCTGTGACAGTGTGTCCTTGATCCGCCAGATAGTTACTGTTCCTGCCTGTTCCACAGCCCAGGTCTAGGACAGTGAGCGGCTGAATCTCGCCGTCTACCTGGCGTGCTCCCGCCTTTTTCGCCTGTTTTTTTAAAAACTTAAAAAAGTCTTTCACTGCTTGTTGTGGCTCGTCATGTTTTGTGACAAGTTTTGGGTTTCTGTATTCATTCTCCCAGATGTGTTCTTGCATGGGCTTATGCTACCACAAATTGGTGCTATAATTAAAACAAAATGATGTGGCTGAGATGAAAGAGAGAATTGATAGCTTGTCTGAATCACAAAAGCTCAAGTAAAAAGTGAAATCGCCCAGTCTCTTTAGAGACTGGGCGAATAGGGTCCTACCGATCGTGCTGCTGTGCAGACACTCAGAGATCCGACATGTAGCCGGAGTACTTAACCTACGCTTCGGAACAGAAAGTTCCTTACTGCAGGAATAATATCAAGGAGCTTCGGCATGCTACGTTGCCTTGAGGGTGCGAATTAAAAGGCAAGGCAGCATTTCAGCCTTAGCTACAATTCTGGGCACAGGCTTATCTTTTTAGGTGCTATGCCCTCTAAACGTTTCCGTTGTTCGGACCATTATTACTCTGGATGAATTATATACCTTTAGATAAAACCTGCAACAATATTGAATTGAAGTCCGACTTCAATCCTACTTTGTAAAACCCCAACCATTTGGTACAATACTCCCATGATTATCACATACCTTGGCGGTCAATTCTTCAAAGTGCAGTTCGGCGACACGGTGCTGGCGTTTAACCCTATCTCAAAAGATTCTAACCTAAAGCCTGCACGTTTCGGCGCGGATATTGCCCTTATTACCGCAAATCATCCGGATTTTAACGGCATAGACCAGGTGACTCATGGTGAAAAAGCACCCTTTGTGGTGAGTGGTCCCGGGGAATATGAAAAGCAGGGTGTTTTTATAAAAGGGTTTCTCTCTGAAACAGAATACGGCGGCAAAAAACGTATTAACACGCTATACACGGTGTCGCTGGAAGGCATGAACCTGTGCTTTTTGGGTGCGCTGAACACCCCAGAACTTAAAAGCGAAACTATTGAGGCATTGGATGAAATAGACATACTCTTTGTACCTATCGGCGGTGAAGGAGTGCTGGACCCTGCAAAGGCATACAAACTAGCGGTGTCGCTGGAACCGAAACTCATTATTCCTATGCATTACGGCGACGTGGGCATTAAAGACGCGCTCAAGTCATTTGTAAAAGAAGGGGGAGAGTCTGCAGATCCGGTGGACAAGCTCACATTAAAGAAGAAAGACCTGGAAGGAAAAGAGGGAGATATAACAGTGCTAAAGCCACAGGCATAACACACGGAGATTACTATTTATCACATAAATATATGATGCACCATATAGAACGTTTGCGGGAAAAACCAAACCATAAGAAAAAGCAGATAGCTTTTTTCACGTCAGCAGCTGTGACGCTTGCAATCTTTGCTTTCTGGATGGTATCGCTGGAGGCTACTGGCCAAAAACAGCAGATGGCAAAGACGGGTAACAAAAGTCTCGTTTCTCCTTTTAAGGCGGTAACCGAAAACGTGGCGGGCGTCTTTGAAAGCATTTCCGGAAGTAGAGAAATGTTTAAAAAGGCTATCACAGGCACCACAAATGTACAGGTGGAAGTGGTTCCCGCGGGAAATCCTGCACAGAAATAATAGCGTGCTTTTGCCGTCTAAAAACCTTGGCAGAACGCGATATTAAATGATAGAATAACCGAACACTATGGCTAAAAACGAAGAAACAGAAGCAAAGAGAGACCCGGCAGAGGGAATAGTCTCACGAAGTATTACCACGGAAATGCGCGAGTCATACCTAGACTACGCCATGTCCGTGATCACATCACGTGCACTTCCTGACGTTCGTGACGGTTTAAAACCAGTGCATCGCCGTATTCTGTACGCAATGCATGAAAAAGGGCTCACTTTCGGTTCAAAATTCCGAAAATCTGCCGTGGTTGTGGGAGACGTGCTCGGTAACTATCACCCGCATGGTGACGTGGCAGTGTATGACTCTATGGTGCAAATGGCGCAGGATTTCAAAATGCGTTATCCGCTGGTGGCTGGGCAAGGAAACTTCGGAAACATTGACGGAGATCCACAGGCGGCTATGCGATACACCGAGGCAAAAATGTCACGTACTGCTGCCGAACTTTTGCGTGATATTGAAAAAGATACGGTAGACTTTCGCCCAAACTATGACGGCACACGAAAGGAGCCTACCGTGCTTCCTGCTGCGGTTCCAAACTTGCTGTTAAACGGTACGCTGGGTATTGCAGTGGGTATGGCCACAAACATTCCTCCGCATAACCTAAGTGAGGTAATAGATGCTACGGTTCATTTGATAGAAAATAAGGACGCTACTACGGAAGATCTTTTGCAATTTATAAAAGGTCCGGATTTTCCTACGGGAGCAGTGATCTACGGCCAAAAAGACATTAGTCACGCCTATGCAAATGGCCGCGGAGGTGTGGTAGTGCGGGGTGAAGCGGAAGTTATTGAGGATAAAAAAGGTCAGTTTCAGATCATTATCACATCCATTCCGTATCGTGTTAACAAATCCGAACTGATTATAAAAATTGCCGACCTTGTGCGTGAAAAACAGCTGGAAGGTATTAAAGGTCTCCGCGATGAGTCCGACAAAGAACTTCGTGTAGTGATAGATTTAAAATCCGGCGCACATCCGCAAAAAGTATTAAACTACATTTACAAACATACTCAGCTGGAAGAGACATTCCACTTTAATATTGTGGCGCTGGTGGACGGTGTTCCGAAAACGCTCTCACTCAAAACTATTTTAGAGGAGTTCGTAGGTTTCCGTGTGGGAGTTATCCGCCGCAGAACGCAGTTTGATTTGAATAAAGCAGAAGACCGCGAACATATTTTGCTCGGTTTGAAGAAGGCGCTGGACTATATAGACCGAATTATAAAGCTCATCCGCGGCTCAAAAGACGCGCCAGAAGCTCATAAAAATTTGATAAAGGAATTTAAGTTTTCTGACAAGCAGGCTACCGCTATTTTGGAAATGCGTTTGCAGAAGCTTGCTGGACTTGAGCGAAAGAAGATTGAAGACGAACTGTACGCTACACAGGAACTTATCAAAAAGCTTAAGGAAATTTTAGGCAGTCCAAAGAAGATCCTCGGCATTATTAAAGACGAACTTGCAGAAATAAAAGCGAAGTATGGCGATGACCGACGCACAAAGGTGATGAAGCGCAGCGTGGAAAGCATTTCCGATGAAGACCTTATCCCAGATGTGGAGAGCGTACTTATTTTAACCGCGGGCGGATACATTAAACGTACAGACCCAGAGGAGTACCGAAAACAAAAGCGCGGTGGCGTGGGAGTTGTTGACTTGGATACTAAAGAAGAGGATTTCGTGACCACATTTCTCACTGCAAATACGCACAGTGATCTTTTGTTCTTCACGAATAAAGGAAAGGCGTATCAGATTAAAATGTATGACGTTCCGGAAGGAAAACGTGCCACAAAAGGTAAGTCAATAATGAACTTTTTGCCACTTGTGGAGGGTGAGACTATCAGCTCTATTTTAGCAATGCCAAAGGAGATTAAAAGTGCAGATCTGTCCCTGATGATGATTACAAAGAACGGTATCGGTAAAAAAGTGGCGGCAAAAAGCTTCCATGACGTACGCCGAAGCGGACTCATTGCCATAGGACTTAATGACGGTGACCAACTGGTGGCGGTGTCATTTGTTGCAAAGGGTGATGATGTTATTCTGGCTACCGCAAAAGGGCAGTCTATCCGGTTCAGTGAGGATGATATCCGTGAAATGGGACGCGCCGCGGCGGGCGTACGCGCTATGAAGCTCGGCAAGGGTGACATTATTATAGCTGCGGATGTGGTGAAGAAAGACCAAAAAGCGGCTCATTTTCTGATTATTAGTGCAAACGGTTACGGAAAGAAGACAGAAGTGGATGAATACAAAGCGCAAAACCGTGGTGGTTCTGGTATTAAAACTGCAAACGTTACGTCAAAGACAGGTGACCTTATTTCTGGAAAAGTGGTGACGGAAGAGGAGTCAGAGATTGTGGCAATGTCAAAGAAGTCACAGGTGATTCGTTTGGATATTAAGGAAATTCCAGAGCTCGGTAGGCAGACGCAGGGGGTACGGATAATGAAGCTGCGGGATGGGGATTCGATTGCGTCGTTGATTTGTATGTAGTATTTAAAAAAAGTACCAAAACAGGAATTCACTTTTTAGTTTTTCACTAAGCGCTACGTGTCCGTGAAAAATATATCACTGGTGCTTAACGGAAAAATGGAAAACTCGTCACAAGGAGTACCTTGTTCCTCAGACAGTTCCATTTTTCCTACACCAGTGATTATTTTTCTACGTCCACTCCGCTAACCCGTTCAAAACTAAAAAGTGAATTCCTGTTTTGTTGAACCTTTTGTAAATAAATAAAAAATAAGCGCATCGTTGCCGATGCGCTTTTTGGAAATTTAAGGTTAATTTCCAACCAACTGACTGGCTTCTATCATCCAGTCGGAAACCGACTCTTCAACTCCTGCAGGCGAGACGAAAGTATGTCTGTATAGAAGTATCCGTTACCACAATCAATTGTGATAACTGACCCATTAAATCCGGTTTTAAATCCGGTAACGGGTCTTTCCTTCAAAACAGGCTCATAATTTCCAGTCCCAGACTTGAGAGGTGAAAGAAATTTCTCGAACGTTTTTAGGACGGTTTGCCCGTCAACTGTTTCGAGGTGCGCCTCTTGCTGAAGTGAAGAAACCGGCTGCTTGTTACCGTAATGAGTGATCGTAAGTTTCATAAATCTTTTCCTGTACTGGTGCTCATAAGTGCACCTATTTAAAACCTTTAGTTTAAAAAGAACTGAACTCTATAAATCTTCTTTATATATTATACTATATTAACATGGTATATGTCAAGTATTAAATTGTGGGCTAGAATGGCTGTATTTGGCGGTTTATTGACGAGGTGGCAGGGACGGGAACCCCTAGCCAAGAGCACTTTGAACGGGTTAGCGGAGACATGGTAGAAAAATAGTCGTGCGAGTAGCAAAAGTGGGTGAACGCGGAATCGAAGATGAACGCATGTCGCCCACTTTTGCGTTACGAGCATGACATATTTTTCCCATGTCGGAGCGCTTGAGTGAAAAGTGCTCTGGGCTAGGGGTTCCCCGCAATCCACACCACCCTCCATCAATCAATGCTATAATTACCCCATGTTTTCCGACCCGCAGAAAAATATTGCGCAGTTTGGCATAGGGCACGGTATGAAAGTGGCAGACCTGGGCGCTGGCTCTGGCTTTTATACGTTTGAAGCGGCGAAAGCGGCGGGTTCTTCTGGCCGGGTATATGCAGTGGAAGTGCAAAAGGATCTTTTGGAAAAAGTGAAAAACGCTGCACACCAGATGCGTTTGAGTAACGTGGAGGTGCTCTGGGGAGATATTGAAAGTATTGGCGGGACAAAACTGCGGGATCTTTCAGTGGACAGGGTGATTATTTCAAACGTTCTTTTTCAGGTACAGCATAAGGATAATCTGTGCCTGGAAGTAAAACGCATCCTTAAGCCCGGCGGAAAAGTGCTGGTGGTAGACTGGAGTGAAGCTACCCCGCTTAGTCCAAAAACCATAGTGACTCAAAACAGTGCTATGATGCTGTTTGAAAAGGCAGGCTTTGCCTTTGATTCATCCATAAAAGCGGGAGATCATCATTACGGATTAATTTTTAAGAAACCATAATGTCAAAGTTTCAAATTATTTTTACAGCTATTTTCGGTTTCTTCATTATTGCGGGAGTGATGCTCTTTGCTACGTTTAAAGGAAAGGATGACCTACAGCTTCCAGCCATTACTATATGGGGAACAGTGCCGGAAAGTACATTTAGGGCATTTGTTAACGAATTTAACTATACGCTGGAAAAACCGCTCACTATAACGTATGTAGAAAAAAAAGAATCCACATTTCATCAGGAATACGTAGAAACATTGGCGCGCAGCCAGGGTCCGGACGCTCTTTTGGTCCCACACGAGCTTATTTTAAAGGAAGAGGATAAGCTTATTCCAGTTCCCTATGACGTTCTTTCTGAGCGTGAATTTAAAAATACATTTATCCAGCCCGCAGAACTTTATTTGAATTCGCGCGGAGTTTTGGCATTACCGCTCTCTATTGATCCATTGGTTATGTATTGGAACAGAGACCATTTTACAAATGCAGGGCTCGCAACATATCCGCGGTACTGGGGTGATTTTGAGGTTTTGGCAGAGAAAATTACCCGAAAAGACGCGGCGTCAAATATCACCCGCAGTGCAGTAGCGCTCGGTGAATTCAGAAATGTTACAAATGCGAAAGAAATTCTCACGACGTTGATTTTGCAAACAGGCGATCCTATAGTTAAGCGCACGGTGGACGGGCCACGCGTAACATTTGAAGCGGGGCAGTCGGGAAACAGCGCCACGCAGGAGGCCGTGCAGTTCTTTACGGAATTTTCAAATCCAGTGCGGCCACTTTATTCGTGGAATAGGGCGTTACCGGTTTCTAAAAACTTTTTCGTTTCGGAGGATTTAGCTACCTACTTCGGCTTTTCATCGGAACTGGCTGACATTCGCGACAAAAACCCGAACCTGAATTTCGACGTGGCGCCTTTGCCGCAGGTAAAGGATGCAAAAAACAGAGTGACATTTGGAAAGATAAACGCCTTTGCTATTTCAAAGAGCTCACGTGATCCCAACGGCACATTTCAGGTATTGGATCTGCTTACGTCACCGGAAGCACTCACTATCTGGAGCACACAGACAGGACTGCCGCCAGTGCGCAGGGACTTGCTTTCACGCTCGCCGCAGGATCCGTACCTTGCAGTCTTTTATGACGCTGCGCTTACGTCCCGCGCGTGGATAGACCCGGATCCACAGGCTACAAATGCCATTTTCCAGCGAATGGTGGAGTCTGTATTAAGCAGCAGAAATTCACTGCAGGATGCGATAGACAGAGCTGGGCGAGAACTGCAGGATTTATATAAATAATTATGAAAACTATTGCGTCATATGCATCGGTAAGGGGGGTAATGTTTGGACTGCTTAGTCTGGCGTTTTTAATATCACCGGCTTTGGTGGTGGCACAGAATTATAACGAGCCAGGGCTGGTGAAGTGTGAGGGGGCACTTACAGCTGACGAAATAGGTAAAAAGGACAAATGCGACTTCGCTCAGTTAATAGAAACCATCAAATACCTCATTAACTGGATGATATACATAACTGTACCCATAGTCATTGTCATTTTCGCATACGCTGGCTTTCTTTTTATGACCGCCAAGGAGTCCAATATCTCAAAAGCGAAGCACATCTTTTCAAATGTGGTGATAGGGTTCTTCTTCATGCTGGCTGCGTGGGTGATAGTGCACAGTATTTTGAAGTTTTTGGTCCGAAATGATTCGTATTTATTTTTCTTTAATTAACATGAAGAACATGATGAAAAAAGTAGCGGGGTTTCTGGTGGTGGCGGTGTGTGCGGTAGCGATGGTTTCTGGGGTGGTGCTCGCGCAGAGCGGTGGTTCAAACACAACTGAAAGTAGTGGGAGCAATAATCCGCCATTTCCAACACTTGAAAACCCCATTAAGGCAAATAGTATTAGTCAGCTCGTTAACGACCTTGTGAACATTGCATTTCAGATAGGTTCAGTTATTGCAGTGCTCGCTGTAATTTTCGTAGGATTTAAGTTTGTGCTGGCGCGCGGCAGTGAGGATAAGGTAAAAGAGGCTAAGAACATGTTTTTCTGGACAGTGGTGGGTATTGCTGTACTTTTTGGCGCGCGAGTTCTGGCGGAAGTTATCCAAGCCACAGTTAATAACCTTAAAGATTTTTAATATGAATATGAAAACAAAACATATAACAAAAGGTGCGCTCGTAGGTGTGTTTGTGCTTATGCCGGTTATAACGTTTGCGGTACGTACACTGGCTGATCTTATAGACTTGTTCATCTATTACCTCGGTTACGCTATCCCGCTCATTATGTCCCTGGCCATTGTGGTGTTTATTTGGGGGATATATCAGCATTTCTTTAAGGCGGACGCGGATAAAAAGGAGGCGGGAAATTTCATCCTTTACGGTGTACTAGGCTTCTTCCTCATGCTCTCATTTTGGGGACTTGTAAACATTCTGATCAATACATTTGGATTACAAACAAATAACGTAAATGGAGGTATTCCGTTTATAAGGTCATCGGGAGGTAGTGGCGCGGGTGCGTTTGACGGTGGGGGAGACGTTTATAGAGTGGAAGGAAGGTCTACTATAGACGGGTCAGTCGGTAATTAATATCCCCACATTTATTTGTAGCTTGCTCAAGTGTTTGATATGATATAAGTACCTTTTTGTTGTTTGTTTATTAATAGACAAAAAAGCTTTTATACGTTAACTAATAATTATGAAGAAATTAATTGCACTTTCATTGTTTGCTTTGCCTGGATTCGTGTCTGCACAGGATGTTACTGATGCGAATAGTCTTATAGCGAAAATTAGTAGCATTCTTAACGCGGTAATTCCTATCCTTGTATCTTTTGCTGTAGTATACCTTATCTACGCAATCGTAAAATACATCATTGCCGGTGATGAGGATAAGCGAAAGGAAGGTAAAACAATGGTAGGTTACGGAATTCTAGGACTTTTCCTTATCCTTTCTATCTGGGGACTTGTAAACATCCTTGTTCGAACATTTGGTTTACGAAATACGCCTCCAGAAGGTCAGATTCCTGAGGTTATAGACACCCGAACAGTTCGGTAACACTATGTTTTCATCAGAGAACGTAGCACAAGCAGCTTCCAACCCCACGTTAACTCGGATTATCGCAAAGTTGGCGGATGAGATTCTTAATCCGCTCATACTGCTCATGTTCGCAATAGCTATAGTAGTTTTCCTCTATGGACTCTATGAGCTTATACGCGACGCAGATGATCCTGGTGCGCGGGAGAAAGCGCGGCAACACGTTCTCTGGGGAGTAGTAGGAATGTTTATCATGGTGTCGGCGTACGGAATTATTTACTTTACGCTGGATACTGTGCAGGTGCCGATACCGGAGACGTTAAGGTAGCCAGGCGCGAACTAAAACGCATGTAAAAAACCGCTGTGAATTGCTTCACGGCGGTTTGCGTTTATACACTAACTAAAAGGACAATCTTGTTTCAGTCACCCTTACGGTAGCTGTGCCAAGTGGAGACGGCTTGTCTTTATCCGGACAAATCCTAAAGCGAACCTGCTTCAGAATGTCCGGTATTTCCACTTGTTGGTATTCTGGATGATTATATGGGAACTCGGTAATGACGTATGTCCCGTTAATTTCCACATCCAGGTATACGTTCGGCTCTACCACTGTCCAGCTAATGGAATGGTAGCGCTTCACCGGCACTGGTAATGACCAGAGTCCAGGGTAGATGGTTTTGGTTATGATCCTTTGATTCGGATCAGTGAGTTTCTCGCTGAGTTTTCGCTCATCGGCCAGTGCCACCCGGGTTACCCTGGATGATCCTGTAAAGAAGTTCTTTTTTATCGTGTAGATAGCTGCGATGGAGAAGAGTATAAGGAAGGCTGTAAGTGCTGCCTTCCACACATCCTCCATTTCGTTTTCAGGTTCTCCTGGTGTTGGCATTTATTTTCCCTTTCCTTTTTTATCTTTGTCTCCACTTTTCTTCTCACCCTTTCCTCCTACTAGGTGTGTGAGTGCACCAAGTGCTGCGGCGCGTGTTCCGTCTGGATCCCCGGGGAAGTAGAACATGTTAACTGATCCGGGATGCTTCTCTGCATGTGCCAGAAGGTAAGCGTCTCTATCTTGTATGGAATCGTCGCTCCCTTCTTTGATGACTTTTGCTGCATCGCGTAAGCCCTCCATGACTGTTATTGCATCCTGAGCGTCTCTAATGGCTTTGCTGACTTTTACTTGGCCGAGCTGCGGTATTGCCGTCCATACCCCGTGTTTTACTTCAAACAACGAATCTTCTTTGTCGCCAAGGAACTGGCATTCAAAAGCTTCGGTGAATTGTTTAAACTGAGGTGTCGTACTGTCGTCTTTAACGTGCACGCCTTTCTCGTTTTTGCCTATTATTTGGTCGGCATTAAAACGTACACAGAAACTTTCCAGAAAGTTCGTTACTTGCTCATGGAATATTTCCATTACCCGTTCAATAGGGTAAGCCATGTAATTTATAGGGAAACGCGGGTTTGGTGATAAAAGCACCACCCAGTCTATTTCCACCCATTTTTTATCTGCAGTCAGAAAGAACTCGTTTTCTTTGTTCTTAACCACGTCATTTCTGCGCAGGTCTATGGTTCCGTTTTTTGCAAGCCTAGCGAACGGTAGTAACGTTCTATGTCCTTGTCTTACAGGCCAGAGTCTTCTTAAGACTGGATCTTGGTATACCAATATCATGTATGGCTGAACCTCAATGGTGTGCTTCGGCAGATACCATCCAAACATTGTTACACCCCAGATAAACACACCAATCCATGATGCCCAGAAAATGGGAATGATTAGGTTCAGTGTATAAATACAGATGGGGAGCCAAAATGCTACGACTGTTAATGTTACCAAAAAGACAGTGTGCTGGCTGATGTTTCCTTTACCTTTTTTTGCGAGTCTTTTTATTTCAGCCATCTGCCTTCGCATATCCTCACTTTCCTGAGGAGTCATTCTCCGTAGATTATTTTGCATGCATTAATTCCGTATGGGTTGATTGTTAAAGAGTATTCTATGGTCTTTATAGCATAAAATGTATCCGAAGTCAAGGGCATGTAAAAATCGGTATTATAAGTAAAAACGGGGAGACTATTGTCTCCCCGTGGGTGTTACTGGTCCTCAAATTCAAGAAAGACGCGAACTGTCTGCCTAGGCTTAAGTGAGATTAGTTTCACTCCGTCACCTTGTGGTAGTCCAGTTTTTTTACTTACTTTCACATCTCCAATCATTTGGTATGTGAACGTGCCACGCGCCAAACTCCTCGTTGTTACACGGCGGTCGTTTTTGAGCATTAATACCACAGATTTGCCTGGTGGAATGTCCACAAATTTCGGTTCGTCGCGGATGACTATCTCCGATGCGGACAACCTATCACTAATGTCAATAGGCGGCCGTGGTGTTTTGATTTCGGGCTGACTACTGGGTGGTTCCGGTGGTGTGCTGTATTCTGAATCAGCATATTCGGTGATGGTTCCTGTGGGATGGTTATGCACCGTCACAAGGGGACCGTGAACGATCTGGAAAGGGCGTTCATTCGGATTTACGTTGTTGGTAGCAGCAGCTGCTGGTATTGGTATACTGCGTTCAGACCTCGTAGTAGATGTGGCGTGAGCAAAAGGTGGTAATTCCATTGCGTTAGCAAGTATCAAATAAACGATTGCTAAAATAATGAGAACTGCCAGTGCAATACCAATCTTAGATTTTGTGGACATCCCATCCTCATCACCATCAGGTACAGGCAGACCCACTGCTCTTGGCCTGTGTTCGTTCGTAGCCGGTGTTTGCTGTGCCTGATTTTGATCCGGCTGGTTTTGCCTGACCTGCTGTTGTTCCTGTGGACTCTGCTGTCCTGATGGAACAGTGGGTCCGTTAGGGGTCGCCTGCATCTCAAAGGAATACTGTCCACCGACATTGCCTGCATTCGCCCTCACTTTGAACCAGTATGGAAGGCTGTTGGTAAGCCCGGTCCACAGGAACTCTGTGGTGATAATGTCCATGGCTGCCATCCATTGCTTGCTGCCGTCTGGTCTGGCCAGAAGTGTGTAATTCTCCGCGCCGGGAACCTCTCTCCATTGTGCACGCACCGCTCCGTTAAGGGGCGTGAGGTGCAGTTCAGGTGGTGGTAATTGGTTCTGCTGATTCATCCGTTTCTCCTGTGTTGTTGATTGTCTACTCAAATCATCCGGATTTTTTCCGGCTGTGCCAGCGGGTTTTTGAACCCCTGGTGGTGTTTGCGTTGTACCGCCGCCGCATCCACCTTTTGAAGGGGGAGTGGGGACGGGTTTTTTTGCTCCCGGGCTTGGCCTGGGTAGCGGTGGTAATGCTTCTTCGCTCATCTGAAATCCTTTCTCCCTTTGTTTTCCTTGGTAAATTGACGAAGATCAATTGTTGTTTAAATTCGTATCTGTATTCACCATATCACTACTTAATGGAACCGTCAATAGTATGAAAATCCGCCCCTCTGGCTACAGAGAAGCGGATGTGCGGGTGTTTATAGGAGGAGTTTCTGAATTGTGGCGTTGAAGTGATTGGGGTTGATAGGTTTTTCTAAGCACAATACTCCAACTTTTTTTGCTTCCGTTTGGCACTGTAGGCCATAGCTAGTGTCCAAGTCTAGACCAAGCAGTAAACCCTTTGTTTCAGGTTTTGACTGGACCGCATGCTTTAGCAAATTGATACCTGTTACTCCTGGCATATCAAGTTCAGTGATGATCAGATCGTAAGGAATACCAACGTCTATTCTGCGCATTGCTTGTTCGCTACTACGAAGTACGTCATTTGGGTTAACGGCAAAACCGTTCCCTTCAAGTAGTAATTGCAACGCTTCCCGCATAAGTTCAGTGTTTTCTACTATTAAAATCCGAATGTTCTTCATATCTAATTATATTAAAACATAAATTAGAAAATAATCAAGGTGGCAACAAAAAACCGCCGTAAAGCGGTTTTCACCAAAGTTTCAATTGGTGCCGGAGAGAGGACTCGAACCTCCATGGGTTACCCCGCTTGCTCCTAAGGCAAGTGCGTATAGCCAATTTCGCCACTCCGGCATGGTGCGCCCAGTAGGGTTCGAACCTACGACCTGCCGATTAAGAGTCGGATGCTCTACCAGCTGAGCTATGGGCGCAATGCAATGTCGTTAAAAAATGAAACGATTACATTAAGGTAACAGGTTTCATTGCTTTTTTCAAGGGGTAAAGGTTTTGCTTTTATTTGTGCCCGAGGTGGGAATCGAACCCACATCCCGTAAGAGACACGATTTTAAGTCGTGCGCGTATACCAGTTCCGCCACTCGGGCAAAGGTAAATTCAGTGGCAACTTTTGAATTTACTGGAGACCCAGGCCGGGTTTGAACCGGCGCATAGCGGTTTTGCAGACCGCCGCGTTAACCAACTTCGCCACTGGGTCACTGTTTTTCAAACTTCTAAATATATGACGCAAACCTATCTCTGGTCATTATTCAGCAAATCATCAATCCTTTGTCTGTTCTTCTCACCAAAATCAATCTCAAAATCAAAGAAGGGGAGTCTACCGATACGTGACTTTTCCGCCACATATTCGCGGAACTCACTGCGCTTTCGCTTTATGAAATCCAACGCGCCCTTCTGCTTATCCTCCGGCAGTACGGTGAAAAAGATAACAGACCTCTTTCCGTCAGGAGATAGGTCTACGTTTGTCACGGTAATAAGCGATGTGTGGTTTGATTCCCTTTGCAAAAAGTTTGCCGCCAGGTTTCGTACCTCATCTTTGATTTTTTGATCACGATCTGCCATTGCCTACCTATTATACATAATTTGGGCACACTTTCTACTTCTCCACCACATGGAAGCACTCTATCTTATCCCCAGGTGCAATTTCCATTTTAGATTCAATGAGTGTTCCAAACTCGTATCCTTCACGCACTTCCTGCGCTTTTTGCTTCTGCTGCTGCAGTTCACGAATACGTCCGCGACCTATTTCCACATCTCTGCGTAAAATTTTTACCTCACCGCCAAGTTTTATTTCACCCTGCTGAACTTTTCCGCCTACTATCTGTTTGTCTTTGTTTTTATTAAATACCTGAAGAATTTTTGCTAGTCCAAGTGATTCCTCTGCAAACGTTTTAGGGCTACGTGCCAGCGCTGTTTGCTCTACAAATTCTGCAAGCTTGTAGATAATATCAAAAGTCTGAACATTTACATTCAGACGCTCCACTAATGGTCGCGCTTTTGCATCTACTTTTACATTAAAGCCCAGGACGACACATTCAGGCGTTCCGCTTGCTGTTTTTATATCGGTTTCTGAAATGTCACCAATTCCTTCTGAAATTACCCGTACGTACATTTTTTCAAACGAACGCTTCTTTAGTTCGTGCTGGATTCCTTCAAGGCTTCCGATGGCGTCTGCTTTAATAATGAGCGGGATGCTTATTTTTTCGCCGGTGTTTTCTTGTACAGCTTTTTTATCATTCTTCTGGTTTTTAAAATCCTGCGCCAGCTGCTCTGCCTCTTTCTTATCTTCTACTGCCACAAAAAGCGCGCCGGCTGCCGGAATTTTATTGAAACCTATCACACGTACAGGGCTTGATGCACCTGCTTCCTTGATGGGTTTTCCCAGAAAGTCTTCAAATATTCGCACCGGCGAGTAACTGTCTTCTGCTACTATAAACATTCCAGAGCGCAATGTGCCGTCTTTTATAAGTAACGTAGCACTTACGCCTTTTTTTGTATCAAGTTTTGCTTCTATCACCGCTCCTTCTGCAGGCTTTCCAGAGTCAGTCTTTAGTTCAGCCAGTTCTGCTACGAGCATAATCATATCCAAAAGTTCAGGGATGCCTTGTCCTGTGAGCGCAGAAATGGGCACTGCCGGTACTTCACCTCCATATCCTTCAATATATATTTCATTTTCTGCAAGGTTCTGTTTTGTTCGCTCAATATTTGCTTCCGGTCTGTCTATCTTGTTCATTGCTATTATAAAAGGGAGGCCGGCTTCCTTAATGCAGTTCAGCGCTTCAAGCGTCTGCTTTTTTACACCGTCTTCAGCTGATACTACAAGAATGGCAATGTCTGCTACGTTTGCGCCGCGTGTTCTGATACCGGTAAAGGCTTCATGTCCAGGTGTGTCCAAAAAGGTGATTGTGCTTTCTGTGCTCGCTGGAGTTTTATGCTTCACTTCATATGCGCCGAGGTGCTGGGTAATACCGCCGGCTTCGCCGGCGGTAATGTTTGACTTTCGGATGTAGTCCAAAAGTGTAGACTTCCCATGGTCAATATGCCCCATGATAACCACCACCGGGGGACGTTCCTTAATCGCGCTTTGATGTTGTGAGAGTTTTTTTGCCATGGCAGTTTGTTTTACAATAGCAGAAAAGCACGATAAGTCCAGGCGTAATGCCTCTGTCGTTACGCTTTAAGCTGTGATTTCGCGTTGTTGAGCGCCTCCTGTTCTTCCGCAGTCAGTTCAAATTCAGATTTGCTGCCTTTGATGGCTTTTGAAAATACGCTCACATGTTCGCGGGAATAAAGGCTTGAGATTACCACACCGTCGCCCTCTTCATTTATAAATGCGGTGACGAAACTTTGGTTGCCGCCCTCGCCAGAACCTTTAAAAGGATTATAGCGAAGTGTGTGTATGCCCTGCACACTTTTTCGTAAACGCTTTTCCACTGTTTGCAGATACTGCTCAAGTTCTCCTTTAAATGCTTCAAAGTCAGTGAGGCGTGTATCCACCACTTTCATTGAGTCATCCAGATTTTTAGAACCACTGCCTATTAGTAGTCTTTTCATTTTCGTTTCCAAGCGCATAATCCAGCCAAGGAGGATGATAAGAAGAACGCCGAATACAATAAGAATGATAGTGTTTTGATCCAGAGGCATAGTGGTATGAATTATATATGAAAACACTCAATATGATAAGATGTGTGCATGAATGAATACTATAAGAATCTTCCGCGTAAACGTATGGCTTCAGGTGCTCTATTTTTTGAGTCACAAAAAATGGACAAAGTGCTTATCGTAAAACCTACATATAAAAACTACTGGGAAATTCCAGGTGGGGTCGTTGAGGCAGAGGAATCGCCACTTCAGGCATGTATACGGGAATGTGAGGAAGAGCTTGGGATTGTGCTTGGTACAGGCATTAAGCTATCGTCTGTGGATTATGTTTCAGACACAGACGGAAAAGGCGACAGGATTATGTATATTTTTAACGGAGGCGTGTTGGACGAAGCGTCTGTTAAGAAAATTATCCTTCAGGAAAAAGAGTTGAGCGAATTTTGTTTTGTAGATGTGTCTGAGGCAGAGAAGCTGCTTGGAGATCGTTTGAAGAAAAGGGTACCGAATACAATGGAGGCTATCCGCAATGGGCAATGCGTGTATATGGAGGGTGGGGAGGTGGTGGGGTAGTAAAAGAGGGAATCTAAAAAGGGAGAAAGCCGCGAAGCGCGACTTTCTCCAAGGACATTATTAGTGTATGTCAGATGGACATTCTTGTCAATTTTATCGACGGGTTTTTTGCGGGCATCTATGTACAATAATTAATTCTTGTGTCCTGTTGCGAATTTTATTTTTATTTTAATAATTTTTTAACGAAATTTCATATTGGATGTGTATCATTACTTATAGATATGAGATTGGTGATTTCATATCATGGGCATGCTGATGGCTCAGGCCTCTACTTTCACCAGGTAGAGAGCGCGGGTTCGATCCCTGTCATGTCCAGTAGCGTAGTGTTTGACTACTGGTGTTAAAAAGCTATACTTTAAGTACCTGGTGAAAGTAGAGGCTTAAAAGAAACCGCACAAATGTGCGGTTTCTTTCCGTCTGGGTATTTGCCAAAACCTCATTTTTGTTATATTTTAATATCCATGAAGCGAATCTACGCAGACAACGCGGCTATTACACCCACTGACGCGCGAGTTCTAAAAGAAATGCGTAAGTATGAAGGCGGAGAATTTGGAAATCCTTCGTCTATTCACGCAGAAGGTGTAAAAGCAAAAAAAGTTTTGGATATGGCACGCAAAGGCTGTGCCGGCTTTTTGAGTGCGCACGCAGATGAAATCGTATTCACCGGAAGCGGAACTGAAGCAAACAACCTGGCGATTTTTGGTGTAGTGAATAAGCTTATCCAGAACGGCATGAAAATGGAAGACGTACATATAGTAACTTCAGTGATAGAGCATCCATCTGTTTTGGAATGTGTGCACGAGCTACAGCGTCGCGGTGCAAAAGTGGACTTCGTGCCAGTGCTCCCGAACGGGATTGTAGATTTAAAAGTGCTTAAAGAAAAAATTACAGCTGACACTGCGCTTGTGTCAGTCATGTATGTGAATAATGAGATAGGAACAGTTCAGCCAATTACAGAAATTGCAAAGATAATTCGCTACGTTAAAAAAAATAAAAACAAGAGCGAAAATAAAAATACCACTGTCTCAAACTTTCCGTTATTTCACACAGACGCTTCGCAGGCCGCACTCTATCTAGAAATGAATGTAGAAAAACTTGGTATGGATATGCTTACGCTGGATGCGCATAAGGTGTACGGCCCAAAAGGGATTGGTGCATTGTATATAAAGCGTGGAATTGAAATCTCGCCAATTATTTTCGGAGGAGGTCAGGAAAGTAATCGAAGATCAGCTACACCAAATGTATCTGCTGCTGTGGGGTTTGCAAAGGCATTACAAATAGCGGCAGAAGAGAAAGAAGCTGAAACTGCGCGTCTCACTGAACTCCGCGATTATTTCTTAAACAAAATAGTGGAAAAAATCCCAAATGTCATTATAAACGGCGACAGAACCGCGCGGATAGCAAATAATGTAAACATCACAATTCCAAATGTAGACAGTGAATTTCTGGTGCTTCAGCTGGACGCCGCGGGAATAGCTTGCTCCACAAAAAGTTCGTGTCTACATGATGAAGATGAATCATATGTCATCCGCGCACTGGGAAATAATGACGCAAAAAATGCGCTGCGCTTCACCTTTGGACGCACTACTACACTAAAAGAGGTGGACTATATTCTAAAGACGTTAATCTCCAAAATATCCCCAAGTAGAGCGCCAAAACAGCCGCCGAGCAGTGGCAAACGTCTAAATTTATGATATAATGCTATGGTTAACGAATAATGACGCGCTTGCATGCTTATTGCCTGTTTATTAAACTAAAACTTATTACACATGCCGCCACTAAAAAATTTCACAACAAAAGCAAAAGAGGCTATCCGAAGAGCGCATGAGCTCGCTATTGAGCGTGGCCAGAACCACGTGAATCCTGTGCATCTGCTTTGCGCGCTCATTTTGCAGGAGGAAAGTATGGTGGCATCTATTTTGGACAAACTGGAAGTGGACACTATGGTGCTCACGGATCTTTTGCTGGAGCAAATAGACGCTCCTGAAGCAAACTCCACACTTTCACCTTCATATCAGATTTATTTAACTCCCGACCTTGCGCAGATTTTGGAAAACGGCGGAAAGGTAGCAGCATCACTTAAAGATGAATTTATTTCTACAGAGCACCTCTTTGTAGCGATGTTTGATGTACCTGGCCAGGCGCATGATATTTTAGCGAAGTTTAAAATAGACCGCGACGGTGTGATTCATGTGATAGAAGAACTTAAACATTCCGACGTGGCAGAAAATACTCAGCCGAAAAAGTTTCGCACACTTACTAAATACACACGCAGTCTTACAAAACTTGCGCGTGAAAATAAACTGGATCCGGTCATTGGCCGTGATACAGAAATTTTGCGAATGATCCAGATTCTTTCACGCCGAACAAAAAACAACCCTATTTTAATAGGTGAAGCTGGAGTGGGTAAAACAGCTATCGCTGAAGGACTGGCTATCCGCATGGCGCAGGGTGATATCCCGGAGTCCTTGAAGGACAAAGAACTCGTTTCGCTTGACCTTGGCTCACTTATTGCCGGTACAAAATATCGCGGTGAATTTGAAGAGCGTCTTAAAAATATTCTAAAAGAAATAGAGCGCGCCGAAGGAAAAATTATTTTGTTTATAGATGAGATACACACCCTGGTGGGCGCTGGAGCCGCTGAGGGCTCTATGGACGCGTCAAACATGCTTAAGCCGGCGCTTGCACGCGGTGAACTGCGGGCTATCGGTGCTACGACACTGCGCGAATACCAGAAGCATATAGAAAAGGATCCTGCGCTCACACGCCGGTTCCAGCCAGTACACATCCACGAGCCGTCTGTGGAGGACGCTATCGCTATTCTTCGTGGGCTTAAAGAAAAGTACGAACTCTTTCACGGTGTGCGAATTACTGATGACTCTATAGTGGCCGCTGTGAATCTTTCAAGCCGCTATATCACCGACCGTTTTCTGCCTGACAAAGTAGTGGACCTTATAGACGAAGCCGCATCTGCGCTTAAAATTTCTTTGGAAAATATGCCGCCGCTTCTGGAAGAGACACGCCGAAAGGTGATGCGTTTGGAAATAGAGCGTGAAGCTTTGAAAAAGGAAACTTCTAAGGACTCAAAAGCGCGCGTTGCAAAAATTGATACAGAAATTGCCGATTTGAAAGAAAAAACAGGTGAGCTGGAACTGAAGTGGAAGAATGAAAAAGAAATAATTGTACAGATAAAGCAGATTAAAAAAGATCTGGAAACATTGCGCCTGGAAGCGGAAGCTGCAGAAGCAAAAGCAGACCTTTCAAAGGCCGCAGAAATTCGCTATGGAAAAATTCCTATGCTGGAAAAAGATTTGGAGACAAAAAATAAGCGGCTGAAAAAGCTACAGGCTTCACGACGCATTTTAAAAGAGGAAATTACCGAACAGGACATAGCAGACGTGGTGTCACGGTGGACGGGTATTCCTGTGTCACGAATGCTTGAAGAAGAAGCAGAAAAGCTTAACCGCATGGAAGATGAGCTTAAAAAGCGCATTGTGGGCCAGGACGAAGCAGTGAAGAAGATTGCAGATACTATTAAGCGTTCACGTGCGGGAATTGCAGATCCAAACAAGCCTATTGGTTCGTTTATCTTCCTCGGTCCTACCGGTGTGGGTAAAACTGAACTTACGAAGGCACTTGCGGAATTCCTTTTTGACGATGAAAAGGCGCTTATCCGCGTGGATATGTCGGAATACATGGAGAAGCACGCCATTTCAAAACTGATCGGTGCGCCGCCAGGATATGTAGGACATGATGAAGGCGGAGGTTTGACTGAACTGGTACGGCACCGCCCATACTCTGTTATTCTTTTTGACGAGATAGAAAAAGCACATCCGGAAGTGTTTAATGTTTTACTGCAGGTTCTGGATAACGGCCGGCTTACAGACTCAAAAGGCCGCACAGTGAACTTTAAGAACACAGTGATTATCATGACCTCAAACATCGGCGCGAACTATATAGAAAAAATGGAGCGAATAGGCTTCCATAAGGAAGGTGATGAAGTGGAAGAATACAATGACGTGAAGGGTAAAGTGATGACAAATTTGAAAGATTACTTCCGTCCAGAATTCCTGAACCGCGTGGATGACATACTCATCTTTGATATTCTCACACCGCTTGCGATAGAGGAAATTGTGAAAATACAGGTGAACCTGGTGAAAGAGCGTTTGTTACAAAAAGAAATTAATCTTGAAGTGTCACAGGAAGTGCTCACGTACCTTGGCAAAGAAGGATACAATCCGCACTATGGTGCGCGGCCTTTGAAGCGCTTGATTCAGAATAAAATCCTGACGCCAGTGGCGAATCTAATGATCTCACAGGGTGTTATGAAGGGCGGTACAGTGCTCGTGGGAATGAAGGGTGAGGAATTCACGTTTGATGTGCGTAAGAATGCGAAGCGTGCCCGGACAACGATAGACCCGAACGAACTGCCGCAGCGGAGCGGGGTGGGGCGTTAGGTGAGGGTGGGGTGTTAAAAATAAATAAAAGAAAAAGAGGAAACGGATAGAACGTTTCCTCTTACTTTTTAATCAACGGAATTAGGTCCTTCCCATCCGTACGCGGCATCGCCAGCGTAGGAAGTATCTTCTTCCTTAGGTGGAGTCATGGTTTTAACGGCACCACCTTTGAAGGTGACCTGGTTATTTTGAATTACTGCGTACAAATTGTCATGTCCCTGCTTGACACCAACAACTCTTGTGGGTGTCGCTTCGTGGATATCCCAGCCGAGCTTTCTCATCGCGGCCATAGCTCTGGTTTGTAGAGCCTGAATATTTTGCCACTCATTATTGTTATTCATAGCAATCTGCCGCTAAAATATTTAGAAACATATTGCTATGAATAACTATTTAAGATCATCTGTTTCGTCTTTTCAGACTCATCAGCAGAGATACACATCTCTGGACAGAAGAGGATACTGTAATCCCCAGCGCTGCACGCCACACTCACCATGTGCACACGGTGACATTCACACTCTTTTGAATCAAAGGTTGGAGTGATCCTTTGGGTTTTTACCACCTCGGCATGACCGTGGTTCCGTCGGGAAACTCTATAGCCAATCTCGACATCTTTTGTTTCCCAAGCCGGTTCCCAACTTTCACTGATTTCCAGTTCCGTCGGGTATACCACCATGACTTTAAAATCCTTGCCTTCTGTTCCTCGCGGAACCTGACTACCTCGGGGTTTAATCCCCGTTCAGTCAGCTTTCTTACACGACGGTTGTGACGGACGGTAGCACGAGCTGCCGTCACATCAACCTTCTTGCCAGAAAGAGAGGCGAGCGAGTCGGCACTTAAGGTGCCGTTTGCCGAAGTTTTCCGATTTTTATAAAGAACACGCTTACTCATAAGACGGGCATTGAACGTATCCACTTCCATCAGTGTCCGATGAACATTTTATAGGGTCATGTACAACCTTCCTTGAGACCTTTCTTTTGAATCACTCTTCGTCATCCAAAAGCCGTTTTGATTCCCGAGGGTCACCTTTCGTGGCCTCGAGAACCTCCTCTACTGAGGATACGATCTCAGGTTTCTTCACCCTGTTGACGTAATAGCCTACAGGGAGACCCTTCTCTATCTCTGGAAGATTCTTTTCTTCCACGAGATAGTCACCGACATCGATGGTAGGCTCATCGAAGTCTCCTTTGAACACTAGCTGGACGTGAATATAATTATCATTCATACAACCTATCTCCATAGTTAATAGAGACATATTGCATGAATGATAATTGTTTTATAAAGACCATCTGTTTCGTCTTTTCAGACTCATCAGCAGAGATACACATCTCTGGACAGAAGGAGACTTTGCAATCTCCTCGAAGTCTCACCTTAGTGAGACTTGACCTCGGGGTGGTGATCCCTAGTTTTTGCACCACACCACACACAGAATTGCTCCTGTGCGTCGTACCTTGCGGCCATCCGCAAGAACTTACGTTCCGCGAGCACGTTTACTACTGCGTTTGTGAATTTTCCAAACATCATAAAAGTGCCGATTACCAAGGTCACCCGAAAAATAAAAATAATTTTCTTCATAGCGGTAAAAATATAAGTAATATGCTTACTTGCTTACCGCTATGAAGAAATTCAAAGATCATCTGCTTTTCGCTGTTTCCAGCTCATCAGTCGGGATACACATCCCGAGAACAGAGAGGTGAATGGCTTGAACATTCTACCTCCATATAGAACATATAGACACGTGACACTCTCTCCACTTCTGTTGCCAGGCAGGAGAATCCCCGTAGCTCATGAGCTACAGATCTCGAACAGCCAAGAGTCTAGCTTTTATCCGAAGGCTCTTTATGGCCATGTCTCGGATATAGCTAAGCCCTTGTACCGAGAGCTTGAATCTCTCAGAGCACTCTTTTAGAGTAAGCCCATTGAAATACAGCTCTTCTACCACCGCACGCTGGCGATGTGGTAGCTCCTCTAATAAGGAGTCGAGGTGCTCGAGGAACAGGTCAGTACCCACTCAATGTCTACTTTTAGTAAGAATAAACATTGAGTGGGTACTGACCTACATTAAAGATTTAAAGTACATCTGCTTTTCGCTGTTTCCAGCTCATCAGTCGAGATACACATCCCGAGAAGCAAGGAAGAATTTCTTCTCCCAACAGTTTCGGCTCGTCAAGCCCTCCGGAACTTCCCCGAAGAATTACGGACACGTTTGTATATAGTGCCATCACATGTTTGCTGGACACTCTCCAGAAGAGGAAAATTTTTGAGGCTTATTTTCAACCTAACGAGACTACGCCGCCGAGACCGTGAACAAGGCGAAGCTGAACTTCGCACCCGCCACTTCCTCAGATGTGTACTCGTGTCGGTTTTCCAGCCGGGGGAGACCTGCCACTCCCATCACCACAAGGCGATCTCCGTCCTGCAGAGCAACGCTCGGTGCTTTAGGTGGAATTTCCACCGAAAGCCCGTAGCGTGACTGCATAACGTCGATGCTGGCCTTGTGGCTCGGGTTGAGGCAGGACACCACCCCATCACCAATGATCTCTTTTGCCTGCTCCACCGTAAGCGCCTGCTTACGGATATTGCAGTCAGAGGGGAACATGGAAGGTGCGATTCCGAAACCGAAGTATGTAGTTTTTTTCATGCAATCCACCGCCTTTGCTCTTAAAAGCGACGCATTGCATGAAAAAAACATACGCCTAATCAATGACCTTTCTACTTATAATCATAGCATAATGAACAGAAATGTCAAGAACCTAGCATTGTTATCCCCATAAAAATCCTTGATTTATAACAAATATGTATGGTAGAGTAGGAAATAAGCATAAAATTGTCATAAAATTGTAACATATATGAATGAACAAACACTTGTGAATTGCGGATTAAGTATAGAACAGGCAAAAATTTACCTGTTTCTTTTGCAAAATGGACTACTTCCTGCAAAGGTTATTTCTCTTAAAACAGGGGTGGGGAGGGCTTTGACCTACAAAATACTAGACCAGCTTATGGAGATGAAGCTTGTGGAAAAGCGGGAGGATAAAGGCAGGATAGCGCTTTTTTCACCAGCTCATCCTCAACGACTCAAAGAACTTACCGAGAGTAAAAAAGCTCAAGCGGAGGACGCGCTCGCCTCATTTACACAGGCGTATGGATCTTTTGCCTCAGCATTTAACATGCTTCAAGGAAAGCCGAATGTTCAATTTTACGAAGGAATTGATGGGCTTAAAAATGTCTATAATGAAATTTTGGAAACTGGTGAAGATATAAAAGTGATCAGCTCACCGGCTACAGAAGGCAGGGAAGATATTCGCAGTATTATCAAAACGCAAATACGTCAGCAGGCTGCACTTGGCATTAAAACAAAAGCCATTACCCCTCTTAAGGAAGGTGGTGCGAACGAAAGGACGCAAGAGGATAAGGATAACCTGATTACTAGAAAGGTTGTATCTATGGAGAAGTTAAATATTCCAGCCCAGATTATTATCTATGGAGACAAAGTGGGTATTACGAACTTTAAGGATTCAATTATTACTGTAGTTATTGAGAGTAAATATATTACGGAGACATTCGGTGCTATGTTTGATTATATGTGGGGGAGTGTGGAGTAGGGAATAAGGTGAGATTTAATATTTTTTATAATATAATTCAAGCATGAGCGCTATTTCATATGAATATCTAGATAAAGTTAAAAAGCTTTATAATGATGATAAAAAAAGTATGCTTGAAATAGCATCTATTTTTGGTGTGTCAGTTGATTCTGTTGTTTATTTTATGAGGAAAAATAACATCAAAAGGAGGACACCAGCGCAGACATTTAAAATTAAGTTCAACGAGAAGCCGCTTTCATATTTAAGGAAAGTTCCAGAAAGTGATTATGAGAAATTATTGGAATCGATGGGTGTTATGCTCTATTGGGCTGAGGGGTATAAAACTAATAAAAGTAGTGGGGTGGATTTTGCCAATTCTGACCCTAGTATGATACTATTGTTTATTACTTTTCTAAGAAAATGTTTTTGTATTAATGAGCAACGTCTCCGTATATTTTTATATATGTATTCAGATCAAAACTCTAAGGATTTGATTAGATTTTGGTCATCTCTTACAGCAATTCCCGTTTCACAATTTTCTAAACCGTACATTAAAACTTCACGGGAGATACTTACAAACAAAGTAAAGATGAAATATGGGTTAATTCATATTAGATACAACGACATTAGACTATTGTCAGAATTAAAAAAGCTGATAGAATCATATAAATCAAGATATGCGCCGGTCGTATAGTGGCAATTACACGACGCTGTAAACGTCGCGGCCTTTGGCCTCCGGGGGTTCGAGTCCCTCCCGGCGCACAATTTTAGAGTGAGGTGAGTGGATTTTTTAATACTAATACTCATTAACCGAATCCCCACCGTATGCCGGACACGAGCTGGTGATCCAATACGGATCAGGACAGCCCCACATTGGATGCGGGAGTATTTGGTGGCAATGCGGCACTCCATTTAAAACGTGACTGTGTCCCAGACCATATGGACAGGTGATTTCACCGGTAGTAGCCCCTTCGGTATAAAAGCCGATGTAGGCAAACTGGCCGCATCCGGGGCCGGAATCACTAATGGACTGATATTCAATCGGGTACTTGTGGTTCTTAAATACCTCTGAACTGATGTATCTCTGGTCAGTGAGCGGTCTCAGAAAGTTAGGGTTACTTCCATTGGTTGTGGTTTGGTAATTGTGACAGGGAAATTTTCCGTAATCATCATAGTACAACATCATGCCTGTCATGAGCTGTTTAATAGATTCGGTGGCTTTTATGTTTCGTCCTTTTGTTCTGGCAGAATTAAGTGAAGCTAAAACTACCGATGAAAGTATGCCGATGATTGCAATAACAACCAGTAGTTCAATGAGTGTAAATCCACCGTCTTTAAATTTTTTATGAAGACGTCTATAGTACTTTTTCAAACGCATGAAAATATTGTACCACTAATGTTCGCCGATGTAAAAGCATAACTAATACACAGTCCGCAAAAGATGAGCAGGAAGGTGTACTAAAAGTTCATAGGGGATTGTTTCGCAGAGGTGCGCACACTGTTCTAGTGAATTTTTGTCCGTAAGAGAAGAGCTTATTACCGTCACCTCGTCATTAAGGCGAACGTCAGGTATGCTTGAGATATCTATAACGGTGATATTCATACTTATCCGCCCCACGACTGGAGCAAAATGCGCGCCAATTTTTACAAATCCTTTGTTAGAAAGCCTGCGATCCAATCCTTCAAAGTAGCCGACAGGAATGGTGGCTATGGTCATTGGGTTCTGCGCGGTGAAAGTGCCGTTGTAACCAATTTTATCTCCAGGTTCTATCTTTTTAACCCCGCTTACTATAGTTTTTAACTCAAGCGCTGGAATTAGGTGTACTTTCTCATCTATTGGTGCATTTTGCTGAATGCCGTAGAGGCCAAGGCCAAGCCGGGCTACATTTGCTTTGATTTTCTGACCATGAACTTGTCCGGCAGTGTTGCTTAAATGATAATACTGAAGCTTTGGGAATTCTGAAAGCACTTTCTCTACGCAGACATCCCATGCAGTGATTTGGCTGTCAGTAAATGTGGGGTCGGTGCTATCAGCATCTGCAAAGTGAGAAAAGATACCTTGTAAATGAAGATGATGATTTGATTTTATGTGTGAAATGGCTGCGTCAAGTTCCTCCACCTGAATTCCTTGGCGATTCATGCCGGTGTCTATTTTAAGCTGGATAGATACTTTTGAATCTGCTCTTTCGGAAAGTTCCGTAAGCGTCTGAATATTGATAACACCAAATGCAATATTTTTTAGTTTGCTTGAAAGAATAGTTTCTGAGGGAGTGTAGCCGATAATAAGAAGGGGTTTTTTAATGCCTTCTGCTCGGAGAGTTATTGCTTCAAAATATGAGTCAACGATGAGAAATGGGATACTGTGAGTTATTTCGTTATGTGTATCCAGTATTTCTGCCACATGGACCAGGCCATGTCCGTAGGCGTTGCTTTTTAACACGGGGGCAATCTGAACACTAGAATTTAATTTTTGAAATTCCTGTATATTGTGAAGCAAAGCTTTCTTTGAAATGGTGATAGTGACGAGTGGGGAGTAGGGGAAGCGTGACTTGCGGAGTTTTTTGATAAATTTTTTGATCATTTACCAATTGTACACCGAATGAGATAAAAGACAGCTGTGTATTTCATGGCTTTGTATATGGGTAATACGCGGGGTCAGTACCCTTGACATACGGTGTAGTACCGTGCTATAATTATAAAGGGTAAAGGCATCACGCCTTTTTTAATTTGGTCCTTTGAAAGAAAATTGATTATGAAAAACCTTAAATCCATCTTTGGGATTGCGGTCCTTATGGCCGCTGCAGTTCTGATTCTCAGTTTGGGAAAAATTACACAACCTGTTCAGATTAAACAGGGAGCAGAAACAGATACCCATCTCGCTACGAACGTGGCGGGTGGGATTGTGGTTACGGGTAATCTCAAACCTCCGACGTTTAACTCGTCGGTGGAATAGCCAGCTTCACGCAGAAAAACAAAAAACTGAAAGGTAAAAATGAAAAAACTGATCGCGATAATCCTCATGGTGAGCGCGTTGTTCGGGGTGATCACGCCAAAAGTGTACGCTCTGACGGCCGCTGAAGCGGAAGCAATCATTAGCGCACTTGCGCTGGATGGTGCAAAGGCGGAGGCGATTCGGGGGCTGGTGACAGTCACCTCGGTGCCTGTTCCTTCTACACCCACAACTGATCCGGAAATGCCTGGCCCCAGCCCTGCGGATAGCACTGCAGTGGCGGAGCGGGTTTCGGACATGCTCTATATGTTTCGGTCAAAACCACTATTCATGGCATACGCCTTGAGTAAGGTTCAGCAAATTCAACTGACCATGGAACCTGATGGCGCGGCAGAAAGTTTCGGCTACGGCTGGAGCGAAGAATACACCAGTGCCACTCCGAAAATTGAGGAGATGGCAGAAATTGTCGCAGGGTTCCACATCCATTTCTCGCTTGCAAAAGCGGTAAGGGTGAAAACAACGGTCCAGTATTTGGACTCGGATTGGAATCCGTACTTTGAGGGGACCAGTTATTTCTGGCCTCAAGAGGGTAAGGGCGGCTCATGGACGATCCCAAATTGGGCAAGTCCTGAGATGCGGTTTGCACAAAACATTCGCATGGAGCTTCCTGGTGTTCGCCGTTTGGTTGTTCACTTCAGGGATGAATACGGTGAACTCACTGACACACGGTACTTGTATCCTGTGTCTAGTGGGTCCACATATTTGTTGCCTCGGCAGATGATTGATAACAATGGAGAGATCCTTGCATACATGCTGGGAGAAGATGGCACTGAAAAGCGTGCGTTCATTTCTATTCGGAGTGGGCTCAAGCTTGAGGAAGCGCCGTTTGACGGTGGAAGTATCAGGCCTACAATGCCTGGCGCTCAGATCCTTACGGATCCTGTTAATATCACTATCAGCCCTAAATCTCATTTGGGTAAAGGTGAAGACATCCTCGTGGAAGCTACCTTCACAGAGAAAACCGGGGCTACAGTGCTTGCGGTGACCTCTGAAGGTGAACGCGCTCACACGATTGTGGTTATAAATGCCACGACGGGTGAGGTGCAGGAGTACGTAAATCCTCCAAGCGGCATGCTTATTGTGCCGTTTAGCCCCGGTACGTATCACGTTCTCGGATTGTGGGACACGTTCACGGATGACAGTCTGGATGGCTGGTACGACGACGGTGGTGGAAAAGGCGGCGGTATTGCCGGAGGTGGAGGCTGGGAATAGCCTCATAATCAATTAGTTAACACAAACGCTCCAGCTTCGGCCGGAGCGTTTTTTAATTGAAATTGAACATCGCCTTGGGTGAAGTCCGACTTCACCCTTAGTTGCAAATTTTTGGCCTATAGGTTATAGTAGCCAATACGTTTTAATACAAATATATGTCACAAGACCGATTAATAAAACTCGCCTGCAAGGACTGCAAAAACATCAATTATTTCACCAGCAAGAATAAGCGGAAGGTGGAAAGGAAGATTGAACTTTTAAAGTTTTGCAAGCACTGCAGGAAGAAGACTGCCCACAAGGAGGGTAAGAAATAATCTGGCGTTGAACGAAGTAAAAACACCCACTCGGGTGTTTTTCGTTGAAATAATAGGCTGGGTAGTATACTATAGTGCTGTACTCTAGGGGGATTAGTTTAGTGGTAAAACAATTGTCTCCAAAGCAATTGACGAGGGTTCGATTCCTTCATCCCCCGCAACTATCCGTTGAACGCTTTCTGCAGTGCTTCAATGTCAAACTTCTTCATTTGTAGAAACGCTTGAGTCACGCGCTTAACTTGTTCTTCACTTCCTTTTTCCATCATTTCATCCATTGCAGTAGGTACTATCTGCCACGACACACCGTATTTATCCTTAAGCCAGCCGCACTGTTCTGCTTCTGGAACTGCGGATAATTTTTCCCAGTAGTAATCAATTTCTTTTTGGGTGTCACAGTGGACAATGAATGAGACTGCTTCGTTAAATATAAATTCATGCGGGCCGGAACTCTCCATTGCAATAAAATGTACGCCGCTTAACCTGAAGCTTGAGTATTTTATAAAACCTTCTTTTTCACCCTCATCTTTTTCGTAAGGGACCATTACATCTATTTTAGAATCTGGGAAAATGGAGGTGTAATTTTCTAATGCGTCTTTTACTTTTCCCACTTTATCCTGTGTGAACATCAGGGACGGGGTTATTTGTTGGTTCGTCTGCGGTCCCTCACTCCACGAAAGCTGCCATGAAAGCCCGTACTTATCCTGAAGCCATCCATATTTTTTTGCCCAGGGGTAGGTGTCATATGGCATGAGCGCCTTGCCGCCCTCTATGAGCCTATCCCATACCTTTTTTATTTCCTGCTCGTTATCAAATACTGCGAAAAGCGAAATGGAGGGATTAAATGTAAAGTATGGGCCAGCGCTAATAGCCATGAACTCCAGTCCTGAAAGCTGGAATGTGACAATATCACAGTCACCAGAAGGCGTGTCGGAGATTTGCCGAACGTTGTTAATTTTGGAATTAGGGAATAATGATGTGTATAATGCTGAAGCCTCTTTTGCTTCGGTGTTAAACCATAAATGTGGGGTTATTTTTTGCATACTTATATTTTACCATACCGTTACATTTTAGCGTGTAAATATTTTTACAGCTTTTTCAATACTCGCAGTGTCTTTATAGCTGAACCATTGTATTCGTTTGTCTTTCTTAAACCACGTTTTTTGGCGACGGACATAGTGCCATATCTCAGTGGTGAGTGAATCCATCATTTCATTACGGCTTATTTTTTTCTGTAAATAGAGCGAAACGTAGCGGTATTCTAAACCAAGCGAATGCATCCGTTTCCATGACAGGCCTGCTTCGTGGAGTTTTGTCACTTCACGCACCATCCCTTTTTTTATTCTATGCATAAGGCGTGCGCTAATGCGCTCTTTGAGAGTGTCGTCAGGAATTTCTAGGCCAATCTGTAGGCAAGAATAGGGAGAATTCTTTTTGAGTGGCGGGACAACGCCAAGCACTTGTGCAATTTCTATCGCTCTAATGATCTTGGTTCTATTTTCTATCCCGAGGGTTTGTGCGCGCGCGGAGTCTAATGCGTGCAACTTTTCAAATAGTTTTTCTGCAGAAAGTTTTTCTAGCGTTTTGCGTAAGCGTGGGTTTGGCGGGACATCTGGGAATACAATGTCGTCAATGACAGCCTGGATATAGAATCCTGTGCCGCCACAGAGAATAGGAAGTTTTCCGCGTGAATGAACTTCGGCGATAACTTTTTGAGCACGACTTTTGTAATCCGCAACAGTCATTACCTTTTTTGGACTTACGACATCCAAAAGGTGATGGGGAACACCCTTCATTTCTTTCTTTGTGATTTTCCCCGTTCCTAGATTCAGTCCTTCGTATACCTGGCGTGAATCTGCTGAAATAACTTCGCCGCTATATTTTTTGCCGAGGCGTACTGCAAGGTCACTTTTTCCTGTGGCGGTAGGGCCAAGAATTACTAAGACTTTAGGTTTTAGCATGATATGAAAGTACCACGTCCGTGCTTTGTTGACAAGGTTTATTCTCTGCGATATTCTCATAATAGAATTGGTCAAATCAGAAGGAAGCGAAATTATGAATGTTTTTGAGAAATTAGAGAGTGTGGCTGATAAGCTTGTTGGTACAGCAATCGGTATGCCAAAATGGGTCCATCCTCACTCTGTGAAGGTGGAGTTTGATAAGGATAAATCAGTAAGGACTCGTACAATTCGTTTTGAAAGTAAAGTGGTATCTGTGACGATAAGCAGATTAAGGCCATACAGTTGGCATGTAGCCTACCGTATCGCTCAGCCCTGGGGATTTACCGAGAGTAGTGTGAGTTTGCACACTGCCGAACTCCTCTGTGCTCTTAACATAGACGATTCAGCGGGTATTGCTGGAACCGAGGAGAGTAAGTGGTGGCAGACTGCCTACGGCTCAGACGTCTGTGTTCCTGGTAAGTTCATCCGTCAAGGGAATTGGCTTAACATACCGTGCCCTGGAACGGGAGTCGATGGTGATCCAAACCTGAGTATTTTTTTGGATGAAGGTGACAAAAAACACTTTCGTAATATTATTGGCGTCTGAGCGACGTCAATTAATACCAAAAGCCGCAGCTTCGCTGCGGCTTTTTTATTTGTGCCGAAGGAGAGACTCGAACTCTCACAGGGTTGCCCCTACACGATTTTGAGTCGTGGGCGTCTACCAATTCCGCCACTTCGGCATTGTACCAAAGTGTACTAAAATTCTGCTAAAAATCAAATTAAAAACATGATTAGAATTTTATTAACTCTATGTTAAAATAAAAGGAACTATTAGTAACAAACACCATGTCAGCACAGACATCACAATTTTTCGGCGATTCAATATTTTGGATAGAGGTAGAAAAGATCAAGCCGAACCCTTATCAGCCACGCCATGAATTTGACGATGCGCGCCTTAAGGATTTGGCGGAGTCTATTCGTATGTACGGTATTCTTCAGCCGCTTGTGGTGACACGCAAGGAAATGATGAAGGAAGATGGAGGGTTGGCGGTGGAATATGAGCTTATCTCTGGCGAGCGGCGTCTGCGTGCATCAAAACTTGCAGGACTTGCGCAGGTGCCAGCGCTTATTAGAAACGGTGAGGAGGATGCGCGGGTGAAGCTTGAACTTGCTATTATTGAAAACCTTCAGCGCGAAGATCTTAATCCCGTGGACCGCGCAAAAGCATTTGACCGCTTGGCAAAGGAGTTCGGTTTTAAACATACACAGATTGCAGAAAAAGTAGGGAAGAGCCGCGAATATGTGACGAACACCTTGCGCATCCTTTCACTCCCCGAAGAGATTTTAATGGCGCTCGGCGAAGGTAGAATTTCTGAAGGTCATACGCGTCCACTCCTCATGCTCACCGGTAGAACAGAAGAACAGGCTACATTGTTCAAAGAAATCGTGTATAAAAAGCTCACGGTGCGGGAGGCGGAGGCTATTGCCCGAAAAATTGCCACAGACCGCGTGCGGAAAAAAGAGGCCGCCTTTGATCCAGAAATTGTAGAGCTTGAAAATAGATTGCGTGAATCACTTGGTACCCGTGTGCAGATAGAAAAGAAAGATAACGGCGGCAAAATTCACATAGACTTTTTCTCAAACGAAGACTTGCGTGCCATTTTAGATATTGTTAATTCAAATAAAAAAGTGGCGCCTGGTCAAATGCTGGACAATCATTTGATGAACACAGTACAAGGCGGGGTAGAGTCAAATACCGCACAGGTCAGTGAGTCTGTTTCTTCCGACGCTTCAAATGGTGGCGCGGTAAATCTCCAGAGCGAATCTGCGCCCGCATCACTTGACGCAGCTGTAGAGGCGGCTCCACAGGCCATAGTAGATGACCGACCAAAGCAGGAAAAGGTAGAGGAAGAAAATTCAGAGGATTTGTACTCGGTTAAGAATTTTGTGGTGTAGCCTCTTCAAGGGCCTTTCTTATTTGCTGCTTGGCTTTAATAGTTTTACAGTACTCTAGCCATTTTTCTGTAACTTGGGGTGTTTTCTTTGTAATTATTTCAACAATATCTCCATTTCTTAATTTAGTATTTAGAGCCACAAACTTGCCATTTACCTTTGCTCCGTGAAAATGATTACCCTCATCAATGTCTTTTTCGTAAGCAAAATCAAGAGGAGTAGAATCTACAGGCAGATCAATTACTTCACCATTAATGTCAAATATAAACATTCTATGCTCAAAGAAGTCTGACTTTAAGTTATCTATAAACTCTGTCGGGAGTGTGACATAGGACTGAGCATCCACTAATTCTTTGACCCATCCAGGGATTCTTTTAATTTTCTCGCTTGTTACTTCGTCTGCGATGGGTTCTTTTTCTGGCTGGGGAAAAAATTGTTTAAACCAAGAGTAGTAAGGATCCTCAATACTTGAATCGTTTTCTTTATATGCAATATGCGATGCCATACCATACTCCGCTCTCTCGTGCATTTCATGAGTTCTAATTTGAATCTCAATAATTCCCCCATCCCCAGTGAAAACTGTAGTATGCAGGCTTTGATATCCGTTTGGTTTAGGGAAAGCAATATAATCCTTTATTCTTCCTGGCAGAGGTCTCCAAATTCCGTGTATAATCCCTAGAACTTTATAACAATCAGAGATACTTGAAACATTGATTCTTAGTGCAGAGATATCATAAATTTTATCAATGTCTCGCTCTTTCGAGATCATTTTTCTGTAGATACTGTAAAGACTTTTCATCCGGGTGTCGGTGTTAAAATCTTTAACCTTCTCTCCGGCGAATGCCTTCAAGAGATTCTTTTGAAATTTCTCAAGGTATCTTTCCTTGTCAGAGCGCCTTTCTTTTAGGAGCTGCTTAATTTCCTCATATTTATCAGTTAATGCGTATTTAAATGCTAAATCTTCAAGTTCACGTTTAATTTTTCGAATTCCCAGACGATAGGCTAGCGGTACATAGATTTCCATTGTTTCCATTGCAATTCTGTAACGCTTTTCTGGATGTACATGCTCAAGGGTGCGCATATTATGGAGTCGGTCTGCAAGTTTGATAATAAGAACACGTATGTCTTTTGACATGGCAACAAAAAATTTCCTCAAACTTTCTACATGTCTTTGTTCACCTGTGTAACGAATTTTACCTAATTTAGTTACGCCTTGTACTAGAAAAAAAACCTCCTTGCCAAATTCTTGCTCAAATTCCTCATCTGTAACCCCGGCGTCTTCAAGTACATCATGAAGGAGGCCTGCGGAAACAGTTCGTTTCCCAAGTCCTAGCTCAGCGAGTATTTTCGCTGTTTCAAAAACATGATTAAAGTAAGGTTCTCCTGAGTTTCTGATCTGGCCTTTATGTGCTTCTTGGGCAAAGTTAAAAGCTTTGGTTACAAGGCTCTTTGTCTGGCTCCCTGGAGATCTCATTATGTCCAGGATGTCTTTTGGACTGTGCATAATTCAATTCTAGATGATTTATCTTTATTGCGCAATAAAAAGACTATTTCCGTAAAGGAAATAGTCTTGTCTACTCAGTCCAATGTGCCTGGCTTTCCTGAAGTATCGCCCGTATGTTATTTAAATATTTCTGTGCTCCATCGGGGTTCCACTTACCAGAGTATTTTGGATTCAGTTTAACGAGTGATTTCAATGAAATTCCTGGACACATTGCGGTTTGGAGTTCACTGTCAGGCTCGTTCTCTTGGTAAATCTCTATGAAGAGCTTGTACCAATCTTTCCAGACGTTATTGCCAGTCTGGTAGTATTTCCAACGGTACTCTTCGCACCACCATGCCACATCAAGAGCCGAGTCTGCCCAAGGAAACTTTGAGTGGTCTATCAAAATCCACCCTTGTGTCGTCAAAGAAGCGTTCATCCACCAAAAATCACCATGTGCCCGCCGTAATCGGTCAAAGCGATTTGAAAATACAGAAGCGATCCTCAAAGTATTTTGATAAAGCTCTGTTTCAATTTCTCGCGTCACAATAGGGTGTGGTTTATCAAAAGAAAGTTGATGGACTCTCTTTTGAATGATTGTTTCAAGATATGTGTTGTAAATACTTGAAACAAGGCTAACCTCATCAAGGATCTCAGCTTTTTTCTTCGGAGAAAAAGCTGCCGTTGCTATATCTTCCCAATAGGTTGATATAAGATGCGCCTTTCGTTTCCCCGAATGGTTAAATGCCTCAGGGTAATAGCGCATTGCGTGGATTTTTTTGAGTTCAGTAATAACCGTTCTCAAGTGCCGCTCCTTTTCAGAAGTTATTGCTGCGTTTACGCCACCCTTTCCGTGGACAACTTCAAGAAACGATCTTCCGGGTGCATACCACGAAATCTGACATACTACAGATTCCTCTGGTATTTTTGGAACCGACCATGTGTCCTTGCCACTTTGAACAAAGCTACAGAATGGGGAGTGAGGTTGACCTTCCCTCCTTGACATACGTTCGGCTACCAAAAGGCCATGTAGCGCAATTTCGGGGTAGATCCGATTAGTGAAATTCTCAGGGTTAGGAATTTTAACGTGGAATGTGCCGATTGTTGTTTCTAGCACATAGGTCACTGTATTTGCATTCCTTTTATGCTCCTGGATGTTTATAATCTTTATTTTATTGCCAAGGCCCTCAGCGCTGGCCTGCTTTAAGAAGGATTTTTTGAAATCCTCGATATTGAATTCTGAATGTGCAACTAGCTTTCTCATATTTTTCCGCTAAATCTATTTTCATCCTACATCATTTTATAATTTTTGACAACGTACACATAGCGTGGTAAGTTATATTTAGGAAAGATATTTAACAAAAGAAGGAGGTGCCGGTGCGTTACAGAATGCCAGATCCGGAGTTTATTAGTGAGGTGGCTCGGCTAATTCTCACTGAAAATGTTCCCATAACAGAGGAGCTGAGCGAACAAGCTCTTGTCAGAAGGATGCGTCCTATTTTTGCAGCGCTTACGGTTCTACACGAAACTCACTTGGATCGTAATTCAAGAATCGTTTGTTTTTACGTGCTTCTCTTCAAGTATTGGTTTGAGAAAAAAGGGGAGCGTACTGAGCTCTTTATGATACTCAGGTCCTTGGATTGTTTTGACGAGGTTTGGGCGGCTCTCAATAATCAGAAATCTTCAGGGAAGTTGCCCGTCTTACTACAGCTTTACACATCCGTGTCTAAAGCGCTTGGTGTAAAGGGAGGGTTTCGTAATATTCGGAAAAAACATTTGCGGCGGATAGAAATCACGGCGGCCTTTGTACGCACAAACTTTGATAACCTTAACATTGTATTGCTTGCTGAAACAGTTCTGCTGTGCAACCTTGTTGAGAGACAAAGTAAAATAAGTGAGAGTCTGCGAGCCCATTTTGATTTCAAGTTTGAGTCATGTGGTTATAGATTACCTACGGTAGATTGGATTGCGAAAGCAATACATATGGTACTCTGCAATCCACCGCTCAAAGAAGAGTATATGGTACGCCGGTGGGATAAGGAAACTCCTGCCGGAATTCACCCATTGTGGGCTGCACTTTTGGTTTTTTTTGAATCAAGTCTCCCGCTTGACGCTCGGGTAGTTGGTTTTTGGTCACTCATTTTCCACGAATGGCTAGAAGAAAATGATCCGGAGCATATTAAGGTTATGCTCGCAGAAATAAACTGTGGAGCAGATGCGGGGATTTATGTACAAGAGATGTCCTTCCTTAAAGGGGGTTTTCGTAGGGAGTGTGCTGAACTTTTTAACCGCCGCCCGTTCACTATTTGTCTGAAAACGTTGGATAAGTGTTCAAATTTTTTAGACGGGAAGTGGATGGATGAAGCGCTTGAAAAAAAGGAGAGGCAAACAACGCACTTGAAAAAAATTTGCGAGTACGTATCGCAAACCTTTTCTTGTTATGAGCCATTGTTCTGTGTACATTTAGCTCAGAAAATCATTGTTCGGGCTATTCATGAGCTAAAGAGGAATAATCGACAGTGTTTATGACACATCTGCAATTTAACGATTGCAGATTTTTTATACATTGACAATTTTTTTCTATCTACTATCCTTACTGTCAGGCGAAAGAAAGGAGGTGTTTGTGAATGTTTATCCAAACGAAGAATCATTGAAAAAACTTGGTTATGAAGAACGTGACGAGGCAGTGAGAAACGCTGTAAATTTGTGTGCACGGGTTTTAAAGTCCTTTAATTGTGTAATAAATGATAGGGGGTTTTATACGGTAAGTAAAATATTGGATGGGTTTGAGGAGGATCAGGGTATTACGCCGCGTACTATGCCAGCCAATACATTGATACTTGGACCGGGGTTAAGTCTCAAGACTCAATTAAAATCATTAGGTGTCCTTGTGTATGTGGACGGGGCTTTTGATAAGTACGAGCTGTATATTGACGCGAATGAACGGCTTGTGATTTGGTACGACAAAGTGAGGTACGTGGAACGTTACGTTCAGGCTATTACGCTTCGGTCAGTTTTTTTATATTGCTAGGTGGCAGTCGGGCAGAACTCACAAAGTTCTGCCTTTTTAAATCACAATTTCTCCAGCTTATGTGGATTATGATTCGGGCACGTCTTATCTGAACAGCGCTCGGGGATGGTTTTTGTTCCTTCCATCATGAGGGCACCGCAGGGTGCGCCGCCGCGAGTTTCGCGGGGATGGCTGCAGATGTTTCCTGTGGGCTTCGCTTTAATGGCGTTTTTGCAGTCGGGGTAGTTTGAGCAGCTGTAGAAGAGTCCGAAGCGGCCGCGGCGCTCTGTCATCATTCCTTTTTTACACACGGGGCACTCTACGCCGGTGGAGTTTCGTTTTTCCAGCTCGGGATCTTTTTTAATATGTTTGCATTTTGGGTAGGTAGAGCATGAAATGAATTTCCCGAAACGCCCTTCACGCTCCACAAGCATGCCTTTTTCGCAGTCGGGACATTTTTCTCCAGTTTCTTTTGGTCCCTCAAGTTCTTTTCCTTCCATTGTCCGCGCGCCGGCGCATTCAGGGAATTTTGCACAGCTTAAAAATTTGCCGTTTTTTGCAAGTTTGATAACCATTGGTCCGCCGCATTTTGGACATACTATAGATGGGTCTGCATCACCAAGGTTTGTAACTTTATCAAGTTTTGATTTTACTTTCACGTCTTTTAGAAATGGTTTGTAAAAGTCTGTAAGTGTTTTTTCATATTCTGCTTCGCCGTTTGCTATAAGATCTAGCTTGTCCTCCATTTCTGCGGTGAATGAGTCGTTGATATAGTTATTAAAATTATTTTCCAGGAACGAGCTTACCACATCACCCGTATCGGTGGGAACCAACGCTTTATTTATTTTTTCTACGTACCCGCGCTCTTCTATGGTTCTAATAATAGAGGCATAGGTAGAGGGGCGGCCGATTCCGCGCTTTTCAAGTTCTTTGATAAGGCCGGCTTCTGTATAGCGCGGCGGTGGCTGGGTGGCTTTTTCTTCTGTTTTGAGTTCTATTAAATTCAATTTTTCGCCCACAGTAACTTTTGGAAGCTCTACATCTTCACCTCGTGCATCTGGGTCAGCTAAAAGCCAGCCAGGGGAGAGTACGCGTGAACCATTGATATGAAAGTCGGGAATGTCTGAAGGACCCACATGTGCTGTGAGTTTTGTACGCAAAACACGTGCATCCACCATTTGTGAGGCTACTGTTCTCTGCCAGATGAGTTCATATAATTTCTTTTGTTCTGGTGTACTGCCTTCGTGGATGTTCGCGATGTTCGTGGGGCGGATAGCTTCATGTGCCTCCTGCGCGTTTTTGCTTTTGCGTGCATAGACGCGTGATTCATAGAGGTCTGCGCCGTATTTTTTTGACACTACGTCTGCTATCTGCTTTTGTGCATAGCCGCTCAATGTAGTGCTGTCCGTACGCATGTAGGTGATAAGTCCGGCTTCGTAAAGTTTCTGAGCCACGCCCATGGTGCGTGAAGGACTCATACCTAAACGCGTGCTGGCCGCCTGCTGAAGGGTGGATGTTATAAACGGCGCGCGTGGTGCGCGTTTCGCTTCGGATTCTCCAAGGTCTGTAACTACCCATTCACCGGAATTTCCTGCGGCTACTATTTTTTCAACTTCATTTTTGTCACGCGGCTCCACAGCACATTCAAGTGTGAATGTGTGCTTGCTCTGGCTTTGTACATCTGCCGTTATTTTCCAAAATTGCTCGGGAATGAATGCGCGAATTTCACGTTCACGCTCCATGAGTATGCGTAGCGCGGGGGACTGAACACGGCCAGCTGAAAGGCCGTATCGCACTTTTTTCCAGATAAGGCCGGAGAGGTCATAACCTACAAGTCTGTCTAATACTCTGCGTGCTTCCTGTGCCTTACGCAGGTTTGTGTCAATACTTCGCGGGTGCAGTATTGCCTCATTCACCGCATCCTTCGTGATTTCATGGAACACCACACGTTTTGGGTTTTTAAGTCCAGTGGCTTCCTTTATATGCCACGCTATAGCTTCACCTTCGCGGTCGGGGTCGGTAGCAAGCAATACTTCGTCTGCCTTTTTTGCAAGCGCCTGAATTTCTGCCACTACCTTTTCTTTCCCTTTTGAGATTTCATAATGAGGAGTAAAACCGTTGTCTATGTCAATGGCTTTTTTGTTGCTTTTTGGGAGATCGCGAATATGACCCACCGACGCTTTTACCGTGTACTTGTTATCCAAGTATTTTGAAATGGTTTTTGCTTTTGCTGGTGATTCTACAATTAAAAGTTTCATTTGTAAGTAAGTATTACATGGAAATAAAAATTATTGCAAATAATAGGGTGTATAAGCGAAAATTATTGTACGTAAAGTAATCCGTTTTTTTCTTTTATTAATCCTTTTAATTCCGCCATTGATATGATGATATTTGCAGTGTGCGCAGGCATGTGTAAATGCTCCAGCAGGGTTTCTTTATTCTGCGGCGTTTGGAGAAGGTCAATCAGTATTTTTTCTTCTGCAGTGCACGCTGAATACATGGCCGCGCGCCTGCGCGCGGCCTCTTCTTCTGATTCATGTGCTATTCCAAGTGCTTCCAAAATATCTGTGCTGGATGTCACTGGTGTAGCACCGAGCTTTATGAGCATGTGTGGTCCCGCTGATGTAGACGAAAAAATAGATCCGGGAATAGTTAAAACATCACGGTTATAGTCTGTAGCGTAACGGCTGGTAATTAATGTTCCGGACTGTAGTCCTGCCTCAACCACGAGCACGGCGTCGGATAATGCCGCCATAATTCTATTTCTCTGCGGAAATCCCCACGGCGCCGCCACAAAGTCTGGCTCAAATTCTGAAAGCAAGCCCCCGCCGGACTGAATTATTTTGTGCGCCAAACGTCTGTGTGCAGAAGGGTAAAGAACGTCTGGATTTAACCCCGAACCCGGAACAGCTACAGTTTGCAGACCGGCCGTGAGTGCCGCAGTGTGTGCAATGCTATCTATTCCAAACGCCAGGCCGGATACTATAGTAATAGGGAAGCCACGAAGTCCCGCCACCAGGCTTTCACACGCACCCTTTCCATACGGTGTATATTTACGCGAACCCACTATGCACAGCACTTTATTTCCATCCGCAGGGAGATTACCCACCTGGTACAGTACTTTTGGTGGATCAGGAATTTCTTTTAATTTTTCTGGAAACTCGGCGCTTTTAAGTATGCGTATGTTATACGCTCTGTATTTGTTATGGTTATTATTCATATATACCAGCATACAAAATCAGATATGAAATTCCGTTCAAAAAAGTCTAAATTTTTAATAAAATCATCATTACACTACTATAATTGAGATTGTGTAAGGTCATCATTTGCTATATACTGGAGGCATTATGTTGGATATAAAATTCATCCGGGAGAACAAGGATATTGTGCAGGCAGGGGCAAAGAAAAAGCGAATGGACTTTGATGTTGATGCGCTTATATCTGCAGATGACAGGCGCAAGGCTGCACTTCTATCTATAGAAGAGAAACGCGCATTACAAAATAGTTATAATGAAAAAATAACAAAGGCATCTTCGCCGGAAGAACGTACAAAACTAATTGAAGAAATGAAGGTGGTAAAAGAAACCCTTCAGAAAGAGGACGAGACGCTTAAGAATATCATGAAAGAATGGCAGTCACTCATGGTGCGCGTGCCAAACATTCCTGACATGTCTGTGCCTGATGGGGAAAGCGACGCTGAAAATAAAGAAATAAAAACCTGGGGCGAACAGCCTACATTTCCGTTTGAAGCAAAAGACCATGTGACGCTTATGGAAAACCTTGGAATGGTGGATTTAGAACGCGGCACAAAAGTGGCTGGCTTTCGCGGGTATTTCCTAAAAAACGCAGGCGCACTTTTGTCTTTTGCTATCTGGCAGTTTGCGCAGGAACATTTTTTGTCAAAAGGTTTTACGCCGATGATAGTGCCATCAATGATTAAAAAGGAAAATCTTTTCGGTACTGGCTATCTGCCACAGGGTGAAGAGGATTTGTATAAAACACAGGATGGTGACTTCCTGGCTGGAACTGCGGAAGTGGCTACGATGGGATATTATGCTGATGAAATTCTGGATAAGGCTACACTTCCGCAAAAATTTCTTTCATTTTCGCCATGCTTCAGACGTGAAGCAGGAAGCCACGGCAAAGACGTTCGCGGCCTTATCCGCGTTCATGAATTTTATAAAGTAGAGCAAGTGGTACTTTGTGAAGCTAGTCACGAAACTTCCGTAAAAATGCACGATGAAATAAATCGTAACACTGAAGAGTTTATAGAAAAATTAGGCATACCGTACCGCACCGTGATTAACTGCGGCGGTGATTTGGGACTTGGGCAGGTGAAGAAATATGACATTGAGCTTTGGGTTCCGCTTGAAAAAAAATATCGCGAGATCAGCTCTGCTTCATATTTTCATGATTTTCAGACACGCCGGCTGAATATCAGATATCGCGACGCAGAGGGCAAGCTCCGTTACGCACACTCACTAAACAGTACAGCCATTCCTACGCCGCGCATCCTTGTTTCACTCGTAGAAAATTATCAGCAAGCCGACGGCACTATTAAAATTCCCGAGGTTTTGCAAAAATACATGGGCGCGTCTGTTATTGCACCTATTAATAAATAAGCACAGCCACGCGAGCAAATGCTCGCGTGGCGTATTCGCACATGCGTCACACCGGCGTACAATCTGAAAAATTTTTAAGAAAAAAGCGCCGCCAAAAATATCTGCGGATAACACTGGCGGTGGTTTTTGTAGTTTCACTTGTGATCGGTCTCTCAAAACTTTCCGCATGGTCACGAATTACCGTGCAAAATGTAGTCGTGCGTGGAAATGACGTGCTTAATGCCGAGGAATTAAAAGCGGATGTTAACGAAAAACTTTCAGGAAATTATCTTTTTCTTTTCTCAAAACGAAACATTGCGCTTTACCCCAAAGAGCACATCCGTACTGCGCTTGTGGAAAAGTATAAGCGTATCCAGGATTTAACTATTGAAACACAGGAAGCAAATGTCATTGCGCTCACGATAATAGAGCGAAAACCCGTGGCGCTCTGGTGCAGCGAATCATGCTACTACCTAGACTCCGCCGGATATATTTTTGCCGAAGCACCGCATTTTACTGAAGATGTATATATTTCGTATCGTGGAATGCTCACGGATGATTCGCCTATTGGAGCTTCATTTCTTACTGAGCAATCATTTGCCAATCTGCAAACATTTGTGAAAAATCTTTCTGACATCGGAATTTCTGTAACATCTGTGGCTGTAAAAGAAGATGAGGAATATGAAATATCAGTGAATAACGGTGAGGATTCTGAAGAGGGTGGGGTCATTTATGTAAACACGCGCGAGCCGCTCACGAAAACATTTGAAAATATAAAAACATTTATAACTGACTATCGGAGCAAAAATAGCGGCGAACTGCCCGCAGTAGAATACATTGACGCGCGGTTCGGAAACAATATTGTTTTTAAGTTTCGCTAAAGATTTGATAGACTGTACTAATGCGTGACGATAACCATGTGAGTATCTTTTCATATCTCATCTATTCTGTTATTGCTATTGTTGCGGGACTTTTTCTAACGTCACTGGTAATACGAACCGGAACGTATTTTTATGCGTATTTACAAAGTGAAGATGCTCCGCCGTTTGTGCAAAAAACTGAAGCGGAGCGCGGCCGCATGCCCGCTGTTCAGAAAATCGGCGCACAGCCCAAAAGTGATTTTGACATTACAGCCTTGGCATACATTGCGGCAGATATAGAAACAGGAGAAGTCTTTGCAGAAAGTTATGGAACCACGAATTTACCAGTGGCTTCCATTACCAAACTCGTCACCGCTGTGGTGGCTCATGAGCAAATACCTGAATCTACATTGGTCACTATAACCCAGGCAATGCTTAATACAGAAGGAGCAAGCGGGAAGCTGAAGCTTGGTGAGAAAATTAAAGCCGGTGATCTGCTGTACCCGCTGCTTATGGTTTCTAGTAATGATGCTTCAGAAGCGCTGGCACGCACGCATGGCCGGGTGGCTTTTATTAACCTCATGAATGAAAAAGTAAAGTCGTGGGGAGCTTTGAATACACGTTTCGCCGACCCGTCCGGACTCTCGTATAATAATTCATCAAATGTGCGTGATCTTTTCACTATTGTCCGCGCTGTATACAAACAGCATCCTGATCTTTTTTCTATCACAAAGCTTAAAACGAAAAGTGTGCGTGGTCATACCTGGACAAACCCTACTCACTTCTTAAACATGAGTAGTTACGAGGGCGGAAAAAATGGCTACACGGACCAAGCAAACAGAACGGCCGCTTCTGTATTTAAAGTTAAGGATGGAGAGGGTAACGAACACCCAGTAGCTATCATTGTGTTACGCAGTGGGGACAGGGATGCGGACACGCTTGAAATTTTAGAGTACGTGGAAGGGTTGTATAAATAAAAATCCCATCAAGTGAGTGATGGGATTGAAGAAATCTGCTGATGTTATGCGTGCGTAAAGTAGATCCCTACAGTGCCTTGCTGAGATCCGATAGTGCCAAATTCTGGCGACAGTGAAACAATTTTCCTCTTCCTTTCATTTGCCCAGGTATATAAATACGCCATCGTTATGTCAGGACCGCCTAAAAAAAGCCGTTCACCGCTTGGTTTTACACGTTGCAGGTACCCGATATTCATGTGCGAAATGATCTTAAGGTAGTGTTTTTGCTCACACACTTCAAGTGTGCGCTTACCTGCCTCAGTGTCGGTAAGCGAAGGATGCTTTAGAAAAAAACGTTTGGTTAAAGTACTCATACTGCCCATTATTCAAGCAGGTTTTTATTGTTCGGTCAAATGTGGTAGACTCATTTTTATGAATAAAGGTTTCTGGGCAAAACTTAAAAAACCCATCATGGTCATGGCGCCAATGGCTGATGTTACGGACTGCGCCTTTCGGCAGATTATTGCAAAATACGGCAAGCCGGATGTGCTATGGACAGAGTTCGTCTCTGCAGACGGGCTGTGTTCGCCTGGGCGGGAGGTGCTGAAACGTGACCTTGAATACGGCGGGGGTGAGCGGCCTATAGTCGCCCAGCTTTTTACATCCCATCCTGAAAAAATGCGTGAGGCGGCAAAGTTGTGTCGGGAACTTGGTTTTGACGGCATTGATATTAACATGGGTTGTCCAGATAAGAGTATAGAAAAACAAGGAGCCGGTGCGGCACATATGAAAAATCCTGAACGGGCAAAAGAAGTGATCCGCGCGGCGCAGGAAGGTGCGAAAGGTGAAGACGGTTCTGCTATTCCTGTGTCGGTAAAAACACGGATCGGTTATAACAAAGACGAAATAGATACGTGGATACCTGCGCTGCTTTCGTGCGGCTTGCCTGCGCTTACCGTGCATTTGCGTACGCGGAAAGAAATGTCTGACGTACCTGCGCACTGGGACCTTATGAAAAAAGTAGTGGCGCGCCACTACTTTTTTCATAAAGAGACACTTGTTTTAGGCAACGGGGATGCAAAAGATATGCAGGACGGTATAGAAAAAGTTCGTGAGAGCGGGGCGGATGGGGTGATGTACGGTCGCGCAATTTTTGGAAATCCGTGGCTGTTTAAAAATATACATTTAGTGAAAGCGGCGGGTGATGAGCCTATTCTGAACCATGTTCCAAGTATCAAAGAAAAACTTGAGGTTATGATGGAGCATACTGAACTCTATGAAAAGATGCTCGGCGATGTAAAAAATTTTGCCATTATGAAAAAACACTATAAGGCATATGTGAACGGTTTTGACGGAGCAAAGGAATTGCGGGTGAGGCTTATGGAGACGAGCAGTGCCAGGGAAGTGAGGGGGATTGTGGAGGGGTTTTTGCATACTTTAGCGGACGGTCCGGGTGTCTCGTAGATGTGCTTGACAATAAGCATATATATGATATGCTATATATAGATGAGGCACTGACGCCTTATTTTCATCGGACAGCAGGCTTTACTGTTGAAAGATGAGAAACGAACCTCCAAAATGGAAAGTCAATATGAACGGTCCGCCGAATAACTTCTCTAACCGCCTGGAAAATAAAGTGCAGATCCTCGGCCAAGGCCCCGGCAGGCGCCGCTCGTTAGCTTTAACGAGGATGCGGCGCTAGCCTGAAAAAAAGGATGTTATGAATGACCCTCCGTGAATTGGAACCCGCAGTGAACAGCTGCGGGTTTTTTTGTAACTATTGTAAAGCTTGCATTAAGTTCTATTGGTGCTACTATTCAAGTAGTTAAAAGCTCGCTGTCTGCGTTTATTCTTAGTTTCGCAGGCAGTGTTCTGAGAGAGTGAGGTCTGGTTGACCTTTAGCACCCGGCGGCTCGTATATTCCCTACGAGCCGCTTTTTCTTTTGCCTATTTTTCTAAAACCCGCGCATGCTATATACTAATATACATGCAGAAATCTACATCAAACACCACACAAAAAAGCGTCCATACAGCGCTCTACCGAAAATACCGTCCGCAAAGTTTTAAGGATGTGGAAGGGCAGGATCATATTATAAAAGTGCTGGAGGGATCCATAGAAGCTGGAAATATCGCACACGCATATCTTTTCTCTGGCGGCCGTGGAACAGGAAAGACAAGTATTGCGCGCATCTTTGCAAAGGAACTGGGATGTACGCCGAATGATTTGTATGAGATAGATGCGGCGTCAAACCGCGGGATAGATGACATTCGCGAACTGCGCGACGCGGTGGGGACGTTGCCGTTTGAGTCTCCGTATAAAGTGTACATAATAGATGAGGTGCACATGCTCACGAAAGAAGCGTTCAATGCGCTTTTGAAAACATTGGAAGAACCGCCTGCGCACGCGCTCTTCATGCTGGCAACCACGGAAAAAGAAAAACTTCCGGACACAGTCATTTCACGATGCCAAACTTTTTCATTTAAAAAACCGACACAGAAAATTCTTAAAGATCTAGTGATTAATGTAGCGAAAAAAGAGGGGTACACACTGGAGGCGGGTGCGGCGGAGCTTGTGGCGCTTTTGGGCGACGGTTCATTCCGCGACACTCTGGGAATGTTACAAAAAGTTATTTCCTCATCTACTGATAAAAAAATTACACTGGAGGAAGTGGAGGTGGTGACAGGTGCACCAAAGGGGACACTTGTTAATGAATTTGTGGGTGCCGTGTCTGCGGGAAATAAAGAAGGGGCACTTGTGGCAGTCCATAACGCGGCCGCAGCGAATATTGATATTAAAGTCTTTTTAAAACTGGTGCTGGAGAAGATGCGGTTTGTACTGCTCTATAAAAATGCGCCAGCGATGAGTGCTGTGATAGCAGAAGAACTTTCACCAGATGATTTTGAGTTTATAAAAACATTGGCAGGAGAGAAGGAGTCAAAGATAGGTTCGGCAAGCCTAAGCGAGCTTTTAGGCGCGTACAATGAAGTGGGGAGGAGTGCTGTACCGGAGCTACCGGTGGAGGTGGCGGTGGTGAGGTTAATGGCGGGAGTATAGTCACCAATAATATATTTGAGTTTGGTCGCTACTTTTTATCAACCTCAGCAAAAAAAACGATGATAAATAGTATTACCACAACGACTCCGCCAAAAATATAGGGTGCGTAGATGATGTTCATGGTGATGTTAGGTTATAGTTTAATTCTATCAAAAAAATGACACTTGTCTTGATGGTGTTTACAAGGTAAAGTAAATAAGCAAAATTGGGGGTTCGTCTAATGGTAGGACATTTGCCTTTGGCGCAAAGTATCGGGGTTCGAGTCCCTGACCCCCAGCCAAGTCGTGCGTCGTACGAAGAGCGTCAATGCTATGTTTCCGCTATTTTGCATAGATTTAGCAAATTCCCTAGAAGCGATACAATGTTTATATGAAGTCACCAATCTCCATTCGCCCATACGTTCCTGCAGACTACGAAGCCGTGCGAGCGTTGTATGAGATACCTGGAACATTCGGAGGACAATTCGACGAAGATCGAGATTCTAAAGAAAGGTTAGTCGAACAAATCGCCAAAGATGCAAGTAGTATTCTCCTTGCCGAGGAGGGTGGAAGAATTGTTGGTACGGTCTCTATTCTTGCGGATAACCGCTTTGCGTGGCTCATGCGCTTTGCTGCTACAGACCCACGTGCCATAGATATGCTTTGTGACGAAGGATGCAAAATTCTAAAGGAGCGCGGTCATAAGCAGGTTTTGGTATATGCGCCAGCTTCAGACTCTTCCTTTGATATTCGATACAAATCGCTTGGTTTCAATAAGGGAGATAACTATGCTTGCTTCTGGAAGGAAATCTAAGATTTAGAGTCCGAACGAGATGTGTCGCTTAGCAAAGTCGCCAAAAGCGATATAATTAAGATATGCAGGAAAATGAGAAGTTTTTAAGAATTGCAATTAATGAAGCACGAAAGGCTGACTGGCCATTTGGTGCTGTCATTGTTAAGGATGGAGAAATAATTGCTCAAGCCGGTTCAGGAGATGGAAAAGATGTAAGCATAGATCCGACGGCTCATGCTGAAACAAATGCCATCCGTCGCGCATCTGAGAGATTGCAAAGCGGAGATTTAAGCGGAGCAGTTCTTTATGGTTCTTGTGAGCCATGCGCTCAATGTTTCGGCGCTGCGTGGTATGCGGGTATTAGAAAGATAGTCTTTGGAAGTAGCATCAAAGATATCGAACATATAGATCAAGCGTGGGGAGGTGATTTGGCTTTTCCTCATGATCATATCGCTGAGACGGGAATAGAAATGAGAGGTGGTGTACTTAAGGATGAAGTAATGGAGATGTATGCTGTTCATCCTCGAATAGTAAGTCAAAAGTGATGCGCTGTGGTAAACAACAAGCAAAAACCTAATGACTCGGAATTCTATTTTCTAAACTATGCTTACAATTACTTTCTCGATATTTTAGAAGAGACAAAGAGTGAAGAGTTTTGGCGCAAAGACACCTACTATAGATTCAACAGAATTAAGGATGCGTTCTTGGTCTATTCCGAAATATTGGAGTATGAACCGATAGGTTGGTTCCTTCAAGCTCTTAAAAAGTTCAGGCCGGCCATGGAAGCAGAGATGTCGAAAGATTTCATACTCTTCCTTCGAAATCTTCTTATTCACTTTCCATTCTTTCGAGCATGGGATGAAGTAAAATTTAATAAGGAACTTATAAATTGGTCAAAACCGGGAAAATCTATTGATAAGTTTCTCGCATCATTTACTGGGAAGGACCCATTCAAATGCAGGATTTGGAATCCAGAAGATAAGACGATGACTTATGTCACAATTAATTTTCCGAAAACTTATGATGGAACAGATTTATATTTAAAAGATGTAGTTTCAGAGAGGGAAGGAATACAGTTTGCCATGGCAGTGATGTATAGAGTTTTGGCTAGCCAGGTAGATAGTATTACCAGTTCGGATTAGCGCACGAGACGCGTCGTTTTGATAAGCTAAAAGGAAGCCAAACGGAGTAAGCAGGGCTTGGCCGAGCACGGTTCTAACCCGAGACGGTCAGCCAACTTGAGCTAGCACGAGAAGCCTACGGGTCTCGAGTGCCCGAAAAGCGTTGCTTAGCAAAGTCGTCAAAGGCGATATAATTACATTGTGAATGAAGACGACATTTTAAATTTGATAAAGGGCGATCCGTGGATGATGCGAATTCTTGAGGTCGCTGAGAGCATGAATCTTTCTGATTGGCTGATCGGTGCTGGATTTGTACGTAATAAGGTATGGGACCATCTTCATGGTTATGAAGAAAGTACACCGCCTACTGATATTGATTTGGTGTATTTCGACAAGGAAAACAAATTCAATGAAAAGGAGATTGAGGCAAGACTTGAGGAACTAATGCCTAAAGTTGAGTGGGAAGTTGTTAATCAAGCAACTGCTCATGATTGGAATGAAGAGAAGCTATATAGATCAACCGCTGATGCAATATCTAAATGGCCGGAAACTGCGACGGGGGTCGGTGTTGCCCTAAAAGATGGAGAACTTAGGCTCATCGCTCCACTTGGAATAGAAGACTTGGCAAATATTATTGCTCGTCCAACTCCTGCTTTTAAAGTTTCTGACAAAAAGCGTGCGCGAGTCCAAGAGAGAATTAGTCAAAAGCGCTGGAAGGAAAAATGGCCCAGACTGCAAATTCTTGAGGATTAGCATGCGCACGAGACGCGTCATTTTGGTAAGCTAAAAGGAAGTCAAACGGAGTAAGCAGGACTTGACCGACCACCGTTCTAACACGAGACGGCCAGCCAATAAATATAATTTCATGTCAAAACACATCTTAATTACAGGTCCTTCGGGTGTAGGTAAAACGCATACATCCTCATATCTACGAAGTATAAATATTAATGCAATTGATGCTGATGAGGTTGAAGGATTAGCAGGATATTTCAATAGTAAAAGGGAAGAAGTTGAGTGTCCGCCGGATGCTGATAAAGAATTTCTTGATAATCACGAGTTTCTTTGGAACAGAAGTGTTCTCGAAAGCTATCTCGCTCAACAAAATGAAATCTATGTTTTTGGAATGAGTGGAAATGCTTTTGATATGATTGATCTTTTTGATAAGGTATACTTTTTAAAAGCTCCGCAGGAAGTTCTTGCAGAACGATTACGGCATGAGAGTCGAAAAAACCCAATGGGTAAAACTGATTTTCAACTTCAAAACGCACTTAATTGGGCGAAAGAGATCGAAGAGAATGCGATGGAATTGGGAATAGAAATGATAGATGCCACCCTGAGTCCACAAGAGATTTGGCGTATTATTCATCTGAGGTCTAAGTATTAATAATGGTTCCAACTTCGTACCACACGGCCAATACGTAACGTATACTATATTTTATGAACATAACTGAAGAGTACCTCGGGTATTCAAAAGTAAAATACATTCTTGAATATTCAGATTGTGATGATTTTTCTACCATACCTTTTGATCAATGTAGGCAAACGTACGGTGTCTGTTTTTATGAGGGAAAGATGATTATTGGCTACGGTGGCAATAAACAACAGTGGGGGCTTATTGGAGGAACCGTTGAGAAAGGTGAAACTCTGGAACAAACCTTTATAAGAGAAATTAGAGAAGAATCAAACATGGAAGTGTTAAGGAAAGCTCCCGTTGGGTACCAAAAGGTTACAGATACGCGTGACGGTAGTTTTGAATATCAATTACGTTATGTGGCGTTAGTTCAGCCGCTCGGTCCATTTTTAGTTGATCCTGCTGGTGGTATAACAGAGATTAAGCTTATAAATCCTGCAGATTACAAAGAATACTTTAATTGGGGGAAAATTGGTGACAGGATAATTTCTAGATCAATTGAGTTAGTAGATAAACTATAATGGTTCCAACTTCGTACCACAGTGCCAGCAAATAAAAAATCGCCCATCTGTAAAGATGGGACGATAAGCGGAACAATAGGATCCAAGTTTAGCCTTATGATGATAGGTGATCGAATTCTTCATTCTTACATTAACGACATCGTTTGCCGAAGCATCCTAGTCGAACCATATACCACAGTTTCGTTTCCAAAATGGAAACTACTTAGGAAAATCGAAGCGTATTCTTCAGTCAGCAGGCCTTTCCCGCTAATCATTCAAAAGTCACTCTGTCTTCAGACATAGATTTCCTCCAACACCACCATTATTCAATGCTGGTTTAGGCTCCTCCCTTATTAAAGGGGAATCGCATGCGCTTTGTTCAAAGACCCTAATGCTAAGTAAAAGCATACCACTTTGTTTTTATTTTGCAACTTATGGTTCTACCGTCTCACCAACCAGCTCGCAAATTTTAGTACCTGATTGACTTTCAATAACCGTCATTGTAATGTTCATCCCAGAACTTGATCTAAACCAAATCATGAAAGGATGTAGCTATGGCGGATGTAATAATTCCCGAATCAGTTCCGTGTCAGTTTGATGCAAAAGGGTGGGTGCCCTGCAAAAAGCCGAGCGATAATGGCTGGTGTTCAGAGCATGAAAAAGCTAAATGCTCATCGTGCGGAAAGAAGGCGGTCAGAAGCTGTGATGCTCAGATGGGCGGACTCATGTGCGGCTCACCGCTCTGTGGCACTTGTGAGCACGGGCGGGATGGCACACATATCACTAAGGAGGTAGCGGACGAAATCCGTAGACAAAAGCGTGAAGAAGAAGAGGCGCTTGTCGCGTCGCGAACGAGTCCAGAACAACGGATGAACAAGGAACTTGGCGTCCCGGCCACACTCTTTGAGCTTCTGAAGGGCGACTGGAGAAGCGCTGGGTACGAACTCAGGAAGGTGTATTTCCTGGAGCTCAAACATAATCTCATGGGATTCTTTCCTGCGGTTTTCTCATCGGATACGAAGCGCTTAATTATAACTAGTGACCTCACGCTCATGGAGCGAGTGTGGCGGAAGCTTGAACCGCGAAAAGCCACGCTTCATGAGGTGATTGCGTATGTAAATCAGGTACGCGAATTACTCTACATTGAGCCTAAGAACCAAGAACAGCGCGAGGAATGTAAGCCGCGTAAACTTCTGTCCAGTGAGGAGTTTAATAACCTGGTGAAGACAGAAGAGGAACCGTTCATGTGGATGCCCGGGCTCATTGGAGGTGAAAGTCTGGAGAGGAAAACTTTTCTGCACCATCTTACAGAGCAGGCGCGAAAGCTGGGTCCCGCGTTCAGGAGTGCGGCTGAATAGCATTCAATTCAATAACCCCCCCGACGACTTAAAGAGACTTGTTTAAGGTCACTGTCGTCGGGGGTTTTCTTTTTACTCATTATGGGATGTAGGTTATGCTATAGGAATGAATGATGTGCCTTATAATTAAAAATACTAAACATGAGTAAAACATTTACATGTCAGGAACTGGGTGGAGTATGCACTGAAAAATTTTTAGGGGATACTTTTAGCGAAGCTATCCGAAAAGGAATGCAGAAGGAATTTGATGCGCGAGCGGAGGATAGATAGGGTTGAAAATTGTATCAAACAACCAGAAAAATCATATGTATTTAGCAACAGTTGAAATCAAAGAATCTCCAATTAACGGTAAGGGAGTATTTACGCTAAGTAAAATTCACAGAGGAGACATTATTTGGAAATTTGACTCCGCTTATGACAAAACAATAAGTATTGAGGAATTTGAAAAGCTAAAAGAGAACGACAAGACTGAGTCGAAAAGGGTTGCGTATTTATCTGCCACAACGAACCGCTATGTTTATCCTCCAGAAAATGACGCGGCTCGGTTTACAAATCATTCAGATGATAATAACCTTTCAGTGCACATTGATCAACAGATTTCTGAAGAGCCATACTTCATAGCAAATCGAGATATTGATATTGGTGAAGAATTGACTAATAATTATCTTGAGTTTGATGACGCAATTCAAAATAATGTCCTTAGCTGGATGAAGTGGGTTTTAGTATCACGTTCTAGGCAGACGGCAAAATACATTGAATAGGCCCTTGTATCCAGAGATTCTCTATATTTCATGAAGATATTAAAAAACTACAAAGAAATAGCTGATGATATTCTCCATCTACTAAAAACTCGCGAGGTATTATTTACAGAAGAAATAGTGGAATTACTGAAGAAAAAATATAAACTAACCGAAGAGCAAATATGTGAACGTGTAAGATGTGGTAGGCAAACCGTATTTAAAAATAGAGTCATTATCGCGCGGACATACCTCATCAAACAAAGGTTGATAATTTTTGATGGAAGAATAGTTCGGGCAATAAAATAGCCATAACTTTACTTTAGTGGATAGGATGTAGAGTACTTTGTGTTAATAGAAGGGTTCCGATGACGCACCAGATAGCTCATAAATAAAAACGACCCGAAGGCCGTTAATGAAAGCAATTTACTCGTTAAGTGCCAACGTTTGTACAATTGCCAACCTGTGCGCGTGTAGATTTGCCATGTGTGTAATTGCCGCTTCCTTGTTTGCGACGAAGCCTAAGTTAATTTGTCTCTTAAGTTCGTTCAATCTATTCTGCATGCTTCTGACTCGGTCAGCCCATAAGGTAAGCTCGCTTTCGTCATTCCCACATAACTTTACCCATCGCTCATCAAATTCTTTAAGGCTATCCAAAAAATCCTTATAGAATTTTTCAACTTCTCGTATTCCACGAACAGAGCTCTGTAGATCATTGAAGATCAGCTTCTGCACTTCTGCAGACTGCAGTATCTCCCCAACGTCATCAAGGGGTGATTTCCTAATTGCCATACGTAATTCCTTGGTTGTGAGTGCTGTTTGCTATACTATATTCATCAGTGATGTGTGTCAATTGGGTTCTAATATTTTACTACATAGCTAGCAAATAAATCTAAAATAAATGAAACAAGTAATCATAATCCACGGAGGAGATACGTTTGAAACATACGATGAATACCTGTCCTTTCTAAAGAATTTTGAGGTGGATATTTCATATTTTAAAAAGAAGGGCTGGAAGAACTCATTTCAAGAAAAAGTTGGAAATGATTTTGAGGTTATTGCGCCAAAGATGCCTAATAAGGAAAATGCTAAATATCTAGAATGGAAAATATGGTTTGAAAAGATACTTCCTCAGCTCAATAATGAGCTCATACTTATCGGGCATTCACTCGGTGGAATATTCCTTGCAAAATATCTTTCAGAAAATAAACTTTCAAAGAAAGTGGTAGCTACTCTGCTTGTTGCGGCTCCATTTGACTCATCAGATGCTGAATATACACTTGCAGATTTTGTACTCCCGGATGATCTAACCCTCTTTGAAGAACAGGGTGGTAGCATTATTTTGTATCATAGTAAGGATGATCCAGTGGTTCCGTTTGTTGATCTAAATAAATATATAGCTAAGTTAAAAGCCGCTAGGGCAGTAGTTTTTGAGGATAGGGGGCATTTTAACCAGGAGAATTTCCCTGAAATTGTTTTGGATATTAAGAATATAAGTGGGTAAAAGATTTTATTGTTACGCGTGACATCCAGCAAAATTTATTTCTTTTAGTATAATTAAAACACATGCCTGAAAACGCAAAAATCGGCTTTGATTTTATCGGGATTACCACGCCTTTTTACTGTCACGACGGTAAAGGTAATTTACTCATGCACAAACGCACTATAAAGTGTCGTGATGAGCATGAACGCTGGGATACTGGATCTGGCAAACTGGAGTTCACACTTTCGCTGGAGGAAAATGTGCTTCAAGAAGTACTTGAAGAATATTCTTGCAAAGGTGAAATACAGGAGCAGTTACCGGCACATGATATTTTTAGGACACACAACGGCGTGCAAACTCATTGGATCGCCGTGCCATTTTTTATTAAAGTTAACCCGAAAGACGTAAAAATAGGAGAGCCGGAGAAGATGTCGGAGATAGGATGGTTTCGCATTGATTCACTTCCATCACCGCTCCATTCTGGGTTTGAATATACGTTTAAGCGGTATAAAGCATTTTTTGAGAAGTATTTGATAATTAATCGTTAAATTTGAGCGGTTTTTATATTTTATTATTACTTAAAAGATGAAGGTTTATGTGTAGCTTAACTCTTCAAAAAGTTCTAAAATAGTAACAATTATGAAGATAAAGAAAATCGGGCAGTGCTGCCTATTGATAAAAGCAAATAGCCTCACTATACTCACTGACCCTGGAGCGTTTTCTGTTAAGCAAAATTCGGTAATGGGTATTGATGTTATCTTGATTACCCATGAGCATGCTGATCATCTTCATATAGCATCACTACAAGAGATACTCAAAAATAATTCTAACGCTCAAGTGATCACAAATTCTGGAGTCGGTAAAAAACTGGATGAAGTAAGCATCGTCTATTCTTTAGTTGAGGGTAGAAATAGTATTGATGTGAATGGGATAGCGATTGAATCTTTTGATGGTAAGCATGAAGAAATCTTTGAAGAAGTTGGTCAGGTGCAAAATACAGGATACTTCATAGACAACAAACTCTTCTATCCAGGTGATTCGTTTCACAACCCAGAAAGACCAGTCGATGTGTTGGCGCTTCCCGTTGCTGGCCCCTGGTGCAAAATTCCAGACGTCATTCGCTATGCGCTTTCCGTAAAGCCTAAGAAAGCATTTCCTGTACATGATGGAATGCTACAAAAAGAGCGTATAGGAAGTTCACATAAGATACCTGAAATGGTACTTTCTCAAAAAGGTATTGAATTTATTGTAATGAATGAAGGTGACGAGATGGAACTATGACTATGTCTGAGAAAAAATTCATTCCCAAACCGGGGCAGGTAGATTTTACCCATGTTCGTTGGGTGCCTGTTTTGAATTGTGTAGTGATGTACAAAGGGAGGGTATTGCTCGTGCAAAGGAACAAAAGTATGCGTCTGTATCCGGGGTATTGGAACGGCATTTCTGGGTTTTTGGATGATAATAAAAGTCTTACACAAAAAGTGCAGGAGGAATTGCGTGAAGAACTAGAGATTTCTAAAAAGCATATTCTCTCAATTCAACTTGCTAGAATACTGAATCAAGATGCCCCTAAGTACAAGAAGACATGGATCGTGCACCCTGTACTTGTGAAAGTTGATACAGATAAAGTTAAGCTTGACTGGGAAGCGCAAAATTATAAATGGGTAAAGCCGAGTGAAGCTAAAAAATTAGACTTACTGCCAGGCTTTGAGGAAACATTAAACGAAGCTTTGAATTTGTTGTAGATGATTCCTTGGGTGTGACATCGCCTGTGCAGAATATAATGAACAAAATGCGCGGTTCTACCCCTTTTATATTTCTACAGCTGTGGTACGATTTCTCATTATGGACGCCTGTTTTGAAAAAGCTACAAAATCACTATTCCGCTTTGAAGGGCTGCAGGATTACACTGCAATGGATGGAGAAGAGGAGATTTCGCATTTTATTAAAACAGGAGCGCTTTTGACAAAGCCGCAGGATGTGGATTGGTGCAGAAACATGAAATTAAAAAATGAGCGCGGGATGTTCACCGGCCGCGTCAGAATGGTGGTTAAGCCTTTGAATAATTATACAAAATGGGAACTTGCATGGCATAAAGCGGCAGCAGAATTTTCAGGCGACGATATTCGTATAATAGATGAAGATAGTTTTAAAGCCATTTTTCCAAAAGCGCTACCAGATTTTTGGATGATGGATGATAAGCATGTGTTTACGCTTGTATATGGTCCACAAGGGAAATTTATACGGGGAGAGCAAGTGCCGGATGATCAGGTCGGTGAGTATATAAATTATAAGAATACACTTATTTACAACTCTGTACACGTTAGGGAGTATCTATAGTTTTCAATGCCTAGTATTAAAATATAAGCTGTGCAATAATTCTACATTATGAAAATTACCCTCTGTGGAAGCATGGCATTTTATAAAAAGATGGTGAGCGTTCGTGACGAGTTGGTAAATGGCGGTCACGAAGTTAAGCTTCCAGAATTTTCCCTTGAGGCACCTAAACAATTTGGCGGCGGCAAAGTGGTATATATAGGGCAGTATATTGAAGAAAATGGAGGAATAGACGCTTTTCCTGCAGGACATGAGATCTGGGAACTGAAGAGAAATGCAATTAATGACCACAATAAAAAAATTGAGTGGGCAGATGTGATTTTGGTTATCAATGAAGACAAGAGGGGTATTAAAGGATATGTAGGAGGGAATACACTTATAGAAATTGGGACAGCTTTTTATTTAAAGAAAAAGATTTTTATGCTGAATCCCGTTTCTTCTGAACTTTCTTATAAGCAAGAAATCATGGGTATGATGCCGGTAGTGATAGATGGGGATTTGATGTTGGTAAAATAAAACCACGTGCTTCATGCACATGGTTTCTGAAAGATCTAATAACCTTTGGGTGGCGGAATAATTTTGCACCCTACGCTAATCATTCCTCCTTCAGTTATTTCTGCAATGAGACCTCCAAGTTCGTGAAAAGCTTCCTTGAAGGGAGGTGCGCTTAAAAGTTTTTCACCACCAAGTTTGTTTGGCCGGGTGCAAGGGTCGCAATACATTACTCCGCGAAAAAGTGCAGTGCCGACTCGGAATTCCTTGCCGATAAGCCACATGAGTTCCACGCCGCTTGCTATAATGTTGCGCCGGCAGTCCAAATACTCAAACCCACTGCCGCTAAAAAATTTTGCGTTAATGAGCGTCACTTGTCTTTTCCCTGGCCTACCTCTATTAAAGCTGCCTTCTGCTTTGGCATATCTGTCACCTTGTAAGCCCGCACCTGCTATAGCTTCCACCGTTTCAATCTTTTGCATTGGTGCACCAGCTTCGGGACTAATACAAATAGCCACAACAATACTTTCTGTCATTTTTATCCTTTCTTGAGATTCCTGGGTTGTATTATACTTAATAAATAGTTTTTACCAAGTTCATATTTTACTAGCAATGAGTTTGCGCGTATTAAACTAACCTGATGCCTTTTATTTCATATCCATATCATGTCTACATTGTGAAGTGTTGTGACGGATCTTTTTACACCGGAATAACTAACGACCTTGAAAGAAGACTGCATCAGCATAACGGTAACATGTGGGGAGGTGCTAAATATACGCAGAGCCGAAGACCAGTTAAACTTATTTACATTGAGAAATACGCCACAAAAAAAGAGGCGAGCAAAAGAGAATGGGAAATAAAGCACACGTTAAATCATCAACAAAAAGAGGATTTGGTTTTAAAGGCGACAAAAGAAGAAATTTTGAGCGCGATATAGGTATAGTGCTTTAAGCTGCCAAAATTAAAGCCGCGTAGTTTAGGCGCGGCTATTTATGACGGATTTGATAGGTATAACTATCTGTACCATTGGCAAACACCTCTTAAATAAGTATACTTTGTTCAGTATGATTTCAAGAACATTATTGCCGAATTTTAGGAAAAAATTTGATGTGGTCAGTGTCTTCATTGACCATAATGGCGAGACGCTTCTTTTACATCGGCAGGATCATAAGCCTCAGGGAAATACATGGGCAATGCTTGCGGGTAAGGTGAAAAATGGGGAAGATTTGTTGGATGCGCTTGTACGGGAAATGGATGAAGAAATTGGTTTAAAAGTGGAAGCTAATATGCTCACGTATTTTGAAAGATATTACGTCCGTTATCCGGATTATGACTATGCGTATCACATTTACCACCTCCCAGTTAAGCAAAAACCCGAGCTTAACTTGAATAAGGAAGAACACAAGGATTACTGTTGGATTAAGCCCGTAGATGCCCTGAATCTTAACCTGATACAGGACGAAGATTCTTGTTTAAAGTGGTTTTATGGAGTGTGACTGTTTTGTGATCATCTGAATTAGTTCAGATGATTTTTATTATACTTTCAAAAAATGAACGGAATTGTATAATTAACTTATATGAAAAAAATTCAAATTGAAACTGTGGTTAATGCAGACATAAACAAAGTATGGGAATACTGGAACAGTCCGGAACATATTACGAAATGGGCATTTGCATCGGATGACTGGGAGTGTCCGCATGCTGAGAATGATGTGAAGGTGGGCGGTAAATTCCTGACCAGGATGGCGGCTAAAGATGGGTCTGCTTCTTTTGATGTGGTGGGTACGTACACAGAAGTTGTACCGAACTCTAAGCTGGCATACACAATGTCAGACGGCAGAACTGTCAGCGTGGATTTTGAGCAAATGCCGGACGGGGGAGTGAAAATAGTGGAGGTGTTTGAAATGGAAAATGAAAATTCGGAAGAGATGCAGCGAAGCGGCTGGCAAGCGATTTTGGACAACTTCAAAAAACACGTTGAGGTATAATATATGGAAAAGACAAATGTAAATCCAGATGTGTATATAAAAACACTTCCGGAAGATATTCGTACGGATGTATCTGCGCTTGATGAAATAATAACCACAGCGCTCAAGCTTCCGCGGACTGTATGGAAGGGTATATTTTGGGGCGGAACCATGCAGACAATACTTGGCTATGGTGACTATGTATACGAACGGCCTAAAGGAAAAACGGTGGAGTGGTTTAAGATTGGTTTGGCTGTTCAAAAGAATTATATAAGTGTGTATGTAAATGCAGTGTCGGGGGAGCAGTATGTGGCTGAAAAATATGCAGGCGATCTGGGCAAGGTGAAAGTAGGAAAAAGTAGTATCAGTTTCCGTTCACTGAGTGATTTGAACCTGTCTGGATTTAAGAAAATGCTCAAAGAAGTAAAGTAGATGGTATAATCATTACATGTCACTAAAAGTTATACAAACACACGACGAACACCTGTGCGCAGAGACGCTTGCTGTTACGATTTCACGTTTAGTTTTACAAAAGAAAAAAGTGCTCTGGCTTGTTCCTGGGGGTTCAAATATTAAAATCGCCGTTACGGCACTTAACCTTCTTCTGGAAAAGGTGGATGAGGAAAATATGCCGATGATTACCATGGCGCTCACTGATGAACGGTATGGTCCAGTAGGTCATAAGGATTCAAACTGGCAGCAACTTATTGATTCTGGTTTTGCATTTTCAAAAATTAAAGCCGTGCCGATTCTCACAGGTTTGCCGCTTGAGGAAACAGTGAAGAATTATGGAGAGGAGGTGACAAACCTTTTTGCTGCAGCGAATCACGTGGTGGCGCAGTTTGGTATTGGTGCTGATGGTCACATTGGCGGGGTTTTACCACATACAGTAGGGGTGGACAGTAAAGCTACAGTTATCGGCTATGAGTCTGCGCCATTTGTACGCATTTCGCTCTCGCTTTCAATGATGAAAAAAATTAACAGCGCGTACGCTTTTGTATTTGGTGAATCAAAAAAAGATGCGTTGCAAAAGCTGTTGCAGGATGGCTCACTGGATGACATTCCGTGCCGCGTACTGAAGCTTATTCCCGAGGCATATTTGTATACAGACCAGAATTTGTAAATAATAGAAACGAAATAAAAAAGCCCATCCGCAAGCGGATGGGCTGTGTGCTATTCAACAGAACAGCCATGAATTACTTGCGGCTCATATAACGCCGGAAGCCAATGAACCCGGCAAAACTTGCGCCGAGGAGGCCTGCTGTGGAACCTGCGTCCGGAACTGGATCACCGCCACTGCCCACCACCACGTTAATGGAAACCTTTGCGATTTCCGTACTGCCGTCGTGGGCTGCGAACATGTATGTGTACGTAGCGTTTGCATTTGGATCCTGCGGCGAGGATGGAGCAAACATGATGTTTTGCGAGTTCTGGCCGAGGGTGTAGTTGTCCAGTGAGAGTGCCAAGAACTGCTTAGTTCCACCACCGTTTGCTGTAGAGCTTGTGCCCAGAGCATTGTCCGCATAGTATGGCATCGTAAGCGTAGGTGCAAATGGATTGAACTCCGCAAAACTCGTGCCTTGCGAGGGATCAGTGTCCACAGAGAGCTTCCACGCATAATCGGCGAGTGATTGTCCGCCGTCACCAGAAAACGCCGAGAATTCCCAATTCCAAACGGCCCGAGCTGGAGAACCCACTGTCCCAGTAGGGAATGTGTACGTCCCAGCTCCATCATTCGGGGTTCCGCCGCCCACACGGTACTTCCCGCGCATGGCCACCTGGACACCAGTGGTGTCATCCGTGACAGATGTCCAGCTATAGTCCGGGTTGCCATTGCCGTAGATAGCGGTGATGGTGTCGTTGTAATCTGTGGTCACCGCTTGGGTGACCGGTACGAGTACCACTGCAAAAAGCAGTGCGAGTAATTTTTTCATGAACTAATCTTTCGTTTCAGTTTTTTTGTCTGCATAATTGCCTTTATGGCGATCGTGTATGCAAACTCCGTACAGAAGAGTAACATGTATTTTAAATTAACGCAAGAGCATGTGAAATGTAAGAATTAGTCCAGCGGTCAGTCTAAAGAAGTGTATGAAGACACTTCAAAGACTTACAGCGTTTTCTATTGTGTACGTACTGTTCACCTTTATTCTTGGCGCCCATGGTGTATGGGCGCAGCAATATACTGCACAAAAAATTAATTCAGTGGCAGAAAAAAGTGCTCAAGGTGTAGTAATGATCCAAGCGTACAGGGAAGTTCCCGAATATAGTATTCAATTCTTCACGTGGAATGGTGAGGAATTGTTCGTGGAACGCATTGCCACAGGTGCTACAAAAAAGCAGGTGTCCTCCGGTACAGGATTCTTTGTGTCAAAGGACGGATATATGATGACCAACAAACATGTAGTGTCTGATCCATATGCCGAGTATACAATTACCGAAGACGGAATAAAAGAATATGCAGTAAAGGTTGTGTATGTGGATGATGTGCATGATTTGGCGGTGGTAAAAGTAGACGGGGAATTTGAATCTCTTGATATTTCGACTGAAAAAGTAAAAGTAGGTGATACGGTGGTGACAGTGGGGAACGCGATGGGTAGCGAAATAGATTCTATATCAACAGGCATGGTGGTAAGTGTGGATGAGGACATTGTGGCAAGCGGTAAATATGATGAGGAGTATGAAGAGCTTGAAGATCTGATAGAATCCACAACACGTCTTTATCCCGGGGATTCTGGCGGCCCACTTCTAAATGAAAAGGGCGAGGTGATAGGGGTAAATGTAGCAATAACGATAGGAAAAAAGAGGACGAGCTACTCAATTCCAGCGGATGTGGTGCGTGAGGTTTTAAAAAAAGCGAGGGTGATTTAGGGTTGTGAAATAGAACATTCTCATGCACAATACCTTTTGTTTTGCTGAATTTTCTGGTATCGTATCGGTATGTCACACATTCTTACAGACGAGCAAAAAATAGCCGAGCTCCTCACGCGCTCCGTGGATTCTATTTATCCGACAAAAGAAAAACTAGAGGAGCTATTAAAATCTGGCAAGCAGATTTCCGTATACGTAGGCATTGACCCTACTGCGGACTATGTACATCTAGGGCATTCAACAAACTACCTTATTTTAGAGCGGCTGCATAAATTGGGGCATAAAATTACCGTGCTTGTGGGAGACTTTACTGCAATGATCGGTGATCCAAGTGATAAAACGTCTGCGCGAGTACAGCTCACCAATGATGAGATTCAAAAAAATTTAGCATCATTCAAAGAACAGATCGGCAAGATTTTGGATTTTAATAATACAGAAAATCCTATTGAGTTTAAATTTAACAGCGAATGGCTTTCACAGCTTAATTTTGAAAAACTTGCGGAGCTCGCTGCAAACTTTACTGTTCAGCAAATGCTGGAGCGTGACATGTTTAAAAAACGTCTTGAGGAAAAGAAGCCGCTGTTTGTCCATGAATTTTTCTATCCGCTTATGCAAGGATACGACTCCGTGGCTCTGGAGGTGGATTTAGAAGTGGGAGGCACTGACCAGACATTTAATATGCTCGCAGGTCGTACATTGGCTCGCCGGTATTTGGACAAAGAAAAATATGTACTCACTACTACGCTCCTTACGAATCCAGTGACGGGTGAGAAGATGATGAGCAAAAGCTTGGGCACAGGAATAGGTCTGAACGAAACTGCGGAAAATATGTTCGGAAAAACAATGGCTTTGCCTGAAGAAGGTGTTATCCAAACATTTATAGACTGCACGCGCGTAACCATGCAGGAAATTAATGAGAAGAAGAAACGTCTGGAAGCTGGTGAAAATCCAAAAGATATAAAACTTGAGCTGGCGCATGAGATAGTGTGCATGTATCACAGTGAAAAAGCAGCGGATGCAGCGCGTGAAAACTGGCAGAAGGCATTTAGTAAAAAGGAAATTCCAGATGATATGCCAGAAGTGAAAGTGGAGGCGGGCACATCTGTAGTGGACATAATCGTTTCTCAGGATATTGCTGATTCAAAAACAAGCGCGCGCAGGTTAATAGATGAAAGTGCGGTAACGAACCTAGATACGGGAGAAAAAATTACAGATCCGCAGGCAAAGATTGACGCTTCTGTCCGTCTCAAAATTGGAAAGAAAAATTTTGTAAAAATAGTGGTGTAAAAAAGAGGCAATCGCTCCTTTTTTATTGTGACACTGGGACAAAACAAATATTCTTGTATAGAATGGGAATAGGGAAAGTATTATTGTCCTAACTATTTACACATCTATGATACAAATAAAAGTAATTGCAGGTTCTACAAGGCCGGGACGTTTTAATGTTCAGCCCGCACATTGGGCATACGCTATTGCTAAGCAACGAAAGGATATTGAGGTTACACTTCTTGATTTAGCAGAAATCAACCTGCCGCTTTTAAACGAAGAAGCTACGCCAAGCGAACACAAATATGAAAAAGAACATACAAAAAAATGGGCAAAGATGATAGGTGAAGCAGATGGTTTTCTGGTTATTGCACCGGAGTATAACCATTCTATTCCTGCGGCACTTAAAAATGCGTTTGATTATCTATTCATGGAATGGAACTTTAAACCTGTTTCATACATAAGTTACGGGTCGCTCGCGGGAGGCGCTCGCTCTGTAGAACATCTGCGCGCCGTAGCAGGTGAGCTAAAAATGTACGACTTGCGTGAACAAATTCTTTTGCCAAACTACTGGGATAATCTAGATGAGAAGGGGAATTACAAGTTTAATGAGCGACATGAGAAATCACTTAATGAAATGCTTGATAATCTGACTTTTTGGGCTGGTAAAATGAAAGAGGCACGAGCAGAGCTGGAGAAAGTGGAGAAGTAAAAGTGCATAAGAAAAAGCCCACAGTGATGTGGGCCTGTGGCCTTTTGAATTATTCTTATTCGTCCATAATTCCAAAAAGCTTGAATTGATCCAATGCTTCCTCATCAGTTTTTGGACGATGAATGGCATTTTCATGTACGTACCCAAGTCTGTGATTGCCGAACCTGTGACGTATGGTATTCGGTAGGCATTTAGCCGGATCTGTTTCCGAACCGGAAATTTCTACCAGCCGCTGCACAGCATTTTTTCCCTTAACGGCTCCAATCAAGCATAGCTTGCCGAGCATCTGTACGGTAAGTTTTTTATAGATAGGCGCATCCACATGGCCGTACAGCTTTTGTAGCGTGATCCGGTCCATAACGTATTCTCGTACAGGATTCTGTGGATCCAACTCTAATCCGGTGCTTGCAATCATCAGCCATATTTGTGGCCACTTTGTCACTGCTTCTGGCTTCACTAAAAAGAATGATCTATGTAATGATCTCACTAAACCTCCTCTGGACCAAGATTAGTATAGACACCAGCCCCTGTCAATGATATTGTAATTCTCATGTCTTCAGATAACACTATTGTGCGTTTTGAAAATGTTTCGTTCGGTTTCGGACATAATAAACCCATCATTGATGAGGTCAGTTTTGGTATCCGCAGAGGTTCTAAAATTACTGTGATGGGTCAAAACGGCGCAGGTAAAAGTACACTATTTAGTCTTATTTTAGGCGCGCATACTCCTGACTCGGGAGCTATACATATTTTTCGCGGCACCACCGTGGCCATAGGCCGGCAGGTAATTCCGCGAGCGGAACTTGAACTCACCGTGCGTGAATTTTTTCAAAAATGTTTTAAAGAAACTAAATACGACATTGAACCTCGTATAGATGAAGTGTTGGATGTGGTAAATCTGCATTCCAAAGATCATGCTACAAAACTTTATGACAGGGTAGTAAAATCATTCTCCGGCGGCCAGCAAGCGCGTTTACTTTTGGCTTCTGCACTTATTCAGAATCCGGATGTTCTTTTGCTAGATGAACCTACGAACAACCTAGATAAAGCGGGCATTGAACACCTCACCGATTTTCTAAAGAACTATAAGAAAACGGTTATTGTTATTTCTCACGACGCAGATTTTCTTAATTCATTTACGGACGGCGTGCTGTATCTGGATGTCTACACAAAAAAGATAGAGCACTATGTAGGTAACTATCATGATGTGGTAGAGCAAATTTCTGTGCGTATAGAAAAGGAAAACATGAAGAACGCACAGCTGGCAAAAGAAATTCAGGAAAACAAAGACAAGGCAAACTTCTTTGCAAATAAAGGTGGACAAATGCGTCTAGTGGCGAAACGAATGCGTGAAAAAGCGGAAGAATTGGAAGATGAAAAGGTGGATGTGCGAAAGGAGGATAAAACGATTAAAGCGTTTACTATTCCAGTCCAAAAAGATGTTATCGGTGAAATTATCCAGATAACAGGATATAAAGTTATCAAAAATCATAAAGCAGTGAACCGCACAGCGAATATCTCACTTAAAAGGAATCAGCACCTTCTGCTGCGAGGTCCAAATGGTATTGGCAAAAGCACATTGTTGGAAGCTATCGCATCCGGAACAAACGAAGGTTCAAAAATTCAGCCGGGTATACGTGTGGGGTATTATCGTCAGGATTTTTCTACTCTTAACTTTGAGGATACAGTATTTGAATCATTGGAGGGAGTCCTACGAACTACAGAAGGCCGCATCATAGAACAGGAATTACGCGCGGTCGCCGCAAGTTTTCTGATTACGGCAGATACCATACATACGAAAATCGGCAGTCTTTCCGAAGGTCAAAAGGGACTTGTGGCGTTTGCGCGGCTGGTTTTACAAAAACCCGGACTACTTATTTTGGACGAGCCTACAAACCATATTAACTTCCGCCACATCCCCGTGATAGCCGAAGCGCTTAATAAATATGAAGGAGCGATGATTTTGGTGAGTCACGTTCCGGAGTTTGTGCAAAAAATTCGCATTGATCACGTTTTGGATCTGGAGAAATAGCACGATATACTGTAGGTATGAAGGATGTAGTCTATACGCTACTACTTGTAACAATCATAATCACTGGACATGTGCTGGGTAACCTTGGCCAGCCAGACGTGGCACTTTCTGATGTGTCAAAAAATACAGTGGATACGCTTGCCGCACCTACTGCTACTGTAACTGTCCCGGTACTTTCCGTATTTCCTGAGCACATAGAACAGGGAGAACCGTTCATGATTGTATTTAATGGTGTAGAGGCCACATCATCTATTAAACAAGTCACATTTAACGGCGTGCGTATCCTATCTTTTAAAGAAGGTCGTCGCATAGCCGCCTTTGCCGGAATTGATTTGAATCACAGTGCTGGAAAATATGAAGTGCGTGCAGAACTTAATGATGGAACGATACTTACGCATATGGTCACTATAGCCTCACGGCCAAAAGTGGAAGCGCCGATAGGTATCCCTGAAAAGCTTGGAGGTAACACTGCGGCAAGTCAGCAGAAACTTGTATCCACACTTGCCGATGAAGCTCTGGTGTTACGAACGCTCAAGTCTTCGCCAGAAAGATACTGGAGCGGGACATTTGAATATCCGCTTAAAAACCCCGTGATCACTGATGATTACGGATACTCGCGGCAGACAGGCGCCTACATCATAGCCCACAAGGGAACAGATTTTCGCGCGTCAGAGGGTACACCTATGTATGCAATGAACAGGGGTGAAGTGCGGCTTGTTCGTGAATTTAGAAATTATGGAAAGACGGTAGTTATAGATCACGGCGGCGGCCTCATGACACTCTATCTGCATTTAAGCGAATTCAGCGTACGCGAGGGACAGATGGTAGAAAAAGGGCAGGAAATAGGTAAAAGCGGGTCCACCGGTTACGCAAACGGAGCGCATTTGCACTTAAGCGTTAAAATCAACTCTATTTCCATTGACCCTGTCAAATTTATTGAATTGCTGTACAATAATGAATAACGCTTGATTTTTAGCAATATTAAAGGATAATACAGAATAATAGAGTAAATAATATTTATGAATAATTTTTTTGATTCAAAACACAAGGTTATAAGCACATTGCTCCTTATCGTGGCAATTCTTTTGGGTATTTATGTATTTGCTACCGGTAAGAATGCTGCAGAGCAGAATAGAGAACAGCGTATTCCTGAAATTACACGAACATCAGTCTTTATCTGTGATACAAACGCTATGGAAGTGGATTATGCTGATGATATTGTGATTGTGCGCCTAAGCGACAAACGCCAGTACACGCTAGAAGAAACAGCTTCTGAAACAGGCCGCCGATTCTCAAATGAAGTCGTGGGCGTATCATTTTGGAATGACGGAGATAAAGCTACATTTGAAGAAAACGGAGCCGTTACATTTGCAAACTGTAATCTCGTAAGTATTGATTAACTAAGTGTGTGGTATAATTCTCATTAAGTAATGAGAAAAAGAGTCCTTTTGTCTATACTCCTTATAATTGCTGTCATAGCAACGGCGTATTTTGTGGTGCTCTCTTCTGTAGAGACAAATATAGGTGACTACACCTTTAAAATGGAGCAGGGGACCGGGGTAGGAAAGCTGGCTCAGAAACTGAAAGACGAAAGGGTGGTTAAAAGCACCTTGGTTTTTCACTTGGCAGATTTCGTATACGGTAACGGAAAACCTATTGCGCCTGGTGTGTACAAACTTTCTTCGGGCATGTCTTTAAAAGAGATTGTCACTACACTGCATAGCACCCCGTGGGCACGGTATGTGACGCTTCCACCGAACCAAACAAAAGAACAGATAGGCAGTATACTTGCCGACGCAATGGGATGGGGAACATTGGATAGGAATTATTTCGCAGGCACATACGCGGGGATGCAGTGGCAAAGATACCAGGACTTTCTTCTAGGTGTTTTTGAGAAGGAGTTTGAGTGGTCTAAAATAGAAAAGGAAACATTCTTAAGTCTTTCTGCTCTGTATTATGACGACCAATTTGATTTTCTAAAAAATGCGTATAAAGCCGGTACGTATGAAATTCCGGTGGGAGTTTCTCGCGCGCAGGTCGCGGGAATTCTGATAGATGCATTTACCGCCGGCACGGAAGAGCAGCAGACGGTGATAAATGCTCTGGATGAAACAGCCATGTATAATATAGCTCAGCTTATAGAAACTGAAATGGAGCTTATGCCGGATATAGTGGCGCTACCGGCGCTTGATGTTACGCTCAAAAAGCAAAATGGAAAAACACTACTGGCGTTTACTACTTCATACTGGAATAAAGGCCGTGGTCCGCTGGAGCTTATTGCAGATCCTGCTACACGCGGCAGAAAGGAAGACGTGGTGCGTAATGTATTCCAGCGTATCTACAGACTAGACGGAGATTACCGTGAGCGTGTCTCTGGTTCATTTCTATGGCACCAGGCGCATCTGCATTACCACTTTGAAGATTTTGCAGTATACGAGTTAGAAGCAGTGGATATTGGCGGAGCAGATTTTAAGCAAGGACTGCATCAGAAATCTACATTTTGTATTCGTGACTCTGAACCTATTGACCTTTCACATCCAGGCGCAGAGCGTGGAGCATCATATTCTATCTGCGGCAAAGAGCGGCAAGGGATTGCTCCAGGATGGGCAGATAGCTATTACTACACATATGTAGATCAGTCGTTTGACGTTACTAACGCACCGGAAGGAACGTACACTATTCGTATTACAGTAAATCCAAAAGATCGTTTTGACGAAATTTCAAAAGAAAATAATGTCAGCGAAACTACTATCAAGCTGGATGTGGCAAATAATACGGTAGAGGTGCTTTCTGAAAAGCAATATGGTTTATTTTAGTGCATTTTTAACAGCGCCTTTTACTAATTCTTCAGTGTAGTCCGCTGCCTTATGAATCAATGGCTTTACTCCAAGATAGCGTGATGCGGCGTAGAGTTCGGGCATTGAATAACCTCTGCCGCTTGGTATGCCAGCAATTATTTCCCTAAAAATAAGTGAGGAAATACCAGAATACGTCATTCCATTTCCTGAAAAACCGGTGGCGTGCAGTACGTGCGATTCTTTGTGTGGGCCAATAAGTGCCAGGCCGTCTGATGGCTCCAAGATAGGTCCACTCCAGCGGTTTGTGATGCGGTACTTTACGTCGGCAAATGTCTTCTGCATATATTCCTCAAGCGCCTGAAAGTTTTTATTTTCACTCATCGGCAGCTCTGCGCGATGGTCCTCACCTCCTATAAGCATTCCGTCCCGTTCACTATCCAGCGGATCAATCCGAAAATAGTGGTACGGATTTTCAGTATCCTCATATGTCCCTTCCTTTATTAATCCCTTCGTAACTTCAGCTTCAATAATGTATGAAATATACATTCCTTTTTTAAAAAACATTCCGAGTGGCTGACTGAACGGTTCGTAGGTAGCAGCAATAACCCATTGCGCTTTTATGTTTACTCCATTTTTTAATACAACTTTTGGTTCATCGGTGTTTCCATCCTTAATCTCTGCGGCTTCGGACTGCTCGTATATCTGTCCTCCCATGCTTTCTATCACATTCAAAAGCTCTGACATGAACTTAAGCGGATGGAATTTCGCCTGATTTTTTAATTCAATATATCCATGATTATTAAACCCTGGTATCGGTTCAGCTGAAAAGCACGCATCAATACCAAGCTCTTTCATTGCCAAGTATTCATCGTGAAGATGCTTCTTTTCGTCCTCATTATTAATGTAAATATAATTTGAACATCTGCTGAAGGAACAATCTATATCTTCACTATTTACTATAGATTCAATATAATCTATGGCATGCATGTGCGAATCTATAATATGTGAAGCGTGTTTTCTTTTAAATAATGAAATAAGGTCTTGGGTGGAGGTGTCTATACTTTGAGTAATAATAGCGGTAGTTCTGTGTGTGGCGTCACTTGCTATCCTATTTTTCTCTACAATTATCACTTTTTTACCAGTTTTAAGTAGCGTATATGTAGCAAGAATGCCCGTGATGCCTGCGCCTATTATTACCACATCTGTTTCAATGTTGTCGCCAAGCGCTGGATATTTTTCAAGTGTTGTGTCGCTAGTCCATGATGTTTGTTCCATACCTACAATGACGATATACACAGCCCACTCTTACGCCATATAGTATACTATTGAGTACATAGTTAAATAGAACATCTAATGAAACAAGATATCATGAAGCATGGTGTGGGTTCAAAAAAAGGATTCACACTGCTGGAGCTTTTAGTGGTTATTGCAATTATCGGCATCCTTTCAGCGGTCATTGTTCCGGTGGCCCAGACTGTTCGCGAAAAAGCACTCTATGCAAAAGCACAGGCAAGTTTCAAGTCTATTGAGACTGCGCTTACGCTCTATAAAGATGAAAATTCCGGTGAATATCCCGCTGAAGCAGACAGAGCAATGCCTGCCGGGCTGGAAACACACATAGCGGGTGGCGCATGGCCTGCCGGTCCTTGGCCTGGTAGTGAATTTGACTGGGATAATTGGGATGACCCGGATACTGGTGAAAAAATATATCAGATCAGTCTGCGTTTTTGTCCTGCCGGTGGTCCTATAGAGATGTGCCGTTTTCCAGCTCTGGATTGGGCCGAAGATTTTGATATAAACAGTGCGTTGTATTACTGCATCCAGGGTGATTGCCGCTCAGATATTACCGAAGTTTTTGAATATCCTGGTAAATGTGAAAATTGTACAACGGGATCATAACTATAAAGTATGCTCAAAAATAATTATAAGGGGTTTACACTCATGGAACTTTTGGTGGTGATTGCTATTATCGGCATTTTGTCATCGGTAGTTTTAGGTTCACTTAACAGTGCGCGCGCCAGTGCGTTAGAGGCGCGCGCACATGGCCAGTTTAAAACATTTCAGACCGCGCTGGAATTATATAAAAATGACAATGCGGGTGAATATCCTCCAGATTCAGACCGCGACCTTCCTTCTGGTATGGAAGCGTATATTGCAGGCGGGGTATGGCCAGAAGGTCCATGGCCCGGAAGTGTGTATGACTGGGATAACTGGGAAGATCCGGATGTGAGCGGCGCCAGAATTTACCAGATTAGCGTGCGTTTTTGCCCGACGGGAGGACCTTTGAGTGCGTGTGTTTTTCCGGATGAAGACTGGGCAGAGGACTTTGATATAGACAGCGCCTACTACTTTTGTATAAGCGGGAACTGTAGATCTCACGCAAGCCAGCCGGTGGAGTATCCTGGAAAATGTGTGAATTGCGCTGAAGAATAAAATACGAAAAACCACGCTGTTCGGGCGTGATTTTTCCACCACTTGTTTTTGTACCACTACTTACGCTCTGCTGTTCACTTATTGGCTACTATTTCCGCTGCTATCATTATCACTGCGGCGGCCTCCTCCATGTGAAGCTTTGCCACCTGCTTGAGCTACGCGCTGTCGCGTTTCTTGGTCTGCTGACGCTAGTCCACGGTTACTGTTCTTTTTATTTCGTGCCATACATTATTATCAATTCAATTATTGCTAATAATACCGACATGTATGAAGACGTCGCGGTTTTCCAAAAGTTACCTGCATGAGTGCAAAACGGCAAAAAAAGCATATAATTTTTACATGGAACCTCTGGCAGCGAAAATACGGCCTAAAAACCTGGATGAATATGTGGGACAGATGCACCTGGTGGGAGAGGGAAAGCCGCTGAGGATTGCTATTGCTGAAAAACACTTGTTCTCATTCATTCTGTGGGGTCCGCCGGGAGTAGGGAAAACTACGCTGGCCAAAATATACGCAAAAGCGCTTAATGTGGAACTCTATGAGCTCTCTGCGGTTTCTGCTGGGAAGGATGATATTCGTGCGCTTGTGGATGATAGGACACTTACGCTTAAACCCAAACTTTTGTTTCTGGATGAAATTCACCGGTTCAATAAAGCCCAGCAGGATTTTCTTTTGCCATATGTGGAGAGCGGACAGATTACGCTGATCGGCGCTACTACTGAGAATCCAAGTTTTGAAGTAATACCGGCGCTTCTATCACGCTGCCGAGTTTTTATTTTAAACGAACTTACGTATGAAGATATGGAAAAAATAGTGGCGAATGTGGCAGAGGAGGCAAAAGTAGAGATACCTGCTGATGCAAGAGAATGGTTGATAGGTATGGCAAATGGTGATGCACGGCAGGCGATCACAATGCTTGAAAATACTATTAAATTTTATAAAAAGATTACGGTGGAGACGCTTTCAAACACGCTGCAAAATAAATTTTTACGGTTTGATAAAAAAGGCGAGGAGCATTACAACACTATTAGCGCCTTCATTAAAAGCATGCGTGCCAGTCAGCCGGATGCCGCGCTCTATTATCTGGCTCGTATGGTGGAAGCGGGAGAAGATCCGAAGTTTATCGCTCGCCGTATGGTTATTTTTGCATCAGAGGATATAGGAATGGCACAACCTACGGCATTGGTCGTGGCAAACGAAGTGTTTAAAGCGGTGGAAATGATTGGGTATCCTGAATGTGCTATAAATCTGGCGCACGGGGTAGTGTATTTATCCGTGGCACCGAAAGATAAAAGCTCATACGAGGCGTATTTTAAAGCCGTGGATGACGTGAAAAGACATGGAAATTTGCCTGTGCCGATGAAGATCAGAAATGCGCCGACAAAGCTCATGAAGGAAGTGGGGTACGGAAAGGGCTATGAAAAATACACAAAAGAGGATTTATTGCCGGAAAAACTAAAAGGTGCGAAATACTGGGCAAGGAAAATGAAACAGGAAAAAATAGCAAAGGTGGAGAAGCCAAAAGGTAAAAAGAGAAAATAGATGTGCTATAATTTCCCCATACATTAGAAATTTAATTCTTTTCACACATGAAAGTTGCAATCAATGGTTTTGGGCGAATTGGGCGGGCGTTTTTTAAGGTGGCACTAGAAAAGCCTGAAATAGAAGTGGTGGCGGTGAATGATTTGGGCGATATTAATAACATGGCCTATCTTTTGAAGTATGATACCGCATACGGCCGGTCTGGTTTGGATGTAAAGGTAGAAGGCACAAACCTTATAGTCAACGGAAAAACTGTGGCGTTCGTGAGTGTAAAAGATCCTGCAGCACTGCCATGGAAAGACCTGGGAGTTGATATTGTAGTGGAATCTACTGGACTTTTTACCTCTGCTGAAAAAGCACAGGCCCACATAACAGCCGGCGCAAAAAGAGTGGTGGTTTCTGCACCTATAAAAGACGCGGATGATGCTGTGGTTAAAGGAGTAACTGCGCTTATGGGTGTAAATGAAGCGCATATTGCAAATGCTACCGTGACCTCTAACGCTTCATGTACTACAAATGCGGCAAGTCCATTGATCTCGATTTTGCATGAAAAGATTGGTATAGAAAAAGCGCTCTTGAACACCGTGCACGCATACACAGCCAGCCAGACGCTAGTGGATGGCCCAAGCAAAAAGGACTGGAGGGAAGGCCGCGCCGCTGCGCAGAATTTAGTGCCCTCATCTACGGGTGCGGCTATTGCTACTACAAAAGTAATCACGGATTTGGCCGGAAAATTTGACGGAATTTCTATACGCGTGCCGGTGGTGACGGGGTCTATTGTGGATATAACATTTGTGGCGAAGAGGGATACTACAGCAGAGGAGGTAAACTCTATTTTGAAAGAAGCTGCGGCAGATCCACGCTGGTCGCCAATTTTTGCAGTGACAGAGGAGCCGCTTGTTTCAAAAGATATTGTGGGAAGCCATTATGCGTCTATTGCGGATTTAAATTTTACGCGCGTGGTGGGTGGTAATTTAGTAAAAGTGCTCGGGTGGTATGACAATGAGATGGGGTATACGTATACGCTGGTGAGACATGTAATTGCTGCAGGTAAACTTATTTAGTAATTTATAATTTAAAACATGAAAAATTTACAAAGGGGTTCAGTAAATGCATGGCTAGTGACAATAATCATTATCCTAGTGGCAATTGTCGGATACTTTATTTTTACGAAAAAACCGATCGCTGTCGATCAAAAATCAACTTCTGAAGTTACAAACACTGTCACTAATCCCTCTGTAAGTTCAACTCCAACTGCTCCAATAGCAAAAACATATTCCATGTCTGCATGTGGAGTGACTGTCGTTACAAAGGGTGGTGAAGCGGGATCGGTTACAGAAAATTCGGGACAATTTACTTTAAATGTTGATAGTAGTTTTTCTGTAAACTGTTCACCAAAAAGCATCTGGCAGAATTTAACTATTCAACAGGTACTCGGTATCAATGGTTCAGGCAGTGCTGATCCTGTAAGTAAAAATAATTATCTTGTTTTCGATCAAGATACAAGAACAAATATTTATCAGCTTTATTCAGAAAAACCTGCCCCCCTTAAACCAGAATCAGAATTGGTTGGTTTCAGTAAGGGTGATTGGTATTATAAGTTTTATTTCTCAAATCCTAGTGAAGCGGCAAATCAGGATAGCTTTGTAATCTCCGTAAGGTAGTTTCTCAATTGCTATTCATCAGAAGTTTCGGTACTGTTGAGTAGCACTTTGAAATCCAAATAGAAATACCAAATCGCCCACCTTTTCAGCACTTAATTTGTTGAGTTTTGGAAAGGTGAGCGAGCGGGGGATTTTCTTAACTAAAATTGTGATAATACACGCCCATGAAGCTTACGTGGTACAATAACGAACTAAGTTATACGCATACACTGGTGAGGCATGTGGTGGAGGCGGGGAAGTTAATATAAAATTATAGTTCTCATGTCAGTTATTTTTCTAACAGTTGTTACCATAGTTTTCTTCACAATCAGGGCTGTAGTTTTTCAGTATGTTGTTAAAAGACATCCTGGGAAAGTAAAATCTATAGCATACTATGTATTGACTGTTTGTACTGTAATATTTTTATTTTTCCCTATATGTATATTCTTGGGAAATGAAGTTTGTTGGGATTTTGATGTCGCTACGCATAAAACGGTGTTATTAACTGCTTCCGTTTTAATTCTTTTATTCTGTGCTTGGGTATGGATTGAAATTTTCAAATACCCTAAGATTGATAATAATAGCAGGGTCCCAGATACCAGTAAAATAGTATCAACAATTATAGTTGCTGTTGCTATCCTGGTCGCGCTTATCGTTGCTATTTTAGGAAGCTCATCTTATTGGGCGCCTCTAGTAGGGTATTGAGAGTAGACCCTCCTAATGGTGTAATACGGTCAGCACCTTGGAATCACTTTGTTGTTCATTGTAGCATCTGTCGCGGCGTTTTGAAATTAATTCCCATATGAAGTCGTTTGGTGTTGTAGTACCTGAGGAACTCTCTCACGTCTTTT